>Ga0182024_10000282_pt1 | contig 128616 bp, 135 predicted proteins | sample P32metaG_FD_120480 | JGI IMG/M metagenome (GOLD analysis project Ga0182024, IMG submission 120480) | Permafrost microbial communities from Stordalen Mire, Sweden - P3-2 metaG (Illumina Assembly) | ecosystem: Environmental > Terrestrial > Soil > Wetlands > Permafrost | place: Sweden: Stordalen... | reverse complement strand
TTGGTGGTTGTCCGGCGGTTTTTCCCGGCGAGGTAGGTGGAGCATTGCCAGTGGCCGCTGTTCGGACGTTTGTAAACGTGGACCTTGCCGCCCAAGACTGTGTGGTGTTCCGTCACAGAAGGATGCCCTCCGCAGCGGCTCAAAACTAGCAAAATGTGGAAGGGTTGTGCAACTGGAGGGACGTGCTTTGATCGATAGATTCTGCTGTAGTTTTGGGTACTATTTGCAAAATCAGAAGTTTATTTTACGATTTTAAGTCCCCTATGTCTGCCATTCCATCACCCCGGCCAAGCCACCGAAATCATTGGGCTATCTCGGCGTCCTTCTGATTCGCCTTCCGGTGGTATGCTATCGAGCTTCGGGCGGCAGCTTAGGAACTTATGTGCCCCACCGCCGTGAAAGTAAAGCTCAGGATCTCGAAACCAGTCCGTAGCGGTGCTGGCGGTGCGATCACTCCCGTCGAGCGCAGCTTGGCGCCTAACGGAGATCGCGGTTCGTGTAACCGAGAATCGAGCGCGCGATGATTAGACGCTGGATTTCCCCCGCACCCTCGTAAATGTCGAAAATGCGGCCGTCTCTGAAGCATCGATCCAGAAGATGCTCTTCGGAAAGCGCTTCGGGACCTAGTATGTCGATGCATCCCTGGGTGATCTTCCGCGCGGCCTTACCACCGGCGGCTTTCGCGATCGAGGCTTCAACCTTCGGCGGAACGTTCTGCTGCTCGAGCCACTTGGCGCGCATCACCGTGAGCAACGCGGCCTCGTGAATCGCTTCGAGACGAAGGAACTTGTCGGCGATCGCTGAGCGGCTTCGCGCGCCTGATCGATAGTCGATTTCAATGCCATGCTCCGCCAGCTTCTCGCGCGTGAAATCAAGCGCGGCGCGAGCGACTCCCAGCGCTGTCGCCGCCACCATCGGGCGCGAATCGTTGAACACCGACATCGTGGATTTGAAATCACCCTTGATGTGATTGAATTCCGGTATTCTGCAATTCTCAAACAACAGATTGCAGGTGTCGTGCCCGCGAATACCGAGTTTCTTGAGTTGCGGACCGATGGTGAAGCCGGGAGTTCCTTTCTCGACTAAAAACGTAGTCACGCCGCGGGTTCCATCGGGCGCGATAAAGCGCGAAAATACCATCGCGGCATCCGCCGACTGGGCCTGCGAAATGAAGATTTTCTCGCCGTTGATCACCCATTCGTCGGTTTCGCGATCGAAAGTCGCGGTGGTCCTAATGTTCGCGGGATCGGATCCGGCGCTGGGCTCGGTTATCGCAATCGAGATCACATAGTTCTTCCACTTCTCGATTTGCTCCGCACTGGCAACGGTTTGGAGAACGGTGTTGCCGAGTCCCCATTTGCTGCGATGGAGACTCATGCCTCCCCAAGAGCCCTCGAGCATCACCAGCGAATGGAGGATTCTCGCGCCGCTGCTTCCGCTGACTCCTTCTTCCGCAATGCGGACCATGCTCGGATGATCCGCCGCCTCGGGAAATTGCTCGGGAGGAAGTTCGTCTTCGTGCTTGTCGTAATATTGCGCGTAACGTCTTCCGATCAGCGCCTGCTCGTGCGCAGCCGCAAGAACTTTTTTGTCTGCCGGGGTGAGTTCAAAGTCTATCATCTTATTGTTTCCTCTTTTTCGTCACGACCTAGACGCCGGCCGCGCCTTCCATCACCGAGATGCTGCGCGCGTTGCGATACCACATCTCGACCGGGTTATCGCGCAGGTAGCCATGTCCACCTAACATTTGGACGCCCTCATCGGCGATCCACATCGCCTGCTCGCCGGTGTAGGTGTATGCGAGTTGCGCCTGTTTGGTGGCGTCGCCGCCTTGCTCGAGAATCGACGCCGCTTTCCACGTCATCCATCGCATCGCGTCGGTTTCGATCCGCATGTCGGCCAGGCGAAATGCGATGACCTGTTTCTGTGCGAGCGGCGCGCCATGCACCACGCGCTCTTTGAGGTACGGGATGACGAATTCCATCACTCCGCGGCTAATGCCGGTCATGATCGCGGACAGCGCCGTGCGTGAGGAATCGATGATGCGTTGAACATCGCAACCCGCGGATTCGCCGAGACGGGCCCTGGAACTTAGCTCTACATCTTTAAAACTGACGGTGGCGGCTTCCAGCGCGCGCAGCCCAATGTTGGCTTTCTTTTCGCCGATGTTAACGCCCCTGGTATTACGATCGACGATAAATGCGTCGAGCGCGCCGTCGCATTGAGCAACCACCAGGAAGTGACTGCATCGTTGCGCCAGCGGAACCAGTCCTTTGACGCCGCTCAGACGATATCCGTCCCGCGTATTGGTAGCGGTGGCTCGCATCGTGGAAACATCGAATGTGAAGTCCGGCTCCGTGATCGCGACACCTGCGCATCGATACTGATCGCCGCCGAAAAGAGGAAGCAGATGTTTTCTCTGCGCTGGCGATCCTTGCGCGGCGATCGCGCTCAGAAAGCCGATCGGCGCCGCGGCGGCCATCGCGAATGCGGCGTCGGCGACTGCCAGCTCTTCAAGCAGAAGCGCATTCAGCGTCGCCGATGACCCCGCAGCGTCGGAATCGGCTTGCGACTGAACGATTCCGGTCGCCCAAATCTCATCGAGAATTGACGCTGGGATCGCCTCCCGGTCGTCGGCGTCGCGCGCCGCCGGCCGCAGGGTGGCCGTGGCCAGCTCCTGCACCATCGACTGCGCGAGCTTCTGTTCCTCGGTTAGTTCAAAAGAAATCAATATTGAGGTCCTCCATCTTTCGTATCCACCAGCGGAATTGAATCGGATGATTCGATCAGTGCTTGACATTTCGCGTGCGGCGGCCCAGGATTCAATGGTTCAACCAATGGAGCATATGAGAGAGACAAATGTCAAGCGCGCAGACGCTGCGCGCGCCGCGGCGGCGCATCGCGAAAAGGTGCGCGCTGAATCTCGCACGGCTGGCGGAATAAAGTTCCGCCCCATTAAAACCCCGCGCGCGTTTGAAGAGATTGCCGATCAGATTCGGACGGAGCTGGTCAATCGGCGTTTGCGGCCCGGCGATCGGCTTCCCGCCGAACGCGCGTTGGCGGAACAGTTTGGCGTGTCGCGCAACACCTTGCGTGAGGCGCTGCGATCGCTGGAAAACTCCGGACTGTTGCGCTTGCAAAAGGGCGCGACCGGCGGCGCGTTCGTGCGCGAGAGCACGGGAGACGCCATCATTACCGGGCTGCGCGATATGTTTCATCTCGGTGCGATCCAGCCCGAGCATCTGACCGAGGCGCGGGTGTTGATCGAATCGATCGCAGTGCGCTCCGCGTGCGAGCGTGCAACTGCGGAAGACCTCGAGGCCCTCAAGGAAAATATCGCGTTGGCCGAGCGGGCGGCGCGCGAGAAGATAAACTTTTTCGACCAAGCCGCGATTCATCTCGATTTTCACCGAATCCTCGCGCGCGCAACGAAAAATCCGGTCATGGTCATTGTTATGGAAGCGCTGGTGGACGTGATGCAGCACTTCATTCGCGCCATCGGCCAGCAGCGCAATCCGTGGGTGCTGCCCTCACGACGGCGATTCATGAAACATTTTGAGGCCGGCGAGAGCGACGCGGCGGTAGCAGAAATGGAGCAGCACCTGGAGCGCCTCAATCGCCACTACCTGTCGTTGTTGAAAGAGAAGGATCGCGCCGAGGCTGCAAATGAATAACGAGATCCTCGCCGGAGTACGCGTCCTCGATTTCACCACCATCGTGTCGGGGCCGTATTGCACGCGTCTGCTGGCGGATCTCGGCGCCGAGGTTTTCAAGATAGAGCCGCCGGAAGGCGATTTCATTCGATTGCAGCCGCCGCTTCGCGCGGGCAAGAGCGCCTACTTCGCGTCGCTGAATTGCGGGAAAAAAAGCCTCGCAATCGATCTCAGGCAACCAGAAGCTCAGCAGCTGATTCGCGAGCTGGCGCCGAAATGCGACGTGGTAGTCGAGAACTACCGGCCGGGTGTGATGGCGCGCCTCGGTCTCGATTACACGACGCTCGAGAAGCTCAACCCGCGTATCGTGTACTGCTCGATCTCGGGGTTCGGGCAAACCGGTCCGTGGGCGAAACGCAGCGCGTATGCACCGATGCTCCACGCGGCCAGCGGCTTCGACCTGGTCAACCTCTCGTATCAAAATGGCCTGGAGCGCCCGCTCACTTCCGGCATCATGGTGGGCGACGTGCTCGGCGGTACTTACGCATTCGGTGCGATCCAAACCGCGCTGCTCTCGCGCGAACGCACCGGGCGCGGCGATTACATCGATCTCGCGATGATGGACGCCGTGCTCAGCATGCCGACCTACGAGTTTCAGGAGGCACAGTTCCCGCAGGCGAGGCGCGCGAACGGTTTTCAGCCGACGCGCGCGAAAGATGGTTTCATCATGATCGCGGCGGTTAAGCCCAACAACTTCGCCGCGCTATGGAAAGCGATTGGGCATCCCGAGTATGCGAGCGATCCTCGTTTTGGTACCGCAAAGGGCCGCGTCGAAAATTACGCGACGATGATGTCGCTGATCGAAGAGTGGGCCTCGACCAAGACCGCGGCCCAGTGCGAAGCCATACTTACCGAGGGCGACGTTCCTTGCTCGCGGTATTTCACGATGCGCGAGACGCTCGCGCAGCTGCATCTTGCGGAGCGCGGCAGCTTCGAGGTGATCGACGACGGCGCGGGCCCGCTGAAGGTTCCCAATCCCGCCTTCAAGCTGCGCAACAGCAACGTCAGAGCGCGTAACTACGTGCCCGCGCTCGGCGCCGACGGCGCCACAGTCTTGTCCGAGGTCCTTGGCTATTCGAAGGATCGCATCGCAGCTCTGTACGACCAAAACATTCTGCGCGGCAAGCGTTCATCCGGAGCAGGAGGATCTACCAATGGCTGAGATTCTGGGAGCGGGAATCACTCATTATCCGCCGCTGACGGGACGTGACGAGTCCATGTCGTGGATCCTGAAGCGGATGCTGGAAAATCCGCATCTGCCGGAGAAATTGCGGCGCAGCGAAGGCTGGCCCGAAGCGATGCGCAAGGAATGGAGCACCGACGAGGGCGTCGCCGCGGCGCGGATACATCGCGAACGGCTACTGCAATCGCTGCGCAGGACTCGCGCGCAAATCGATGAGTTTCGCCCTGACTTCATTGTCATGTGGGGCGACGATCAGTACGAAAATTTCCGCGAGGACGTCATTCCTCCATACTGCATCTACGCCCACGAATCTTTCGAGTTCGGGCCGCCGCCGAATAACGTCTGGAATGAGCCCGCGGACCGGAAGTTTCGGTCGCCCGGCAACGTGGCCGCCGCAAAGTATCTAGCTCGTGGCCTCATCGATGCCGGATTCGATACCGCGTATTCGTACAAGCCGTTGCATCATCCTCTAGGTCACGCGTTTGCGAACGCGGTGCTGTACCTCGACTACGATCGGAAAGGATTTCCGTATCCGATCATTCCGTTCGCGATCAATTGCTACGGCCGCAAGGTGATTGCGCAACGCGGCGGCTTGCCGATGTTCGAGAAACCGCCCACCGAGGCGCAACTGGATCCGCCGGCGCCGACCCCGCGGCGCTTGTTCGATCTCGGCGCGGCGACCGCGCGCGTCTTCGCCGCGAGTCCGTGGCGAGTCGCGCTGCTGGCGTCCTCCGGATGGTCGCACGCGTTTCTCACTGAGAAGAACCATTATCTTTATCCGGACACGCCAGCGGACCGGACACTGTTCGAGGCTTTGCGCGCGGGAAATTATGACGCGTGGCGAAACTATCCGGCGTCCGCGGTCGAAGCGAGCGGACAGCAGGAAATCCTCAACTGGATGTGCCTGGCTGGAGCGTTGGCCGAGCTTCGACGCAAACCGGCGGAGACTGAATTCATCGACACCTGGATTTTCAACTCCACCAAATGTTTCCTCACGGCGCCACCGAAGTAGCCGGCGCATCAAGCCCGATAGCAGTCCACTGGAGCAACAAGGGAACCATCATGGATAGAATGGCCGAAGACTACATCATCGATGATCAAAAAGCGGGACTGTTCCGCGTGAATCGCCGCGCGTTCACCGATCCCGAATGCCTTGAAGAGGAACGGCGCCGCATCTTCGACAAGTGCTGGATCTATGTCGGCCACGAATCGGAAGTGCCGCATGCGGGAGACTATCGATCGCGCAAAGTCGCCGGCCGTCCGATGATCCTGGTGCGTGGCGATGACAGTACCATCCGCGTGCTGCTCAACACCTGCACGCATCGCGGCGCGATGGTCTGCCGGCAAAAATCCGGCAATGCCAAAACATTTCAGTGCCCCTATCATGCATGGACGTACAACTCGCGCGGTCAATTGATCGGCGTGCCAGGCGAGGATTCCTACAGCGAGGCATTCAAGCGCGAGGACATGGCATTGGTCACGCCGCCGCAGGTCGACAACTATCGAGGATTCATTTTCGCGTGCTTCGATCGGATCGCGCAAAGCCTCTACGATTATTTGGCTGGCGCTCGAGAGTATCTGGATCTAGTTGCCGACCAGTCGGAAATGGGAATGAAAATCGTCGCCGGCCAGCAATCATACAGTGCGCGCGCCAACTGGAAGTTGCTGGTCGAGAACAGCTATGACGGCTATCATGGACTGCCGACCCATCAGCGCTATTTCAATTTTCTGGCTGACACCGGCATCGACTTCAAAGGCCGCGATCTCTCGGCTTCGCCGCGCCAGAAGGCTGTCGATCTCGGCAATGGCCATGCGGTGGTCGAGGCCGTCGCTGCCTGGGGCCGGCCCATCGCGCGTTGGGTCCCGCCCTTCGGTGAGAACACCAAGGCGCATTTCGAGGAAGTGCGGCGTCGCTTCGATCAGCGCTTCGGTCCGGAGCGCTCGCAGCGCATCTGCGAGACCAGCCGCAACCTTGGAATTTTTCCCAATCTGGTGATCAACGACATCATGGCGATTACCGTGCGCACGTTTTATCCGGTCTCGCCCGATTACATGGAGGTCAATGCGTGGGCGCTCGCGCCGATCGAAGAAAGTGCGGCGGATTCCGCCCTGCGCCTCGACAACTTCCTGACCTTCCTCGGGCCCGGAGGATTCGCGACTCCCGATGACGTCGAGATGCTGGAATCCTGCCAGCGCGGTTTTGTGAATCGTGAAGTTGCGTGGTCCGACATCTCGCGTGGTATGAAAAAAGAGCATCCGTCGATAACAGACGAACTTCAGATGCGGGCTTTTTGGCGTCAATGGAATCAGCTGATGACGGAGCCGCAGATTGAGCGCGCGAGGAAAGTCGCATGAGCAACATCGAACTCCCCAGCCGCAGTGAAGTCGAAGACCTCCTCTACCATGAAGCCGCGCTGCTCGACGAATGGCGATTGGAAGAGTGGCTCGAGCTGCTAACCGAGGACGCCATCTATCAGGTCCCGCCGACTGATGTGCCCGAAGGTGACGCGCGCAACACGCTCTTCATCATCGCAGACGATGCGATGCGGATCAGATCGCGCGTGAAGCAACTGCTCGGCAAAACAGCGTGGGCCGAGAATCCTCATTCGCGCACGCGCCGAATGATCGCCAACGTGCGAGTGCTCGGCGCCGAGGGCGAGAACATTCTGGTGAGCGCGAACTTCGCGGTGCATCGGATGCGTTATGAGTCGGTCGACACCTACATCGGTCACTATGAGTACAAGCTGATTCGCGCAGGCAAGCTTCTGAAAATCCGGGAACGAAGAGCCGTCCTCGACAATGAGGCGCTTCGTCCGCATGGAAAGATCAGTTTCATCCTCTAGCGGCGCGCATCCGGTTCGTTAGGAAGGCCGAGTTCGAGACTTGGTAGCTCATGCCCAGAACAATTCTCATGGGCGATCCGCAATACTTCTCCGTCAGGGGTGGCGCAAATCCTCACACTCGCAACACTCTGGGACTGAAGAAGAAAGTCGATCCAGTTCGGGCTCGCAGCCAATGGCATACGATGGCGAGGACACTGATCGCTCACGGCACCGAGGTGCTGGTGGTCGAGCCTCATGAACTCCTTCCCGGTCTCGTCTACCCCGCTAACGCCGGCTTTTTGTTTCCACTGGAGCATGCCGCCGTCGATCGCAAAGTCTTCCATCTTGCCAACCTGTTGCCCAGCCGAGCGCCCGAACGCGACGTTTATCGCGCCTTCATCCGGTCTCTCGGATTTGTCACCAATGACATTCAGGCAAGGTTCGAGGGTGAGGCCGATTTCTTTCCTGCCGGCCCTTACATGATTTTCACCTATGGGAGGATAGAGCGTCAGCGTTTCGTACCGGCACTGGGCTGGCCGCCGTGGAAGCGCGTCTACGGCTTCCGTTCGGACGATCGCGTCCTGGGCGAACTCCGGCTGATTGTGGGCAACAGGCCGATACTCTCGCTGGAACTATGCCTCGAGACCAATTACCACGGCGACACGGTCTTGTGCTCGTTCGGGCCGAATCGCGAGTTCGTTCTCGCATACATGGATGGGTTGACTACAAAATCTCAGGAAGAGTTACGGAAAGCATTCGGGGCCAACCTGGTAGAGCTACAAATCAGCGATGCATCGCTCTATGCGGCGAACTCGTTTCAGGTTGAGGACAACGGCAAGTGGTATTTGTTCATGCCATTGGGCGCGAGCGAACGACTTTGCCGGCAGATTCGCGAGCGAGGTGTTGAGCCGGTGTTGGTGGACGTCAGCGAGTTTCTTGCCAAGGGAGGCGGATCTATCAAGTGCATGATTCTCGATCTCGGACTTTCCACCGAGCAGCCAACCGGCACGGAGGCAGCGTCGTTTCGAGCCAAGCACACTTACCAACGACTGTTCGAAACTGACATCTGAACGGCCGCACCTCAGAGTCAGCGAATTTCCGTTTTCCGGATGCTAGTCTCCGGCCATGCCTTCCGAAACGCCATCGTTTCTCCTGCGTCAAGCCGGGCCGCGAGACCATCGGCAAATCCTGCGTCTTGCACGCGAGCTGGACTCGACCAGCCTTCCGACCGATTCCGCAGAATTAACCGACGCGCTTCAGCGTTCTGCAAAATCGTTCAAGGGCAAGGTCCGGGAGCGGGCGAACGCCGTCTACATTTTTTGCGCCGAGGAGATCGATCGCCGCCGGATCGTGGCCGCCTCGATGATAATCGCCAAGCACGGTACCCCTCGCTCACCGCACTATTATTTCGAGGTGAATGCCGACGAGCGCTACTCACACACCCTGCGTAGGATGTTTCGGCACACCTTCCTGAGGTTGCGGCATTCGATGAACGGGCCTTCCGAGCTCGGTGGCTTGATCGTCAGCGCAGCAATGCGCGGGCATTCGGAACGAATCGGTACGCAAATTTCCTGGGTGAGGTTCCCTTATATCGCGAGGCATCGTACGCGATTCGAGCGATTGATCCTCGCCGAAATGCTGCCACCGACGCAGCCCGGACATGCAAATCGTTTCTGGGATCATTACGGACGTTTGGTGACCGGCCTCTCCTATCGCGAGGCCGACCGCTTGTCGATACGCGACAAGGAGTTCATCCGCACTCTCTTCCCCGACGCGCCAATCTACACACTCATGCTTCCCGAGGAGATCCGCAGTTCGATTGGCGAGGTCGGAGAGAACGCGCGTGGGGCTCTAAGGATCCTCGAGCAGGCGGGTATGCGATTCCTCGATCAGATCGATCCCTTCGACGGCGGACCTTACTATGGTTGCGCGATTGAAGATCTCCTGCCGGTGAAGTCCTATGCCGCCTTTCGGGCAGCGGAGGGCGAGCCAAGCGAAGCGGAGGCGCGGCGCTACCTCATCGCTCGTGAAGATGCGAAAGGATATCGCGCAGTTGCAGCAAAAGCGGAGGTAATGAGTCCGCGGATCATTGTATCCAGCGAGACCCTGGAAATCCTCGAGGCTAAGCGAGGCGACCGCGTCGATGCGGTTCCGATGCCTAGCGGCAGGTAACGCGCATTTTACATTTCATCGAAAAAATTCGCGCGCTACTAATCGAGGCCGAGGCGCGTGAGCTGATCGCTCGGTGCTTCGATCTCAAGCAGCGCTGCGCGAAGTTGGTCGATCGCATCCTTTTGTGCATCATTTTCGGGGGCCGTCGCAGCGAGGTTACGATCCTCGGCCGGGTCGTTCGCAAGGTCATATAGATGATGACCGCTGAACTTGCCCATCGCCCAGTACGGCAGGCGGTCGCTCGCGCCGAACGGCTGGCGGATTACCGGCACCGTCGAGCCGGGCATTCTGGCTAGCACCGCGCGATCGTAGGGCAGCGGCAGCTTCAGTTCCGGATGGCGCACGATCGGCATCGTCGACCATCGATTCGACCAGAGGCTAAGCGGGGCGTTGTCTCCCTGCGGCGCACGCGCATACTTCCGATTGCGATCGATGAGGTGGACCTCGCGGCCCCATACGCCCGAGAGCGCCCAGCTGCGAATGCTGGTCGTTGCGCCGTTGATGAGCGGCACCATTGAGCGGCCGTGCGTCCGATGCGCCATCGTCACGCCGAAGATGTCGGCCAGCGTCGCGCAGATGTCGACATTCGTCGTGAGCGCATCGATGCTGTGCGGTGGTTGTCCGGGCCATCCAATTAGTAGAGGAATATGCCCGAGTGGTTCATAGACAGGAACCGCCGGCTTGCCCCAGATGTCTTTCTCGCCGAGGTAGTGGCCATGGTCAGTGCACACGATGACTGCGGTATTCTCTGAAAAGCCGCCGCGATCGATCGAGGCCATCAGCTTGCCGAACCACTCATCGATCATCGTCAGCTTCGCGCCGTAACACGCGCGCACCTGATGCGCCTGCTGAGGCGTCAGCACACCGCGTTCAATCGCACCGCGCATATACGGCGGCCAGATGAGATGTGGCCCCTGCCAGCCGGGATCGTACATCGAGGCGTAGGGCTCCGGCGTATCGAACGGCTCATGCGGATCGAACTCGTCGATGAACAACATGAAGCGGTCGTGCGCGTGCGCTTCCTCGTCGAGCCATCGCGCGGCGGCCGCGAGCGTGCGAGGGCCGGGAAAATCCTCCTCGCCCCGGAAGTATCCGCGCGCGTTGTCGTAGGGCATCCATCCACGGCCGAATGACGGCGCGCCCATCCAACTCGGATCGGGACGCGTCCTCCACGGATCGCTCTCATGACCGCGCTGATAGTCCCACGCATCGAAATCGGTGTGATAATTTTCGCCGCCGACTTCGAACAGATGTGGATGGTCCGAGACCAGCTTGGTCGCGACGCCGACCCGGCGGAGGGCGGCCGTGATCGGTTCCTCCCAAATTTCGATCGAGCCCCATGGCCGCCATAGAAAATCGATTGAGCCGCACAAAATATCGTGGCGCGCGGGAATGCATGGCAGCGAGCCGCTGTAATGCTTCTCGAAACGGATCGCCCGTCGCGCGAAGGCGTCGAGGTGCGGAGTGGCGAACTCGCGGCCGCCGTAGGCCCCAAGCATGTGGCGATTGAGGCTGTCGAGGAGAACTACTACCGCATTCTTCGGTTGGCGGGGTTCATCGGGAGCCATGAAGAAAACCTAGCAGATAACTTTAAGTTCGTGTCATGGCCGCCAATCCCCGATTCTGGCCACCATATTTTCTTGCAGGCGTCGGCAGCTTATCCTCTTATGATGAACCAGCACCGTCGCAACCTCCGGCACCGATTCGCGATAGCTCTAGTAGCGGTTTCGATTTCTGCCTGCGCGATCGCCAAGCCGCCCATCGAGCAAACCTCGCAAGTGGTCGCGACTCCAGTTCAAGGAGAGCTTTCAGTTGGACTTACCAAGGCGCCACCGGTCGGCGAAGTCACCCCGGTGCAGGTGTCAATCGCAAACGGCACCGACATAGCGCGCACCGTAATCCCCGGCCAGATTTTCGCGATCAATCAATCGGGACAGCGCGTCGCGCCGCTTCCTCCAGGCGAAGCCGCGCGACAGGCCGGAAGCGCCGGCGAACTCAAGGCGGCGCTCAAGAGCGGCGCGGTGAGTGGCGTCGCGGGAGGCGCGTTGGGTGCAGGCCTCGGAGCCGCAGTAGGCGCGGTCACTGGCGGAATCGGTCCGGGCGCGATCATCGGCGCTGCCGTCGGCGCCGGATCGGGGATCTTCAGCGGCGCCGAGCGCGGTCAGGATCGTGCGGATCAGCAAGCGACCGCGCAGCTCAACTCGCTGGCCCTGCCTCAGCAGGATGTGGCGCACAACTTCACCGTGAGCGGGTACGTCTTCTTTCCTAAGGGCGAGTATCAGCAGCTTCAGGTGCTGATGATCAATCGTGAGACCGGCGATACCGAAGTCGTCACGCGCCCCTGGCCCTGAGCTTTAGTCGTTTCGAGAAGCCTCCACAGTGCCCTAACTTGTGATCGATGCTACATCCTGTAGCGCCATCATCTACCTCGATCGCCCTGATTTGCCGGGCAGTGGCTTCGCATCGACCAGCACCCCGAGGAGCAATGCGGGTTTGCTTCCGCGGTTCGCCCACGCATGATTGGTCCCGCGCTGCACCACGACGTCGAACGGCTTGAGCGCAACTTCGCCCTTGTCGAGGATCAATGTTACCTCGCCCTCGAGCAGGACTACGTAATCGATAGTGCGCGTAGTATGCATCCCGGGGCCGCGCGAAGTATCGGGCCGGCAATGCTCGCCGCCCATCGCCTTGAATCCCGCCGCGGTGGCCTCCTCGAGTTGGCTGGCCGAAAGGTTTTTGTTCTCCGGCTCGAGCACGAAGAAGCGGCAGGCGCTCCCTCCTGCCGGCGGCTCCAGAATCACCGGGCGCTTGCCGAGATCGCCTTTGATGGAGTTGTCCGCCATCCCGTCAGTGACCCAGACCTCGCCAAGTCCGCCGAGGATCGAGCCCGGCGGCCCATCGATCGCAACGATTGATTTTCCATCCCTATCGAAACCGGTGACCACGCGCCGAGTTTTTTCGATCATGAGAACCTCCACTAAGTGTCGATTGAGGCTACGTCCTGAAGGGCTTGCGCAGCGCACTCGATAATTTCGGTAACCAACTCATCAGTCATAACCGTCGAAAGCGCAATCATTCCGCGCGGCGCGAGGAACAAGCCGTGATTGAGTGCGGCGAGATGGAACTCGGCGATCAGCTTCGCGTCGTCGCGCGAGATCGTCGGTGGCGGCGGATCGTTGAGGAAGAAAATATTCATCAGCGATCCGATTCGTCGAATCGAAAAGGGCAGCTCGACCGCGGTGGCGGCCTTCTTGAGCTCGTGCGCGAGACGATCGCCGAGACGATCCATCGTGTCGATGCGTTCCTGCGTCAACTCGCGAACCGAGACCGCGCCGGCAGCGCAGGTCAACGGATTTCCATTGAAAGTTCCCGAATGCCACAGCGCGCCGCGATTACGCGGATCGAGGCACGACATCAGCGACTCGGCGCCACCGAGCGCGCCGACCGGAAGCCCACCGCCGATGATTTTGCCCATCATCGTAAGGTCGGGCTGCACATCGAAGAGCTGCTGCGCGCCGCCGGTCGCCAGCCGCAGCGTAATTACCTCATCGATCACCAACACCGCACCGGCGCGCCGCGTGGCTTCGCGCACTCGATTCAGAAACCCGGACGGAGGAATGACGATGCCGGATGAACCGAGCACCGGCTCGAGGAAGACCGCCGCGATCTCCTTGCCGCGCTCGGAGAGCAGCGCCTCGAATGCGTTGGGATCGCCGAAGTCCGCGAGTATCGTGCGCTCGCCTTCTTGTCCGGCTAATCCTACTTCGAGATCATCGTAGGAACCGTGATAGCCGTGCCGCGCCATCAAAAGGAACTTGCGCCCGGTCATTCGGCGCGCGACATGTGCCGCCAACATCCCGGCCTCGGTGCCGGAGTTGCAAAATCGAACCTGTTCGATAGAACGCACGCGCTGGCACAGCAGCTCGGCCAACTCGACTTGCGCATGAGATCGCGCCGGCCATGCGGTGCCTCTCCCCACCGCATCCCTGATCGCTTCGACAATGGGCGGATAGGCGTTGCCATGAACCAGGCTGGTGTAGTTGCCGAGCAGATCGATATAGCGATTGCCGTCCGCATCGAAGAGGAACGGACCTTCGCCGCGAGCGATCGTCAGTGAGTAGGGACGATACTGCTGAACCGAGCGAGTGTCGCCGCCGGGCATCACGCGTTCCGCGCGTTTCGCGACTGCGGCCGACTTCGGCGTGGTCGACCAGTAGCGCTCCTCGATCGTGCTCATCAGATTCCTCTCCCCGTTAGGTTTCCTGCCTGCGAACGCATCACGTGCGACGGCGTTTCTGTCCTCGCACGACCTTCAGCCGCGGCCGCTTGGCACTTTTGATCGGCGTCACGATCGGCTGCGGCACCAGCTCGTAAACCGAAACATGGTTCGCGCTTTCCGAGGTGAACGGCCGCCGATCCCATCCACCCCATCGCTCGCGCAGACGCATCCCCGCGATGCGCGCCATCAGGTCGAGTTCAGCAGGATATGCGAATCGAAGTTCGACTGGATAGCGATGGATGCCACCGTCATCGATGATCAGATTCTGGGAGCGGATGTACTGCGCCGCCGCATCGAGTCTGGCGACATACATGATGGTACGCTCGTCCGACACCAGCTGCGTGAAAGTGCGTTGGCCGTGATTGTAGCGGGTGAGATCGGGAACGAATGCCTCGATCATGAAAACGCCGTCCGGAGTTAGCCGCTTCGCGACCCGCGTGAAGCACCGCACTTGCTCATCCTGCGAAAGTATTCCGAAAAAGGTGTTGAACACTACGTAGATGAGCGAGAAGCGGCCGCCGATTTTCAGATTGGCGAAGTTGCCCGTCTCGACCGGAATCTCGGCGCCGCCCGGCTTGCTGCGCAGCTTCTCGACCATCGCCGGCGACGCATCGACACCATGCATCCTGATTCCGCGTTGCGCGAGAGGGAGCGCGATTCGACCAGTGCCGATTCCGAGCTCGAGCACGCGGCGGCCTTTCGCGAGCGGCGCGAGGAACTCCACCGCCGCCTCCGCGTCGCCTCGAAAAAGTTGGGAGAAGCCGTCGTAAACCTCGGCGATGCGCTCGCCATATGTCGATTCGTCGTAGTCCGCCATGACGGCAAGCAATCAAACTGTCACGGGCAGCGTCAACTCATTTGATCGCGGCGATCGCTTCGATCTCGACCAGCAGGCCGTCGACCGCAAGTGAATGCACGCCGATGAGCGTCGACGCCGGCGGCTCGCCGCTCGGGAACAGAATCGCGCGCGCCTCACGCATCGCGGCGTAGTCTGACGGCTTATACTGCACAATGTAGGTATTCATCTTGACGATATCAGAAGGCTTCGCGCCCACCGCGGCCAGCGCCGCGATGAGGTTGTGCGCCACTTGTTTTATCTGGGTGGTCAGATCGCCTTGGCCGACGATCTTGCCTTCCTTGTCGACCGCGACTTGTCCTGCGATAAAGGCGAGCTTCTGCGCCCCTTCGACGGTGACGACGTGCGAGTAGCCGCGTGGCGTGAGTAGCGTGTCAGGATTGATGTTCTTCCTTTCCATCGGAGTCGCCTCACTGATTTTGATCGCGCGGATTATCGCACGGAGAGAAGCGCTTCGTCGAACCAACTCATGCGCGCACGATTCCCTTGTCAGCGAGCGCGTTGACCAGCAGATGAAAGTAGATGAAGCCTCCCCATGCATGCCATCGCGCGATCGCCTTGCGCACACCTTCGTAATCGAGCGCATCGTCGATACCAAGATAGCTGCGGAGACCGTTGCGGCCACCGACATCATCACCAGGAAAAATATTGAACCTGCCGAAGCCGCGCAGCAGAACATACTCGGAAGTCCAACGGCCGACACCTGCGAATTTCGATAGCGCGGCTATCGCGCGGTTGTCATCGAGCGACTCCATCGAGCGGAAGTCGGAATCAGAATCGGATGCAACTTGCGCGAGGCCAATCAGATACCGCGCCTTGGGGCGACTGAGACCGAGAGCGCGAAGATCCTCGACCTCGGCACGCGCAATATCGGAAGCCTCGGCGCACGCATGAAGTCGCACACCATCCGCCTCGCACGCGCGGCCATATTTCGCGGCAATTCGATTCACCACGTGCATCCCCGCGGTGAGCGAAACGAGCTGGCATGCGACCGCGTTGGTGAAGGCTTCGAAGTTGGTCGGAAAGCGCACCGGCTTCATCCCGATGAGGCGGTTGACCAGCGGACCGAGCGCCTTATCGTCCCGAGCGAGGCGATAGAAGTGGCGCAGATCGATCGATAGCCCGAGAATTCGATCAACGATCGCTTCGATCGCGGGCGCAGACTTCCTCGACGCACCGGGACCGATGGCTACGACTTCTATTGCGGGCGTTTTCGGCGGAGCGACCTGACGCACGGATACCACGGCAGGCTGACCATCGAGCATGACGACGCGCCGATACGTCTCGCCATCGAAGTGATCGATCGCGTTGTGGGGGCGACGGCGAATCGCCCAGGAGGTCAGGTCGAGTCGAAACGGCGGGATCGGCTTCAGTCTAAAGGTGACTTCGCCCATCCCGCCGGTTCTATCATCTAAGTGCTGCAACCGCGCGAGGTCATTTCATCTTCGCCATGACCTTCGCGTAGTTGTCGATCATCGGCATCACAGTGTCGCGCGGCGCCGGCGGCAGGGGGAACAACAGCCGCTCGAAGCCCAACTCGATCAGCTGATGCAGCCCGTCCTCTTTGGCGGGCGCACCGAACAGCGATAGCGACAACTTCTTGCGCCCTTTCTGTTTCTCGGCGTCGCGCAGTTGTTTGATGAGCGCCGGCCAGTCGTTGCGCGGATTGTTGATTGGAAGCCATCCGTCGCAGTAGTCGGCGACGCGTTCGAAAGTCTTCGGCGATTGCGAGCCCATCAGTACCGGCGGGCCGCCCGGCTGCACCGGCTTGGGATACGACCAGATCTTGTCGAAGTTCACGATCTCGCCGTGAAACTCGGCCGCTTCCTTGGTCCAGATTTCGCGCATCGCGAGGACCTTCTCGCGCACGGTCTTCCATCGTTTTTTAAAGTTGGCGCCGTGATTTTCCATCTCCTCGACGTTCCATCCGCCGCCGATTCCGAACAGCACGCGCCCGTTGGAGATCATGTCGAGGGATGCCACTTCCTTCGCGAGGACGATCGGATCGCGCTCGATGACCAAACATACTCCGGTGCCGAGCTTGAGCTTCTTCGTGACCGCCGCCGCAGCACCTAATGCGACAAACGGATCGTGCGTATGCCAATACTCTTTCGGCAGATCGGTCCCGCCCGGGAACGGAGTCTTGCGCGAGGTGGGGATGTGCGTGTGCTCGGGAAAAAACAGCGATTCGAACCCGCGCTCTTCCGCCGCGATAGCCAGTTCCACCGGCTGGATCGCATAGTCGGTAGGAAACATGAATAGTCCGAAATCAGCCATCGCGATTACTCCTCATTAGTCATTCGAATAGTCAGTTCTTCGTCGAACGAAGTACAGTTCCCGGCATCGCGCCCGAATGTTTGCCATGGTCATATAGCAACTGACCATTGACGATGGTGTATTCGATGCCCTGCGACGGCATTACCAGACGCCGACCGCCGCCAGGTAGGTCATTGCGCATTTGCGCACGCCGCGCCGACCCAACCGTGTTGGGATCGAAGATCGCGACATCCGCAGCGAGGCCCTTTTTCAGCCGCCCGCGATCCTTGATGCCGAAGAAATCCGCTGGCTCCGCAGTCAGCCGCTGCACGCCGCGCTCGAGCGTAAGCGCCTGCTTCTCGCGCACCCAATGCCCGAGGAGGTAAGTACAATAGCCCGCGTCGCACAACATGTTGACGTGCGCGCCACCGTCCGACAGCCCGACCAGGGTGCGATCATCTTTAATGAGACGCTCGATGCCCTCCTCATGAAACTGCGCCATCGTGTATTGGATGTTGAGATCGTCCTCGAGCGCCAGGTCGATGAACGTATCGAGTGGGTCGGCGCCGCGCTCCTCGGCGATCTCGCCGACGGTTTTGCGCTCGAGCGGCTTCATCGCGGGATTGGTGACTTCGAGCACCTCGACGCGATGCCACTTGCCGGCGAACAGGCGCGGCTTCTTCATCTCCTCGCGCCATCGATTGCGCCATCCCTTGTCGCGATAAATTTCCTTCTGCTTCTCAGGCGGTTGGTTGAAAATCGGATTCCATGATTCGGTATCGGCGAATGAAAACGGATTGCGCAGATCCAGCTGAACCACGAACGGCTTGGGAAGGACCTGCGGCATGCCGCCGCGACGGATGAGCGGCTCGAGCCGCCGCATCGTGTCGTCGCTGACCTCGGGATGCTTCGGCTGACTCGACATTCCGAGCCACGTCACCGGGCGCGTGCTCTCATTCAACAGGAATCCGAGCAGGTCTTCTTCCTCTTCTGAGACGCGGCCCGCGCGCCGCGTGAGCGCCACCTCAATGACGCCTTTGCCGAGCTCGCGCAGCGTACCCGCGTAGGCCTTGATCTCATCGCGGCTCGCCAGTCTGCACGCGAGCGGGCGTCCGTGGAACCCGATGTGCTGCGGCAACGTCGTCGTTGACCATCCGAACGCGCCGGCCGCGACGGCCTCTTTGATGAGTGACGCGATCTTCGCGGTTTCATCGTGCGTCGCTTCGCGCTCCATCGATTCCTCGCCCATCACGAAATGACGAAACGGCGTGAGCGGCGCCATGAAGCCGAGATTGATTCCGCTGCCGCGCTTTTGCGCCGCATCCATGAATTGCGGAAACGTCGTCCAGTCCCAGGTGATGCCGCGATTGAGCGCGTCATACGGAATCGCCTCGACGTTGACGAGATCCCATGCTGCGACGTCATGCACATCGGGCTTGCACGGCGCGATTCCCACGCCGCAGTTGCCCATCACCACCGAAGTCACGCCATGCCAACTGGTGCAGGTGACCAGAGGATCCCAACAGATTTGCGCATCGTAGTGAGTGTGCGGATCGATGAAGCCGGGTGCGACTATCAGATCGGACGCATCGATGGTGCGCTTGGCGGGTTCGGTAACTTTTCCGATTTCCTCGATTTTACCATTCGCGATCGCAACGTCGGCGCGCACTCGCGCAGCGCCGGTTCCGTCGACGACGGTGCCATTTTTTATAATCAGGTCGTAAGCCATTTATTTCCTCGGGACCCGGTTCAGATCAGTTCAGATCCATCCGATACAGTTTCGCGGCGTTGTCGCAGGTCATCTTGCGCGTGACGTCGTCGGGAATCCCCTCGAAGTCTTTCGCGATCACTTTGAGCGAGTTGGGCCAGGTGGAATCGGCGTGCGGGAAATCCGAGGCCCACATGTAGTTGTCGGCGCCGAAGTAGCGCCACGTCATCGGACCGATCATGTCGTCCTGGAACGTCACCCAGACGTTGCGGCGTACGTATTCGCTCGGCTTCAGCTTGAGGCCGACCTTGTCCCACATCACGCCGAATTTTTCGTAGACGTGATCGAGGCGGTACATAAAATGCGCAACCCATCCGCTGTCGTTCTCGGCCGACACGACCTTGAGCGCGGGAAAGCGATCAAGCACACCGCCGAAGATCATCTGCTGAAGCGACTTCTGCACCGAATGAACCGCGCCCATCGCATTGAGGAGGAACGGCGCGGGCCCACGCGAGTCGTCGCCGGGATCAAGCATCGAGCGTTCCGGCTTACCATCGGTTCTGGCCTTCGCCGCATTCTCTCGCTTGCCGGTGACGACGTGGAGCGAAAGCGGCATGCCGAGTTCCTGCGCGGCGGCCCAGAACGGATCATAGTCGGCGCTGAAGTAGGGCTTCTCGCGCGGAGGTGATCCCCAAATCATCGCGCCGCGCAGGCCGAGCTTGGCGCATCGCTCGAGTTCGCGCGCCCCCGCCGATGGATCCTCGAGCGAGATCAGCGCAATCGGGTAAAGACGCTTGCGATCATGCGACGCATACTCATTCACCCAGTCGTTGTAAGCGCGAAAGCAGGCCTGCTGAAGTTCCGCATCGTCGAGGCCGAACAGCGACATGCCGAGCGTGGTGTAAATGACTTCGGCGGAAACGCCATCGACATCCTGGTCCTTGAGGCGCTCAATTGGATCCCATCCCGAGGGACGCGCGGCCTCGTAGCCCTTCTTTAGATGTTGCTTGAGATCGTCGCCGCTTTTTCCGATGCCGAAACCTCCGGCGACCGGAAAGGGGCGCACCCCCGGCGCGGAAAACAGATGTCCCTTGGAAGTTTCGACCACCCGGGGCGCCTTGTCGCGCAGTTTTGAATCGAGACGCGAGGTCCAAAGATCGGCGGGTTCCATCGCGTGAGAATCGGCCGAGATGACACGGTTCGAGGCCATATGGGTCCTCCTCCTTGCAGCGGCGTTTGATCTCTCTATCGCAATTCAGCGGGAAGATAACAAGGAGAAAGAGGAGGAATCGAACCAGACAAAACACGAGGCACCAAGTGGGGGGCGCGGCGATTCGACGTCAGGCGCACGATCGAGGGACTGTGCCGACAAAAGAATCAGAAGCAGAATCCAGAGCTGATGTTCCTCTCTGACCTGTCGCTTTTCGCTCGCAGCCACAGCGAAAATCGCGCCGGGCCATCTCCCCCAAATAATGGGGGACAGTCATTCAAATGGGGGATTAGTCGCGTCAGGTTGGCTTCGGCTGACCCGTACCTCTCGAGACGCACATCTCGGAGCGCTTCGATCAATCTAGCAACAGTCTCAATAATGCAGAGATTACATGTTGTCTCTACGTTCTGTAATCCCGCCGACGACGCAGTTGTTCTTCTGAAGTTTATCGGCCAGGAATTCCAGAGTTGCCGGCCAGCCGTCCGACACGAAGGGAAGGAATCCATGACCCGCACCGCTCACGAGGTGCAGCTGGGCGTTCCCGCCCGCGTTCACGATCGCGGTTTCCATCTCTTCGGATTGTCCCGGGGAAATATTGCTGTCCGAATCGCCATGGATGAGCAGCACCGGCGCCTTTATCCTGGCAGGTACCGTGACCGGCGATCGACTTTCCAGATCGGGTTCGCAAACCGTCCAGACCGGATAGCGTATGGCAGAGGCGAGTTTTACCCAGGAGTTATCTCTTCTGAGCCGCGGCAAGTCGACCAGGCGATAGTACGCTACGATCGCCTTGAGCGAGGGGCTGATCGCACCGGTCAAAAGCGCGACCTGACCTCCCTGCGAGAAACCTACGAGCCCAATGCGATCGGGATCGACGCCTTTTTGCGATTTCAGTCATTCTATCGCGCGTGTTGTATCCGCAGTCTGTTTGAGCCCGCAATCGTTCTTTCCCGCTCCCCATCCCCGCATCGACAACGCCAGCACGATATAGCCCTGCTCCGCCAGCAGATCGGGTATTGGTCCAAGCCCGAGGTAACCAGGCTGAGTCGAAGAGAAGCCGCCCCATCCGTGAAGCAAGACCAGCGCGGGCATTCGCGCTGAGCTGCAAGCGTGTGGACGATAGAGCATTGCCGGGAGTATGAGCCCGTCGGATCCTGGAACCTTGACCTCCTCGGAATCCGTCCCATCCACTCTCAAGTAGGCGACCGACGCGATTCGATCATCCGAGCCGTACGTGACGAAGTACACCGAGGAATCGTCCTCGATTCGACTGATGCACGCCGAGACGCTCATCCGATAAATCCCCGCGTGGTGTTCTTCTGCCGGATATGGCGCGACATGATAGACTTCGAAAACGCCATTGCCGCGCAGCGTGTTCCCGAGCGAGGTAGCATACAGCTGAGGCCGGATTTCGTTCGGCGGTCCCACTTGCTGAAGGATCGTTTCGCGCCGCGCGCCGACTACCAGGTATTTTCCAATAGTGGCTGGGCAGGCGCTGCATGCCGTGGATTTGTTGGCCTGGATTTGTTCTGCGCACGCGGGAATCAGCAACATCCAAACGACGGCCGCGAACCGGACAATGCGCGTTGGTGCGCATCCACGATCGTATGGGCGTTGGTCGTTCTCGCGAATCCCGGTTACCGACGGACACCTTCGAATCTTCTCTTCCCTCCCCTCGCCGCTGATTGCGTGGTTACGCTTTAGGATTCCCGTACCTCTCGTAATGCACCATCTCGGTGCGCTTTTTCAGCGGGCGCGATTGCGGAGGATTTTTCTCATCCGCATAGCCGAACGGAAGAATCGTAAACACCGCCCATCCGGCGGGTATTGCCAGCATCTCGGCGAGCTTGGCCGCATCGAAGTTGCCCACCCAGCAGGTGCCGAGGCCCAATGCCCATCCGGCGGTCGCCATGTTCTGCACCGCCTGCGCGCAATCGACGTCGGCCCAACGCGTGTTGCCGAGATCTTTGAGGATGACGACCGCCGCGGGCGCATCGGCGACGAAGCGGCCTGTTGTGCATACCGCGCCCATCGCTTTGAGGCGTTCGCGATCGCGCACCACGATGAACTGCCAGGGCTGCAGGTTGCGCGCGCTCATCGCATGGCGTCCCGCCTCGACGATGGCCGAGAGTTTCTCATCTTCGACGGGCTTGTTCGCGAATGCGCGTTGGACCTTCCGACTCAGGATCGCTTCGATAGCATCCATTTTTAGCTCCTATCTGCCCCTTGTAGTATCAGTTGCACGCGAATTCCAGTTCGAAATTTTCAGGGAGAGAGCCGATTCCGCAAGTTGGTTCACACGGGAAACTCCGTTACATTGTCTTTTTGTGAAGCTCTGCTCACTTTTAGATAACGTCTTCGCAAAGGAAGTGTAATAGGTGCGACGAAGCGGCGGTGGTTTTGAAAATGTCATCGACAGTTTCCTGCTTCGGCGGCTCAAGTGGGCAGCCCATCTTCTAGCCCTCAGCCTCTTGCTGATGGTGGCGGGATGTAACGGAGGCGGTGGAGGAGGCGCCACAGCAGCCTCAGGGGCGGTTCACTTCGTCCCCAATTCTCATCCATTCTGGAGCAACCAAAAGAACTGGACCACCAGTCACGGTCCCGCTTATGCCGATATCAGCCTGGCCGGCAGCAATTTCGTCCCGTGCCGGGGAGGCCCATACGCGCTCTGCTACTACTCGGGGCCGAATACAGGATCCCAAGACCTATCATGCACCCTGACGCCGGACGGTAAATACGCCAATTGCCTGTGCTACGACATCCCCTATGGCGTCTACTTCGTCGACATCAATGGCATCCTGAATCACAAGGTATATGAGGATACGATCGCCAAATGCGGGGTGGACGGCAGCCTGTGCGGGACCATCAATGCGGCCCCGGTATGCCAGCAGGTCAACGATGGAACCCTGATACCCGGGTCATCGGTGTACTCCACCTTCAGCCTCGAATGCCTTCCGACTAACGGTATCGGCATAACCAATTGCACTCAGGCTGCGCCATACGCCGGATGTATGACCGCGCCATGCAAAAAGACCGATCAGCCGGAAATCGTGCAATGCTCCTGCCCCGTCTACAACGGACCGTATCAGGTCGGCCAGAACGAGCAGGCGTGTACGCTCGGAAGCGACCTCTTATGGTCTGCAGCCTATGCTCCGCCTGCGACTCCAACCCCGGTGCCTACTATCAGCGTGTCAGGGCCCGCCGCGGTTGATCCCATCGCAGTTCCGGCAATTCCCGGTCCCCCCGCCTGCCTGCCGGACGCACCCGGAGGCGCGGGCTGTCCGTTATACGTGCAGGGAGTCACCACGATCCCACCCGATGCCGGCATCAACTGCGCAAAGGTCTGCCAGGAGTACGACAGTTGTAAGGGTTCGAAAGGTGCGCAGGCGGGTTATACCTGTGACGCGACGCTTTGCACTGACCAATGCAACGACAGGGACCTGGTAGGACCCGCATGTTCTGGGCTGTCAAGTTGCGACATTTCAGAAATCGTCAAAGTTGAAACGGCGGCTTCATGCAGTTGTTGCGCTGGCCAGCTATGCGGATGTAACCCGAGCGCGAAGACCAACGTCGCAATCGCGGCGGTGAACCAGCAGCAGCGCGACCAGATGATCAAACCTCAATGTGACATCAACGGCACCTTGTGTGGAGCGCCATGAAGCTATCGCAGTCCTGGGGAGGAATGACGTCGATGAATACAAACGTCCAGCTCTTCTTATGTCTGCTGGTGACGATCGCGATATCGTCGTGCACATCGGCCAAGGTTGCAAATCAGACCGAAAGCGCGCCTGCAGAAGCAGCATCTCGTCCGAATCAGATCGTGATTTATCCTTTCGCCGTCAGTCCGGCGGACGTGACCCTGAATCAGAGTATTGTTCAGCGCACCTATCGGAAACTTTCGGGAGAGGACCAGACCGCGTCGCAGCAAAAAATTGCGACGGATACCACCTCGAACCTCTGCATGAATGTGGCTACGAGCCTGACGAAAAAGGGTTATCAAGCTGTCTGTCTACAACGGGGTACGCCTGCCGCGGGTAACAACTCGCTGATAGTTAACGGCGAACTCACCGACATTAGCGAAGGCAATCGGCTCAGGCGCGTGGTGGTTGGATTCGGTTCGGGTGCGTCCACGCTGGACACTAGCATTCACGTTTACCAACGCACCGATTCGGCCAGTCAACCGCTTACCAATTTCGCTACCCATGCTGATAGCGGCATGATGCCGGGGGCCGCGATCATGGGGCCTGCTGGTGTCGCCGCGGGCGGGAGCGCCGCGGTAGTCGTCGGAACGAACGCCGCGATGGGACGCGCCAAAGGCCTTACCTCGGCCACCGGTTATCTTGCCGACAAGACTGCGACCCAGATTACCGATGTCATCACTCAGTACTATTCCAAGCACGGATGGTCATCGTGACATCGCAACGCGGAACCGATCCCTCGAATTAGCGACCTCATGACGGAGATAAGATGAAGCACAAGATCAGGACTTTACTCATCCAGATTACTTCGGCGGCCCTTGTGGCGGTTGTTGCCGAGTCGGCCGCGGCGTCTGGCGCTTCCTTAAGAAGCGGAAGCTTTCGGCAACCAGTGACGGCTGCCTCGGACCAACCTCAGCTAATGGCCGAGGGATTCATGAGCAAGCTTCAAGACGCGAAGATCGACAAGATTGCCAGTGAGGTGAAGAAGGACCCAAAACTCATTGATGACCCTAATTACCTCAGGCAACGCCCTAAATTGGCGGACTACATTAAAAAGCATCCGGAAGCGAAACAGAAGATCAAAGACGACCCGAGCGGCTTCTTCCAACATCTCAAAGAGCAGAAGGGTTAAGGATTTGTGGATGGATGCCCGGCGCCGATCGTCTCGAATCATGAACATCGCATCAGTAGCGGGGCTACAAGGCGTCGCGCGCCTCGGCGCATATGCTGCGGCAAAACGTGGTGTAATCGGTTTTAGCAGGAGGCTAGCCCTCAAATTCGGCGAATACGGCGTGACCTGCAACGTCATATGTCCAGCACCGACGCGCGCGGGGTGGACGATCAGCAAGCGCGGAATTGGTAAGATTTCAAGCCGGTCGGGAATGTCGGTAGACGACTGCAATGCTCGCGCGGCGGAGAGTGGCGCGATAGAAAGGATGGTTGAGCCGGAGGAGGTCGCGGAGCTTGCGCTATTTTTCGCGAGCGCGGCGCGCGACGCCACCACAGGATATTCAGTTCGATTTGCTGTTCGATTTGCAGTTCAATATGCAGATTCGGTTTGCGCGGATTCAATTTGCGGTTTCGGTTTGTGGCGGTTTCAACATGCATTAACCGGCGGCACTTAGCGCGAGCCATCCTCGCGACAACGATATTTCTCGCCCTCGCAGCAGGAGCGGCGCGCGCATACAACGAGCGGCCGCTTCCGCTTTTTTATGCCGGCCGCGAAAATCTCGTCCTCGATCGTCTCGTGCTCGATCCAACGACCCATCGTGTCGCTACGCTCGCAAACGCGCAGTGCGCGGTTTTCTATGACACGCTGCCGGAACCCGGCCCCGAGATAGATCAACTCAAGGGATTCGTCGTCGGCGGGATGGGGCTGGTGGTGGTGCTCGGAAAAGACACTCCCGCCGCGTCGCTCGCGGCGTTGACCAACGAAGCGATTCAGGAGGGCAACTCGGTCGAAGCGGCTGAGGGTCCATATCGTGCTGCGGAAGCCGAGAAGCTCGGTGCCGTGATCGAGTACACCGGCCCGCCGCGCGATCCGCTCAGCGACAACATCAGCTGGAAGTCGGCGGTGCGGGTGTTCGAGCGATGGATTCTGAACGTCAATCGCGGCGACGTGATGGTCGCAACCAGCGATAAGGATCCGGTCCATCCGCGTACGCCGATCGTGGCCAAGCTCGAACTCGGGCGCGGCACCATCTACGTGCTCAATGTCTGGATGACCGAGGGCAACCAGGCCGAGCGGCTGCACAGCTATAGCGCGCTGCTCGCCGGTGTACAGGGCGCGCGCAACTACGATTTTCAGCGGTGGCCCTATTTCAACTGGATGCTCTACGATCTCACGCGATCATCGGCGCATGTCACGCCGGTACCGTTTAGAAGTTGGATTGCGGCGCCGGTGCCACACGGCCCGCAAATTCTGATCCTCGCGGCGATCTTCATGTCACTGTTCGCGCTGTTTTCGGCGGGTCTGCTGTTCGCGCGGCGCTACAGCATTAGGCATCCCGAAGCGCTCAGTCATTTCTATCAACCGATCGCGCATGAGCGGCAGCCGTCATCGCTGGGTGCGGCGGCACTTCCAATGGCCTCCGAGGAGCCCAAATCAACCGCGCTCGCGCATCGCGGCGATCCGCGATGGGAGGTGGTTGGATTTCATCGCCCGCTCAGTGGGTTCTTCTACAACTACCTACTCTCGCTGCTGGTGATGATCCCGTTCAACTTTGTGTTTACCTTCTACATCGAGCGCAACTACGTCAATCCGTTTCTGGAAGCGCGCGGAGCATGGGGCGCGGTCACGCAGTTCATGGGATTTTTCTTCGCGCTGCTCGACCTCGGCACCGGGCAGGCGATGGTGAAATATTTCGCCGAGTATCGAGTGCGCGATCCCGAGCGCGCGATCACCTATGCGCAGTTTTACATTTGGTTCCACGCGCTGGGCGGCGTGCTGGCAGTGACGATCCTCGGCATCATGGCGGCGATCTTCATGCCCGAGACCACGGTCGCGTTCCTGACCTGGTTCGTGATCCTCCACACGCTGAGCCAGTTCCCCGGCTTCACTGCGATATATACCAACCTGTTCCGCGCGTTGCAGCGCTTCGATTATGCGCAGGTGCTGGTGGTGCTGACGTTCGTGCTCACGCCGCTCATCCAGATGGGGACCGCGATCTACATGCGGCACTGGGGATTGTTGCATCCGGTATTCGGCGAGGGGATGGGCGTGGTGTTCGGCTTCGCGCTCGGCGGCGTGGTGAGCAACATCGTGTTGGGCGCGGTGTGCTCGTTCTTCTACCATGGGATGGGGTTTCGGCTGACGACGATTTTCCTCGCGCATTTCGACAAGGACACCATCAAGAAATCGTTGCTCTATGGCGCCAAACTCACCGCCGGTAACATGCTATCGGCCGCGAGTTGGGGATTGCTGCCGGTCATCATGCTGGCGATGATTCCCAATTTCTTCGAGCTCAACGAAATCTGGCTGCTGACGTTCACGCTGACCTACCCGTACATCGAGACCGGCGCGTATATGTTCGTCACGCTGATGTCGTCGGTGTCGGAGAGCTACTCCAACGGCATGCTGCAACTCACGCAGCGCTACCTCGACCAGAGTCTCCGATGGGGCATCATGATCGCGACGATGCTGGGTGGCGCGTTCATCGCGTTCTCGGACATCTTCATCACCGGATTGCTGCCTCCGCAGTTCCTGCGCGCGGCGACGGTGATGGGCCTGATGCACATTTGGCGGGTGTTCGATTTTTCGACGCGCCTGCCGGATCAGGTTTTTCAGGGCGTCGGGCAGACCGGGTTATTCACCCTGACGGTAGGGATAGAACACATCGGTCGGATCATACTGTCGCTATTGCTGATCTCCCACTTTGGTTTCTACGGCGTCTTTTATGCCTTCACGCTGTCGTCGCTGGCGAAATCGCTGGTTGCATGGCCGGCGATGGCGCGTCACGTCGTGAAGCCGGTCATCAGCGTATGGCAAACGCTCATCAATCCGGCGCTGGCGGCATTAGCCAACTACTTAATCCTCGATTTTTTCGCGCGGCACGCGTGGAGCGGCCCAGGGCATACCGCAAACTCGTGGATGATCGTGCTCGTATGTCTGTTTGCGTCGCTGCCCATTTACATGTTCATTTCGGGATTGCTCGGATGGGATGACATGGCGCTGGCGGAATTCCACGATGCCGCAGATCTGGTGCCTTACCCGTTTGGCGCGATCGCCCGAATGGCGCATGCGACCGTCTCGTTCGCCTCGCGCATGAGTCCGCTGCATGACCGATTTCCCGGCAAGTTGGTGCACGAAGCGGCGATGGAAGCTCGCCACCTCACAGCGGGTAAGGCGGTTCTTCGCTAGACGGAACGCGTCAAAAGCGAGCGACGTGCAAGAGCAGTTCCAAGCAGGCTTGACTGTTTGTATAAAGCTTAGTAATCTGACTGCACAAATGGCAACATCATTGGCAGTGGCAGTACCACGTAGACGTACGCAGGAAGAGCGCAGTACACGGATGCGCGCTCGTTTACTCGATGCGACCGTGGATTGTCTCGCCAGACTCGGATACGCAGGCACCACCACCACCGAAATAGCCAAGCGCGCCCGGGTCTCAAGAGGCGCCCAGTTACATCACTATCCGCGCAAGGAAGACCTCGTTATCGCATCGGTCGAGCATGTTTTCCGGCTGCGTCTGGAGGAATTCGGCAAGGCATTCGCCAATGTTCCCCCAGAAACCGACCGCAGACCGATAGCCGTCGACTTACTCTGGTCAATGTTCCAGGGACCGGTTTTCCACGCATGGCTGGAGTTGGTCGTCGCGGCGCGCACCGACAAGGCGTTGCGGGAAGCGCTGAGCGAAATGAACGAGCGTTTTCAGGGCGATATCAAGGTCTATTTCAAAGAGATTTTTGGGCCATCGCCATTGACCACAGACTTCGAGCTGATCCCGGCATTTATTTTTGCGTTGATGAACGGGATGGCGATGCGATTGATTGTTGGCGATACGCAGGAAAATGATCGAATTCTGAATTTGCTCAAGCGATATGCGACTTTGTTCCTTGCAGATCGCAGAATGACGCAGCCGGTTAATTAATTTATCGAATTGAAGCACATCGATTGAATAGCGGATTGTATCATCCGTCTAAAAATCGAAGTGCGGTTAGTTCAGTGCTTCAGGCGTGGCTCGCTGATAGCGCCCCCTCCCCGCGTAAGCTCATCGAGCAAAGTGGGTTGCGCCACAAAGTCGTAGACAGGGAAACCTGACCAACCGATTGCTCCCTGTCCCGCGAGGCGGTCACTGTATCCCCCCCTACGGTGACCGCCCATTTTTTAGCCGTTTTGTTCGGTTCATTCGCCTCGATTCTCAAATACTTCGGCATAGCGCAACCATTACTCAACGGTCTGAATGCGCTCACATCCGTTGACTAAAAAGCACTAATTTCATGTTCCGTTAATCAAGAAATCTGTTTTTCCGTGCATTAGGCCGCTAGAGTATCGGGCGACATACGCCAGCTTGATAAGTCTTGGCAGTCCGTTCGGAGCAGGCCACTTGAACCTCATCCACTTCCGATTCCTCGCACTCCTGGCAGCTTTATCGATCGCGCTATCATCTGCGACAGCCGCCGCCACCACTCTCCCGCACCACGTCTTCATCATCGTGCTCGAGAACGAAAGTTTCGCAGGTACCTTTGGACCGGGCTCCCCGGCTCCATACTTGGCGCAGGAACTCACGAAGAAGGGGCAACTGCTCACGCAGTATTATGGGATCGGTCATGTAAGCCTCGATAACTACGTGGCGATGGTGAGCGGTCAGGCGCCCGATCCTGACACCCAAAGCGACTGCCAGTTCTACCTGGATTTCGACGGGACACCCGGGCTCGACTCCAATGGACAGGCGACCGGCCAAGGATGCGTCTATCCGACGGATGTCATGACCATCACCAACCAGCTCTAGGCCGAGCATCTCACCTGGGGCGCCTACATGGAGGACATGGGCAACGATACGCCCGCTGAGTCTGCGACGTGCCGCCATCCAGCGCTGAACTCTCAGGACGACACTCAGACTGCGCGCAATGGCGACCAATACGCCGCGCGGCACAATCCGTTCGTCTACTTTCATTCAATAATCGACACCCCGAGTTGCAATGAGCACGATGTCCCACTAACTCGGCTGCCAAAGGCGCTAAGCCATATTGCGACCACGCCGAACCTCGTATTCATCACCCCGAATCTTTGCCATGACGGCCATGACTCGCCAAGTGTCGATGGCGAGCCAGGCGGGTTGGTATCCGCCGACGCATTTCTAAAGAAGTGGGTACCGAAGATTGTGCGTTCGCCCGCTTACAAGAAGGACGGGATGCTGCTGATCATTTTCGACGAGGCGGATTTCGGCAGTTCCAACTCGGATACAACCGCATGCTGCAACGAGCAGAGCGGCCCCAACACCGCGATGCCAGGCATTACCGGGCCGGGCGGCGGCCGCGTCGGCGCGGTGGCGCTATCGAGGTTCATCGAGCCCGGTTCCGTCAACGACAATCCATACAACCATTACGCCTTACTGCGCAGCATCGAGGATCTATTCGACTTGAGTCATCTCGGCTTCGCTGCGGCGCAAGGCCTCAATGCTTTCGGTTCCGACGTGTACAACTTCCAGCCCAAAAGGAAGAAGCCTAAGTAAAACCGGCCAGCGCACCATTAACTTCTCCCACTTGAGGATTTCCTAGATGACCCTGACCAGAACTTCCCTGCGCGTCCTTGGCCTGATCGCAGTCCTTGCCTTCCTCCTCGCTTTCGTTGGATGTAACAGCGGTTCGGGTTCCTCAATTATCAGGCATAAAAAAGTTCCACGGCCGACCCCGACGCCGACCGGAACGGGCGCAACTCCGACTGCGACGCCAACCGCGCAGGGCACTTCGAGCAGCACCGCGAGCGCAACTCCGACGCCGGCGCCGATGGGCCTGAACAAGGTCAACCACATCATCATCGCGATGCAGGAAAACCATTCCTTCGACAACTACTTCGGCGTGTTGCCGTATGCGTCTCCTGCCGCGAGCGGCACCCCGACCTATCACGCACCTTCATCTGCCGGCACGGTATGCGATCCGAGCGATCATCAGTGCGTCAACGGACTGTCGTGCACGCGCGATATGAACGGCAATTACACCTGCACCAATTCAAACAAGGATGACGATGGCAGCATGCCCACGGTCTTTCATAGCAGCGACTATTGCGTCGCTCCGGATCTGGACCACAGCTGGCAAAGCACGCATAAAGAGGCCAACCTCAACAATCCCAACGATACCCTCATGTCGCAGCCTGACGATGGCTTCGTGATCGTCAACGACCAGACCGAGCAGGTCGACGGCCCCGAGACCCCGACCGACGACGACACGATTGGCTTCTACAACGAGTCAGACCTTCCCTACTACTACGGCCTGGCCCAGACCTTCGCGATCAGCGACAGCTATCATGCCGATGTGTTGGGACCTACGTTCCCGAATCGTTCATATTTCCAGGCCGCCACTTCATTCGGTCATCTGGATACCAGCGAGGAAGTTCCAACTACGCCCGGCGGCTACAAGGTGATCACGGGAACCATCTATGATCGGCTCGACGCCGCGGGTATCACCTGGGCGGACTACTTCACCGATCTGCCCGATGCCGGGACCTTCCGCGCCCCGAGCGGCACCAACTTCAGACCCATCGCGCAGTTCGCGACCGATTTGCAGGCGGGCACTTTACCTCAAGTAGCCTTCATCGATCCTGAACTGTTAGGCACCACCAACCTCGCTACCGATGAGCATCCTCCCCACGACATCCGCGCCGGTGAGTTCTATATGCAAAATGTGGTGGTCGATCCGCTCAGAAAAAGCACCAGCTGGAACGATTCGATCCTGTTCATCACGTATGACGAACATGGTGGCTTCTATGATCATGCGGTGTCTCCGCCCGCGCCTCAGGGCGGTGCTTTGACACCGGACGGAATCAACCCCGGGCAGTGCGCCGATAATTCCAATCCTCCCACCAGCACCATGCCAGGCGGCGGAGCGAACTGCTCCTTCTCGGTCACGGACGCGACAGCCCTATGTCCGACATTCACCGCAGCCGGGCCTTATCCGGCGAGTTGCGCGAACTTCAACCAGCTCGGCATCCGAGTCCCGATTATCGCGGTCTCTCCCTTCTCAAAGACGAGTTACGTTTCGCATGTCACAGGCGACCACACCGCGATCCTCGCACTGATTGAGAAGCGATTTGGTTTGATGCCGCTGACGGCACGCGATGCCGGCAACCTCGCAACCGATCCACTGGAGGACATGTTCGATTTCACCAATGCGCCGTCGCAGAACGCGAACTTCAGCGCGATACCTTCGGCCCCGATGCCTAATCTGGTCACCGACGGAAACGGCGATTGCAACAGCACGCCGATCTCGACGCCGAGCGGCTTTCCGATGCGGTCCGGAACGCCGGTCGCGATGTCGACTCCATCGGCGGCGAGTGGCCCCGCGAAACTAGCGCTGAAGAAATAGCGGAACGAGATGGCTTACTTCTTCTATCTTCAGAAGAAGGATGCTTTCGAGCGAGATAGTGAAGTCGGTTGGGCGATGGCCATTCGTTGCTCCTGCGCCTATTCGTTACTCCGCCGATAGATCGCGAACTCGCGCTCCAGCTTCGAGGCGCGCTCCTGAATCGACGACAGCCGCTGCGTCCCGAGCAGGAAGTTCACCAACTCGCCGTGACCGATTTGGCCGCCGGGGCTTAGAACCTCGACCAATTCCTCGATGAGGCTGGGAAATTTCTCGCTGGGAATATAATAGTTGGCCCAGCCGAAGTTGCAGTGCCGATGGAGGATCTTCGCGATCGCCTTCTCCAGCATCTCACGCCGATCATTGGAATTTTCTCGTTCGTCGCTCAAAGAGGTCTCCCCGGGTAGCCGAATTTTGCTGGATCCTTTTAGCTTAGGCAGGTTTCTTCTCGGGAATCACCTGCTCATCGGCCCATAGAATCTTGCGATAATCGAATCTCAGGTTCTCTATTACATTGAACTTGACGATTTCGAAATACGGGGACAAGTCGAAATCGCGTGGCGTTATCAGCGTCGGCGACACCCGCCGCATGATGCCGTACGGATGCGCATCCGGCCGCGGCCGCACCCTCCATATCACGCGCCGCGCCGGTATCGCGGTCGGATCGGGCGGCTGCGCGAATTTCGGCACGATCGGAAAACCCACCCGATCGAAACATTCGGCCAGCAGGCTCGAGCAAATCACCCGGGTCGGCTCGCCGCTGCCGAACTGCAGCGCTTTACGGCGCAGGCGACGCGGCACCAGCGAAACCGGGAAGAAGAAGCGCGCCAGATCGATTACGTTCTTGATGTCGTAAACATCGCCGACATGCCGCAGCGCCTCGTCCATCACTTCGCGCAAATCGGCGCCCGACAAATTGTAGGGGCGGCATACACGGATGTTGAAATCGCGGTACCTGCTCAGCGGCGTCAGTACCACCCCCGATTCGACCAGCGCCTCGACCACCAGGAAATCAGCGTCTTCGCCGAAGCGCTCGATGAATTCTGCGCGCTTGTCGGGATTTCGCCTCATCGGCTCGTCGCCGACATAAAGCACCGAATGCGACCATGAACTCTGGGTCAGATACTTGATGCATTCGCTGATGCGCTCGTTGCCTTCGATCAGGATGACGTCGCCCTTCTTAATGTACTTCTTTAGGTTCGCAATATCGTTGGGGACATGGAGGACATAGCTGCGCGCGGGCTTGGTCAGGAGGCGGAGGACGAAATCTACCGCGGCGCGCCGGATAAACGTGATGGGATTATAGGTGCGCAGCCTTCGAGGTATGCCGACCTCGCGGTCGGAGCTGTCTTCGCTCTCGGGCACGATCTGAATATAAGAATCGGGGCGATGTGGAACAATAGACGCGGCCCGGAGCGACCAAAATGGTACGCCCGGCCGTGCTTAAAAGGGGCAGCCCGATCAAGCATTGACGAGCATTGAGATGATTGCGCTGAATTCTATCGGGACCGCGTTAGGCTCTAAACGCCGGACAGCCGAGGCATGATGCGCAAACTATATCTGCCATTCGCGAGTTCACGGCGGCGGCGGAAGCTTCGCTAGCTGCCGCCGCCGGTTCGCGCGGTATCCGCTCGGTACCCGAATTTAGAGGTTTCCATCGATTGAGGTGAGCAGCGTGGTAAGGGTGAAACCCATCGTCTGATAACCGACCAGAGCGACCACCGCGACCGCCGACAAAATCAGCGCATATTCGGTCATGGTCTGGCCCTTCTGCCAGTTTTCCGCTTTGACATACCATTTAGTAACGAAATTCATTCCCCGAGCCTCCCTTTGATTATTACTGCTTATGGCCTGGCGGCCTTATTCACCTTCGTAATGTGACCGCGTAAGCGAAGCCGTGCCGCTACAGTCGGTAGATATTTGAGTGTCTGTGTAGCAACCATTGTTTCCGGCCTTCTCGAAGTATTCCCAAGATGCTACAACGAGTCAAGTAGGTGCTACAAATCGTACGTAACGTTTGAAACATCTATGGCAATTTGTAGCAAATTGATCACTCTTCAATGGAATAACTACATTCTGTGCTACACCAGCTCCGGAAAACGGCCCAGTCAAAATTGAGGAGACCTCACACCTTGGAAATACTGGAAAACGGATATTTGCCCGCTAACGTCGAAGCGGCGCGACACTACTATGTGGTCATTTCGGGATGCTCAGGCGGCGGCAAATCATCCTTGCTGCGCGAGTTGGCGGATCGCGGCTACCGGGTCTTCGAAGAACCGGGCCGGCAGATCGTGAAGGAACAGAACTTCATCGGTGGCGATGGCATCCCGAGTAAGGATGCCGGCAAATTTGTCGAGCTTTGTGTATCGCGCTCGATGCACAACATGATCAGCGCCGCTGCGACCACCTCATATGTCTTCTTCGACCGCTCGATTGTCGACAACGTGAATGGCCTGCAACGTATGCCCGGCGGCGCGCCGCCTCATCTGCTGAAAGCGATGGAGACCTTCAGATACGCGACGAAGGTGTTCATGACACCGCCGTGGCCGGAAATGTTCCGCAATGACAGCGAGCGCATCCACAGCTATGACGACGCCGTCGCAGAGTATGCGACATTGATCCCGGCCTACCAGCGCCTTGGGCACGAGGTGTTGATTCTTCCCAAGGTATCGGTCGAGCAGCGCGTCGACTTCATCCTTCAGGAGTTAGGGCTCTAGCGCGAGGCCGCGATCGCTTGCGCCACCGTGAAGCGGCCTTCGTACAGCGCGCGGCCGGTGATGACACCAACCACGCCATCCGAGAAAAGCATTTTCAGATTCGCGATGTCGTCGAGACTCGCGACGCCGCCCGATGCGATCATCGGGATGCCGACGCTGCGGGCGGTCGCGCGAATCACATCGACATTGATGCCGGCCTCGGTGCCATCGCGCAAAATGTCGGTAACGATCGCCACGGCAACTCCCGCCTCGCGAAAACGCCGCGCCGCATCGGCGATGGTGAGCGCGCTGGTTTCGACCCATCCTTTGATCGCGAGCTTGCCGTCGCGCGCATCGATGGAGCCGAAAATCTTTCCCGGCAACGCGGCGCATGCATCCTTCAACAGCGCGGGATTGAGAAAGGCGGCCGAGCCGATCGACACGCGCGTCGCGCCCGCATCGATGACTCCACGAATCGAATCCATTGTACGCAGGCCGCCGCTCACGTCGAGCTCGCATCGCACCGAGGAGCGAATCGCGCGGATCGCGTCGAGGTTCTTCGGCTCGCCCGCGATGGCGCCGTCGAGATCGACCACATGGATTATCTCGGCGCCCTGACGCTCGAAATCGCGCGCGACTGCGGCCGGTTCGGAGCCATAGATGGTGGCCTGATCCATCGCACCGCGCAGCAACCGCACGACCTCGCCATTCTTGAGGTCGATCGAAGGTACGACTGTAAACTTCTCGAACAATCACCCAATCTTATGCTGCTCCCCTTCCCTTGAAAAACGGTCCGCCTTCATCTCGTCCCTCTCCATCTCATGGAGAGGGTGCGGCGTCCTCGCCGGGTTGAGGTGGGAAAGGGCCCGGGGGTTAGGTCGCAAAGGGAAGCGCCGCTGGCCAGGTCTTACGCTTGCTGCATTTGCTTGTGCACGCGAGGCAACACCTGCTTCCCATAAAACTCGATGACGCGCCTCTGATCCGCCTGCCCCGAATGGACATTGACGATGGTCGCGCGGCTCTCGAACAGCTCCAGAACTTTGCGCGAATGCACTTCGGGATCTGTACTCACGGGCCAGTTGCTGATGAGCCGCTCAATCTGGATTTCGGCATTCGCGCGATCCTGAATGGCCTGCGGATCGCGAATGTTGAAGTAGGTCTTGAACGCCTTGGGTAAGAACCGCCAGAGCTCGGCCGACGCCTTCGCATCTTTCTGATCGCCAACCACCACAAAGATCTCCACCAGCACCGACCGATGCATCGCTTTCGGACCGACGTTGGCCGCCATCAGAATCGGAATCTGCTCGGCGGGAGGGTCGTACAACTTCGCATTGACGGTGTAGTACTTGCCGCGATGATCGATCTGCTGTCCCTTCCACAACTCGCGGATCACCTGAGTCGCTTCGACTAGCCGCTCCGAACGCTCATGCCACTTAGGCCACGACCCAATCGCTGCCTCCTCGTTCAGTGCCTCGCCCGAGCCGATGCCGAGAAATATCCGCCCGGGGTAAAGCAGGCTCAGTGACGCGAATGCCTCCGCGACGACGGCGGGCGGATAGCGGAACGTCGGGCACGTGACCGTCGGACCGATCCAGACTTTTTTGGTGCGCTGGCCGAGCGCGCTCATCGTGATCCATGCATGCCCCGCATGGCCTTCATTCGATTGCCACGGTTGGAAGTGGTCGCTGTTCGCCAGGAGATCGAATCCCGCCTGCTCCGCAAGGACGCCCAACTCCACCAGCTCCGGCACGGGAAACTGCTCGTGGGCCAGCATGAATCCGACCATCGGTTTGCGTATGGAAAGAGTCATGGGATCTCCTTGTGATGCTGACTGCGATTGCGAGGCCGATCCGGCCTCCGCGGCTGCACTTGTCTCTGCTGCTCCGGCCACTCCGGCCATCGCGGATGCGAGGGCCGACGCAGCCGCGAGCTTAATGAATTCTCGACGATGCATAGATAGGCTCCGGATTAGTAGACGCCCGGAAAAGCCTAAAACTTCGATCTCACCGATAAGGTGATTTGTATGCTGAATCGACGATGCTAACCTTTTTGACGGATTTTAAACCTTGGAGGTTCAGCCATGAAGTCCCGCGTCACCCTCATCGCCGGCGCATTAATGATCGGCTCGCTCTTCGTCGGATCGGCGTATGCGCAACCGGTAAATCCCAAAGCTGAGGAGCAACTGCAAGACTGGATAGCGCGCGATCCCCGTCTGCGCGAGGATCCGGCCCTAATGGACAATCCTACTTACCTGGCCAACCATCCGGAGTTTGCAACCTGGCTCCAGCAGCACCCCAACGCGCATCTGCAGGTCGAGGAAATGGGCGCGTACGATGAGCACCATAAGTGGCACGATCGGGATTGGTGGGTACACAATCGCGCAGACTGGGCGAGGGAGCATCACCCGCACTGGTTCCATTGATTCCGTTGATCGTGTAAGCGGCGTCGACGATGGGTCGCCCGCTTCGCGTCAACCAGCACGCGCGAATTGACAACCGACTCGCTGAATCGGGAGGTATCGTTGTGGCTACTCTCGGGCGCAATCGGCACTGATCATCATCGTCGGCGCGAGATAAATGTTCATCCTCCGATCGAGTCTTTCCGAAGCCGATCCGTCGCGCTAACGTCATAGGGTAATCATCCTGTCGCGAGGCGGTACCCTCTATGAGTTGGTCGTGGAAGAAGAACCTCCAGACACGCCGCGATTTCCTCAAGCATAGCGCCATTGCCGGAGTCGGCGCGGGACTGCTTCCGATGCTCCGCGCGACCGAGGCGGCCGCATCGATTCCGCCGGGTGAAGTGCGCCGCTACTCGCCTCTCGGCAAGACCGGCCTCAAGATCTCCGATATCTCATTCGGCAGCTCTCGACTTCACAGCGGCGATGAGGATGTCGTCCGCCACGCGTTCGATCGCGGTATCAATTACTTCGACTGCGCCGACACTTACACCGGCGGCGAATCCGAGACAGTCATCGGCAACGCGCTCAAGGGCAAGCGCGACAAGGTCTACCTCACCTCGAAGACTCTTGCCGGTCCCACCGATTCGAAAGACACCATGATGACCGCGCTGGAGGGAAGCCTTAAGCGCCTGCAGACCGATCATGTTGATGTCTACTTCAATCACGCGATCAACGACGTCGAGCGCATCAAGAATCCCGAGTGGCATGAATTCAGCGACGCGGCGAAGAAGCAGGGCAAGATTCGCTTCGCCGGAATGTCCGGTCACGCCGGCCATCTGATCGAATGCCTCGATTGGGGGATCGATTCGGGCCGCTTCGACGTGATCCTGTGCGCCTACAATTTCGGGCAGGACCCCGCCTTCTATCAACGCTACTTCCGCTCCTTCGATTTCGTCGCAGTGCAAACTGATTTGCCGCGCGTCATCAAGAAGGCGAAGGCGCACGGGGTCGGCGTGGTGGTGATGAAGACGCTGCGCGGCGCGCGCCTCAACGACATGCGCCCGTATGAGAAAGACGGCGCCACCTATTCGCAAGCGGCATTTCGATGGGTCCTGTCAAACCCCGATGTCGACGCGCTGATCGTCTCGATGACGAGTGCCGCGCAGATCGACGAATACCTCGGCGCGTCGGGCGCGCGCGTGACTGCCGCCGTGGATATTCCACTGCTGCAGCGCTATGAGCATCTCAACGCTACCTCGCAATGCCGCCAGGGATGTGGCATTTGCGAGAGCTCGTGTCCGTACGGCGTCGAAATCGGCGAAGTGTTGCGCACGCGAATGTATGCGGTCGACTACGGCGACATGCGTTTCGCGCGCGACGAGTACGCGCTGCTGGGAAAAGGAGCTGAGGCGTGTCTGTCATGCACCGCGAAGCCATGCGCGAATGCATGCGTGTATGGGCTGCGCCCCGACGTCCTGCTCGCACCGACTCATCGCGCATTGACGCGTGCCGTCTGAAAAAGGGAAAAGGCCGACGACTTTCATCGCCGGCCCTTCGCATAATCGGAACGGACTAACCCTGGCTATCGCCGACTATCGATGAATCTCGCCGCGCCAGCCGCCGGTTTCGGTGCCGCGTGACTCGATGAACTTCTTGAAGCGATCGAGGTCGCCCTGGATTCGCATCGAGACCGCACCGAGCATATCGCCCGCCTTCTCGACGAATCCCTGCGGGTCATATTCCATTTGCAACATGATGCGAGTCTTGTTGTCGCTGAGCCGATGGAACGTAACTGCGCCGCCCTGCTTCGGCCCAATCGTGGAATGCCATGCGATGCGCTGGTCGGGAACCTGCTGATCGATGATTGCATCGAAGTCCTCTTCCTTGCCGGCGATCTGAGTCTTACAATGCAGGCGCTTCTCGTCGAGTTGGCGCACAGACTTCACGCCTTCCATGAAGCGCGGAAATTCTTCGAACTGAGTCCACTGATTATAGGCGGTGCTAACCGGAACATTTACTTCAATTGATTTTTCAACAGTCGACATACGAAACACTCCTTGCATAGTCAGATGATAGGAAAACCCGTGGCGACCAGTGCTATTCGTGCACGGCTGCAACGCGCGGAAACGCTTGTACTGTAGTTCCGACGAAGCGTTGCGCGGAACCATTCACCGATTATCGGTCGTGTTGGTGACGATGATCGCGGTTGCGCAAACACCACATTTCGCATCGTGCGATCGAATTAGGCGCGACTGCACTCGCGTTGCTTCAAGCTTCGGAAGCGAGAATCATTCGCTCAAGTCGGGCGCGTGAGTTCATCGGCCACGCCAAATCGAAAGACATTTGCAAGCAGCGTCGAGGTCGGCGCGGTTGTCGCGATAGTTGCCCTGCTGTGGCTCGCGATGCGCACGATGCAGGGCTGGCTGTGCCGCATCGGCGCGCCGATCACTTGGGACTACGGCCCGGCGCAGCTCGCGATCCACGTCGACATGGTCGTCAGGGGCTCACCGCTGTATCGCGATTTCCGGGTCGCGCCGTTTATCCCGCTCGTGTATGGCCCTGTCGTTCCCTTGCTCACTGCGAAGCTCGTCTCGATGTTCGGAAGCGGGCCGCTGGCGGCGCTCGCAGCGGGACGCCTGTTGACGATCGCGTCGACGATGATCGCGGCCGCGATGATCTTCGTGCTCGCGCGCAGGATCGGCGCGAGCCTCACTGCCGCGATGATCGCGACGCTCGCATTCGTGCTTTCGCCGATCGTGCTGCGATGGGGCTTCGAGTATCGCGTCGACATGCCGGTGCTCGCCTGCGAGCTCGGCGGCCTGGCCGCGTTCATCAGCGGCGCCACCGCAACGGCGATGGTGCTGTTCGTTGTCAGCTTCTTCATCAAGCAGGCGCACGCGGTTGGCATCGCGGCGGTGGTGCTGTTTTGCTGGACGTCGGGGCAACGGCGGCGCGCGATCACGCTCGCGCTGATCTGGCTCGGCGCGGTTTCGGCAGGCACCGCGCTCCTTGCGATGGTCTACCCGTATTACCTGCTCAACTCGTTCGGCGCGGTGCGCACGATGCACCTGGATTTCGCTGCACCGGTGTTGTTTTCCAGCATCCTGATTGGAGGAAACATCGGCCTCGCGATCTTCGCGATCATCGCTCTCATGCGCCGGCGCATGACTGATCGATTGATGCTTTACCTGCTGATCGTCGCATCGATTCACGACCTGGCGTCGTGCCTGCGATGGGGCAGCAATGCGTACTATTTTTTGCCCGCGCTCGCCGCATTGACGATCATCGCCAGCACCGGAATCGATCTCGCGCTTGAACACATGCGCGCGATGCGCGCCATCCCGCAACTGCTCGCAGGCGCCGCGCTGGCGCTCCTGCTGGGGCGAGGTTTCATCCTCGCGCCACGTGCGATCGCGATGAGCATACGCGAGGCGCTATCTCCGTCGATGCGGTGTGCTCCGATTGTCAGCCCATGGGATCAGCGCGCGCTCGAAATCGTTCGGTCATTCGATGGACCCATAGTCACCGACATGGCAGAGCTTAAGCTCGTCGATGGGCGAGCGAATCTGCAATGGATCGATCTGATGGTGCTGACCTCGATGCAGCAGCTTGGGACTTTCGATGACGGCCCGCTCCTCGACGCGGTCCGGCGCCATCAGATCGCCGCGTTCGCGCTGGACGTCGATGGACTCGATCGCAATTTTCGCGGCCGGCCGTTTTTCTGGCCGCGGCTGCGTCGCGCGATCGAGACTAACTACGAGCCGCTGCCCGCGATCGGTCCTCCCTATCTGATGATTCCGAAAAAGGCTCGGTAGCGAATCGCCAGGCTGCGATCCATGCAGATAACAGTGCGAGGAATCCCAATTCCGCGACCGTCCCTACTCGCCAGTCAAGAATGTCCTTGCGGAATGTCAGCGTCGACATCAGCGGCGTCGCCAGCACGATAAGGCAATAACTGAACATCGCGAATCGCCACACGCGGACGCGAATTTGCCGACCCGTCGCGGCGACCGCGATCATGCTGAACGGAATGATGAGCACCACCATGTAATGAAGCCACACCACCGGCGTGAGCATCAGCATCGTTGCGACCCATAGCGAGAGACTGCGCCCGTCAGGATCGCCTTTCGCTTTCGCAGTCGCGCGAAACGTGACGACGAGAATCACCATCTGGAACGACAGAACGATCGCTCGATGCATCACGCGCACCCCCCGCGAAAGTTCGAGGCCTAGGATCAATATCAGCGGCCGCTTCACGAACGCATCGAGCGAAACGTTGGCGGCTGCAATTTGCCATCGCGGATCGAGCGAGAACCATTGGTGGCCGCCGATGATTCCAATCACGCGCAGAAAATTTTCGACCGGTGCGATCCCGATCGTCGCAACCGTCGCGGCCGCTCCGGCGGCAAATGCGACCCCGAGGACAACTATCGCGCCCCATCGACGTTGCGCGATCAGATAGCCGCCGAGCACGAGCGGAAATCCTCGCAGCAAGCCCAGCGCGGCGAGGAGGGCGCCCGCGGCGACGTCGCGACTGCGCCGCATCAATTGAAAGAACAGCAACAAGCCAAACATCACGAAGACTTCGCTCTGCGCCCATCGGAAGTTGTCGGCTAGCGGCGTGAATCCAATCGCGGCGAGCGAAAGAAGAATCGCGGACCTTCGATTGAGTTGCGACAGCGGACCGAACAGCAGGTACAGCGATACGGCGAGGCAAAGAGCGCTCGCGGCGAACCAGATCGCATATGCGGTCGAAGGCGAAAACATCGCGAGCGGTGTCGTGATGAGTGTGAAAGTGGGCGTGTCGGCCGGATGCGTGAAGGGATCGGGCTCGAGGCCGAGCTCACGCGTTAAGTCGGTCATATCGATCGCGTATGGATCGAGGCCGCGATGCATCGCGACTGCGCAGGCATAGTAGATGCTGAAATCGCCTCGTCGCGACGCGCCCGGCAGTTGAACGAGGATTACAAGCAGGTAGGCGATGCCGGCGATCGCGACGACATAGATTACTGCTTGACTATCGGTTAGCGCTCGTTGCCGCATGGTTCCAATCTCCCATGCGCGAGCGATGATGCAAACAGAGACCTAACCTCCAACCCCTTCCCTTTAGGGAAGGGGAGAAGAGAGGCGAAGAATAGGCTAATTTGCCGCGATGCGTTCTGCGATGAGCTTGTCCAACTCGGTGCGCAGATGGACGAGCACCTCGTCGTACTTGAAGAAGCCGACCTTCTGATCCTTCTTCTTCAAGTTGACGGTGGTCGGCCCGCACCACAATCCGAGGTCCGCATCGTCCGTCTCGCCGGGCCCGTTCACGCGGCATCCCATCACTGCGATGGTGATTTTGTACTGCGAGGCATAGTCGGTCATCACCTTGACCTGCTGCGCGAGTTCGACGAATTGCTCATTCTCGACCCGCGAGCACGAGGGACACGAGATGATGTTGAGGCCCTTGCCGAAATCCGGCACCGAGATGAAGCGGCCGGCCTCGACATCCTCGATGATTTTGTGGCCGACGACCACTTCCTCGTGCTTACGCTCGTTGGGCAGCGTGAGCGAGACGCGGATGGTGTCGCCGATTTGTTGCGCGAGCAGCTTCTCGAATGCGATGCGCGTCTTGATGATACCATCGGGCGGTAAACCCGCCTCGGTGACGCCGAGGTGCAGCGGTACATCTGGACGCCGCTCGGTGAAGCGCCGGTTGGCGTCCATCACTTTCGCCGGATCGGAATCCTTGAGCGATACCACGAAACGATCGAAGCCGAACTCTTCCATCAGCTCGCAGTGATAGGCGGCGGACTCGACGATCGCCTTGAGCTGATCACCGGGATATTTCTCGAGGAACGAGGGCGCGACGGAGCCGCAATTGACGCCGATCCGAATCGCGACGTTGTTATCGCGCGCGACATCGACGAGCCATTTGACCTTCTGCGGCACGGTCTTGCGCTTGTCGATGTGATGCAGATGGCCGGGGTTGTAGCGAATCTTGTCGACATAGGGCGCGACCTTGTCCGCGACCTTGTAATTTTCCTGCAGATCGACGGACAGCACGACCCCTTTGGTCTGCGAGCGAATCTCTTTGAGCGCGGCCGCATCTTTTTCGTTGTCGACGGCGATCCTGACGATCCCCGCGCCGGCGTTGGCGAGCTGATGCGATTGCTTTACGGTGTCGTCGACATCAGTGGTGCGCGTCGCGCACATCGATTGCACGACGATAGGCGCATCGCCACCAACCATCGTTCCACCGATGTCAATCTTTCGTGTTTTACGTGCGTGAATGTGCTGCTCCATCTTGCTCCCGACTCTGATTCCGCTTCCTTCAAGGGAAGGGGTCAGGGGTTAGGTTTCTGCGGGTGAGGAATCTAGTGTCTAATGTTGATGCTGCTCCGTGAGTTGCATCGCTAGCGCTCCGTGACTGAACGCCGCACCCGCGCGCATCGCGGCCGCGACCCATACCGCCTCGGCGATTTCCTGGTCGGTGCAGCCCTTTTCTTTCGCGCGCGTCACATGCGCGTCGATACACCATGGGCATTGCGTCACATGCGCAGCTGTAATCGCCATCAGCTCCTTGGTCTTGGCCGCGATCGCACCGTCCTTGAACACGGCCTTATCGAATTCGAGAAAGCCCTTCATCATGTCAGGAGCCATCTCGCGGAGCTTCTTGTACTGTTTCGCGCTGTCCTTGACGCCCAGGTAATCGCCCATCGCATACCTCCGGTGGGCCGCAGGGGCCCGTCGCGAGTCTGAAGTTGGTGGTGATGTGGTCGTCGCAACTATACCAAATCCGCGAATCTACCACAGCGCTAGCATCGAGGTATCGCGGCGGTATCGCGACCCGTTCGACGCTTCCAGGTCGCGGCACGGAGCGAACCACGAAGCATTAATTTTTCATGAACTTGTCATGGTTCGCTCTAATATGATTTTGACACATCCAGCGAACCTCTAAACTTTGATCAATTCATCAGAGAATTCTGGCGAGGTGCAGGACGAGCGACTAGGCGCGTTTTCATACTCGGATAAGGGTGTAACTGCACGAGCATTCAGAACGATCGTTCCAAGCGAAGGCAGAACGGATGCGACGAATGGCGCCGCCATCGCGACTTAAGCTTTGTCGTACTAATCATCATGATGCGTCATCGCTTGCAGTTTATCTTAGACCTGATTATTGTCCCCAATCCGACCGTTTTCATTAGAGAATCAAAGTGAAGTATTGTGCTTCTTCTAATATACGGCGCGAAATTTTTACGGCGGCTTTGCCCAGGGCGGGCATTGCTCGCAAGGAAGGAGCTGGGCGATGTTGGAGGCTCAGGTTACGAATAAATCTCCGGATCAGAGGCCTTTTCCGGACGTAATCCTCAAAAGCCAGTTCTTCGACACCATCGGGAAACGCTCGCTGACCAGCGAGCAGCGCCTGATGCTCGCGGTCCTGGCCGATGCGATTAATCTGGTACAGGACGGCTGCCGCTCGACCAGCCCGCGCAAGCGCGCTTCATTCGGCGAGGCCAAGAATTGGATCTTTCAGTCGGGGGTGCGATGTCCCCTCTCGTTCGAGAACGTATGCGACGCACTCGCGATCGATGCCGAGGCGCTCAGGTGGCGCGTCGCCGCCCTCATCTCCGGCAACCCCGAGGCGATGCCTGCCCCATTGCGCCTGCGCCTGAAGGAAGCCAGCCGCGTCCAGCGCTTGACGGTTAACCGCGTGCGTCGCCGCGAGCCTCGCCGCGCTCGGTTGCGTGCCGCGCAAACCTCAGCCTGACGAATTTGACGTCCGCTTGGAGAACCTCGCGATCGCCGACGCGATCGCGAGGTTCTCTTTATTTTTGAACCCTGCTACCAAATCTCTTTCTGGGTTCCCCTTCCCAGCAGGGGAAGGGGCTAGGGGTTAGGTTTATGGATGAGATCGATCGTCCGCTTAGCGGAATCCGAGTCGTCGAACTCGCGATGTGGGTGGCGGGACCGTCATGCAGCGCGGTGCTGGGTGATTGGGGCGCCGATGTCATCAAGCTGGAGGATCCGAACGGAGGCGATCCGATTCGCGGCGCGGTTACCACGCGAGCGATGACCGAGGCGCGCGCGGTGCCGCCCTACGAACTCGACAACCGGAACAAGCGATCGGTTGCCGTCGATCTACGCCGCGTCGAGGGCGTTGAGTTCGCGATGAGGATCATCGAGCACGCCGATGTGTTCATCACCAGCCTCCGCGTCGACACGCTGGCGCGGATGAAGCTGGACTACGCCTCGATCGCAGCGCGCAATCCGCGCCTGGTGTATGCATCGCTTAACGGCTACGGCCATCGCGGTCCCGACCGCAATCGTCCCGCATTCGACTACGCCGCAGCATGGGCGCGGAGCGGCATCATGCATACGGTGGCGGAGCCGGGTCAGGCGCCACCCGCGCAACGTCCCGGGATGATCGATCATGCGGCAGGCCTCGGCCTCGCCGGTGCGATTTCGGCCGCGCTACTTCAGCGTGTGAGGACCGGTCGCGGATGCGAGGTGAACATTTCGCTGTTCCAGATGGGTCTATGGATGAACGCTACCGACCTGACTATCGGGCTCATCAGTGGCAAGGCGCCCGAGCAAGAGAGTCGCAGCGAGCGCACCAATCCATTGTGGAATTCATATCAATGCAAAGACGGCGGATGGGTCTACTTCGTGATGATACAGAGCGATAAGCATTGGGGCGATTTCTGCGCTGCGCTCGGCCACGCCGAATGGAAGGATGATGCGCGCTTCAAGGATTTCGGCGCGCGCCGCAAGAACAGCCGCGGCCTGACGCGTCTCATCGATGAGGCAATCGCGGCGCGCACGCGCGAGGAGTGGGTACCCATCTTCGATCATCACAAATTGATATGGGCGCCGGTCCAGACCGAGGAGGAAGTATTGCGCGATCGTCAGGCCGAGGCGGTCGGCGCATTCGTCGATATCGAGCATCCGAGCATTCCTGAATGCCGCGTCGTCAACAGCCCGATCGATTTCGGCGCCGACCCGCATCCAGCGTACCGGCACGCGCCGGAGCTGGGCGCGCATACGGAAGAGGTCGCGCTCGAAGCGGGTCTGACATGGGAGGATATCGCCAAACTGAGGGACGCGGGCGTCATCGGATAGACGCCTTAAGGAGGCTGCCTAAGCGGTAATCACCCTAAAAACCTAACATTCATGCGGAGTTTTTGTCCAAGAATGATCCCAAATTGACCTTACCATCGGGGGCCCAATAAAATTTGGTCATCCCGACCGGAGGTCACTTCCAGCCGTGCGAATGGTAGTTCCCCCTGTAGCTTTTCGAAGGGAAATCGACAGGAATCTCTCAGAATTTTTTCGGACTCATCGTCCGATGTCTTTTCGTCGCGCCATCTCGGGTTTTTGCCGCTACTATCACATCAGGTTGCCGCGCATCGAATGGTACGAGTACATCGATTACGGCAAGACTGCGGGCAAAACCTACGAAGACGGCCGCATCCATCTCATCCATCCAGAGAATTGGAAGCGTTGCCGCATCCATAAGAGCGAACGGATGTGGATCCAGACCCTCTATCATGAGATGGGTCACTTCCTCTTCTGGACCGATGCCGAGCGCAAGGCCGACTCGTTCCAGCGCCGGATGGTGCTAGGGCTGCGCGCGCAGGCTCGCCGCGCTGTCAAAGCCTCTCGAAGCTCTAAGCGAGGACTCCCGACTCGTCGCAAAGCCGCATCGAGTGGGCGCCGCGATATCGTATCGGCGCAAGGACGCCGGAGTCCGCGCAGCATCGGCAACACGGCGCGCCCGAAACGACGCCGGCCTGCATCGCGAGCACGCCGCGTCTGATGATGTGCCCGGATGTGGTAGGCTAGTCGCGATGGCGAACAAGCCTAACGTCGAAAATCGATGGTGGGTCGAGACGACTCACAAGAAGCCGCGCCGGGAGCAGCAGAAATCCGAACAGGAGATGCCGCAGCTTCCCATCGCGATGACCTTCTACACGGTCGCGCGCGACTACGATCAGGATCGCGCCAAAGAAGATCTGACCGACAACAACCTGCGCATCGCGCGCGCGGCTAATCCGCCGCAGGGCGACTGGGTCTACGTCCCCTTCACCGAGGAGCATTACTCGCCCAATCTCATCAAGCGCGTTAAGGATGAGTTCCGCCTGCCGCGCGAGGCACGCGGCATCGTCATCGATCACGGCCGCTTGGTGCGTCTGTTGATTTGTGGGCCCGAAATCGAAGACTGGATGCTCGACATCACGCTCAGCGATGAGCCATCTGTAGACGTCTATGTCTGGGGCACGATGTATCGCGAGCGGTTGTTCAAGCGCGCCGAAGAGGCACTCAGACAGGCGCGCAAGTGGGCGATCAATCTGCTGCAGTATCCGCCGACGCGCGACGAACCCTTCCGCGGCGCCTTGCTCTAACTGATCTCGAACGGCATCACATTGCCCTTCATCAGCCCGCGGCCAGCGCGCGTGCGGCGCGATTTGATCTGGTCGATGAGACCGCGCTCATCGGTAAGCGGCTCGTCGAATAGCGTGGTGACGCATCCGATCGAGCCCGCCGAATGCGAATCCGAACCGGCGACCTCAGCTTTGCCTAGGAGCCGCGCAACTTTCAGCGCGAAGATGTTCTCGTCCTCGGAGCAAGCGCCGTTGAGGACCTCGATCGCATCGACCATCGTGAAGATGGGCAGCTTGGCGGCGCGGTCGGGAAAGTTTTCATCGATCGGTTCGTGATCGGGATTGATGAATGAGAAGCGCGGGTCGAGCTTGTAGCGAAACGGATGATTCGCGATGAGGATGCCGCCCTCGGCATCCACCACCTTGCGCAACTCGGCCAGCTTGTAGATACCGCCGACATAGCGCGAAAGCCCGAACACGCCGATGTGCCCCATGTCGGTCGTCACTTCCATTCCGCGCAGAAACCGCGGGCCGTGATCGTCGAGGAGTTCCGGCATCTCGCGGAACTCCCACATCGTGTCGTGCTCGGTGATACACACCGCGCCGATGCCGATCTCTTTCGCGCGCGCGATGAGATCCTTCGGCGCGAGGTTCGAGTCGGAACTGCCTCGATTCGTGTGCAGATGAACGTCGACGGTGAAGTAGGGCCCGACGTTGCGGTGCCCGCTTCCGGAGTCAGCCATCGAAGCCTACTTCGGCGGTTCAGTCGCCAGCTTGATGGTCTTCATATGGTCACCCTTCTGGATTTGATCGACCACGTCCATCCCCGAAATGACACCGCCGAAAACTGTGTACTGGCCATCGAGGTTCGGTTGCGGTTCAAGGCAGATGTAGAATTGGCTGCCGCTCGATTCACGTTTCGGATTGACCTGATCGCTGGTGCGCGCCGTGGCAACGCTGCCGCGTAGATGCTTTTCGCCGATTTCGGCCGGCACGGTATAGCCGGGGCCGCCGGTGCCAGTGCCATCGGGATCGCCGCCTTGCACCACGAAGTCAGGGACCACGCGATGAAACGTCAGCCCGTTGTAGAAGCCCTTTTTGGTGAGGGTTTCGAAATTCTCGACGGTCTTGGGCGCCGACTTCGGGTAAAGCTCGATCACCACAATGCCGCGGTCGGTATCGATAATCGCGTAATGGCCGGTGTTGCGCACGGGTACTCCATCCAGTTTGGCTTGACATGCCGAGGCTGTCGCGACGAGGACTGCGACCGCAATGGCGAGACATAGTGACGGTGTTTTTCTATTCATAGATATGCCGCATCGGATGCGGCCTTCATTGAACTATTTGAGCGCGCCGACTTGCGCAAGTGTTGCATTCCTTAGGAAGCTTTGCTCAGCCACCGGTGATGGGTTTTTCCGGTTCGGCTACGCAGTAGGCGCATCGGCATAGCGAACGCAGATCGTCGGTGGTGAAAAGCGTCTCATGCCCATCGACCCACGCGATGAAAACGCCGGTCTCGCCGAGGCGCGAGAATTGCCGCAAGCGTTGGCTCGCTTCGGGAATCGTGCCGCTGACGTGGCCCTTGCAAATATCACATGGGCAAGCGCGCCGGAGGCCTTCCAGCGGGAAGATGCTGTCGTGGCCGTCGTTCCACACGATGCCGATCGCATAGCGGCCGACTTCCTGCAGGCTTTTGATAACCGGTCTCTTTGACTTCGCAAGTGCCATGGGTGCAGTGTCGGAAAAGTATACCACGAACTCGTCGGAGAGCATTTCCATAGTCGCGCGACTTGATGGAGGATCACAATGCCGTCGTCGAATGCGAACACTACCTCGATCGACAAGAAACAAATTCGCGATTCCCTCATTCGTCTGACTGCGCACGCGGGGCGGGAACTCCTCGGCAAAAAGCCGCATTGGTGCGATGCCATCCTGTGCGATGGACTCCTCTATGCGGCGCGCGCGCTAAAGACGGAGACTCCCGTCGAGCATGCAATCAAATGGTTCGCGCCGAAGTTATCCGCGGGCCCCAACACCGACGGATGGTTCTGGTTCTGGGTCGCGGAATCGCTCCCTGCGCTCGATTTGCATGTGAAGACCGGCAAGCGCGAATACCTCGACTACGCGCGCACTATCATTGATGCGGTCCAGCATAAAGCGACGCACACTTCGGATGGCGCGCCGGTCCCGCATCCTCCCGCGATCGAGGTGTGGGTTGATGTCGCCTACTTCGTCGCCCCTGCGATGGCGTTGATGGGCCGCATCGAAAAGGACGCTTCGATGATCGAGTCGGGTTTCGATCAGGTTTTGATCCACGCGCAACATCTGCGCGATCCGGTCACCGGCCTGCTCTGGCATGTCGCCTATCCCGAGACCAAAACTCATTCGCCATGTTTATGGGCGCGCGGCAACAGCTGGTTTTCGATCGCGGCCGCGCAGGTGGTTGAGGAAGCGGCAGCGGCGGGTGCGGAAACGCGGCTTGGCGCGAAGCTGGACAACCTCGGCATCGAGTTAGCGGATCAGCTCAACGGCATCTCCTCCTTGCAGGACCGCGAAACAGGCTTATGGCATACGGTACTGGAACGGCCGGAGTCGTACCTCGAGGCGTCGGCATCGGCGGGCTTCGCGCTCGCGCTGGGGCGCGCCATGGAATTGAACCTCGAGAAGCTCAACAGCTTTCGCGCCGAGAACGCATACGCGCGTGCGCTGGCTGGCATATGCGCGAAGGTAAATGATCAGGGCGAGTTCACCGGAGTATCGCAGCAGACGCCGCCGGGCGATTTCGCGCATTATCAATCGATCGAAGTCGGGACGGCCCCCTTCGGCACCGGCGTCTGTATGATGGCGCTCTCGGAAGCGCTGTCATCCTAAAGGGATACAATGCGGAGATTTTCGATTCGTTCGAAATCGCGTCGATTGTTAGTGAGAAGCGTGAGACCGTGGCGGATTGCGGTCGCTGCGATCAGAAGATCGAGATCGTCAATCATTTGGTGCAACTTTCGTAGACGCCCACGCTCGCGGCCAAAAATACGGGCCACGTCCTCATCGACATCCAACACCGCAACTCCTTGCAGGAAGCGGCCAAGGATCGCCTGAGAGCCGATAGGGTCGTGCGCGTAATAAACACCTTCAAACAACTCCGCGAGCGAAATGATCGAGATCGTCAAACCATCGATGCTTAACTCGTCGAGCTTTGCGCGAATATCCGCCCTGCCACGAAGCGAGTGAATAACCCAGTCCATATCAACAAGAAAAGGCACCCGGATTTAGAAGCGCGGAGCCGGTTTGCGGCTTCGGATCGCGCGAGAAGCGTAAATGTCTCTGAGAAGCGCGTCGGTATCCACTAAACCTTTCCATCCCCCGAATGAACTTCGGAGCGCATCCAGGTCTGGTTTCCACGAGCGGCCGGAAATCGTGATCGTCACTTCCTCGCCGTCGCGAAGCATCACGGAAGGCTGCTCCAGCAACTCCAGGGTCGAGCCGCGTACGCGCGCGCGAAGCTCCGCTTCAGCGGTTTCACCGCCGCACGTTTCTTCACCGATTTTGCTCGTGCTCGCGCCATATGAAAGCAGCGTAACCGCCTCGCGATATTCGCACAAACGTTTTACGAAATCGGATCGACCGCGATAGACTCGCGACTCAACCTTCACAAGAAAACGCGCGCCAACTGAATAAAGAGGCGAAAATGGCAACGAAGAAAGTTGTGGTTCTTCCCGGCGATGATGCCGCACCCGAAGCGGTCGGCGCGACGATGGACGTCCTGCACGCGATGAAACTCGACATCGAGTACATCGAGTTTCCCACCGGCGAGCATTGGGTGCGCAAGGAGACCGAGGCCAAGGCGCGCGAGGCCATCGATCATTCCGATTCGACGCTGTTCGGCTCGACCTCGGGCAAGACCACCGCCATTACTTATCTTCGATGGGGCAAGCAGACTTACGCGAACGTCCGCCCATGCCGCTATCTCAAGGGCTTTCGCAGTCCGCTGAAAAATCCCGATCAAATCGATTACGTCATCGTGCGCGAGAATCTTGAGGATGCGTACCTCGGCCTCGAAGGCCCGCTCGAACAACTCGCGCCGGTGAAGCCGTATAGCAGAATTTTGCGTGCCCCGATCGATACTTCGGTAAATGGCCGCTACTCGATCAAAGTGATCACCGAAAAAAACACGCGGCAAGTCGCGCGCTTCGCATGCGAACTCGCGATGAAGCGCAAACGCGCGGGCGGCAAAGGCAAGGTCACCTGCACCTCGAAGTACAACATGCTGCGCGAGGCCGACGAATTCTTTCGCAGCATCTGCGAGGAAACCGCGAAGTCATATCCGGAACTGCGCTACGAAAATTTCATCGTCGACGATTTCGCGCGCCGTATCGTGCAGTCGCCACATGAGCTCGACGTGGTGGTGATGCCGAATCTCTATGGCGACATCCTTTCAGATGCAGCCGCCGGCACTATCGGAGGCCTCGGCGTCGCACCCAGCGGATGTTACGGCGACGACTACGCCTACTTCGAATCCGTCCACGGCACCGCGCCGGACATCATGGGGCAGCACATCATTAATCCCACTGCGACGATGTTGTCGGCGGCTATGATGCTGGAGTATCTGGGATTCGTCGACGCAGCGAAGCGCTTCGACGAAGCGGTGCGCAAGGTTTATGCGGACGGACGCGTACTGACTCCGGATCAGGGTGGCAGCGCGAAGACTGAGGACTTCGCGCGCGCGGTCATCGCACATCTCTAGCGTTTAGTCGGAGGATTTTTCACGGTCGACGCTGCGGCGCGCCCACCAAAACGCATCGCATAACGTGCCGCATGCGGGAATGTAGGCCGTCGGCGGAGCGATCGTGCAAGCCGCTTCAGAGTTCTCCCTCGCGGTCACCTCGTGCGCCATTTCTTCTTCGCGACGATTCATCATTTCGATGATAGACGAACTGGGCCGGCGTCACCAATTGATTCAGTAGAAACGATTTTCACCCTTCGGACGCGTTTTCCAGCGCCGATGAATCCAGTTCCAATGGTCAGGATGGCGCCGAATCATCATCTCGATCGCAGCCGTCATGCGCTGGGTATTTTCGCGCACGCACTCTTCGCGATCGCGTGTCACCACCATGTCCATCGCGGGTAGCACCGTGATGCGATGGCGCGCGGTACAGCCATCGCGCACCATGAACGCCGGGACCACCGGCGCGCGCGTAGCCATCGCGATCCGCGCCACCCCGTCGCTGGTGCAAGCTTTCATTCCAAAGAAATCCACGAACACTCCATCGCGCACATCGAGGTCGAGCGCGACCGCGACGTGGCTTTTTTGGCGCAGATATTTCAACATTGAGACGCCAGCCTGCTTTCTTTCGATGACTTCAGCGCCGAAACTGGTTCGCATTCGGTTGATTTCACGATTGACTAAGGGATTTCGGTTCGGGCGATGTACCATCACGAGCCGATGCCCGTATATCGAATGCGCGAGCGGCAGCAGCTCGAAATTCCCATAGTGCGCGGTCAGGACGATCGCGCCGCGTTTCTCGGCGAGCGCAAGCGCGTGATTAAGATTGTCGATGCCATCATAGGTGACGAACTCTTCGATGTTGGCGCGATTGAGTTCGAAGGAGTGCGGCCATTCCGCGATCACCCTGCCCCAGTTGCGATACATCGCGGCGAGAATTTTCAAGCGCGCGTCACGATCGAGTTCGGGATACGCGATTTCGAGATTCTTGATGGCGATCGGACGGTTGCCGAAATCGAGGCGCATGATCATCGAACCCAGCGAAGCGCCTGCCGTCAGGGCGCGATCGAGCGGCATCGCCGCGAACATCCGCACTAGCGCGGCAATTGGAAGATATTCGACTTTGGCGCGAAATCCGCCGATCTGACGGGGCATTGCGTAGCCCCTTTATGCAACTGGCGATATGCGATGCATATCGCCAGTCGATGACTCCCGTCGGACGACGTGCGATTGCGCGAGACAGGTCATCGTTACGGCGACCCCGCAGTCGTTGGGGGCGTGGTCGCGGCGGTCGCATCTGGCGCGCCCGGGCTCGTGCTCGACGGTGCAGCCTCGAGGCTCGGTGTGCCCAACGACGAAGTGGGCGACGGAATCTCCTCGGTGTTAAACGGCGTCGGCTTGTCGCCTTCGGGCAGCGCGCCAGGAACGGGCGCCGCGCCAGAGTTGTTGTTCTGCATGTTCAAATCGGCCGCGGGCGGCACCGAGACCGAAAACGTCGGGTCATACAAGGAACGTATCGAGCTCGCCGGCATGTCATGCATCTCGCGCGGACCGAGCGAATTGACGAATCGGCCACGCTGGTCGAGTGCGAGCGCGCGCAAGTCAGTCTTGTTGCGAATTACATGCGGCGTCAGAAACACCAGCAGGTTGTCCTTCATTTTATCGGTCGACGTGGCAGAAAAAAGATTTCCCAGCACCGGGATGTCCGATATCCATGGCACCCCCTGGCGCTGATAGTTGTCGTTGTTTGACATTAGTCCACCAATCACCGCGGTGCGATGATTCTGGACCAGCACTGTAGTTGACGCCGACCTAATCGTCGTCGTGGGACCTAAGGTGTTGTTTGCCGTTCCCCCCACCACATTCGATACTTCCTCATATAGGTCCAGCCGTACGTAGTCCCCATCGGATACCTGCGGCACGATATCGAGGGTGATTCCGACGTTCTGTCGCTCGACGCTGTTGAAGATCTGCCCCGGAATGCCCGCATTGGCGGCCGCAGACCCCACGAATGGTAGATTTTGCCCTACTACTATGGTTGCCTCTGTATTATCAGCTGTCAGAAGCGTCGGTGCCGACAGCACGTTGGAATGCGTATCCGACTGCAGCGCTGTCACCAATGCCACATCGCAGGGAACCGTCATCGTGCCCGCCGCCGTGGTCGTTCCGGTTACCGCCGCTGCCGCCGCCACCGGAATAGAGCACATGCTCCCCGAGGCGAGGCCGAGCCCGAGCCCCGTCAGACCGAGTGGATTGCCGAGCGCGGTCTGAAGCTGGCCGAAGTCCACGGTCCCGAGCCCCAAGGTGCTGTGCGAAAGTGACGTCGATGCCTGAAAGTTCACCCCCAGCTGACTTTGCCGCTCGGAGCTCACTTCGACGATGATGGCCTGGACGAAGACCTGGATGCGCGGTACGTCCAGCTCGCCGATGATGCTGCGCAAGGTTTCCCAATCCTGCGGCGCCGCGCTCACCACCAGCGCATTGGTTGAAGGGTCCGCAGTCACCGTCACCGGGTTGGAGAATTCCGCGGTATGCCCGGCCGAGCTCGCGCTGCCGGTTCCTCCGGTCCCGAGGCCGCCCATTCCGGTGCCTCCGCTGCGCCCCCGAATTCCGCCACTCGCGCTGCCAGAGCTTCCTCCCATCAGCCCGCCGCCCATCATACTTCCGCCGCCGTAGCCACCGCTCGAACCACCGTAGCCACCGCCGCCACCGCCGCCACCAAAAGAGCTCCCGCCTCCGAAGCCCGAATTTAAGCCGCCGCCGAAACCGCTCCCGCGCCCCAGCGAGCTCTTGCCCGTCTGTGGGGACAGGCTGGTCTGTCCACCGCCGCCACCAAGCAGGCCGCCGAGCACCGCAATCATTTCGGAAACGGCCGCATTCTTCAGCCGATAGACATGGATACGCTGCATCGCGTCGGGCGAACGGATGTCGATCTTCGCGATAATTTCGCGAATTTCCTTCATCTGAAGCGGTCCGCCGGACGCGATGATCGAGTTCGTGCGCTCGTCGGGCAGCACCTTGAATGACGAGGTCGAGGTCCCCTGCGCCGCCGGCGCCACTACGCCCTGCCCGGGCATGCTTGGGCGACCATGTGTGCTGCTGCCGGTGCCGCCGAGAATGTCATCGACCTCAGGCGCGACTTCATCGGCAAACGCATACTGCAATGGGATCACTTCGACACTCTGCTGGGTGCCCTGGACGTCGAGACTGCCCACGATTTTCAGCAACCGCTCCACATTGAACGCATCGTCGGTGATGATGAGCGTGTTGTCATCGGGATACGCCGCGACCAATCCGTCGTGCGAGATCATCGGCTGAATCACGGTGACCAGCGCACTGGCATCGACATTGCGCAGCTTGATCAGCCGGGTAACGTACTCATCGCCATGTTGCTCGAAGGGTTTTTGCGATTGGGTCAGCGGCGCGGCCTCGCGCGCATTGCGCGAGGGAATGATCTTGATGACCCGGCCCGCCTGCTCGGTGGTGAATCCTTTGAGCTGCAGGACCGATTGGAAAATCTGGTAGGCCTGATCGGGGGTGACTTTGGTCGGGCAGATGATACTGACCTTGCCGCGCACGCTTTCGTCGATCAGGAAATTCTTGCCGGTAACTTCGCTGATGAGCTTGGCCAGCACGGGGATGTCCACGTTCTGGTAGTTCATCGTAATTTCGGTCTGCGGCGGTTTGGCGGCCCACACCGGAAGGGAAACCGCGCAAGCCAGCGAGAGCAGGAGGGCGCCGACGAGGCCCGCATTAAAACGCCGCATCATTTAGCTGCCCCCTGAAAAAAAAGAGGCTGCCGCGCAGCTTATAGAGAACATGGGGTCTGAACAACTGAATCGAGACGACGGAACCCGCGCTCGCCCGGCGGCATTATTTGGAGCATCGATGACGAATTGAAAACCCAACCACTGAGAGTTTGATGACATCAATCGCTATCGCCCCACCCTTTTCTTCTTTCTTCTAAACGGTTGGCGCTCGGAAGTCGGCGCCGCATCGGAGGACGAACGATGCCGCCAAAAGTCGCGGACGTCCGTCCAGCCGAAACTGCGATATATGTGCGCTACCGGAGTTAGTTGGAGGTACGATTCATTGCTGGGTCGCGCGAGCCTTGCTCCGCAGGAAACCGCGCGTTGTGGTTTTTCCTATAAAAATCAAAAAACCGCACCATCGATAGGAAAAGCACCTGAAAACCATGGATTTTCCAAGGTTTTCCTATCAAATTAGACTGATGGCTGATTTGATAGGAAGCAGGTGGGCAATGGAAAAGAGGTGCCCTTTTTAATCCTTAAAAGGCGTTACCGTAAAAGTTTCCTATCATTTGGCTGTGAAATATGATTGGATAGGAAACTACGATGGCCTCTCAGTGGCGAGAACTCACCGCCGAACAACGACGCATCGCGGCGGACGCAATCCAGCTTTATGAACATCACCTGGAACTTGCAAGGGAAACCCGCGAACTCGCTGGAGGCATGTTCTGGAAGACGGTCAAGAACCGGGAGTATCTGGTGCGCAGCCTCGATCGGAACGGGCACATCCGGTCGCTCGGTCGACGGGGACCGCAAACTGATGCCCTGTATGGTGAATTCGTTGCCCGAAAAAAAGACGTTCGACTGCGTCTTGCCTCAGTCAGGTTAGAACTTCAGCGCAAGGCGAAGTTCTGCGTTGCGGCCGGTGTCAATCGGGTGCCAAGAATTCCGGCTGATGTCGCGAGGGTCCTTGATAGCGCTGGTCTCCTCGGGACTCATCTCCTGCTGTTGGGAAGTCATGCCCTCTATGCCTACGAGATAGCGGCGGGCGTCCAGTTCAAGGCGGGAATGCTTCAAACCGACGACCTCGATACTCTCCTGGATCCGCATTCACCGCTGGAGATTGCAACTCGCGCAAGAAAGTTGGGGCTGCTCGGTTTGTTGAAGACGGTTGATAAGAGCTTTGCGCCAGCCGGCGAGCGCAGTTTCCGCGCTGCAAATGCCAAGGGCTTCATGGTCGAGTTGCTGCGACCGATGGCCGCCCATCGAAACCTCAGCGGGTTGATGGGGATCGGCATGGGCAAAGACCTGATTGCCGAATCACTGCCGGGCCTGGATTGGATTTTAGCGGGTCCGAGATTTTCGAAAATAGTGATCGCCGAAAACGGCTTTCCTGCGCGCTTCGTGGTCCCCGATCCTCGAGTCTTCGCGCTGCACAAGATCTGGCTTTCGCTACAGCCCACCCGCAACCCGATGAAACGCAAGCGGGACTTTCGCCAAGGCGAGGCGGTCGCGCAACTGGCCATCGAGTATTTGAACCTGTCGTTTGACGACTCGACGCTGCGCGTCTTGCCCAGCGATCTCACCTCCACGGTCCCAGCCCTGCTAGCGCGGCTCAAAAGCAGGAAGCCGATCCGCACCGAAGCGGAATTGCCAGCCGGCTTCGATGACGACGAAGCCGAAGGCGACTAAGAAGTTACGCCTCGCGAAAAGCGCGGCAACCTTTTTCGTGCGACGCGCGACTAGTAGACATGAACCATGGATGACGACCGGGCCATCGTCGAGCGAGTCTTGCGAGGCGACAAGGCGGCCTTCGGCTGTCTCATCGACCGGCATCGATCTCATCACGCCCACCGCTTCCGCGCCTCTTGTCATCCTGAGGCTGCGCAGCGTCGCGCTCGTGTCATCCTGAGCGAAGCCTTCGGCGCACGCGAAGGATCTCGTAGCTCCACCGATCGAAATCACACCACCGATCTGCACCATGAGCGCCGCTGCTTATGCGCCCGGGCGCGCTTTCGACAAGACACTAGCTTTCGTGTAAACTGCCAGTTATCGCGATAGGTGATGGTCTCTTATCGACGCGCGCCGAGTCTGCGCATATCCCGATGAGCATCGAATTCGATGGTTCGTCAGAATGACGACCGAAAAGCTGGTCCGTTCGCGCCTCAAATGGACGAATCCTGATATCGCGCCTCGTCTCTGCAACTGAATCTGAAATCGAGCGTCATTCTCTACGACCGAGTTGCTGCTTAACGCAATATCGGCCGCCAAAGGTTTGCGATGAAAATAGTGTCTATTGCTGCGAGAAAACTGACGTTAACAGCGCTGCTGGCAGGATGTCTGCTTGCGGCCGCAGTCAGTCCGGTCCGAGCCGGTCTGGGAGGCGACGCCACCTCGATCGAGTCCGATGCCGCGGCGATGCAAGGCAAGCTGTCGCAAGCGCCGAAGCTGGAGCAGGAACAATCTGCAACTTCCAACCAATCCGCACCTTATAGTGTGCATACATTCGTCAGCGGCAATGGCGCGACGGTGCGCGAATACGCAGCTCCGGCAGGTCCGGTATTCGCTGTCGCATGGCAGGGCCGTCGTCCGCCCGATCTGAGCGTCCTGCTTGGCTCGTACTATGCCGAATACACCGCGGCATCGCAGCCTAAACGCCACGCGAATCTGCATCATGCGGTAATCACGGGCCCCAACTCGATCGTGGTGATGGGTGGTCATATGGGTCATCTCGTGGGCCGTGCGTATGTTCCAAGTCTTGCTCCCTCCGGAGTGGATCCCAAAGCGGTAGTTAAATGAAAAGCTTGGTTACTCGGGCGGCATTGGCCTTCGCGGTTGGCGCGCTCACGATTGCGACCGCTGCGTTTGCGCAACAGGGGTCCGATCCTGCTGCGGTCAAAGCCTCGATCGCCCATATGACGCTCGCGCCGCGATCGATCGGGTTTGGCACTGTGAAAAAGGTCGAGACGAGATCGATCAAGGTAAAAAATAATGGGAATGCGGATGCGAATGTTACGGTCGTAGCGCCGGTGGCTCCCTTCAGCATTACCGAGGGCGGGGGTTCATATTCCCTGGTGCCCAAACAGGTACAGATCGTATCGGTGCAGTTCGCGCCCACTGCGGCGGGTCCGGCCAGCCAAGAGATGGCGATTCAATGTGCCAACTGCAATCCGGCATCCGACGAAATCATTACGATCCATCTGAGCGGCAACGCGAGGGCTCCGGCTGCCACTCCTACTACAACCTCCGCGGGAACGCCGACCGCGACCCCGACTGCTACCATGGCTACCGCAACGCCGACTGCTACGATCGCTACCGCGACGCCGACTGCAACGCCCTCGCAAGGCACTAGCAGCAATGCCTTGCCGTTTTCGGTAACTGCGGGCCCATACAATGTGCCCAATCAGGGTTTGGCCTCAATCAGCGTTTGTGCGACCGGAACCTCCAACTGCACGATCGTCAACGACGTGCTGATCGATACCGGATCGTTCGGCTTGCGCATCTTCGGATCTCAGATAAATGGGCTCGGGATTAATCCCAACACTGACGGCGGCAGCGAGGTCGGCGAGTGCGCGTTCTTCGGATCGGGATCGACGTGGGGCGCCGTCTCGACCGTGGATGTGAACATAGCCGGCGAACCGACCATCACCATCCCAATCCAGGTCATTGACGATACCAATGCTTTCGCTCCAGCGCCGCGCGATTGCACGCAAGGAACCCAGTTGATGTCGTCGCCCAGCGAGACCGGCTTCAACGGACTGCTCGGGATCGGGGAGGTCTCCAACGACCTTATCTTCACCGATTATTTCGATTGCTCCGCGGAAAGGTGTTCGTCGCTCAATAACCCACCGAACGCGGACGTCGTCCTAAATCCAGTATCGTCGTTTCCCATCGACAACAATGGCGTGGTGGTAAGCTTGCCTGCGATTCCCGCCAGCGGGCAGGAGGCCACCATCGGCACGCTCTATTTCGGGATCGGTACCGAGAGCAACAATCATCCTGGCGCGGTCAAGACCTACAGTCAGGATTCCAACCCCAACGATGAGAGTTACCTCGACGTTGACACGGTCTACAAAGGGACGACTGCCGGCGGATTCTTCGATACCGGTTCAAACGGATACTTCTTCAACGATAGTTCCATCGACGAATGCTCCGATGGGTCCGGCTACTACTGCCCGGCCGCAACGTTGTCGGAAAGTGCCACCAATAAGAGCGTGAGCGGTTCCGTCTCGGGCGCTGTCACCTTTAAGGTGGCGAATGCGGATGACCTGTCCTCGAATGACTCAGCATTCGATAACCTCGGCGGGACTTACGACGGCAGCAGTGCCTATGACGGCTTCGACTGGGGGCTGCCATTCTTTTTCGGACGCACCGTGTACCTCGGGATGCAGGGGACTTCCTCGTCACTCGGCGCGGGTCCCTACGCGGCGTACTAAACCGGCATGACCGGGGGCATGTCTTGCTGGTTAGCGATGGGCCGGAGGCTTGCGTTATTAAGCGTGGATTAACAATGTGCGCAGATAGCGATCGCTGCGCTTGCTGATGCCGAGCAGCATAACGCGCCCGCCGCTCGAGTGCTGACGCGGGACCAGTCCCAGCCACGCGCTTAATGATGCATTTCCTCGGACGTCGATCGGATCTATCCAAGGTTTCGCCAAGGTTTCGCCAGGGTTTCGTATGATCACGTCTTTGGCAGATCGGCGAACTTCTGCCGACGCTTTCGGACCAACGGTTCAATAAAAGACAGTGCGCGTCCGATGCCGAGGCTTGGCGCTCTTGTAGTGAGGGGATTGCCCGCGATTCCAGAGGACATAATCGATGTCCATCGCAGTCGCTCCGCGGCCCGTCTTCCGCAGTTCACCGGCGATCAATTCGACCGCATGAAGGGCGCAGGCGCGAATCTCAACTTCCTCGGCCGAACCCGCCGGAATCAGCTCTTCGCGATCGATACGTGCGGCCAAATCCTGGTCGTAGAGCAGGACGCCGTCGACACGAAGGACGTGCGGAACGAGATTGTCAGCGAAGATTGTCAGTTTGTCGAGATCGCGGAACTTGCCCCAACCGCGGTGGTCAAACGCCAACGCGAGTTTGGCTGCCGTGAGCTGAGCGCGCTTGTAGAAGGGCACGCGTCGGCCGCGCCAAGTCTCGACGTCCTCAAAGAACGACATCGTGCGGAGGATTGCGACGAGCGATTCGGCTGATTCGTCTGCACTCTCGACCAGCCCGGCGTACTTGCCGTGAAATTGCTCGACTACCAAGTGCCCGAGTTGATTGAGCGCGTCCGCGAATTTTTCCATCAGTTCCGCGATCGAAGGCACTCGCAGATCCTGGTCGAAAATTCGAGCGCAATCCCGGGCCGAGATTTCTGCCAGCTTCGACGCGGAGAAATTTTGTCCCGCCGCGAAGGCATCACGTAGCCACGACGCCAGTGTAACAGAGCCGGACTTTCCCGGTCTCTTCCTCAGCTGGGGGAACCAGCCTGAGCCGAAGTTGATCGTGTCCAGAATGAGGATGGACGCGAGCGTTCGTTCGCCGTGACCGAGAAAATGCGCGGTGGGATCCAGCTTCGGGTTCTCAGCCGAGCCGAGCGAGCGCGCGTAGTCGGGAAGTTTCGTGCGATCGATGCGAAGAAAGGTAGCCCCTTCAGCCACATCGCAGCACGCGCTTCGAATTTCATCGAACAGGTTCATACCTACCGCGCTGGCGATAATACCTTACAAACCACGACAAAAAAGTGACCGGAGTACCGACCAACCTCTTGGCCCCCGCACTTCAGCCGATGCGGATGAGGTCTGAAGCCATCCTAAAAGGTCCGACCGCGTTTTGAGCAACCAGCCTTCGTCACTTACCGGTGCATCTGATGCTCCGCGGGATGCTCCGCCGGTCGCGCCTCCATCGGATGCTGCTCGGGCGCGGTCCGTAGCGCTCTCACCGCCTCGCTATGTTCGTGCTCCAGTTGCTGCTGAGCCTGCGCGTGCTCGCGCTGCATCGTCTGTTGCTGCGCCAGATGCTGGCGCGCTTCGGCCTGCTGCTGGCTGATGCGATTGCGCTCGAGTTGCTGGATTTGCTGATCGTGCTGGCGTTGCATCGATTCAACTTGCGCAGCATGACGGCGTTCGTTTTCTTCCAGCTTGCCCGCGTCGGCCTGCACCGCGCCTCCTGCTGATCCTGCGTATGCTGGCGTTCGAGTTCCTCAAGTTGTGCCGCATTCTTACGATGCAGTTCCTGAAGCTGCTGCTGATGATCGCGCGCGGCCTGCTGCTCACGCTCGGTGTCGACGCGCTCGAACTCATCGATCTGCTGCGCGTGTCGCTGCTCGAGTTCCTTCTGCTGGTTGATGTGAGTGCGATCGGCAGCCTGCAGTAACGCTGGATTCCAATCCGGATGATGCTCGCGCGCCCAGGTGGGATTCTTGTGCGCCCACCAGTTCACGTCGTGCCACTGATGATGATCGTCCTCGTCGCCGATCCACTCCGGATGATGCTGCGCCACCCAGCCGGGATCGTGCTGATGCCACCATGCGTCATCATGCCACACATGATGGTCGTCGAAATCGCCCCACCATTCCGGATGATTGGCGCGCACCCAGTCCGGCCGAGTCTGCCACCACCATCCGGCGGGATGCCATTGATGATGGTCATCGAAATCGCCCCACCACTCAGGATGATGCTCGCGCGCCCATTCAGGTTGATATTTCCACCACCACGGCGCGGGGTACCAGGTGTTCTGATAGAACTCGCCCCACCACTCCGGATGATGCGCGCGAACCCATCCGGCATTGTCATGCCACCACCAATCCGCGGGATGCCATACGTGTTCGTCGTCGAAGTCACCCCACCATTCAGGATGATGCTCGCGGACCCAGTCGGCACGGTTCTCCCACCACCACTTGGCGTCGCGCCAAGTATGGCCGTCATCGTAGTAGCCCCACTTCGGTTGCGGCGGAAGCGGATTCGGGAACGGTTTGAACTGGGCGTGCGCGTTGACCGCGAAGAGCAGCATCAGGACAGCAGCGCCGGTGAGAATCCTAATCCTGCTCATTATGCTCATCATCCTGCTGATATGGCTGCTCATATGGCACACCTCATGTTCCACCACAGTCAGTCGATAAACAGCGCGATCGAGCTAATGTTGCGGCCCGGCGCGTCGCCAGGTTGGACGCGCCTACGCATCCGATCGTTTACGCTCGACGCATATCGCAATTTTTTGATTGATGTTCAAGGCCTTTAGTTCCCGCACAGAACGATTGGGAACGTGCCCGATCAGGACATCGATAGTGTGCCATCGTCGAAGATTTGTCTCGATGTGAGCTGCGTGGTGACAAGTGCGTAAAGTTTTTCCGCTCGTCTAGAGCCAAAGGTGTGCTTAGAGCCAGCAATGGAGGCCGCACCGCCCTGGCATATCGCTTGCTGATTTTGAGATCGCCTGCCAGCCCATCGCGGCCGTTGTCAGGAAAAACGGGAGCAAAAAAGATGTCATCGGTATCGGGTGTCTCTACAATCGGGTCACTCTATTCAGTTTCAGATTCGTCACAAACCAGCAATTCGCAAGGCAATTTCAGTCTTTTTCAGCAACTGGCCTCGTCGTTGCAATCGGGCAATCTTTCGGCGGCGCAGCAGGCCTATAGTTCGTTAGCCTCTGCGACCACGAACTCGGCGAGTGCGCAATCCAACAGTCCCTTATCGGCGGACTTCCAGGCCGTGGGGCAAGCACTTCAGGCGGGGAACTTGCCCGCGGCGCAGCAGGCTTTTGCGAATCTCCAGCAGGCTGCAACGCAACAGTTTGGTGGTGCTGTCCATGGTCATCATCACCATGGCGGTGGTGGCGGTGGTGGTAGCGCGGAACTCTTGGCGAGTCTCGCCAGTACGGACAGTACCGCCAGCAGTATTCTCAATCCTCCGAGTACCAGCACTACGGGCATCACCGCCAGTGACAGCAACAGCGCCACCTCGTCTCAGACCAACAACTCGAACAATCTTCTCAATCTGCTCGCCTGACGTTCCCACGGTAGTCGGTCAGGCACCTAACCAGTGCCTGATCGACGTTTCCGGCGTCCCTTCACGCGCCCCCTAGATTGTCGACTCAGATATAGCGCAATCCGGATAACTGCTCCGCAGATCGCGATCATGGCCCTGACGGGAATGGGCCAACCTTTCCCATAAAGAACGCTAGAGCCGGTTCATCGGCAGCGCAATTCGGCAATTGCGGATCGAGAAGGCGCTTGCGCTTGAAACCGTCGCGTAGGCGAAACCGTCTATGGGTCGCCCCACGGCGTTGCAAATGGCGCATCGGTCAGAAAGCATATTGCGGCCACTGGAATGCGGTTCGAATACCTCATAGGAATGCGCTACTTGCGCGCGCGAAGACGCGAGCGCTTCGTCTCGCTCATCGCGATCATATCGCTGGCGGGCGTGACGCTTGGCACCTTCGCATTGACGGTGGCGCTCTCGGTGATGAGCGGGTTCCAGGTCGATTTGCGGGCGCGGTTGCTCTCGTTCACGCCGCAAGTCGTGGTCGAACGCACCGATGGCCAGGTATGGAATCCCGCCACATTGGAGAAGCAGATCGCGTTGATGCCGGGCGTCGTCGCAGTGGCGCCGTTCGTCACCTCGCAGGTGATGGCGGTGGGAACGACGGCGAGCGGCGCGGCCTCGTATATGTCGGGTGGGATGCTGCGCGGCGTCGTCGCGAAGGACAACCCGGTGCTCACGGAACTGCAAAACTCGCTGCAAATGGGCGATGTCGCATCGCTCGCCGAGATGCATCCGGTGGACGTCATCGACAATGGCGTCAAGCGCCAGGTCGAGCTACCCGGCGCGATCCTCGGCCGCACCCTCGCGCTGGATCTTGGCGCGGTGCGCATCGGCGACAGCGTCACGCTGATCTCACCCGCGAGCCTGGCCGGCGCGGCAGGAAGCCCACGCCTCAGGCGCTTCGTCATAACCGGATTTTTCTATTCCGGGATGTACGATTTCGATTCCACCCTCGTTTTCGTAGATATCAAGGCCGGACGCGCGTTGCTCGCCGATGATCCGCAGCTCGAATCGGGCCTCGAGGCGCGGGTGAAAGATATGTTCGACGCGCCTGCGATTGCGGCGAAGATTTCGGCGCTGGCGGGACCCGGCTTCGAGGTGAAGGATTGGACCAAAGAGAACGCACCGCTGTTCTCGGCCTTGCAACTGGAAAAGTTCACCTACTTCCTGGTGCTGATGCTGATCGTGCTGGTGGCAGCGTTCAATATCATCGCAACGCTGGTGATGGTGGTGATGGAGCGGCGCAAGGAAATCGCGATTCTGCGCGCTATGGGCGCGCGGGCGAGCTCGGTCGCGGCGATTTTTCTGACCGAGGGCGCTCTCCTCGGCGTCGTCGGCACGGTGCTCGGGACCGGAGCCGGCTTCCTCACATCATGGGCGATTGGCAAGTATCATCTGATAAAGTTGCCCGCCGATATGTTCATCATCAGCTATGTGCCGGTGCGAATTTATCCGCTGAACTTCGTGATGGTAGCGGTCGCATCGATCGTGCTGTGCGTGGTGGCGGCCTTGTACCCCGCGCTGAAGGCGCGCTCGCTCTCGCCGGTCGAGGTGATTCGCTATGAGTAACGGCGGCGCGATCGCGAGCGCGACCACGCCGCGCGCGGCGGCGCGGGCGTCGGGTCCACTGATCGTGGCCACCGGCATCACCAAGAACTTTTATGATGTCGACCGCGAGATCCGGGTGCTGCAGGATCTCTCGCTTATCGTGCAGCCGGGCGAACTCATCGCCGTGGTAGGGCAATCGGGCACCGGCAAATCGACGCTGCTTAACATACTCGGCAGCCTCGAGCGTCCCAGTGGCGGCACGGTGCTGTTCGAGGGGCAGGATCTCTTCGCCTTCGATGAGCGCGCATTGGCGGATTTTCGCAATCGTAAACTCGGCTTCGTGTTCCAGTTCCATTACCTGCTCGCCGATTTCAACGCGCTGGAAAACGTCATGATGCCCGCGCTGATTGGACGCGTGCCGGAATCGCAGGCGCGCGAACGCGCCGAGCAGATGCTGGCGATGGTGGGCCTCGGCGACAAGCTGCATCGACGCCCCGCGGAGCTTTCCGGCGGCGAGCAGCAGCGCGTCGCAGTCGCGAGGGCGGTGGTGATGAGCCCGCGCCTGGTGCTGGCGGATGAGCCGACCGGCAATCTCGACCCGCATACCGCAGACGAGGTGCATGAGCTGTTTCATAAGTTGAATCGGGAGCTCGACGTCACGCTGATTGTCGCGACGCATAATGAGCGGCTGACCCGCAGCATGGGGCGGGCGTTGCGCCTGAAAGACGGCAAACTATTCGACGAGCCGCGAGCCTAGCGCGCATCGCTGCGTATCGGCCCGTATCAGAATGATCGGCACTTCCCGCATCTCAGGTTTACATCAGAATGATGATTGGTTAGGTTGGCGTGCGTTCGGGTGGATATTGGTAGTAATCGGAAGATGCAACGCGCGGTGGTTGTGCGCGCTCGGGGTACTGTTATCGCTAATGCTGCCCTTGGGCGGCACCATCGCGCTCGCCCAAAACAACCCGATAATCTCGGCCGTCCAGGTCGAAGGTAACCAGCGCGTCGAAGACGACGCCATTCGCCTGCATATTTCGCAACGACCGGGCGAGCCGCTGAATCGCGACGCGGTCAGCAACGACATCAAGTCCATTTACCAGATGGGCTTCTTCCAAAACGTCACCGCCGATACTCGCCATCAAGGCGGCAAGGAAATCCTCGTCTACAAGGTCACGGAGCGGCCGCAAATCACCGACGTAAAGATCGTCGGGATGAAGGAGATGCGCTCCACTGACGACAAGATCATCGCGGCGATGAAGGTTCATCCGGGGTCAATCATGGATCCCGCGCGCGTCGCCGAAACCAAAAAAGGTATCAAGGAAGCCTACGAGGGCAAGGGCTTTTCCGACGTTACGGTCGATTATCGCGAAGACCTCGGCCCTGACAATACCGAGGTCGGAACATTTGTCGTCACCGAAGGACCGAAGATCTACATCACCGAGGTCGACTTCACGGGCAATCATGCGTTTTCCGCGCGCGAATTGCGCAGCCAGATGGATACCGGCACCCACGTCCCCATCCTGAGCTGGATCACAAACGTGGGCGTGCTCGACAAGCAGAAGCTCAACGAGGATGTCAATCGTGTTGCCGCCTACTACTACGACCACGGCTATCTGAACGTCCACGTCGGCGAGCCCAGCGTCATTCGCAACCCCAAGGGACTCAAGGTGGTGGTCCCCGTCGATGAGGGTCCGCTTTTCAGAATCGGCACTATCGATATTTCGGGCGATCTCAAATATCCGCGTTCGGAATTGACCCCGCTACTCACCATCAAGCCGGGCGACGAATTCAGAGGATCGACATTGCAGCACGATGTGCTGACCTTGTCCGATTTCTATTCCGATAAGGGTTACGCGTTCGTCGACGTAGAACCTAAGAGCTCGCTCGATCCGGTAAACCGCAAAGTCAATATTTTGTTCACCGTCAACCCCGGCCGCGAGGTGCTGGTCAACCGCGTCAACATCTCCGGCAATACCAAGACCTCCGACAAGGTGATCCGGCGCGAGATGCAGGTGCAGGAGCAGGAGCCCTATTCGGCCACCAAGATTCGAAACTCGCAGCGGCGGCTCGACCAGCTCGGCTTCTTCAGCACCGTGCGCATCACGACCGCGCCCTCGCCGCAGCCGGACAAGGTCGACCTCAACGTCAACGTGACGGAGCAAAGCACCGCGTCATTTCAGGTCGCCGGCGGCTTCGACAGCTACCAGTCGGTGTTCGGCCATTTCCAGCTCGGCAATACCAACCTGTTCGGTGGCGGCGAGGCGGTGCTGCTAAGCGCTCAGGTCGGCTTCCTATTTCAAAACTATACTGCCAGCTACACCGAACCGTGGTTCCTCGATATTCCGTTGGCCGTTTCGCTCTCGGTGTTCGATAGCAAAACCGATCTCTTCACGTTCCATCAAAATGCCGCGGGCGGCGCTATCAACACCAGCTATCCGCTGGTCGAGCTGGGGTTCAAAAACATCGGCCCCTTCTCGCTCAAGGATGTGCGCGCCGGCTTGGGCTACCAGTTCGAAAGCGTCGGCATCGGCGGGCTGTCGCCATTCACCACCTTCCAGATCTCGAGATTCAAGGGCTACACGAAAGTTTCCGAGATAATGCCGAGCATCCGCCGCGCGACGGTGGATAATCCTATCGACCCGCGCAGTGGATCGATCGAAAGCTTGAACCTCGAGCTTGCCGGCGTTGGCCCCGGTACCGCATTCGTCAAGGCACTAGCGCATTGGCGCTTCTTCTATACCTTTCTCAGGAGCCCCACTTTTGGGCAGTGGGTGTTCTCGCCGGGTGTGACCTACGGAATCGGGACAACGCTCTCCAAGGGACTCGGGGGAGAGCTTCCGCTGTACGAGCGTTTCTTCCCCGGCGGCGTCGGCGGTCAAGGTGACGTTCGCGGCTATCAGCTCTATTCCTTGGGTCCCGACGTGCTGCTGCTGAACCCGGCTGGCCAGCCGCAGCAAATCGAAAACATCGGCGGTAGCAAGGAGTTGCTCCTCGATGGCGAAATCACCTTCCCGATTCTTTCGGGGCTGGGAATCCGCGGTGTCATCTTCGCCGACGCGGGTCAGGCGTATCGTCTGAGCGACAACATCAACATCAACACGCTGCAAGCGGCGTACGGCATCGGAATCCGATGGCGGTCGCCGTTTGGCCCGCTCGCCATCGACGTCGCGCGCCCGCTCAACCCGCGCCCGCAGGACATGAGCAATGTGTTCGAGATTGGCGGCGGCGCACCATTGTAAGGAAAGCGTAGCTGCGCGCTCCGCGCCGGGTAAGGTCCTCTCGATGCGTTGGACCCGCTCTAGCGCATGCCATACAAAATTGGCTTAATATTGCCCGATAGTTCCAAATTCAATTTCGCGCAAGTCCCGCTCGCCTCGGACTCGCAGTCCCGGGCCACGTTGGTCGATTCGCGTTCAGGGAGGATTCCAACTCAGATGAGAAATCGGTTAATAGCCGTTGCCACGCTTCTAACTCTATTCGCCGCAGTTCCCGCGCGGGCCGAAGTGAAGCTCGCCTATGTCGACATTCAGCGCGCGCTCAACGAATGCGAAGCCGGCAAGGCCGCCAAGGCCGAGTTTCGCGTCAAGGTACAGGGCGTAGAACAGAAGCTACAGCGCGAACAGAACGATGTCGCGGGCCTCAAGGATGAGCTCGAAAAGAAGGGCATGCTGATGAAGCCGGAGCAGCGCCAGAGCCTCCAGGACGAGTACCTTACCAAGGCCAAGAACTTCGAGCGCAACTTCAAGGATTCCAAGGATGACCTCGAACGCAAGGATCAGGAGATGACCGGCAAAATCATCCATGACCTCGCCGAAGTGATTCGCGACCTCGGCGAAAAAAGCGGCTACACCATGGTGATGGAGAAGCAGTCCATTCTCTGGGGCACCCCAGGCATCGACATCACCGATCAGGTCATCCGCTCGTATAACGGGATGCACACCAAACCGGGGACCCTCGGCGGAGGCGTCGGCACTGTCCCCAGCGCGGGCGGCGATGACGATGACGAGCAACGGGCCGGCGCACCGTCACCCGGCGACTTCGGTTCGGCGGTGGCCAAGCATTCCTCGATATCGAAGTAACAGTGCATCGCAGCACGCGTTCGAGGTAGAGGCATTTTGGCGGGCGACAAGAACCACGAGCTGGATCGATTTCTGCGGATGCTGCCGCATCGCTATCCATTTCTGATGGTCGATCGGGTGGTCGAAATCGCCGGCGGAAAAGCCCGCACCATCAAGAACGTGAGCAACAATGAGCCGTTCTTTGTCGGGCATTTTCCAGGCAATCCAGTTATGCCGGGGGTGTTGATAATCGAGGCCCTCGCGCAATCGGCCGCCATCCTCGCGTTGGCAGAAATCAAGGCCGAAAGCCAGCGCATGTTCGTATTAACGGGCGTTGAGAAAGCGCGGTTTCGCAAGCCCGTGGTTCCCGGCGATCAGCTCGATATGGAAGTGACCATAATTCGCAATCGCGGTCCGCTGTGGAAAATGCGGGCCGAAGCGCGGGTCGGTGGCGAAATCGCTGCCGAGGCCGAACTGTCCGCGATGGAAGTTTCCGAGGAGAAATTGTCATAGCCGGCAAGGTTCATCCTTCGGCGGTGATCGATAGCCGCGCGGAACTCGACAGCTCGGTCGAAGTCGGGCCGGGCGCGGTCATCGGTCCCAATGTGCGCATCGGCGCGAATACCGTTATCGGTCCGTATGCGGTTATCGAGAGCAACACCACGATCGGCGCGCGCAACCATATCTTCCAGTTCGCATCGCTAGGCACGCCGCCGCAGGATCTGAAGTTCAAGGGTGAGCCGTCGATGCTCGAGATCGGCGACGACAATCAAATCTTCGAATTCACCACCCTCCACCGCGGCACCGAGGGGGGCGGGATGGTGACGCGCATCGGCAATCATGCCTTCTTGATGAACTACGTTCACATCGCGCATGACTGCCAGATCGGCGATCACGTGGTGGTGGCAAACTCTTCGGGAATCGCCGGCCACTGCGTTATCGAAGAGTGGGCGATTGTCGAGGCGATGTGCGGGGTACATCAGTTCTGCAGCATCGGAGCACATGCGATCCTCGCGGCGGGATCCAAAGTCGCGCAGGACGTGCCGCCTTATTCGATGGTCGCGGGCGGCGAGCGCGCACGTTTGGTTGGCGTAAACCTGGTAGGTCTTCAGCGTCGCAACTTTTCCCCCGAAACGATCGCCGCATTGAAAGCCGCGATGCGTACGCTCTTTTACTCCACCCTGATTCGGGCGGATGCGATTCAGAAGGTCCTCGACGAGCAAGGGCAGGTTTCCGAAGTGCGCCGCCTCGTCGAGTTCGTGCAGAAATCCCAGCGCGGCGTCGTCGGGCGCGAGCGTGAGTAGCCTCGGCCTAATCGCGGGCAACGGAGTCTTCCCCCTCGAAGTTGCCATCGCCGCGCGCCGCCGAGGAATCAAGCTGATCGCGCTCGCACATCAGGGCGAAACCAAACCCGAGCTCGAGGCGCAGGTCGAAAGTCTCACCTGGATCAAAGTTGGCGAGCTGCAGAAAATCATCGACGTATTGAAGAATGCCGGCGTCGAGCAGGCCGCGATGGCGGGCGGAATCTCGCGCGCGCGCCTCGCCGATTCATTCGCGCCGGATGAGCGCGCGCTAAAGATGCTCGCCTCCATCACGCGATGGAGCGACGACGCAGTGCTGCGTGCCATCGCGCGCGAAATCGAATCCGAAGGAATCCCGGTCATCGATCCGGTTCCGCTGATGGACGATGCGATCGCGAAGACGGGGACGATGACCGGCCCCGAACCCGACCAGGACAAACTTCGCGATCTCGACCTCGCGTTCAACGTCGCGCGCAGCCTCGGCGCGTTCGATATCGGGCAGAGCGTCGCGGTACGCGGCGGCGTGGTCTACGCGGTCGAAGCGGTTGAGGGAACCGATGCGGCGTTGCGTCGCGCAGCCGGGATCTCGGGCAAAGGACTCGTCATTGCCAAGGTTGCCAAACCCGGTCAGGATCTGCGCTTCGATCGCCCCGCCATCGGTCCCGCGACGATCGAGCTGCTGATGGAAATCGGCGCCACGATCATCGGTATCGAGTCCGGCAAATGCCTGCTGCTCGAGCGCGAGCGCACCCTCGCAATGGCGCAATCGTCGAACCTGACGGTGTACGGACATGCGTGAACTTCGCGCCGCCGTGGTTGGCGCCGGCCGCTTGGGGAGCCTTCATGCGGCGAAGTATGCGGCTCTTCCCGGCGTCAAGCTCACGCATGTGGTGGACATCGATGCTACTCGCGCGGCGCAACTCGGGTCGCAATATGGCGCCGCCTCAGCCACCGATTATCGCGCGCTCGATCACAAAGTAGAGGTGGTTACGATAGCGTCGCCGGGCGTCACGCATTTTGAAATCGCATCGCATCTGCTTCGCGCCGGATGCGACGTGCTGCTCGAAAAACCGATGGCCGCGAACGTCGGCGATGCGCGCGCGCTGACTGCGCTGGCCGAGAGCAGCGACCTCATTTTACAGATCGGCCATCTCGAGCGCTTCAACCCGGTCGTGAATCATCTGCGATCGATCCTCACAGCGCCGCGCTTCGTCGAATGCCATCGCCTCGCGCCATTTACCGAGCGCGGCACCGACGTCGATGTCGTACTCGACCTGATGGTGCATGACCTCGACGTGCTGATGTCGCTGACTGGCGCCGATGCGACCTCGGTGGAAGCGCTCGGCGTCGCGGTGCTGACGGATCAAATCGATGTAGCCAATGCGCGCATCCGTTTTAGCAACGGCATGATTGCGAACCTCAACGTCAGTCGCGTCGCGCCGCGGCGCGAGCGCAAGATACGCTTCTTCCAGCCCGACGCTTACATCTCGGTCGACTACGAGGCGCGCCGAATCCAGATTTATCGCAAGAGCCCCGCGCCGGCCGGCACCGCGTTTCCGATTATTTCGGCGGAGCAGATCGACCTCGGCGAGGCCGACCCGCTCGCCGATGAGGTAGCCTCGTTCGTTGCGTCGGTGCGCAATCGCACTGTGCCGGCGGTGACTGCGCGCGACGGTCTGCGTGTAATTGAATTGATCGAACGCATCCGCATAAGCATGGAGCAGCCGTGATGGCCTGGTTTTCCCGCCTCGCGCGCAATTTCGCGATCGTGATGCTGATGATTTGTCTGCTGTCGCTCGCCGGATGCCATCCAAGCGACGACGAGACCGGTTCGTTTCCCGCCGCCAACAAAAGCGATTGTCTGCCCAACCTCGCGCTGCTCGACCAGAACGGCCGCACCATCAATCTGAGTTCGCTCAAGGGCGAATACGTCCTCATCAATTTCATCTACACAGGATGCGCGGGGACTTGCCCGATGCTGACCTCGAAGATGTCTCTGGTCGAGAAGAAGCTCGGGCCCGAACTCGGCAAGAAGGTGCGCCTCGTGTCGGTCACGCTCGACCCCGAGCACGACAATTCGGCGGCGCTGCTGAAGTATGCAAATGAGCATGGCGCGAACGGCGCAGACTGGATTTTTCTGACCGGAACGCCCGCGCAGGTCGACAACTACCTCGCGATTTTCACCATCAAGCGCACGCGTGAGACCGACGGCTCTATCGATCACGTCACGACCAGTTTTCTGCTCGGCCCTGATGGGCGGCAAATTCGCCAGTACGACGGCATTTCGGTGACACCATCCACCATTGCCGACGATGTCAATCGCGCGATCTCGAATGGCTGACATGACGCGCGTCAGACAACTCGCCCTGCGCTCGTCGCTCGCGTGTTTCGCGATCATGATGAGCGCGTCGGCCGCTCTCGCGCATTGCTTTCCGGATCGATCGACACCTTCTGCGGCGAGTGTCGTGAGCACGCCACCATCGCAAGTCGCGGTGCATTTCGACAATGCGTTTAATCCGGCTTCCACCACGGTTCGCGTGCTGAACGAGAACGGCGACGTCGTTTCGGGTGCGGACGCGCCGAGTTCGGATGATCGCACGCTGACGGTGCCGCTCAAGCCGATTCCATCGGGGCAATACTTCGTCAAGTGGCGCGCGACTTCGCAGGACGGCGACCACACGATGGGCGCTTACAGCTTTACCGTCAAAGGCGCGCCCTGATCGAGCGTCGCGCAGGAACGACTTTGGCGGAACCCAGCGCAATTCCGAGTGAGCATTCCGGGCACAAGCGGCGCATCATGATCGTCGCCGGCGAGGCCTCGGGCGACCTCCACGGCGGCGACCTCGCGCGCCAGATCCTCGCGCTCGATCCTTCGTGCGAACTGTTCGGCATCGCAGGTGCGCAGATGCGCGCGGCCGGCGTGCACGCCAACGTCCGCATAGAGGATATCCACGGCCTCGGGCTGACCGAGCTGATATCGACGATTGGGCTCTCGCTCGCGACGATGCGCGATCTGCGCCGCATTCTGCGCACCGACAAACCCGACCTCGCGATTTTGATCGACTACGCCGAGTTCAACCTGGTGCTCGCCGGTATAGCCAAACGCGCTGGCGTGCCGGTGCTCTACTACATCACGCCGCAGGTATGGGCATGGCGGCGCGGGCGCATCAAGAAGATCGTCGAACGGTCTGATCGATTGGCCGTCGTCCTACCATTTGAAGAAGAACTCTACGAACTGGCGGGCGATCGCGTGAGCTTCGTTGGCCATCCGCTGCTGGACCGGGTCGTGCCGGCGCAAGGCCGCGCCGAGACGCTCAAGCGTCACGGCCTCCCTCCACATTCGAAGCTACTCGCGCTATTGCCAGGCAGCCGCCGCGCTGAAGTGCGCTACATTTTGCCGCCGATGGTCGAGGCCGCACGCACCCTCGCGCATGATCATCGGCTGATCCCGGTCATCGCGCTGGCGCCGACGCTGACACCCGAGCAGCTTGCGGAGCAGGCGAAAATCGATCTCGATGGGATACGTATTATCCAGGGCGACACGTATAGTATCATTGCCGCCAGCGAGGTGGCCCTGGTGGCCTCGGGCACCGCGACGCTGGAAACCGCGCTGCTCGGTTGCCCGATGGTGATTGCCTACAAAGTGTCGCCACTGACCTACATACTGGGACGGATGCTCATCACCGGGGTCAACTTCATCGGAATGCCGAACATACTGGCGGGAGAAAAAATCGTACCTGAACTCATCCAGGGCGAACTCACCGCGCGCAACCTCGTCCGCGCCGCCGAGCCGCTGTTGCACGATTCGATTCGTAACCAAACCATCGCCGGGCTCGACTCGCTGCGCAGTCGCCTGGGCGCGCCAGGAGCCGCCGCGCGCGTCGCCGCCCTCGCGCTCGCGATGATGCCATGAAGCTGCTCACTCCGCTCAGCCGCCGCGTCCTCAGCTACCTGCGCCCCTACGCGTTTCCATACATGGCGCTGCTGGTCGTCACCATGATCCTCAGCAGCGCGACCGATGGCGCGATTCCCTTCATCATCAAACACTTCATCGATCAGATTTCGCATCTGAAAAGTATCCAGATGCTACAAACCATCTCACTGGAGCTGGTCGCGGTGGTGGTGCTGCGATCCTTCGCTGGCTTCGGCGAGGATTATTTAAGCGCCTACATCGGACAGCACGTCACGCTGGATATCCGCTCGGAGTTGAACCGCAAACTGCAGCGGATGTCGCTGTCGTTCTTCAATCGCACCCCCAGCGGAATGATGATGTCGCGGGTCGTCAACGATGTCGGCGTCATTTCCAGCGGGATCACCGACGGCGCTTTTTCCGTTATCGGAGAGGGCGCGCGATTGATTGCGGTTCTCGGCGTCGCATTCTGGATCGATTGGAAACTCGCGCTGATCGCATTCGTGGTCTTCCCGTGCGCGGTCGGACCGGTGATGACGTTCTCGCGCCGCATGCGCAAAATCACCAGGAAGGCGCAAAAGCAGATGAGCGGCATCACCTCACTGTTGCAGGAGGCGTATCAGGGCAATCGGGTCGTCAAGGCGTTCGGGATGGAGGAGTACGAGCGCGAGCGCTTCGACGTCGAACTGCGGCGCCTGTTCAAATTTTCGATGCGCGCCGCTGTGATCAAGGCCTCTACCGGTCCGATGATCGAGGCGATGGCAGCCATCGCGTTTCTCATCGCTCTCTGGTACGGAACCGCGTCTGTAATCCATGGCACTCGAACCATCGGCACCTTCGGCGCGTTCCTGACCGCGATGCTGATTGTGTATGAGCCATTCAAACGGCTCGCGCGCATCAACAATACCGTGCAGCAGAGCCTGGCCGCCGCCGAGCGCGTGTTCGACATGATGGATCAACCAGTAGAGATTCATGACGATCCTGACGCGGCCATGCTCGGCCCCGGCAATCACAGCATCCGAATGGAGCACGTCAGTTTCAGTTATGCGAAGGATTGGGTGCTGCGTGACATCGATCTGGAAATTCCCGCGGGCAAAGTAGTCGCGCTGGTCGGAATGAGTGGCGGCGGAAAATCAACGCTCGCCGATCTGATTCCACGCTTCTATGACGTGCAGGAAGGCAGCGTCAGCGTCGACAATATCAATGTGAAAGACATCCGGCTTGAGTCGCTGCGCGCACAAATCGGCATCGTCACCCAGCACACGTTCCTGTTCAACGATACGATCCGCGCCAACATCGCATACGGGAGCCAGGCGAAGACCGAGGAGCAAATCATCGCGGCCGCCACCGCGGCCAACGCTCACAACTTTATCACCCGATTGCCCAGGGGCTACGACACGATGGTCGGTGAGCTGGGCGTGCGGCTCTCCGGCGGAGAACGCCAACGGATCGCGATTGCGCGCGCGCTGCTCAAGGACGCGCCCATCCTGATCCTCGATGAGGCGACGTCGTCGCTCGATTCGGAATCGGAGCGCGCCGTGCAGGATGCGCTCGAGACGCTGATGCGTAATCGCACGACGCTGGTGATCGCTCATCGGCTTTCGACCGTGCGGCGCGCCGACAAGATAATCGTGCTGGTGCGAGGCCGCATTGTCGAAGAAGGCCCCCATGATGAGTTGTTCGCGCGCGGCCAGGAATATCGCAAACTTTACGATCTGCAATTCATGACCGCGCCGGAAGCCGACATTGCAACTGCCGCGGCCAATTAATCGATCGCGAGGACTGCCCGCATAAACGACTGTGCTGCTCCACGCGCTATACAACTTGCTCTGGTATCCGGCGCTGCCATTCGCGCTGCTCGCCTCCAACGGCGCCGACGCGCAAGGCTCGCGCGAGCGTCTGGGAATCGCCGCGCCGCGATCGGAGTCGAGCGCGCTTCGCATCTGGGCGCATGCCTCGTCGGTCGGGGAGATCGAAGCGATCCATAGCGTGATGATGCGGCTGATGCGCGACACTCCGGCCGCGACCGCCGTCATCACCGCGATGACCACGGCCGGACGCGACGTCGCGCGGAGACGCATTCCCAAGGCGAAGGCGCATCTGCTGGCGCCGCTCGACAATCCTTCTGCGGTGCGCGCGTTCCTGCGCCGTGTGCGTCCGGACCTGGTGCTGATCGCCGAAACCGAGCTGTGGCCGAACTATTTTTGGGAAGCGAAAAAAACCGGCGCAAAAATTGCCGTCATCAATGGAAGGATCTCTGAGCGCTCGCTAGTGCGATATAAACGCTTGGGCAAGCTGTTCATGCGCGCGATCCAATGCGCCGATCTCATCATGGCCCAGACCGCGCACGATGTGGATCGTTTCGCGGCGATGGGAGTCGATCGAAGCCGTATCGTCGTGACCGGCAATACCAAATTCGATCCCGACGCGGCCAGGGAGATGCCGCTGCGGCGCGAGCTGCAGGAATTTGCCGGCGAGCGGCCCATCTTCATCGCGGGCTCGACCGCCGCCGGTGAGGAGGAAATCATCCTCAATGCGTATATCGAGTTGCGCAAGGAATTTCCCGCGCTCGCATTGATCATCGCGCCGCGCCATTTGGTGCGGGTGCCCGAGTTGGAAAAGATTGTCAGCGAGCGGTCGCTCAAATATGTGCGCGCCAGTGCTGCTCGCTTCGATGCTACCGCGGACGTCATGATCCTCGACACGATGGGTGAGCTGCGTCCGCTTTACCGGCGCGCCACCGTCGCTTTCGTAGGCGGCACCCTCAATGAAGTTCGCGGCGGACAAAATCCCGCCGAGCCCGCGTCGGTCAGCGTGCCGGTGATGTTTGGTCCTTATTATGAGAATCAGCAGGAGACCGCCTCTGCATTGATTGCGGCGGGCGGCGCGCGAGTGGTGGACAACGCCGAGGAGATTATTCGCGCCGCCGCGAAGTGGCTCGCCAACGAGGAAGCGCGACGCACAGCCGGCAGCGCGGCGCGCGAATGCATCCTGCAGTTGAGCGGTGGTGTCGCTACCTCGTTGATGCATCTGCGGACGCTGATTACGCTTGACTGAATAATGGCGGGCCGCGAAACCATCGATCAGCGTCCTCGAATCGAAGAACTCTGGTACGGCAAGCTGCGCTGGGAGCAACGCGCGATGGTGGCCGGCTTGCGTCCCGTGTCGCTGGTCTATCGCGCCGGCCAAGGGATCCGAAATGCCTTCTGGCACTTCGCGAAGCGACGCGTACCTACCAGGACCATCAGCATCGGCAATCTGACCGTCGGCGGTAACGGGAAGACGCCGTTCACTTTATTCCTTGCCTCGCGCCTGCAGGTGCATGGAATGTCGGTCGGAATCGTCAGCCGCGGGTTCGGGAGCGCCAACCGAAAGCCCGCTGCACTGGTCTCCGATGGCGCCACGATCAAACTGTCCCCCGAAGAGGCGGGCGATGAACCGGTGATGATGGCGAAGTCGTTTCGCGGGCCGATCGTGGTGGCGAGGCGGCGCATCGACGGGATTCGCCTGCTCAGCGAAATCGCAAATCCCGAGGTGATCATCCTCGATGATGCGTTTCAGCATCGCGCCCTCGCACGCGACGTGGACCTGGTACTGATCAATCAGGAACGCGGCTTCGGCAATGGCCACCTGATTCCGGCCGGCCCGATGCGCGAGCCGCTGCGCGCCATCCGCCGCGCCGATGCCGCCATCATCGTGTCGAATGAAATTCCCGATCGTCCGAGCGCTATCACCGCGCGCCAGATGCGAGCGATTTCGCAGATCACAACGCTACGCGCTACGCTGCGCCCCAAGGCATTGGTGCGTTATGAGCGGGGCAACTGGCTGGAGGTGCCGGTCGCGATGGCGGGCCGGCGCGTACTCGCAGTTAGCGGCCTCGCAGATCCGCGCGGCTTCTACGCGATGCTCCATGAGATCGATACCGACCTGGTTGGGGTGCTCGAATATCCCGACCATCACGTTTACACTTCGTCCGATTGGCAAGCGATTCTCAAGGCCGCCGCCGACGCCGACATCGTGCTGACGACCGAGAAGGATCTGGTTAAGCTGGAAAAGTTTCCGTTCGCGCGCGATTCTCTATACGCTTTGCGCGTCGAAGTGGTGATGACCGCGGAGGACACTGCGCGGCTGGACGAAATTGTGATCGGTAGCGCGACGGAACCGGGTGTCGTCGCCGCTCGCTAAATCCCGGGAGGTTTTTCGATGCCCATCAGCCAGGAGTTGCTCGATATTCTCGCCTGTCCGAAATGCAAGGGCGAACTTCACTTGACCGAGAAACAGGACGGCCTCGTGTGCCAGGCGTGCAAGTTGGTTTATCCGATCCGCGAGGACATTCCTGTGATGCTGATCGACGAGGCCAAGCCGCTTACGTGAGCCGCGCGCGCACCGACGCTCAGCGGGAGCATCGGCTCGTCCAGCTGGCATGGATCGCCGTCGGTGCGTATCTCGTCGCGCTCGGCATCGCGGCGGTGCTCCGGGTGCAGGGCGATTTCAACGTCTACTACCGCGCGGGAACGCGCGTTTTGCATGGCGAGACGATCTATCGTCTCGATGAATCGAGCCACTTCCTTTATGCGCCGATCTTCGCCATCGCGTTCGCTCCGCTCGCGGCACTTCCACTTCGCGCCGCGCAATTCGCCTGGTATGTGGTCACCGCCATCGCGCTGGTTGCGTTGATTCTCGGCTCGGCGCGAATGCTGTTTGGCCGCGAGCGCCAACTAACCCCCGCGCTGATTCTGGTCCCGGTGATCCTCTGCGCGCGCTTGATCGACAACAACATCGAACACGGCCAAATTAACCTCCCAACGCTCGCGTTGGCGGTGTGGGCGATTGTCCTGGGCGAAGAGGATCGCGCGATCGCCTCGGGCGCGATGCTCGCCTTGGCCATTCTCATCAAGCCATTTGCAGGACTCGGCGCGCTTTTTCTCCTGCTGGAGGGAAAGTGGCGCCCGATAGTTTCCTCGATCGTTTTCGGAATCGTTCTGTTAGCGACACCGATCGTTGTGTTCGGCCCCCGCGGCGCACTCGACCAGACCGCGGCGTACGTACGGGTGGTGAGTTCGATGACCGATCGCTATACGCTGATGCTCACGAATCAATCGGCGACCTCCGCAGTTGCGCGGATATTGAGCATCGGTGCGACATCCGGCACTCCACCGTCGCATGCCGCCTTGTACATCGGTACCGCGATCGAGCTGATACTGGTCGCCGCCGTCATCGTATGGTTTTTGCGCGATCCTGATGCCGAACCGCGAGGGGGTTTGAGGCCTCATCGATTTCAGCTCGCGGCGCTGTTTTGCATCATGCCGTCGCTGGTTCCGATCTCGTGGAAAAGCTACTACGCCGCTATGATTGTCCCATACATGCTGTTGACCCTGGTATTATGGACCGAGAGGCCGCCGAATTCGCCGACCCCCACGCTGACGTTGGCTCCGTTGGCGGCCTCCGCTATTCTGAACTGGATTCCGGGCACGCGCCCGAATCAGATCGCCCTGTTTTTTTCGGCGCACTTTCTTTCCTCGATGGTGTTGCTGGCGGCGGTGGTGACGGCGGCATCGTGGTGGCGACCGTCAGTGGATTGCAGACTTAGACCATCGGGTACGGTAAATAATTAGCGTGAATCTCAATCAGGAACCCGGACCGGACTTCATCAAGAGCCAGGTTGGCCGCAGGCTGGCCTATCTCCATCGCGAAATAGCTCCGTTCGCACCCGCGCTGTTGGTGGAAATCGATCGGACATTGCGCTCCGGAAAAAAGGGCGCGGGCAACCGTGAAAGCGGCTACCCGATCAACGTCGATGGCGCGCCGCAGCTGTTCGTGCGCCGCTCGATGCGCGGCGGCATGATGCAATTCATGGGCGACATATACGTCGGATTCGTCCCGCGCATGGTCTACGAACTGAACGTGATTGCCGAAGCGTATCGGCGTGGAGTGCCGGTTCCCGAGCCGATGGGCGCGATCGTGGACAACGTCGCGCCCGCGATCTATCGCGGCGCCGTCATTACCAAGGCGATCCCCGGAATGACGATGTGGGAATTCGCCAAGGTCGAAACTGACCCGCGCAGCCTCAGCCACGTGCTGCGGATGGCGCGCTATTCGGTCGACACGATGCACGAGCACGGATTCGTCCACGACGATCTCAACCTGCACAATCTGTACGTCTCGATGGCGGGGGACGGATTCTCGGTGGTGATACTCGACTTCGACAAAGCCAAGCTTCTCTCGAAAGCGGTCCCGGCCTCGCAGCGTAAACGCAACTTCAAGCGGCTGGAGGAATCGATTCGCAAGCTCGACCCGAAGGGGCAGTATCTGAGCGATGCCTCGCTCAAGATCATGACCGCATAGGCCTCCCCGGCGCAGTATCGCCACCCTCCCTGTGGAGGAGGAAGTAGGGAAGGAAGACAACTCTTTAAGGCCGCTTCGCGATCACTTCTATCTCGACCAGCGCGCCACGCGGAAGGGCCGCGACCTGGACCGTCGATCGAGCTGGAGCTTCTTCGGTGAAGTGCTCACCGTAAACGCCATTGACAATCTCGAAGTCGGCCAGATTGATCAGAAAAACCGTCGTCTTGACGACGTCGCGGAATCCAAGGCCCGCCGCACCTAGTACTTCGCGGATGTTGTCCAGTACCTGACGCGTCTCGAGTTCGATCCCGCCAGACACCAGTTTCGTGGTCTGCGGTTCGAGGCCGATCTGCCCCGATAGAAAAATCGTGTCGCCAGTATCGATCGCCTGCGAATACGGACCGATAGCGGCCGGCGCGTGACGAGTATTGATGACCTTCTTCATGCGCACATCCTCGCCGATGCGGTGAGCGGCCGCCAGTGCTCGAGTATAACGGGGCGGTGCTAGTCGCGGGTGCCAGTCTGATGCCCGAGGCGCGAAACCCGCATCACCCCGTCGATCGCGGCAATCGAACTCATCAACGTGTTCAACTGGCGCGCGCTGGTAACGCTGAGCTCGAAGATCGAAAGCGCACGTCCATCGGTCCCTCGAGTCTTCACCTCGGCAGTAGTGATGTTGACTCCGACCGCGGCGATCGCCTTCGACATCGCGGCGAGCAGACCCGGCTGATCGGCACATAGCACTTCGAGGCGGATGGGACGCGGAGTCGCTTCGTCCTCCTTCCATACCACCGGCACGCGCCGCTGCGGATCCGAAAGCAGCGCATGCGGGCATCCTGCGAGATGCACCGTGACGCCGCGTCCGCGCGTAATGAATCCGGTTATCGCTTCGCCCGGCAATGGATTACAGCACAGTGCGAAGCGTACCATCATGTCGCCGATGCCCGAGACGACCACAGCTCCGCTGGCCGCGCGGCGCGCTTCTTTGGCAGCGCGTTCGGCGGCAACTGGTCCCGGTGGGGTAGGCAGTTTTTCGCCGCGATAGACTTTCAGCTCATCCGGCGTGAGCACTTTTCCCAGCAGTTGGCCGGGCGTGATGATGCCGTACCCAACCGCAGCAAGGAGGCCATCGACGTCGCGCTGCGAAAATTCCTTGAGCGCGCCTTCGAGTCGCTTGTCGCTGCGCAGTTGATTGACGGTGAGCTTCGTCGGCTCGAGCTCGCGATCCAGAAGCGACACGCCAAGATCGCGCGAGCGTTCCGATTGCTGCTGGCGGAACCACTGCCGAATCCTGCTCTTGGCGCGCGCGGTCGAAACGAAGTTCGCCCAGTCCTTGCCGGGTTGCTGCTTGTCGCTAGTGATGACTTCGACGGTGTCGCCGGAATTCAGCCGATACCGCAGCGGCACCATCCGTCCATTGATCCGTGCACCCGACAGATGATTTCCCACATCGGAGTGAATCCGGTAGGCGAAATCGATCACGCTCGCGCCCTTGGGGAAATCGAGCACATCACCCTTGGGTGTGAAGACGAAAACCTCTTCGGGAAAAAGATCGTCGCGGACAGTGGAGAGGAATTCCTGTGGATCCTTCAGATTTTGTTGCCATTCGACCAGCCGCCGCAGCCATGCGAAGCGTTCGGTATCGCGCTGCTCGGGCGACACGCCCTGCTTGTAGGTCCAATGCGCGGCGATTCCTTCCTCGGCCACGCGATGCATTTCGCGGGTGCGAATCTGCACCTCCATGCGCTGGCCGCGCGGGCCAATCACCGTCGTGTGCAGCGATTGATACATGTTTGGTTTCGGCAGCGCGATGTAATCCTTGAAGCGACCGGGCACCGGCTTCCAGTTCGCGTGCACCACGCCGAGCGCCTCGTAACATTCGCGCACCGAGCCGACGATGATTCGAAACGCGACCAGGTCGTAGATCTCGTCGAAGGTGAGACCCTCGTCCTGCATCTTGGAGTGAATCGAAAAGAAATGCTTCGGGCGCCCAGTGACCTCGGCGGCAACTCCCGACTCTTCCAGACGGCGCGACAGGATCTCGATGACGGCGCGGATATAATCCTCGCGCTCGGCGCGCTTGCTCGCGACAAAAGTCTTGAGCGTCGAGTAGGCGCCCTTGTTGATGTAGCGGAACGCGTTGTCCTCGAGCTCCGACTTCATCCAGTAAATGCCGAGTCGGTGCGCGATGGGCGCGTAGATTTCCAGCGTCTCACGCGAGATTTCCGTTTGCCGCTCCGGTCCCAACGCTGCGAGCGTGCGCATGTTGTGCAGCCGGTCAGCCAGCTTGATCATGACGACGCGGATGTCCTGCGCCATCGCGATGATCATCTTGCGGAAATTCTCGGCCTGCTTTTCCGCGCGGCTGGAGAAAGTGATCTTCGATACCTTGGTGACGCCGTCCACCAGGCGCGCCACTTCGGCTCCATAGAAGCTCTCCACTTCCTGAAGCGAGGTGGAAGTGTCTTCAACCACATCGTGAAGCAGCGCGGTCACGATCGATGGCACGTCGAGCTTGAGCTGAGCGGCGATCAACGCGACGTTGAGCGGATGAGTGACGTAGGGCTCGCCGGACTCGCGTTTTTGCTCGCCATGCATCCGCGCCGAATAGTCATAAGCACGCCGGATCAGGGCGAGGTCGGCGTCGGGATTGTAGGAAACCACGCGCTGCGCGAGCTCTTCCAGCCCCTGCGGCTCGCTCTGCTGGACTAGCTCTTCCACGGCGCGAAACCTTCCCGCAGCCTGGCGACCCGCGAGCGCTCGGCATTCACGATCGAGCGAAAGCGTTCGACCGAGGTGTCAACGTCATCGTTAATGATCAAATAATCATACTCGGAGTAGGCACGCGCTTCCTCGCGCGAACGATTGAGCCGGCGCGTAATTGCCGCCTCGTTCTCTGTGCCGCGCTTGCGAAGCCGCTGCGCAAGATCATCGAAGGTGGGCGGCAACACAAACACGGTTACCGAGTCGTGCGGATACGCGGCGCGAATCTGGCCGCCGCCCTGGATGTCGATATCGAGCAGGATGTCGCGGCCCGAGTTGATAGCGTGGTCGAGAGGTTTTTTCGGGGTGCCGTAACTCGCGTCAAAAACCTGCGCCCATTCGGCAAGCTCACCGCCCTCGCGCCTGCGTATGAATTCATCCTCGCTCACAAAATGGTAATCGGTTCCATCGACCTCGCTGCCGCGCGGTTTTCGCGTCGTCAGTGAGACCGAGAATTCTATCTCCGGCATGCGCTCCAACGCAGCACGCCAGATTGTAGTTTTTCCCGCTCCGGAAGGAGCAGAGAGTATAAAAACTATACCGCGTCTTGGGGGCAAATCCGTCATTAATGACACTAATAAAGAACTGCGCGATAGTCGCAATTGCGCTTCTAGCGGTCCGCCGCTTCGAGGCAAACTTTCATTCGACGTTCTGCACCTGTTCGCGCATCTTCTCCGCCTCGCCCTTGACCGCAACGGTTAGCTGCGAAAGTCCCGCGTTCTGCGACTTGGAACCCATCGTGTTTACCTCGCGATTGATTTCCTGAAGCAGGAACTCGATCGATTTCCCCACCGGCTCGGTACGATCGAGCAGCTCTCCGAGCGCCTCCAGATGGATTCGCAGGCGAGTGAGCTCCTCGGTGATGTCTCCGCGTTGTGCCACACCGGCGGCCTCTTCATAGAGCCGCTTTTCGTTGACGGGCAACTCGGCGAGCAGCTCTTTCACGCGCGTTTGGAAGTTGGCCAGCACGTCGGTACGGGTCTCGGCCGAGAGCTTTTCGATTTTTGGCATCGCCACCAGGATCTTCCTGATGCGTCTCGCGAAATCGCGCTTGAGGCTGTTCCCCTCGCGCACGCGTTCGGCCTCCAGCTTCTTCAGCGCCTGCTCGAGCGCCTCGAAACCTAATTTGACGCCATGATGAATCTGGTCATCCTCGTCCTCGATAACGTGGAAAATTTCGGGCCGCTGCATGATAGTTTCCATGCCGAGCCGGCCGTTAAGGTTCAACTGCTTCCCCAGCCGGCGAAGCTCCGTGATGTAAAGTCTGGCTAGCTTCTCGTTGACTTGCAGCTTGACCGAGGGCGCCTTGGTCGCGGTGTAGCGCATGAAAACTTCGACGCGGCCGCGCGAAACTGTGCTCTGCACCATTTTCCGTACCTGCGCCTCATGCTCACCCCATCCGCGCGGCAGGCTGAGTTTCAATTCGAAGAAGCGCTGGTTGAGCGCGCGAATCTCCGCCACCACCCTCACCCCGTCACGCTCCATATGAGCGCGCCCAAAGCCTGTCATACTGCGCATCTAGTGCTTTGCCTCTTCCGGACTCGCCGTTCGCCCAATAAGGCAGGCCCGGTATAGATCGATGGTCTTCTTCGTCATTGCATCCATCGAGAAGTTCTCCCTGATCCTGATCCGCGCGGCGAGACCCAATTGCGCGCGTCGCGTCGTATCATTCTCAAGCGATGCGATAGCGCTGGCGAGCGACGCTGGATCGCGCGGCGACACTAACAACCCGCTCTGCCTATTTTGGTTGTCTTCAACGATATCGATCACTCCGCCGGCGCGCGTCGCCACCACCGGCAACCCGCACGCCATTGCTTCCAGCAGGGCCACCCCAAGACCTTCCTTGAGCGAGGGAAACACGAAAACGTCGAGCGCATCAAGTAGCTGGCGCGACCCGCTAACCATACCGAGAAAGAGCGTGTCGCTGGTGATTCCCAATTCCCCCGCAAGGCTGGCAAGTTCATCGCGTATCGCGCCGTCACCCGCGATCGCGCATTTGACGCGCGATTTCTCGCCGCGCGCGCGATTCAGGATCGCGATTGCCTCGAGCAGATAACGATGGCCCTTGCGCTCCTCGATCATCCCCACCGTCCCGGCCAGAAAAACCTCGCGCGTGATCCCAAGCCGAGCGCGGGCTTGCTCACGCTCGGAGGAATCCGCTGGATGAAAATGATTGCAGTCCACACCGGAAGCAATGATCCGTACATGATCGCGCGCAACGCCGGCCTCGCCTAGCGCATCGGCAACCTGGTTCGAAATCGCCGCGACCCCATCGACGGCGCGGTTGTAGAGATACGGCGCGAACAGCCGATTGGGTCTGTAATCCATGCGTCGCGTCACGACCAGCGCACCTGCGCGTCCTCGCGCGAAAGGCGCCATCGAATGCGCCCGCGAGGTGTGAAAGTGCACGATGTCATAGCGTACGTCCGCTAGAAGATTTCGCAAACGCATCCCGGCCGCGAGATCGAGCGCGTTGCGAATCGCGAGTGGATGGCACTCGATGCCCTCGCGTCGCGCGCGCTCGTAGAGCCGTCCGCGCGGATCGCAGGCGAGGCTCGCCTGATGCCCCCCGCGCAGCAAACCGAGCGTCAGGCCGAGCACCTGGGTCTCGCCGCCCGCAAATCCGAGTTCCGGATCAACTCCGAGGATGCGCAGTGGCCGATCCGCGAATTTCGCAGCCGCAGCATCATGCGCTGGAAGCAGATCGCCATGCTGCGCGGACGCTTCATCAATTTTGATAGCTAAGTCCACCTCGCCGTCGCGCTCCGCAATCAATCGAGAAACCTGTAGTAGAGAATCGCACCTATGGCGGTTATTGCGTCGCGCCAGCCGATCTTCTTTCCTTCCGAATAGGTGCGCCCCGAATACGAGACCGGGACCTCATACACGCGCCATCGTGCGCGGCCAGCTTTGATAGTGATCTCGGGTTCGAAGGTGAAGCGGTTCGCGCTGAGCCGCAGTTGCAGCAGCTTGTCACGCGCGAACGCTTTCATCCCAGTCTCCATATCGCTCAAGTTCAGATCGCTTACGATGTTGGAGAGCAGAGTGATCAGCCGATTGCCGAGGAAATGCCAGAATAACAACACGCGATGAGGGCCGCCAAGAAAGCGCGAGCCATATACCATGTCGGCGCGTCCATCGAGCAAGGGCTTAATCATTGTCTGATAGTCAGTCGGATCGTATTCGAGGTCTGCATCCTGGATGAATACATAGGGATTTGAAGCAGCCGCAAATCCCATTCGCAGTGCCGCCCCTTTGCCGCGATTTTTGGAATGGTAGAAGATTTTCACCCGGCTATGGTGAAAGTTCTGCAGAAATTCGCGGGTGCCGTCGGTGGAGGCGTCGTCGACAACGATCACTTCGGTATCGAAGCCGCAATTGAGCACCCGATTGATAATCTCGCCAATCGTCTTGACTTCGTTATAGGCCGGGATCACAACCGAAATCTTGACTGGGTCAGCCATCAGCTTCGCGCGGTCCCTTCCTGCGCGACTATCGCAGCCTGCGACACGTCGCGCTTAATCATTCGGTCACGTTTGCGGCGACGTTCGATCATTTTTGCCACTCTCATGAGCATTTGGCGCCAGGTTCGTCTGGAGAGGCCGGCCGCTGCCGAATAACTTGCGAAGCAACGTAATTTGTCGGTTCGCGATACTCCTGGAAGGTCGAAATGTCCTAGTTGCACCAGATTGCGCATTCTATTTCGCGCGAGATTAATACTCACTCGCGAAGTTCTTTTAGTACCTTCATGATCGATAAATGTAATAGCTATTGGATGATCTTCGGCCGCGAAAATATTGTACGGAGTGAGATCACCATGGATATAGCCACTGAGATGCAGTCTGGCTATGTCGGCACCGAGCTGATGGAGGATCTCGCGGCGTAGCATCACGTTCGTATGATACGCCGGGTTCATCCATCGAGTCAGCATAAATCCCGGCGCCTGGCTCATGACGATCACTTCATCGCCGGTCTCGCGATTCTCTCCGATGAGGAGAACGAGGGGCACGCCGAAATTCTGTTGGCGCAGATCTGCGGAGATTTGCAGAACATGCTCGGAGCGTCTCGCGCGAAATTTTGCCTTCGCGCGCGCGACGAAACCGCGCGCGGGATCGAGCCGCTTTACGAAGATGTTCCTCGCTTCGCCCGCAGGTCCCGCGATCGGCACCTTCCAGGTCGTCGCATGCCGTGAGCGGCGAAATGGCGCGCCGCGTTTTCCCTCCAGCGCCGCAACCACATTTTCCACAACATCCTTTCGCACGTACGACGCGAGATCGCCGACGCTCGATGGAATGAGGAAGCGCCAGCCGGCTACGTCGAGGCGCTCTTCCGGCGCGCGACTCATCGCGAAACTCCACCGGCAGATGCGGTCGGCGCGATTTCTTTCGCGAGCCGATGGCGCGTGAAATTGCTGGCCCGGCGCAAGGCGTCGATGACCGTCTCCGGCTCGATCCGGTGCATGCACTCGCGGCCGACCGGACATTTGCGCAGATAACAGGGATGACACGGGATCTCACCGGAGATGGCAAGATCGTCGAAACCCCATGGCGCAGAGCGCTTTGGCGAGGTCGCACCCCATAGCGACACGATTGGGCATCCCACCGCCGCCGCGATATGCATCGGCCCCGAGTCCGGTCCGAACGCCGCATCGCATTCGGGAAAAATCGCGATCAGATCTCTCAACGAAGTTTTGCCCGCGAGGTTCAACGCCTCGAGGTCTCCCAGTTCGCGCATCACATCGGACGCCAACGCCGTCTCGTCGGGACCGCCAAGCAGCACCGGAAAAAGCGCGGGACCACCACCGTTGGCATGAGTTCGACCGCACACGCCGCGAATCACCGCGGCGATCGATTTCGGAAAATAGATCCTGCTCGGCCACGATGAGCCCAGGATGACGCCCAGGCGCGGCCGAGGCGCATCTTTGAGAAGGTTCGAAGCACGCTCGCGCTCTGTCTGCGAAGCCGATAGCCCGAACTCGATTGGAACGGCCGGCAGTCCGAGCACATCGCCAAATGCCTGGTACTGAAGAAGCTTCAGGCGCATCTCGGGCTGTGGCTCGATGCGGCGCGTCGAGAAGAGATGATTCAACTCCTTGGTGTTCTCTGCGCTGAACCCAATCCGATCGCGCGCGCCCGACACCATCGAAATGATGCCGCTCTTCAAATGGCGCTGCAGATCGATCACGAGGTCGAAGCGCCCGTCCCGCACTCGTTTGAGAAATGGCGCGAACGACCATGGTGCGTGACGGCGGTCATAGAGAATCGTCTCATCGAGCCACGGATGCGCTTCGAGAATCGGCGCGGACTTCGGTTCAATTGCCCATGCGATGTGCGCGCCAGGAAAGCCGCGGCGGATTCTCCTGAGCAGCGGCAACGCGCGGACCACGTCGCCAATCGCACCGGTGAGAATGATCAGAATGCGCTTCGGATCGGTGGGCGGGATCGCCGCCTGACTATTGGGCAAATTGTCCATCGACGCAGGCGCGTGCGGATGTCGCCCCATTCCAGCGCGCGCCTGTAACACGATGATAACGGTGACGGGGGTTTCATAAAACCCCGTCTCGAAGCCCTTTTCAGCTCGTGACGAATTCCTTCAAAACTTCGATGAAGCGCTCCGGCGCGTCCCTCACAATGCCGTGGCCAGTCGCGGGAAATCTCTCGAAGCGCACCAACTCCTGCGGAAGCGCCGCCGCGATATCCTCGGAGTCCTCGATGGGCGTGATCGGATCGTCCTCGCCACCTAAGACCAGCGCCGGACATTTGATGCGTTTGAGGTCGGGGAGCAAGTCGAAGTTGCTCTGCTGACTGCGCGGGAACTCCATCATCAGCTCAGTGTTCATCACGCTGCGCGTCATCGATTCGGAGCCTCGACGGTTTCGGTTGTAGAGCGGGAAGCACAGGCGAATATAGTCGGCCATGGTTTCGGTGCCCGGGTTCTCCCAATAATTTTTCGCCGCCGCGTGCGCCTCCGTGCCGCCGAGGCGTTCGAAGGCGTCGAGCACGCGCGGTAGACGCCACTTGGCCGAGGTCGTGCAGAAAATCAGCTTGCCCGGATGCTCAGGATGCCGCGTTCCATACGCCATCGCGACAAAGCCGCCGAACGAGGTGCCCATTACAATCGGCTTCTCGATTTCCAGCGCCTCGCAAAAAGCGCGAACGTCGTCGGCCCAGTGCGCCAGCGTCCATCGGTCGGGTGGCGTGCGATCGCTACGGCCATTGCTGCGATGGTCGAGGTAAATGACTTGCGCGACCTCGGCCAGCGGGCTCAGGTCGGGTTTGAAAGTCGAATGATCGAAGCCCGGCCCGCCGTGCAGCAGCAAGAGCGTGGGCCGCTCGCGCATCTTCGGACCATCGGGCACCAGCTTGGCGCCTTCCACATCGAAAAACAGTCGTCCGTCGCCAACCTGTATTCTCATACGATTCTCCAATCGATACTGGCTAATGATGCGGCGCTGCGACTAGCTGAGGCAGGTCCGCGCCGCCTGAAACCATGTCATAAGATGAGCGTTGCGGAGAAGCTCTTCGCGCCGCCCGACGAAGTTGACGAACCACCAGATGGTGCCGTCCCATTGCTCGAAGTCTCCGGGCGCCACCATCTTCCAGCCGCTGAGATCCTGCAGGCGCGCGGCCCTCTTCGCTACTACGGTCAGCACGTTGGCAGTGATCAAGTTTGACATTTCATCATGGCCACCATGCGCCGCCGCATCCTTATGATCGACAGTAGGATAAAGCTCCCAGAACGCCGGATGCGTCACTTCGATTCTGCCGTTGGCCTGAAATGGAAATACATTGTTACCCAATTCGAGCGAGAGCAGCCGAAGGGTCCCGGGAAAAACCATTCGCGTTCCGGTGTAGCGGTCGATGAATCCATCGCGGACAAAAATCCGAGTGCATTCGGTCGCCGTGTAAACGCGCTCCATCGGACTGCCCGGATTGATGAAAGGATACTCATTTTGAATCGCGCGCTTCGCCGCATCCACATCGTCGTTGCTCAGCGCACGACAAACGTCATAAATCGTTGCGATTTTGTTCATGATCATCTTCACCGGTTCGCGAAGGTCGCGAGGTCGTCAGGTCCCCACAAGTTCGCACGGTTTTCTTTCGAGCACAAAACGACTCGCAATTCGAGTGACCACTGGGTAATAGCTATCTGGCAACTCGAAAGCGCCCCGGTTTCGACGGCCGGTCTTCGAAAAACGCAGGTTTGTTCGCTCAATCTTCGCCTCCAAAGGAGCATCGTTGATGCGCGCAGTCTGGATCAGCAAGGCCGGCGGACCTGAGGTCCTCGAAGTTCGCGAAACTCCCGATCTCATCCCTAAAACCGGCGAGGTGCGAATTCGCACTGGCGCCTGCGGGATGAACTTCGCCGAGATGATGGCGCGCCAAGGTCTCTATCCCGACGCGCCCAAAATTCCATGCGTCGTCGGCTACGAGGCCGCGGGAACCATTGATAGCGTAGGCGATGGCGTTGATCGCGCGCTCATTGGCAGGCGCGTGGTGGTATTGGCGCGCTTCGGTGCGCATGCCGACCAGGTCTGCGTTCCACATGAGAATGCATTCCCGATTCCCGATGAGATGAGCTTCGCCGAGGCCGCCGCGATTCCGGTCAACTACCTCACGGCCTATCAAATGCTGTTCCGCGTCGGTGCGATTCGTCCCGGCGAATCGGTGCTGATTCACATGGCCGCAGGCGGGGTAGGTATTGCCGTATTGCAACTGTGTCGCACCGTCGATGGCATAGTCACTTTCGGAACGGCGTCGGCGGCGAAGCATGAAGCGATCCGCTCCAACGGATGCACTCATCCAATCGACTATCATACGACTGACTATTTCACTGAGATTATGCGACTGACTAACGGCAAAGGCGTCGATGTAGTATTGGACGCGCTCGGCGGCAACGATTGGCGCAAAGGCTACAAGCTGCTGCGGCCGGGCGGACGTTTGATCGCGTTTGGATTTGCCAACATGTCGTCGGGTCCGACCCGCAACATCCTAAGGATGATTCGTCAAATCGTGACTGTGCCAATTTTCACGCCGATGGGCTTGATGGATAAGAACCGCAGCGTCGCAGGCGTCAACCTCGGACACCTGTGGGACGATCCTTTTCTCCCGTTCGCGATGAACAAGCTCCTCATCATGTATCGCGAGGGCCAAATCAAGCCGCACATCGATTCGAGCTTTCCATTCGCGGAGGCGGCGAAAGCTCATCTGCGCCTGCAAGAAGGCAAGAACATCGGCAAAGTCGTGATGGTTCCGTAAGTCGTTTCTGCCGCGTAGCGTTGATCGCAATGCAAGACTGGAGAACCAGCGCACAAATCGCGACTGCCTTGTTTGTAATCGCCGATCCGGTAGCCGCAGTTCCGATCTTCATCACCTTGACCTCCGGCAACACCGCGGAGGAACGCAAACGCATCGCAACGGTCACCGCGTTGACGGTGGCAACAGTCCTCGTGAGCTCGATATTTCTCGGACAGCCGCTGCTGCGCTTGTTCGGCATCAGCATCGCGTCGTTTCGAGTGGGCGGCGGAATCCTCATCCTACTGATGGCAATTTCGATGCTAAATGCGCGCGTCAGCAGAACCCACAGTACGCCCGAGGAGGTGCAAGAGGGGTCGGAGAAAGACGACCCTGCCGTGGTGCCCTTAGGGATACCGCTGCTGGCGGGACCGGGCGCCATCAGCACGATGATCATTTACTCACATCAGGCGAAGGACATGTACGACACCATCTTCCTCGTCCTGGCTGGACTCTTTGTCGCTTTCACGGTGCTGATGGCGCTGCGGCTCGCGGATCCGTTACGAGAGTTGTTAGGAAAAACCGGCATCAACATCATCAGTCGGCTGCTCGGCCTGATCCTGACAGCAGTGGCAATCGAATTTATCGCGGGCGGTTTGGTCCAGCTCCTTCCCGGCCTCGCGAGATAGCGCAACGCACACCAAGATGGATACCGTGAGGTCATGGAAAATCTGACTGGAAAAGTCGCTGTCATTACTGGCGGAGCGAGCGGGATCGGATTCGCAACCGCGAAGGCGCTCGCGGACAAAGGCGCAAAGATCGTCATTGCCGACATCGAAGCGGGCGCTCTCGATAAGGCCATAGTCACGCTTTCGACATCCGGCGCGAAGGTCGAGGGCGTCGTTTGCGATGTGGCAAATCTGGCCTCAGTGCAGCATCTCGCCGAAACCGCGTTTTCGAAAATGGGCGCCGTGCACATCGTGTTCAACAACGCCGGCGTTGCGGTCGGGGGCCCGATCGCCGAGATGAAGCACTCGGATTGGGAATGGATCATCAAGGTCGATTTATGGGGGCCGATTCACGGCGTCGAGGCCTTTCTTCCGCGCATGATCGAGCAGCGTCAGGGCGGCCACATACTATTCACCGCGTCATTCGCGGGACTGGTCCCCAATGAAGGTCTCGGACCATATTGCGTTGCGAAGTATGGCGTTGTCGCGCTCGCTGAGGTGCTGCGGCGCGAGATTCGCCGCCACGATATCGGCGTCTCAGTGCTATGCCCGATGCGCGTGGAAACCAACATTGGCAACTCGGAGCGCAATCGAGCGGCTGACTTCGGTGGCGCCGAGGCTTCGCCACAAGTGCAGCCCCAAGGCGCGGCAAACCTGAATCTCGCGGGGCGCGTGCTTCAGGTCGACGAGGTCGCGGCGAAAGTCGTCGATGCGATCATCGCTAACCGGCTCTACATTCTGCCGCACGAGGAGAGCCGCGAGTTTCTCCGCCGCCGTTTCGATCGCATCGATCGAACCTTCGATGAGCAGCGCTCGAAGTGATCAGCCTCGCTACTCGAAGTTGAGCCCGAGCTGCGGGTTCTGCACCTGGCCGCCGCATGCGCGCGCGAGTTGAGGCTTTACTTCCTCGGCGAAGTACTGCATCTGATCCTCGACCTCCGCGCCGCTGAAGCCGCCGGTCTCAAACCAGGTGTTGAACGCGAAGTCCTCGTAGCCGCAACTCTCTTTGATGCGCATGATTGCCGCGGTCACTTCCGACGCCGTACCAAAGATCGCGATCTCCTTCTTGAGCAGCGTGTTCGCGTCGACTTTCTTGTCGAGCGCGAGCTTTTCCTCATCGGCATCAGCGAGCACCGCCGCGAAACCAAACGGCCCGTAGTAGTCCCACTGTAGTTCGAGGCCCGCGTGAAAGCGCTTCAACTCGCGATCGCGATCCATCCCGGGAAGCAGCAGATGAATGTAGCGGCCGGTCAGCACGCCGCGACGCTTCTCAGAATCCCATCCATACTTGAGCCTTCCGCGACCAAGTCGATCTGGCCATCCCGCTTTTTCGGAAGTCTCGTAATAGAAGTCCAAATTCTTCTTTAGGCGCGAGTTCGGCTCGACGATGAAGTATCCGTTAAGGCCGCGCTCCGCCGCCCATTTGATCGAACGCTCGGTCGTAAGCGGTTCCCACATCTGCGGATGCGGCCGCTGCAGCGGCTGCGGGAATACCTGTATCTCTTTGAGAACGGTCGACGACTGCATAACGGGGTTGGGACCGCCGTAGGGATCCGGACTGCCGATTTGCAAGACATCCTCGAGCTTGCGGCCCGCGGTACCGGTCGAGAAATACGCGATCGTCTGCTGATGGTTCCAGCGCGTGAACACCGGCGGAATGGTGAAGAACTGCCCATGATGCGAAAACGACGGCTGCGTCCAACACTTGATGATGATGTCGTACGCCTCTTGGTAGTACGCGCGATTGCGTTCCTGATCCTGAATGGTGGCGAAGGGCCATCCAAAGACCTCGGCCTCGCGCGGCTGATATCCGCGGCCGATGCCGAATTCGAGCCGCCCGCCGCTCAGCACATCCAGCATCGCGGCCTGTTCCGCGATCCGCACCGGATGCCACCACGTCACGATGTTGGCCGCTTGTCCGAGGCGAATTTGTTTCGTGCGCGCGGCAATCGCGGTTTCCGCCAGCAGGGGATTGGGGCTGAACTCCGCGCCCTCGGGCTGAAAGTGATGTTCAGTCATGAAGAAATAATTGAAGCCGAGTTTGTCGGCGAGGATTCCCTGCCGAATCTGGCTCACCAACGTGCGTTGACTCGATTCGTGGACCTCGGTGAGGTTGCCGTCGTTGACGCATACGCCGCTAGGAGTCCTGACCACCGGAAGGTCGCTCGCGCCGTTATGGAATACTCCGATTTCGATCATGACTGCCTCCGTAATCGTTACTTCGCGCGGCCTTTCGCTTCCTCACGCGCGCGCAACTCGCGCCGCATGATTTTCCCGGTCACCGTCGACGGGAACTCGTCCATGAATTCGAATTCGCGCGGCGCCTCATGCGCGGCCAGCCGCGTCTTCACGTGCGTCTGGATTTCCTTGATCATCTCATCCGAAGGTTTGAAGCCGGGCAGCAACTTCACGAATGCTTTAATCGCTTGTCCGCGTTGAGGATCGGGCACGCCGATCACCGCGCACGATGCGACCGACTTATGCTCCATGATCTTGGCTTCGATTTCCGACGGACCGATGCGGTAGCCCGAACTCTTGATGACGTCATCGTTGCGACCCGCGAAATAAACGTACCCCTCATCGTCCATATGGCCGAGGTCGCCAGTCATGCACCATTCGCCCTTGAACTTGTCGTTCATCGCGGCGGGATTCTTCCAGTACTCGCGCATCACGACCGGAGAGTTGCGCCGAATCGCGATCTCGCCACTCTCGCCGGTTTTCACGGGCACGCCATCGGGCGAAACGATCGTGACATCGTGGCCGGGATACGCCTTGCCCAGCGGCTCGAGGCGCGCTTTCTCAACTGCGCTGCAAGTGCCGATGAAGTAGTTCGCCTCGGTCTGACCGAAGGCCTGGTTGAACTCAACTTGCAACTCCTCGTCGACCCACTTCGCGAGTTGCGGACTGACGGGCTCCGCACCGCTGACGATACATCTCAGTTTGAGTTGCTTGTATTTCTCGCGCGGCTGCTTCACCTCGCGAAGCACTTTGAGGGCCGTCGGCGGATAGAGGCCGACGGAAGCGCCGTACTTTTCCAGCAACCGGAATGTTACATCGGGATCGAAGCGCGCCTTGCTGCGATAGGCGAGCACGGGAATTCCGTAGGGCCAAATCGCAAGCAGCCCGTCGAGGAGACCCCCCGCCCACGCCCAATCGGCGGGGCTGTAATAGAGGTCGCCGTCGCGCAGGTAATTGTATGAATAGTCGATGCCGTTGTGGCCGAGCACGTAGCGCGCGACATGCAGCACACCCTTGGGATTGCCGGTGGTGCCCGAGGTGTACATCAGCAGAACCGGATCCTCGGCGTTAGTTTTTTCCATGGTGAACGACGAGGCGCCCTTGCTCATCAGATCGTCGAAGCCGAGGCCGCCATTCGCACCGTCGGTGACGATGACGTGTTTGAAGTCGGGGAGACTCTTGCGATCGACCGCGTCCATTTTCCCGACCGTCTCGGGTTCCATCAGGATCGCCTTCGCGGAACTATTGTCGAGGCGATACTGAAGCGCGTCAGGCCCGAAGAGTTTCGAGATTGGCAACGCGATCGCTCCCAGCCGGTATAGTGCCATATGCGCGATCGCCGTCTCGGGACGCTGCGGCGTATGAATCGCGACCACGTCGCCGCGATTGATGCCGATACCGCGCAGCGCGTTGGCGAAGCGATTGCTCGCCTCAATCATCTGCGCGAAGGTATAGCGCGCGGTGTGACCTTCGTCGTCTTCGTAAAGGAGCGCGACCTTATCGCGAAGCTCCGTGTGCCGATCGAGGCAATCGATCACGACGCTGTAGTCGGGCGGCACGTTCCACTTATGCTTCGCGCGAAGTTCCGTGAACGACTTCGCTCCGCGCACCGTGTGTTCCTTGAGTCCAATCATTTTTAAAACTCTATGCTAATGAGAATGCTTCGGTTTGCCCGCAGCGGTCGCCTTTTTCGGCGGATGACCGCTTGCGGCCTGACGCTCCTTGCGCGTCGCCATCTTGTCGTCGAACTCCGAGCCGCGCCCGAGCTTATGAGCCGCCAGCCGGCTCGCCGAATAGTCGTCCATCCCGCACAGCCGCGCAAAATTCGGCAACTTCATTTTAGTAACATCGACATCGCGCGCGACCGCTCGCTCCGATGCGGTTTCGATCGGCGCGCCGCCGTGAATCGCGAAAGTCGAGATGACGCGCTGGGACTTCCCACCGCAGCTTGGGCATCGCGGTCGCTTGTTCGCCCCGCTTGCTGGCGCCAATACTTCGAAGAAGTGCCCCCCGCCGCATTGCCATTCGTATATCGGCATCTTCCTACTCGATCTCGCTATTCGACCTTGTGCGGATGTTCCTTCCAGTCGACCGGGTCGTGCGTGATCCACATCGTCGCGTCATGCATGTCGCGGATCGCCTTGATGCGCTTGATCGAAATCACCGACTGGATCGGGTCGACATCGAGCGGCATCGTCGCCTCCGGCCCTACCGCCTGGCGAACGTGAACCGTATCCCCGGTGAGGAGGAACTTGCGGCTGGGCAGGTTCACGAGAAGCGAGCATTCGCCGGGCGTGTGTCCGGGAGTAAGCAGAAATTTCAGGCTGCCATCGCCAAAGAGATCGAAATCCTGATCGAGCTCCAGCCAGTCGTAGCCCCGGGTCGGAATGTAATCGTTGAGGATGAAGGCCCAGCGCTTTTCCGCCTCGGGCCAGTAGGCGTAGCGGATTTCGTTTTTCCCGGCGAGGAATTTCGCCTTCGGAAAATAAGTCATGCCGCCGGCATGGTCGAGATGCGCATGCGACAGGATGACATATTTAACGTCCTCGGGTTTATAACCGACGTTTTTGATCTGCTGGTCCAGAGTATCGGACTTTTTCCACACCAGCGGCAGATGCTCCGCCATCGGGCCCCAGTAGCCCACTGCGTCATCGATGACCTTGGGATTGCATCCAGTGTCGAACAGCACCAGGCCCTTCGGATGTTCGATCAGAAACGACGGGCAGGGCAGATCGAGCATGGTGTTGTCGCCGCCCTGCATCAGGAGCGACATTGGCGCGGAGAGTTGCGCGCCCGGAAGCGCCCACATTCGTCGAGCTTTGGAATCAGCCATTTCGCACCTCGCATTGGAACCGAGCATTTCGGCATTATCGCCCGGCGGATCTTTATGTCATGTGCCACATCTACCGGCAGAAAGTCGAACGCGCAGGATATCTACCAGATGGTCAATTGACGATCCTCGCAGCCCGCACTACAGATGGAGGCAGGAGTCCAAGAGATGAATCAGGAAAACATTGCCGAGGTGGACGAGAAAAATCGCTGGCGCCTGGAAACGCCCGGCCACGATGGGTGGAAGCGCACCGCGCACCCCGGCGATCCCGACAAGTATCTGATGATCTCGGCGGATTGCCACGCCAACGAGCCCGGCAGCTTGTGGCGTGAGCGCCTCGACGCGAAATATCGCGACCGCCTGCCGCACGTTGAGCGAGACGCTAACGGTGAGAAATGGTTCGTCGCCGAGGGCATGGGCAAGTCACGCGTGCGTGCGCGCATGATCGACAACGTGCCGCGCGAGGGAAGCGAAGATCGATTGCGCGGCCACGTCGGCGCCGATCCGGTCGAGCGCATCAAGGATCAGATCCGCGACGGCATCGATGCCGAAATAATTTTCCCCAACAAGGGCCTCATGATGTTCGCCACCAAAGACGCCGCGTTCGGGATGGCGCAATGCAAGGTTTGGAACGATTTCGCGTGGGAGATGTACGGCCAGTACAACGATTTCATGTCGCCGGCCGCTGCGATCATGACATCGGATGTCGTGCTCGCGATCGAGGAAATCAAGCGGGTTGCAAAAATCGGATTTCGATTTCTCACCCTGCCCTGCAAGCCCGTGTTCGGCGGTCACGATTCGCGCGACCCGAACTACAATCTCGGCGTCTACGATCCGATGTGGGCCGCGATCGAAGAAGTTGATCTGCCGATCACCTTTCACGTTTCGACCGGCCGCGATCCGCGCGCCGCCCGCAAGGAAGGCGGCGCGGTCATCAACTACGTATCGCATTCGCTGTCGCCGAGCATCGAGCCGGTTGCGAGCCTGTGCGGCTCGGGCGTGCTGGAGCGTTTCTCGAAAATAAATTTCGCCGCGGTCGAAAGTGGAATCGGATGGGTGCCGTGGGCGCTCGATGCGATGGATGAGGCGTATCGCAAGCATCATCTATGGGCGTATCCCAGGCTCAAGCAGCTGCCGAGCGAATATTTTCGCAGCCATGGCGCCGCAACTTTTCAGGAAGATCGGGCGGGCCTCGCGCTGGCGGAGAATTTCAACCTCGTCGACAATTTCATGTGGGCCAACGACTACCCGCATGCCGAAGGAACCTGGCCGCATTCCGCCGAGGCGATCGAACGCGAGATGGGCGCGGTGAGTGAGACTTCGCGCGCGAAGATCCTCGGCCTCAACGCCGCGAAGATGTTCAAGTTCGATATCGACCTGTTGCTCAAACGTCGCGCCGAACCAACGGCGTGAGAAAACAAAGAGGCGGCGCTTCCTCGATGCGAGGAAGCGCCGCTCTCGATTCGCGAATCTACTTCGCCCGTTCGAGCACGATGACGGGGATCTTGCGTGCGGTTTTCTTTTGATACTCGTTGAACTGCGGCATCATCTTGGCCTGCGCTTCGAACAACCGATCGCGCTCGGCGCCTTTAGCCTCGGTCGCCTTGGCCTTGAACTTCTCGGTACCGATTTCGACGGTCACCTCGGGGTGCGCGACGAGGTTGTGGTACCAGCTCGGATTTTTCGGCGCCCCCGCTTTCGAGGCGATGATGACGTAGCGGTCTCCGTCCTTGCTGTAAACCAGCGGCGATGTGTAAGTGGTCCCACTCTTGGCGCCCTTGTGCGTAATGATAATCATGGGCGCGCCGGCGAACTGGCCGCCGACCTTGCCACCATTGGCGTGAAACTCGTCGATCACCTTCTTGTTAAACTCGGCCATCGGATCTGCCATGTTTTTCTCCTTTTTGTAACTACCTGTCGCTAGTCTACTTCACGCGTTCGAGCACGAAGACAGGAATCTTGCGAGTGGTCTTCTGCTGATATTCGCTGAACACCGACATCATTTTAGCCTGCGCCTCGAATAGCCGATCGCGCTCGGCGCCCTTGACCTCGTGCGCCCTGGCCTTGAACTTTTCGGCGCCGATCTCAACGGTCACCTCGGGATGCGCGACAAGGTTGTGATACCAGCTCGGATTGTTCGGCGCACCGCCTTTCGACGCGATGATGACGTAGCGGTCTCCGTCCTTGCTGTACACCAGCGGCGAGGTGTAGGTGGTCCCGCTCTTAGCGCCCTTGTGCGTGATGATAATCATCGGCGACTCGGCCATTTGACCGGTGAGCTTGCCGCCGCTGCTGCGAAACTCATCGATCACTTTTTTGTTAAACTCGGCCATCGGGTCGGCCATGTTTTTCTCCTTTTTGTAACTGCTGGAAGCTACGCGAAAATTTCTTCGAAGAAATTGACCATCGCCTTCCACGAACGCTGGTCGGTTTGCTTGTTGTATTCCAGCGCCTGCGGCATGCCCGCCGTCGCCGCGTCGGGATTGGTGAAGCTGTGCTTGGTCCCGCTATACGTGATGACCTCCCAGTCCGCGCCCGCCTTCATCATCTCTTCCTCGAATGCCTTCACCGCGTCGATGGGAACCATGGGGTCGTCGGCACCCGTGTTGACGAGGATCTTCGCCTTCACCTTCCCCGCCTCGGCTGGACGCTGGGTCTGCAATCCCGAATGAAACGTCACCACGCCCTTGAGTGGAGCGCCATCGCGCGCGAGTTCGAGGCCGAAGGTGCCGCCCATGCAAAAGCCGATTTCCGCCAGCCTGCTCGCGTCGACCTGTGGGAGCGATGCGAGTTTATCGAGCGCGACTCGCGCCCGCTTGCGAGCTTTCGCGGTATCGGCAAATAAATCTGTCGCGAGCTTGATCGCCTCCTGGACGGTCGCCAGCTCGAGCCCATTGCCGTAGGGATCGCCGGCGAGTGCGACATAGCCAAGCTGCGCGAGGCGCTCGGCGCGTGACTTCGCGTGAGTGCCGAGGCCCAACGCTTCAGGCATCACGAGGATTCCTGGCCGCTTGCCCGACTTGGTTTCGTCGTAGGCCAGGTAGCCGCGAAGAGTCACGTCGCCATCTTTATATTCGATCGTCTCGGTTTTCATGCCCGCTCCTCTGATGGGGATTTCGTTTGCGATTTCCGATACTGATAGCGCGGCTGAGGGCCATCGCGAAAGAAGCGATCACGCCTCAGAACTGCGCGGTCGAGAGTCTGCGCCGCTCGGTCGACTCCAGAAGTTCGCTCCAGATTGCGCCTTCGATACGCCGCGCGTCCAGTCCGGATTGGGTTTCGACATACGCATGAAGCTCGATCAGCGCGGCGCGAAGCTCGCAGTTGTTCTTCTCCAGCGCCGAGATGTGGAAGTCGACGTCTTTCGTGTCAGCCAATGCAAGGACGCTTCGTCTCAGTGCCGCGTCATTCACGGATGGTACGGCATCGCGGAAAAGTTGGCGAATAAGATCGTTCTCTTCGATGCGGCGGCTGGCGGCGCGATCCCACTCCTCGCCGATGATCGAAAAGATGCTGGCGACCATGCCCACCGTTCCCTGGTGATAGGTCGGGCTGATTGCGGGCATTACGCGCGTGAGTAAATCCGCGGCCATAGTCAGGCATACCGCTTCGATTTTTGGTCTCATCGCAAATGCCCCATCAGTTCGAGCACCGCGCGGTCCTGACTATTCATCAGCGCCCACGAGCTGAGGATGAGAATCGGGTCCTTGTTCTCGCCGGTCTCCCACGCATGCGCGCTCGAGACCCAAATCCCCTGCCCCTTTACGCAAGCAAAGAGTTCCCACCAATGCAGCGCCGCAGCATCAGCCTTTATACCGCTCGCCTTCTCCCATATGGCGATTGCCTGTTCGCGCGGAACGAGACCGCCGCGGCGATCATCCTGCGCCCAGCACCATACGCGATTGAGACTCCATCCCAAATCCTCGAGCGGATCGCCGAGATGCGACATTTCCCAATCGAGAATGCCGTGGATACGACCCTCCTCATCGTAGAGAAAGTTGCCAGTTCGATAGTCTCCATGTACGACGCTGATCTTTCGGGCGGGCGGCGGCGGATTACGGCGCATCCATCGGATGGCGGCGCGCATAATCGGTTGCGGAATCAGCTCGTCGGAATCGAGCACGCCTTCCCAATAGTCGAGTTCCCGCTTCCAGCACTGATCGAGCGCGACGGGCTCCATCGCGCCGATCAGCCCCAGCTTCGCAGGATCCTGTTTTGCGATCTCGCCGAGGATCGACCACTTCTGCTCCGCGATCTTCTGATCGTGCGATGCGTACGGCTCCATCAACATCCGCGCCGGTGCGGTCTGGAATCCGCTCATCTCGACGCTGATGAAAAACGGACTGCCGAGGTGACGCGGATTGTCTTCGAGCCATAACACTTCGGGAACCGGCACGGGTGTTTTGAAAAATGCCTTGTAGGCGGCGAATTCGATTTTACGATCGGTGTCGATGAGGCTGGCTGAGGGATCGCGTCTCACGATCAATCGTCGTTCGCGATCGTGGCCACCCGCACGATAGGAAACGCGAAAGCGATAGGTCTGACGCGATGCACCGCCCGAGATTTGCTCCAACTGATCGACGCGAACCTGCTCGGCTTCGGGCATTTGCAGCCGAATGTATCGCGCGAGCGCCTCTTCCAACGATGCCATCAGAATTCCCTACTCATCGCGCCTTACATCGCGCGCAATCGATGGAGTAGCTCTTCCGAGAACACTTCCGCGGGAAACATTTCGGGTCCGATGAACGCGACCGGCCCGAGATCAGCAAGATTGTTGCGCGCGCGTTCCTCGCGAACCTTTATCCTGCGCTGGAGCGCGCGGGGGCCGAACTCGACATTCACAATCGACCACGTCCATGCGGTAATCCGCAGACGCCGCATCCGCTCGCGCCGCTCTTCCGCATACGGACGAAACATCTCGGCGGACCAATCGCGATTTTCCAGCATCAGGTCGCGTACGATGCGCACGTCGCGATACGTGATCGACAATCCCTGCCCGATGATTGGATCATTGTGGCCGGCCGCGTCGCCGATGAGCACCACACCCGGCACATACGGCACGTCGGTCCAGGTGTCCTCGTTGCCATACGAATTGCACGGCCCCGCCGGCGTCGCATTCGCGAGGTACTCGCTGCCCGGCACGCAGTTCAGCTTGAAAGCCTCGAGGAAGCGCGCTTGGTTGTCGTCGCCCGCAAACCGCCGCCGCTCGTCGAGGCCATAACAAATGTACAAACGCACGCGGCTCGGCGATTGCGGAAACGCGAGGAAGTTGATGTTGCCTTCGGTGCCGAAAATCTGCACGTCGGCGGGCCATCCGTCCGCATTGTCGATGAGCAACCCCGCCATCAGATGATGGGTCGGATCGCGATGCTCCTCGATACCGACTTGGCGCCGCACCATCGAGTTGCGGCCGTCGGCGCCAATCACGAGGCGCGGTTTGAGCTCGCGCGCGCGCCCCTCATGATGAAAGCGCACCACCGGCGAAACACCGGGCGTGACCTCAACGTCGCTAACACCACGAAGTAGCTCGGCACCGCTCGCGATCGCCTCAGCATTGAGGACATCGCACATGTGCGGATGGCGCATGCATAGCGGCGGCTTGAATCCCGCGCCCTCGAAGGCGGCGAAAGCGAGCGTCTGCGCCTGCGCGCTTTCAATGTCTACATCGTCGCCATACGGAATGTGCCGTTTCAGATGATGCCCGCCCGCGCTCATCAACAGATCGTACAGTCCCAGGCGTTGCGTTTCGGCGACGCCCCATGGCGCAATCCATTCGCCGCGCACATGATCGATATGCACGGTGGATTTCTCGAGGATGGTCGCCGCGATTCCCGCGCGCGCGAGCACCGCAGCTAGGGCGCTTCCGCCGATTCCGCCGCCGACGATCACTACTTCGGGATTTGCATAACTAGACATCGTCACAATCTCCACCATGATTAAGCACACAAGCCGCGCCGCTGTCACGAAATCCGCGATATTTCGTCTCTTGGGCTTTGCGCATCATTTGCTACAGTGGCGGTGCCTGAAGAGTAGGAGGATCGCGACATGGCGACAGACATCATCTATGGAGGCCGCGTTTCGCAGATCGGCGGCGCGAAGGCCGAAGGCGACAACCTCTGGCTTGGCAGCGCCGAACTGACCAAGGCGAGCGGATGGGAGCTGAAGCCCGAGGGCGCGTGTATGGGTGATGTATGCATTCCGATTCCGCCGGCGCGCACCGCGGAATTCGTTCGCGATGGCGGCCGCACCTTCAACCTCGCGGCACTCGCGCGCCATCTCGGCCAGCCGATCGTACACGATGACAAAAACGGCGCATGGTATTTCGGCGATGCCGCTGCGACGCGCCGCGCTTCCCTCGCATCGCTGCAGGCGCCGGATTTCGCGCTGCCCGATCTCGACGGCAAGATGCATAAGCTGTCCGACTATCGCGGCAAGAAGGTACTCCTGGCCGCATGGGCCTCATGGTGAGGATGCCGCTATGACCTGCCAGTCTGGCAGGGCCTCTACGAAGAGCTGAAGGACAAAGGTTTTACGATTATCGCAGTTGCGCTCGACAGCGCAGGCGCGCCGGCCGTTCGCGATTTCATCCGTCCCGCGTCGACGGAGATGCCGCCGCTGCTGCAGGACATCATGGGATGGGACGATGGCTTTACGAGCCGCGCGGGCGTGCCGCAGTATCCATGCCTCATCGATCAGAAGCACATCACCGGCGAGCTCTACGAGTTTATCAACGTGCCGATGAATGTATGGATCGACGAGAAAGGGCGCGTCGTGCGGCCGGCCGAGCCATCCGGAGTCGCTGACATCGTTCGCTCGATCGACCCCAAGACGTTCCAGATTCCGAAGGAAGCGACCGACGAGGGCAAGCGGCTACGCAGAGCATACGTCGATGCAATCCGCGACTGGGTCGCGAAAGGCGACCGCAGCGAGTTCGTGCTGCCTCCCGAAGAAGCGCGCCGCAGAGCTGCCGGTCCGAACGACACCGATGCGCTCGCGACGGCAAACTTTCGGCTTGGCGAGTATCTCTTTGAGAAGGGGCATCGCGATGAGGCGCTGAAGTTTTTCGCCGAGGCCCGCCGCCTGCGCCCGGAAAGCTGGAGCTTCAAGCGCCAAACGTGGGAGTTGGAGCAAGCCGGGAAAGCGTCGGGCCCGGAATTCTTCGCTGAGGTGATGGGGCTAGGGGAAAAGCACTACTATGCGCCGATCGAAATGAAAGCATCGGCGAAGTAAGCCTCGCCCAAAAGGGTCCGTTCACACCAAGCTCAATGCATCGGCCTCGTCGCGAGGTGCGCAGGGGCCCGAGCTGTGCTCGCGTTTAGCATTCGCACACGGAGGGGGTTGGCCTCGCGGATCTTGATCGGTAAGTCCGGGATTCGCAGGCTCATGGACTCTTCCAGGTCATCCGCGCGCACGATGAGTTGGCGACCTTGACGGATCACCAGGCCATCGCGCTCCAGCCGCGCCAGATGTTCGGTGACACGGGGCCGCGAAGCACCGACCAGGTTCGCGAGGTGCCCGTGGCTGATCGCGATGCGCAGGAGGGTGCCGCGCGAATCCTCGATGCCGAAATCGGTACACAATTCGAGTAGCGCCAATCCGACCCGCTCATGAAGATCGAGGCTCAGGAAGCTGGAGCCGCGCAGCAGTAGTCGATACCAGTGTTGAAGATTATTTTGATGAAACTCCCTGAAGGCGGCCTGCGACGAATGCGCGGTGATGAGGTCGAACTGCTCCCAACTTACGCTGCCCACGCGGCAATCGTCATAGGCCTCGATTTGAAATCGCGACGGAGTAAACGGAAGCTTCGGGAATTCAGGAATCGGCCCCGGCGGTAGCAGGGCGACCATTACTCGTTCGGTTCTTACGTTCAGGCAAGTGATGCTCGCCGATCCCGCCAGAAGAATGTGCGCATTGGAGGCCAAGTCGGACTCTCGCACGATGACATCGTGTTTGCTGAAGTTGGCGGTCTCCAACGCAGTTAGAAGGTGAGTTTGATCCAGAGCGGAGAGCCACGAAAACGCTTTCAGATGGCCGAGGAGTTCCACATCCGTCGCGCGTGCTTTGTGTTCATTGTTCAAGATAACATCTATGTACTCACGCTACTCCGATCTCGCTCCATACGGTAACGAATTGTTTCCGATGGTCCATCTTTCGTTCCCTAGAGAACATGCTCGCGCGCAATATAGCGAAAATGAGGCGAATCGAAGCAGCACCCGACTATCACTTGAAGCTGAGGCGTCAGGATTTGGGGCCGCCGTACTCCTGCAGGACGGCCTCGAGTCCGCCCACGGTCTTGCGTATCTCGCCCAACTGGCGCTCCAGAAGGCTGCGGATTTCCGGCGGCGGATTTTCGGCGAGCGCGTTGTCATACTCAGTGCTGGCGGCCTCAGCGTCCTTGCGGCACCACTCGACGACTCCGGTGTCACCCATGCTCATCACGACGTTGAAATCCATCGCGACGCGATCGACCAGACCCGCAACGCTGCCTGATGCCGGTGCTTTGGCGCCGAGACGCTCGCGTTGCACCTGCAATTCGTTCGCGGCGCGCTCGCGAGCCTCGGCCTGTTGGTTGAAAAAGCGCGCAAGGTATTCCTTGCCGACATCGAGCGCCGCGTGCTGATAGCGCTTCTGGCTGTCGACGCAAATAGAAATCAGCCGGTCAAGATTCGGTTCAGGATTCATGTGCGTTTCTCCTCGGGCACTTTTTACCGGCAGAGGCCGTACGCCGGCATGATCGCTGAGTTCACCTACGGTACGATTCGCGCTCTGAAGCTGATCGTGTAAGTGCTCCGCGCTCTTTTGCATTTCCGCTCCGGCAGTCGGCTGACTTTTACTAATGGCGCTGGAAATCGCGACCAAATCCTGGTGCATCGTCTTGGTGTATAGCTTGGCCCATGTCAACTGAGCCTTCAGCGCCGGTGCCGATGGTTCGGTTTCCACCTCGGGAGTTTCTACATCTTTATAAATTGCCACTTTGTTGCCTCACACGATTCCCGCAATGGGGAGGTAAAGACGGACCTCGATCAGGCCTTGCTTATCGAGGCATTCGATTGGTCAAGCGAAAGGTGGTCAAAGGCGAGCGGAAGGACCACCGATGGGCTGGATCAAGTTCGACCCGACTTTCTACATCGATTCGACTACCTAGACTAAGCCTGCGCCGACACTGAAAGCCACTGAGCATCGCGTCATTTTGGTTATATCCATAACGAAGATCATCGATTGATCGAGCCTCGTGGAGGTGAACCCCGGTCTGCGGGTATAGCAACGTCTGGATCGTCCCGGGTGTGCACTATAGGTGAACAAATTCACGGGCCGAAAAGAGTTCGGCGGACCGAAGCCCGCCGAACAAATCACCATGCGCATCTGATGCGATGGCACTCTGCTTTCGCAGAGCAAGCGCCTCGAGCGAGGCGCATTGGAGCCGGGGATCCTACTTGTGCTGCTGCTTACCGCAGCAATCTTTGTAGGCTTTTCCCGACCCGCACGGACATTTGTCGTTCGGATTTGGCATAGAGCACCTCCGATTAGATGTTGTGAGGAATCGCGGCCTCGCGATGTACTCAGCCGGTACTCCTCATCGATCAATGACGAAATGACGCCGCCATGGTTCATCCGAAATCGAACTTCAGCGCGCGAGGGTGGCCTGCTGTCGGGAAAGCGGACCAACATGATAAAGAAGATGACATCGAGGGTCATAGTTCCATCGACGACTACGGAAAAGTTCCGGGACCTCGGGAAGGGGCTAAACGGCTGCCCGCCTTCTTTTACAAGCTGTCGCAACGCTTGCAGCGCTGTTATCTGAAGAGCGATTCGATCGCGAGGTTTGAAGGCTTCATCCCCGATGCCGAGGCGCGGACTCGACTCGACCACTTGCTGGAGGCACTGGAGTCGGGGACCTTGCGCAATGTCCAGGATGGCGTATCGGCGCTGATGAGCGAATTGTGCCGAGGCTTCGCGGTCCCGCCGATTCGCGTCGAAGTGCGCGGAGTACGGCCACATAATGCGCGCGGCGAACTGCATGGGCTATTCAGACTGAGCAAGCCGCCCGAGATTCTGCTCTGGATGCGAACCGCGCAGCGTCACGCGGTGGTGAAGCCGCGAACATTCCTACGCACCCTGCTCCACGAGCTTTGTCACTACCTCGACTACTCACTACTTCATCTAGATGATTCATTTCATACGATGGGTTTCTTCCAGCGTGAATCGTTTTTGGTCAGATCGCTGCTGGGGACCGAACGAAAAGCGAAGGAGGGTAAATCTCATCTTTGACGCGTGATATTTGTCGCCAAGCTGAATTACTCAACGCTTCGCTTCGTCCACGACAACAGCAAGTATCCATAAATTGCACGACCTGCGGGCATTTGAACCTATGAAAGACCAGAGCGAATTCCCGTCGGGGGGAATAGCGCAAGGCGAACCAGGCGAGGTTGACCTGGAAGCAGAGCTGAAAGCGCGCGACGAGTTCCTGTCGGCCGTCGCGCATGAACTTCGCAATCCTCTAAATGCGCTCCATCTCACGTTGGAGGGCCTAATCCGCACTCAAAGCGGCAATACTCCGCTCGCGCCGGAGCAAGTCGTCTCTCGCGTAACTCGCGCTTCCACGCAGGTCGACAGGCTTGCCGCGCTGATTGATGTCCTGCTGGATGTCTCGCGAATCTCGACCGGACGCCTCCAGCTCCAGTTCGAGGACTTCGATGCCGCCGCAGTCCTCTCTGCGGTCGTTGCGCGGCTGAAAGATCAAGCCAGTCCCTCGCAAATTTCGCTCTCGATGCCCCCCTCGCTCATCATCCAAGGCGACCGCGCGCGCTATACCCAAATCGCCGGTAGCCTCCTTTCTAATGCAATCGCGTTCGGCAACCAGCGCCCCATCGAGGTCCGCCTCGAATCCGATGCTTCCACCATCCGCCTCAAGGTCATTGACCATGGCATCGGGATCGCCGACGCCGACCAGCAGCGGATCTTCGAGCGCTTCCAAAAAGTCGCCAAAGACAGCCCTACCATCGGATTCGGCATCGGACTGTGGGTCACGCGCGAGGTGGTGCGCGCCCTCGATGGCGAAATCCATCTCACCAGCAAGCTCGGGGAGGGCTCGACTTTCGTCGTCGAACTGCCAAAACTAAATTTGGTGGCAACCACAGCGCCCGCGACTAAATGAATAACGGCCGGCACAAGGGCACCATCCTGGTCGTCGACGATGACCGAGGTGCTATGGAAGCGCTCAGCGACATCCTCGAGTATGAGGGCTACCACGTCCAGCGCGCGCAAAATGGCCTGCAGGCGCTCGAGCATCTGCGCGAAACTCGGCCCTGCCCCAACCTCATCGTCCTCGATCTCCTGATGCCGGTGATGGATGGGTGGGAGTTTCGCATGCGCCAGAAAGAGGACCCCGAGTTGGCCAAGGTCCCGGTTCTCGTAGTCACGGCTATCGCCGCCACTGCGGGCCTCGATGCGGTCGGAGTGTTGCGCAAGCCGGTTGATGTTGATGCGCTGCTGCGGACGGTCGCGCGCTACTGTAGTTGATTCAAGAACGGACGCGCTCCCGCCGATGGCGGTACGCATCTAAGATTCCGGATAGAGCAGGCTGTCACTCCGGTCGCAAGAAAAGAGCGACGGTCGCGCCACCCCGCCCTCCAGATCCCGCGAGAGCCGACGCTAGCCGTGTATGTCGCGTACATATACAATGCGATAACGAATGGCGGGGTTGGAGAAGCTCCTGGCGGAGTGCGAAGGCTTCGAATGGGATACCGGCAACTTCGTAAAGACAGGGGATCGTCACCAAGCGAGTCCCGCGGAATGCGAGGAGATTTTCTTCAATCGGCCTTTCATCGTGCATGAGGATAAGGCCCATTCGGCGGATGAGCCACGCGTGTTCGCATTAGGTCAGACTGATGCCGGCAGGCTGATGTTCATGGCTTTCACAATCCGCGGCCGGCTTATCCGTGTGATCTCGGCTCGTGATGAGTCGCAAAGAGCGCAAGGTTTATTTGTCGTCATGAAAAAGCATTTGCCCAAATTCGAGAATGAGGACGCGGAACGGAAGTTCTGGGCAATTCACGATTCGACCGATTACATCGATTGGCGGGGCGGCCAGCGCACGATCCTTCCGAATCTGAAGCCGACCTCGCAAACGATTTCCCTGCGGCTGCCCAAGCCGATGCTCGATCGCCTGAAGCAACTCGCCAACAAGCGCGACGTTCCCTATCAGTCGCTGCTGAAGATGTTCGTCGCGGATCGTCTGAAAGCCGAATTGGGCTCGGATTGATCACGCCGACGCGCTCTCGCCGATGGCGGTCGCGCATCGAGGATTCCGGAAAGCCGCCCCGCCGAGGACCCCGCAGGCTGTCACTCCGGTCGCAGAGACAAAGAGCGACCGTCGCGCCAGCGCCCCCACCAGAATGCCGCGCTTGCGCGAAGGTAATCGGAGCGATTTACTTTGCTCGATGAGGTTCGAAAAGTACATCACGATCGAGCCTGGCGTCCGCAGTGGCAAGCCGTGCATCAAAGGAACCCGCATCACCGTCACCGATGTCCTTGAGTATCTTGCGGGCGGAATGACCGAGGCTCAGATTCTGGCCGACTTTCCCGCGCTCAAATCCGAACATATACGAGCATGTCTCGCCTTCGCCGGACCTGAGTCATTTCCAGATTAGAGGACGCGGATTACGAAGGTCATTCGGTGGCGATGCTGCGACGGATCGCGGAGGCATTAAACCAGCGGCTTGAGGTGCGCTTTGTCAGCGTCGGCCGCAAGAACCGAGTCGCGTAGACTATATAACGCGGGAAGTCGTTCGGGACTGACTGAATCTGGTCATGTGGAGGTTATCCACTGGAGGTCCGGGTGCTTTGGTGGTTGAAAATCAGACGGTTCATTTCTGCCGGTTCGTCGGTTGCGCTTGTGTTGCTCATCCCGGTCGCTGCGCTTGCGATAAGTATGCTGGGAAAGATTGGCGCGACGCCGAATCATCCGGGAAGTGTGCTTATTGAGGTGCCAGAGGGATGGATGATTACTGTGGCCGTAATCGGGGGCGGCTTGGCCTTAGTGGTAGGCCTAGTAGAAATGTTCATGCGATATCGCGTAGCTACCTACGACCCGACCTGGGCTTTGAAGTATTCGGACATGTTCATTGAGATGACTCGGGATAGGAGTCGCGCCGCCACGGTGCTGCTCGAATGTAGCAGTGACAAACTTGCTAAGATAGAGGAATTTCGTGTCCAACTTGGCGACATAGATGATGTGCTTGATCTGTTCGATGATATAGGGCTCTACGTGAGGGGCGGTCAGATCAGCCCAGAACTGGCTGCTCATTATTTTTATCACTGGATTCGGGGGTACTATCAGGCGTCCAACCGGTATATCAAAGCGTGGCAACAGAAGGAAAAGCAGCGATGGTGCAACATCGAGTTCCTTTGGAAAGTAGTGCTCCAGGTAGAGGAAGGGTTGTGGGGTACGGACGATCTAAGCCCGAAAGAGCTAGAGGCATTTTTGACCGAAGAGGTATTTGAAGATTGACGTCGGTCGGTTTTGAATCGCGCTATCGCATCACGCTGATGATCCTCCGTCGCGCCGCTCACGCCCATGCGATAGAAATGGCCGGTGAGATGCTCTTGAATTTCTGCGGAAAGCGGAAAACTTTCTCGAGAGGCACGCCAGTCGAGTATTTGCCGTTTCATTTCAGATTCCCGCATCTGTTTATGAGATGGGTCAATCGTAACCAACGTGAATTTCGCAATTTGTTTCGATGTCACAGGAAGGATGAAATGATCGAAGGGCTAAATTCGGCTGATCAATTATATCTATCACTATACGGTGCACACGAAGGTCATTGTCAAAACTCGTAACTTCAGGTTCGGAAGATATATCGAGACTAACGACCCAAAGGAAACGAAAGACTGGACCTTCGATCTCGGCACGAATGAAAACGCAAAGTTCGGCTCATACGGGGAGTGGCAGGCCCAATCACGCTGGCTTTCCGATAAGCTCAAATCAAATACGCGTATTGCTTGCTTTTCACTGGACACACCTCCGCTCACAGGCAACCACATAGAAGACATATTCAAGCGCGGGTTTTGCAAACCGAGGATGTGGGCACAATATGCTGGGCGACATAAGGGAGCTTGCTTAATCTTCGATTTTCAGCGGTTCAAGCAACTCGTCGAAGCACAGTTCCCTGCGCCATTTCTGGTAATGAGCGGCCCGGTGAATTATGCCGATCGACCGATTTTCTCTAGAGACGACGAGTCGGCGTACACGATCAACATCGACTATTTGAGGCGACTGGGTGAAACGCAGTACTTTAAATCGCACCTCCTGACGTTCTACAAGTGCATGTTCTTTGAGAAGATGACCGACTGGCAAGGTGAACGTGAATTTCGGTGGATTATTTTTAGCGACCAGCAGGAAGATTTACTTGTTAAGTTTGGCAACTCACTTGTGGGGATCATGTTTGGTGCGGACTGTGACCAATCTGAGGTGAATGACATTCTGACAACGACTTCGCAGATTGGCGTTACCTGCACGGGTTTGAAGTGGAAGAACTGCAGCCCGTGGTATGACTTCGGAAACCTAAAGTATATAGGCTTCAAACCCTGACCTTCCTAAAGCTGAGCGGCTGGTCAAATGAATGTCGGCTGTATCATTTGACCCTTTGCTTGGCGATTGCCAAAATTCTTCTGAAACTCCGTAATCCTCGCGTATGGCGACATTAACAGCAGTCGCGGCCATCCTTCCCTGAGGTGGTCGCACCTCACACGGTGGCGGTTTAAGGTAGCACCATGGACATCAGCAAAATTCCCGTCGGCCATAATCCACCCCACGATGTCAATGCCATCATCGAAATTCCCCAAGGCAGCCTGCCCGTCAAGTACGAACTCGACAAAGCCTCGGGCACCCTGTTCGTCGATCGCTTTCTGCATACCTCGATGGTGTACCCGGCCAACTACGGCTTCATCCCGCATACGCTGTCGCAGGACGGCGACCCTTGCGACGTGCTGGTGGTCACCCAAGTGCCGGTGATGGCGACCGCGATCGTCAGATGCCGTCCGGTTGGCGTCCTGATGATGGAAGATGAATCGGGGCCGGACGAGAAAATCGTTGCGGTGCCGGTGGACAAGCTGAATCCCTACTACACAAAGGTGGAAAACTATACCGACTTGCCCTCGATGCTGCGGGATCAGATCGCGCATTTCTTCCGCCACTACAAGGATCTGGAAGCCGGCAAATGGGTGCGCGTGTCGCGCTGGATGGCCGCAGAGCATGCGGCCGATATGATCCTCAAATCGATCGCGCGCGCCGAGACGCATAAGACTTGACCGACTTCATCACACCCGTCATTTAAACGCAGCGCCTGCGTGATGGTAGAATCGATGAATGAGGGCGCGGTCTCGCTCGCCCTCGACGGCACCATCCTCTATTGCAACAGCGCATTTGCCACGATGATCGACCAGCCGCTGGACCAGGTGATGGGGCATAAGCTGAGCGACTTCGTTGCGAAGGGGGAAGTCGCGGGCCTGGCCGATCTCATCGCGCGCAGCCGCACGCAAGCGAACCGCGCCGAAATGTCACTGGTCTCGGCCGCGCGTGAACTGCCCACCCAGATCTCGCTCAACCCGGTAAAGATGGACGATGACAGCGACGTGATCGGCGTCATCGTTACATACCTCAGTGAGCGCCGAAGCAGGGAGCAGGCGCAGGAAGCGGTTCGCATGCGCGAGGAGTTCCTCTCGATCGCCTCGCATGAATTGCGCACTCCTCTCAGCACCCTGGTGTTGCATCTCGGCTTGGGAGAACGCCTGCTTGCCAGGTCAGATATACCCAGGCTGGAGAAAACCTTGCGCAAGGCCAAGGACCAGGCTGACCGCATGACCGAGTTGATCAACCGGCTGCTCGATGTCACGCGCATCGCAAGCGGAAAGCTCGAGCTGGAACTTCAGCCGCACGACCTCGGCGAAATCGTGGTCGAGATAGTCGACCATCTCGCGGAGGCCGCCAACAAAGCCGGCTGCGAGGTCCGCCTCAACATCGAAGAGGGAATCGTCATGCAATGCGATCGCATGAGACCGCAGCAGGCGTTCGTCAATGTCGTTTCGAATGCGCTCAAGTATGCGCCGGGGAGTCCCATCTCCATCACCCTCGAACGGCGCGGCTCCGAGGCGGCCCTGCTGGTCGATGACCGCGGCATCGGCATCGAGTCCGACGATCTCGCGCGGATCTTCAATCGGTTCGAACGCGCGTCCTCTGCGACGCAATCGGGGCTAGGACTCGGTCTCTACATCACGCGGGAAATCGTGACGCAACACGGCGGTACGATACGGGCCGAGCGCCGTCGCGGGGGCGGATCGCGTTTCAGCATCATTCTACCTTTGTCGGTCAGGCCGCGGCCGGCATAAGACATCACCATCCACGGTTATGCATCGTGACTCGATCTCTCAAAATCATGCTGATCGAAGATGACGCCTATCTCGCCCACGCTCTCGCTGAAGTGTTGACGATGGAAGGCTACCGCATCGTGTACGCGTGCGATGGAATGGCCGCGCTGGCGATGCTCAACGAGCAGGAGCTTCCGGATCTCATACTGCTCGATCTGATGATGCCGAAAATGAGTGGCTGGGAGTTTCGCGAAGCACAGCTCCGCAACGCTCGTCTCGCGAAAATCCCGGTGGTGGTCCTAAGCGTGACGGGAGAACGGTCGCGCCCCATCGATGCGGCGCGTATGGTGCGCAAGCCGGTCACGCTCGACACCTTGCTCGCCACCGTTCGAGAATTCGCCAAGATCTCCGAATAGCTTCTCCGAATAGCTCGCCGACCAAGGCACCGCAGCACCGAGCTGGTTGCCGATCGGCACGCGCGCCGAGATCCTATCCTCGGAGGCTAGCCGGCTAGCGATTCAAGTCGTCGCGATCATTTTTGGCTTTTCTGACGGCCCGGTCATTCTTGTCGTTTTGGTCGTTCTGCTCGTTGCGGCGATTACGATCGTTCTCGTCTTCGATCTGATTCTTGAAATTTCGATCGTTGCGAGCGCTAGTGTCTCTCGCGTCGTTCTTTTGTTCCCGGGCATCGCGGTCGACGCGATCGCTTTTGCTATTGGTGACGTGTCTTTCGACCTGGGTGTCGTCTTGCGCCATGCTGCCGAGAGGAAGTGCAAGCGACCCAAACATAAGGGCTGCAGATACTATTGCCAGAAGCTTTTTCATATTTTCCTCGATGCCCAGGAGCGGGCTGGATTGAGCGGGTTGGATTCAGATGTGGAGTCGATTCCTAATGCCAGTTCAGACTCACCAGACTACCGCCAGCTAGACTCATACGCCACGAATGCGCCGATTGATCGGTTACCTTGATAACCATCTCCATCGATCAAGCCTGGAAGGTCGATCAGGAACCTAAGAGGCGTTCATTAGCCACGATAATTGGATGACGCTTGCAGCCGTTCTCTGAAGAACCAACTCGGTCGACTATTCGCTCTGCGGCATCAGCGTCACATCCACTAGGAGCTCTTTGTGATACCGTAGTTTCAGAGTGCTTCAGCAATGATAGTGAAACGAATGCTTCCGGATTGTCCCTCGGCGCTCTTCATCGCACACCTACGGAACCTATTAATAAGTGCCAGACGCGGGATTCTTCTCGTCATCGTGGGCGCCATAGCGCTAGTTTCAACTGGTTGGCTAGAGGGCTGCTCAACCCAGGACCTTGCCGTGCAGGAGGCGCGTGAACAGCGTCCGTTTTTCGAGACCGAGCAGGCAACTGATACTCATGGGCGAAAGAACTGGCTCGACCGCGTAATCGAAGCAGACCCTGGGAAGCGCGATGTTGAAGTGGCGAGCGATTACCAGGAGCATGCGCCGGCTGTAATCGCAGTTATGCCATTCTGCGACAAAGGCAGCGGCAATTTCACCATCGACAAGATTCCCGTCACCTTCCGCAATGAACAAGCGCAGGACCAATGGGCATGGACCGACTCTCAACGCTTGCGCCGCTCTGTAATGGGCCATCTCGCCCAGCGCGAATTCACAGTGATCAATCCAATCTCGGTTGATGCGGTGCTCAAAAGTCGCGGCATCGACAACATGGAGAAGCTTCGCAAGATGAGTCCGATCGAGCTGGGTAAGCTGCTCGGCGCCGACGCTTTGGTCTATGGTGAGGTGAATAGCTACGAGGGTTACTATTTCGGGATCGTGTCGGCCTACCGCGTCGGCATCAGCACCTGGATGCTCTCGACGCGTGACGGCGAGACTCTGATGCGCGAAAACGGCAGCCGTTATAGCGTCGACATATCGCCCGCGCTCAGCCCAGAGGATTTCCTGATCAACTCTGCGCTGACCTTACTCGACTTCCGCGACATCGCGCTGGCGCGCGCGGAAGAAGAAGTGAGCCGCGAGCTGGTGCTGCAGATTCCGGTGTCGGACAAGCTCCGAGAGCAGCTCGCAGCTACTGCGATTCAGCATGCGGACGAGGTCGAATTGCAACAGTTGGAGGCTGACCAGGGACCACGGATTCGGCGTAACCAATCGACAGCCGGCGACCTCGCATCTTCGGCAACACCGGCCCGCCACGAAGATTCTCATTTCGAGCGTGCGAGTTTCGATTCCGGCACGGAGTCCAAGATTGGCGAGGGGCAAGGACCGATCTCGAAGTGAAGGGTTCTTGAGCCTGCGCGCGACAATGGAGGTTAAAGCCGCACGCGGAACTTCAACCTCCACTGACGCTCCTATCAACATCACTTAATTGTGATCGTGGTGTTCGCGGTGATTTTCGTGGTGGCGGCGCCAGTGATGTCGCTCGCCTGATCCGTAGTTAGAGAATCTGCCGCCGTTGTAATAGCCGTTGTTATAAGCGTGGTTTTGGTACTGCTGCGGATACATACCGCCGTGGTGTTCCGCGAAGGCATTGCGGGCGTCCTGACAGGCCTTGCTATTGTTGTTAATACAGTTTCCATACTCGTACGCGTTCGCTGTTGCCATTCCGGCAGTCAGCGCGGCGAGCATGATGGTAAACATTAGTATCTTCATTTTCAGTAGCTCCCACAAATCGCCGATATGCGATCGACGAGTTCCGATGCAACAAGAGCAGCTCTATCGCGAGACTGACTCGGATAGAGCTGCTCTATCTTTGTGAGGATCGCAGCTTTTTCTAGTAGCTGGTGCTTCTGCTGCTCGATGACCTTTCTGAATTCGAGTTACCGCCCGGCGAACTCTCGCTCGAAGCCGAATTCGACGTCGAATGCTCTTGGGTGGACGGCTGGGCCACGACTACCGGGGCCGGCACGACCATCGCGGGCGCGGGCTGGACCATAACTACTGCCGGCGCAGGAGCCGCGGTGACGCTTTCGCTGTTATGACTCTCAGAACTCTTTTCGACGGTGTCAGTCCCTGCGCATCCGATGACTACGCTTCCGAACAGTATAGCTACACCAAAAGATAGGGCGGCGGATTTCAATCCATTCTTCATGATCACAACTCCTGGAGTGGGTTCGGCTCAGCATGAAGGTGGCTGAGCGGGAGAACGTGATCGATGAGCCGGTCACGATGAGGCGGTTGCCTATGCATAGAGTACGACACGCGCAGTCGCGAAAGCTATGCGGCAACGGTTGGGTTGGTTATGCACATAACCATGCCCGCCGATCCGCTTCGTCGTCCGAGATAAGAGCAAGTTTCAGTGTGTTGACGATTATCGAGATGAGCGCGGAGGTTTATAGGGCGAGAGAGGCATCCTCGTCGCGGTGATTTCCCGACAAATGTCTCTGCTCGAGAAAGCTTTCCAGCCGATCGCGTTTGACAATCAACTGACGTCCGTCGCGTACGATCAAATGGAGGCGCTCAAAGTTTGTGAGATATTCGGTTACCCGCGGACGCGAGGCGCCCACTAATTCTGCGAGATCCTGGTGCCTCGTTGGCACTGTTAGCCGCATGCCCTGGCGATCGCGGATGCCGAAGCTCTCGCTTAGCTCCAGCAGTATCAAGGCCACACGCTCTTCAAGCGTGCAGCCCATGAAATTCGAGCATCGCAACTGCACCAGATCCCATCGTCCAGAGTAGCTAGCCGCCATCCTTTTGAAGTCTGCGGAGGCAATTCCGAGAGCAACTTCGATGAAGGTCGCCAGACTTACGATTCCTATCTGGCACTCGGTAACCGCTTCGCAGCGGAAGCTGTATTTGATTCCGGCGAAGGCTGGAGGAACGCCCGGAATCATTCCTGGCGCGACCATTATCACCAGCGTGCGGTCGCCCTTGCGATTGCTGCAGGTGATGCGCGCCACTCCCGAGAGCAAAACGTATGCGGATTCTGAAGAAGACTTCTCATCGAAAATGATCCCGCGCCTTTCAGTTCGGCTCAACTCGAGCGCGTCGGCTAGCCGGTTGATTTGGCGCGTCGTGAGCCAGGAGATATTCTTAAGTCCCCTAAGTCTTCGAATCCCCGATGCTCGGCTGGCACGCATCGCGCAATTCTAACACAGCCGCGCAGCGACTCTCCCTTGGCATTCGACCTGCTTGGTTCTTCATATAACCAAACAACATGGCCTTATTCTGCAGGCTTACTGTCGCGTGGAATTCCCGCGGCTTCGTGACTCGCCCACTTCGATCCGGGCGCGGGCGGCATGAAGTTCCCTGGATTGGTCTCCAACTGATGTCGCGCGTCGGGATATTTGTCGAGGAAAGCCTGCAGCCCAGGGTGCTTCTGCACGAAGTCCTGGTTCTCAACCAGCGAAGGATTGGTCGCTAGCTGTGGTGCAATCGCGGGATCACTCTGCTTCACGATCGAGAAGTCGTCCAACATTTTAATGTTCAGGTTGGCAGTTCCAGCGGGTTTGAACTCGGTTTCCGTGGTCATGTTGCCATGCTTCTCGACAATGACGGGATTTCCGTCCTGTGCAAGCGTGATAGATGCACTAGTGGCAATCATCGCGGTTATGACGAACAGATAGAATGTAGTTTTCATGATTTCATCTCACCCCTGATATGCGTTTCAGCGATATGCGTTTCAGCAAGCCACCTACGAGACAGCTTAACTCTGATAATAATAATTGCGACATCGTCAATTTCCCAATCGTACGCTTGCAGCACACGATATACCTATCCGAACCCACTCCGATTCAGTCATAAGTGTTCCTGGGAGAACCCGGTTGTCTTGACCGCCGAAGTGGAGCCGCCCAGACTTAGAAGGCACAAGTCGATAAAGGAATCGGCTTCAGACCCGCGAGAGCTGGTTTGACGTCGGCTCACACTTTCGCCTTCCTCTCGCCCTCGATCTCGTTCGGTTCGTATTGAGCAATGGAGGTTCTGACCCATGAAGATATTCCTTCTAACTATAGCACTCGCGACCTTGTCCGGCGGACTGGCCATAGCCGGCGGCGGATACTCTCGCGGCGAACGCTACCAAGCCTGTGCTAACAACAACAGTAAGGCATGCCGCGACGCCCGCGCCGCCTTCGCCGAGCATCATAACGGGCAAACTCCTAACCAGTGGAACAACTCATGGTATCAGGGTCAGCAAGGACGCTGGAACCAAAACGGCAGCAATTGGCAATGGAAAGGCGCGGATGGCCGTGACTATCGGAAGGGAAATAACGGCTGGCAATGGAGCGGCGCAGCACCAAAGCACGATCGCGATCGTGAGTGATCGCTGAGCCGTAACGGTGAGCGTCGGCGCCTAGCTGTGTCGTTCGGGCACAACGGCGCCGATGCCTCGACATTTCCCAGAAGCTGATGGTGGAGTAGCAGGATGATCCCGCAACAGGTCGAATGGATACCCGGCATTGATTTGATCGCAGGGATGATCGGCGCTTTCACCATCGCAGCTCTGCTTTGGGTGGCCGTCGCCTTCGCTTGACGGGTACGAAAATAACACTTCCCGGGTAATTGACGCGACGAGGACATAAAATGAGTGGAACAACTGACAAGGTAAAAGGCCGCGTGAAAGAAGCCGTTGGGGCTCTGACTAATGACAAGCGCTTAAAGAATCAGGGAAAGGCGGATCAGGCCAGTGGAGCGGTCAAGAACAGGATCGGGAAAGTGGTCGACAAGGTAAAGGGCATCGCTTCACCCAGGTAGGCAATCCGGCAAGTGGGGTCCATGAGACTGCAAGGTTCAGGACCCGCACTCAGTTGTCAGTTTCTCATATAACCGGCGCCGACCATCAACAGCCCGATGACTAAGGCGCCGCCCGCGAGGATCGGCGGAACCACATGCGTTGTTTCCTCGTTGGCCTGAATTTTCAGGTCACCGATTTTAGCGACATCTTTAGTTTGCGAGGTTGAGAATACCGGAATTGCGAGTCCCAGTAGTCCTAGAAGCGCGACTATGGCGCCTGCCAGCACGATTCCTTTCATTTGACCTCTCCGACGGCTTTCCAGCAACGTGTTTTCAACCGGCCAAGGGCCACGCTGAATGCTATCTCAATCGCGGCATGGTAACTCCCGGTATGGGGCCCATAACGCCGACTCCCTGTAGCACCCAGACCAGTACTACCACGAACACGACGATATTCAGCAGGCTCTTAATTGCACCGGCCATTGGAATGTAAGTGTTGATCAGCCACATGACCAACCCGGTCATCACTAGAACGACAACAATGTTTACTAGACTCATAACAAATCTGACCGTAGCTCAGTCGGGGCTGATCCACCATGCGGAGGCGTCTCGTTCGGTTATATAGATAACAGAACGTCTCGATCGGGACGTTCTCTCGACGTGTGAGTCGAAACCGTGAAATGTTCTGGTCGCCACGCCTGACAGTTCAAGAGATTTAGCTAGCGTTATGCCGGTGTTTTAGCTCCCTGTCGCTGCTTAAGAAACTGTTCTTGGCTCCGTGGCGTTGTTTGAGTAGCGCCAAAGAATGTTCTGCGGAGAACCGAACTTTAGTCTAGAAAGGAACATTTCGTTTCAGGGGAGAGCGGCGGTCGGAGTAGGATGAGTCCCATAGATGTATACTTGAACAATGAACATAAAGCACGCGCGACCGACTTTGAACTCCTCGGGCATCTGAAAGCGTTTTCCTGGCTTTCCAATCCAGACAAGACTCGCCTCCTAGCTGCGCTGGAAACCACCAACTTCATCAAGCACGATGTCATCGTGCGGGAGTCGGAGCTAGCTTCCAATGCCCACATCCTTCTGGCGGGGACCGCCAGCATTACCTGCCTTAATGTGAGAACCGAACGGGTAGTCGTCGCGCTGCTGCCACCGGGACCGATCCCGGAGTTCCCGACGTTGCCCTTCACTCCTTCTCGATTTCAGATTGAGGCTTATGACGATTGCCGCGTGGGCAGCCTTAGCTGGGACGACTTCGATCACATCACTGCGCACACCTCGCAGTCGGCCTTTCGACAGTTTCATCAAAATAATCTTCAGCAATGGTACCGACTACTTTTGCGCGGCTCCAGCTTTCTGAGTCTTGGCCTGCATGAGCGCATCGGATTGGCGCTGCTTGAATTGTGTACTGACTTCGGGATCGAAGATTCCCGCGGCACTCTTCTGCGCGTGGCGTTCAGTCATCGCCACCTCGCGAACCTGGTCGGTGCGGCGCGGCCACGAGTGACCGAGCACTTGGCGCGCCTGGAGCGCGATGGTCTGGTGATTCGTCAAGGTCGGCAGCTGGTAATACGTGCGGATGCATTGGAAGACTCCATGAGCATGCGAATCCCGGACCTCTCGGCCAAGATCCGGGAGCCCGCCGCCAGTTTGCGACGACCTGTCAGGGATACTACGGAAGAGCGAGCGAATGTCGCTACGAAACGGAATGGAGTGAGTTCTGTTTGAACGCTTTTCAATCGTTCAGAGGTGGCTATACGCCTAATTCTGATTGTCGTGCTGATCTTAATGTTGGTCGGAGCTTTCCCCGCATGGCCGCACAGTTCGAACTGGGGATACCGCCCAAGTGTCTCCATTGGGACGGTTTTGTTGGTCGTCCTGGTGTTGTTCCTGCTGGGCGTGATCTGAGCGAGCTTTAGCCCTCACTATAAGACAGTACTATGCCTGATAGCCGGGCGGCGCGTTCATTGCGCGCCGATTCGTTAAGTTACTTTCGCCAGGTTAGCTGATTGGTCACGGCGACGACTCCCGGAGCGGCTGCCGCTATGTCGCCGGCATGTTGCGCATCTTCAGCCGACCCAATCACGCCGCTCAGTCGAATCTTGCCGTGATCGCAATCGACAGCCACCGGATAGTCGCCAGCGACGCCATCTTTGGCTAAGCCCATCTTGACCTCGGTTATAAGGAGGGCGTCTTTCGCGCGCTCGGCCGGAGACTGATAGTGATGACTGGCCGAGGTTTGCACGCTGTCATCCTGTCCCGAAGTGGCATTCGAAGCTGTCGTCTGTTGTTGAGCCAGGACTTGACCAGCGAAAACTCCGGGCCCGAGCATCCAGAATGTCGCGGTTAGCAAAAGGATCTTCAAAGATTGCTTCGTCATATTCTTTTTCGAGGGCGCGCCAAGCCATAACCGAGAGACCGCGTGGTCCCTCGGTTCACACTTGAAGGGTCTTCCTATGCTAGTTGCTGGGAGTGACCGTGGTTGATTCGCTGTGATGGGCGGTGACGCTTTCCTGAGTCCCATTAGTCCCGAACCCTGATTTTGTCGAATCGCTCGAGCGATCATTCGACATACTCGTTGTAGTAGTAGTGACTGGAGGCGCCGGAATAACTGCTGCCGGAGGAGCCTGAACTATAATCTGCGGCGGTGGCGCCGGAACATAAGTGGTAGTACTGATCTCTTTGGTGGTTCGGTCTGTGGAAGAGCCACATCCGATAACGAAAAGTGCGGCGGACAGACCCAGGATGGTGATTGCGGATATTTTGTTTTTCACCCTACCAATCTAACCATCGCGGCGGGAGGCATGGTGGTTTGTCGACCAAATCGGTTATCCAAGTAACCACCCACTTTTTTAGGAAGCCGCGTCGATAAGCTAGCCGCTGCCCCGCAAAAAAAGGCGCAGGCGACCGCTCCCGAGGAGCGATCGCCTGGCCATCACGAACCAATCGGCGGGATATTACCGCTACTGCACTGGCACGAACCGTACGAGGCCACTGGTTACCAGGTTAACGGAGCTATCCACCTTGTGCGCGTTGCTTGGATCGCGCAGCGCGGTCAGCAGGTCATCCATGTCCACGATCGCGAGGAAGGTAGGACCAGTGGTAGCGGACGGATTGTTCATCATTACGCCCATTACCTTATTGGTGTTGGGACTGACGTAGGTCGACAGGCCGCTCGGCTGATGCCATCCGGCCCATGCCACATTGTTCGGATCGTTCGGCATCAAGGCGTTGACCCAATCCGTAATGGAGGTACCCGAGAGAGCAGGGTTACCTGCACCGGAGGCGCTCGGGAGGACAAGGACACCGAAGTTGTTGTTGCCCGCCGATACCAGCGCGAGATGATGGGTCGATTCGACGCTAATCGGATCGATTCCGTTGAGGCCGGTTCCTGTTATGGACTGAATCGCCTTCGAAGGGGTGTCCCAGGTGTTAGGCGTGCCGGGAGTGAAGACCACCTGCGACAGGTCGAACATCGCGATGTCGTCCGGCGGCGCATTGAAACAAGTAGACGGCGTATGGAATGTGACATACGCGATGTGCGTCACCGTATCCAATGCGGTCACGTCAGGCAGTTTGTCGTTGTTATCGCTGCTGCCGCAGGTTCGGCCATTGCTGTTGAAGTACCCGGGAGCGTCGACGAACTCGTAGACTATCGGACTCGCCGGATTGGCGATGTTAATGATCTGGAAGTACGGGTTCGACGTGCCGAAGGTTGCCACATCGGTCACCTGATAGTTGGCCGACAGGATCAGGTGATTGACCATGTCGTATCCGAAGTCCACTCCGACCGTTTCGGTACTATTCGTCCCATTAGTGGCGATCGGATTGCCCACGGTACCCGTCGAGAGATTCACCGGAATGTAGCCGAGGCCGCTCGAAATAATTGCCAGCGCGGGACTCAGCGTATCATCGACCAACGCGCCACATCCCTGGCAATCACCGGCGGCGTAGTTGATGGTTGGAACGGTGCTGGCGGAAAGCGGCAGGATAGTGGGTGAGCTGCTGCCGGCCGGAATCAGATCGACCGTGCCACCCTGACCAGAGCATACCACCTCTCCTGATTTCGAGGGTGTACACGAGTTCACCCGATCGGTCGCGATCAGTGAAGGCGTCGGAAGAACGCTCGCGGCGTTCTCTACGACCACCTGCATCATGCCGGTCGCGCTGTCGTCGTCGCTGCCGAGCGGCACATTGACGGTGACCGTCGTACCCGAGATCTCCACTCCGGGGGCATTAGCGGAGTTCTTGTCGGTCGAAACCGGACCAGGAGTCGGCGTCGGGGTGGCCGTTCCGTTGCTCGGAGTTGGGGTTGCGGTGGACGATCCCGCCATCGTCGGAGTTGGGGTCGGCGTCGCGGTGGCAGTCGCGGTTGCACTGGCGCTCGGAATCGGGCCCTTCGCGGATCCCGCAAGATGGACGACCCTGCTCTTCGGTCCTCGGGTGGCGTCGGGGGCACTCACCGAAATCTCTGCGCGAGCGACGCCATCGGCTACGGGATTGAATTGTATCATGACTGGCGCGGAGTGACCGGGGGCCAGCGCCGCGAGGGGGCCGCCTCCGGACAGGATCGTGAATGCCGCCGCTCCGGTACCGCTCGGAGCCCCCACTGTCGGGGTGAGGACGGTCGTGCCGCGTCCGTTGTTGAAAATCGTGAAGCTAGCAGTCTCGGAAGGAGACGCGTCGTCTTTCGGGAAAATTAGCTTCCTGAACCCGAGGGCGCCTGGTTTTATCAGTAGGCGGCTGAAGTTGGGCGCGGCTTTGACATCGCCAATGTCATCCTCTTGGGAACTCGCAGTGGGGCCGAAGGCGAGAGCTCCGACGCTGATTGCGAGCGTTAGGACTATAAAGGTTAGTAAAAGTCGGGGATGAACACGTCGAAGCATGTGCTGATACGCTCCTCATTTCTCATTGTGCAATAACTACCGGTCAGCCGTAGAGTATCATTCTCCGCTGCAATAGACGACTTTAGAACGCAAACTCTTCATCCTATGATTCTTGCTACCAAACTACGCATAGCCACCCCTGCCTGTATAAGCGGCATGAACGCTACGTGAATCAATTTTCCGAAGGGAAGCCAAATCATCAGCACTTCGACCGCGATCAGATGGGCCGTAAGAAGCACCGCATAGGGGGCGGTGGCTGGCCCGCCGCCCAAATGCGGATAACACATCAGGCCCGTCAGCATCGCCACGAACACCGCGCTCCAGGTGAAGTAGTCATCGAATGCCGAGAAGATACTCGGCTCCGGCATCCTCACCCGATGAATCAGCACGGCGATCATCGACGCGAGCGAGATGACGGCAGCGGCCAGCACGATGGCAATCGGTAGACTCGGCCACTCAAGGCCGGTAATCGCGCTGATGAAGAGGATGTGAGGTACAACGCCGAACATCACGATCAGCAAACCCGCGTGCATCGCATAGCTGTCGATTTGCCATCGCCGGTCCGGTACGTGAAGTCCCTTGCGCGCCCAATGAAGATTCGGCTCGCCACGGCGCAAGGCGAAATCAACGCCGCGCCAGAAGAATCCCGCCACCATGATCACGAGCGCCGCGTGGAGGCCGGGGCCGCGAGCGAAATCAAGCGGATCCATTTTGAACCTTGGGCCGACCCTACTCCCGCGGGATGCGCCGGCTGCGAAAGACCAGGCCGGTGAACAGTCCCGCGAGGATTCCTCCCCCGATGGCGCGGCTCCAGGTGCGTCGATTGTTCCACGGCGCAACGTAAGGCGGCGCGAGCTGGGCGCTGCGGCTCATCCGCGTCATCACCAAATGACAATCGAAGCACGCGAGGCGCCGAGTGCCGTGCGTGGCGCCATGCCAAAAAGCCTCGTCATGACAATTCATGCACGTGCTGTTGGCGGTCTCGATAGATTGGCCGCTCGAATGCTCACGGTCGATGCGAAACTCGACTAGCCCGCCGACACCGACGCCGCCGCCGGTGATGGCGTGATTGCTTCCAGGCCCGTGGCATCCTTCGCATCCGCGCCGCTCGAGGTCGTTCTCCGGTTTGACCTGAAACAGCCTGCCCATTTTGGTTTTGGCGAATTCGCGCGAGAGATCGAGATGACAGGCATAGCAGTACACGCTGCCGATATATTTTGGCTTCGCGAAATAGCCGACGTTGCTATCGAGGTCGGCCGAATCGGCAAGCGCACCCGATCCAGCTCCGATGACAAGCGCGAGCCAACCTGCGAGCGCCGCCGTGATGATGCATCCTCGGTCGAACACGCGAATAGCTTATGGCAACATCGCGGCGGGCTGGCCAGAGCGCAGGGCGCTTGCTTGACTGTTTGCGGCGGAACGGAAATGCTGAATGGTTCGCGCGGAGAGGTTCGGGAGTTTGGTTTAACCGGCCTGACTCGAAATCAGGTGAGCCTAACGGCTCCGGGGGTTCGAATCCCTCCCTCTCCGCCACTCAGTCCTCGTCTTCGGAGATTCTCCGGTTTGGCAAAAATCCCCATAAATCGGGCCGATCTTCCATCTCCGCGGCACCAGAAACAAAAGTTCGAGCTGCTCGATCAGGATCTCGGAGTTTTATCTCTAGCTACTCTTCTTCAAGATTTTCCGGATAGCGTCGCTGCCTGACCCTGATGACGCTAGCGTTGCAAGCTTGGCGGCGGTTGGACGGCGGCCGAACGCCTGAGTCAGGACGGTCCCGCGCGCGCAGGTAGTTGGCGAGCGCGAGAGCGCGTTTACTTCGAAATAGGTGCGTCCGAGCCCGCGCGAGCCAATGATCCAACTCTGTAATCTCTACATGCGCGCCCTTGTGGTCGCGCGATCGGACGTATCGGTGGTGAAGTAAACGCTGCTGCGTGCTTTCCTTGAGCAGCCGGCAGATCACATCTTCGCTCGGATGTCCAAGGTCTTTCGCGGCGAGAAAACCGTCCCAGCTTCGGCGAGTTGCGGAGCCCAGAGACTCAACCTTCGATCGCCGGTGCCTCCAATCCTGCGGTTTCAGCGGGATCGAACGATCACTCGGATCAAAGATCGGCCCAGGAAAATGGAAACGCTGCATTGGCCAATGGCGCGCGCAGCTTCACGCTCGGCGGAGTGCGAATAGAATTAGCAGAAGGCCAGATAATTAATTAGGCGAGGCGATTAACGATGAAAAAGACCGCCGCCCTATGAATCACGTAGCTAGCTCTTACCGTCCCGCGCATTGGCCCAAGAGCGTTCTCGTCATCTCGATGTGGCGGGGCATTCCGATATGCGTGTAAGTCTCCAGCGCTTCTTTGAGTAGCATCTGCGCCTTTTCGCGATCTCCTATTGCGGCGCGGTCAAGCAGCATCATGGCATGAAAACGCCGTATATCGGTCTGCTCGAGCTGGTTCGGAAGAGCTTCGGCCTGTTCCAAGCCGATGCGAAAGTGCTCCTCTGCCACGTTCCAGTTACGCGCGGCCGTCGCCGAGATTCCAGCGACCGTGCGCGGAAAACGAGACAGTATCTGAACAAAAATCGTTCCCGTATGGATGAGTTCACGGACATCGGGGTAAAGCACTGCGGCTTGCTCGCGTTCGCCGAGTACAAACAGCCCCTCAATGGCGGCGAGCAGCAACATCCACGAACCATAGAGGTTCGTTCCCCCCCCCGCGCGCAACCATTTCACGGTGACCGTTCATAAGCGCCAGCGCGCCCTCTCGATCGCCGGAGTACGCCATGAGGCGGAAGCGCACTGCCACATTCATCGCCTGGACGTGGCCTGGTGCTTCAGGTGACCAGGCAGACTCGGCATGGCGCAGCGCCTGCTCCCACTTTCCACTCAGGAATTCAGCCGTGCTCAACTGCGCAGCGGACATGAAAAACGGGTTCATGCCCGATTCAGTCTGCGCATCAAGGTCTCCGCGCATCTTATCTTCGAGTCGAGCAAGGTCCGGCTGTCTCCAAAATTCGGTCCAAGCCAATGTCCTGCGACAGGAAGACAAGGCGGGCAAGTGACCGATCCTACTCCCCAGGGGTTCCAACTCTTGGTCGACATTGTCGGCCTCTTGCATGCGGCCGAGGTTCACGAGCGTCGCCTTGTACCACAAAAGCCGCTCTGCACGAATCCACGCCGCAGCCGGCGTCAGCAGTTTCGCACTTCCAAGTGAGTCTTCGAGTGCCTCGCGCAGGTGGAGGCAGACGAAATTGAATTTCGATCTGAACGCCAGAATCGAACCCTTGACACCAGTATCGGGAAGCTTCTCAGCGACCGCCAATGCGGCGGTGAATACTTCACGCGCCGCATCTGGTTCATCTTCGTCTAATTTGCCGAGGGCC
>Ga0182024_10000281_pt1 | contig 128666 bp, 94 predicted proteins | sample P32metaG_FD_120480 | JGI IMG/M metagenome (GOLD analysis project Ga0182024, IMG submission 120480) | Permafrost microbial communities from Stordalen Mire, Sweden - P3-2 metaG (Illumina Assembly) | ecosystem: Environmental > Terrestrial > Soil > Wetlands > Permafrost | place: Sweden: Stordalen... | reverse complement strand
CTCCGATACCCGCAAACCAGATGAACACTGAACAAACGCACCATTCAGACCAATTTCAACTCGGCAGAAGAGCAAATCCCCAGTCAATCCGCTGCGTCGCACCGAATTTCAACAAGTTCCTAGAACTCAGGCTCAGTTTCTTCCATGCACCTCCATTCTTGAAAGCCTGTCGGTCATCTCGGCGGCCATGGCTGTGGGCGATTCGCAAAGGACCGCAGCTCAAGCGGCGGCCTCGAGCGAATTGGGGATTTCATTGCCTGACCCTTCTGGTTTGTTTTCGTAGACGCGCGTTGTCTTGCGTCATGCGTCAATACTCGCGCCAAAGTGGCAATTGGGTTTTTGGTGCACGAAGCCACGGTACGGAAGTAACGAGCGTCGGAAAAGTTCCGGCGGCAAAGCTGAGATTGCAGCGCTGCCCGGCGGCTCTCTTCCTGATCTGCCAGCGAAGCTTTGCTGTCTGTTGCGGAGCGTGTGTAGATTGCGCACCGGACGGTTGGCGTACTGCATGTTTCGGTCATGGCGAACTCCGTATGTGCTTGAGAGTTTGAAACCTGAACATGGTCCAGATGAGATTCATCAGCCCATGCGCTTCGGTATCAGAGCGGCCAGTATCCTTGGCTATCCGAGAGGCTCTCGTGCTTCTGCCCGGAGAAACCCAGCCGACAAGGGTCAATACCCAAAACGCAATGAATTAACCCAATCACTTTTCGCGGCCTCGATGATTTTTCTCTTGCGGGAGTTAGTACCCGGACTGTGGCCTCCAAGCTCCTAAACTCCCAGGTTGAATGTGATTTGTGGAGTCAAGAGGAAAACACTCTTAGGATGTCACCAACCTGGCCGCATCTGGTTTGTGTGGACTCAGATGGAAATTATTTTCCTGAGATCCGCCCACCACTCCGGTGGATGACGGCCTTGTACAGGATCGGAAGGTCAGCAAGTGTAGCCGTGAGTTGCCGCCGCCCCCTCCGCCGTTCAACAGTGGCAAACATATCGCGAAAGTGACCATCGAAGTCGTCAATCTCGTGTTGTCGGCGTCGGCGCTGTTACCTTAAACACGGCGTTCGCCAGCCGGGTCGAGCTGCTGCGCTCCCACGTTGCGCAGCGGCTCCCCGTACCTGTTTGCCGATCCGGCAGGCATTAAAACCAGTTCTTTCCGTATTGCCGGCGATACGTCCAGAACCCGGGAATACGCCCCCCACTGCCAGGAATGTCTACCGATCATCTTTCACCATCCGGGGTCCTCGCCGAATGCTGAAGCGACTCATCACCTGGTGAGCAGCGGGCGCGCATGGTTGGCGGAAAGCAGATCAAGCTGCCCGTCATTGGCGACCTGGCTGCGCGCCAGGCCGAGCGGTAACCAAGCCAGGGCCGGCCCAAAATCGACATTTTGGAGCATTTCAGGCATTCGCAACCCGGCCAGGCCAGGCGCACTGAACGCCATTCGGCTTCTCCGGTGGGCCGACGCCGCAGTTGACGACACGCCGGGGGCTGCGAATCTTCAAGCTGCCAGATGCTTTCGGATGGACTGCAATTCCGCGCGCCGCTTTGGGGTGGCTCTGGGCCAGGCCATTTTCAGTTCTTCAAGTGCATCGAGAACGATGCGGGAAACGATGAGCCTCGCACTCTCTTTGCCGTCCGCGGGAACGACGTACCAGGGTGCGTGAGGGGTATTAGTGGCGCGCAGGCACTCTTCATAGACCTGCATGTACTGCTTCCAGTACTTCCTCTCGTGAATGTCCGCAAGGCTGAACTTCCAGTTCTTATCGGGTTCATCGATGCGCGCGAGGAACCGCTTGCGTTGCTCCTTCTGCGAAAGGTGCAGGAATATTTTCACGATCCGCGTTCCGTTGCGATGCAGGTGCTTTTCCATGTCGACGATGGAACGATAACGGCCCTCCCAGACAGTTTTCTCGTCGCGCAATTCTTCCGGAAGTCCCTGGCTGCGGAGCAGCTCCGGATGCACGCGAACCACCAGCACATCCTCATAATAGGAGCGGTTGAAGATGCCGATCCGTCCACGTTCGGGAAGACGACAGGTCGAACGCCACAGAAAATCGTGATCCAGTTCCTCGGCGCTCGGCTGCTTGAAGCTGAAAACTTCGCATCCTTCAGGATTGACACCCGACATAACGTGCCGGATGGCTCCATCTTTGCCGGCTCCGTCCATTCCCTGAAAGATCAGAAGCAATGCGTAACGGTGCGAAGCATAGTGAAGCTGCTGCAGGGAACTCAACTCCGCTACATGCTTTTTCAGCAGGTCCCGATACTCGTCGTCAGACATAACGAGGTGGTCCATACTTGTCGGCCACTTGCTGAGTTTGACTTTCTTTCCCGGCCTTACCCGGAAATCCTTCGAATCGATTTTCATCTCTCCCTTTCGCGCCACGGCGACCTTACAGGCGCTTCTACCGGTCGCCGGCTCCGCGGTTTCTCGATTAGTGCAGGTTGAGCGCTAATTCCGTGAGCGCTTCCTTTCCTTCAACTGTTGGGACTGTCACGAGGAGCCTGCGGAGGTTTGTCTGGACTGGCGGAACGGAGCAGGAGTAGCGGGCATCGCACCAGTTTTACAACTTTCTCGGCTATCGAGCCAAAGACAATCGGACGCCATCCGGAAACTCCGTGGGTCGAGATCACAACCATATCCACATGCTCGCGTTCGACCACGATCATGATGCTTGCAGTCAGTGTCCCATCGGCGGAGCCGGCGTCCCATCGGACCATTTGCCAACCCAGACCATCAGAATCGTCGCCCGTTCTTCAGGGTCATTCGCCGACATCACCGGCGAGCCCGGCAGATCCGCTCCCCAGCTCTTCGCCGCGTCCCCCGAAACAAAAAACATCAGGTGCGGATGCCAGTTCTTGCCGGCATCGCTGAGGTACTGCTGCTTCGACAGCATGTAGCACATCGCTCCCGGCTCCAGCGCGGGCAGCTCCTTCTTGTCCAGTGCAGCTCCTGTCGCCTGCACAATCTCCACCTTCGATTTCCCTGCCAGCACCAGTTTCGTCTTCATCAGGTAGATCGGCACAAAGCTCCTTGCGGCCGCCGGATTAAAGCAAATGGGGCCACGAATCCTGGGATTCCAGAAGCCCGGCTCATCGGTCCCAGCGCCCCAGGATCGTTCCACCACGCACAGAAAGCCGTTCGTGCCCTTCACCGCAGTCGTGTATCCATCCCGTCCCAGCACCAACACCTCGGCTCCGTCCGCAATCGATGCCGGAGCAGCGCTGCGGGCCAGCGCGATTTCAGCATTCGCATCAGCGATCAAATACTGATCCAGAGGAGCCATCGCCGCATAGGGAGCCTTCTCCGCCTGCCCCAACGCCGACCACGGCTGCACGGCTACAGCAACGAGTACAAGGATTGCCGACACGATGACCCTCGAACGTTTCTTCTCCATGGAACTCTCCGATTGGCACAAATTCTGTTTCCAGGAGTGTACCGTCTCCTTCGCCGCCGGCGTCAACCTCCGCTCCCCCGGGTGCTTTTTCTCTGTGCCCTCTGTCTCCTCTGTGGTGAATCCAAAAGAAGAACTCTCCTCCGCACTGCCGCAACCCAAAAAAATGTGCTGCTCCGCCCTTGACAAACCATAACCGTTTGGTTATGGTTCTCCTGTGACGCTGTCCAATCCCAATTACGTCTTCCGCGCTCTCGCCGACCCCACCCGCAGAGCCATCTTCGAGGAGCTGACCCGCCGGGGCGAGCAAACCGTCCACGCCCTCACTCGCTATGCCGGAGTCTCCCAGCCTGCGGTCTCCAAACATCTGACCGTGCTGAAGCGCGCCAGGCTGGTCCGCCATCGCCGCGACGGACGCGAAACGCACTATCAGGCCCAATCCGATGCGCTCGCGCCCATGATCAACTGGCTCGACAACTACGGGGCCTTCTGGCGTGAACGGTTCGACCGCCTCGAAGATCTTCTGCAAAGGATGGACCATGAGTAATCCAGCCGAGAGCCCCCGCACCCTTGTCGTCGAGCGGGTCTTCGCGCACCCGCCGGAAAAGCTGTGGCGCGCGCTCACCGAGAGCCCGCTCCTCGCGCAATGGATGATGGACAACAATTTCGAGCCAAAGGTCGGCCGCAAGTTCCAGTTCCGCCGCGAACCCGTGCCGCCAAAGTTCGATGGTGTCGTCGACTGCCAGGTTCTCGTCGTCGATCCCATGAAACGCCTCTCCTATAGCTGGGGTGTGGGCGGAAGCGAATCCGGCCTGCAATGGGTGGTGCTCTGGACCCTGACTCCAGCCGACGGTGGCACCCACGTCCGCATGGAGCAGTCCGGCTTCACTCCCAGTCAGCAGCCGAATTATCAGGGCGCAAAGTACGGCTGGCAGAAATTCTTCGAAGGTCTGGAACGCGTCATTGGAGAGGTGGACTGACGATGAACGCAAAAACCATTGCCTATTGGATTACGACCATACTCGTTGCCTTTTCCATGAGCGGTGGCGCCGCGCAGCTCGCGCGCGTCCCCGGCGTGGTCGATGGCTTCGTGCGCATCCTCCACTACCCGCCCTACTTTGTCTCCATCCTTGGTTTCTGGAAGGTCGCTGGAGCCATCACCATCCTCATCCCGCGCTTTCCCCGCCTCAAGGAATGGGCCTATGCCGGCATCTTCTTCGACCTCACCGGCGCAGTTGCATCCAACATCGCGGTCGGGGGCTACGGCCCTTACGGTTTTCACGTGATCGCCCCTCTCTTCGCGGCTGGTCTTGCCGTAGCATCGTGGGCTCTTCGACCCCCAAGCCGTACCCTCGGCGTCCTCATTTCCAACAAAGGAGAGACGAAATGAAAATCAAACTCACCACCGTCTACGTCGACGACCAGGAAAAAGCTCTGCGCTTCTATACCGAAGTGCTGGGCTTCGTGAAGAAGGCCGACTTCAGCCAGGGCCCCTATCGCTGGCTCACCGTGGCCTCGCCAGAAGACCCGGACGGCACCGAGCTCCAGCTGGCCCTCAATGACAAGCCGGCGACCAAAACCTGGCAGCAGGCCATGTTCCAGCAAGGTGAGCGCGCCGCCAATTTCTTCACCGACGACGCCAAAGCCGACTATGAGCGCATGAAGGCCCGTGGCGCCGAGTTCACCATGCCGCCCACCGACGTGACCTACGCCACCATCGCCGTCCTCAACGACACCTGCGGCAATCTCCTTCAGTTTTCGCAGCTGAAGCGCTGGTAAGGTGGGTGCCCCACGTCCCTGGTTTTGGGGACGTGGGTTTCAACCAGAAACAGACTTCGTCACGATGCGCGCCGTCCCGAGGCCAACGAAGTGTTCAACTCCACAGCCGCGCGAATCAGAGCCTTCAGAGCCTTCTCGTTCACCTTGTCGCCTTCGTGGAAATCGATCGCGCGCCGCACCTTGCCCGCGAGACTGGAATTGAACAAACACGACGGATCATCCAGCGACGCGCCTTTGGCGAAGGTCAGCTTGACGGCCTTCTTGTACGTCTCGCCGGTGCAGATCAACCCGTCGTGCGACCACACCGGGATCTCCCACTTCCACTCCTCCACCACCTGAGGATCGGCTTCGAGGATCAACGCCCGCAGCCGGCCCAGCATCGCTCCGCGCCAGTCGTCCAGCTCCTCAATCCTCGCGTCGATCCGCCGCGATGCCGATTCGACCTTCGGTGCACCACTCTTTTTCATCATGAGTGCTTCCCTCCCCTCTGCCCTTCTCGTTTTCTCCGCCCTGTTTTATGCGACAGGTGACGGGTGCCCCATGCAAGCCTGCCTTTGGCTTGAGTGGGCTGGCATACCGGCCTGTATATTGATTCGGATGCGTCACCAACTGCGCCACCAACTCCACCAGCTTTTCTCCGTGCTTGCTTGTGCTGCCTTCCTCATCGCCGCCGCACACGCCGCCCCTCTTCAGGCGCACAAAGTTGCAACCCTTCCCACCCTGCACCCTCTGCCCATAGCAACCAGCGGACGCATGCTCGCCACGCCTTCCCCGGCCGCCAACAACTTCGGCGCTACGGACTTTGTCTACCAGTGGCCCGGAACATACTTCCGCGCTGCCTTCCGCGGAAGCCAGGTCTTCTTCCGCGTCGTAGCCGGCAAGCAGATCCTCCACATCGTCATCGACGGCCAACCCGCTGCGCCCCTGGCAAGCCCCGACCCCGGCGTCTATGCCATCGACGGCCTAACCCAAACCGCCCACACCATCGAAATTCTCATCGCCACCGAGAGCCAGGACGCCCCCAACACCTTCGGCGGATTCGCCGTCCCCGCCAATGAAAAACCCCTCACCCCTCCCCACCGCCCGCGCCAAATCGAGTTCATCGGCGACTCCCACACCGTCGGCTACGGCAACCTCTCCGCCACCCACACTTGCACCGAGGACGAAGTCTGGGCCAACACTGACGACACGCAAGCCTTCGGCGCCCTCACCGCCGCCCACTACGACGCTGACTACCAGGTCAACGCCATCTCCGGCCGCGGCGTGGTGCGCAATTACGACGGCACCCCAGCCGACACGCTGCCGCAGGCCTACCCGTATGTCCTCTTCGATAAGCAACAGAAAGTCAGCGACCCTGCCTGGCATCCACAGGTCATCGTCCTTGCGCTCGGCACCAACGACTTCACCACGAAGCTGCACCCCAACGATCCCTGGAAAACCAGAGACGACTTACATCGGGATTACGAAGCCACCTATGCGCAGTTTCTTGAGCAGCTGCGCGCCAGGAATCCCCGCGCCTTGTTCATCGTCTGGGCCACCGATATGGTGAACGGCGAAATCGAAGCCGAAGCGCAAAAAGTCGTGCACGCCCGCCAACAGCAAGGAGACCACCACATCCAATTCCTCCCCATCGACGGCCTCAGCTTCACCGCCTGCAACTGGCATCCCTCACTCGCCGACGACCAGGTCATTGCCGCCAAGCTCATCCACGTCATCGATGCCGACCAGCAAGCCTGGAACCACGCTCTGCCGTAGAATCCTCCCCATGAAAGCCCTGTTGATCGCAATCCTGCTCGCCACCCCTTTGGGTGCCCCACATCTGCCCGGTTTTGGCAGATGTGGGAAGGCACTCGCTACACCCGCCGCCCCCACGGTCACGCAACTCCTCGGTACCTGGAAGCTGGTCTCCATCGAAGACACCCTGAAAGACGGCAAGGTGCAGCCCTCCACGCAATTCGGTCCGCACCCGCGCGGCTTCCTCATGTACCAGCCCGACGGATACATGTGCGCCAGCATCGTGAACACCGATCGCCCGGCCTGGAAAGATCCCGACCAACCCACTGACGCCGAGAAGATCGCGTACTACGACACCTTCATCGCCTATTGCGGCAAGTACAAACTCGACAGCGCCAGCTCGACCGTGACCCACTTTCCCGAACTTGCCTGGACACCGTCCTATGTCGGCTCGACCCAGCCGCGCCCGTTCCGCCTCGAAGGCAACCGGCTCATCATCACAGCAACCCACGGTCTCGTCGATCCGGAGATCCAGAAGCGCGTCCTGGTCTGGGAGCGGCCGAAATAAACCGGATGGGCCAGGGCTTGGCCTCCGTCAACATGCAATTCGATGTGAGTAGTCCGCTGCTCACACGAGCTTCGCTCGTTTGGCGGTTCGTGCTCGACTGGGTGGGGGGTCGAGGAGTTTCGGCCGTGATGCATTCTGCTCTGGTAACTGGTCGCGCAAAACCACCTTGAGCAGCGACCTGTGAACCCGAAGGCCCCCGTTGTAATCAATGTAGCCGAGCTTCCTGAAGCGATTCATGAAGAAGCTGACACGTGATCGAGTCGTGCCGATCATCGCCGCAAGAGTCCCCTGCGTTACCAGTGGGATCAGTGTCTCCGGCGCACCCGGTTCTCCATAGTCCGCCATCAACAAGAGCGTCCGCGCCAACCGCCTCTCGCTGGAGTTGAATAGCTGATCGATGAGATCCGCCTGGGTTCTCATGCCCCGAATCACGATGAACTTCAGGAAAAAGGTGGAGAAATCATGCTCCTTCTGCAGGACGCGGAGTATTTCCGCCGTCGCGATCCTGAGTACCGTGCAGTCGGTAAGGGCTGAGGCGGTGACCGTTCGCCGTGTTCCCGCTCCGGCTATCGACTCCTCGCCAAAGAAATCCCCGGTGGAGAGCAGCGTAACCGTCGCTTCTTTGCCGCTCTTGGAAAGGACGGCGAGCTTCGCCCGGCCAGACTGAAGATAAAACACAGCGTCGGCTGGGCCTCCCTGGGAAAAGAAAATCTGCTTTGCCGTGTGATTGCTGATGGTTCGTCCCGGCCCTTCTGCCGCGAGAAAAGCAGCGGTTTTAAAGGGCTTCCTGGTTACTCTACCCATCTGGACGGCCTCTTCCTGAGTGTGGTCTGGTCGCGGATAATCTTCACCAGCGCTGCGTCGGGGCGGCGACAGGGCCATCATTCCGTTCCAGAGCGCGCGATTCTTCTTCGGCCTGACGATAGCATTGCAACCGGAAATTGTCTGTTCCGTTTAGCACACCTCGTTGCATCGATTCGGACAGGCACCGAGAACCCGCCCCTCAAAGGCCTGGCTGGCCCGGAGCCTGGCCTGAGCGAGCGGAGCGAGTCGAATGGCTCTCGATCCTGAGACCCGGGATTCGCGCGCAGACCGGGGTCCCCACCACGCCCGTTGTTGGCGTGATGGGGTGGGAGCACGCCGCCTCTTCAAACCAGCCACGCACCGTGTCAGGGCACGACTTTCAGTCGTGCCGAGAAAGTCCCAAAGGAAGCGGGCTTCAGCCCCCGCGTTCCTCATGCCCGTCGATCCGGACAAACCCACCGACGCGGAGAAGATCGCTTACTACGACACCTTCATCGCCTGGTGCGGCAAGTACAAACTCGACAGCGCGCGCTCCACCGTCACCCACTTTCCCGAACTTGCCTGGACGCCGTCCTATGTCGGCTCAACCCAGCCGCGCCCGTTTCGCCTCGAAGGCAACCGGCTCATCATCACAGCAACCCAGGGCCTCGTCGATGAGGGGATCCAGAAGCGGGTGCTGGTGTGGGAGCGCCCGAAATAAACCGGGACCAGAGACCGACAAAAAAGCGTGGACTAGGGTTCGGGTCCCGTGGCGGAGGTGTACGATGCCCCTAATACTTACGCCAAGACGGAGAACGAACATGCCGACAAGGATCGAAAAGGTAGCGAGCGAAAAGGAGGATCAGGAAGTAGCGCTCCAGTCGGAATATGACATCCTCACCTATCCGGCTGATTTCACGCTCGAAGTCCTGGTTAAAAAGTGGGAGAAGAATGAGATCGCAATTGCTCCCGGGCAAAGACGGTTCATATGGTCCCAGGCTCGAGCGAGCAGGCTCATTGAATCGTTTCTTATTGGCCTTCCCGTCCCGCCTGTCTTTTTTTATCTGGAAAGTGGAACAAACAATCTTTTGGTGGTGGACGGCCAGCAGCGCCTGCGCTCAATCGTTTTCTTCTTCTCCGGTAAGTTTGGCGACGCAAAGGACGACCCGGTGTTCAACCTGGTCGGCTTGAACGAAAAGAGCCGCTTTTACGAGAAGACCTTTCGTCAACTAAAAACTGACAACCGAGAGGCCTTTAATAAGTTCGTGAATTCTGTATTGCGCTCATTTGTCGTAAAGCAGCTTGACCCCAAAGACGACACGAGCATCTTTGAAATGTTTGAGCGCCTCAATACAGGTGGTGTGTCTCTAACCCCGCAAGAGATAAGGAATTGCATTTATCAAATCCCTCTCACCCAGTTGATCTTCGCCCTCAATAAGTTCCCAGCGTGGCGAAAGATAGTAGGAGGGACCCCAGACAAGAGAATGCGGGATTCAGAGTTAGTCCTGCGATTTCTCGCTCTGCATTGGGGGGGCCCTTACAAGAAACCGATGAAAAAGTTTCTGAACGATTTTATGGAGCTCAATAAGAAAGCGTCGGCAGCCAGGCTCAAAGAGTTCGAGACTGCTTTCAAGAAGACCGCGACAGGGATAGTAGAAACCCTGGGACCCAGGCCATTTCACGTCCGCAGGGGATTAAATGCCGCCGTCTATGATTCCGTGTTCAACGCTTACGCCAACAACCTGCCTATCGTTGACAAGCCCCATTTGTCGCAAGAAACCAAACGTAAATTATCGAGCAGGTTTAGACGGCTAATCAAGGACAGGAAGTTCGAGGAGTGGACAATTAGCCATACTACCGACCAGGACATTGTTCCCAGTCGTCTTGCTCGCGCAGAGAAAACCTTATTCAAATAGAGCGAACGATCGATGCGATTCGCTATGCTAGACCGGCTTATCTCTGACTGTGAGACCCACTTGCAGGTTCATAATGCTGGCGGCACGGCAATTGAAAGCTATTTCGTGCAGTATATATTGACGCGCATTTGCGCCGAGTACGAAAATCGGATCGGCATTTTGGTTCGGCGCCGTTGTTCACGAACCAGAGATGCGCATGTTAAGCAATTTCTGGAGCGTAGCGCCAGAGAGGCGGCCAAACGATTCAATATAAGCGACATAAAAGGGACGCTAGAGAGGTTTGGCGATGATTACAAGACTGCATTCCATAATTCGATTGCCAACACAGCGGCTCACGTCGCTTGGGACAATATTTATACCAATCGACACGGTGTCGCGCATGGCGGGGGAGCGCAAATGAGTTTTATGGACCTCAAGAGGGATTATGCGGATAGCCTCTTGGTATTGGACGCAATTGTCAACGCGCTAAGCCTTAGGGCGAGGGAAGTGCGTGACCTAAAGTGATAATATCAGGCCGATAACGGCCGAGCGGCCCATTCAAGCCTTCCTTGGGCATGAACGGGGCCGTTCCACTGGGTAGAGGGCGCGATGACTACCGAGCAACCCCGCAAACGCCCCGCTCCCTCCACCCATTTCCCTCTTTTCCCCAAACCGCGAGATATCCACAGATCTGTCAAGCCCCCGTGGAAAAATCCAAAGTAATTACCCAACATTCCACGCCACTTACACCCTTATACCCTCAAAGATATTTGGCCGGTTTATTCTCTCAATCTGATATCCTGAACTTATAGGATAGAAAAAGAAAAAAGGCTCAGCCTCCGCGGCTGGGCCTTTTGCTTTGTTCCCTGCACACCATCATCCACCGGAGGAAGGAAAAGGCCCGATGAAGCTGTCACCCGCACCCGCCTCGAACTGTTGTTGCTGCTCCCGGCTCCCAGCTCCAGGCTCCCAGCTACTTAAGAATCAAATGCGTACACGACTTGCACCCTGTTTTCAAATACATGCGTGCCACCGCCGCAGCAGCCAGTAGCCACGCATCACAAAACAAAATAGATGCCCACAAGTATTGAGGAATGAAATGCGTAACGCTCACTCGAAATCGCGCGCTGCCGTAGAATCTAATACTTGCGCGGCGCTACCCCAAACAGGGGGGTGGGGGGTGGGGGGTGGGCTGCACGGTACTTTCGTCCTCTGCCGTGCCCGTGGCTACTGGCTACCGGCTACAACCTCCTGTCTTCCGTCTCCTTTACCATGTTCAGGCTGAACCATGAAAACCCTTCTGATGGCCGATCCGGTCCGCTACCCGCGCATGACCACCGAGGATCTGCGCTCGACCTTCCTCCTCGATGCCCTCTGCGCACCCGGCGCTCTGCATCTGGCCTATGTCGATCTCGACCGCGCCGTCGTCGGCCATGCCGCTCCCACCGAGAAACCGATCCCTCTGCCCACGTTTCCCGAGCTGCGCGCCGGCTTTTTCACCGAGCGCCGTGAGCTCGGGGTGCTGAACATCGGCGGACCCGGCGCCGTCCACATCGGCCAGCAGACCTTCGCCCTCGACAACCTCGACGTCCTCTACATCGGCCGGGGAAATCCGGAAGTTCATTTCGAGTCGAAGTCGCCGGACCAGCCCGCAATCTTCTATCTGCTTAGTTATCCCGCCCATGCCAGCTACCCGGTCACGCTGGTGAAGAAGGCCGACGCCAACCCCACCACCATCGGCTCCCCGGAAACCTGCAACCTGCGGACCATTTGTAAATACATCCATCTCGACGGAGCAAAAAGCTGCCAGCTGGTCATGGGAGTCACGCATCTGCACAGCGGAAGCGCCTGGAACACCATGCCGCCGCACACCCACATGCGCCGCTCGGAGATTTACATGTACTTCAACCTCGCGCCCGACGCCCGGGTCTTCCACCTGATGGGCCCGCCCAACCAGACCCGCCATCTGGTGATGGCCAACCGCGACATCGTCGTCTCGCCCGGCTGGTCGATCCACGCCGGCATGGGCACCCGCGCTTATAGTTTCTGCTGGGGCATGGGTGGAGAGAATCAGGACTACGCCGACATGGACCCCGCACCGCTCGATTCCCTGCTCTGACGTTAGAAAGGATCACCGATGCAAGCAGCCATCGTTCTCGCCGCCGGCTTTTTCGCCATTGCACTCACGGCAGCAGCGCAGACCACGCCGCACGATCCCGTCATCGTGATTCCCGCTCCGGATCTTCACGCCCAGCTCGGCACGCTGGCCGGCGTGGCAAAAGAGAAAGGCTCCGCCGGAGTGACACTCGAAGACTACGGCAGCTACAAGATCCAGCTCTCCGTCCGCACCGTGAGCGGCGGCGCAGAAGTCCACGCCCACTGGGATGACGTAATGACCGTCGAACAGGGCAGCGCCACGCTCATCACCGGCGGCACGGTGGTCGATGGCAAAACCGGAGACGACGGCGAGACCCACGGCTCCAGAATCGACGGAGGCCGGTCACAGAAGGTCGGCCCCGGCGACGTCCTGACCATCCGAGCCGGCACGCCGCACCAGCTCATCCTGGAACCAGGAACGGTCTACGGCGCAGTCGTCGTGAAAGTCCACGAACCCTGATCCGTTCTCCGTGTCCTCTGTGTTCTCTGTGGTAAGGTTTTTGCTTTTCGCTACCGGCGACAGGCTACCGGCTGTAGTGTTGCTCAAACGGCGACGGCGCATGGACCCGTTTCCGCTCCCGCACTCCCAACGACGCCGAAATTTCCCGGCAACAGCGCACCAGATGCTCCGCGATGCCTGGCACGCTTTGCTGCGTGATCCGAGAAGTCGGTCCGGAGACGCTGACTGCGGCCATGGGATGCCCGCTCTCGCTCAGGATCGGCGCGCCGATACAGCGCACCCCATCCTCCACTTCCTGATCGTCGATGGCATAGCCGCGCCGGCGCACCCGATCCAGCGACCGCAGCAGCGCCTCCGGCGTCATCAGCGTCCGGTGCGTAAAGCGCACGAAGCGAATCTTGCCGATGATGTCCGCAGCCTCGCCCTCGGGCAGGAACGCCAGCATCGCTTTTCCCATCGCCGTGCAGTACACCGGGTTCGACGCGCCGATCCGCGACGACAGCCAGGTGCGCCGATTGTTGGGCTCGACCTTATCCAGATACACCACCGAGGTTTTCTGCAGGACGCCGAGATGGATCGTCTCGCCCACCTGCGCCGAGAGCCGGCGAAACCACGGATGCACCCGCGCCCGCAGATCGATCTGCTCCACCGCCCGGCTGCCCAGCTCATACAGCTTGAGGCCGAGACGGAAACGGTTCTCTGGTGTGCGCTCGATCAGCCCGCAGCGCTCCAGCACCATCAGCGCCCGATGCGCCGTGCTCTTGTGCAGCTCCATGCGCTCGCAGACGTCGGCCAGGCCCAGCGGGCCTTCGCTTTCGCCGAGTAGCTCGAGAACGGCGACTGCGCGATCGAGGCTTTGCAGCTGATACGGATCGGCTCTGGGGGTTTTGGCGTCGGCCCGCTTTCCCTCGCGGCTCGGCGCCGGCGCTTCCACGGCCTTCGCTCGCTCTTGCGTCGGGGCTTTCATCGCGCCAGCCACCCGCCATCCACAACCAGAACCGTGCCGGTCACATAATCGCTCGCCGGCGAGGCCAGAAACACCGCGGCCCCGGTCAGATCTTCCGGCTCGCCCCAGCGCCCGGCCGGAATCCGCTCGAGGATTTGCCGGTTGCGCGTCTCGTCCTTCTGCAAGGCCGAAGTATTTTCGGTCCGGAAATATCCCGGCGCGATGGCGTTCACCTGCACATTGCGCGGCGCCCATTCGTTGGCCAGCGCCTTCGTCATCTGCGCCATGCCGCCCTTCGACGCAACATAGGCCGCGATGCGAATTCCTCCCTGGAACGACATCATCGACGCGATGTTGATGATCTTTCCCTGCCGCCGCTTCAGCATTTCCCGCCCTGCGAGCTGGCACAGTTGGAAAGCGCTGGTCAGGTTTACTTGCAGCACCCGCTTCCAGGCTTCCAGTTCGTGGTCCTCAGCGGCCGCGCGATGAATCGTGCCCGCATTGTTGATCAGAATATCCGGAGCGCCCATGGCGACGACCACATCGGAGAAGAGCCGCTCCGCGCCGTCTTCGGCGCTCAAATCGGCTGAGAAGCTTCGCCCCTCGCGCCCCAGCTTCCGAATCTCACCCGCCGTTTCTTCCGCCGGCCGCCGATTGCCGTGGCAGGCGACGGCCGCTCCCGCCTCCGCGAGGGCCAGGGCAATCGCAGCGCCCAGACCGCTGGCCGCGCCGGTCACCAGCGCGGTCTTTCCATCCAGACGAAAGCGATCCGCCACGCTTTTCCCTCCGCGGACGCTATTCCGCAACGAGGTACGCCGTACCTCAGTGCGAATCGCGCAAACATGCCATTGTCCTGGCGGGCTATGGCATTGTCAAGCGAAGGAAAGCCGCTCTCGCTCCGGAGACGAAACGGGCCGGTCAGGCGGGATCGGCGAGGATCAGGCGCGGATGGCGGATTCCGCGGTGTGGCTCACTTCTGAACGACGTTCTCCGATGTTCCGTTGAACGTCATCTGGCTTGTGGGCATGAGCCCGAGAATAAATTTGAAGTTGACACTGACCTTCACTTTCACCAGGCAGCCGTCGACGCTCCCCGTGGTGGTGCAGCTGCCGGCGGACCCATTTGGTTGGGTTCCCGGCCACGAGGGGGTCACCGTCACGGTTCCCGTTCCCGGGGGGGCCAGCCCCTGCACATAGCTGGTGATATTCGCCGAAGTGGCATCGCAGGCGAGGGTCGATGTCGTCGCACAGGATGTGCCGCTGAATGCGGATCCGCGCACGATCGCGTAACGCGTCCCTTCCTGCGCCGCATACGAAACAAAGTGATAGACAAACAGCGCCCGGGAGCAATCGAGGATACCGAAGATCGCCGAGAACAGCACAATCGTCGAAAGCGCGAACTCCACCATCGAGTCGCCGCGTTCCTCACCGGCTATTTTCCGTAGTCGCCTTCGCATCTTTCCTCTCCCCACGGTTTACGGAACCGTGCTCCGCATTTCGGATACGGCGCTCAGGGTGCCGGGCGATGCGAACTTTGACCACGGAAGCAGCGGACTGTACGACGCGCTGACTGTGACCTTCACGTAGTACACCTCAGTGGTGCCGGTGCAGGTCGGTGTGGTCGCGCAGCTGGCCGAAGCGCCGGTGCCGTCGGAGCACTCGCAGCCGTACACCGCAGTGGCGGAGGCACCGGAGACGTCCGGCGCATTGTCTACCGCCATCGTCTGCATGTCCGTTGTGTCGGTGGGGTATTGGGATCCATAAACCGCGCCAGCGTGCGCCGCGCCCTCCAATTCGTTCGCCTGATAATAGGCGCGTCCGAAATCCGTTACGCCCAGCATCAGCGTCAGCAGCACCGGCATAAAAAGGGCTGTTTCAACCAGGCTGGAACCCCGCTCGGATCCAGCTAAACCGCGCATTCGTACTTTCATGTGATCACTCCACCAAAATCGCTGAACCGCCCTTGATGGGCGAACCGCCAGACAGCGAGGAATAGTTGTTGCCCATAACCAGATCGGCGCCCGAGTTGACGATGACCGAACCGACATCGATAATCGTGTACGCCGCCGCGTTACCCGTACTGTTGAAGGTTAGTTGCGCATCGGGAGCATAAATCGCTCCCTGCCATTTCGAGGTCGAGTTGCCGTCCAGGATCATCGACGTGCTGTCGCTCGAGTTCTGATAAATCAGAATTCCCGCGTAGGTGCCGCTGGTCGGCGCCACCAGCTGGGCGGTGCTGCCGCTGTTCATGGTCAGCGAGCCGGAGTTGAAATAGATGGTGACGCCGCTGGTTCCGGTGATCGTGCCGCCGTCGTTGATGGAACCGTTCAGATAGTAAGTGCCTGCAGCGAGCGTGACCGAAACGCCGGAATTGATATTGATGCCGCCCAAATAGGCGCCCGGCAGCAGGGTCGCACCATTGGCGGGCACGTAGTTCCCGGATTGTTGAACCGTTCCTTGTCCCGGAGCGGTCAGGTAGCTCAGGGGATCCGTTACCGTCGCAACCTCCGTTTTGGGCGTTGGCGTGAACGTCCCGCCGTTGTCCGGGCTCCAGCCTCCCGCAACCGAAAATGACGTGGTGGTGAACGTCCCGCTGTCGCTCTCCAGCGCGTTGCCGTCGGTGGCGTCATCCATGATGCCGCACGAGGCGCTGATCGTGCCTCCGTTCAGCAGCATGCCCGTTCCCGATCGCTGCGAAGGAAGCGTCGACGTGTAGAAGCAGGCCGAGGCATTCCCCTCTCCCGCCTCCGACCTCACGGTAATCGTTTCCGAGCTGATCCCGACGGCCCTGGCGAAAGTCGTAGCCTGCGGGTATTTGATCTCCGCCTCGACATATTTGGTGCTTCCGTAATTCGGATCATTCGTCGTTGAGCCCAGCTCGCACGGCCCCTGGTTGACCCACAGGATCAGCCCGCCGGCGTTGCTGGTGGCGCAATTCGTCACCACCGTGGTGCCGCTGGTTGGGAATCCATTCTCCGCCAGCGCCTGCTTGGCGGCGGTCTGCATATTGGTGCATGCGTAGGTGCTGCCGCAATTGCTGGCCTCCAGCGCTCCTGCCAGGGCCGCGGCATCCACCGCCGCCTGCAGCCTTCGCTTCTCCAAACGGAGCTGCCCCACGTCGATCGCCAGTGCCGCAAACGCGACGATCATCATCATGCCGAGGGCCCCAATCAGCAGGGCGTCGCCGCTTTCGTCCCTGATCCCGAACTTCAGACGCTTAAGAATGCCGCGCATTGTCTTCCCCCCACCAGCCTGCCGGAATCGCTGGCCGTGGTCCCCGGTTAAACTCCTTCGCCCTTAGCAAAGCGGCTCCCTCTCCACTGGTCACGTTTGGAATCGGCCTTTCAACGGTTAGATCGCCTGGCGAATCACAAAACGTAGAAAAAGGCCCGTGAGGATTCCCCCGGCGGCCCTACAGCCCGTCACCGGTGTAGCTTCGCTTAGGTGGTGCCGTTTGGAATTAATCTGGCCCCCATTAACTTGGTTGCTATGGCCGCGTAGATATCGCTGATTGCTGTGATCCCGGAATTATCGGTGTTGGCCGTGCAACCACTGTCTCCGCCCGTGACTTTGAAGTCGCTGTAGAAATAAGGCGAAATAGCATCGCCGGAAACCTGCGTGGCCATTTTCTGCAGAGCCTGACAGGGGGTAATGTTTGGCTGGGTTCCGGCTCCGACGTCGCTGCCGCAGTCGCTGGAGTTCGATTGCGCCGGGGAGCCATACGCGATGGTGAAGACCAGCGTATTGTTGGCGTTGCCACCGGAGGCGTAGGTTGCCGCATACTGCGAAGCAGTCACTTCTTGTCCGCATTCGCCAACCCACGAAGGGTAGCTCCCGCTACTGTCGGCTGTTTTCCAACCCGTGGGGTACGTGTAGGCGGAGGTATTGAGCGATTGTGAAACGGTCGCTTTCCCTTTGGAAGTAGCGGGCAGGTAGGTCGTCGTCGCCGCAGTGGCGGAGCTGGGCATCGCAAACTCCGGACCCGAGGAGCCGGGCCAATACTGCGGCGCAGTTGCATTGCCGTCACCCAGAATGATCATCACGTTGGCGGAGTTGGCGTGACTCGCCTGCTCCTTCAGCAGAGCAGCCTGCGCTGCATAAAGTGCGCCCGGATAGTAGGTGCCGAAGTCGCCGTCGTAGCTGGAAGGAGCCAGACCACCACATCCACTCACCGCGCCCGTTGCTCTCACCAGATTCGAACTGCTGGTCAGACTTGTCGTTCCGCTCGATGAAACCGTGTTGTAGTCCTCAAGAAACGGCGTGATCTGGTAGGTAGGCGAATAACTGCCGGTGGGGATCGTGTATCCCGCTGTGCTGGTCGGAGGAGGAGGAAAGGTATACGGCATGGCCCACGCGATGCCCGTCCAAGGTGGCTGGTAGTCCAGCTGGTTACCATTATTGCCGTTGCTGTTGTTGCCGCTGCTCTTGTTGATCGGCCAGATGATCGGCGTATAGAGGCCGCCGCCGAGACTGTAGTAGGAGACGCCCAGGTAGCTGGACGGGGCGGTCGTTGTGCAGCCGAAAGTCTGCGCCGCGCCAGTGTTGGTGATGGCCACACCTGCCTGTGCATTGCTACCCGCCACCACATTGGGGAAAGTGAACAGCGCCACGTGATCGTAGGTGGTGTTAAGACCCGCCAGAAGCTGCTGCACGCCGTTCAGCGCGCATTGTTCCTGGGTGATACCGCCGCAGTTGCTGTCAGTGTCGTTCATCGAAAGGGTGGAGTCGACGACCAGAGCGATGTTGTACGGCATGGGCCGAGCGTTGGTTGCCGTCGAGGTGGCGCTCAGAGTAATGTTCGGCTTCCCGAAGATACCGGCAAATAACGTGGGCACGGTAGCTGTTTCGGTAACCGACACGGCGTTGGGAACGGTCACGCTGCCGCTGGACAGTGTGCAGGGAATCCCCCAGCCCGACACCGTTGTCAGGCACAGGGGGGTCACCGTGGGCGTACCAATGGTGACGCCCGAATAAGCATTCTTATCGCCCGTTTCGGCGCTGTAGTTTGCCCCGACCGTCGCGTACTTGGTGCTGGTTCCGGAAAACGATTCCGCGGCCGCCAGCGCCGCAGCATCGGCAGATGCCTGCAGCTCGCGCTGGATGACCATGGCGTGGCCGACGTCAACTACCAGCGCCGCCGTCGCGAGGACAGCGAACAACATCACCACAACCCACGGAATCACCTGGCCGCTCTCGTCGGCAAGTATCAGGCGTGCGATCGAACGACAGTTCCGCCGCTGGCGGGCGTTCCCCGCCGATCGCGATTCCTGGTCTGTTCCCTGATCTTTTCTGGCTTCCCGCATGGTCTTTCCCCCGCCCTCGGCCCAGTGTCCGGGCCTTTTTCTGTTCAGTCTCACGCAATATCGCGGCCTTCCGCGCTGCCGCTTATTGCACCAGCTCGGCACTTTGTGCCGTTAACGAATATGTCTTGCTCGTCCACCCAAACATCACCGGAGTAACCGGATACACTGCCTGGATCTCCACCGAGTCGCCTTGACTCATGGGCAGATCGGAGCATGAGGGGCTCGAAGAGCCGGTCCCGTTGTAGGTCGTAACCGCTGAGGTCTTGGCCGTCGTGTAGGTGATGGTGTAGCTCAGCTTTGAGGCGTCGATGTTCGACGTCGAATTCTGAATCGTCGTCGCCGCGTATTTGCAGGGGTCGCCGCTGTCCATAATCGAATAGCCACCATCCGAGCCGGGGGCGCTCGCCGCAAAGCCTCGCGCTCCGCCATTCACTGCGTTGGTCAGAACCAGATACTGGTTGAGGATGATTCCGAAGGAGAAGATTCCCGTAAGGACAACCAGCAACACGGGAAGAACGAGGGCCGTTTCGGCCACGGTCGAGCCGGCTTCGCCGCGACGCAAGCGCCCGAATCGAGGGCCCAAGCCCCCTTCGTGAGCAGCGCAGCGAAGAATTGTCTGTGAACGAATGAGCCCCAATGCGCTCCGGATTGCCTGACCCTTTGTCATCGCTCCTCTACCCACCTCAAAAATCAACCCTGTGCGGCAAAAGCCGTGCAGGTGTGTCTGCCAAACTCCCACGGTGCACGCGATCCGCATGCCATTCCGCGCCATTTCAGACCGGGAAGCTCTTAAGTACAGATTAGTGCGGACTTTCACGGGCACAATGCCCACTTCGTGGTAGCAAATTACCGTCAGTAACGGCGTTGCGTGCTCAATTAGATACGGGCTCCCTTGGCGCCCGAACTGCGGCGCTCCTCGTCGTTCGGGCTGCGACGGTCTGTCGGAGAGTACCTTCCCTCAACTGGTCCCGTTTGGAATCAGCCGTCCAACGCTTAGATCGCCCGCGATGGCCGAAAAAATCTGCGTAAGACTCGTGAAACTGCTCTGCCCTCCCGCGGGCGGAGTGCAGCCATTCGAGATGCTCGATCCGTCGGCAAAGAAATACTCCGTCGCCCCGCTGGACATCGTCTTCAGAACCGTGCACGGATTCTGCGCCGGACTGTCCGTCTGGCAATAGCCCGACGAGGTATTCGCTGCGCCGTAGGCCACCACGTAAATCTTCGTCCCCGCGCTTTTGGCCGCCGCGGCTTCAGCGATCCCCTGCTGGCACATGTCTTTATAGGACGGAAAATTTCCGTTCGAATTTAGGTACTTGCTCGTATTGCTGGTACCCCAGCTCACACTGTCCGCCTGGCCGTTCACCGTCACCGCCCCGGACGCGTCGCCGTCGCTCAGGATAATCATCACGTTATCCGCGCCGGTCCGCGTGTTCTGTGACAAATATTGCTGCGCGGCATTGATGGCGCCCGCATAATACGTGCCCATCCCGCCCTGGGCAGCCATTCCGCAGCTGCTGCTGGTGGCGCCCGACGCAACCACCAGGCTGGAGCTGCCGCTCAGCGTCGTGGTCCCGTCCGATGTCCGGAAATTGTTCGAGAGCGGCACAATCTGGTAATCGGAGATCTCCGTTGCCGTGGTTGCGTTCGTCGCATCCGGGTAAGGGATGGGCGTGAAAGATCCGCTGTGCGGGCACGAGGTGTCATACGAGGGAGTCGACGTCGGAGGGAAGGTGAAGAGCGATACCTCGTCCACCGCGGGCTGCCCGCTGCAGCTGCTCAGACCGGTGTAGCACGGCGAGAAATCCGACAGCAGGTCCTGAACGCCCTGGAGCGCGCAGTAGACCCGGCTCCCGGCGCAGTTCAGCCCGCTATCCTGATTCGTCATCGACTGCGTCGTATCCACCACGATGGCCACGTTGAACGGGGATCTGGGCGCGCCATGCGCGGCCGCCGTCGCCGTCGCGGAGATAGGCACAGTCGTGATGCCGATCACCCGCGCAAAGGTCGTCGGGATCGACGAGGTCTGTGTCACCACCACCGCGTTGTCGTTGCTGGGAGTCAGGCACTCGATACCCCAGCCTTTGACCGTCGACGAGCAGTAAGCGCTCACGGTCATCGCCACTCCGGGCAGGTTTGCGGATGCGTTGGCGTCCCCTGTTTCGGAGCCGTAGGTATGAGCCACGCTTGCATACGTCGAATTGGGCAGCTGCAGCGCTCCCGCCATCGCCGCCGCGTTGCTCGACTGCTGCAGTTGCCGCTCGCACACCATGGCGTGGCCGAGATCGATCACGAACCCCGCGATTCCCATGATCACCCCCAGCATCACCGCCAACCATGGCAGCGCCTGCCCTCGCTCTTCGCGGATCAGATTCGCTAGTGTTTTTTTTCTCCGATTCATTGGCGTTCCCCCTGCACCGCTACTGGATCAGTTCGGTCGTCGTAGCGGTCATCGTGTAAGTGTGAGAACCGAAAGCAAAAACGTTGACGGTCACCGGATAGGTCACCGTAAGCACCGCGGTTTCTCCGGTGGTCATGGTCACGCTGCTGCACGAAGGGGTTGTCGTCCCTGAGCTCGAATAAGCCGTCCCGCCCAGCGTGACCGTATAACGAAGACTGCTGGCTGTCAGTCCGGGCGCAGCGTTTTGCACATCCGTCACGGTCGATGCGCAGGGATCGGCCACATTTCCGCGCAGCAGCGCCAGCTGCTCTGCGCCCGCCTGCACCGCATTGTTCAGCGCCAGATCGTTGTTCAGGGCGATGCCGAAGAAGATCATGCCTGTGATCATCATGACCATCAGCGGTACCACCACAAAAGCCATCTCCGCGAGCGCCGATCCACTTTCATCGCGGATCGCCAGATCGCGTAGCCGCGCGGTCATCGACGGTCTCCGCTCCGCCTCTTGCGCCGGCCCTTTCCCTCGGAGGTCTGGAATTCTCGTTTCTTCATGCACCGCTGTCTCCTGTACCTGTTCGTTCATGGCAGCTGCCTCGGAGAACCCGCTCCGCTGCCGGCCTGGTTCAGCGCAGCAACGCTGTTCTCCCCGTTCTTCAAATCCTTGCGGGCAACGAACACCGCCGCCACCTTGTCCTCGTACGTCAGCTCGAAGCGCGCGTCCGTGCGCAGCAGCTGCGTCAGCGCCGCTCCATCCGGAGCGATCACCACCCCCGCCGACTGCAAATCCGGATCCGCAGCCCACTTGGCCCCGCCGCTCCACGTTTCGCGCGAACGGTCGATCGCCTTGTCCCCGTAGAGCGCCGCGCGGCCGTCGATGCTCACCGGCTCGCGCAGATTCCAGATCAGGAACCCGCCCCAGTCGTAATCGTTGAACAGCGGCCCTGTGTAGTGGCGCTCTTTCACCACGTCCACCGCCCGCACCGGCATCTTCTCCGCCAGCATGGCCTGCAACCGGCCGTTGTTCAGATGCAGCAATGCAACACTGGCCACAAATGCCAGAACCGCGCTGGCAGCGCTCAGCGCCAGCGCCCACGCCGGCAGGTTCTTCCTGTCTTCGCGTTCCGCGCGCACCGGAAGGCCCGCGGCCAGAATCGCACCCGCTGTAATCGCCATCACCCACAGATCGCGCCGCGAGCGGAACGAAAGCACCGCCGCCATGGCCAGCATCAGCGTCTCGAATGGCGCCAGCCGCCGGTACCGGAACAGCACTCCGGCCGCAGCCAAGGCAAGAAACAGCAGGGCAAAATCGCCCAGCGTCCGAAACGGCAACGCCAGCATCTCCGCGATGCTGTCCAGCACGCCCGGCTGCGAACCCAGTTGCCACGCCACTTTGTAGATCCCCGGTCCGTACGGATTCAGGCACGTCGCGGCAACGCATGCCCCCAGCGCCAGCCACAGATTCCGCGCCGGTGCGCCTTTCGTTCCCGACTTCCACCAACGCTCCAGCAGCGGCTCCGTCGCGGCGATCCCCAGCACCAGCAATCCGTCGACAAACTGAATATGCACATTGGCCCACAGCGCGAACAGCAGCGGCAGCCACAGCAGCTCGCGGCTCTTGCCGGTCTGGCGCACGTGCATCAGGATGTCCATCTCCAGCGCGAAAAACAGAATCGTGAACAGCCACGGCCGCGGCGTTCTCATGCGCGAAAGGCAGAACATCACGGCGATCGTCAGCACCGCGCGCTGCGTGAAATCCGCCTGCAGCCGGCTCATCATGTGATAAACGGCCGCTGCGATCAGCGCCATCATGGCCGCCGTGAAAATCATCAGCCCCTGCAGATTCATCCACCCGTAGAGCTTCAGCAGAATCAGCTCGAACAGCCAGCTGTACGCCTGCCACGCGCTGCCGCCGCTCACGCGCGAGAACGGATCGGTACGAGGAAAGGCGTGGTGCTGCAGAATCCACTGGCCCGTGCGCAGGTGCCAGCCTACATCCGGGTCGGCGACCGCTCCGGTGGCGCCGCGCAGGCAAACGAACGCCGAAACCGCGCACAGTAACCCGATCAGCAGGGCCCGTGCGGCCTGGTCCGTGCGCGATGGATTCGTTTGAAATTCCTGCAACGCGATGCTCCTCTGGCCCTCAATGCCCCCGGTGCGCGAGCACCGGACGCCTGTTCTGCGCGCGGTGACAGACCAACCCTCATCTCGCACCGTGAGTGGAAGTTACCTGTGGGAAATGTCCTTCATTATCATCAGGGCGCACCGCCCCCTCGTCGATAACCCACATCACGAGCCGGAATAACACCCTCGTGCACCCCTCCCCCGAATGGGGAATTAACCGTGGAGCCAACTTTTGCCCGCAGAGCGTGCCTTTGACAACGTCCCTTCCGCCTGGTGGAGAGTCAGGTCCCCGGTTACCTGCACCGAATGGGGTACGACTTTAGTACTGATGAGCCATGGCTTCCAGACACTCCCTCGGTTACTTCTGATCCTCGGGACACGGCGCGGCCTCCGCCGGCAGGTCGGTTGCAGCAGCGCTCCGGTCATCCTGGAACGAATGAGCATGAAAGTTACTCGAAAGCTCCTGAACGACCTTCTGCGCGGCGAATCCGCGTCCGGCATGCTCGAGTATGTTCTGCTCGCCGCATTGCTGGTTCTCGCGGCTTACGTAGCGATGCATCACCTGGATAAGAAAATCGCGAAAGATTACAACCAAATCGGCAAGAAATTCTGACCGGAAACACAGGTCGCCGGGAGCTCTTGAGCTCGGCAAACTTCCCCTTCATCGCGATTGCCGGATTGATCGCACTTCGCATTTCCACCGCTGTGGCGGATGCGAGCAACGAAAGTGGCAAGCGCTAACACATAGTGAGGATGGCGGTACAACGCAGGCCGCCGCAGAATCACAACAACGATTGAAAGCGTGCTGCATTCGTCGGAAGTCCGACAGAACGGCAACGCAGTAACCAACAGGGAGGAACAGAATGAACCGGACATCGCGGCTCCTGACAAGTTTGCTGAACGATGAATCGGGCCAGGATCTGATCGAGTACGCCCTAATTGCGGCTTTGATAGCGGTTGCTGCCATCACCGCGATGAAGGGACTCGGCAACAAAATTTCGAACGACTTCAACACCATCGGCAACAGCCTCTGATGGATTTCCTGAGGGCTCTCGTTCTTCGTCGCACAGGCGGTCAGGTAACGGAAGTTGAGTTCCGCCGGTAACGAAGACAGCCAGTGACCTCAATTGCTTCGATTGCTTCGATTTAGCACCAGAGTTTTAGACAAAAGTAGCAAAGGGTAACACTTAAATGGCATTGCGACGGAGGTCCCCTCCAGCGCAATGTAACAACAATCACCACCAACGCAGCGCGGTCAAACGATGTCACCAAGGATGGCCGTGCGGCTATTAACAAGGAGACGGTAATGAAACTGCTTTTCAAGAACCTGATGAACGATGAGTCTGGCCAGGACCTGATCGAGTATGCTCTGATCGCTGCCCTCATCGCCCTGGGCGCCATCGTCGCGATGGGCTCGCTGAGCAACAAAATCTCCAACGAATTCAACTCGGTCGGCAACAGCCTGTAACCTTCACTGACGTTCTGACGGTTTCTGTTTTTGCCGGTCTCTGGTTGGGTGGTACGGGTTTCGGCCTCTCTCTTTTGCGACGAGATGTGCCGGGTCCCGAGCAAACAAGCTGAGGTCGCGGCCAATGTTGTCTGGGCTCCGGTCGCGACCCTCCAACCTCCCCTCCGGCTTCATCCGAACCGTTGGTCCTCAGCGCAGGCGTCCAGGTTTCTGACCTTTTCCCGGTGTCCGGCACTTCGTACCTGGCTTGCCGGCCTGGCTCTTGTACCGAAGGACGACGCAGCATCGTGCGGATTTCCTGGCCGCTCCCGCAAGGGATAGTTCCAGGCCGGGATGCCGCGGCGTGATGTGCTGGCAGCCTCCTCGGAGCCGTTTCGTGCCCCCCGGAAGTTTCCCTCTCATCGCTCTGTCCTTCCCGCTCTACGCTTCGTTCTAGTTCTGACCGGCCAACCGCCGGAGCGCAATTGGGGATCTTCGCATGTCGAACCTTCATTCCGAGTGGCTGTACCCGGCTATCGCACTGCTTTGCGCGATCGTCGGCTCAGTTTTCGACGTACGCAGCCGCCGGATTCCGAACTTCATTACTCTGCCCGGCATTTTGCTCGGCTTGTTCCTGCACTTCGCGTTCGGCGGCTGGAAGCAGCTGGGTTTGGCTGCTCTCGCCGGTCTGATCTGCGGTGTCCTCTTCCTTATCTTTTGGCTGGCAGGCGGCATGGGTGCCGGTGACGTCAAGTTGATGACCGCCGTCGCCACGATCGCCGGGATGCCTCTGGTTCCCTTTCTTCTCATCCTCACCGCGCTCTCTGGCGGTGTGATGGCCCTCGGCCTCGCGCTCTGGCGCGGTAAGCTGAAGGACACCATCCGTAACGTTGGCGCCCTCGCCCTGCATCATCGCATCGAGGGTCTTGCCCCCCATCCACAACTTAATCTCGCGAATGCGAGGACACTGCGCCTTCCCTATGCCCTGGCTGTTGCTGCCGGCACCGCGACGACGCTGTTCCTCACGGCGTTCCAAAGGTGATCTGATATGGCTCGCCGCTTGATGCTTGCTCTCGTCGCTGCTTTGGTGATCTCCGGCCTCTTCACGTTCTGGCTCAGCCGCAGAGTTGCCCACGCTTCTCACGTGCCCGTTCAGCCGGCCAACCAGTACGTTGCCGCTGCGCGCTCCCTCGATCCCGGCGAAGTCATCCGCCGCGAAGATCTCTCCATGATCGAATGGCCCCGCAATCATCCTTTGACCGGCAGCTTCGTCAAAATCGACGACGTGGTGGGCCGCGCCGTGCTCTATCCGCTCGCCGCCGGGCAGCCCATTCTCGACCGCCAGCTGGCCGCCGCCGGCGCCGGCATCGGCCTCACAGGCAGAATTCCCAGCGGCATGCGCGCCATTGCCCTCCGTTCCGATGAGGTCGTCGGCGTGGCTGGCTTCCTCATGCCCGGTACCCATGTCGATGTGCTCGTTACCTATACCGACAACACCCATCCGGAGCCGGTGACCGCCACCGTCCTCCAGGACTCCGAGGTTCTCGCCGCCGGCCATCAGGTTCAGCCTGATCCCTCCGGCAAGCCCGTTTCCGTGGATGTCGTCACCCTCCTGCTCTCTCCCGAGGAGGCCGAAAAGGCCGTTCTCGCCAGCGAGAAAGGAACTATCCACTTCGTCCTGCGTAATGGCGGCGATCATGGCGCGGCGGGTGCTACCCCGGTCGCGCTCGCGCAACTGGCCGCCCTGCCTTCCACCGCCAAGGGTGCCCCACCGGTGCCCGAGGTCCACAAACCCCACGCCCCCAAACCCTGGGTCGTGGAAACCATGTTGGGCGATAAGCGCTCCGCGGTGAGTTTCAACTGAGGCATTGCATGATAACCACACAGCGCACAACTCGAAGGCTTTCACCCGCCCTGCTGGCGGCGGCGTTTGCGGTGGCCGCATCTTCCGCCGCATGCGCGCAGGAAAAGCCCGTCGCCGCCGGGACGCCCTCCACCTTCGTCGGCAGCATGGGCACCAGCGCCCAGGCCGTCGGCGAGCCTCTTCATCTGCTCGTCGGCCGCTCCATGTTCGTCAACACCGAGAATCGCATCAAGCGCGTCTACGTCAGCAACCCCGACGTGCTGGATTCGTTTACCTCCAGCCCTCACCAGATTGTCATCACCTCCAAAGCTCCCGGACTCTCCAGCCTCGTGCTCTGGGATGAAACCGGACAATCCCGCGCCTATCTCATCAATTCCGACATCGATGTCTCTGACCTGCACCATGCCCTGAAGGACGCCTTCCCCGACGAGAACATCCGCGTCGAAGGTCGCGGCGACCAGGTCGCTCTCGCCGGCCTCGTCTCCAGCCCCGAAACCGCCGACGCTGCGGCCAAACTGGCTGCCCTCTTCTCCAAGGATGTCGCCAATTCCCTGCAGGTGACCACGAAGCACACTCCTCAGGTCCGGCTCAAGGTGCGCATCATCGAGATCGACCGCTCCCGCGCCCAACAGCTGGGCTTCAACTTCTTCGGCCCCGGCGTGAATTCCTTTAGCTCGAGCACCGGACAGTTTGGCGCCGTCACCGTGGGCGCCAATACTCCCACTCCCGTTTCCTCTCCCACCGCCAGCACCTCTCTGCTCTCGCTCAGCAGTCTGCTCGGTCTGTTCTATTACAACCAGGATTTGCAGCTGGGCGCCGCCATTCAGGCCCTTCAAACGAACCAGATCGCGCAGATTCTCGCTGAGCCCACCATCACCGCGCTGAGCGGAGAAAAAGCCTCCTTCCTTTCTGGCGGCGAGTTCCCCTACCCGGTGGTGCAGGGCGGCACCGGCGGATTCACCTCCGTCACCATTCAGTTTCGCCCCTACGGCGTCAAGGTGGACTTCACTCCGACCGTTCTGGCCGATGGCACCATCGAGCTGAAAGTTGCGCCCGAGGTCAGCGCGCTGGATTACTCCAACGAAGTCACCATCTCCGGATACACCATTCCGGCCATCTCCACGCGCCGCGCCGAAACCATGGTCGAGCTCAAAAGCGGCCAGAGCTTCTCTATTTCCGGGCTGCTCGACAACCGCACTTCCGATCAGCTCTCCAAGATTCCCGGCATCGGCGACATCCCCATCCTCGGCAAGCTCTTCCAGTCGAAGAACACCACCAAGAGCGTCGCCGAGCTGGCGGTGATCGTGACCCCCACCCTGGTGGATCCGCTCACCGACAATCCCACGCCGACCCAGCCGACGACGGCCGTCCCGTTCATCGAAAATCAGAAGTTCGACAAGAGCATCGCGCCCAAAACGCCGCCGCCTCAGCCGCAGCCCCAGCCGGTGCCCCCGCAGGTCCCGATTCACTGAAAAGGATAAGGATGCAGATATGAGCCAGCAGGCCTCCAATTCGCAGACTCTCACGGTTGCGCTGCTGACCGTCGGTCTCGACCATGAACTGACGGACAAAGTCGTCCACGCCGCCTCCGAGCACCACTGGACGGTCAGCCACGACGACTTCGACGAATACGTCTCCGCCGTCCGCCGTCCCGCCGTCTCCTCGGAGACCAAAGCCGCCGACCTCGTCATCGCCATCATCGACTTCGATCGCGACCCTGCGGGCGCCGCCGAAACCGTCACCTACCTGCAGCAGCTCTTCTTCGGGCGATTCTTTGCCGCCGCTCTTTCCGGCCGCAACGATCCCGATCTCCTGCTCTCCGCCATGCGCGCCGGCTGCAACGAGGTACTCAAAAACCCCCTCGATCCCCGCCAGCTCGCTGACACCTTTGACCGCCAGGAGAGGCAGTGGGCCACCAATACCGGGCGCGCCCGCAACACCGGGCACATCATTTCTTTCTTCGGCGCCAAGGGCGGCGTGGGCACCACCACCGTCGCCGTCACCCTGGCCTATTACCTCGTCCGCCAGAAGAACAAGCGCGTCCTGCTCATCGACAACCATCCCGAGTTCGGCCATGTCTGCCTCTACCTCGGGCTCGATGGCAGCCGTTACCACTTCGATGAGCTCATTCGCAACGTCAATCGCCTTGATTCCACCTTGCTGCGCGGCTTCATCGCCAAGCATGGCTCGGGACTCGAAGTCCTTTCTTCCCCTGAATCGCACGATCTGACCCGCACCGTCGATCCCGACGCCCTCGAACGCACCCTCGAGTTCCTGCGCGGCGAGTACGACTACATCATTCTCGACTGCCAAACCTCCCTCGAGGAAGTTTCCCTCGCCGTCATGGACCGCTCCGACCAGATCTACCTGGTCGCTACCCCGGACATCGGCGCCATTCGCGACCTTTCCCGTTACATCGACGGACTCAGCCGCAACGAGTCCACTTCCGCGCGCCTTCACGTCATCATTAACCGCTATTCCTCCCACGGCGCCATCGCCATCGAGCAAATCGAAAAGGCCATTCGCGTCCCGGTTGAAGTTCGCCTCTGCAACGCCTACACCGAATGCCAGCGCGCCATTAACGTCGGCGAGCCCATTGGACCCGACAAGAAATCGGAGATTTCCGGCCAGTTCACCCGCTGGACCTCCATGCTCACCGGTGAGGAAGCCGCTGCCAAAACTCAGCCGGCCCGCAAAGGCTTCTCTTTGTTCGGCCAGAAAAGGACTGAATAGCGATGAGCGATCTTACGCTCAACCTCACGCCGACGCGTCCGGAAGGCAACAATCTTCGCACCACAAGTCCCGGCTTGCGCACCGCCGCGCCCAATGCCCGCCCCCTGCGCGAAAAGGAACAGCAGGAACTCAAGTCCGCTGTCCACGCGGAGCTTATCAATCGTCTCGACCTCGAGAAACTCGGCGAGGCTCAGGAAACCCGCGCCGGCCAGCTCCAGCTTCTTGCCCTCATTCAGCAGATCATCGCCGAACAGGGCGTTCCGCTCAGTTCCATGGAGCGCGACCGCGTCGCCCAGGAAGTCCTCGACGAAGTCTTCGGCCTCGGCCCCCTCGAACAGCTCCTCAAAGACGACACCATCAACGACATCCTGGTCAACACCGCCACCCACGTCTACGTGGAGCGCCGCGGCGTTCTCAGCCGCACCAGTGTCACCTTCCGCGACAACCGTCATCTCCTGCAGGTCATCGACAAAATCGTCTCCGCCGTCGGTCGCCGCGTCGACGAGTCGACGCCCATGGTCGATGCCCGCCTCAAGGACGGTTCCCGCGTCAACGCCATCATTCCGCCGCTCGCCATCGACGGCCCTATCCTCTCCATCCGCCGCTTCGGCTCTTCGCCTCTGACCGCCGAGAAGCTGATCCAGAACAAGGCTCTCACCCAGCCCATGCTCGAGATGCTCCGCGCTGCGGTGCAGGCTCGTCTCAACATCGTCATCTCCGGCGGTACCGGCGCGGGCAAAACCACGCTGCTCAACGCGCTGTCCAGCTTCATCTCCGAGAAAGAACGCATCGTCACCATCGAAGACTCGGCTGAGTTGCAGCTTCGCCAGGATCACGTCGTCCGCCTCGAAACCCGCCCGCCCAACGTCGAAGGCAAGGGCGCCATCCGCCAGCGCGAGCTGGTCATCAACGCCCTCCGTATGCGCCCCGATCGCATCGTCCTCGGCGAGGTCCGCGGCGAGGAAGCCATGGACATGCTGCAGGCCATGAACACCGGCCACGACGGCTCCATCACCACCATTCACGCCAACACCCCGCGCGACGGCCTGGCCCGTCTGGAAACCATGTGCATGATGGGCGACATCCGTCTGCCTGAAAAAGCCATTCGCATGCAAATCGCGTCCGCCATTCACCTCATCATTCAGGTGGCGCGTATGAGCGACGGCTCCCGCCGCATTACCCACGTCACCGAACTCACCGGCGCATACAGCGATGTCATCAGCATGCAGGACATCTTCGTCTTCGAAAAGGAAGGCGTCGCGGAAAGCGGCAAGGTCAAAGGACGCTTCCGCTCCACGGGAATCGTCCCGAAATTCACTGAACGGCTCAAGGCTGCCGGCATTCCTATCCCCCCCGGCCTCCTCGATCACAACGTGGAAGTGTGAGGTCCCGCGCTCATGATCTTCATCGCCTCCAGCTTCTTCGCCGTCCTCATCATCACCTTCGGGGTGGTTACGCTCGCGACCGGGCCCAGCCAACTCGATAAGACGCTGCAGTCCCGGCTCGCCGCCATTTCCATTGACAAGTCCGGTATCCCCGGGGCCGCCGCCCTCCAGGCCGGTGAGCTCCTGCGCAAAACCGCCAGCAGCCGTTTCGACTGGATCGGCCAGTCCATCTCCAAATACATCTCCATGCAGTCGCTGCAGAAGTGGATCTCCCAGGCCGCGCTCAACACCACGGCCTCGGCCCTCTTTGTGCAGACCGCCGCCGCCGCCGCCATCGGCGCCCTTATCACTGTCTTCTTCGCCCCGTTCGCCGCCGCTGTTGCTTCGGCCGCCGCCTTTTGCGCCACGCTGCCCTGGGCCCGCATCGCCTTTGCCCGCTACCGCCGCCTGCGCGCCTTCGAAAAAGCCCTCCCCCACGCCATCGATATGATGGCCCGCTCTCTCCGTGCCGGCCATTCCACCGCAGGCGCCATCGAAATCATGGCCCAGGGCGCTCCCGAACCGGCCTGCTCCGAGTTCAGCGAGGTCTTTCGCCAGCAGAACTTCGGCCTCCCGCTCCGCGATGCCCTCATGCAGCTCATCGATCGCGTTCCCTCTGCCGATCTGCGCGTCCTCGTCACGGCCATCGTGGTGCAGCGCGAAACCGGCGGCAACCTGGTCGAAGTCCTCGATCGCACCACCAACGTGATTCGTGAGCGCCAGCGTATCCAGGGCGAGATTCGCGTGCAGACCGCTCAGGGCCGCCTCACCGGCTGGATCCTGACCCTGCTTCCCGTGGTCGTCATGCTGCTCATCAACGTGATGGATCCCGGCTATTCCAAGCCCCTGTTCCATGACCCGTTCGGCCACAAACTCCTGATGCTCTGCGGCTGCCTCATCGTGCTGGGAGCCTTCTTCATCAACCGCATCATCAACTCCATCGACGTATAACGGGAGACGAATATGGTGATCTTTTTCTACATTGCGCTCTCCCTCACCGTCTTCTGCGTGATTACGCTGCTGTGCGCGCCACTCTTCCTGCGCCCTTCGCAGCAGGCTCGCCGCATTCTCGACATCGTCACCAGCGACCGGCCTGACAAGCGCACCGTCCGCAGCAAGGAGAAAGCCAAAGACAGGCTCCTCTCCCTGGCTCGTTCCTTCCGCGCGCGCCTCGGACTCTCAGAAGATGAGAGACTCCGCCAGCGCTTCGTCACCGCCGGCCTCAAGGGCGGCAGCCAGCTCGACCTCTATTTCACCGCCCGCTTTGTCGGCCCCGTAGCCGGCATCCTCGGCGGCACCTTCATCCACACGAACACCGCCTTCTGGTGCCTCGCTCTTGCCGCCATCGGCTATCTGCTTCCCGATATCTGGCTCACCCGCGCCGTCAATAAGCGCAAGAAAAAGATTCAGAAAGGCATTCCCGACGCCATCGACCTGCTCGTTATCTGCGTCGAAGCCGGCCTCGGCCTCGATCAGGCCCTGCTCCGCATCGGCCAGGAAATCGCCGTCAGCTATCCCGAGCTCAACGAGGAATTCAACCAGATCAACCTGGAGCAGCGCGCCGGCAAACCCCGGCTCGATGCCTGGCAAAGCATGGCCGACCGCACCAAGCTCGAGGAGTTCACCTCCCTCGTCACCATGCTGCAGCAGACCGACCGCTTCGGCACACCCATCGTCCGCGCCCTTAGCCGTTATTCCGAGGAGCTTCGCACTGCGCGGCGTCAGCGCGCCGAAGAGGCTGCCGCCAAAACCAAAATCAAGATTCTGTTTCCCCTGGTTTTCTTCATCTTTCCCTGCCTCTTCATTGTGCTGTTGGCTCCGGCAATCCTCACTTTGAGCGCCAACCTGAAATGAACAGGGAAACGACAAGTTTGCTGGAATTCGCGTGCGCCCGCACCTCCTGGGCGAACCGGAAAGGAGATTCACGATGGAATCGTCCATGATTGTGCGCGTTGTCGCGCTCGCATTCGCAGTAGTTGTTGTCGGCGTCATCATTCTGCGCAGAAGGAAGTCGAGGTCTGCGTAGTCTCATCTCTTCTCGGGAGCTGACTCCCCTCACTACGGCGCATGCCGGGAAAGGAGTATGCCATGGCTGGATCCCTGATGATCCGTGCGGTCGCCGGTGCTCTTGCGGTTCTGGTGTTCGGCGTGATCGTGCTGCGCAGAAAGAAAATTGCCTGATTTTCTCAGGCTCCCACTGCGTCCTGAGCTCCGTTGCTCAGGACCTCTAACCCAGTACCGGCCACGTGGATCCTCCAGCCGCGGACTCTCATCCCGTTCGCCTCGGGAGATCCCTCGCATCGGAGGCGAGAAACTGCCTGCAAGCCGGCGGAGAGGGTGTGCCTGTGCAATATCTAACTGTCACCATACCGGAGAAGGCCGTAACCGTCGGCTCCCGCATCGGACTCGCTGACACCTGGCTTACGCGATTGTTCGGCCTTCTCGGAAAATCCTCCCTCGACGACGGTGCCGGCCTCCTTATTCGCCCCTCCTCCGGCGTCCACACCATGTGGATGCGCTTCGCTATCGACGTCATCTCTCTGGACAAGAACCTGCGCGTCCTCAACACCTGGGAGCGCCTCCGCCCCTGGCGCCTCACCCCCGTCAGCTTCAAGACCCACAGCGTCCTCGAGCTCGCCCCCGGCCAGATCAGCCACCTCAACATCGAGCCCGGCGACCAGCTCGTTCTCTCCAACTGAGCTCGCACTCGCGCATCCCGCTCCCCAGCCCGCCTGGAGCGCCCGCCCACCGTTGCAACGAATCTCCTCCTCGCGCATCCATTCCAGAGGAGGAAACACAGCTATGAGCGCCGCCGCGGCTTCGCCCGCAACCACCAGCACCACCTGGAATATCGACCCCGTCCATTCCGTCGCTGAGTTCCGCGTGAAGCACATGATGATCGCCAACGTCCGCGGCCGCTTCACCGGAGTTTCCGGCAAGCTCACCTACCATTCCACCGACGTTGCCAAATCCCGCGTCGAAGCTTCCATCGATGCCGCCACCATCGACACCCGCGACCCCCAGCGCGACACCCACCTCAAGGGCCCCGACTTCTTCGACGTAGAGAAATTCCCTTCCCTCACCTTCAGCTCTTCCCGTGTCACGCGCCGCGCCAACGGCGCCCTCCTCGTCACCGGCCCGCTCAGCATCCACGGCGTCACCCGCGAAGTCGAGTTCACCGTCGAAGGTCCGACCCCGCCCGTGAAGGATCCGTGGGGAAACACCCGCGTCGGCGTCACCGCCTCCACCACCATCGACCGCAGAGAATTTGGCCTGACCTTCAATGCCCCTCTCGAAGCCGGCGGCGTCCTGGTCGGCGAAGAGGTCCATATCACCCTGGAACTCGAGTTCGTTCAGGCCGCCTGATCCGGCCCTCCCAGTTCGCTCCCTCCTCGCGGGAATCATCTGGTCAATAATGATGCTCAGGGTTCAACGGAGCGCGGACGATTCCCGACAGCGAAACAATTCGCCTGCAGTTACAAATTCGCGGCGTCGTCCAGGGCGTCGGCTTCCGCCCCTACGTCTATAACCTGGCTCGCCGACACGCGCTCGCCGGCTTCGTCCTCAACTCCCCTCGCGGGGTCTTCATTGAAATCGAAGGGAACCCGGCGACCGTCGAAGCTTTCGTCACTGCCCTTCCCGCCGAAGCGCCGCCTCTCGTCCGCATCGCCCAAATCCTTCGCACCGAGATCCCCATCCTCGGCGATTCCGCCTTTGCCATCCACGAAAGCGATGCCGCCGGTTCCGCCTTCGCCCTCGTCCCGCCCGACATCTGCGTCTGCGAGGCCTGTCTCGCCGACACCCGCGATCCCGCCAATCGCCGTTACGACTACCCCTTCACCAACTGCACCAACTGCGGCCCGCGCTACAGCATCATCCTCGACGTTCCCTACGACCGCCCCATGACCACCATGGCGGAATTCGCCATGTGCGCCGACTGCCTCCGTGAATATAAGGATCCCGAAAACCGCCGCTTCCACGCGCAGCCCAACGCCTGCCCTGTCTGCGGCCCGCGCCTGATCCTTGTCGAGCCCGAGACAAGCGCGACCGCATCCTCATCCCCGCCGCAAACCTCCCGCGCTATCCTCTCCCGCGTCGCCGATCTCCTCCGCGCCGGCGGTATCGTCGCCTGGAAAGGTCTCGGCGGCTATCAGCTCGCCTGCGACGCGCGCCAGCCCGCCGCCGTTGAAGAACTCCGCCGCCGCAAGCGCCGCAGCGAAAAACCCTTCGCCATCATGGTCGCCGATGCCGACGTTGCCGCCTCCCTCTGCTTCGTTTCCGCGGAAGAGCGCGACGCCCTCCTCAGCCGCGAGCGCCCCATCGTCCTGCTCCGCCGCCGCCCGGGTGCCGATCTCGCCGACGCCGTCTCTCCCGGCAACCCCACTACCGGCGTCATGCTTCCCTGCACGCCCATGCACGATCTCCTCTTCCGTATCCTGCGCGAGCGCTTTAACGCCGACCCCGCGCTCATCATGACCAGCGGCAACATCAGCGAAGAGCCCATCGTCATCGACAACGCAGAAGCCGAACAGCATCTCGCCGGAATCGCCGACGCTTTCGCCCACCACAATCGCCGCATCCACACCCGCGTCGACGACTCCGTGGTCCGCGTCGTCTCCGGCCAGGGCATGCTCCTCCGCCGCGCCCGCGGCTACGCCCCCCAGCCTGTCTTTCTCGGCCGCGGCGAAGCCGAAGTTCTGGCCTGTGGTGCGCAGCAGAAAAACACCCTCTGCCTCACCCGCGCAGGATTCGCCATCCCCAGCCAGCATCTCGGCGACCTCGAGAACTTCGAAACCCTCCGCTTCTTCGAGGAAACCCTCAAGCGCATGTCGCGTCTCTTTCACGCCACGCCCACTGCCGTCGCGTACGATCTGCACCCCGGCTATCTCAGCACCCAATTCGCGCTCAAACTCCACAATCTCCGCCGCATCGGCGTCCAGCATCACCACGCCCACATCGCCAGCTGCATGGCCGAACATCAGCTCCAGGGCCGCGTCATCGGCGTCGCCTGGGACGGCACCGGCTTTGGCCCCGACTCCACCATCTGGGGCGGTGAATTCCTCACCGCGGATTACCTCGGCTTCGAGCGCTATGCGCGTCTCCGCCCCGTTCTCCTCGCCGGCGGCGACTCTGGTGTGCGCGAGCCCTGGCGCGTCGCCCGCAGCTATCTCCTCGACACCTTCGGCACCGTCCCCGATGCACCCCGCTGGTCCGGAATGGCCGCACCCGAGCGCCTCCGCGTCATCGACGCCATGCTCACCCGCCGCGTCAACACCATCCCCACCTCATCCGCCGGACGCCTTTTCGACGCCGTCGCCTCGCTCATCGGCCTCCGCCACACCGTCTCCTTCGAAGGCCAGGCCGCCATGATGCTCGAAGCCGCTGCCGATGCCCACCCCGATCCCGCACCGGACCCCTACGACTTCGCTCTCACGGGCGCCTCTCCTGCCGACATCGACTTCTGCCCTATGATCCACCAGATGGTCGCCGGCCTCGAAGCCGGCCAGACGCAGACCCACATCGCTGCCCGCTTCCACCACACGCTCGTCGCCGCCATTGTTGAAGTGTGCCGCCGCATGCGCACCGCCCTCGACCTCAACCGCGTCTGCCTCAGCGGCGGGTGCTTTCAAAATGCGCTGCTGCTCGCAGGCTGCGTCGAATCCCTGCGCGGTGAAGGTTTCGAGGTCTTCTCCCACCGCGAAGTCCCCGCCAACGACGGTGGCATCTCCCTCGGCCAGGCCGCCATCGCCTGCGAACAACTTCGCCACTCGATCTAGCTCTGGGTGGGTGCCCCATCCTGGTGCGCGCCGAAGCCCCGGGGCCCCCAGCACGACCGTTGTTGGCGTGATGGGGTAATTTTCGCGCAGCAGGGTGGGGTTTTCGGCGTACCCCGCACCTCACCCCACGGCCCCTCGCCTCTCTTCCAAAAAATTCCGAATCGCAGGATCCCGCTCCAGTCCAATCGCCACATCATACGCATGCCGTGCATCCGCGCCGGCACCTGCCCGCGCCAGCAATTCTGCGCGCGCTGCCCAATACGGTTGATACTCCGCCAGCCGCGCATCCGTCGCTCGATCCGGCAACGTCGCAAGCCCGGCCTGCGCTCCCCGCACCTCGGCAACCGCGAGCGCGCGATTGATCGCCACCACCGGCGAGCCCGTAATCGCGAACAGCGCGTCGTAAATCTCCAGCACCGCCGCCCAGTTCGCGCTCCCGCTCCGGCATCGCGCCACGTGCGCCGACTGCACCGCCGCCTCCAGCTGATACCGCCCGATCGCGCCCAACTCGCTGGCCCGCACCAGCAGCGCTTCGGCCTCCCTGATCATTTGTGCGTCCCACAATGACCAATCTTGGCTCGCCAGCGGCACATACTCCCCGCGCTCGTTCCTTCTCGCACGCCGCCGCGCCTCCGCATGCAGCATCAGCGCCAGCAAGCCCAGCGCCTCCGGTTCCTGGGGCAGCATCGTGGCCACCAGCCGCGCCAGGAACAGCGCCTCGCCCGTCAGATCGCGCCGTACCGTGTCTGTGCCCGCGCCATCGCTCCATCCTTCCGCGAACGTCGCGTAAATCGCCTCCAGCACGGTTTCCAGTCGCCCCGCGAGTTCTTCGCGCTCCGGTACGCGCAGCGGAATCCCCGCCTCGCGAATCTTGTTCTTCGCCCGCACCAGCCGCTTCCCCATTGCCGCCGGCGACGTCAGAAACGCCGACGCAATCGTCGCCGCATCCAGTCCCACAATCGTCTGCAGGATCAGCGGCGCGCGAATCCCCGCATCGATGGCCGGGTGCGCGCATGCAAACATCAGCGCCAGTCGCCGGTCCGGAATCTCTCCGCCTTCCGGCGCCGCGCCGATCGCCGCAATCTGTTCCAGATCCCCATCCACCACGCCGCTGCGCTCGCGTTGTCGCCCCGCGTCGATCCACTTCCGCCGCGCCACCGTCATCAGCCACGCTTCTGGATTTTCAGGACACCCCTTCACCGGCCAGTCCGCCAGCGCCGCCGCGAACGCCTCCGACAGCGCATCTTCCGCGGCTGCTACATCCCGCGTGCGCGCCGCCAGAAACGCAACCAGCTTCCCGTAGCTGCGTCGCGCAACCTCATCCGCTGTGTCGCGCGCTCGCGCTTCGCCGCAATCCATGGTCATCGGGTCAATCTCAGCCCAGAATTACAGTCCGGATACAGGCAGTGCACACCTCACCCCTCGCGGCGTCAGCTGTCGATCAGCCTCTGCAACGCCGCGTCCCAGCCCTCACTATGATGACGTTCCGCAGCCCGCGATTTGGACATCGCGACTCGTGATCCGGCCCCAGCCGTAATTTTCACCGGCGACCCTACGGCACCAGCTCCTCCGTCACCACCGCGCCACCCATCGACGCAACCACCGCCGACGCCTTCACTACTTTCCGCGAGTCCTTGTCGACCCACAGCGTCTTCTTATCCGCGCCATCCGTCGGCGTAATCTCCAGCCGATACGCATCGAAGGTTCCCGCCGGCACCGTCACCTTCTCCACGCCCGCCACTTTCAGCTGCATCAGCTGAACCTTCTGCGACTGCAGATCGAAATTGCGGAACGTCGTGCTGTACCCCTCCGCCAGCGGCAGGCACGCAATCGCCTGATCCCCTCCCGCAGCGTCTCCGAACAGCGGCCCGCCCAGATCCACCGCAATCGGGCGCGTCTGTCCGTTCATGCTGAACTGACCAGCCGCCTTGTCGCCGGCGAAATCCACATCGATCGCCACCGGTCCCTGTTTGACGCTGCGCTTCCTCAGAATCAGGCTCGACTTGTCGATCGTCGCCGTATCCGTCACGCTTCCCTGCGGCGTATCCATCGTGTCGGTTGCCGTCCACGTGCCGCCGCCGTCCTCGATCGTAGTCGCCAGCTTCATCGACATCTGCTGGCCACCCATTTCGATCTTCACCTGATAATGCCAGGTCGCCGCCGTCAGATCCGCCGCTGTCTTCGGCACTCCCACCGCATTCGCCTGGATCGCCTGCGCCACCACCACCGTCTTCGGATCGACTGCGATCTCCTTGAGGCGAGCCACCGCTTCCGTCGTTCCGCCTTCCTGGTATCGCCCGCCCAGATGCTGCGCCAGGAATTTCTCCGACTCCATAAACAGGGCCGAATTGTTCACTGGCCGCTGAAACCCGTGGCCTTCATCGGGAGCCAGAATGTACTCCACCGGAAATCCCCGGTCGCGCAGCGCAACCACAATCTGCTCCGCTTCCCGACGGTTCACGCGCGGATCGTTCGCGCCCTGGGCCACCAGCAGCGGCGTCCTGATCTTGTCCGCGGAGTGGATCGGCGATGCTGCCTCCAGCAGTGCCTTGCCCTCCGGCGTGTTCGGATTCCCCATCCGCTCGTAGAACACTTTCCGGATCGGCTCCCAGTACGGTGGAATCGATTCGAGCAGCGTGATCAGATTCGACGGCCCCACAATGTCGACCGCCGCCGCGTACAAATCCGGAGTGAACGTGACGCCAGCCAGCGTCGCGTAGCCGCCATACGACCCGCCCAGAATCCCCACTCGCTTCGGATCCGCGATGCTCTGCGCGACCATGTACTTCACGCCCCAGGTCACGTCGTCCTGCATTTTGCGGCCCCACTCCAGATTCCCCGCGTCCAGAAATTTCCGCCCGTAGCCCGTCGAGCCGCGGAAATTCGGCATCAGCACCGCGTACCCGCGATTCGCGAAAAACTGCGCCAGCGAGTTATAGCCCCACACATCGCGCCCCCACGGCCCGCCGTGCGGAATCACCAGCGCCGGCAGATTCTTCGCATCCACCCCCTTCGGCAGCGTCAGATACGCCGGAATCTCCAGCCCATCCGACGACGTGTACGTCACTGACTGCATCTCTGCCAGATCCTGGCGCGGCAACTTCTCCCGCACCTTATATTGCGGCGTCAGCTTGTGCGTCTTGCGATCGAACAGCAACGTCTGACCCGGCTCCGTATCGCTCGATGCCGTCACCAGCCACACCTGCTCATCGCGCGTCCGCGAGTCCATGCCGATTTCCATCCCCGGCAGCCGCTTCTCCAGCCACTTGTAATCCGCCGCGAAGTGTTTGTCGCGGAATAGCCGCTTCTCGCGGTCATAGTAGTACGACGTCCCGACCAGCTCGTCCGTCGCTTCGGAGAACATCGCTCCGCCGAAGTCGACCTTGTTCTCCGGATCCGACTCCACCATCTGCGTTTCGCCTGATGCCGGATCCACCAGCGCCAGCGAGATCAGATTCGTGCCCTTGTTCGTCTCGATATAAGCGCGCGACCCATCCGGCAAAAAGTGTAGCGGGGCGCACGTCTCAAACACCGAGCAGGAGTAGATCTTCGTGAAGCTGTCCGCATCCACACGCAGAATTTCGGTGTCTCCGTTATCCGCGCTCCGCGTCGCCAGCCGCAGATTCCCCTTCACGTCGAAAACCCAGCCCGTGATCCGCTCCGTGTTCTTGCGCATCAGCGTCTTCTCGCCCGTCGAAATCTTCAGCCGGTAGAGATCGTGCCACGCCTTGTCCCGGTCGTTCAGGCCGATGTAGACAATGTCCGGATCCGTCTTCGGCACCTCGACCAGCTCCACGCGCACACCCTTCAGCCCCGTCAGGTCGCGCGACGCCGGAGCATCCGCTCCCGCCGCTGGCTGCGCTGCCGGATCGACAGCATAGACATTGAAGTTCTCGTCTCCGTCGTGATCCTTCGCGTAAATGATGAACATGCTGTCCCGCGTCCACAGATAGCCCGGGATCGGGCGCTTGGTCTCCGTCGTCAGCAGCCGCGCCGCGCTGAACGGCTCGTCCACCGCCTTCACATAGATGTTGCGGGTGTCCTTCCACGGCTTCAGGAATGCGATGTAGTGACCGTCTGGCGATATCTGCGCCGCCGCGATCTCCGGATTCCCGAAAATCAGCTCGCGATCGATAATCGGGGGCAGCCCCGCGCTGCTGGTGCCCTGCGCTGCGACGAATAATGCGGGAATCATGAGGCAAAGAACTCCATAGACGAATCTCTTCATAATCGGCGGCTCCGTTTCTCCCGACCTCTCCAATGCACCTGAACCTGGACCAGGAAGACAGCGGCATTGTCTTCCTGCCGCGTCGAATGATCAAGCGCGAGCCCCAGACCCGCAATCAGCCCAGGGCTCGGCCCGACATCAGCTCCCTTCAAGTTGTCAGTATTTGGCTGCCCCCAGGGATTCGAACGCCGATATGCTGATCCAGAGTTATGACAGGCAAGATGGGAGGATTCGCAACTTAACCCTCTCTCCACCAATAACTTAGAGAATCAGCAGCCCGCACAGAAGGGCCGCTAAACTTGTTGCAACTCGTTGCTTTGCTTTCAGGGACTTGCAGGAGCGTGCGCCATATTCCATGTCATACTCGCTTCATACTTTTTTCTGCGATTCCCCTCTAACTGTCACGGCAGAGGACGCGGGTTCGAACCCTCGTCCGAGCCTGCGACCCGGCGGCCTGTGGCTAGCTAGCCAGGATGTCGGCTGCTCCCCATAGCTCAGCCTTTCGGACCCCAAGTGGTTTTTGGGTGTCCGATTTGGTGTCCGTTCGACTTCGAATTTCGTACGAACGAGTGCGAGTCAGTGCGAGGAGATACGCGTCCTGAATATTAATGGAATGAAGTAGATATGCGATTCAGTGCGCCGCAGTGCAAGAGTGCGCAGAAGGGAAAAATCACATTTCGAGCCAGGCGCATTCAACCGGGCTCTCCCACCTCTCCGACGCCCGCGGTGTGGGATGCTCCAGATGCGACTATCGCATCGCGGGATTGGATCGTCACCTGGGATGGTCGAAGGCGGAGGGCGAAGGACGGCACGCAAAATGAAATGGCCGGACCTTATCGGTCCGGCCATGGAGGGTTGAAGTGAAGGGAGCCCGGCTCTGACTACTGGAGAGTCAGCGTGACGGTGGTCGAGTGGCTGACGGTTCCACTGGTCGCCTTGATCGCAACCGTGTACGTCGTTCCCTGATTCCCGCCCTTACCGAAGCCCGAGCCGTTACTGCTGCCGCAACCGGAGAGCGCCGTGATGGCCACGATGCCGCCGAGAGCGAGCAGGAGCAGACAGACCATCTGACCGAAGCGACGTCCCTGGCGGCGCATTCTCCGGGTGCCCGCGAGAGGCAGGAGAAGGAATGCGAGCGCCACCGGGATGAGCTTGCGCCCGGTCGAGAGAGGCTGGACGGCCGCCGAGGAGCTGGCGGTCGCGATGGCCACTGAGACGGTCTGTGGACCGGCACCCGCAGCAACGGTGGACGGAGTAACGGTAGCGGCCGCGCCCGGCGGCAGACCCGTTACCAGGAAGGTGACCTGACCAGGATACGGCTGCCCGGCGATGGCCGGCGCCACTGCAACCTGATAGGTGAAGGTGGTGCCGGCGAGCCCGGTTTGGGTGGCCGGCGACGCTGAGATGGTGAAGTCAAGCCCGCCGACCGTGACGATGATCGGGGAGGCAGTGCTGCTGCCGGTGAAGTTCGTGTCGCCACTGTAGACCGCCGTCAGCGAGTTCGAGGAATTCGGCGCCAGGGTTGTGGTGGAGTAAGTGGCGATGCCTCCGGCCAGGGTTGCCGTATTGAGCAGCGTTGTGCCGTCGTAGAAGCTAACGGTGCCTGAGGGAGTACCGGTGGTGGCCGAGGCAACGGTCGCAGTGAGTGTGACCGTGGCTCCCGGGCTGACTGAAGTGCTGTTCACCGCAAGCGTGGTGGTGCTGGCCGCCTGGGCGATGGTGAGGATTCCGTCATTGACGACGACGGTGTAATCGCTCAGATTCGCTCCGGCGGCGCTGGGGACGATTGGATAGGTCCCAACGTTGGAGGTGGTCGTCGCGGTGGTCGTGAAGCTTTCCGTGAAGGTGTCGCCGTTCTGCTGGCCGGTGATGGTTCCGGTGAAGGTTGGATTCGCGGTGCCATAGACGCGGCTGGCATTATTGGCCGAAACGGTGAGGGTTTGGGTGGTTACGGTCAGGGGCGAGGTGGCTGTCGCGGTCTTGTAATCGGTGGCGTCGGTCGGTGTGAAGGCGGCGGTGAGCGTGTAGGTGCCGCCAGTCAGTACCGTGGCGCCGGTGACAGAGACAGCCGAGCCGCCGGTGGGCGTCGCCGTGTAGGCGAAGGCACCCGCGACGGAGGTGCTGTTAAAGGCGGCAGTGGCGTTGAGCAGCGCCGACAGATTGGTGCCGTAGGCGATGGTGGTGGCCGGCGTCCAGGTAATGGTGGGCTGCGCCTGGTTGACGGTCAGCGGCACCGACTTGGGCGGCGGCGTTGAGTACTGGACGGTGTTGTTCGGCGTGAAGCTGGCGGTCAGCGTGTAACTGCCGGCAGCCAGGACTGTGGTCGCGGTGACCGTCGAAGCGGATCCACCGGTAGGCATCGCCGTGTAGACAAAGGTTCCAGGCACAGTGGTGCCGTTATAGACCGCAGTGGCATCGAGGGTGGTGGTGAGGTTGGTTCCGTAGGTGATTGCCGGCGGATTCGCCCACGTGATCGAAGTTCCCGCCGAGTTCACGGTGAGGCTGAAGGTGGCGGTGGCCGTCGTGCTGTTGGCGTCGGTGACCGTCACTGTGTAGGTGGTCGCGTTGGTGGTCACCGTCGGCGTACCGGTGATCTGGCCGGTGGCCGGGGCCATGGCGAGACCCGTGGGCAGGGCCGGCGAGACGGCGTAGCTGAGCGGCGCCGTGCCGCCCGCGCCGGTAACCGGCGTGAACGGTGTGGCGGCCGCATCAGCCAGCAACGTGGTTGTGGGTACGGCCGTGGTTGCCGTCAGGTTACCGTTCACCGTGAGGCTGAAGGTCGCAGTAGCGGTTGCGCTGGCAGCGTCGGTGACCGTGACGGTGTAGGTGGTCGCCGCGCTGACGACCGTCGGCGTGCCGGTGATCTGGCCCGTCGCCGGAGCCATCGTCAGACCCGTTGGCAATGCCGGTGATACGCCGTAGCTGAGCGGCGCAGTGCCGCCCGCGCCGGTGACCGGCGTGAAAGCGGTAGCCGCGTGACCTTCGGTGAGGATGGTGGTGGGAATCACAGTGGTGGCTGAGACCGATCCACTCACCGTGAGGCTGAAGGTTGCTGTGGCGGTTGCGCCGTCCGCGTCGGTGACAGTGACCGTGTAGGTTGTCGTCGCGCTCGCGGCCGCCGGTGTGCCGGTGATCTGGCCCGTTGCCGGGTTCATGGTCAGCGTTGCAGGCAACGCGGGCAGGACGCTATAAGCCAACGGCGCCCTTCCACCCGCTCCCGTGACTGGAGTGAAGGCGGCCGCCGCATGGCCAGCGGTCAGGGTAGTCGTGGGAATGGCAGTCGTCGCCGTCACGGCGGAATCGACCGTCAGAGTGAAGGTGGCGGTTGCGGTAACGTTGTTAGCGTCCTTCACGGTGACCGTGTAAGTGGTCGTCGCACTGGCCGCGGCCGGCGTGCCGGTGATGGCGCCCGTCGCTGAGGCCATGGTCAGAGTTGCAGGCAGTGCCGGCAAGACGCTGTAGGTCAGCGGCGCCGTTCCGCCCGCACCGGTAACCGGCGTGAACGGCGTCGCCGCATGGCCTGCCGTCAGCGTGGTGGTCGGTATGGCAGTGGTCGCCGAAAGCGAACCGCTGACCGTCAGGCTGAACGTCGCCGTGCCGGTCGCGCCGTTCGTATCGGTGACGGTCACGGTGTAGACGGTGGTGGCACTGGATGCGGCCGGCGTGCCGGTGATCTGGCCCGTTGTCGCGCTCATGGTTAGAGTCGCAGGCAGGGCCGGCAAGACGCTGTAGGTCAGCGCTCCCGTCCCACCCGCACCAGTGACCGGTGTAAAGGCTGTTGCCGCTACCCCTGCCGTCAGCGTGGTGGTCGGTATGACGGTCGTCGCCGAAACCGCGCCGTTTACGGTCAGGCTGAAGGTGGCTGTGCCGGTGGCTCCGTTCGTATCGGTCGCGGTGACGGTGTAAGTGGTGGTCGCACTAGCTGCGGCGGGCGTGCCGGTAATCTGGCCGGTCGCCGGAGCCATGGTCAGGGTTGCCGGCAGCGCCGGCAAGACGGTGAAGGTGAGCGCACCGGTGCCGCCCGTGGCCGTGACCGGCGTGAACGGAGTCGCCGCATGGCCCGCGGTCAGCGTGGCCGTGGGTACAGCGGTGGTTGCCGAGACCGCGCTGCTAACGGTCAGGCTGAAGGTGGCTGTGGCGGTTACGTTGTTGGCGTCTTTCACCGTCACCGTGTAGACGGTGGCGGCGCTGGCCGCGGCCGGCGTGCCGGTGATGGCGCCCGTCGCAGAGGCCATGGTCAGAGTTGCAGGCAGTGCCGGCAAAACGCTGTAAGTCAGCGGCGCCGTTCCGCCCGCACCGGTAACCGGTGTGAATGCCGTTGCCGCGTGGCCCGCGGTCAGCGTGGTTGTGGGTATGGCGGTCGTCGCCGAAAGCGGCCCGTTCACCGTCAGGCTGAAGGTAGCGGTGCCGGTGGCGCCGTTTGTATCCGTAGCGGTGACGGTGTACGTGGTGGTCGCGCTGGCCGCAGCTGGTGTGCCAGTGATGGCGCCCGTCGCCGGGGCCATGGTCAGGCTTGCAGGCAGGGCCGGCAAGACAGTGTAAGTGAGCGCTCCCGTGCCGCCCGTGGCGGTGACCGGCGTAAAGGCTGTTGCCGCTACACCTGCCGTCAGCGTAGTCGTCGGAACGGCAGTGGTTGCTACCACCGCGCCGCTCACGGTCAGGCTAAAGGTGGCCGTGGCGGTCGCGCCGTTGTGGTCCGTGACGGTCACCGTATAGACGGTGGCGGCACTAGCCGCAGCGGGCGTGCCGGTAATCTGGCCGGTCGCTGCGTTCATGGTCAGAGTTGTCGGCAGCGCCGGCAAGACACTGTAGGCCAGAGGCGTTGTTCCGCCGGAGCCGGTCACCGGTGTGAATGCCGTTGCCGCGTGGCCCGCGGTCAGCGTGGTCGTGGGGATGGCAGTCGTTGCCGAAACTACGCCATTCACGGTCAGGCTGAAGGTTGCTGTGCCGGTTGCGCCGTTTGAATCGGTCGCGGTAACGGTGTAGACGGTGGTCGCACTGGCCGCAGCTGGCGTGCCGGTGATCTGGCCCGTCGCCGGGGCCATGGTCAGAGTTGCAGGCAATGCCGGCAAGACGGTATAGGTGAGCGCTCCCGTGCCGCCCGTGGCTGTGACCGGCGTAAAGGCCGTGGCCGCATGGCCCGCAGTGAGCGTGGTCGTGGGGATGGCAGTCGTTGCCGAAACTACGCCATTCACGGTCAGGCTGAAGGTTGCGGTGCCGGTTGCGCCGTTCGTATCCGTCGCGGTGACGGTGTACGCGGTGGTCGCACTGGCCGCAGCTGGCGTGCCGGTGATGGCGCCCGTCGTCGGGGCCATGGTCAGTGTTGAAGGCAGCGCCGGCAGGACGGTGTAGGTGAGCGCACCGGTGCCGCCTGTGGCTGTGACCGGCGTGAAGGCCGTGGCCGCATGGCCCGCCGTCAGCGTGGTCGTCGGTACCGCCGTGGTTGCCACCACCGCGCCGTTCACCGTCAGGCTAAACGTCGCCGTGGCGGTCGCGTTGTTGTGGTCCGTTACGGTCACTGTGTAGACGGTCGTCGCGCTGGCTGCGGCCGCAGTCCCGGTGATCTGGCCCGTCGCCGCGTTCATGGTCAGGGTTGCAGGCAGCGCCGGCAAGACGCTGTAGGCCAGCGGCGCTGTCCCGCCGGAGCCTGTCACCGGAGTGAAGGGTGTCGCCGCATGACCCGCCGTCAACGTGGTGGTCGGTACGGCGGTGGTTGCCGAAACGGCACCGTTGACGGTCAGACTAAAGGTTGCGGTGCTTGTCGCGCCGTTCGTATCGGTTGCGGTGACGGTGTAGACGGTCGTGGCGCTCGCCGCGGCTGGGGTGCCGGTGATCTGGCCCGTCGCCGGGGCCATGGTCAGGGTTGCGGGCAGTGCCGGCAAGACGCTGTAGGTGAGCGATCCCGTGCCGCCTGTGGCTGTGACCGGTGTAAAGGCTGTTGCCGCTACACCTGCCGTGAGCGTAGTGGTCGGAATGGCCGTGGTCGCTACGACCGCGCCGTTCACCGTCAGGCTAAAGGTTGCTGTGCCGGTGGCGCCAACCGTATCGGTCGCGGTGACGGTGTAGACGGTCGTTGCGCTGGCCGCGGCCGGCGTGCCGGTGATCTGGCCCGTTGCCGAGGCCATGGTCAGGGTCGCAGGCAGAGCGGGTAAGACGGTGTAGGCGAGGGCACCGGTTCCACCCGTGGCTGTGACTGGAGTGAAGGCTGTCGCCGCGTGGCCGGCGGTCAGCGTGGTCGTGGGTACGGCGGTGGTTGCTGAAACCGCGGGATTGATGGTGAGGCTGAAGGTGTTCGTCGCCGTGGCGCTGTTGGCGTCGGTCACGGTTACTGTGAAACTCGAGGACGCATGGGTCGCGTTCGGTGTGCCGGTAATCTGGCCGGTCGAGGTGTTGTAGGCCAGAGTCCCGGGCAAACTTGGCGAGACGCCGTAGGTGTAAGGCGTGGTGCCGCCCGAACCCGTCACGGGTATGACTGGTGTTACAGCGTGATTCAGAGTAAAGGCGACAGTGGCAACCGACTGGGTCGCCGCCAGAGTGGCGTTCACGGTCAGGTCAAAGGTCGCGGTGTCGGTTGCGCCATTTGCGTCAGTGACCGTTACCGTGTAGGTCGTGAGTGCACTCGCCACGCTGGGCGTGCCGGTAATCTGGCCGGTCGTTCCGGACATGGTCAGACCCGTAGGCAGAGTCGGCGAGACACCGTAGCCGAGGGTTCCCGTGCCACCGCTGCCGGTGACTGGGGTGAACGGCGTGGCCAGGTGGCCCTGGGTCAGGACGGTGGATGCGACCGCAGTGGTTGCGGTCACGGCGGAGTTGACGGTGAGGCTGAAGGTAGCCGACGCGTGATTGGCTTCGCTATCAGTGACCGTGACGGTGTAGGTGGTCAGCGCATGGGCCGCAGCGGCCGTGCCGGTGATCTGGCCCGTCGTCGTGCTCATGGTGAGGGTTGCAGGCAACGCCGGCGAGACGCCATAGGTGAGGGCGCCAGCGCCACCCGAGCCGGTGACCGGTGTGAACGGAGTCGCGGCATGACCGGCTGTCAGCGTGGTTGAGGCGACGGCCGTGATCGCCGTCACGGCGGTGTCAATGGTGATGGTCTGGGTGTTGTCGTGACTGGACTCGAACCCTCCTACGCCACCCGGATCGGTGTAAGAGGCGATGACGTGGTACGTGCCTACCGCAGTGTTGGCCGGGATGCTGTAATTCTGGCTACCGGTCGCACCGCTGCCGTTGAGGGTGAACGGGCCGATCGCGGTGCCGATGACGGTGCCCCCGCACGGGAAGGTTTGCGTGGTGCAGACGGTGAAGGTGACGTCGCCATCGGTCACGACTGAATTGTTGCTGGTGCGCTTAACAGTTGCACTGAGGGCAACGGTGGTGGCGCTGGCGCTGACCACGAAGGCGTTCGGGGAAGGAGTTCCCGCTGTGGTGGTGGTGGGGATGTTGGGCGCGGTGCCGATGTTGAGGGTTTCGGAACCGGCGGTCAGAGTGTCGGCGCCGACCACCAGCATGCTGACGTTCAGCGTGTCGGTGCCCGCCGCGCTGACGGTAAGGGCACTAAAGGTTGCGCCGATGCCACCGACGGTGGTCGCGGAGGTTCCGGTGGCGGTTCCGGTGCCGGTGAAGATCAGGGGTACCGTGACGCCGCCGACGTTCTGGCCACTCTCGGTGACGGTGACGATGACCGGGGGCACGGTCCCGGCAACGGTCGCGGCGCCGGCATAAGGCCCGTCTGGGGTAGCGAATGCCACCGCGGTGTAATCGGTCTGGACCGAGCCGGAGTCAGAGCAGTTGGCAACGCCGTAACCGGCGGGGCTTGCGTTGGAGAAGCCGCGCTGGTCGGTGGTGAAGCCGGAAGGAATATCGGCATGCAAGCCACCGCAGATGGCGGTGCTGCCGGGTTGCGGCAGGATGGTCGATGTTGAGCCGCCATAGTTGCCCAGAGCGGAGAGAGTGGCGGTTGAGGTCAGGTAGGCGTTGCCAAAACCGCTTGCAGGGCAATCGGGAGACGAGCCCGGATCGCACTCGGAAGTTTCCCCGAAGATGGAGTTGGTGACGCTGAGAGTAGCACCGCTGCTGTGGATGCCGCCGTTGGTGTTTCCGGCAAGGGTGCTGTTTTGCACCGTGAGGATGCCCTGGTTGTAGACCGCGCCAGAGATGACGGTGGTATTCGTGATGTTTCCTGAGAAGGTGTCGTATTGCAGTACGACGGGATTAGGCGTGTCGAGATAGATCGCGCCGCCGTCGTCCGCCTTGTTAGCGGAGAAGGTGCTGTCAGTGACGGTGAGCGGACCGCTGCTGGTGATAGCCCCGCCGCTGCCGCCTTGTCCAGGGGTGCTGGACGCGGTGTTGCCGGAGAAGGTGGAATTCGCAATCGTAAGCGTGCCGGTATTGAGGATCGCGCCGCCTTCGCTCGGGTTGGCCTGGCCGCCGCCGGTTGCGCTGCCGGCGGTGTTGTTGAGGAAGGAGCTGTTGCTCACGCTCAGAGTGCTGGCGTTAAAGATGGCGCCGCCGTAGCCCTGGGCGAAGCCGCCGGAAGCGACGGTCGCGGTAGAAGCATTCTGAATGGTCAGATTGGCAATACTGAGCGATGAGCCGCCGTCGACCCAGAACCCCTGGTAGGTGCTCTTGCCGTCGATGGTGAATCCACTCGAAGGCCCGGTGATGTCAATCGCGCCTTCGATCTTGGGCAGGATACCGGTGAGCGTGAGGGTAGCGCCGTTCAGGGTGGAATCAAAGGTGATGTCGCCGTTGCCCTGTGTATTCGCAGCGTTGATTGCCTGGCGGAGCGTGCAGGTGGCGCCGCAGGTTGCGCCGTCGGTATCGGCGCTCGACGTCACTTTGAGGAAATTGGTCTGGACCGCGCCCGCGTCGGTGGCCCCTGTTCCGCAGGTCGCATCCAGGGGAAGTCCGCGCTGATCGACGGTGAGGGCAGTGCCGCCGACATTCAGTGCGCCAGCGGTGGTCCCGCCGCAAATGGCCGCGCTGCCTGATTGAGGCACCATGGTCTCGGTAAAGCCGCCGTTGAAGCCGAGCGCTCCGAGGTCGATCACGGAGGGCGCCGTGATGTTGCCGTTGCCATCACCCGTCGAGGGGCAGCCGGGCCCGTTCGCCCCGGTGCCGCTGTAGCACTCTGCGGCATTCGTCGAATCACCCGGAGAGCCCACGATGCTGTCGGTGACGGTCATGGTACCGGCGTTGTTCAGGGCGCCGCCCAGTCCCGCAGCGGCAGTGTTGTTCCAGAAGGTGCTGTCGTGAATGGTCAGGGTACTGCCGTTGTCGTTGAAGATGCCGCCGCTGCCGGCACTGGCGCCGTTGGTTCCAGCTTGGTTGTTGGCAAAAGTGCTGTCGCTGATGGTCAGCGTCACCGGCGTGTAGGTGTAAATCGCGCTGCCTATCCAGGCGGAGTTTCCCGAGAAGGTGCTCTGGTAGATCGTGGCCGGTGAGCCGATGGCGTAGAGAGCGCCGGCGAGACCGCCGCCGGAAGCGGGGGCGGAGTTATTGGAGAAGGTGGTGCCAGTTACAGTGAGCGGGCCGGCCGCGAGGACTCCGCCAGCGCCGTTCGCCGCGGAGTTACCGGTAATGACCATGTTGGTCAGGGTCAGATTGACGCCGGTGTAAGCGTAAATACCGGCGCCGTAGCCCGGGTCGCAGGTGCAGCCGCCCGTCGCGTTGACGAAGCCGTCGGCGACGGTGAAATTTTGAAACGTCGCGGATCCGTTTTCAATCAGGAACACCTGATACAGGTTGTTGCCGGAAACGGTAAGGCCGCTGCCGGGCGCAGCAGTGAAGGTGACGGAGTTCGTCGTGGCTGTCGGGTAAGTGACAGAGGCCGTGCTGGTCAGGGTGATGGTCCCAGAGACGCCTGTCATGTCGACGATGGCTGAGTTCGTGGTGTCGGCATTGACAGCCGCGATCGCGTCACGCAGAGAGCAACTCCCGCTGCCGCCCGGATTGTTCGCCGGGCAATTGGCCGCAGTGCCTGCGCCGCCAGGGTCGGTCGTCACACTGACCGTAAAGGTGTCCGTCGCCGCGGCGGCGTTGGTCGCAGGCGCCAGGAATAGGGGCGCGAGCCAAACGAGATTGGCAAAGAGGAAGGACAGAACGCGGAAGGACGACGAACGACGGGAAGCAACCACTGGCGACATACACAAACCTCACAAGAAATCGAATCGTGCTCTGCGACGAGGCACACACGGGCCTCGCATGGCGCAGTACAGCAATGCAGGTCAGGATTAGAAATCGTCAGGACAGGTATCTAAACCGCGCACCAACCTGTCCGGCACCAAAGACAACTAAGAGGATCAAAAAATTTCCCAAGGGTGAGCCGAGGGAGCAGACAGCAAAGTTCGCCTGCAAACACACCACCAGGAAGCTAAGTCTTGAATCGTGCAGTTCAAGTTAGCGTTGAAAGGAACCAGGGTCAATGACTCTTTGGGGTACTCTTTCGTGGTACCAGCTGAGGAAAAAGGGACTGGGTTGAAGAAGGCTTTGGCAATCCGGGTGCAGGAGTTGCAGCATCGACTTCCGATGAAACCGGATCCAGCGACGCTTCTCCGTGGAGAGAAGTGCGTCGGTGGCGGTTGACCTTTGGTACCGAGGCGCAGCGCGGAGGCACGCTTCGAAATTGGCCGAGGGGTGCTGCCCCATTTCCCGGGCGCATTTATCGGGCTGTGACCTTTGCGCCACAATAGCGGTGCACAAGGTACTAAAGTAATACACACAAAGATTACCTTCGCTGGTAAGATTTGTCTACTTTCAACGCAGTTCCTACACGGATTTATGCCGCCGCATCAACAGACTATGGCCTGAACCGGAACAGAACCCTCATAGAATGGGCCATTTTCTGTGGAAAACCCGAAAGTAACCGGTTGTTGAAAAACTTGGTGACTGACGTGCCTTCAACGAGGCAGACTTTATTCGCTCAGTTTGTCCTTCGAACCGGCACCAGAACGCAGGGACCCAGTCGAAAGTGGGCCCTATCCGGCTACTGAGGAGCACCGATTTTAGGCGCCTCAGGCTGGATTGTGGTCCGAAGAAGCTGAACGCTTTTTGTTTTGCAAGAGGTGAGGTAGATGCACTCGATATTCTTCGTACCCCCCGCGGGGTGTGCCCGCGGCGTCGTCCACGCGTCCTCCGGCAACCAGGCAAACCAGCACACTTCGAGCCGTCGAGTGCGGAGACAGATGTGGTGCGCCGGTGCGCTCGCATTGGCGGCGTGCTGCGTTTCCGTCCTGCTGTCGGGATGCGGAAGCATCATGTCCAACGCGGCGAGCGGTAGCCTGGTAGCTTCGGCGAATTCACTTTCCTTTGGAAGCGTGTCGTTAGGGCAGACGTCCGGCGCCTCGGTATCGCTCAGGAATGAGAGCACGGCAGCGGTACAGATTTCCCAAGTCAGCTTGACCGGGCCGTTTTCCGTGATGGGGCAAAGCGGCATGCCGGTCACGATCGCCTCCGGCGGCACGTACGCGGTGAGTTTGCAGTTCACGCCAACGTCGGTTGGGGCGGCGACAGGCAGCCTGACGCTGACCACCAACTCGACCTCGGGCAACCCAGTGGTGAGCCTGAGCGGCACGGGCACGGCGGATGCGCAGGCAAGTGCACCGGGAGCGATGATCAGCCCCGCGCCGGGAAGCGTGTTGCCTGGTTCCTCGGTGACGTTCACATGGTCAGCGGGAAGCGGCGTGGCGGAATACCAGCTGTGGGTGGGATCGACGGGCGCGGGCTCGCAGAATCTGGGTGCTTATACAGAGGGCGTGGCTACGGGGAATACGGTTTCGGCGACGGCAACCGGACTGCCGACCAGCGGAGCGACCCTGTATGTGCGGCTGCTCTCGGAGATCGGGGGAAACTGGCAGTCCACGGACTACACGTATACGGAAGCCAGCACGGTAGACACGCCGGTGACAACGGTGAGCGCAGTCTCGTGCACGAGTGCGACGATCACAGGCGCGGGGACGGACACCTGCACGGTGACGCTCGACGCGCCGGCCAGCAGCGGTGGCGCGTCAGTGAGCCTGGCGAGCAGCGACTCCGCTTTGACGGTACCCTCGTCGGTACTGGTTGGGGCAAACCGGAGCAGCGCAACCTTCACGGCGATCGCGGCCGCGGTGAGCGCAACACAGACGGCGACGATTACGGCCAGCGTGGGAACCAGCTCGGCGACGTTTGCTCTGCAACTGAGCCCGCAGGCGGCGAGCAGCGGGACTGCGGCTCTGAGCCTGAGCGCCAGCAGCCTGTCCTTCGGCGATGTCACGGTCAACACCCAGGCGACGCCCCAGTCCGTGACGCTGCTGTCGTCGGGAACGGCGGCTTTAACCATCAATTCGGTGACGGTGGCCGGGGCAGGATTCGCGATAGCGGGACCGGGCTTCCCGGTGACACTGAACCCCGGAAATGCGGTTACAGTGCAGGTGAAGTTCGATCCTGCCACGGCGGGCGCGGCAAGCGGAACGCTGACCGTTGTCACGAACGCTCCGACTAACGGTACGGCGCTGGTGAGTCTGAGCGGAACGGGCGATGCGGCGGCGGGGACGCTGAGTACGCTCTTCTGCCAAAGCGGGACGATTACGGGCGCGGGCAGTGATGCGTGCACCGTGAACCTGACGGCGGCGGCGCCGGCGGGCGGACTGACGGTGAATGTGTCGAGCAGCAATACCGCTTTGACGGTGCCGGCTACAGTGACGGTGCCGGGGGGCGCGATGGGTGCGTTCTTTACGGCCACAGCCACAGCGGTGACGTCGACCCAGACAGCCAACGTGACTGCGACCGCAAACGGTCTTTCGAAGATTTACGCTCTGCAGCTGGTGGCACAGACGCCAGGGCTGAGTGTGAGTTCGACCAACCTCAATTTCGGAGATGTGACGGTCAATACGTCCACGACCGAGACGATCACGCTGACCTCGACCGGAACCTCTCCGCTGACTGTTAATTCAGCTGCGCTGGCGGGAACCGACTTCTCAATGTCGGGCGCGGCGTTCCCAGCAACGCTGAATCCGGGACAATCGGCAACTCTGCAGGTGAGCTTCGACCCGGGTACGGTGGGAGCGCAGACTGGCACGATCACGATCTCCAGCAACTCGGCAACCAACGGAACCGTGGTGGTCGCCCTCAGCGGGACGGGACAGTCGGCGGGAGGCACGCTCAGCGGGCTCTCCTGTGCGAACGGGACGATCAGCGGCGCAGCCAGCGATTCATGCACAGTGTCGCTGAATTCGGCCGCACCGACAGGCGGGCTGACGGTCACACTGAGCAGCAACAATTCGTCGGTGACCGTGCCTGCTTCCGTGACGGTGCCGACGGGGGCTACCACCGCTCCCTTCACGGCAACGATTGCCGCGGTCACCTCGACGCAGTCCGCCACGCTGACGGCGACAGCCAGCGGCGTTTCGAAGGTCTATGCGCTGCAACTTAATGCGCAGACGGTGGGGATGAGCCTGAGCACCAACAGCCTTGCCTTCGGAGACGTGAACCTCAACACTTCCACGAGCCAGTCGGTGACAGTGACCTCGTCCGGTACAGCTGCGCTGACGATTAACTCGGCAACGCTGACGGGAACCGGCGGCTTCACCCTGGGCGGGGCGACGATCCCGGTGACGCTGAATCCAGGACAATCCGCGACACTGCAGGTCACGTTCGATCCGACCACGGCAGGAGCGAAGACCGGATCGATCCTGATCACCAGCAACGCCACTACGAACCCGACGGCAACGATCAGCCTGAGCGGAACGGGCGACGCGGCGGCGGGCACGCTGAGTTCGCTCACCTGCACCACGGCATCCTTCTCAGCCGCGGGCACGGATGCCTGCACGGTGACGCTGAGCGCCGCAGCACCGGCCGGCGGACTGGCGGTTACGCTGGCCAGCAACAATACAGCGGTCACGGTGCCAGCTTTAGTGACGGTGGCAGCGGGCGCTACCACCGCTCCCTTCACGGCAACGATTGCCGCAGTCACTTCAACGCAGTCCGCCACGCTGACAGCGACAGCCAGTGGGGTCTCGAAGGTCTACACGCTGCAGCTCAACGGGCAGACGGTGGGGATGAGCCTGAGCACCAACAGCCTTGCTTTCGGAGACGTGAACCTCAACACTTCCACGAGCCAGTCGGTGACAGTGACCTCGTCCGGTACAGCTGCGCTGACGATTAACTCGGCAACGCTGACGGGAACCGGCGGCTTCACCCTGGGTGGGGCGACGATCCCGGTGACCCTGAATCCAGGACAATCCGCGACACTGCAGGTCACGTTCGATCCCACCACGGCAGGAGCGAAGACCGGATCGATCCTGGTCACCAGCAACGCCACTACGAACCCGACGGCAACGATCAGCCTGAGCGGAACGGGCGACGCGGCGGCGGGCACGCTGAGTTCGCTCACCTGCACCACGGCGTCCTTCTCAGCCGCGGGCACGGATGCCTGCACGGTGACGCTGAGCGCCGCAGCACCGGCCGGCGGACAGGTGGTTACACTGGCCAGCAACAATTCATCGGTCACGGTGCCGGCTTCGGTGACGGTGGCAGCGGGCGCTACCACCGCTCCCTTCACGGCAACGATTGCCGCGGTCACTTCAACGCAGTCCGCCACACTGACAGCGACAGTCAGTGGGATTTCGAAGGTCTACACGCTGCAGCTCAACGGGCAGACGGTGGGGATGAGCCTGAGCACCAACAGCCTCGCCTTCGGAGACGTGAACCTCAACACGCCCACGAGCCAGTCGGTGACGGTGACCTCGTCCGGTACAGCTGCGCTGACGATCAACGCGGCGGCGGTAACGGGAACTGGCTTCACCGCGGCGGGAGTGACGTTCCCGGTGACCCTGAATCCGGGACAATCCGCGACGCTGCAGGTGACGTTCGATCCGACCACGGCAGGAGCGCAGACCGGATCGATCCTGATCACCAGCAACGCCACTACGAATCCGACGGCAACGATCAGCCTGAGCGGAACCGGCGACTCGACCACGGGCGCGCTGAGTTCGCTCACCTGCACGACCATGTCGTACTCGGCCGCGGGCACGGATACCTGCACGGTGACGCTGAGCGCCGCGGCACCGGCCGGGGGACAGGTGGTTACGCTGGCCAGCAACAATTCGGCAGTAACGGTACCGGCTTCAGTGACGGTGGCGGCGGGCGCTACAACCGCTCCCTTCACGGCAACGATCGCCGCGGTCACTTCAACGCAAACGGCGACGCTGACAGCAACCGCGAGCGGCGTGGCAAAAACTGCCGTCCTGCAGCTAACCGGAGGGTCGATTGGACTGAAGCTTGGATCGACGAGCGTCGCGTTCGGCGATGTCGACCTGAACACACCCACTACGCAAACCGTGCTTCTAACCTCGTCGGGGACCGCGGCGGTCACCATCAGCGCGGCAACGCTGACGGGGACGGGCTTCACGATGTCAGGAGTCACGGCCCCTGTGACTCTGGGTCCGGGCCAGACGGAGACGCTGGATCTGGTGTTCGATCCAACGACCGCCGGAGCGGCCACGGGGCTGGTGACGATCACCAGCAACGCTACCAGCGGAGCAACGGCGACGATCGCCCTGAGCGGGACGGGCGTCTCGTCGGCCTCCTATGAAGTGCAGCTGACCTGGGACGCACCGACGGAAACGACTGACCCAGCGGTGGGATACAACATCTATCGATCGACGGGCAGCGGGTCGTATGAACTGGTGAATACGTCGGTCAATACACCAACAACGTTTACCGACACTACGGTGGTGAGCGGCAGCAGCTACAACTATGAGGTCACCAGCGTGGATGCGTCGGGAGTGGAAAGCGCGCCCTCGAACGTCTACACGGCGGCCATTCCGTAACGAGCGAAGTACCTCAACTCAAAACAAAAGGCCCGCCGTTTGGCGGGCCTTCTCTTTGCTGTGCTGGCGATGGATAGGGCAGGAGTCGAGGGAAAGCTGGGTCAGCACTTTGCGATGTTGGGGGCCTGAATGTTGCGGGTTGCGTTGCGGGTGTCCACGACCAGCTTCGCTTTCGCAACGATGCCGGGATAGTCGTACTGCGAGTGATCGGTAACGATGACGACGCAGTCGAATTCCGGAATCTTCTCCAGCGGGGTGCTGGTCATATTGAGCGCGTATTTACGTCCGTGACCGACGGTGGGGAAGAAGGGGTCGTTGTATTCGACGTGCGCGCCGCGCTTTTGCAGAAGCTCGATGATGGTGAGCGAGGGCGACTCGCGAAGGTCGTCGATGTCGCGTTTATAGGCGAGTCCGAGGATCAGGATGCGGGAGCCGCGCAGCGCTTTGCCCTGCTGGCTCATGGCTTCGATGATGTTCTCGACCACGAAGTAGGGCATACCGATGTTGATTTGCCCGGCCAACTCGATGAAGCGGGTGTTGAAGTCGAATTCCTTTGCTTTCCAGGACAAGTAGAACGGGTCGATGGGAATACAGTGGCCGCCGAGACCGGGACCGGGATAAAACGCCTGGAAGCCGAAGGGCTTGGTTTTGGCCGCGTCGATTACTTCGAAGAGGTCGATGTCCATCCGCATGCAGAGCTGCTTCAGCTCATTGACGAGCGCGATGCTGACGCAGCGGTAGATGTTTTCGAGCAGCTTGGTCATCTCCGCTGTGGCAGGTGAGGAGACAGGCACGGTGCGGTTGAAGATGGCGCCATAGACCGCGGAGGCCAGATCACGAGCGGCGGGCCCGCAGCCACCGACGACTTTGGGGATGTCGCGACGGGCGACGGTATCGTTGCCTGGATCTTCCCGCTCGGGCGAAAACGCGACGTAGAAGCCGGGGCTGGAGGCATCGCGCGCGATGCGCAGACCAGCGGGATTTCCCTTCTCGAGCAGCGGGACCACGACTTCCTCGGTGGTTCCAGGATAAGTGGTGCTTTCGAGGATGATCAGCTGCCCGTCGTGGACATGCGGAGCGATGCTGCTGACGGTACCGGTGACATAGCTCAGGTCCGGCTCGTGGTACTCGTTCAGCGGAGTCGGCACACAGATGATGATGACGTCCATCGCGGCAATCTGTGCGTAGTCAGCGGTTGCGGTGAAGCCGCTCTTGCGGGCCAGCTGAATCTCGGCGCCTGGAATGCGGACGATGTAGGAGCCACCGCGGTTGAGGGTGTCGACTTTGCGGGAATCGATGTCAAAGCCGGTTACGCGAAAGCGCGCATCGCTGAACAGCAACGACAGGGGGAGGCCGACGTAGCCCATGCCGACAATGCCGATGCGGGCCTGGCGGCTCTCGATCTTCTGCAGCAATTCAGTGGTTTTGTCTAAAGAAGTCACGGTCATTGTTGCTCCCATCATAGATACCAAAAAAGAGGACGCCTGTGTATTGCTCACCATTGTCAGCCGCATTCACAGGGCGGGAAATGCCACAATTTCGTCATGCGGATTCACTGGATCAAGCGGAAACCACGACTGCTTCGTCGGTGGAGGGCGGCTTGAAGAATCCGCGCAGGATTTCGACGTAAAGCTGTTTCTGGCGCAGGACGTAGAGGAGAATCCACAGGTAGACTCCGGAGAGGATGGCGGCGCACAGAGCCAGGCGGGGCAGCGGCGACAACAGGTGGCCCCAGAAGAAGCGCGGCGCAAAGGCGACCGCGGCAGCGATGACACCCGCGAGCATGGGCCGGCCGATCGACAGCAGAAGGTCGCGAAGCAGGACGGGCGTTCCGCTGCGGGACCAGGCGATGAGGGGAATGACCGACACCATCATTACGGTCGAGTAGGCTACGGCAACGCCTTTCGGTCCCCAGGGCAAGCCGATGGCGTAGCCACCGACGAGCAGGGGCGCCATCACAAGCGCTATTCGCAGGCCTCGCCCGACCAGCCCGCACGATGAGAGCAGCCATCCCAGAGGCGCGAGAATCGCAAAGCCAAGAGTGGTGGGCGCCAGAATGCGGAAGATCGGGACGGCGGAGTTCCATTTGGGCCCGAGGAAAACGTGAATGATGTCGTCGCCAAAAAGGCCGCACATCAAGGTGATGGGCACGGTGAGCGACAATACCAGCGAATAACCCTTAAGGAAAAAGCTTCGCAGGCGAGCCGGCTGGTCCTGGAGGCGCGACAGCGCCGCGAAGACTACGCCGCCAGCGGCTGAGTTCAGATTGTCGGTCGGGATGTTGACCAGCTGATAGGCGCGGCCGTAAATGCCGAGCGCGTCGACGCCCCAAAAGCGCCCCAGCAGAACCTTGTCCAGGTTCATGGCGAAGTACATGATGAGGCCATTCAGCGTGAGCGTGCCGCCGAAGCGCATCATGTGGAAAATCTCAGTGTGTTTGCGCGGCTTGCCCGGTACCCAGCGCGAAGCCACCCAGACGCCGATGGTGTAGACCAAGGGCGTGACGGTGGAGGTGGCGACGAGCGACCAGTATGCAAAACCGCGCAGCGCCATGGTGATGCCGATGGAGGTGCTGACCGCCAGCGACACGATGTCGATCATCGACAGCGTGACGAAGCGCATCTGGCGCTCGAGCAGGGCGCTGTGCTGTACTCCGGCAGCATTGAAGACAAAGGCCGTGGCGAGGACAGCGGTGACGCCGACCAGACGCGGCTCGTGATAAAACGCAGCGACGAAGGGGCCGAGGGCAACGGCGACGACGCCCAGAACGACGCCGACCAGCAGATTGATCCAGAACAGCGTCGACGACTGCTCGGTGGTGATGGACTGACGCTGCACCGCGGCGGCGGAGAGGCCGAAATCGCGAAAGACGCTGAAGACGCCGATGACGGCGGTGACCATACCCACGAGGCCAAAATCTTTGGGGAGCAGGAGACGGGCCATGATCATCAGGGTGCCCGTTCGCAGCAGAAGGGTCGTAATCTGCGAAACGATTTTGGCGAGGCCGCCACGCATCGTTCGTTGTTTCAGATCTTTCATCGTCTCCCCACGCTGCTTGGGTGGATGGCCGCCTCCCTTCCCTGACAATACCTGCCGGTCACGTCAGAGCACCAGCTTGCGGCAATAGAACGCCTCGGCGTAGCCGCTTTCCGCATTGCATTCCATGCCGCGCAGCCGCATCAGCGAGTGAAAGGTGGACTCCTGGAACCAGCTCCGGCTGCGCTGCGAGGCGAAACCGTCCATGAGGTGACGGACCTTGGTCTGGCACATCTCCTTGGTGAGGGGAACGAAGACGGAGGGCCGTCCCATATCGCCGTCGTACTTGGGAATCTCGTACTCGAGGATGAAGTGATTGCGGAAGGTGTTCCAGGTCAGCTCCGACAGGAGACGGTGGTCCTGGTGCGCGTCGTGGCGCTGATGGGTGAAGATGAGATCGGGATCGACCTTCTGCTTCAGTTCCTCGAAGGTCGCCTTCACCTCGGAGCCGACGAAGGGCATAAAACCATCGGGAAATTCCTTGAGCATCAGGCGGTCGATGCGGCCCGAACCCGCAAATAGTTCCGCCGCCTTCTGCGCCTCCGCCTTGCGGACGCCCATGGCATTGAAGACGACCCAGTGAAAGGAACAGTCGGGATACTGATCGACGAGGCGAAGGATGGTGCCGCCACAGCCAATCTCAATATCGTCGGAATGCGAACCCAGGCACAGGACCTTGATGGCCCCGCCTTTCTTCACATCGAGGTTCAGTTTGATCATAGGGATGGGTCTTTCAAAGTACGACAAGCCGGCGACGGCGACGATTCAGGTCGACGAAACGACGGCGGAGAGAGCTCGTTCAGCGGCTTTTTCGCCGCTGATGAAGCTTTCGTCGGTCCACATGTAGCCCCAGTCGCCATAGCGCCCGCAATAGGCGATACCGATGTCGTCGAGGTATGCGTGGACGGTTTTGAGTGATTCGGCGCGTTCGAGATCGAAGATGATGTTGGCGTATTTGAGCAGCATCGCCTTCTTGTCGAGGATCTGGTCGTTGTCGCGAATGATGCCGACCTTGCGCAGGTCGCGAATGACCGGCTCGATCCAGTCGTCGGCATTGCCGCGGAAAGGCTTGTACTTCTCCGAGAAGTAGACTTCCGCCTGAATGTTGCCGGCGCCCGGAGGGGCGTTCTTCGCCGAGAGCATGTACGGGAAGCCGAGGCGGCTGAAGCAAATGTCCGGATCGTAGAAATACGTCATGTGCGCGTTGGAAATGTCGTCGCGGTTGAGGCCGATGTTGACGAGCACGCAGGTGGAGCAGGTGAGTCGGCCAGCCGCATCGACCACATCCTGGGGCGCGCCTTTGATCATGCGAATCAGATCGGGCAGCGGCACCGAGGAAACCAGGGAATCGTAGTTCGTGACGAGGCCATTGGAGAAGCGAAGTTCCCGCGCACGGGGATCAACGGAGACCAGCTCATGGTTGAGCTTGATGTTCCCCATGGGAACAAATTTGTTGAGGTAGAGGCGGAATCCGCCTTCACTCGGATAGCGGAAATGGGTGATGTAATGCACCTGGGGAGCCGATGCGGAGAGTGCGCCGCGCAGCATTTCTTCGAGACTGGCGCGGTAGATGCGCGGCCCCAGCCAGTCGGTGCTCATGTTCTCGGCTTCGGTGGTGTGGTACTTGCGTGTGTAGCGCATGGGGAACGACTCGGCAAAGGTCTTGCCGAAGCTGGCATAGAGCCAGTCGGCATAGTTTTTGATCGGGCGCTCGGGCGCGTTGCGCTCTTCGAGAAAATCGGTGATGACCTTGATGATGGTTTCTTCCGGCAGTCCATGCATGTGGAGCTGGACGGGATGCGGGGGCCAGTAGCCTTCCCAGTAGTTATTCAGCGAAATGGGAATGGTCTCGTAGCGCCCACCGACGCTCTCCGCGAAGAGTTCCTGGATGCGGGTGTCTTTGGTAAAGGAGATATGCGGCCCGACGTCAAAGAGGAAGCCGCTCTCGTAGCGAAACGACATGGTGTGGCCGCCGTAGTACGCATTCTTGTCGTACATGACGGGCGCGACACCCTCCTGATGCAGCCGGTGGGCGGCTCCAAAGCCGGCCATACCGCTTCCAAGGACGACGATGTTAGGCGTAGACATTACGAAAATTCTCTCCGGGGTAGTTGTTGTTCGGTATCCCTCAGTTGGGGAGAGGGGGTCTTTCCTCAGTAACACTCATGGCCGACACTTTTGGGGCATGCCCGGTCAGCCGGCGTCGCGGGCCAAGGCCTCATACTGCTCAATCTGCTTGAGGGTGAGCTGCTGCAGATCGGCGCCAGCCTTGAAGCCTTTATACCAATCGGCGATCCAGGACAGAGCCTGTTTGAGGGATAGGACCGGCCGCCAATGCAGACCGGCGGCGGCTTTCGAGGCGTCGAGTTTCAGGGCGTGGGCTTCATGCGGATGCGCGGCGGAGTCGAGAGCCCATGCGGCGCCGCCGCCCCACTGGCGGACGAGCTCGTCGGAAATCCACGAAACCGGCTGGACATCGGAGTCGACCGGGCCGAAGTTCCATCCGGAAGCGAAGCGGGGGCCGTCTTCGGCGAGGCGCTCCGCCAGCATCAGGTATCCGCGCAGCGGCTCCAGAACAAACTGCCAGGGCCGGTAAGCGGAAGGATTGCGGATGAGACAGGGCTGGCCGTCGAGAAAGGCCCGCATGAGGTCGGGGATGAGCTGATGGCTTGTCCAGTCGCCGCCGCCGATGGCATTGCCGGCGCGGGCACTGCCGAGTGCGACGCCGTGATCGGCGATGGTGTTCGGCGAGAAGAAGGAATCGCGATACGCGCTGGTGACGAGTTCGGCGCAGCCCTTGGAATTGGAGTAGGGATCGTGGCCGCCCATCGGCTCATCTTCGCGGTAGCCCCAGATCCACTCACGGTTGTCGTAGCACTTATCGCTGGTGACGTTGACGAAGGCGCAGCGCAGTTTCAGCTGGCGAACCGCATCGAGCACATGCACGGTGCCCATCACGTTCGAAGCGTAGTTGCCGATGGGGTCTTCGTAGCCGGCCTTCACGACCGATTGCGCCGCGAGATGGAGAACGACTTCGGGGCGGCACTCGGCCATCGCGCTTTTGAGTTGCGCGAAGTCGCGAATGTCGCCTTGAAGCGAGCGCAGCTTGCCGGCCACGCGCGCCTGCTCGAAGAGACTTGGCTGGGTGGGCGGGTCGAGCGCATAGCCGGTGACGTCGGCTCCGAGCGTGTTCAGCCAGAGCGATAACCAGCTGCCCTTAAAGCCTGTGTGCCCGGTGAGAAAAACGCGCCGGCCCTGCCAGAAGGAGCGATTGACGTTCATCGAACTCCCGCGACAATTTCGGACGGCAACGCGGACTCCCCGGGAGCCTTCTTCGCCAGCGGCCAGCGAGCGTTCTGCTCCTGCCAGAGGGTTCCGGCGATGCCCTGGGGAACGGCATCGACGTCGTCGAAGCTGATGACGGCGTCCTTCGACAAGTTGCGCTTCAGTACGCATCCTTCGGAGAGGCCGATGGGCAGCGCCCTCATGCCGCGCGCCGATTCGGCATTGTCGATGAGGCCGTACGTGCAGAAGCCGCCGATGCCGTCGAGACGCTCGCCCGCTTTCAGGTCACGCTTCGCGACACTGACGACTTCGCAGACGGGTCCGCCGAGGGGCGTGACGGTCGCATCGCGATTGACGACCGCTCGGCCAATGGTCGACGCGATCTGCAGATGCGGCAGATGGAACGGCGTGTAGAAGACGTAGAAGGGTCCGTCGCCGAGCTTGTAGTAGGCGAGTTGGGCCTTTTTGAGCGGCGAAGTCTCGTGAATGATCACGAAAGCGCCGGTATGCGGAGCCGCGCCGAGAGCGAAGTCGACGAGGCCGGTCTCGAGCATTTCTTTCGCGGGCAGCAGATTCGCGACTTCACGAACGTAATTGCAGGGCGGACCGAACATACCGCGGCGTCCAACTTTAAAGCCGGTAGCGTTGGCGAGGACGGTGGCTTCCATCGAGAGCTTGGTGGAGTCGGCGAAGGAAGTGACCTTGCGGACGTCCTGATCGTTCTTCTCGGCAAACGCGCGCTGGGTTTCGGGGTTGCGGTAGTAGTCGACCATGCCCTTGATGTTGCCGGCAGCGACGATCTTCAGTCCCAGCGTGCGCAGGTAGCGCAGCAGGGTCATCGCGACACCGGGCTCATCGCCGTCGGTATGGGTGAGCACAACGCCCGCTTCGTCGGCTTTGACCTTGAGGATGGGGCCGACGAGGGAATCCAGCTCGGCATTCACGAGCACGACGTGCTTGCCGTATTTGAAGGCGTCGAGCACGACGCCGGCGGCGGCTTCGACGGTGCCTGTGACTTCGAGGAGGACGTCGATGGCGCCGCAAGCGGTCAGGACGGAAGGGTCGGTGGTGAGAACGTGCACGCCACGGGCGATCTGCTCTTCGGCTTCATGCGCCGAATGGACGAGGGCGCAGTTTGGGAAACCAGCCTCACGGAAGGCACGCTCCGCGTGTTCCGCAGTTCGGTTGGCAATCGCCACCAGGCGCATGCCCGGAACCGGCGTTCCCAGTTGCAGGGCGATGGCTCGGCCCGTTGCTCCGGCGCCGACCATGCCGACGCGGATCGGGTTTCCCGATGTTTCCAGCTTCTGCAAGGCAGTATCGACAGCACTCATTGGATCTCTCCAGTCATTCGGCGGATTTGCCGATGATGTGTTCTTGTTTTTGTGGTCGGGGAATCTGTCGGGCCTGGTTTCGATCAGTTGCGTATGGCCTTGCGCGACCCGGTGATTCCGTTGCCGACGGCGCTGCGCCGGTCGAGAAATTCCGCCACGGGCACCGGAGCGGACGGCCTGGGGTCATCCGTCCCGTTGTCGCCTCTCCACGCATGCCAGGGCGCCGATCCGCTGCCCCACAGGCTTTCCAGCGACTGGCGGTCTTTGAACGTATCCATGCCGGCCCAGAAGCCATCGTAGGTGTAGCCGAGGAGCTGCTTCTCATCGATCAGCCGCTGGAACGGTTCGATGACGAGCTCTTCGCCCTCTTCGATGTAGTCGAAGATCTCTTTTTTGAAGGCGAAGTACCCGCCGTTGATGCGCACGGAACCGTTGGTGATGGCGTGGACGCCGGTGACGAGGCTCGAGCCCGGCTCGGTCGAGACAACGTGATAGCTGAGGTTGGGCAGGACGCACAGGAAGCTGGCGACCTTCTTGTTGCGATGAAAATGGTCGAGCTGCTGGGGAAGCGGCAGGTCGGTAAGACCGTCACTGTAGTTGGCGAGGAATTCGTCTTCGCCCTCGAGATAGCGCTCGACCGCCTTCAGCCGCTGGCCGATGTTGGAGTTGATGCCGGTATCGGCGAAGGTGATGCGCCAGTCGTGAATGTCGCTGTTGAAGAGCTCGACTTTGCGGCCGCCCTGGGACAGCACGAAGTCGTTGGACGCGCACTCGCTGTAGTCGAGGAAGTAGCGCTTGATGGCGTCCGCGCCGTAGCCGAGGCAGAGGATGAAATCCTTGTGGCCATAGTGGGCGTAGTACTTCATCACGTGCCAGAGCACGGGCCGGTATCCAATCTGCACCAACGGCTTGGGAACATTCTCCGCATCGCGAATGCGCAGACCCATTCCACCGCAGAACAGAACGACTTTCATAATGCTTCTCCTTGTTGATTCACAGTCTTGATCGTTTCGAGCCCTGGGCTCGCGGGTTCAAATGATTGCGTACAGGGTTGCCGTGTGCCTGCGCCTTTTGCATCTACTTTGGCGTGGCGCCGACCACGGCGGAATTATGGGGAGGCGCGACGGACGCCGGCCTCATTTTTTCGCTCGCTGGAGGAAACAGCAGATCGAACTGAGCACCTGCCTGGGCTCTGTAGGCCGCCAAGCTCGCAGCCATGCTGATTTTGACTTCCCGCGTATGGTCGACCAGGGAGGCAAAAGCATCGGCCAGCCGATCCGGGTCGAAGGTTCGGATGTCGACACAGTATTGCGAGAGTCCCAGCGCCGCCATCAGGTCGGTCACTTTCGGGTGGTGCGAAATGGCCAGAACCGGCTTGTTCAAAATGTGGGCTAATACCACTCCATGGAAGCGGCAGGTAACGATGTAATCCATCGCCGCCATTCGGGACAGGAGCCCATCGACGCTGTCGACCGGCTCATAGGGCGGCGTGTCGATGTCCTGCTGCGTCCGCAGAACCCTGCGCAGGTCTTCGATCGCGGCAGGATCGGCGCCGGCGTCGCTGCCGAACAACTCGAGCGAACAGGAGTACCGGACCAGCGATGAGGCGAACGTCGCGAACTTGGCGAGGTACTCGTCGTAGAGAGCCTGCAGGTTCTCGCCCGTGTATTCGCGAGGGTCGCAAAACGGCCAGGGCATGGGAGCGAGGCCGACAACCGGCCCATTCCGCGTGTCTGGCGGAGCCGACGGCAGCGAAACGTCGAGGCTATAGACGTTGTCGGGAAAGACCTGACTCTTTCCTGTAAACCCAATTTGCCGCGCGAGGGCCTGCGAGGGCTCGTCGCGGAAGGACACGTAATTGGCGGCGTAAAGCGACCGGCGAACGAAGAACTTACTGAGCGGATGCCGCAGGGGACCCGCGCCGACGTTGAGGAAGACCCGCCTGACGCCGGCGAGCTTCGCCATCAGAACCCAGATCAGAATGGCGTAGGGAAAACCCCACGGACCGCTGCGTTCGGTGAGCTGGCCGCCGCCGCTGACGATGAGCATGTCGAACGGCCGGAGCTTTTGAAACGAGGTCGCCAGGAAAGCCAGCTCGCGGAAAATGTTTCTGGGAAGGCGAATGGCCGGATTTCTCGTTGTGGCCAGCCAGTTCCCTGGTCCGCGTTTGGTTTTCTCAGTCTTTGCGTTTTCTCTGGAGGCGTAGCCGATGCCCCAGGTATGTCTCCGAATCGCAAAAGACGGAATTCCGTGGCGGCTGCCCGTGTCGCCGGGGTTCATGGAAAAAGCCGCGATTTCAGCATCCGGCCAGCGCGAACGGATGTTATGGATGACGACGTCCATGATGGCGTCGTCACCGAGGTTGCCGCCGCCCGTGTGATGCAGGATGGCGATCTTCGCCGGTTTCTTTTGATCTGAGCTCATTGCAACCGAGTAGAACGGGCAGAAAAGAGTACTTCAGCAATTTGGGCTTCACGATCGAGCCCTGAAAGTCAGTTGTTCAGCGACGGCACCGGTTGGAGCGCGGATTCCGGTTGTGCCGGTACCGGTTGCGGGTGCTTCTGTGCGGCAAGGTCGGCCAGACTGCGGAGACGCGCTTTTCTTTCCACGATATGGGGCAGCGGTTCGAGACCGACAGTTTTGAGGATCATTTCCCAACGATATACCCAGTCGTGGCGCAGCAAAGCCTGCTGGACATTGGTTCGCCGCATCTGGTCTTCTTTTTCAGGATCCATCTGGACCATGCTGATGACCCTGGCGAAGTCCGGTGAGTTATAGGGGAAATCGATCATGGGGTCGGGCCAGTCGAAGAGCTGGGCGAAGGCTTCGTTGTTGGGCCGCTCGCCGACGTTGATCGCGCCCGCAGCCACGCCGTCGAAATAGCGGTAGCCGATTTCGATTTGATTGCCGCGTATGTCGGGCCGGTCGATGAGGCCGGGATTCACGATGAAGTAGCGGCTCCGCTTCAATGTGTTCGCGTACAGCTCGCGGTGGTCATTGGGGTCCAGCACCTGATCGGCGGAAGTGGTGTCGTACACATAGTAGAGGCCTTCTTCAGCAGCCAGCTTCAGGAGCGCCGCGTGGGTCGCCGCTCCTCTGCGTCCGATGCTGTACACGTCGATGCTGCGCTCGGGCGGATTCGGGTAGGGACAGAAGCGGATGGCGTCAACGGCGGGCGGCAGGTACATGCTTCTGGGGCCGATACGCTCGTTGAGCGGCCCGGGACTCTGGCTGTAGTAGAGGCAAACCAAGTCGAATTGCTTGAGCAGACGCAGGTAGTTGCCGTAGGCCTTCATCTGCGTGACCCACAGCTCGTCGATCACCATAACCGCTTTTTTGCAGCGCTCCCGCCAGTTGCCGATGGCGTTGATGCGGAGCACATCGGTGGGATCTCCGCAGACGGCAACGAAGAGGTCGTAGGTCTGGTCGAAGTTTTTCGACTCCATTCCGGGATTCAGGACGAGGGGGGTGTGGTAGGCAAGCTGCTTGGCGTAATGGTGACGGCGCGTCGACTGATCGAAGCGAGGCGCGATCATTTCCGCAGAGTCTACCTCGGCGATGACATCCTCGAATTCGAAATGGGCGCAACGAAACGGGAGCCGTTTGGCTGCGTTGCGCTGCGAGAACAGGAGGACGCGTGGTTTCTGATTTTGCATTTCCATCGCTTCGTAGACGACTCGGATAAAAGTGACGCTGCTGGATCAAACTTTTTCGGGCTTGTGCCCGGTAAGGACGGCTTCTCGACTTTGCTCGACCTGGTGGGGCGGCATGAGCGGCCAGGCGCGGTCCTGATCGGAAACCGCAGTGGCGGGCAGAGGCCATTGAATGCGAAACGCAGGATCGTCGTAGCGTGCGCCGCGGCAGGCGGTCGGGGTGTAAACCTGCGAGGTCATGTAGTGCATCTCGGTCCCGTCCACGAGGGTCTGATAACCGTGGCCGCAATGCTCGGGCACGAAGAGCATGCGCCCGTTTTCCTCGGTTAATTCGGCGCCAAACCACTGGCCAAATGTGGCGGAGCCTGGCCGCAGATCGAGCGCCACGTCGAACATCGCACCCCGGGTGCAGCGAACCAGTTTGGCTTCGAGCACGGGTTCGACCTGGTAGTGCATGCCGCGCAGCGTACCCTTCAGCGCGCTGAATCCCATATTCGCCTGGAGGGGAAGAAACTCGATACCGTGTTCGGCGAATTCACGGGAACACCAGGCGCGAAAAAAGCGTCCGCGATCGTCGCCGCGAAACTCCGGATCGATCACCCATACTCCCGCTATTGGCGTGTCGGTGAACCGCATCGGTTTCTACCTCTGGGAGCGTCCCGAGCCAGCCAGTTCCCTGGAGTCAGAGGCCTGGCCCACGCGAAAAACGGAAGCATAGCGAATCTGCGAGTCGGGTCTGCGGTCGTCGAAGGGTTCGAGACCCCAATATTCCAGCGGCCACCCGGCGAGGATGGAAGTATCTCCTTCGTGGATCTCCCGAGCCAGATCTGTAATCGGGCTCCAGGATTCCTCAAGAGCTACTTTCGTCCGCACGTCGAGATCGATGCCGGTCACGAAGAGATACTCGCCTGGTTTCACAAGCCGCCCGATGTTCCGCAGACAGTTTTGGGCATCCGGGGGTTCCATGTGGCAAAGAAAGCGATTGGCGACGACGACATCCTGGGGACCGATAGCGGCCAGCAATCCAGGATCGCCGGCGTCTCCGCACATCCAGGTGATGCCCTGACGAAGCCAGGGCTTAATGGTCGCCTGGTTCCCTTTCGTCTCGAACATGACTTCGATTTCCTGGGCGGACACGCGCTCGAACATCGACGCATTCTGGTCTCTCGAAGTGTTCCAGCTGACGTCCCCTTTTTGTTTGGCGGCCTCTTCGTTCTCGGAGGCCATCGCGTCGGAACCGCTGAGCGAATAGACGCCTCTGCGGGCGAAGTCCACGATTTCCTGGGAAATGTCGATGGCATGCACGTTCAGCTGCAGATCGGGGCGCGCCGTACGGATAGCCCACACCATGGAGTAGACTTCCGCTCCTTTGCTGCAGGCCAGCACCGTCATATCGAAGCGCGCGCCCTGGGGTTTCTGATCGGCGAGACGGTGTAGCAGCTCGAGTTCGGCACGATTGCGCAGAAAGAACGTGGCGAAATACTGCTGACGATCGGCGGAAAGACGAACCAGCCGATCCAGATGGCGTCCCCAGGCGCGAGTCACCGACCGGTTGCGGACCGAGGGAGAGAGATGCTTCCAGACACGTCCGGACTGCCCGATGTAGATGCTGAGGATGCGGCGCATGATCTTCGAGCCTGTGCCGATTTTGGGATCGCTTGTGTCGGTTGCTGGCATGGAAAAGGTTGGGAGATTCTCATCGCCGGCGAGCGTTGGAACGACCCCGTGCCCCGCTGGGGCGGACCCGTTCGCAGTCAACGATGACAATTCGAATTCAACCACACTGGAGGATTTATTCATACAGGTTTTATGCGGTTCCTATCAGGTTCTGAGGCAAGGATTTAGTGCACGCGGCCGTTGCCCGTTCGGCTCGGTTGACTTGTGCTCGGGGCGCCGTTCCCCATCGGGCTGACGGCCAACCCCGCGAAGGTTCTGGCTTTCAGCGTTTGCACCAAAACCGGCGGACACAAGACCACTCCAAACGCGGTGCCGATCGTATTGTTCAGCAGATCGGTCATGCTGGAGTCCCGCGTGGGGAGAAAATACTGCAGGGTTTCAATGACCAGGCTGATCGCGAATCCAAGAAGAATCGCGGTCAGGCGAGGCCTCGCGATTCCGGGTGTCAGCGAAAACCAGAGCGCGAAGAAAAATCCAAACGGGATGAAGCCGGCAACATTGACGCCCATGTCGAACCAGTAGCCGCGCGTCTTCCAGCCATCCCAGCGGCTGCGAAACGGCTTCCACACAGGCTCAAGGAATGCCGGATGCAGAACGAAATAGCGCGGCTGGATCAGGAGAGAGTTTCCGACGGCGCCCTGGTCGTGGATCAGGTTCCCGCTGTGCTCGTCAAACTTGTACAGCACCGACGGAGCGTGATCGCTGTTCGCCGCTGGCGGTTGTCCTCGCAACCAGCGACCGGCATGTTCAACGACCTCGGATGGGGAAAGATCGACGTCATAAATCGCCAGCCCGAGGATGTCGCCATGCCAGCTGTCCTGATTCGCGGAACTGCCGAGGATCACCCTCCCGGTAAGGTCAGCGACGGTGAGCCCAAAATCCGATGAGACACTGGCTGGAACTCCGTCGACGTAAAGCGCCGTCCTGCCGCGAGCGCTGGTGATGGTAAGAACAACGCTCGTGCCTTTTTCGAATACGCTGCCGGTCCTCCACCACTGCCGAACCAGGTTTCCGCCCGCATCGAGCGCAGGCCGCTGCACGGCAAGGCTGGCATCGAACTGGCGCAGGGCGAAGACATATTTCGGATCCGGGTTGTCATCCAGTGCGACGATGGTGCCCGATCCGGAAACGCGACCGGGTCGCAGGTAAATCTCAAGAGCGCATGGGCCGCCGGGTAAATCGCCCCGCAACGGTCTGATGCTTACGACAATGCCGCGATGGCCGAAGCGAATGCCGTTCTCCCGCTGCAGCCACTCCACATCGTTTTTTTGCGGGAGAAACGGCCAAAGCCCGGCGATGAGGATGACGACCAGAATGCAGATGCAAATTGCGCCCGTCAGCAGGCGGGGACCATCGAGTTCGGAGGGTCTGCGCGTGCCATAGGTTTCGATCATCGAGTTGTTTCACCGCCGCCGGTACGAGATTACTTCTGCGGCGGGCGCCGAGGAGCGCCACAGAATTTTGGGGACGCGCGTCTCGCGCCGGAGACCTTGTGAAGGGGCTCTGACGAGCCCCTTCACCCATCGTTCACAGCACAGTTCTATCGGCTTACTGCGGCACTACGGTTCCGGTCAGGTTGGTTGGCGACCCGGGAGTCACACCGTTCCCGTAACAGGTGTTGGCGTTGAAGTTATACGGTCCGCCGGCTCCGCCGTCGGTTCCGTGCATGACGTTCACGAAGCACTGGTAAGCAGGGTTCCCGTAGGTGTGCCCGCCCGGCCCGCTGCCTCCAGTGACATCAGGACCGGTTGCCGGGTAAGGAATCGAACCCCACCAGGAGGGTTTGCTGGTTTGATAGAACGATGCGGGCAACGTCAGGGTACTGGCGGCCCATGCAATCGTCCCACCGATGTTGTTGAAGTTTCCGGTAATCAGATCGGTGGCTGAGGTTCCGGCTTTGTCACCTCCCCCAGAGCCATCGTCGGCTGATTCGCCATAACCAAACGACCAGCCGTAGGCATCGGCGTCATAGCTTCGGTTCGCCGGGTATTCAACCGACGCTACCTGGCCCATGGTGGAGGTTCCATAGGCAACCAGAGACTGCATCTGGGAGCTGCCCACGACGTTGCCGACGAAGTTGTTGAGCGTCGCCAGATACGACCACTGCATGGCGCGAACTGCCTGGAATCCGTAAATGGCGCCGGAGCAGCTCACCGTACCGCGGCCACTGGCCGGAGCGCAGATGTGGTTGGTGCCGATGACCCAGTTGCGGTAGGCCGTAGTCTGGCTGGAGGTGCCCCACACGGAATCCGCGTAGATCTGCGTGAGAGCATTGCCCTCGAGCAAATTGTATTGCGGCGAGGCTCCGTGGAAGCTGATACCGCCAATCAGGAAGCTGGGTGCGCCGGCGTCGAACTCGCCCTCGGTGTAGTTGTAACCGATCACGTTGCCGGCCGCGCCCCACTCCATCATGATGGCGACGTGGGTCCGCTCCACGATGTTGTTTTCGACCAGAGTAGCGCTGGTCTTGTAGGCGAGGTCGACATCGGAATCATACGTGCCGGGTTCGTGCAGGTACGCGTTGGAGAAGTAGCTGTCGCGGATCTCGTCGCGATAGCCCCAGTAGTCTTCCAGCTGATCGCCGTCGGTGTAGTTCCCTTCCACGCCTTTCACCCAGCAATACGCGCAGGAGGAGAGTCCGAAGTCAGCCGCATAGCCTTTGTTGTTGGCGTAGACCTGGAGGTTTTCCACCCCGGCGTAACTGGCCGACATGTTGAACGGAACAGCGATGGGCGACTGCGTATAGGCGCCATACAATCCCGGCGAGATGGTGACGGTCGAGCCGCTGACGGCGGTGACCTGAACAATCTGGCCGCGAGCCAGGCTTCCACTACTGGTCCAGCCATCGCACCATGTGCACTGTCCTTCGCTGCCGTCGGAGGAGACGAAGGCGGGATTGTTAGTTTCGGCGATCACCAGATACGAGTTGGTGGTGATTCCCGATGCATTGCTGAGGGTAATGCTGGTCGATCCGTTGCTCGCGCCTCCGGTGATGTTGACCGGGTTGTAGCTGGGGCCGCCGGAACCGAGCGCCACAACGTAGCCGCCGCCGCCACCAGTCGCGCTGAGGATGGTCTGGTTGGCGCCAGCGCCGCGCAGGGTCACGTTCGACGGAACCTGAATGGTGCCGCTGATGCTGTAGGTGCCCGCCGCCAGAGCCACGGTTTGACCGCTGGGACAGGATGCAAGAGCGGAGTTGATCTGGGATACGGTTGCGGAAGAGGTAAGGCTGGCGCAATTGGTCGTGCGCGCCGGGATACCACCCACTCCTGAGTTGGACCAGTTAATCGCCTGCGTGGCGCTTAAAATTGAGGACCACGACTGGGCATGACTAGAGAGCGAAAACACGAACAACAATACGGAAATTCCTGCAGCACTGCGCTTCATATGTCCTCATCCGTCCTCCTTCGCTTAGCCCTGTTGTGATCTTTGAAATCTTCGGGCCTTGTTCCGGGATTGCGTGGCTATCGACAAGCGATCAAGGCGAACCGCCGATGTCATTGTCTGGTGACGATGGTAGGGGCAGTATAGCGAGCCAGAACGCGACAAGCAAGACACTAAAGTTACTATTTCTTGGGCCGACGTTACCTGGCGACTTTGGCGAACTGCGCCGTTGTACTCACTTTCAATAAGCCATTTGCCATCAATAGCATTGCTCTTGTCAAGGGTACGAAAGGGCCAGGAAAATTTAGCCGGAAAATGCAGAAAAATCTACATGGACCGTGTAGTTTTTAGTGACTTCAGTACCAGTGTTTTTCAGGCGAGGTAACCTATGCGGGAAAGGGGTCGTTCGGACCCGAAAAACGGTCCTCTGGGAGGACGGTTTTTGGGCCGATTCTACGGTTCTGCAGAGGGAAATCGGGCGTCTCCCGCTTTGGAAAGACCCTCTCATAAGCGGCGATCAGGTGCGCCACCGAGTATTTCCAGGCCAATTCTGTTTCGACGCGCCTGCGTCCGATCTCGCCCATTCTCCTGCGCTCCTCGGGATGTTCCAGAAGCCAGAGAATCCTGGCTGCGAAATCAGCCACCATGTCGTCCTTGCTGGCGTAGAGGGAGGCTTCTCCCGCGCTGAAGCGGCCTTCTTTCAGGTCGAACTGGACGATGGGCTTTTCCAGCGCCATGTACTCCATGATTTTGATCATGGTGGAAATGTCATTCATCTCGCATGGCTTGTCGGGATTCACGCAAACGTCGGAGGTGGAAAGAATGGCCAGCAACTGGTCGTCGGGGATTCTGCCGGTGAAGTCGACGGTGTCCTCAAGGTCCATGTCCTTCACCATTTGGCGGAGGCCGGCCAGTCCTGGTCCGCCGCCGACGCAGGTGAAGTGAATGTCACGGCGCCCCATATTCCGGATGTGCAGGGCGACCTCAAGCAGAATGTCGAGACCCTCCTGCACGCTCATATTGCCGACATAGCCGACGAGATAGTCTTTGCCGTACTTCAGTGCCGGATCCGGCGGGACGGCGCGCATACGCTCCAGATCGGGCCCGTTGCGAACGACGAAAACGTCTTCCGGCTTATGGCCTCCGCGCGCGATCGCCAGATCGCGGTAGCTGCCATTGGTTGCCATGACCACGTCACTGAAGCGATAGGTGAGCTTCTCCAGCAGAACCTGGGATTTGTACAGCAGACCCTTCTTCTCGTATTTCGAGAGGTAGAGCTCGGGATTGGCGTCGTGGTGATCGAAGATGTACTTCACGCCGAAGATTTTGAAGGGCAGAGCTATGAGAAAGATGTCGTCCGGCGGGTTGCATCCCTGGATGACGTGAAAGCCCCTCCGCAGGAAAATCCACGCGGTGTAAAGGAACTCGAAGATCAGCGCGCAAAAGAACTCCACGAGGTAGCCGGAAATGCTGTTCCCTTCCCCAAACATGGGGTGACGGTAGACGTGAATCCCGTCGAGGAACTCGTAGCCCTTCCTGGTCCTCTTGTCCTTCGGACACAGCACGGTGACATCGTATCCATGGGCGCGCAGCGACAGGGCTTCGCCCCATACGCGAGCGTCAAAGGGAACCGGAAGGTTCTCGACGATGATGAGGACTTTTCTCCTCATGCCGCAGGTTCCTTCGACTGGAGTTGCTGGTACAGCCCACCCAGCGAGCACATCATCGTCGCCTGCCCCCAGTGCAGGGTCGGAGTCTTGTTGATCACCCCGCGCGCGTAGCGGCGATAGTAAAAGTAGCCGGTGCGGTCCTGCATATTCGCGATGGTCCAGCGGGCAACTTTCAGCGCCAGAGCGGCAGCTTCCGGATCGCGGTCGGAGAAGAAGACGAGGGTGTCGATGGCCTGCGAGCTGCACTGGATATCGATCGGCAGCGTCTTGTGGTCGTAATAGCGGGGAGTACCGTCTTCGAGGAAGAAGGTCTTCTTCCAGAAGTCGTAGCCGGTGGTGAGATTGCGATCAAACTGATGGTCGCTCGTGCTGTCAAGGTAGTGGTGAAAGCAGTCGAGAACGTAGGCGGTGTGGAAATTGTCGACCCAGTGCATGTTGGGCGGTTCCCCATAGTACCAGGAACCATCGGGACGCTGATACTGCGCGGTGTACCGCATCGATTGCTCCGCGAGCACACGGTAAGCTTCTTTGCCGGTGTGGGTCCAGGTGCGCGCCAGCAGACTGCCGCCCAGGGTATTGGCGTTATGAACGCGGGTGTCCTGGAGAGGAATGTAGCTGATGCAGGTTCCCTCGCCGTCGGGCGACGCCTGCAGATCGCGCATAATGTGCTCGCACGCGCTGACCGCGACGTCCAGGTACTGCTGTTTGTGGAAGTGATCGTAGCCGTCCAGGAAGGCGTGCCCGATGAGCGAGGTCCAGACGACGGTCGGTGTTCCTTTGGGGAGGTAAAATCCCCGCGAGATGTAGTCGAAATGATTGCCCCACGCAGCTCCGGAATAGCCGGGGGACTGGTGGCCGATGAGCCACTGCAGGCAAAATTCCGCCTTGTTCGCCCACACCGGATCGCCGGTGGCCTGATGAAGGCGCATAAAGCCGCGCGCCAGGAAACCCATGCCTTTGCTGGACTGCGCCCGGGGAATGCCGAGCAGAGGGCGCAGGTTGAGAGGAAATCTCCGCACGCCCTGCTGGAGCACCGTCTGCAGGAACTTCGTCCTGAAGGTCAGGGGGCGCACCCATGCGCTGAGGCCGTCGAACGTGTCGTAGCCGCGGTAGTCGTTGGCCTCCAGCCAGGAAAAGAGATGCTGGATCGAATCGAGAATCTCGGCCGATGCTGCTTGGTTCTGGTCCCGGGTTGTCAACGGGCTACCAACAGATGCCGCTATAGTTGCCATTCCCGCTCCTTTGATCGCTGATGCGGACCAGATCGACGAGCCGCTGATCATCGCGCAGCCGCTTCGGCACTTCTTTAAAATCGGGATCCCGGTTGCCGACAACGACGGTCTCGGCGTGCTGCAGAACGGAATCCATGTCCTGCATCATGAGTCGGGAGATGTGCGGAATCCGATTGAGGATGAAGTCCCGATTCGCGCCGACCAGGCTGGCGAGGTTGACGTTCTTGTCGTAGATCCGCAGGTCGAATCCTTTGCCCAGAAGACGCTCGATCAGTTCGATGACGGGGCTCTCGCGCAGGTCGTCAGTGCCGGCCTTGAAGCTGAATCCAAGAATGCCGACGCGCTTGTGGCCGCTTTCGAGCACCAGCTGCAGGCCGTGCCTGACCTGGATTTCATTGCTGGGAAGAATGGAGGAAAGGATGGGCAGCTCCAGGTCATGCGACTTTGCCTGATAGTTCAGGGCGCGCAGATCCTTGGGCAGACACGAGCCTCCGAAGGCGAAACCAGGCATCAAATAGGTTGGTGAGATGTTGAGCTTCGTATCCTGGATGAAGATCTTCATGACCTCGTGCGAATCCACGCCCATCGCCTTGGCCAGGTTGCCGATTTCGTTGGCGAAGCCAATCTTGAGCGCGTGCCAGCAGTTGTCGACGTACTTGACCATCTCGGCGGTTTCGAGGGTGGTCCGGATCAGCGGAGCGTCGAGGTTGGCGTAGAGGCTTGCAAGAACCTCACCGCTGCAGCGGTTCACTTCACCAATGACAGTTTTGGGCGGCCCATAGAAATCCCTGACTGCGGAACCTTCGCGCAAAAATTCCGGGTTGTTGCACATGCCAAAGTCGTCGCCTGCTTTTTTCCCGGAGAACTCCTCAAGAATGGGGATGACGACGTTGCGCATCGTTCCGGGCAGGATGGTGCTGCGGATGACGACGGTATGGTGCTCGTTCTTGGCCTTCAGCGCGGCGCCGAGCTGCTCGCAGGTGCGGCGCATATGCGAGAGATCGAGGTTGCCGTTCAACTGACTGGGCGTGCCGACGCAGACAAACGACAGCTCGGTGTCCCGGACCGCGGCCACGGGATCGGTGGTGGCGCGCAGGCGTCCCGACTTCGCATTTTCGGAGATGAGTTCCCCGATCTGCGGTTCGATGATCGGCGTATGACCCTGGTTGATGAAGTCGACTTTGAGCTGAACCGGGTCGACCCCGATGACCTCATGGCCATCGTGTGCGAGACAACCGGCCGAGACAGCGCCGACGTACCCCAGTCCGAAAACACTGATCTTCAAGATGCTCTCCTGTCCCCACGGGGGAATACTGCACACTCAGAGGGTTAGCAACCGAATTGCTCAGAACCCTGCCTTATAGGTTGCCGCCAGGGACGGATACGGTTCCGGTTCCAGGCTGGCAACTTTGGAGCGAACGGGCGCCGCCTTCCTCTTCAAGCGACGGGGAGGAATGGTGATGGCGGCGAGCAGAAAACCAAGCCACACCGGCGACATCATGCGAAATCCTGCTTCGGTGAGACTGTAAATCAGGGCCGTCACAAAAAACCCGATTTTTACGGTGCCGATGGTGACATTGCGGCGCCACGCGTCCATCACATTGCGATAGCCGACGACAATCAGGGTGCCAAGCAAAGCAATGCCGACCCATCCGAGGTTCGCATAGACCTCAAGATAACCGTCGTGTGCCTCCTGAATGCCCTTCACGACTCTCCACATGATGAGGAGGCGATCGCCCATCCAGAAGCTCTCAAATCCGGCCCCGAACCAGGGAAACTGCCGGCTGAGGACGATGACCTCCGACCAGATCGCTGTGCGCCCGGTCAGGGAGGAGTTCCTGCCCAGCTCCTTCACCATGCCGCCGGAATTGTCAAAGAACAGCGCGACCACAGCGACGCTGATCGCGGCGGCAACGGTGAGGTGCAGGATCCACGGCCGGTTCATCACAAAGGACCGGCTGGCAACGATCATGACCGTCCCCGCAAGCAGAAGGCAGGAAAACGAAGTCATCGAGTCGGCAGTCAGCAACAAATACACCGACATGGCGAGAATGACGGCTTCGGCCCCCAGATGCTGCCAGCGCCGCATTCCCTGCAACTCATACCAGCTGCGAATCGCGCACCACAGAGTTGCCAGCGCGCCGACCAGCACGGTCATGCCCAGCAAATTCTTGAAGGTCGTGACCCCCGTATACATCGGCTCCCACGTCCAGGGATTGTAAGCACGCCCCCATTGCGGGTAGTACTTGATGCACAGAATTGAAGCCGGGATCAGCACATATCCGGCGCGGCACAGAAATCGCTTGATCGCGGCCAGCGGATTCGGATCCGTAAGGACAATCACGATCATGATCACGTCGCCGGCGGATTTGATCCATCGCTTGAAGGCGACGAAGCCGTCGTCGGCCCACATGGTGCTGATCAGGCAATAGGCGACGAAGAGCAGGATGACGGGATTGCTTTTGACGAAGTCGAGTACTCGTCTGGCTCGCGTGCAGAGCACCACCACGCCGGCAGCGATAACGGCCCCATACACGGCGGCGTCCATGGGGCTGCCATCCGCGGAAACTTCCCCGGCTGGAGTGCCGGTCTGAAACCACGCCGAAACAGGCCGCGACCCGTTGATCAGCAGCCACACTACCGGAACCCAGAGGGATCCAGAAGTGCGATCTCTCTCGTCGCGATCCAAATAGAAAATCACGCCGATCCCGACGGCGTAAACCAGAGTGGCCAGCAGTGGGCTCATTGCGTGTCAACAAACAAACGGTGCAGATGCTCGAGTGTCAGAAGTTTGTGAATGGCGGTGGTGTAATTGCGGTCACCCTTGAGATGCCCGGTTACGATGTTTTCCAGCATCTTCTTTTCGACGTAGGGACGCGACAATGCACGCGAGTCCAGCAGCATCTCGCGCACATAAGCGGCCAGCGCATCCCGGTACCAGACGCGGAAGTGATAGAACTTGTGCCGGCCGAGAAACAGACGTTCCAGATGCAAAGCCGAGAAAGCGTGATCGCCGCGGGCAACCCACTGCGGCATACCGTAATCGTACGCGTATTCCGCCTTGAAGGTGAACTCCTGGTACTCGTGGCGCAGCGCCCCGAACATCCCGGCGTTGGCGGTCAGACCGCGATCAGTCGGGATTTTTGAGAGCGCAGGATTGCCGTCCTGAATCAGGCGCAGCGAGATGTCGTTGCTGCTGAGCGTGATTTTGGGCGCGCGAAAGACCGTCTTCACCAATTCGTTGTCAATATACGGAGAACGCAGCGCGAGCTGCGTCTCCTCGAGCGCCAGAAGACCATAATGGTGCCACGGCGCCTGCCGGAAAACCGAGAAGGAGAGCGGATGCACGTCGATCAGGCTCGCGTAGGTTTGCTTCGCCTGGGCGATATAGGTCATGAACCCTGCGGTAAACAGTCCCGGCGGCGGCTCGGCGGGTTTGAAGGCGCGAATGCTGCGGAGAACCTCGCCACCGTAGTTGCCGGTCATGCGAACCGGGGCAATCTGGCGCGCGATCTCGTTGATGTAGAGATCGGGCGAGTGCATCACGTCCACGCAGCCGTCGGTGAGATAGACGGTCCGTTCGGAATAATGCCCGAACTTCGACAGAAACTCGTCGCCAACAGGAATGGTCTGATGCGGATAGCCGCAAACGTGGGCGACCTTGCGCGCAATCGAAACATCCTGACAGTCGCGGAACGGGCCGCCGAACGAAAAGCAAGGCACTGACTCGGCCGGAGCTTTGAGCCACGCCATGATCATCCGCGAGTCGAGGCCGCCGGTCAGAGAAACACCGACACGCCCATCTCCGCTGAAATACTTCGGGATGTTGCGCGAGAAAATCGCACGCAGCTGCTGGTAATAATCTTCGAGGTCGAGCGGCCCCTGCTCTTCCCATTCGGCCGGTTCGAAGTAGCGGTCTTTGCGCTCGCTCGCGCCCTTTGCGAAAGTCCACGCCGACGCCGGCGGAAGTACATTAACCTTCCTGAATACCGTCCGGTTCTCGAGCACGCAGCCGTTGGAGACGAGCTCCCCTAACCCGCGGGGATCAATCGTGCGCAGGTCCGGACAAACGGCCAGGATCGCCTTGGCTTCCGCCGCAAAGTAGAACGCGTCTGCCGCTTCGTGATAGTAGAGCCGGTGCAGGCCGTAGCGATCGTTGAACAGCAGCGCCGTTCCCGACGGCCTATCCACCAGCAGACCCTGGAATCTGCCATTCAGAGATGCCGGAAAATCCCTCTTCTCCGCCCGCTCGATGAGATACGACACCTTCCGCGCCGCGGGGGCGTGGCCATTCCGTTCGTAAAAGGGCATGACGGTTGGACCGGAGAACTCTTCCCCTGAAAGGAACAGCACCTTGTCGCCGCGCTCGCTTTCGAGCGGACGCCCGCCGGGAAGGATATCTTTCTTCCCGATCCAGCCTACGTAGACGCCGGCAGTCTCATCGATCCACGTGCCGGTATCGTAAAACGATTCGTGGCGGAGTGCCTCAACCATCTGCCGCAACTGCGGCTCGGCGCGCTCACGCCCAATCTTTGTAATCAGACCAACAATGCCTGGCATTTCCTGACCCGTCTGTCTCTTCTGTCTGCTGCGTCGTGTGCGATGGCTCTCTAGGTGCTTTCCGGAGCGGACTGCATGTTCCGGCCCAGCCATGATTTACGGATTTCCCGCAGCTTCAGGATCATCCACTCAGGAATATGCTCGGCGAGCTTCTTGTGCAGCCCGAGCTTCAGCGCGATCGAGCCGATGGGGGTCAGCGGAACATAGTAGCGAGGCAAATTGACACGCTGAAAAGCGTTGCGCTCCTTGAAGTCGCTCAGGGAGTCACTGGTTCTCTTGCCGTAGGCGAAATTCGAATAGACCAGATAAGGGGTCTTGCGCTCCGCACAGGCGCGCACCGCGTGCGCAACCAGAGCATTGGTCGGCGCCTTGTCGCGCTGCTCGATGAGAGAAACAATATTCAGCAATCCCGCCTGCGAGCCGTCGTAGTCCCACAACAGCTTGATAAAGCCGACCAACTTATCGCCGAGAAAGGCACCGACAAAAATGCTGCGGTCGAGGTAGGTCGCTTCCTCTTTGTAAACCGTCTCCAGATCCTTGCCATAATGCGGGAACTTTCTTCCCTGGCGGATCGGGGTCTCATTGTAGATTTCCCAGATCCCCTTAACCAGTTCATCGCTGAAGGGGACTTCCCGGAGGACTATGCCCTTCTTCTCGGCCTGCTTGGCCTTGTTGCGCGCTTTGAAACCAAGCTGCTGGTTCCACCAGTGATCGAAGGTCGATATCGGCAACACCGCCAGGTTATCCCACTCCATGGGATAGCTGTACTTCGGCGTAGTTTCGGAAACTTTCTGGATGAAGGTAAACAGGTCGACGCGGCTCTTCGACTTCCGAAGCGCAGTAATGATCGCCTCCGGATCATTCGCGAAAAGGAATTTCTCCCCATCAAGACGCGCAATCTTCACCACTGAACCGCGAATTTGAATCCCGGTCCCGCCTACATCCATCATGACTGAGCTACCCTGCAGGCTGCCGCGCACGACAGCCGGTAAGAAATGTGGCGGAGAGGGAAGGGATTCGAACCCCCGGGTGGTTGCCCACCGCAGCCGATGCACTGGCCGCTGCCTTACCGACGGCGACCTCTCCGTATGGAAGAACTGTTGCTCCTGAGAGCCTTTGCCTGTCGTGATGCGCGCCCGACCTAACTGGGCGGATCCAGAACGTACTCCTCGCGCACCGGGTTAATGCCAACCAGAATGAGCAGCTTGCCCAGGTGGTCGCAGATCTTGACCAGAAGGGTCATGAAGTACTGCTGGCCGGCGATCAGCGCGAACGGCAGCCCCAGCGCATACAGCGGAATCGCGACCACAGACTTGACTACTCCGACTGCGTTCGTGTGCAGCCCAGCGGTTGCCCCGCGCAGCAGTGCTTTGCGCAGCAGATACTTTTTGTTCCAGCGCGCGGGGGGAACCGTCTCAAACGCCTCGGCCTCAGCGCACCAGATGAATTTGCGTCCCTCTCCGATCTTTCTCCGGAAGAAATCCTGATCTTCTCCGGCGCGAAACTCCGGCCGAAACGGCGCCGGATCACCGGCCACCAGTTCCCTTTTCAGCAGCACATTGCCGGTGCGCGCTTCCAGCCATTCGACCCGCATGCCCGTCGGATTCACGCGGCGCACATAGAAGTTGCTCTTCTCAAGCCATTTTGGAGGCGGCTGATCGAAGTGGCGGAGTACGGGCCCAAGGACCCCGTCGACCTTGTGTTCCCTGCATGTTTTGAACAGGGTCAGAAGCCATTCGCGGCAGGGAAACTCATCATCGTCGATGAACGCCAGGTAGTCCCCATCCGCGTTCTCGACGACTTTGTTACGAGCCAGCGCGATGTTCTGCCTCGGCTCCATACAATATTTGATGGCCAGTCCCAACTCCGCACGAGCCGCATCCACTACCGGTTCTGCCGATCTGCCCTGGTCGTTGTCGGCGATCACGACGGACCAGGTGAACAGACCGTCCGTCTCCTGGCGACTCAGCTCATCGAGAAGCCTTCGGAGCAGCGCCGCCCGCTTGTACGTGCAGACGCAGACCGAAATGTGAGCGACCAGTGGCTCGACAGGCTTACTCGTCTCGATCATTGCTGTCGCTCCCGCCGTCGCGCTCATAGCGCGTAACCTCGCGCGATTTTGACATCGCCAACGCGGCGCATCAGTTCGCCGCCGGTCAGGAACTGGTACTCGTCTGCGTCCACGGGATGTGTCTCCACTTCAACGCTGCATCGACTGGCAAGGTCGAAGATCTTCTCCAGCCGCCCCGGCGGATCCATCGGGGGCAGTGCAAAAAAGAAATCCGTCATGCGATGGCGTTTCGCAAGGCGGCTGTCCTGCCAGCGGCGATAGCGGCGATTCAAGGCACCTTTTTCACCGGACGCGAATGAGAAGTTTCTTCGGGCAATGGTCCCGGCAGGCAATAGCTTCTGAACCTGCACGTTGGCGCATAAATGCATATGGTGGTGGCCATCGACACGGCCCGGCGCAACGCCATAGAGCCGCTCGTGCTCCTCGATCTGCGCTTTCACAATGTATTCAAAGGAGCCGGAAAGTCCCGGATGATAAATCGCGGGGCACAAACGTGAAGCTCGCAGGAAGCGGGTGATTTTCTGCTGATGCTCCTTCAACCGTGGGCCGCAATTCGCCCCCGAGAAAACTGTCGTCAGATTCAGATGAAGACCGGCGTCCACACCATGCTGTCGCGCCAGTACGGCGGCTCGCTCCGAGTCTTCCATGAAGACCATGGCGCTGACTGACGAAAGAACGCCCTGCGATACGCATTCGAACGAACGATCGGTTACGTCTTTGTCGCGTCCCCAATCGTCGGCGTTGATAATCACGGCCGCGTTCATGGCTCCCCCCGCACCGTCCGTCGGAGGATCGTGCAACGTCACGTCGTGAACCACCGCCTGCATTACACGCTTTCCGAGTGCCGCATCGATTCCGATCCATTGTCGCGCGGCGGCGCCGGCTGCGCGGGCTTCTTCTCCGAGCGGCGGAAGAACCTTTTGAGCCGGTGCATCTGTTCGCCGCGATGAAATGCGATGAACTCCGCCGTGACCGGCCTTTCCCTGCGACGCACGAGAGCCCAGAAATACCCCGATCCCAGCGCGAGCCCTCCCACCACGAAAGGCTTCCGGCTCATTTGATAGAGGCTGCGGAATATTTCCCAAAGCGGGTGATTGCCGATTGCATAGTCCTTGGCGCCAAGCCTGAACCGCGCGGCTACCGGCCCACGCTGTGCCGTCCCCATGTCCCGATGATGCAGACAGGTTTTCTCGGGAAAGGTCCGCGTCTTCCAGCCCTTCATTCTCGCGGAGATCACCGCGATGTGATCGATGCCGCCGCCTTTGACCGGAACATAACCGCCGATGGCCTGGAAGCATTCACGGCGGAAAACCTGACAGGCTCCCGAGACGTGTTCAATGCTTACAAAGCGGTAATCGTAGACTTCACCGGATAACTCACGAAACGGCGTCCCCACTAATCCGAGCGCCGGATCGGCCGCCAGTTTGCCGAGCAGAAACTCGAAATAGTCCTCATCAAATGTAATGTCCGCGTCCAGACTGCCCATCACTTCGTAAGGCAAATTCTGAACGCGAGCCAGACCGGCGCGGAAGGCTCCCACTTTGCCGGCAAAATTGCGCTCCCGCCGCTCCGCCATCCGCACCAGCTCGATCCAGTCGTGCTGAGCCGCATATTTCCTGACGATGTCATCGGTTCCGTCGGTCGAACCATCGCTGACGATCACCCACCGCAGCGGGCGCACGGTTTGCGCCACGACCGACTTGATGGTCAGTTCGATGGATCGCGCCTCGTTGCGTGCCGGACTTACGAGCACATAGACAGGGGGCTTCAACACGAGTGAACCTCACTCAGCATTCGGTACGCTGGGATTTGCGGGACGGGGACCAATGCAGGAGCACAAAGCAGAGAATGCCAGGCCGTGAGTGATGACGTGGCAAAGCAGGACCAACTTCCCCTGCTAAGACAGGACTACCTTTTCTGAGCCTTCGCGGCTTCCGGCGGTTTTGGACGTGAACGCATAGATCTCGTCGGCGACCCGCGCCTGCTGATCGGCCCTAAGTTGCGGGAACATGGGCAGCGAGACGATTCTGCCGGCAGCGCGGGTGGCCACGGGAAAGTCCTGCGGGCTGTAATTCATGTGCGCGTACGCATTCTGAAGGTGCAGAGGCACAGGATAGTGAATGCCGGTGCCGATGCCCGCTTCCTTCAAGTGGCGCATCATGCCGTCACGATCGTCGGTGCCGATCACGTACAGGTGATAAACGGCGCGAGACCAGGATGGCTCATACGGACAGGTCACTGCGTCGTTCCCCGCCAGCAGACGATCGTACTCGGCGGCGCGGTCGCGGCGCTGCGTGTTCCAGTTGGCCAAATGCGCCAGCTTCACGTGCAGCAGTCCAGCCTGGATCGAATCGAGGCGGCCATTATAGCCCTCGATGTCGTGGTAATACTTCTTCGCCTGTCCATGATCGCGCAGCATCTTCACCTTCGCCACGATGGCGGGATCGTCGCTGACTGCGGCGCCGGCTTCGCCACAAGCGCCCAGATTCTTTCCGGGATAGAAACTGAAGGCGGAAGCGCGGCCCATGGTTCCGGCCTTCATCCAACGATTCAGCTTGCCGGAAAAATACTCCGCGCCGTGCGCCTGGCACGCATCCTCGATCACGGTGAGGCCGTACTGATTGGCCAGCCGCAGGATTGAATCCATGTCGGCCATCTGGCCATAGAGGTGCACCGGAACAATCGCGGCTACCGGCCGCTGGCTCCGCTTGCTGATGAGCCGCCCGGACGCATCCCGCGAGCAGCCCTGCTCCAGATACTCCTGCAGCCGCTCGACCGACATGTTGTAGGTGTTCTCGTCGATGTCGATGAATTCCGGAATCGCGCCTGCCTGGGAAATCGCCTCGGTGGTGGCGATGAAGGTGTGAGGCACAGTTACGACCACGTGACCGGGCTCGATGCCGCAGGCCATGATCGCGAAGCGAAGCGCGTCCGTTCCGCTGTTAAGGGCGACCGAGTGCTTCGCGTCGCAAAACGCGGCGAATGCCTGCTCGAACTCCTCCACCATCGGGCCGCCGACAAATCCGGCGGTGAAGAGAGCCCGGCGAAATACAGCCGTCAGCTCCTCTTCCAGTTCGACATGAGGAGTCACTAAATCGAGGAAAGGGATGTCGTTAGATGCGTACATGGGGGTCCTCTTGTTTTTCTTCAATGTGACGCAGGATCCTGGCCGGATTTCCGGCGACGATCGTGTTGGGTGGGACATCTTTGGTGACCACGCTGCCAGCGCCGACAATCGCGTTTTCACCGATGGTGGTATTGGACAGAATCGTGACACCGGAGCCAATGGACGCGCCCCTGCGAATGATGGTGCGCTCGACTTTCCAGTCAGCCTCGGTTTGCAGGTTCCCGCCAGCGGCTGTGGCCCGAGGATAGCTGTCGTTAATAAACGTCACGCCGTGACCGATGAACACGTTATCTTCGATCACGACTCCTTCGCAGATAAAGCTGTGACTGGATATCTTGCAGCGCTTCCCTACTGTGGCGTTCTTCTGAATCTCGACGAACGCGCCGATTTTCGTCTCGTCGCCTATTTCACATCCGTAAAGGTTGATGAACTGCGCCAATCGGACACTGGCGCCCAGTTTCACGTCGGCCGCAATGCAGTTGTACGAGTTCATAGATAGACGAGCGAGCCGCGCTTGCTCAGGGACTCGCTGGCTGCCTCGAGCATCTTCACCACGCGCAGCCCGGCGCATCCGTCATTGAAGGGGTCTTTGCCGGTCGAGATACAGTCCACGAAATAGGACAGCTCCTGCCGCAGTGCCTCGACCTGTTCCAGCTGCGGCGACCACATATCGCCGGAGCGGTAATTGACGAGCAGGGAGTACAGGCCTTCGCTGTTGGTGATGTTGACGCCCTTGTCGTAAACTTTGACTTTTTCGTCGGCTTCAAGATCGTTCCACACCAGCATTCGCTTTTCGCCGCCAATAAGAGTAGTGCGAACCTTCACCGGGGAGAGCCAGTTGACGTTGATGTGAGCGATGACGTTCTCGGGAAAATACAGGGTCATGAAGGCGACGTCTTCATGGCAATTGAGGTGGCTCTGACCCGTCGCTACCACGGCCTCCGGACTCGCATCGATGACGTAATCCATGATGGATAGATCGTGAGGAGCGAGATCCCAGAGAACGTTGATGTCATGCTGGAACAGCCCCAGGTTGACGCGGGTGGAATCGTAGTAATACAGCCTTCCCAGAGTTCCCTCTCTGAGCAGTTGGGAAATTTTTCTTACCGCGCCGGTAAAGAGGAAGGTGTGATCCACCATGACCCTGAGGTTTTTCTGGATGGCCAGATCGATGAGCTTCTCACCCTGCGCAACGTTGCTGGTGAAGGGTTTTTCGACGAAGACATGCTTGCCATTTTCAAGAGCGGCCTTGGCCAGCTCATAGTGGGTCCACACCGGAGTGATGACGGCAATGGCATCGATGTCGGGCGAAGTGATGACCTCCATCGCGTCCGCGGTGATGTGCATGCCGGGATAAGCTTTGTGGGCGCGCTTCTGCGCCGCGGGACTCATCTCCGCGATGGCCCGAACCTGGGAACCCTCCAGGCTGGCAAGGTTCCTGACCACATTGGGTCCCCAATAACCGTAGCCGATTACACCGAAGTTCACGGGATTGTCACCACACTTTCAGCGCTGCTCATGACGCAGTCGCGCACCGCCCCGACAGGAGTGGTGCTCGACAGAAACAACGGAATTCAGAAAGGAAGTTAATCTGCGGAGTGAAGGAAAGCCTCAGTAAGCTCCCTTAATGACTGCAGCGGGTGTTCGCATGAGAATCTTGACGTCCAGCCACGGCGACCAGGAGATCGCATAGCGCAGATCGAGACGAACCATATCATCGAATCGTACGCGGCTTCGACCAGTAACCTGCCACAGACCTGTAATTCCAGGCTTGACCTGGAGGACGCGGCGACGGTGCCAGGTTTGATAGGCTGCCAGCTCATAAGGGATCGGAGGACGCGGACCGACCAGCGACATATCTCCCCTGAGCACGTTCAAAAACTGGGGCAGTTCATCCAGGCTGGTTTTGCGCAGGAACCTTCCGATCGGTGTAATTCTCTTATCGCCGGCCAGTTTATAGACACCCTCGCCAGTCGCGGTTGCGGGGACGCGCTCCGCCACGCCGGCAATGAGCTGCTTCACATACTCTTTGTGCACGGATTCGTCGTTATTGACCCGCATGGACCGAAACTTAAGAAACGTGAAGCGACGGCCATACTGCCCGATGCGATCCTGTCTGAAAAGAATCGGGCCCCGGGAGGTCGCTCTGACAGCGAGGGCGATGATCGCGAACAGAGGCATGCATATGACCAGCGCCAGGATGCTTCCCGCAATATCCATTCCCCGCTTGACGCGCAGCAGCGTGCGCTGATCTCTGGTCGGAGTGAAGAGGTCCGGGTACAAGACGGGGTCGCTGGGACGTCCCGAGCTGTCACCCTCCCAGTCGTCGGGAAAGAAGTGGAATGAGAAGGTGATCTCGTTGAACTTTTCCAGTGAAACTTCCTGTTGCAGCGCAGCGCTGACCCGGCCCAGGATCGTGCTCAGGACCGAGTTCTTGTCGCTGACCACCAGCCCGGTAAACATCACGCCGACGGTATTGCGGTCCTTATACCAGCCGACCACGTCGGTTTCGCGGGTGGACGATTGCATCGCGGACACGATACCGGTCAGAGTTCTATCCAGACCATCGCCATTCCGCGTGGAGCCTGCTTCCAGCAACATCAGCAGAAACGGTTCTCTGGACCGTTCCGTCCGCTTTCGCTCGATCGCGATCCGTCGCCTGAAGGCCTCTTCTGTCAGGACGTCGCGTTCCCCGTAGGCGGCCGCATCGAATATCGGGTCCACCATATCTGAAATCTTATTGATCCTTGGCAGAGTCACAACTCGCTCCTCTCGAGCATTAGTGAATGTTCGAACATCGGGTGCGAAATATTAAACAACCCTTGCTTTTTTTGACTGGTTATGACTACTTCGTTGTTGCCTTGTCCTTATTCACAGATTTGAACATCCGGCGTTCCGATGCGCCGGACTATTTATACGAGTTACAACCGCTTGCAATACATCTGACCGGTTTGAGTTCTATTCCGGGCGCGGGGTGTAGTAGTAGTCGGTGTGCGGCGCGCTGTTGGAGGAGTTCAGCAGGGCTCCAACCAGCTTTTGCGATTCGACCGCATCCATGGCTCTCTGCAACTGCCGCTTCTCAGTGACTCCCTGGCGCGCCACCAGCAGGATGCCATCGGCCAGACGTGACCACACGCTGGTATCGGCCAAAGGCAGAACCGGAGGCGAATCGATGATGATCCAGTCGAACAGTTCAGCCAACTGATCCAGCAGGGTGGTCACCTTGCCGGACTGGAGTAACTCCAGCGGGTTGCTCGGCGAACTGCCTGCCGGCATGAACCACAGGCCCGGGCCCTCAAGGAAGTAGATGCTGTCTGCGAGCTTGCGTTCTTCGCGCAGCCATTCGCAGATTCCAGGTCGCGGCGCCAGCGCGAAGATCTGCGACAGGGACGGCCGCCGTACGTCGCCCTCGAGCAGAAGGGTTCGCTGCTGGGCCCGCAATGCCAAAGAGCATGCCAGGTTGGCAGAACAGGTGCTCTTGCCTTCCTGCGGTATCGAACTTGTGACAAGAAGTTTCTGCAAGGGGCGATCGCGGCGAAGATGCCGCAGCCGCACCGCCAGCAGCCGAAAAGCCTCCGCCGCCGGGCTGTCCTTGTCAGAAACACTGACCAGACGGCTTTGCGCGGGAAGGGCAAGCTTCAGGGTCTTGAAGTGATCAAAAATCTCGGGACGTGGCTGGGGGCGCGGCTCTTCAACCGGGGCCGCAGCCGCGCGGTGCGTACCGTTCCCTTTCGAAGTGGGCACAGCGTCGGACCCAGCAAGGTGCCCGTTCCCCGAGACGTGCTGCTCCACAGGCACGGCCTGCGGTTCCGGCGCAGCGACAGCCTCATACTCGGAGGCCGCCCGGCGCTCGGCATGGCGCAACAGTTCGGTTGCGTCGGGTACCGGCGATGGTTTACTTCCTGATTTTTCAGCTTCTGATCTTTGCAGAGCATCAAATATTCGGCTCATACTCACTCGCTTCGAGAGAAACAGGCACATTCAAATCGGCGCTGCGCGCTACAGGTTTGCGCAGAGCCGAATAAAGATCGCGAAGAACCTTCGCGGCTTGCTGGACATCCATCTCGCCATGGGTCCCGCTGCCTTCGGCTTCACCGAAGAAATTCATATCGAGGCGGAACTCTCTTGCGACATCTTCGACGATATCGACACTCACTTTGGGTATTTGTCGCGCATAGGCAATGATCAGCGCGTTTTCGCAGACAGTGTTGATCAGCCGGGGAAAGCCTCTGGAGTGACGATAGACAGCCTGAATGACTTCGGGAGCGAACAGATCGTTGGGGTCTCCCTCGGCTCCGGCAACGCGAAGGCGATGCTCGATATATTCCCTGGTCTCTGCGGCATCGAGGGGTCCCAACTGCGCGCGAAGAGCGATTCTCTGTTTGAGTTGACGGAGCCCAACGGAATCCAGCTTCTGATCCAGTTCGGGTTGCCCGACCAGCACGATCTGCAACAGTTTATCGTCAGTCGTCTCGAGGTTAGAGAGGAGGCGTACCTCTTCGAGTAACTCCTCGGACAGGTGATGCGCCTCGTCCACGATAAGAACGGTGGTAAGGCCCTTCGATCCGCGCGACACCAGGAACTGCCCGAGATCGAGCAGCAGCTCGCTCTTGTTCTTGCCCGACGCGGGAAGACCGAAGTCAGACAGGATGTACTGCAGAAACTCGGTTGGAGAAAGCCGGCTGTTAAACAGATAGGCGTAGGCGATGTCCTTGCTTTCCTTCAGCAGGCGCAGCAGGCAGCGCAGCAGCAGGGTTTTCCCGGTGCCGACCTCCCCGGTGACCACAACAAACCCTTTGTGCCGGCGAATACCGTAATGCAGCGCAGCCAGCGCTTCATTGTGCCGACGGGTAGACACAAAGTAGGTTGGATCAGGCGTCAGATCGAACGGATTGCGGGCGAGCTTGAAAAAGGCTTTGTACATTGCACCCTAACCATGAATGAAGCTGACAGCGGAACCCACGAGGATGATGACAACAACGGTTGCCGTCATTGCCCATCCCAGAATCGTCTTCCTGCGCGCCTTCTGTTCGTCCGCCGGGTTGATCACCTGCGGAACCTCGCAGATGACGGCGACGGGCAGGAGATCCTTAATGTCGGCGTCGCTGTGCATGCGATCGTCGGAAAACTCGAACGAGGCCACCGAAATAGCTCCCAGGGCCAGCCCGACCAGCAGGCCGGCGGCGCAGAACTTCAGGCGATTCGGAAAATCCGGTTTAGTGGGCAGGCTTGGAGCATCCAGCTTCTTGAAGCGTTCTCCCTGCAGATTTTGCTCCATGCTGGTCGCCATCTGAGAATCCTGCTTTCTCTTCAGCAGGTCGTCGTAGTGCGCCTTCGACTGATCGTATCCGCGGGTGAGATCGGCCAGCGCCTGGTCGGCCGCCGGCTCGGCATTGATGCGTGACTCATATTCACTGATTCTCGCCTGCAGAGACGCAATCTCTTTTCCGCGATTCTGAATATCCACCTGATCGGATTCCAGCTGCCCCTGCAGCTGCGACATGGTCATGGCGTCATTCGAAGTGGTGGTGGTTCCTTTGGCCTTCTCCGCGGCAACCGCGGTTTGTCTCTGTTTTTCAGTCCGCGCAATCTGCGCTTTCACCTTCACGACATCGGGATAGCTGTCGGTGTAACGAGACTGCAGATCGGTCAGCTGGTCGCGCAGCTTGGCCAGCTGGGTATCGATCGCCTGGACGCCGTTCGGGTCGACATCGGTGGGACGCGGCGCCGGACTTGGATTCGTGCGCAGCTGCTCGATCATCGTCTGATGCAAGGCGCGCTGCGAGGAGGCGTTATTCAGCGCATCCTGCTCATTGGTCAGCTGAGCCTGCAGCCCGGTCAGGATCTGCAGGTTACTGGCTTCCTGCGAGGGTAATGCGCCCAGGTGGCTGGCCTCGAATGCCTTCTTCTTCGCATCCATGTCGGCAAGGTCGGCACTGGCCTTTTCCAGCTCGCCTTCAAGAAATTTGGTGGTGTCTCCGGACTGCTGCAGGAGGGTCTGTTGATTCTCGCTGATGAACAGGTCCGCCAGTTGCCCGGTCACCTGCTGGGCGACGCTGGGATCCTGCGCCGAGTAGTCGATACGGAACGCCGTGATGCCCGCGTTCTGCGCGTCGCGCACCAGATCGATGTTGATTTCCTTGCGCATCTGGGAGACTTTGTCGTCGTCGGATATCGCGTGACGGCCGTCGCTGTACAGATGAAGGCTGTTAATGATCATCAGCAGGCGGGTGCGGCTGAGGATTTGCTGCTGCATGCTCTGCAGGCGTGCCTGCAGATCGTCGTCGACGTTGGGCGAGACGTAGTTCTTCGGCATCGACGGCTCTTCGACGAGGATGAGCGTGCTCGATTTATAGCGCGGCGAGAGAAGCCAGCTGCTGCCCCACACCAGCATCCAGCCGAGAAGAAGCGGGATGAGGAAGTGGATATGGCGGCGCCGGGCTATATCCAGATAGCGCGCGACATCGAGTTTCTCGTTATTTTCTGCTTCGAAGACTTCTGCCATCGTTATCTTCCTATGGGCCGGACCCACTGCCAGGAAATCTGGCCGTACTCCCGATCGCTGTTGGGGAGCTTGGCCAGTGCCCCGATCCCGCTGTAACTCTCCTGCATCCGGTCGTAGCCGATGAGGAACTTCAGGCTCTTGCTCAGCTGGTGCTGCACGGAGGCGGTGGCGGTTACCGTGTGCCCTCCCGGTTCGGAAAAGGGAAAAAGCGGCGTCTTGTTCTTGTTGAGCGCGTAGAAGCCGGAAAAATTGATCTCCCAGGTATGGGTCAGTTCCCGGCGGAAAGCTGCGGCGGCCCTGTCTTCCTCATAGGCTCCGGGGAGACCGCCTCCCCCGGTTACGTTGTGCGAATAGCTGCCGGAGATGGTGGAAAGATGTCCCTGCCATCCGACTCCAATGGTCCCGGCCGGTGTCCATTCCTGAATGGCGGTCTCAGGAGCCTGCGACGCAATATAGTGCTCCGGGCCGCCGGTGACCGAGATCGAAAGAGTGCTGGCCTCAGAGTTTCTGAGATAGATCGTGTAGAAGGGGAAGATATTGTCGGACTGGACCCCGCTGTCTGTCCCTTTCAGGAAGCTGAAGATGCGCGAGTGCTCCACTTCAGCTCCGAAATACTGCCGGACGGCAATGCGCTGGCTTGCGAAAGCGGTAACGCCCCACAGCGTCGAGTTATAAAGGCCGGGCACCTGCGATGAATTGGGGTAGTCCAGCAGGCCATATTGCCCGCTCACACCGAACATTTCGTTTTCGCCGGCCTGATCGTTGATCCCCACGTTGGCGACATTGGAAATGCGGTCGGCGAACGGGGCAATCACGCCACTGGCCTGCAGCGGCGTCCCTCCGCCGATGTCCCCCTGCGACGTGGCAAAAGGCTGATTGAACAAGCTGGAACTGCGCAGGAAGGAATCCTGCACGATCAGTGTTGCGTTCGACCCGGGGTGGTACTGAAAGTTCATGCTCGCGTTCTGATCGGTCTCGTTGAAATCCGAGCTGGGCTCATAGAAAGTGAACCCCGGGCTGTAGCTGAACTGCTCGCGAAGCGCCAGCGTGCTCTTGTCGAGGGTCACGGTCGGCCAGATGGAATAGATGACATCCCCCTGCGGCGTCGCGCTGAAGCCGGCCAGCACGTTGTCGTCGTAGGCGACCTCGCCGGTCAGGCCAAAGCTCATATAGTTGACCCGGACTTCGTCGCCGGTGGCGACCGGGTAAGCCTGGCCGCTGACCGGAGGTGGCGTCAGCATGCCGCTGTTCATCACCGAATTGTCCGGTTCCTCATCCGTGCTGGTCGGTGTCCCTGTGCCGTTGCCAGTACCGGTTTGTGTACCGGTTCCCGTGCCCGTACCCGTTGTCTGAGACCACATCGGGACGGCGGCCAGCAGCACGAAGATCAGGCACAATCTCGTGATCATATCGAGCTCACGGCACCACGACGGTGTCTCCAGGCTGGAGCCTGACGTTCTGTTGCGGATTGTGCCCTTTCACAAAATCTTCGTAATTGAACTTAGCGCGGAGTTCTTTGCCGTCTGCACCCGTGTGCAGCACATAAATGGATTTCTTCTTGGCAAAGTCCTTGAAACCGCCCGCCGCAGCAATGGCATCTACCACCGTCAACGACGTCGTCAGCGGGTACGCTCCCGGCTTGGTCACTTCCCCCATGACGTTGAACTTGAGGCTGTTGATCTTCTGTACCATGACCGTGACCGCCGGTTCGGTGATGAAGTTCCGCAGCCTGCCGGTGATTTCCTCTTCCAGTTGCACCGGAGTACGGCCGGCGGCCTGGATTTCGCCCACCAGAGGCAGCGAAATCTTCCCGTCGGAGCGAACCGGAATGGTTCGGCTCAGCTCCTGCTCTTTCCAGACGTTAATCTCCAGCAAATCATCATCGCCGATTACATAGCCGTTGTTGTGAATTCGGCCGGCCGGAGGCGTCACCTGGTCGGGCTCAGATCCTGCGGCGCGAGCCGATTCGGGATTCGCGCTGCCGGACACCGTCTGGGCCAGCAGAGAACCGGAAGCAGCAAACAGCAGTATTCCTGCCACGATGGCGTATTCAGCTTTGTGTTTCATAACCTGCAACAACCTCTGGAGGAAACCCCGTACGCGGGCTGCCCCGGCGACTGTGCCGCATTCATGCCGCCAGAAATGAAGGCTTGCCCGATGCGGGGATTCGGTTGATCTTTAACGGGTGCTGCCTAATCTTGCATCGTAAACGGCGACAGCGGTAGGAAAATTCTTCTGGATTTCTGCAATTCCGGCGGCCGGTATCGTGGAAAACGCACTCTTGTTGCCGGCCACTCCCACCGGTTCCACATCGGAAGCAGCGACTTCCACGCCCACGGACTGGGCAAGCATATCCACCGACAGCACCAGGCGGAACAGATTCTTCTTGCGAACCAGAATCCCTTCCACTCCCTCCAGCGAACCCCGGGTCACTCGGACTCGCTCGCCGCATTTCAGGAAAGGATGCGGCTCGACGCGATAGTTGCCGTTGACCGCCCGGCGAATGGCCAGAATCTCTTCTTCCGGAACGACCGCGATCTGTTCTCCGCGGGACAGGATCATGTGAATGCCCGGCGTGGTCACAACCTGCAATCGCCGGCTGAGTCTCCCCCGGACAAAGACGTAGCAGGGGAAAAGCGGCAACGAGAGAACCTTTTGCCTGTCCTTCCAGCGCCGCATCGAGTCATGGAGGGGCAGAAAGACTTCGAACCCCTTGGTCGACAGCATCTCGGCAACAGTTTTCTCGTGCTGATGCCGGGTGTAGACCGCCCACCAGGCTGACTGATCCGGGCCGTCGCGTTCGATGAGGGTGGGGACCGTCATTCTGCCTGCGTGCTCCGTTTCCGTTTTTTCACTTCAGCCCGTAGCTCCGCCCTGTGGGCTACATTGGCCCGTTTTCCACAATCAAGCTCAAACTTCAAGCATCCGGCGCCGAGCGGTAAAACTCGGGGCGTCCTGTCGCCTGCATCGCCGGGATTTAACAGGAGAAATTGATCAAAGCGCCAACCGTCGATTGCCATTCATGGAATCTTTGGCTACGTAGCCTCGGCTGCCCATCTGGCGAAGAAACCGCGAATGCATAATCTTGGCAGCGATAGTGAAAGTACCGACCGGGATTCTGCATTTCGATGACCTGATGACGAACCCTCGGCAGAAGACTTCAGCGGCGTATTCGCCGTCCAGCTCAACAGGAAGAAAGAACCTCATTTCAATTGCGGTTTTGGGATCCAGGGAGCGCTCGCTGCGAATCAGCACGCCGGAGATGCTGATATTTTCAGTCAGCCCCTCATGCCACTCCCGCTCTCCTCGTGCCCGATACCGGATAACCGTCCCAATCTCATATCGCCGGGCCCGGGAGATTTCCGTGTTCGCCGCGCTCAAGACCGGTTCCGGATCCATCCCTTCTCCTGGCACCGCACCCACACGCAAAGCTCACCAACCCGACTTGCGAGCTTTAGGTTAGGCCAGTTCCCAGGTGGCAGCAATGGCCCGACAGTACTATCGTCATATGACTGCATAGTGCTAGTTTTCTGGAACCATTGTGTGTTACTGAGGTTCCGAACCCGCGCAGGACGGGCCTTTCCAGTGGTGTCGCTCCGGCGCGTGCCGTTTCTCTCCGCGGGAGAGAATTTCAACCGCCCTGTGGATTTCGCGTCAGGATGCGACTGCGGTCAGCCGGTGATTGACAGCGAAGAGGGCGAGCTCAAGCCGGTTAGAAACGCCGAGCTTGTCAAAAATGTTGCTGATATGGTGCTTCACCGTCTGCTCACTGATCGAGCATCTCTGGGCGATGTCGGGGTTCGAGTATCCGGCGACAACCAGGGTCACGATCTCGAGTTCCCGAGTGGTGAGCCCGTAGTCCTTGCCGCGCGCGCCGTTCTCGGAAGGCGCCACACTGCGCAGTGCCCTGACCAAATCGCTGACGCTCTCGCGGCCTATCCAATATTGTCCGGCCATCACACACTGAATGCTGTCGAATAGGCGCTGGGTAGTCGCCTCTTTCAGGATCACCCCGTAGGCTCCCAGTTTCAGCGCCTGAACGATTTGCGCTTTTTCGATGGATGCGGTCAGCAACAGAGTGCGCACCGGGATTTTCGAAAGCGAAAGCTCCCGCAGCACTTCCATTCCATCCTGGCGCGGCATGGAGAGATCGAGCAGAAGAATGTCCGGTCTGGTCTTGCGTGCCAGGTCGACGAGCACGTCTCCATCCGACGCTTCTCCAACGACCTCAAACCCCGGTTCCGCCTGCAGCAATCGGCGAAGGCCATCCCGGAAGAGCGGATGGTCGTCAGCGATCAGAATGCGGATCGGCGACGGAAAGCTGTTAGGCAAAGAAACCATTGCGGATATCCATGCCGGGCCTGTTGGTCCGGATCCGGAACAGCTCCGAACATGCCGGAGCCATGCCTCGCAAGACGTTAACCGTGGGTATTCGGCTGCTCCGGGTGATGGAGCCCGCATACCCGCTTCGCAGAATCAGAATGTATGGTGTATTGCGATTTTCGGACGGAATGCTCGCTGACGCAGCCGGCCCAAGGGTCATTATATCGCGGAGAAAGTTTGCAACAGCATGAAGTCGCGGTGGAAATAATCGAGATATCCACCGTTCCCACATTGACCAGAAATTCGGACGCGTGCTATCGCACGCTCTCCGGGTCTTGCTGATTGCGGCCGACGATTCAGGTTCGTGAAGGTTCATGGCAATGGTCTCTGGTTAAGGAATCGTTACAGCAAATGTGTTCGAAGGAGCGCCTTCGACTCCGGAGCTGTCGACGCTGGTCACGACATAGTCGTAGGCCTTGCCGCCTTGCACCGTGCTGTCGGTAAAGCCGGTCGTGAGATTGACTCCCGTATTCAACAGCGAGTAGGCGGTGGCGCCGCTCGCGGAACGATACACGTTGTATCCTTCCACCGGCGCCGCGGAAGTGGCGGGAGCATCCCAGGTCAAATCGACAGAATAGGCAGTGGCACCGGTCCCGCTCAGGCTGACCACCACGGAACCGCCCGTCGTCGCGTTCGAGGCGAGGCTCAGCTGCCCCGGCGCCGCCCCCACCACGGTCGGGATGAATACGAGCCCCAGCGACACCGATTGTCCCGGGTTGAGGGTAACCGGGAACGTAATCCCGGTCAGTGTGTACCCAGTTCCGCTCAGCGTCGCCGAGCTCACGGTAACCGCCCCCGTGCCCGTTGACGTCAGAGTTAACGTCTGCCTGGATTGAGTATTCAGCGATACACTACCGAACGCCACGCTTGTCGCGTCGACGCTTAGAAACGAGCCCGCTGCATTCAACTGCAGAGAGAGGGACTGGGAAGCGCCGCCATAGGCAGCGGTCAGGGTCGCCGTCTGCGCGGAAATGACTGCGGATGCCGAAGCGACAAATCCGGCGCTGACAGCCCCAGCCGGAATCGTCACGGTTGCGGGAACCGTCACCACAGGATTGCTGCTGGTCAGCGTCACGGCAACACCCCCTGCGGGCGCGGCAACGGTCAGGGTCACAGTACAGTTATCCGCTCCCGCGCCGGTCATCGACGCGTTGCTGCAGGAAAACGCACTCAGGGCAGGTGCTGACACAGGACCCGAGCCGCCCCCGGAGCCACCACTACCGCTTCCACCGGAGCCCCCACCCGATCCGCCTGCTGCCCCATTCCCGCTGAGATTGATTACAATCGCCCCTCCAGAGGAGTCGTTCGTGTTGATCGTCAGCTCCCCGGTCGCACTCCCGGCGCTGGCTGGGTCGAACTCAACGTCCAGGACGATGACCTGCTCCGGATTCAGGGTGACCGGGGCCGCGAGTCCTTCGATGCTGAACCCGCTGCCGGTCAGCGAAGTCGAGGCGATGGTCACCGGTTCAGTCCCCGAAGACGTGAGAATCACGGACTGCATTGCAGGCGAATTCACCGCAACATAGCCGAACGACACATTAACCGCGCTGGCGCTAAGGATGCGCTGCGCCGCATCCAGTTGGAGAGCGAAAGCCTCCGACACGCCGCCTTCCTTTGCTGTGAGCACATCGCCCTGCGAGGAACTGACCGCTGCCACCTTCGCCGCAAACCCGACGCCGGTGGTATTGGCCGGAATCGTCACCGTCGCTGGGACAGAAACCGCTGGATTACTGCTGCTCAGATCGACGGTCAGTCCGCCGCTTCCTGCCGGTCCGTTCAGGGCCACGAAACAGTTATCCGCTCCCGCTCCGACCATCGTGGAATTGTTGCAGGAGACCCCGCTCAGCACGCTCGCTGTAGCCGCGGTCGCCGACTGCACGCCCAGCCCGCTCAGAGTGGCCGTCGGCAACCCACCCGCGTCCACGTTGCTGGTCAAAGTCACCTGGCCCGTGGCTGCGCCGGCGCTGGAAGGTTTGAACTGCACCTGAAGGTTATACGTCGATCCCGCGGCTACAGTGACCGGCAGGCTGGCGGGGCTCGTCAGTTTGAAGGGCTGGCCGGTGATGTTGACCTGCGTGATCTGGACTTCGACCGCGCCGGTATTCAGAAACGATACGGTCGCACTGCCGGTTTGCCCCACCGATACCGCGCCGAAACTGAAGGTGCTCTCCGTGGGCGTAAGCTCTCCGATCGGCGTGTTCGACCCGCAACCGACGAACGCGAGCAGGACGCAGAACCCGACCACCAGCCCAAAGTACAGGAGGAGGCGCCGGGGTCTCCCGCGCCGAGTGCGCAGCAGCGATTGACCCGTTCTGAATCGGCGATCGCGCAGACGACTGCCGCACACGTCCGAACCAGACTCGGACGAGACACGCATCGGGTACATCTACCTCACCTCAAACAATCGTTCCCGCGGTGGGGCGCACTTCGAGTTTTGCGCTTCTTAGGGGGGTGGAAGGCCCGAATCTCAACAAGGAGTCACACGCAGGAAACCGCGTCGCGGATGACACCGTTGTCGAATCTGCTCAGAGCTGTCGCCAGTCCTGCGAGATTTTAGCCGTCGCGTGTGCACGTCGATGTCCATCTGCGGCGCAGTCTCGATTACCTCCGTGTGGGTTTACGAATGACCGCGAACGATGCGCACTTCGTTCGGGTGTGCCTGGAGAATTTCCACAATTCAAGCGATTAATTCCTGTGATCGAGCCCGGTAAAAATGCGCGCAGCGCAGGAATATTCTTCCTCAAAAGAATTTGCATCGAAATCTCCAATGTGGATTTCACATACGCAAATCGCCAATAATGACGGGCCTTTGCGCGATGTCGCACGAAAGTTACGCTCGCCGGTACTCGAAGTAATACGGCAGTATTGAACCACTCCTCGTCAGCATCGACGCCTGCAAACTAGAATGAGATTATGAACCGCGCAGATGTTGCGATCGCGGGCGCCGGCATCATCGGACTGACGACAGCCCTCGAACTCGCAGCCGCAGGCTGCTGCGTTACGGTATTCGATCAGAACGAAGCGATGTCGGAGGCATCGCGGGCAGCGGCCGGGATGCTGGCGGGCGCCGATCCGGAGAATCCCGCGGAGCTGCGAGAACTTTCCCGCCTCAGTCTCACGCTCTATTCCGACTTTCTCGCACGCGTCGAGAGCCTCTCCGGCAAATGCATTCCCATCCGGACCACCCGCACAGTGCAGGGTGTGCACCATCTGCCGCAAGGAGCAAAAGCGCTCAGCACAACAGAACTGCGGGCCCTCGCACCCAGCGCCAACACCGGCGGCTGCTCATTCCTGCTTCTGGAGGAGCAAAGCTTCGATGCATGGGACCTCGCGGAGTCCTTGCCCGCCGCAGCACGGTCCGCAGGCATCGAGTTGCGCGAGCGGACAGCGGTTCTGAGTGTTCGCGGCGGAACCTCCGACGTGGAACTCGTGACAGCGACGGAATCTCTCTCCGCTGGCGCCTTCCTCAACGCCACTGGAGCGTGGGCGTCCAGACTGGATCATGCACTGCCTGTAAGCCCGCGCAAGGGCCACATGCTCACCGCGGAACTGCCCGGTGAGGTTCAGATGCACTGTGTCCTGCGATCTCCGAGTGTCTATGTCGTCCCTCGGGGGGGAAACCGCTACACCATTGGGTCCACGGTAGAGGACGCGGGTTTTGACCGCACTGTCGATCCGCTCCGCATTCAGGAACTGTTCTCGCGAGCCATGGACCTGTGGCTGCCGCTGCGCGAAGCCAATATTGCCGAAACCTGGATCGGATTCCGCCCCGGATCGGAAGACGGTCTGCCCATCATCGACCAGACCGGCGAGAACTGCTGGGTCGCCACCGGTCATTTCAGGAATGGAATCCTGCTCGGCCCTGGCACCGGTCGCGTGCTCAGCCAGTCGATGACGGGCCGGCAGCCGGAGATCGATTTGTCGCCCTTCCGCTGCGGACGGTTCGCCCTGTCGCGAGCCTCGTCCTGACCGTCCGGCGGCGATCCCCGCAGCCTCCCGCTCTCCGCCCGGCGCAGAGAATCGACAGGGCGAACGTCCACGCCAATGACAGGCGATCATCGCGTAAGCTATAAGAAGGATTCCTGGCGTTCTGTGCGACACGCCGGGAGCCGCGGGAACCGGGCGCCCCCTGCATCGCGGCATTCCGTTCAACAGCACATCTCCGGGCGGAGGAGAAGGCAGCACATGGCAACGGCAACGGTGGTCAAGGGACTTGAAGGTGTGGTGGCGGCGAATTCCGGCATTTGCTGGATCGATGGATATGCGGGCGTGCTCGCGTATCGCGGCATCGACATTCACGAACTGGCGGAACAATCCACCTTCGAGGAAACCACCTACCTGCTGTGGCATGGTCGTTTGCCCAGCCGCTCGCAACTCGAGGAGTTTACCAGCAAGCTGACCGAAGCCCGACGCCTTCCTGCGGAAATTTACGACCTCTTTCGCTGGATGCCGAAGACCGCTACGCCCATGGAGGTACTGCGCACCGCGGTTTCCGCCCTGAGCGCGTATGATCCGGACGAAAGCGCCGTCGATCACGATTCAAACGTCCGAAAATCGTTCGCGCTGACCGCGCAGCTACCCATGCTGGTCGCAGCCTTCGACCGCATCCGCAAGGGCAAAAACATTATCGAGCCCGATCCATCGCTCTCCCACGCCGCCAACTTCCTCTGGATGCTGCATGGCACGAAGCCCATTCCTGCCGCTACAAACGCGTTCGACATGGCCCTGATCCTCCACGCCGATCACGAGCTGAACGCCTCCACGTTCGCGGCGCGCGTCATCGCCGGCACCATGGCCGATATGCACTCGGCAATCACCGGCGCGATTGGCGCGCTGAAAGGTCCGCTCCACGGCGGCGCCAATGAAGCCGTGATGAAGATGCTGTTTGAAATCGGCAAGTCGGGCGGCGATCCCGTCGACTACGTGAAGGCGCTGCTGGCGCAGAAGAAAAAAGTCTTCGGCTTCGGCCATCGCGTTTACCGTACCGAGGACCCCCGCGCCACGCATCTACGCAAGATGTCCGAGCAGCTCAGCCGCGACTCCGGCAACACGAAGTGGTTCGACATGTCCCGGCGCATCGAGGAGTTCGTGAAGGTGGAGAAGAAGCTTAACGCCAATGTGGATTTCTATTCGGCGTCCACCTACACCACGCTCGGCATCGACCTTGACCTGTTCACGCCGATCTTCGCCGTGAGCCGCATCGCCGGATGGACCGCGCACGTGATCGAGCAGCTCGACGACAACCGACTTATCCGCCCCCGCGCCGAGTACACCGGTCCCGAATACCCCGTGAAGTACGTACCGATGGATCAGCGGTTGATCTGATTCAACGGTCGCTAATCTGCAAGGCGGAGTCCTCTCCAGGCTTTCGCGTCGGCATCTTTATCGGCGTCCACCCACTTCCCGCGAACGGCGACTTGCCACGCCGACCCCACCATAGATACATCGCCAGCGCGACGATCAGCAGCAACGGCAAACCGATAACGCTGCCTTCGGGACCAGTCGTCCCGCCGCTCCACAAGGGGCTGCCAACGGGAAGCTCTCTGAACAGGTGACCCTGCGCGAGCATCCCGCTGTCGGCGGTGCCGTAGAAATACGATTGTCCCCAGTCCCACGCGGCATGGAAACCGACCGCCCACCAGAGGGAACCCGTAAACCAGAGGCTCAGGCAGAAAATCATCCCCGCGCCCACCACGGAGGCCAGACCCACCGGCGACTCCCCCGGATTGGTCCGGTGCATGAGCCCGAAGAGCAACGCGAGCAGGATCATTCCCCACCAGTAGCCGATGCCGCGGGTGATCGTAAACTGCGCATACCCGCGCAGCATTGACTCCTCGGTGAAACCCACACAAACGAAAACCACGCCCCACAACCCTGCATATTGCAGAGCCGCTCCCACATGCAGAGTGCGCCCCTCCAGCGCCAGGTAGCCGAAGTGGTGCAGAACCAGAACCAAAGCTGATATGGCGATGAAGCCCCACACGATGCCGGAGAAGAAGCGAACAGCGCGCGCGGGTCCCTGGTAGCCATAGGAGAGAAGCGGGCGTCGCTCCAGGCGCGCCATCACCCACGTGGCAACGACCGCCGGGACGAACTGGCAAAGCTCCATCGCCAACCCCTTCATCGGCCCGATGGGTGCGTTTAGATCGACGTGCAGTAGCGGTCCCACGAAAATCTGCGATCCGATAATCAGAATCGCGCACAAAACCGCGAAGATCAGGATCGACCATCCGGCCCGCAGGACGCCCTGCGGCCCAAAGAAAATCCAGTGACCGCTCAGGCGCGCACGTGTCGCAGACTCGGCTCTCTCAGATGAGATCTCCTGAGCGTCGCCAGGCTTAGTGTTCTGTTCCGTGCTGTCGCTCACAGGGTTTCTACAGCCTGTCCAACGCGGAACATCGTCGCCTCGTCGAAATGCCTGCCCAGGATCTGCATGCCGATCGGCAGCCCGGCGCGCGACTTCCCGCACGGAACCGACACGCCGCAGATACCGGCCAGGCTTCCCGTCACCGTGTAGATGTCGGCGAGATACATCGCGACCGGATCATCCGACTTTTCCCCGATTTTGAACGCCGGCGTGGGCGCTGTCGGCGTGAGAATCGCGTCCACTTCACGAAATGCCCGGAGAAAATCCTCTGTGAGCAGCCGCCGCACCTGCTGCGCCTTGCGGTAATACGCGTCGTAGTAGCCGTGGCTCAGCACATACGTTCCGAGCAGGATGCGGCGCTTCACCTCCGCGCCAAATCCCAGGTCGCGTGTACGGCGATACATGGCCGCCAGGGTATCGGACTCCGGCGCTCGCAACCCATACCGCACTCCATCGAACCGCGCCAGGTTGGAGCTGGCTTCCGCCGTCGCAATCACGTAATAGGTCGGGATCGCATAGCGGGTGTGGGGCAGCGAAATCCGACGAATCTCCGCGCCCGCTGCGCGCAGCTTCTCAATTCCTGCTTCCACCGCGGCGCGCACTTCGTCGTCGAGCCCCTCGGCAAAGTACTCAGCCGGCACGCCCAGCTTCATTCCCTCTACGCCTCGATCCAGAGCCGTCGTGTAGTCCGGAACCGGGAGCGGCGACGAGGTCGCGTCCATCACGTCCTGCCCGGCAATCACGCCCAGCACCACGGCAGCATCGCGCACGTTTGCAGCGAGAGGCCCAATGCGGTCCAGCGACGACGCAAATGCGATCAGCCCGTAGCGCGAAACCCGGCCATAGGTTGGGAGCACGCCGACCACGCCACAGAACGATGCAGGCTGGCGGATCGATCCACCCGTGTCGGTACCCAGCGTCGCGACTGCCATGCCCGCGGCAACCGCGGCCGCCGAGCCTCCGCTGGAACCGCCCGGCACACGATCAAGAGCATGCGGATTATGGACCGGCCCATACGCGGAGTTCTCGTTCGAGGATCCCATCGCAAACTCATCGCAGTTGAGCTTCCCCAGGAAAATCGCACCCGCATCCGCCAGCCTGCGGACCGCGGTCGCCGTGTAGAGCGGCCGATAGCCTTCCAGAATCTTCGAACCCGCCGTCGCGGCGAATCCTTCCAGCGTCAGCACGTCCTTAATCCCGAACGGCACACCCGCCAGCTTCGGCAGCGGTTCGCTTTTCGCGGCCATGCCGTCAATACGGGCCGCCTGCGCCAGCGCGTAATCGCGATCCACTGAGAGAAAAGCCTGAATGCGCGGATCCTCGCCGGCAATACGCGATTGGTAGACCTCCGTAACCGCAGTCGCCGTCGTCTCGCCCTTCGCGATCGCCTCACGGATGCCGTCAATCGAAGCTGCTGCGGCCGTGGTGCTCATCGCTCGATCACCTTCGGGACCTTGAAGAAAATCCCATCCGTCTCCGGGGCGGAGGCCATCACGCGCTCGCGGTCGAGGCAACGCCGCACTTCGTCCTCGCGCAGGACCGAGAGCTTCTCCGAAGGGACTTCGCCCGGCGTTGCCAGCACATCCGAAACCTGGGCCATAGGCTCTACCTGCGCGGTGTCGAGTTCTCCCAACTGAGCGACGTAATCCAGGATGGCATTCAGGTCGCGCCGCATGCGCGATTCCTCGTCCGCAGTCAGCTCCAGGTTGCTGAGCTCGGCCACGCGCCGCACATCAGCCGGCGAAACTCGTTCCGTTTCAGGCATGATTCCAGTTTACCAGGCGCGCGGCCGGGCGGCCTGAACTACGCAGTTGACAGACGCATCCGTCCGGGTACAATCTGCCCAATACCGACTCTCACAGCCCTGATCACCCCATGAATACGGTCTGTAAGCACCCCAAGGTACGCGTCGTGGCGCGCGAAGATGACGCTGAATTTGTCGAGTGCCTCGATTGCGGAGAGGTTTTCGACTCCAACGAATTCCGCGATATGGCCATCGAGGACACCCAGGACGAGGAAGAAGAAACAGCCTGACCGCCGGCGCCTGCATTGATCCGCCGGGCCGCCCCGGCGCTGACCCATGGTCAAAATCCAGCTAACGAAGGCCGAGCACTTCCTCGGGGGTCCTGCCCTGCTCCCCCAGCGTACGAATCGCCAGCGCATCGTGCCGCTTGGCCAGCCGCTCGCCATGTTCATCCATCACCAGCGGGCAGTGATACCACTGTGGCGCCGGCCAACCCAGCGCTTCATAGATCAGGATTTGGCGTGCAGTGGACAACAGCAGGTCTGCGCCTCGCACCACTTCAGTGATTTGCATAGCGTGGTCATCCGCGACTACGGCCAGCTGATAGGCGGGAACGTCATCACGCCGCCACACGGGGAAATCCCCGAAATGCTCGCCAGCAACAAACCGCTGCGCACCAAAATGCCCGTCCTCAAACACGACCGCCTTGCCATCCGGCACGCGAAAGCGCCAGTTCACCCCGGCTGGACTCGCATAGCGCCGCGCCAGCGTCCGCATATCCTCCTGGGGTCGGCACGTGCCCGGATACATCGGACCCTCGTCGCCTTCCCAACGGATGCCGTCGCGCCCCGACTCAGCGCTCTCATGGGGTGCCTGCGCAATTCCGCTCAGTTCACGGCGCGAACAGGTGCAGGGATAGAGGAATCCCCCTTCCAGGAGCTGCTTCCAGACATGGATGTAGTGGTCGCGCCGCTCGCTTTGTGAATAAGGACCGAATGTCCCACCAACATCCGGTCCTTCCTGCCAACGAATGCCGAGCCAGTACAGATCCTCGAGCATCGCGTTGGCGAACTCCGCTTTCGATCGCTGCGGATCGAGATCCTCATTCCTCAGAACCAGGACCCCGCCGGCGTCACGTGCTCGCGTATGCGCCGTCCAGAAGGTTCTGGCGTGCCCCACGTGAAGCAATCCCGTCGGCGAGGGGGCAATGCGCCCCCGGTACCGATTCCGATACTGTGTCACGCCGTCAGTCTATCGTCCGCGAACTCCAGGGGATCTCAGGCGGCGCGATGGGCTTCGCCCATGGATTCGGCCGCCTGCGTGACCGTCACCACGGGAGCGGTTTTCCTGGGCCTCAACCCGGTGGGAAACGCGTACTCATAAAGCAGACCAATTCCCTGACCGAAATAAACCGTCGCGAAAACGCCAGGCGCTCTCCACGCGGACCGAAAACCGTGGCTCGCACCGATCTGCATCGTGGCAATCAGGATTGCCCCCGGAAACAGCGCCAGAGGCAGGGTGATGATCGCCGCCATCAGCGTCGGCAGTTGCGACCAGGCAAACAAACCCAGCAGCACTGCCAGAACAACGCCCAGCGGCGCAACCTCTCCCAGCGACGAGCAGTCCGGGTGCTTGCGCATAAAGTGGCTCGCTCCCCGTCCATTGCCGAACATCTCTCGCAGCAGACTGCGCAGCTTCTGCGGCGGCTGCTCATAAACGGCGAGCCGCGGATCGCTGTAGGCGCGGATACCCGCCCTGCGCACTCTCTCGTTGAAGTCCAGACCCGCACAGGCATCGAAGCTCTCGTCAAAAAATCCGACCTGTTCGAAGACGCTTCGCCGATACGTCCCCGCGCATCCCGGCGGTTCGACGAAACCGGCCATCTGCTGTGTATCCGGAGCGCGCCCGAGGCGCGTGGACCGAGCATGCGCAATCGCCTCTCCCATGCGGGTATCGGCGGGCGCAAGAAGCGGTTGAGGACGGCACAGGCATCCGGCCCCGGTGGTTTCCAGAATTTCCGCAGTATCCGCCAGCAGGTTCTTTGACGGAACGGTGCAGTGTCCGGAGAGAAACACCATGGCATCGCCGGACGCGGCGCGGATGCCTGTATTGCGTCCAGCCGAGACGCAGCGCTTCGGGTTGTCGAGGACCCGCACGCGGACTCGGCGATCGCTGTACCGTCGCCTCACCAGATCGGCGGTGCCATCGGTAGATCCGCCGTCGACGACGAGAATCTCGTAGAGTTCAGGCGGATAACTCTGCGCAAGGAGCTGATCGATCAGCCCGGGAAGCATCTTGCGCTCGTTTCGTACAGAGAGAATCACCGACAGATAAGGCAGCATGGGGACGACCTCTTTTTACTCTTCTGCGTCTTTGCGTCTTACTGCTGATATTCGATGGTCGTTTATAGCATTGAAAATCAACGATTAACGAACTTAACTGCCGACTCTTTGGTGAGCAAAAACGACGGTTACGAGTGACTGCACGATAGTGATCCAGGCATCTCTGCAGTATCAGCCTGGCCGCACTGTGGTCAGGAGGCGAAGTGGGCATCGTGCCGTTCCCTCTCTGCGCGGGATGCTCCTCAGCAGCGGCGGAAGTTGTTCTCGCTGTTGGCCCTGGCCTGCATGTTCTGGGTTCTGGGGCACCCGCCGAGGGTGCAAAACCATGGTGACTGCCGGTACCGTTCTGGCTCTTACCTGGAGCGGGCGCGGCTGGGCCTACGGAGGCTGCCTTGCGCCCAACTTTTTGACCGATCAACGCCGGTGCGGCTGGAAACAACACCCGCAGAGCATCGCAAACAGCGCAGCAGGGAGGGATCCACCGCCTCCGGGAAGAGGTTCGGGCCTGGGGAAGAGTCGCGCCCCGGCGCAAAGGCAGCACCGGGGCACGGGTTCATTCTCACTCACGAATCAGACTCAGTGCAGGCGGGCGTCTGCTCGAATGATCTGGATCGCGCTGAAGAGCGAATCACCCAGCGTGAATCCGTCTCCCGAAGCGGTGGCGTGCACGAACTGGAGATGCGGAGTGTCATGCAGGTAATGACTGCGCTGCGAGGTGATCGTGAAGCCACCCGCCCGCAGCGTGTCCTCGACGGGCTGCACCTCTTCCGGACGCAGGGCGAAGTCGACGTCCAGAGTGATGTTGCTTCCACCTGAAAATGGAACCTGGATATAGAAGCTCTGCGCTACACCCAGCCCTGCTTCCGTTCTGACGTCGCCGATCAGGATGGAACTCGCATCCGGTCGCGGCAGATAGAACGCGAAAATGTCATCGAACTGCTCCACGAATCCCTCGTCGAACAGCTTGAGGACCTTGGGCGGCAGAATGGTCGCGGGGTCGAAGACGTTATCCGTTCCCGGAATCACATTGACCCCGATCTGCGGACTGTGGATGGTCGCAAGCGCGGTGCCCAGCGAAGTGGCCAGGTCCGTGCCGTCGCCAAGAGCTTCAAACTCCACCCAGACCAGCTTCGGCGAGTCGAGAATGACGTGGTTGCCGATCGCGGTGATCTGAATATGCTTGTTCGCGCGAAGAGCCGTCTCCAGCGCGGCAACCTCGGTCTCCTGCGCCGGCAACGAGCCGTCGGCGAACATCTGGCCATCGTAGGCGCGTTTGAATGCGATGAATCCGTTCGCCACGGCTCCGGGCGTCTGCGGCTGACCGTTGACCGTCACGGTCAGGTCCTGACGATACAGCTCGAATCGCAACACGTTTCCGGGCATTTCCGTCCCGGTAGCGCCCAGAGCGCTTTGGATCGCGCTCCAGTCCGGGGCTGCAAACGCCTTCTCGCCGAGGAATGAGAAGAACACGAAAGCCAAAGCAAAGGCCTTGGTCACTTGACTGCGGCTAAAGCGCGCAAAACTGAGTGCGGGCATTGGGGGAACGCCTCCACTAAGAAAATGTCTGTCCGTTGCGGACCGAGAGAATAGTACGCTCGCGCCTCACCGCCAGTCATGAAAAACTCGGACCTATCCCTGAGTCAAATGGGGGATTGACAAATAATCGGACTTCTTCGCAGGTATTCGGGGTTGGCCAGTCCGCGCAGCTTAGTCGCCACAGGGGGTGCCGTCGATTTTGATCTTCTCGCACCAGCGGCAGAACCAGACTTCCCTCCCCTGCGCCTGGTCACGCAGATCGAGCTGCGCCCATCGGTGCAGTCGCATCCAGCAGAAGAAGTTCTTCAGCCAGTTGGACTCATGCAGCCGATGCGGCCACAGCTTCGCCAGAGATTGCGCCATTTGGGCATCGGATGCCGGAACGGTTGTGGATGCTGGCATTTCCTGGTCTCTCTTTCGCGTGCCGGAGGAAACCCGATGCCTACGGTTTCGCCATCTTCAGATCGGTGACGATCACCTCGGTATTGTGCGCGAACCTGATCCCATAGACACCGTCGGTCGATTTGAGTTTCCCAGGGCCCACCAACTGCGCCTTGTCATAGCTGCCGACGACTGTTCCGTTGATTGCGCATCCCACCTTGTCGCCCTTCACTGACAGGGCGATGGTCTGCGTCACCGGTTGGCCGGGCGTCTCCGCCTTATGGATCGCGGCATTCGCCTCCCTGCGGCCGTTCATCTGAAAGGCCGCCGGACCAAACCCGCGCACGATGAAGTTGCCGCTCCCATAGGCCGCGCAATAGAGCTCCGTCTGCTGCGCCGTGCCCATGTCGTTGCCGGCGATCACGATTCCGTAGGGATGCGGATGTGTGTTCAGGTTCATGAATTTTGGCTCGGTAAAGGTGGCCGACACCGTGTAGTCGCCGCTCGCAACGTTCGCCGGATTCCAGTAGCTGATGGCCGGACCGGTGGTCACGTGCAGGGCGCCGCCCTCCTGCGTGAGCTTCGCGTCGTTCACGGACTCCTGCGCGCCCGGATCAAGTTTGCCCTGCCAGCCGGGAACAAAAATTCCGCCGCCCTGGACAGGATGGGAGGCATCGGCCTGGCCCTGCGCGGAAGCCAGCACGGGCATAACCATGAGGAGGGCAACTACGAATGCAGATGGGCGGACAAAACGCATAGGGATTCTCCTTTAGAACAACGACTCGCGCATTTTACGCCACGCGCGCAGCGCTCATTTCTGCATCGTGTAAGCGCTGTTCGGCACCTTGGCCCCGGCCTGCGACGGCGTCGGCAGCTGCGAGCGATCCCACCCGCCCCCCAGCGCCTGCACCAGCTCGACCGTCGACATCATCTCCGACACTTGCAGCGAGTTCAGCGCCTGCTGGTTGCCGAGCAACGTGGTCTGCGCCGTGACTACATCCACGTAAGGATCGACGCCGATGTTGTAGCGCTGCATCTCCAGATCGAGAAACTCCTGCGCCGCCTTCACTGCATCCTGCTGGCGAAGGATTTGCTGCGAGTAAGTCCGCGTGCCAGCCAACGCATCCTCCACCTGCTGGAACGCGGTCAGAGAGGTCTGCCGGTACACGGCGAGGTCGGCGTTATAGACAGCCTCGTACTGATGCAGCTGGGCGCGATAGAGCCCACCGTCGAAGATGACCTGCGAGGCCGATGGCCCAATCGACCAGAAGCGGCTCGGCCAGTCGAACAGATGTTTCAGCGTCGAGCTCTCGAACCCACCACCGGCGGCGATCGTGACCTGCGGGAAGAACGCCCCGTAGCCAATCCCGATCGTGGCATTCGCTTCGGCCAGGGTGCGTTCGGCCGCGGCCACATCCGGCCTCCGCTCCACCAGCTGCGAGGGCACGCCCGTCGGAATCGGTGGCGGCGTGTAGGTCACCGGCTTCACCGGAATCGAAAAGTCCGTCGCCACCTTGCCCAGCAGCACAGCAATGGCGTGCTCATACTGCGCGCGCAACAGTCCCACGTTGATGGCCGAAGATTTCGCAGACTCCAGCGTCGCCCGCGCCTCGACAACAGAGATGTAATCGCCAGTGCCGGCATCGTACGCTCCCTGGTTGGCGTCCAGGGCCTTCTGGTCGGCGTCAACCGTCTGGTTCAGAATCACCTGCAGCTTATCCTGACCGCGAATTTCGAAATAATATTCAGCCAGGGAAACCTGCTCCGTCAGCTTCTCGTTTTCCAGATCCGCGGCGCTCACCTGCGCGGCGTACTGCGCTTCGCGCACCTCATTCCTTATCTTGCCAAACAGGTCCGGAACCCAGGAGACCTCAAGAGGCGCGGCCCAGATGGTGCTGGCCCGTCCGGTGTTGGCCGTTGAAGAATTCGTCAGGTTGCCGGAACTGCGCGACCGGCTCCACGAAGGGTTCAGCGTAATCGTCGGCCAGAACTGCGAGCGCGCCTCGGCAATCAGCGCCCGCGCTTCCATGTACTGCTCGAAATACTGCTTAATGTTCTGGTTGTTGATGTTCAGCTTGTCTTCCAGCGCGTTCAGCTCCGGCTCCTGAAACACCTCCCACCAGTTGCCGCGCAGCATCGCGTCCTGAGGGCGGGCAACCTTCCATCCGTCGGCATCCTGGAAGTTGACTGTCGATTCTTTGAAATTCGACGCCGTCGCCTGGGGCGGGGCGGGTGCATGATATTTCGGCCCGACCATGCAGCCGGTCAGCCCGGCGAGCAGCGCCAGAGCGCCGGTCGCAATCACCTGCGCAGACCTGCGCCTCTCGATCATGATCGTGTTCTCCTTTGCCCTCATGACGTCGCTCCTTCGATTCCCGGGCGGAACGTATCGTGACTCTTGCCCATGATCGACAGGCGCAGCCGGTCCAGAGCCAAATAGACGACCGGCGTCGTGTACAGCGTCACCAGCTGGCTCAGCAGCAGCCCTCCCACAATCGTAATCCCCAGCGGACGCCTCAATTCTGAGCCGGTCCCGGTCCCGAAGGCGAGCGGCAGGGCTCCGCAAATCGCGGCCATCGTTGTCATCATGATGGGACGGAAACGCAGCATGCAGGCCTCGAAGATAGCGTCATAAGTACTCTTCTGCTCCTCGCGTTCCGCCATGAGGGCAAAGTCGATCATCATGATGGCATTTTTCTTGACGATGCCGATGAGCAGAATGATCCCGATAATGGAGATGACGTTGAGATCGATGTTGAAGATCATCAGCGCCAGCATGGCGCCGATGCTGGCCGACGGCAGCGTGGAGATTATCGTGAGCGGATGCACCAGGCTCTCATACAGGATGCCCAGTACGATGTAGACCGCCAGCACCGCGGTGATGACCAGATATTTCTCCGAGGCCAGCGAACTCTGATACGCCTGCGCCGTTCCCGCAAAGAAGCCGCGCACCGTGGAGGGCATGCCCAGGCGCAGCTCCATCTGGCTGACTTCGCGCGTGGCATCGCTGAGTGACATGCCGGCGGCCAGATTGAACGATACGGTGACCGAAGGAAACAGTCCCGTGTGGTTCACCTGCAGGGGCGTAGTGCTGGTCTGTGTTGTGGTCATGGTTGCCAGGGGGCTGATCGCGGTGATTCCGGCGCGCCCCGAAGACCCGCCCGTATTCAGCCAGATCTGCTTCAAGCCCTCCGGGGAGGCCCAGTATTGCGGCGCTACCTCCAGCACCACGTAGTACTGGTTGAGCTGCGTATAGATGACCGATACTTCCGATTGGCCAAAGGCGCTGTAGAGCGACGAATCGAGCGTCTGCGGGGTCTGGCCCAGCCGCGCCGCGGTTACGCGATCGTAGTTGAGCAGTTCCTCCAGCCCGCCGTTCTGCTGGTCGGTGTTCACATCCTGCAGCCCGGGCAGCTTCCTCATGTTCTCGAGCAGGAGCGGTCCCCACTTCGCCAGATCGGGAATGTTGTCCGACTGAATCGTATATTGATACAGCGCGTTGCTGCCCCGGCCGCCAATGCGCAAATCCTGCACCGGCTGCAGGAATGCCGACGCGACCGGAAGCCGGCTCATCGGACCACGCAGCTCGTTGATGATCTGGGTGGCACTGTCCTTGCGGTGCCCCGGACCGCTACCCAGCGGCTTCAGCGCGATGTAGACGAATCCTCCGTTGCTCGAGCCGCCGCCTCCCGTGTAGGCATTCACGTGCGCGATCCCCGGATTGGCTTTGATGACCTTCACCAACTGCGTCACGGAATAGTTCATGAACGGGAACGAGGCATCCTGCGGCCCCTGCACACCACCCACAATCGCGCCCGTGTCCTGCTGCGGGAAGAACCCCTTGGGAATCCGGTAAATCACCACCACATTCAGGGCAATGGTGAGGGCCAGCACAATAAGGATCAGCACCGGATTGTCGAGCGCCCACGCCAGCGAGCCGCGGTAGATCGACAGCAATCCGTTGAAGAATTTCTCACTCGCCCGATAGAAAATATTGTGTTTCTCGTCCTTGTCCTGGTGCTTCAGCAGGTGCGCGCACATCATCGGCGTGGTGGTCAGCGAGATGACCATCGAAACGACGATGGCAATGGAGAGCGTCACCGCGAATTCGCGGAAAAGACGCCCAATGATGCCGCCCATCATGAGAATAGGAATGAAGACGGCAATCAGCGACATGCTGATGGAGAACACCGTGAAGCCAATCTCGCGGGCGCCCACCAGCGCGGCGTTGAACGCCGGCATCCCGCTCTCCAGGTGTCGCGTGATGTTTTCCATCACCACAATGGCGTCGTCGACCACAAACCCCGTGGCGATGGTCAGCGCCATCAGCGAAAGATTGTCGATGCTGTAGCCGAGCAGGTACATCACCGAAAACGTTCCGATGAGTGAAACCGGAACAGCGACGCTGGGGATGAGCGTGGCGCGCGGGCTGCGTAAGAAGACGAAAACAACCAGCACCACCAGAACCACGGAGGTTGCCAGCGTCCGTTCTACCGTTGCCACCGAGGCCCGAATCGTCGTGGTCCGATCCAGAACCGTCGTTACTTTTACCCCCTGCGGCAGCACCGCTGTCAAAAATGGCAGTTGCGCGTTGATGTTGTCGACGGTCTGGATGATGTTCGCGTTCGGCTGGCGGAAGATGATGATGAATACGGCGCGGGTGCCGTCCATGTACCCCGCAGTGCGCAGGTTTTGCGTGGAGTTGTAGACGCCGGCGACATCCGAGAGCCGAATCGCCGCCCCGTTGTGATAACCCACAATCAGCGGGCTGTAATCCTGGGCCTGCGAAATCTGATCGTTGGTGATGATGTCGGCGGTCACGGCGCCATTGGAAAGCTGCCCGCGCGGAGAGTGCGAATTTTGCAGGCTCAGAACGGACTGCACGCTGCCCATGGTCAGCCCAAAGCTCTCCAGCTTCGCCGGATCCACTTCAACGCGCACCGACGGTGTAGCGCCCCCGCCAACACCAACCTGCCCCACCCCGTTAATTTGCGAAAGCTTCTGCTCGAGGATGGTCGACGCCAGGTCGTAAATCTTCGTGACGTCGTACTTGTTCGACGTGAGCCCCAGAATCATGATGGGGGCATCGGATGGATTCACCTTCCGGTAAGAAGGATTCGATGGCAGGTTCGCCGGCAGATAGGTGCGCGCAGCGTTGATCGCTGCCTGCACATCCCGCGCGGCGCCGTCGATATTCCGGCTCAAATCGAACTGCATCGTGACGTTGCTGTTACCCAGCGAACTCGACGACGTCATCTCCGTGATGCCGGCGATGTGCCCCAGCTGCCTCTCCAGCGGCGTTGCTACCGAGGCAGCCATGATCGCCGCGCTCGCGCCGGGCAGGCCGGCGGAGACGCTGATGGTCGGGAAATCCACCTGCGGCAGCGGCGAGACGGGCAGCACCATGAAGGCAATTGCTCCCGCAATCGCCACGGCAACGGTCAGCAGCGTGGTGCCCACCGGCCTCCGGATGAACGCCCAGGAGAAGCTCACAGACGCGTCTCCTCAGCCCTCGGCATGGAGGTTCCGGCAGGTTCGCCAGCTTTCGCGGACGGACGGCTTCCCGAGAACCGCTGGGCGATGCGATCGAAGAAGATGTAGATGACCGGCGTGGTGTAGAGAGTCAGAGCCTGGCTGAGCAGCAGGCCGCCGACCATCGCGATGCCCAGGGGACGCCGCAGTTCCGATCCGAGGCCGGTGCCCAGCGCCAGCGGAAGGCCGGCCAGCAACGCCGCCATGGTGGTCATCATGATGGGCCGGAAGCGCAGCAGGCAGGCATCGAAAATCGCATCGGTGGAGTTCTTGCCGTGCTCGCGCTCCCCCTCCAGCGCGAAATCGACCATCATGATGCCGTTCTTCTTCACGATGCCGATGAGCAGAATGATGCCGATGATGGCGACCACGCTCAGGTCCTGCCGAAAGATCATGAGCGCCAGCAGCGCACCCACTCCCGCCGACGGCAGTGTGGAAAGAATCGTGACCGGGTGAATGAAGCTTTCATACAGGACGCCGAGCACGATGTAGACCGTGACCAGCGCGGCGAGGATCAGCAGCGCTTCATTCGAAAGCGAACCTTTGAAGGCCGCCGCCGTCCCCTGGAAGGACGACTGCAGACTCGCGGGGAAATGCAGATCCGTCGCAGCCTTGTCGATATCCGTGATCGCCGTGCCCAGCGAAGTATTGTCCGCCAGGTTGAAGGAAACCGTCACCGACGGGAACTGTCCCTGATGATTGATCGACAGCGCCTCCGTCGTCGTGGTGGCATGCGTAAAGGCGCTCAGCGGGATGGCGCTTGCGCCCACACTGGACGTCGTCGTGTTGGGAGTCGTCCCCGCGGTGGTGCCGCCGCTTGCCGATGACGTCCCCTGCGTGCTCGTGGTCCCGCCCAGCACCCTCGCGGGCGCGGTCACCACTCCGGACGACGGCGTGTACTTGACCGAGCTGGTAAGCGCGTTCGACCCTGCCGACGCTGACGCGGACGACGAAAACGAAGTGACGGCGCCCGCCCCGCTTGCCCCGGAAGACGCGCTGCTCTGGATGTAGAGGTCGCCCAGGTTTGCCGGATCCTGCTGCCACTGGGGCGAGGTTTCCAGCACCACGTGGTACTGGTTGAGCTGCGTATATAAGGTGCTGATCAGGCGCTGGCCAAAGGCGTCGTACAACGTGTTATCGATGGTCGTCGGTGCAATGCCCAGCCGCGAAGCCGTCACGCGATCGATGATCAGCGAAACCGCCTGTCCCCCCGTCTGCTGATCCGTAGCCACGTCTTCCAGCTCCGGCAGCTTCTTCAACTGCGCCACAAACTTGTTCGTCCACTCGTTCAGCTCGTCCGTATTCGGATCTTCCAGCGTGTACTGGTACTGGGTGCGGCTCACGCGATCGTCCACCGTGATGTCCTGCACGGGCTGCATATACATGTGCATCCCGGTCACGGCAATGTTGTTCTGCAGCCTCCGGATCACGTCGGACGCGCTGATGCTTTTCGGGGACCGCTGCTTCAGCGGCATCAGGTTGATCGAAATCCGCCCACTGTTCAGCGTGGTATTGATCCCGTCCGCGCCAATAAAGGACGAAACGCTCTCGACCGCCCCGTCCTGCAGTATCTCGTTGACCAGCTGTTGCTGGTTCGCTGCCATTGCTTTGAACGAAATGTCCTGCGGCGCCTGGGAGATACCCTGAATCACGCCGGTGTCCTGCACCGGAAAGAAGCCCTTGGGGATCACGATGTACAAAACGATGGTCAGCACCAGGGTGCCCAGCGCCACCAGCAGCGTGATCCCCTGATAGCGCAGCACCACCCGCAGCGTGCGCCCATAAAAATCGATCATGCTTCTGAACACCCGCTCCGACGCGCGGTAGAAGCGGGTCTGCTGCGCCTCCGGGTTGTGGCGCAGGATGCGCGCGCACATCATCGGCGTCAGGGTCAGCGAGACCACCGCCGAAATCACGATCGTCACCGCCAGCGTCACGGCGAATTCGCGGAACAGCCGCCCTACCACGTCGCCCATGAACAGCAGCGGGATCAACACCGCGATCAGCGAGACGGTCAGCGAAATGATGGTGAACCCAATCTGCTCCGCGCCGGTCAGCGCCGCCTCCATCGGCGTCATCCCCTCTTCCAGGTAACGCGAGATGTTCTCGATCATCACGATGGCGTCGTCCACCACAAAGCCGGTGGATATGGTCAGCGCCATCAGCGAAAGGTTATCGAGGCTGTAGCCCAGCATGTACATCGCCGCAAACGTGCCTACCAGCGAGAGCGGCACCGCCACACTGGGAATAATCGTCGCGTACAGACTGCGCAGGAAAAGGAAGATGACCAGCACCACCAGGCCGATGGTGAGCATCAGTTCGAACTCGACGTCGTCCACGGAAGACTGAATGCTGGTGGTCATGTCGGTTAGCGTCGACACGCGAATCGACGCCGGCAAATTCGCTTCCAGCTGCGGCAATATCTTCTGAATGCTTTTGACAACGGTGATCGTGTTAGCGCCCGGCTGTCGCTGGATGTTAAGAATGATGGCCGGCGTTTTGTTCATCCACGCGGCCTGCAGGTTGTTTTCCACGCCGTTGATCACGCTGGCGACGTCGTGGACGAATACCGGCGCTCCATTACGGTACGCGACAACCACGTCCGCATAGTCGCTGGCTTCGGTGATCTGATCGTTGGAGTCGATCTGGTAATCCTGGCGCGGCCCGTCGAAGTTGCCCTTCGCGGAATTCACGCTGGTATCGGTCAGCGCGGTGCGCAGGTCCTCCATGTTCAGGCCGTAGGAGGCCAGCTTGACCGGATTAGCCTGGATGCGCACCGCCGGCTTCTGCCCGCCGCTGATGCTCACCAGCCCCACGCCACTCAGCTGGGAAATCTTCGGCGCCAGCCGCGTGTCCACCAGATCCTCCACCTGCGACAGAGGCATCGAATCCGACGTGATCGCCATGGTCAGGATCGGCGCGTCGGCAGGATTGGTCTTGTTGTAGACCGGGGGCGCCGGCAGATCGGAGGGCAGGAACGATTGCCCGCCGTTGATCGCGGACTGCACTTCCTCCTCGGCCACGTCGATCGACAGCGAAAGGTTGAATTGCAGCACGATGACCGAAACGCCCCCGGCGCTGGTCGAGGTCATCTGGCTCAGGCCCTGCATCTCTCCGAACTGCCGCTCCAGAGGCGCGGTGATCGTGGTCGCCGTCACGTCCGGGCTCGCGCCAGGGTAAAACGTCAGCACCTGAATCGTCGGATAGTCGACTTCAGGCAGCGCCGAGACCGGTAGCTGCGTGAACGCCACGATGCCCACGAGCAGAATCGCGGCCATCAGCAGCGACGTCGCCACCGGCCGCAGAATAAATGGGCGGGACGGACTCACGGGGCGTTACTCTCACCAGAAATGGTCGTTTGCGTATCCGGTATGCCGACTTTGGAGATGATGATGTCAGATTGGTCCTGCAGTTTATCGAAGCTGCTGTCGGCCACCATGACGCCGGATTGAATCCCCGTCACCGCGGTCCATCCATTGTCGGTGGCTCCAGTCTTCACGATCTGCATCACGACGTGGAACTGGGCTTTTCCGCCGCTCCCACTCGCGCCACCGCTCGCGCTCCCGCTCCCCTTCTGGCCCGCGCCGGTTCCCTGGCTTCCTCCGCCCTTCTGGCTCCCGCCGCCAGAACTCGTGCCGCCGCTCGGACTCGAGCTGCTGCCACCCTGCGACGACGCACTCGGGTTTCCCGGTCCCGGCTTGATCAGATAGACAAACGCCGTGTCCCCATTGTGCTGGATCGCCGAGGACGGAACCATAATCTGGTTCTCGAGCGTGTTCACCAGCAGCCGTGTATTGACGAATTCGTTGGGGAACAGCGCCCCGGTCGCGTTCTGAAATTCCGCGCGCAGCTTCACGGTGCCCGTGGTCGTGTCGATCTGATTGTCGACTGTGGCCAGCCTTCCGGTCGCGACTTGAGTCGTGTTGGTGCGGTCCCACGCTTCGACGCTCAGTTTTGCCCCCTTGCGCATCTGCGCCAGCACCTGGCCCAGATTGTCTTCAGCGAGCGTGAAAATGACGGTGATGGGCTGCATTTGCGCCACCACCACCAGGGTCGTCGTCGAGTTCGCCGTCACCAGATTGCCCGGGTCCATCAGGCGCAGGCCCACGCGGCCGCTGATCGGCGAAGTGATATGGCAGTAACCCACCTGCACCTGGTCGTACTGCACTGTGCCCTCGTCGTTCTTCACCGTCCCCTGGTCCTGCAGCACCAGCTTTTCCTGGTCCTCCAGCGTTTGCCGCGGGATCGCATTCTTCGCCCATGCCTGCTGATAGCGCTCCAGATCCATCTGCGCTTCGGCCAGCAGATTTTGATCGCGTTCCAGCGCCCCCTGCGCCTGTGCCAGCTGCGCCTCATAAGGGCGGGCGTCGATATCGACCAGTGGATCGCCTTTTTTCACCATCTGGCCCTCGCGATAATGCACCTCGGCGATGACCCCCGTGACCTGAGCAGTGATCGAATCGGTGTACACCGAGGTGACCGTCCCGATGGCTGGCAAATAAATGCCGAGGCTGCCCGTTTTCGAGGTTGCGGGAACCACCGGCACCGGCACTCCGGCCAACATTCCGCGTCGCCCGCCGCCGCCCATAGCCGCTGCCTGGCTTTTTTGGTGCTGTGTGATGACCCAGTAAAAGAGCAGGCCAAAGGCGATCAGAACCACCGCCCAGATCCAGCGGTGGCGGCGCTTCCGCGCTGGAGGCGTGGTGGACGGAGGCTGCTGATGATCCGGCGGGGCAATCGAAGCGGAAGGTTGGGAGCTCATCTTCTGTTTTGTCGGTAGTTTTTTCGGTCTGAATCGTTCAAAGTGGGTTTTCCGAGGGGGAACAACGTGGCCGCCCGAACAGGCGGCGGGCGAAATCGCGTCAAATCCGGAGTTTATCACCGCAGCGAACTGCCCTGCCCCGAATCCAGAGAACGAATCCTATGGCCGACAGCGGTTCCGTGGCAGAGGCACAAAGAGATCGGTCCTGCCGCGGCATTGCAGTTAAGGACGAGTGAACCGGACAAATGGTCGCAAACTGGATCACAACCCCGACCCATGCCGAAAGTAGCCTCGGCTTCACCGAGGTCGCACCTCGAAAATCCTTCTTACGGAACCGTTACTGGAAGGTATCCGGGGACCCGACGAGTCCAGCCCGCCAGGGTACTATCGACTCATCGGTAACAACTTACGACTGATGCGACTGCATCCAACCCACTACCCTGACGTGGCTCCGCCGCAACCATTTCCCCTGCGTCCGCAGCCTGAAGAACTCCTCTTGTGACTGCATGAGCGGCAAAGGTAATTCGGGTACCCACCACGCGTGGGGCGATCGCATACGCGCCCTGCGCAACGTGCCCACGGTCCTGAAGATTCTCTGGGAGTCCGGCCCCGCCGTTGTTACATGGGGATTAATCCTGCGCGTGGTCGTCTCCTTTACCCCATGGGCCATCGGGTTCGCGGCCTCGCGCATCATCGGCGGCGTCAAACAGGCCATCGACCACCAGCCTCTGCCGGCGCATTTCTGGTGGATCGTCGCTGCCGAAGTCGCCTTCGCGCTGCTCAACGGTGCGCTCTCCCGCGCCATCGACTACAGCGATTCCCTGCTCTCCGATCGCTACACCCACTACGTTAGCGTCCGCGTCATGCGTCAGGCCGCGCGCCTCGACCTCACCACCTTCGAGGACCCCGACTTCTACGACCGCCTCGAACGCGCGCGCGTCCAGGCCACCGACCGCCTCGCCATGATCCAGCAGATGGGCCGGCTTTTCCAGCAGACCCTGACCACGCTGATCTGGTCCATCCAGCTGGTTTGGTACTCGCCCTGGCTCCTGTTGCTGCTCATCGTCGGCGTTGCGCCTTCCTTCGTCGCCGAAACCCACTTCGCTTTCCTCGGCTACGCGAAGAATTTCCGCCAGACCCCCGTCAAGCGCATCATGGACTACCTGCGCATGGTGGGCGGCAGCAAAGAAGCCGCCAAAGAACTCAAGCTCTTCAATCTCAGCGATTACATTACTCGACGCTTCACCACCCTTTCCGAGCAGATTTACCGCGAAAACGTCGCACTCTCCAGCAAAAAGCTGCTCGTCGGCGGCCTGCTCTCGCTGATCGGCACCTGCGGCTACTATGGCGGTTATCTCTACGCCATCATCGAGGCCGTCCATGGCCGCTACTCCATTGCGTCCTTCTCGCTGATCACCATCGCCATCCAGCAGTCCAGCGCCAATCTGCAGCAGGTCTTCTCTATCTCTTCCGGCATCGCCGATCAGGCGCTCTTCCTCACCGACCTCATCGCCTTCTTCGACATGCAGCCGACGGTGCAGTCCAGGCCCAACGCGCTGCCCGCGCCCAAGCCCATCCGCCGCGGCTTCGAATTCCGCAACGTCTCCTTCGCCTATCCCGGCAGCGAGCGCCGCGTCCTCAAAAACTTCAACTTCACCATCGAGCCCGGCCAGCGCGTCGCGCTCATCGGCGAAAACGGCCAGGGGAAAACCACCGTCGTCAAACTCATCACGCGCCTCTACGATCCCACCGAGGGTCAGATCCTTCTCGACGGCGTCGACCTGCGCGACTATTCGCTCGACGACCTGCATCGCGAGATGGGCGTCATCTTCCAGGATTTCATGCGCTATGAAATGACCGTCCGCGAGAACATTGGCGTCGGCCAGATCGAAGTCTCCCATAGCGATGCGGACATCGCGCTCGCGGCACAGAAGAGTCTCGCTGCCGAGGTCGTTAAGAAGCTTCCCGGTGGCTACGACCAGATGCTGGGTCGCCGCTTCGTCACCGGTCTCGATCTCTCCGGCGGAGAATGGCAGCGCATCGCCCTCGCCCGCGCCTACCTGCGCGACGCGCAGCTGCTGATCCTCGACGAGCCGACCGCGGCCCTCGATGCAAAAAGCGAGCTGGAAGTCTTTCAACGCTTCGCCGAGCTGACCGCGGGCAAAATGGCTCTGCTCATTTCCCATCGATTTTCAACGGTGCGCATGGCCGACCGCATCGTAGTGCTCGCCGGCGGCCGTCTCGTTGAAGATGGAACCCACCAGCAACTGATCGCGCTGGGCGGCCAGTACGCGGAGATGTTCGAGATGCAGGCGGCAAGTTATCGCTAGCGAAAGTCGCGTACTACGGAGCTGATGGAGCTGTGTTATGACGGGTCAGGCGACAATGATCAACGAACAGCGCTTGCGGGACGCGGGTCTGGTGCCGGAGAAGCTCCGCGCCGCCGCACGCGAAGACGCGCATCGCTGGGGCGCGGCCCACGGCTCCAGGGACCTCGCCGCTTTTGACGCGCGCGTCGAATCCGTCCGCCGGCATCTGGAGGCTTTGTTCCGCGAGCTCGATCAGCTGCCGACCGAAGGCTGGCCCGGACCCGAGCCTCTGCTCGAAATTCGCGAGAATCCGCGCATGATGCACTCTGTCCTGGCGGAACTCCGCACCGTGCGCCGCAAACTCCGCCGCCTGCCCAGCGCTGTCACCGGCGATCATCAGGATGAACCCCGCGCCACCGCGGTCGCCGCCGCCTATCTCGCCGCCAGCGCCTCCATCTGGAACGCGGATGCGTTCCGCATCTACCTCGACGAGCTCCAGCGCGCGGAGCCTCTGTTGCTCGAAGAACTGTGGGTCCTGCCCGTCGCGCTGCGCTTCCTTCTGCTGGAGCAGATCCTGGATCAGGCCGCGCCTCGCCTCGAGGCTCTCTCCTTTCCCGATGATGCTCCGCACTTCGAGGGCCCAGCCGCCGACCCCGCTTTCGCCAAACTCCTCGCCACCCGCATTCAGTCCCTGCGCGAAATCGCCTACGTCGACTGGTTCTTCGTCATGGAGCCGCTCGTCGTCTTCGATGCGATCCTCCGCGAAGACCCGGCTGAAGCCTATTCGAGCATGGACTTCGACAGCCGCGAGGTCTATCGCAAACAGGTCTCCCGCATTGCCCGCTATTCCGACAGCACGGAGAACGAGGTTGCTCGCTGGGCCATCCAGCTGGCCACGGCCGCCAGGCAGCGCCCCATCGTCGACGAGCGCGTCCACGTTCGCCGCGCCCACGTCGGCTACTACCTCATCGATCGCGGATTCGAAGAGCTGAAGTCGCGCATCGGCTACCATCCCCGCTTCATCGACCGCGTCCGCGATGCGCTGCACCGTTATGCCGACGACTTCTACATCGGCGGCATCGAGGTCCTTACCGTCGTTCTCATCGGTGCGGTACTGCTGCCGTTGATTCCGAACCACTCCATCCTCGGTGGGTTGACCCTGGCGTTTCTGCTCCTGCTCATCCCCGCGACCCAGGGCGCGGTGGACCTGGTCAACAACACCATCTCTTCCGTCTTTCGCCCCCTGCCGCTGCCGAAAATCGACCTGACCGACGGCATCCCCGCCGACTTCACCACGCTGGTGGCCGTCCCCACCCTCCTCCTGAACGAGACCCAGGTCCGCGAGCTGGTGCAGGATCTCGAAGTTCGCGGCCTCGCTAACCCCGATCCGAACCTCCACTTCGCCCTGCTCACTGACTTGCCCGACTCGGTCAGCCGCCCCCGCGAAAACGACAGGGATCCGCTGGTCGATCTCGCGATTCGCCTCATCGACGATCTGAACGCCCGGTATCAGGGCCAGAGCAAATACGGCCACTTCCTCCTGCTCCATCGGCATCGCATCTTCAATGCACGCCAGGGCGTCTGGATGGGCTGGGAGCGCAAGCGCGGCAAGCTGCTCGACCTGAACAATTTCCTCATCAGCAATTTCGACGCATTTCCGGTGAAGGCCGGCGATATCGGCGTGCTCCGGCGCGTGCGCTACATCATCACGCTCGATTCTGACACCCAGCTGCCGCGCGGCACCGCCCACGCCATGGTCGGCGCCATGATGCACCCGCTCAACCGCGCTGTCATCGACCCGGAGCGTCGCATCGTCACCGAGGGTCACGGCATCCTCCAGCCGCGTGTCGGCGTCAGCGTCCACTCCGCGGCGCAGTCGCGCATGGCCAACATCTACTCCGGCCAAACCGGCTTCGACATTTACACGCGCGCCATCTCTGACGTCTATCAGGACCTCTACTCGGAAGGCAGCTTCACCGGCAAAGGTATCTACGAAGTCGCCACCCTGCACGCCGTGCTGGAAAAGCGCTTCCCACGCAACGCCCTGCTCAGTCATGACCTGATCGAAGGAGCCTACGCCCGCGCCGGCCTGGCCACCGACGTTGAAGTCATCGACGACTACCCCTCGCACTACAGCGCGTACACGCGCCGCAGGCATCGCTGGGTGCGCGGCGACTGGCAAGTCGCGCAGTGGCTCTTCGGTCGCGTGCCCGACGAGTCCGGCAAATTCGTCCGAAATCCCATCTCCACCATCGCTCGCTGGAAAATTCTCGACAATCTCCGTCGCTCCCTGGTCGAACCCGCGACCATGGTCCTGCTCGTTGCTGGCTGGCTCGGCCTGCCTGGCGGAGCGCTTTACTGGACCCTCGTCACGCTTTTCCTGCTCTTCGTTCCGGTCTTCATCCAATTGATCTTCGGCCTCGGTCGCTCCATGTTTATCGAGCAGGAAGGTGCTGCCCAGGATGTGGTCGCGGGATTCCAGCAGGCGCTTTTCACCACCCTGCTGACGCTCGCGTTTCTGCCCCACCAGACCATGTTGGCCATCGACGCCATCGTACGTGCCATGGTCCGCCGCATGGTCACCGGGCAACGCCTGCTCGAGTGGGAAACCGCCGCGGAAGCCGAATCCTCCCAGCGCCGCACCACGGCCGTCGACCGCTATCTGGCCTTCACTCCGATTGTCGCCGTGATGCTGGCCGCCATCGTTGGCGTTACCCACCCCATCTCTCTGGTGGCTGCGGCGCCCATCCTCATCCTCTGGGGTTTCGAGCGCGACATCACGCGGTGGCTCAACAAGCCGCCTCGCGAGCCGCGCCAGCAGTTGGATCGCGAAGACGACCTCTTCCTGCGCGAGCACGCCCTGCGTGTGTGGCGGTTCTTTCACGAATTCGGCGGTGCACGCCACAACTACCTCATCCCCGATAATGTCGAGGAAGAGGGCCTCTTCGAAGCCGCCCGCGTTTCCCCCACCAATCTCGGTCTGCTTTTCAACGCCCGCCAGGCCGCCTGCGAATTCGGCTTCCTCACCGCGCCGGAGTACGCCGAGCTCATGCACCGCAGCTACGCGACCATGGCGAAGCTGCCCCTGTACCGCGGCCATCTCTACAACTGGTACACCACCGATACGCTGGAGCCGCTGCTGCCCATCACCGTCTCCTCCGTCGATAGCGGCAACCTCGTCGCTTCGCTCTACACGCTGAAAACCGGAACCCTCTCGCTGCTGAAGCGGCCTCTTCTCGAACCGCGCCTCTTCGATGGCATCGAGACGCACCTGCGCCTCCTGCAGTCTTTGAAGGATGTGTCCGAGCCGCTGGCGAAGCTGCGGCCTCCCGAAGACCCCGGTGCCTGGCTCCCGTGGGTTCTCTCCTCCGAAACGCAGGCCGCATTCGCCAATCTGCCCCCTTACTCCGAACCATCACCCGACGAACAACTCTGGTGGTCGAACGAAACCCGCGCCCGCCTGAAGGCAATCGCCACGCTGGTCAGCGACTATCTGCCCTGGCTCAAGCCGGAATACGCATCGCTCCACAGTCTGCTGTTCGAAAAGCTCCCCGTCGACGCGCCGCTTCGCCCAACGCCTGCCCTCGCAGCACCAGGGGCCACCGTTGTTCCTCCTGCGCTGGAGGATTCTCCCGGCTTCCTCGCTGCTATCGAGCAACGGCTCAGCCGACCGCACCTCATGCCCGACTCGGCCGAGACAGCGGCGCTTATGGAACGGCTGCGCATCGATCTCGTCGCCGCTGGCGACCGTCTGCGAAACCTCATCGAAAGCCTGCGCCTGGTCTCCTCCGAAGCCAGCCGCCTTGCCGATGAGACCGACTTCGCCTTCCTCGTCAACAAGGATCGCCTCCTGCTCTCCATCGGATACGAGTTTTCGACTGGCAAGATTCACTGGGCGTGCTACGACATGCTTGCGTCGGAGGCCCGCATCGCCACCTACATCGCCGTCGCCCGCGGTGAGCTCAGCCAGCAGGGCTGGTTCAAAATGTCGCGCGTCCACACCCAGGCCTATGGATGCTCGGTGCTGCTCTCCTGGACCGGCACCATGTTCGAGTACCTCATGCCCGCGCTCTGGATGCGCAGCTACCCCGAGACCCTGCTTTCCAACTCTCTCCTGGGCGCGGTCGGAATTCAGCGCGCCTTTGCCCGCGAGCACAACCTTCCCGTCTGGGGAATCTCAGAGTCCGGCTACGCGGCGAAGACCGACCAGGGCCACTACCACTACCAGGCTTACGGTATTCCCCAAATCGCGCTCAAGTGGGATGCGACCGCCGGCCCGGTCATCTCGCCCTACTCAACGTTTCTGGCGCTCAACGTCGAGCCCACTGCCTCCATCCGCAACCTGCGCCGCATGGCCGATCAAGGATGGACCGGCGCTTACGGCTTCTACGAGGCCATCGACTTCACTGGAGGCAAGCCCGAAGCTGTACGCGAATGGATGGCTCACCACCAGGGCATGTGCATCCTTGGCTTGCTCAATCTGCTCGAGGAGAACGCCATGCAGCGCTGGTTCTACTCGAACGCGCAGATGCGCTCGGTGGAGCTGCTGCTCCACGAAAAGCCCATGCGCGAAGCCGCGACAAAATCGGCCAGCCCACCCACCTCCAAAAAAGCGAAGCGCCCCGCCGCTCTCAAAAAAGCCGGCTGACTGCCCCGCCTCCTGGCTCTGATAGTGCTGACCGCTTTTTCGCCGACCGGACCTTGGTTGACCGGAGTCTAGCTGACCGTCGCTTCGCTCGCGGCTGCCGCAGGTTCGTAGTTCAGGTTCGGACCCAGCCAGCGCTCCACCTCAGCGAGACTCATGCCCTTGCGCTCGTGATAGTCCATCACCTGGTCGCGGTCGATTTTTCCAACGCTGAAGTAGCGTGACTGAGGATGCGCGAAATACAACCCGCTCACGCTCGACCCCGGCCACATGGCAAACGACTCCGTCAGGCGCATGCCCGTATTCGCCTCGACATCCAGCAGCCGCCAAATCGTGCCCTTCTCCGTGTGGTCCGGACAAGCCGGATAGCCCGGCGCCGGCCGAATCCCGCGATATTTCTCCGCGATCAGCTCCGCGTGATTCAACTGCTCCTCGCAGGCGTAGCCCCACTCCCGGCGCACGTGCTGGTGCAGGCATTCCGCAAACGCTTCGGCCAGCCGATCGGCCAGCGCCTCGGCCATGATGGCGTTGTAGTCGTCGTTGTCCGACTTGAAACGGTCCACCAGATCCTTGAGCCCAATGCCGCTGGTTACCGCGAACGCGCCAATCGTGTCCTCAAGGCCGGTTTCCCTCGGCGCGATGAAGTCAGCCAGCGAGCGGCACGGCTCGCTGCCCTCTCGATTAGCCTGTTGCCGCAGAAAATACAGCCGCTCCTGCACAGCAGCGCGTGAGCCATCTTCGTAGAGTTCGACATCGTCGCCCACCGCGTTGGCGGGGAAGAACCCGTGCACACCACGCGCGGTCAGCAGGTTCTGGTCGACAATGCGGTCGAGCAGCGCCTGGGCTTCAGAGAAGAGCTGCCGCGCCTGCGCTCCCTGCTTCTCGTCCTGCAGAATGCGCGGATAGACGCCCTTCATCTCCCAGGTGTGAAAGAACGGGCTCCAGTCGATAAACTCGCGCAGTTCGGCAAGCGAAAAGTTGTCGAGGACGCGCACTCCCGTGAACGACGGCACCGCGATGTCTTCCGCTCGCCACACGATCGGCGTTCGCCGGGATCGAGCCTCGACGAAAGAAACCATCGGCTGCTTTGGTGCGGAATGCGACTTGCGTACGGCCGCATACTCCAGCCGCAACTGCGTCACGAACTCCGCCTTGTTCTCCTCGCTCAGCAGGCTGCTGGTGACCGGGACCGCGCGGCTGGCATCGAGCACGTGCACTACCGGTTCGCTGTAGTGCGGCGCAATCCGGATCGCCGTGTGCGCGCGGCTGGTCGTCGCCCCCCCAATCAGCAGCGGAACCTTGAACTCGAGCCGCTCCATCTCGCGCGCCACGTGGACCATCTCGTCCAGCGACGGCGTAATCAGGCCGCTGAGGCCGATCACATCGGCCTTCTCCGCCCGCGCGCGCTCCAGGATCTTCTCCGCCGGGACCATCACGCCCATGTCGATCACTTCGTAGTTGTTGCAGGCGAGCACGACGCCGACGATGTTCTTCCCAATGTCATGCACGTCGCCCTTCACCGTCGCCAGCACGATCTTCCCCTGCGCCTTCACCTCGTGCCCAGCCGCAACCAGCGCCGCCTTCTCCGCTTCCATAAACGGAGTCAGGTGGGCCACCGCTTTTTTCATCACCCGCGCCGACTTCACCACCTGGGGCAGGAACATTTTGCCGGCTCCGAACAGATCGCCGACCACGCCCATGCCCGCCATCAGCGGGCCCTCGATCACCGCCAGCGGACGGCCCAGCTGGAGCCGAGCCTCCTCGGTATCCGCATCTATATACGTGTCGATGCCCCTGACGAGCGCGTGCGTGAGCCGCTCTTCAACCGTGCCGCTGCGCCATTCCTCGGCTTGCTTTTCCGTTATCGCTGGACCGCCAGCCGCCTTGAGCGCCTCGCCATACGCCACCAGACGTTCCGTAGAATCCGGCCGGCGATTCAGCAGAACATCTTCCACCAGCGTCTTCAGCTCCGGCTCGATCTCCTCATAAATCTCCAGCTGTCCCGCATTCACGATGCCCATGTCGAGGCCCGCGCCAATAGCGTGGTACAGAAACGCCGAGTGCATGGCCTCGCGCACCTTATTGTTGCCGCGGAAGCTGAACGAAATATTCGAGACGCCGCCGCTCACTTTCGCGTGCGGCAGATTCGCCTTGATCCAGCGCGTCGCGTTGATGAAGTCGACCGCGTAGTTGTTGTGCTCCTCCATGCCCGTCGCGACGGTGAGGATGTTGGGGTCGAAGATGACGTCCTCGGCAGGAAAGCCCACTTCGTCGACGAGAATCCGGTACGCGCGCTCGCAGACACGAATCTTGT
>Ga0182024_10000280_pt1 | contig 128678 bp, 64 predicted proteins | sample P32metaG_FD_120480 | JGI IMG/M metagenome (GOLD analysis project Ga0182024, IMG submission 120480) | Permafrost microbial communities from Stordalen Mire, Sweden - P3-2 metaG (Illumina Assembly) | ecosystem: Environmental > Terrestrial > Soil > Wetlands > Permafrost | place: Sweden: Stordalen... | reverse complement strand
TCATGTTCAGGATGCGGCCAAACCCTGTGCCCTTCATGCCGGGAACGAATGCGCGGGACATAAGGAACGTCGAGATCAAGCTCGAATCCACTACACTGCGGAAGTCTGCGAGAGAGTAGTCGATCAGGTTGTTTCGAATATTAATGCCCGCATTGTTGATGAGGATTTGCGGATTGCCAAAGCGGCTCTTAATCTTCTCCGTGACGTCAAGAACATCGTCCTCATTTGTTACGTCCGCAGTAAAGTACTCCGCAGCATTTCCCTGCGCAATCAGCGCATCCCGCACGGCAGCGAGACGCTTTGCATCGCGTGCGACGAGAGCAATTTGTGCTCCTGAGCCAGCTAAAGCATGGGCCATCGCTTCACCAAGTCCGCGGCTACCGCCGGTAATGACTGCTGTCTTGCCTGAGAGATCAATGTTCATCATTTACTCCAGTTGTGTATTCAAGCACGTATTGTTGGACGATTGAAGCCGCCCTCAATTATGGCCGATGCGGGAGCTCTGGTTACAGTGAGTCAGCTTCGGCGTCCGCTGCTGCCTGAAGCTTGTTGAAGGTATGCCCGGAATCACGGTTCTGCGGACTCTGGCCGAGATAGATCCAGCACAATGCTGAGATCAAAGACGAACCGACCATGAGATAAATCAAGGGATTCCAGTGGCCACCAGTACGCTGCAAAATGATTCCTCCCACAACAGGTGCAACGAATCCCGCCAGGTTGCCGAGCATGTTCATCGTTGCCGCAACCGTCGCCGTGTAGGAACCGCCGATCTCGACGCAGGCGTTCCAGGAGATGGGCATCGTCAGGTCGCTGCTGAAACTGGCCATTCCCATGCAGAGCATGGCAGGCACTATGGCCCGAACGTATGTGAAGATGAAAAGCAGAACAGCCGCGCCAAGGAAACCGAAGAATGCGATTCCTGGCCGCGATATGCGTATGGGAATCAGCCCGCTTAGCAGCGATCCAAACCCGCCGAACAACAGTGGCAGCACAGCCAGAGCGGCGGCGCGACCGGGCGTTTGGCCTCGTTCTTCGATCAGATAGGTTGGAAGCCAGGTGATGTAGAAATACCACACGAATGAAAAACAGAAATACTGCAATACCAGCACTGCGACCTGTCTCGTCAGCAAAATGGATAGCCAGTTGTGCTGCGGGCCACTATGGATATGCAGGTTGCGCGTTGTCTCAATGAGTTCCTGTTCAGCGGCATTCACGGAAGGATGTTCAGCCGGATCGTTCCTGAACCATGCAAAAAAGATGATGCACCAGACTACGCCGAGCGCGGCAAAGGCAACGAAGGCCCAGCGCCAGCCGAACAGGGAGACGATGACGAGAACGATAGGAGGAGTCGCGGCGCCACCCCAGCGCGTAAACGCCCACATCAGCGATTGCGCTGTGACGCGCTCACGCGCCGGCAGCCAGACACTCAACATGCGGGTCAGGTTCGGAAAGCAGCCGGCTTCTCCGGCTCCGAAGGCGAAGCGGACAACATACATGGAGATAAAGCTCCATGCCGCGCCTGTCAGAGCAGTGAACACGGACCATGCCAGAACGATTTGCAGGAGTACGCGTCGAACGCCGAGGCGATCGCCCAAGAGGCCCATGGGCAGCTCAAAGATGGCGTACGAGAGCCCGAAGGCGCCGAAGATCAGGCCCATCTCTGCTTTGTTGAAATGCAAATCCCGCGAGATTGGCCCGGCCGCCTGCGAGATGGCGACGCGCTGAATGTAGGAAAGAACTGCCAGTCCAATGGCTAGCGCAACTACGCGATATCGAGCTCGACTGGCTTGCATGAAGCACTATCTCCGGCATTGCAGGGTGAGAATCGTTGTGGTTGGTTCTCAGTTCGATAGAGCAAAGCTGTAGAGCACGTTGCCGGTGGCCAATGCGATGTATTGTTTTCCATCCACAGAGTAGCTCATTGGTGCGGAAGCAATATTGCCGCCCGCCTGGAAGTGCCAGAGCGGTTTCCGCTGCATATTCCTCACGCAATATCTGTAATCTCTGAGGGAGTCAACTTTGCAATTACAGCGCAAGCCGGGGAATTGATATGCTACCGCTGCATTTAAACTGTCACGAAAGCGTCCATCATACCTAAAATTCGAGAGGTTCGGTAGCACGCAGATTCGACGATGGAGCGACTGCAGGGTGGACGCGGGAATGACCACGCCCTCTGGTTGCGATGGATGAATCAGCATGCATTCAACGAGCCTCTCAATCAATACAATGTGCTGACGGCGGGCTCACGAAGTAGTTATCGTCTCGGTTGTGGAGGGCTTCTCAACGATGGCCGGAGGGTTTTCCATACGCGCCACGCTGCTTCGAATATTCATGGCCTCAGGCTTTGTCTTGCTTGTCGTCGCAGCGATCGCCCAGGAGATGCAGTCGGCAGACGGAAACTCCAAAACCGGCGCACAGCAGGACCGGGCCGCCGCCACGCGCGCCTTTCTCGGCCTCGGAGCGGTGCCAGACAAAGCAGCGGTCGCGCGAGCAGCACCCATTTATCAGCAGAACTGCGCTTTTTGCCATGGACCACAGGCCCGTGGAGCTACTGCCACCGCCCTGGTCACCTCAGACGTCGTCCTTGCCGACGATCACGGCGAACATCTCGCTCCCTTCCTGAAGACTGGACTCCCCGAAAAAGGCATGCCCGCCTTCTCGCAGCTTTCCGAACAACAGCGGATTGACCTGGCTGAGTTTCTTCATCAGCAGGTCGAAGACATCGCCAATCGTGGAACGTACCACCTGCCGAACATCGTGGTCGGCGATGCAGCGAAGGGTGAGACTTATCTCAGGGGTCACTGCATGAGCTGCCATACCGCCGACACATTCGCTCACATCGCGAGCAGATTTCGATCCCCTGATCAACTGCAACGCAGCTGGATCTGGCCCGCGCGACCGGCTGATAATTCCCTCGCAATTATCGGAACGGTGAAGACACAACAGGGTTCGACGATATCCGGCCATGTAATCCAGGTCAGCGACTTTCGCATTACTCTAATCTCCGTAGATGGACAGACGCACGCCGTCGACCGCGGCCCGGGTGTCGACCTCCATATGAAAGATCCGCTCCAGACCCATCAGGCACTCGTGAATAGCTTGAGAAATGACGACATGCACAACGTCACAGCCTATCTGGAAACGCTCAGATGATAAGGAAAGCTTTGCTGTGCCTGACGCTCGTGTCTGCTGGTCTTTGCATTGCGCCTTGTCTGTGCATCGCGTTGCCCGCTCAGTCCTCAGTCTCACTCGATCCGAATTCGCTTGGGCATCCGCCAGTTTCCACCTGGCCCACTTTTAATGGGGACTACACAGGTCAGCGTTACAGTACCCTGAATCAGATCACAGCCGCAAACGTGGACCAGATCACCCGGCAGTGGGTTTACAAGATCACATCTGTCGGCGCTCAGCGCGGCGCGGCAGAGCCTGTCATCAAATGCACTCCGCTTCTGGTTGGTGGTGTACTCTACATCACCATTCCCGACCATGTGTGGGCGCTTGATGCGCGTACGGGGAAAGAGATCTGGCACTATGACTGGGTCGACCATGGTGGTCATCTTGTCGGGCAGCGCGGCGTTGGAATCTGGAAGAGCTCAGTCTACTTTCTAACTCCCGACAATTGGCTGATCGCCCTTGACGCTGCCAATGGCAAAGAACGGTGGCGCAGGAACTTCGCAGACGCCCGCAAGCAGTACTTCTCGACGTCGGCTCCGCTCGTCGTGAAGAATCACATCATCGTCGGTGTTGGCGGCGATGCGATGGATATGCCCGGATTTCTCGACTCCTTCGATCCGGAGACGGGCGAGTTGCAATGGACATGGTGGGCGACGCCTCGTGCTGGTGATCCCGCGCTCAAGACGTGGCCTAACCTCGCAGCATCCGAACACGGCGGGGGCATGACATGGATGCCTGGCACCTACGATCCAGAGCTCAATCTGCTCTACTGGCCCACCGGCAATACCAATCCAGTCTTCGCGGGGCAAGGACGCCCAGGGGCTAATCTTTGGACCGAGTCCATCGTCGCACTTGATGCCGATAGCGGAAAGCTCGAGTGGTACTACCAGGTTTCACCGCACGATACGCACGACTTCGACAACACAACAGCGCCAATCCTCTTCGACGAAATTATCGACGGCAAGCCGCGCAAGCTCGTTGCCCAGGCATCGCGAAACGGCTTCTTCGTTACGCTTGATCGCATTACCGGGAAGTATCTGGTCGTGAAGCCCTTTGTTCCGTTAGATTATGTCTCGGGTTTGTCGCGGACGGGCGAGCCTATTCCAATTCCGGATAAAGATCCATCAGTTGGCGGCTCGATTAGCATTGTGAATGCTACCAACTGGCAGGCGCCTTCCTACAGCCCGCAAACGGGCCTTTTCTATGTGAATGCAGTCGAAGGAAAGGCGATCTATTACCTCATCGATAGTAGTGAGCATCCTTCGGGTTATGGCGGCACGGGCACAAGCATCGGCCGGTCCACGCATGTGTTGAAGGCTATCGATCCGCTTACCGGCGACCCTGTTTGGACACACGAATATCCGAACCTCAATAATGCGCCGACAACGCTTGGATCCAGCATTCTCACCACAGCCGGCAACCTTCTCATCACAGGCGATGATCAAAAAAACGTCATTATCTATAGTGCGGACAAGGGAAATATTCTCTGGCACCTTGAGCTATCTGCCAGCGAGTCAAACGGGCCGATTACGTATATGCTCGACGGAAAGCAATGGCTCTTGTTCGCCGCCGGCGACTCCCTCTATGCATATACTCTGCCCCGCTAGAATTTCGAACTGTGTAACAGCAAATGCGGTTCTGGTGGGCGACGTCCGACGCGCTCACCGAATATGGAGTCTCAGTAGCCCCGTCAATTGCTCTTTCGTTTGGTCTTTTCCCAAACACGGATCGCGAGACTCCGCATCTTGACAGCGAAAGGCTGCTGAAGAGAAGATCGACGTGTAGTCAGTGTTCTGCTGGCTGCCGTAAGCGTTCCCGTCAGCCAACGCACTTTTCACTTTGTGAACCATTGATCTGGTTCCGGGAAGGTGCGCTTTTGGCAGCGAAGGTTTTCGAATGGGAACCGCCGCATTTATAAGAGCTGGCATCGTCTCGAGGCCCAATAACTGATCGGAACTTTCCGATGAATACTCTTTCTTCCCCTCGTGTGGTCCGGGTTCTGGACCGTCTCTTTGCTGAAGCCGATGCAAGCAAACCGGCGATAGATGCTGTTGTGGCAGGAACCGATGTGTCCGCGATGATCACCAGCAGGACCGGCAATCGCGAGTTCTATGGGCTGTTGAAGGAAATTCCACTTCCTGTATCGCGAGAAACCGGCGCATTGTTGTACGCGCTTGTGCGGGATGAGGTCGAAGGGCGCCTGGACGTTGAGTGCGAGCCGGATGAATTACGAAAACTCCTCATTGCCCCGGAGTAAGAACGGCCTGGATCTCCTGGTTTGTCAAGACGGCAGCCATTCTGTCTTTCATGTACCGGAGCGTTACGTCATGATGCGCCCAGTCATAAGAAGCGATGCAATCCGACGCCAGAATCACCGGGGGTCCTGCTGGTAGGCGTCGATCGCTGTCATCCGAATATAGGCACGCGTTTTGATCCCGGCGAGAACGATCGAATCTGGCTCAAGTTGATTCAGAACTTCGTCGAGGTTCGTGCCAAAGAACGCGCTATACCGTTTCTTGATAATGACCGGGTCAGAGGAAGCGACGGTTAACTCCGAGAGAATCTGACAACCCGCATTCCGCTTGATGGGGATGTGAATTCCCTTGGCTCTCATCTCGGGGAATGCATCCTGCAAATTGGGCTCGAACTCTTGCCGAACCCAAGTCACTGGATCGCCGGAGCGTCGAAAGAGCTCCACCAGGTTATTGATCGCCCCAACCAGTTTCTGTCGGCGCGCGACTTCTCAACTCCTGAAGAAGTCGTTCAGCATATCGATTACGATCAGGACCGGCCTGTTCATGACGGCAGCATACCAAGACTCGTCCGGTCTCATTGGAATCGCGATTGCAGGATAATGTACTCATTGAAAATATTTATGCGCCGAAAGGTCGATCAGTTATGAGAAACGCACCAGAGTCTGGGGATATCATTGAGCGCACTTTGGGGCAGCAATCCACACGAGCGGGTGCGGCGCAAGATGAGACAAATGAGTCTGGACCCGTTGCCAGCTTGCCTTCCAACTTTGTGCATGATAAAGGACGCTATCGTTCATCGTTGCGGCGTCCATCGCCGCTCCAAGAATATTCAGAGCGGTCCCGCTTGGCTGCCATCGAATTCAATTCCCTGTTCTGGGGGATTTGATCCCTGATATCGGTATTTAATTCCCTGATACCTTGAATTACTTCCCTGTTCCAATTCGCGTCTGAATCTCAGTTTCGCTATCACAACGTCCATGTAATCAGCCGGATAGTCGAAACGCTCAACCTTTTCTGAAACCTAGATTTGTAATTGTCCCTGTATTTTTCCCTGTTAGCAGGGAATTTGGTTGCGGAGAGCGGTTCGCTTAGGACTCGGTCCACCGCCATCAATACGCGAAATCCATCGGAAGAGCCCAGTTGGACCGCGAGCAACGGCAGCATCATTCGTGTCGCGCTGTCGCGGGCGCATTCTGTCCCGTGCGGAGCCCTCCAGGCCACCAGTTCCAATCGCCTGCAACACGAAGGAGAGCGGGGCCGATTACAATTCGGACCAGCGTCGCATCGATCAACACGGCCACCGCCAGTGTGAACCCGATCATCTTGACTACCAGGAAACTTCCAAACGTGAACGCGGTGAATACCACGATCATGATCGCGGCCGCGCTCGTAATCAGGCCTGCGGTTCTGGCCAGCCCCTCCGGGATTGCATCCTCTTCACTCAACCCGCTCCTTCTGGCCTCGAGAACCCGCGCGACCAAAAACACTTCGTAATCCATGCTCAGGCCGAAAACGATGGCAAAGGCGACGATAGGGACAAGAGGGAACACGCTGCCCGTTCCGCCGGGAGATCCCAGGAAGCTGCTTCCGTGTCCGTCCTGGAAAACCAGAACTAATGCCCCGAAGGACGCAGCAACCGAGACGAGGTTCAGTACGATAGCCTTCACAGCGACGAAAAGTGATCGGAACCCTCCTACGAGCGCGATAAGCGTCCCTCCCACCACCAGCGCAGCCGCCTTCGGTAAGTGATCGCCAACAATCATCTGATAATCGGCATTGAGTGCCGGGATGCCTCCGACGAGCAACGTGGAACCGGGCACGCCGGTGAGAGCTGTCGCGCCGGTCTTCCGCAACTCCCGCACCCAGATGACTTGCTCGCGCAGCGAAACCGAAGTTGCAGGCAGCACCTCAAGCAGTGCCGCCCGGCCATCACTGCTCAGAAATGAGCGACGCGTCTCTCGCGAGATATTACTGAGGAAAGACCGGTCGCTTCCCGCGATCGTAGTAATAGATATCACGCGGGCGCAACGAGGGTCGCTTGCAAGCCGCTTGGAGAGACGATCGATCGTGTTCCACCCTGCGTCGGTTTGCGCAATGGAATCCGCCGGCAGTTCCACGATTAAGCGCAACGTTTGAACAACACCTACCCGATCCATTTGTTCAAGTGTGTGCAGCGCGTGGACCGATTCCGCCGCCTTCGGCAGCCAATCACCCCGGGGAAGGCTGGTATCCAGTCGGACGGCCTGCCACGCAAGCAGGAGCAAGGGTGTGCCTGCCAGCAAGATGGCAAGCCAGGGATGGGCAACAATCACCTTTCCCCATTGCCTCCAGCGATTTCCCGTACTTGCCGCCCGGTCCGCGTCCAGCCTCGGAGTAAAGGGCAACCGGCCCATATCGATCCGCGGACCGAGCAGAGCCAGCACTGCCGGAACGAGGGTATTGGCCAGCAAGACGCTCATTCCCGCCACCAGAATTCCCGCGACACCGATCGAACGGATTTCGCTGATGGGAACCGTCAGGAGAGCGAGAAATCCGATGGCTACCGTCGCCCCTGAAATCAGGAGCGTACGACCCGCCTGCCGTGCCGCGATGACTGAAGCTGTAGGTCCATCGTGCCCCGCGGAAAGCGCTTCGCGGAAGCGGCTGACCATGAGAAGCGCGTAGTCGATTCCCAAGCCTAACCCAAGCATAGTGGCCAGATTCTGAACCAGGATGGACAGGTGAAAGCGCGACGCCAGTAATCCGGTAATCGCGAGAGTGGTCGCGATCGCCAATTGGCCGACGGCCAATGGAATCAGGGCGGCGACTATGCTTCCAAAAGCCACCAGCAAAAGTACCAGAGTGGCGGGAATCACCAGACTCTCGCCGCGTTGGACGTCGTCGGAGCTCGCTTTCCGAATGTCAAAATTCAGCGGAAGCTCGCCTGTCAGTTCCAGCTTCACATCCGGATAACGACTCCGCAGTTGATTTTCAAGGGAGTGAGCCCGGCCGTGAAGGATAGGAACAAGCGACTCCAGCGGACCCACGGTTGGCGCGAGTCCCACGAGAACGAATGTTCGACTGCCCTTACCCAGGAAAATCGGATCGCGCAAATCGAGGTAGGAAACGACGGCGGATACGCCAGGCTCCTCTTTCAGGTTCACCACAATAGTGGCCAACGCTTGCGCGCCCTCATCCGAATCCGCGGAGGGGAGACCCTCAATCACCAGGACCACCTGGTCCACGAAAGGCGAATGAAAACGACTGGCCAGCTCCTGCCGGACTGTTTCCGCATCGCTACCGTCGACGCGAGTCGCCGTCTCCAGATGACGCTCGGCGTGAAAAGAGAACGGAAGAAGCGCAACGACGGCAGCAAGGACTACACCGGCCACCCAGAAACGGCGCACATGCATGAGACTGATGATTTCATACAAAATCGCCGCCAGTTGAGCGATATGGACAATCTCCGGCGGCGACGAAGGACTTCGGACGCCGGGGCAATTGCGTGAACTGAAATGCGGCCTCAACTGCCGAAAAGCGAACAAAAGGAGCAGGACACCCGGGGGGGTACTACTTTTGCGACCTATCCCAAATTGAATGAATCACTTACGATCTGCTTGCGGCGCTCTAAGGCGCGATTTGCCGGCGATTTGCGCCGCTTTTGCGCAATTCTTGTTGCGAATTCATGCCAATCTGCCGGGGTGTCGGGCTACCAGCTCCACTCAAGTATGCGCCGGCCAGGGTAATTCCGCGCAATGGGGCGAGACGCTGCGAATGGGTGGGCTTGGGTGGACCTGCTGGATTTAGTGGTATTTTGTCACCCAGGCCCGTCCCAGCAAGCTGCTCATCTGCCGCCAAGTGCTGGGGCTCCTGCTGCCTCGACGGAGTTTACTGAAGGGTTACTGACGGATAGACCACTACCCACCCGGAACCGCTATGCAAGCCTGAGTCTGATCTGAAAAGGTGGTTTGGGCTTTTATAGACAACCATCTGAGCCCGGCGTTAAATTTTCCTTTGTCACGTCAAAGCACCGGCCAGCAGGGTTCGGCTCTGGTGCGAAACGGAGTTGTGAATGCGACAAACTCATTTTCGTCGGGATATAACGGCCCTTGTGTTGTACCTCATCTCCAGCACGTCTGTAGCTTGGGCGCAGGCGAGCGTGACCCCACAATCTGAAATCCGAGATACTGGCATCTCAGGACTGTGGGTATTGGCCAACGTCAGCTACGCTGGCATGCGTGCGCAAAACAATCCGAGCGTGCTCTGGCGAACATTGGCCTTCATTTTCGGCTTACCCGGGACGATCGTGACATTCTTCGCCGTTGACGAGGGAGGTGACCGCGCGTACGGCATCGATTTGCCGCGAAGGGGAAGGCCGTAGGGTGCCGAGACTGCCGCAGTCACCTTGCTTGGCGATAAATCCGCCAAACCGCGAATCGAGCGCTGAAGGTGAGGGAACGCGCCAGTTTTGCAATTGCGAGCGGTTGACCGCTATCCAGAGATTACTAACTCGCCCGGGAAAGGGTTGCCAGCCCCGAAGGTGCTAGGGATTGCTCTGCGCCAGATATAGCGCCTTCCATTCACTTTCATGTTTCTGCCCAGCCGCCTTGAAGGAGTCCGCAATCGCATCGAATTGGGTTCGATGCTGCATCGCCTCTCCCATAGCCACAAACAAGTGCTGTGCGGCATCTGTTTTTGTGAAGGTCTCGAAACTGACTAAATCCCCGTCATACTCTTTATCAAGAGCTTCCAGTTCTTTCTGGCGCTTAATGATCGCCGGGACCATCAGGAAACCGACACCACCGCCAGAAGGATCATGACGGGCCTGCGACATAGCAACAACGGGCTGGAACAGACGCGATAACATCAACATCCTGACATACTGCTTGTTTTGCTCGAGCGGCAGCTTAGTTGCAGCTTGTCGTTCATCGTCCGTGAAAACAAAGTTCGCAGATCCGATGATTCTGTCAACTGCCCGCATGAACTCCTGATAGCGCTGTCCTTGCGGCGCACCGTAATAGGCAAGAATTGCATCAACATCGGATTGCGAGAGGTGGGCTGCAATATCTGCCTCATAAGCCCGTTGCATTTTTGGGCCATTGCTTTTTATAGCCGCAAGGATAGAAGGCATTTCCGATTCAAGATCGGCATGAACGCGGTCATAAACAGTCTTCCATCTTGGAGACGACGCATTCCAGTCTTTATTGTCTTGATCCACAAGCTTGGTTGCCGAATTGCTCATCACGTCGAGCAGTTTCTTGCTTGTTGCATCATCCATCTCAGGAGGGCGGGACAGTTCTTCTCCATCCAATATCTTTGCGACCACTGCTGTATCGACTTGGGCCCACGAAGTATGGGGAACCAATAGGAGCGCCATAATCAGCCGTAGAGTCTTTCCAGAATGTGGAGCGCGAAGCATGCTTTTACCCTGTCAGATCTCTTTCTCGATGCGACGGGGATAATACCATACGCCCTAGAGATGAGTTGTCAACTAAATGAGTGCCCCAAAAGAGAGGCCCTAAGCGGATTCCGGGCGTGTCACCGGCTATACGGAAGTTACCACTCAGTCAACGTTAGGTCACGCATTCGGCGAGGGTGATGCGTCCCATCCCTAAGACAGCCAGTCCCGCAGGGGCTGAAGCCCCTCTCATTCTAGGCTACCCGTGGCCCGACTGAAGTCGTGCCCTTTCAACAGTACATGAACGATCAACTGTGTGACGGACTACACTAGAATTCGTCCGCGTAGGCGCTTTAGGAGGACCCATTCGTACATTCGCGTTGCTCGCACTCGTTTTCGTCCTTCCACTTGGAGCCACCACGAACCTTGGAGCTCAGGATCCTCGCGTTGGCTCGTGGACGCTCACCTCTGCGCAGTCTACCCTGGATCCTCCGAACCGGCTCTCCATCACGCCTCAGCATGGCAAGTTGCATATAGTGATGTCGGGCGAAACCCATTTCGATTTCACTGCGGATCCGAACGGACACAAATCGCCCGCACCGGGCAATCTTGGGTTCAATCAAATTGAGCTGCGCAGGATCGATAAGAGGCAGGCGGAGGTCAAGGAAGAGAAGGACGGAGCTGTCATAGCGACGGTTCATGAACAGCTTTCAAAGGATAACAATGAGCTGACGACCACGACCGCGATCGCGGGCAAAGCCGATCAGATCACCGTGTGGACGCGCACTGGAGGTAAGAAGTCGGCCCTCGACCTGTTCGCAGGCGACTGGACGCAGGACCTCAGCAAGACTCGTTTGCGCCAAGCGTTGCTGCTCAGGATCGAGGCGGACGGAAGGGGTGGAGTCCGTTTCCTGGGTGACTTCAGCTATACCGCTCGTTTTGACGGCAAGCAGTACGATCTGAAGAACTCACGCAACGACACCGTGACGCTTCAGCTTATTGACCCTCACACCGTGGACTCGATTTACCGGCGCGACGATCAACCGACTGAAAAGGACAGATGGGTGGTCTCTGCCGATGGGCAACAGATGACACGAACCACCACAGGTACGTTGGAAGACGGCCAGCGCGTAAGCGAGAAGCTGGTGTTTAAGAAGCAATAGCGAGAGCACGTGCAGGGGCTAAAGCCCCATTGATTCGATTGACCTTATCGGCACAACTGAAGTTGTGCCCTTTTACAAGACCGTCTGTTCGCGGGTTCTTCAGCAAGCTTGGTGGATCATGCGTCCGTCCAGGCCAGGCGCGTGTCGGGTGGCAGCACAGCGTTGTGCTCGCGGGGCGCAACCGAAATGATTCCCTTGCGATACATGAATTTCAAAATGCCGCTGACCGTATCCTCGAGCGTCGGATCAGCCATACCCCACGCAGAGGTATCCCGAGCCGTTTGATAGCAGGAATTGTCATAGCGCTTGAACTCCATTGCGGTGATGTTGTCCACCGAGCCCACCAGAAAATCCAGCAGCGGAAAGAGAAGATCTTCTTTCCGGCATCTCCGGATCAGCTCGGGAACGAAATCGGAGATGCTGAAGATTTCGAACTTCCGGCCGGTCGCCTTGGTGATGAGTCCGGTAATATCCAGCATGTTCGCATAATCGTCCCGCACCACATGGTAAGTCTTGTTTTCCGTGCCGGGAGTGTTGGAAATCGCAACGATATTGTTGGCCACAACGTCCGCTGGAACGAAACTCACCTGATTCAGAGCATCGACTCCAATGCCGTGATTCACCATGAACGCAACCAGGCGAACGGCGATATCGAAGTTGTTGCCTCCGCCCGTAACTGAAGGACTCACCAGAGCGGGCCGGAAGATCCGCACGGAAAGCCCCTTGCTGCGTGCGTCTTCAACCACCTTTTCCGCTACCCACTTGGACTGGCTGTATCCGAAATCGAGAAGCTCCATGTCCTCGTTCCCGTCGGTCTCATGCAGGACGCTCTTGACGGCCCAGCCAAACACGAAGGTAGTTGAGACGTAATTGAGATCCTTGGGCCGTCCTTCGAACGCCAGCCTCACGACCTCGTTCGTTCCCATCACGTTCGCGTCACGCATCCGGTCGTAGTTGAAGAGGTAGTTCACGGTTGCGCCGTTGTGGAAGACCGCGTCCATTTCATTGGCGAGGAAATCCCAGACGTCCTGCGTCAGGCCCAGTTTGGGCTGCCCGAGATCGCCGCAAATGGGAATCACGCGAGCCTCAAACGCGTGCATCAGGCTGGCCCCGCCCGGCCCCATCGAGCCCATTGACTCCATCGCCGCCCTCAGCCGTTGCCTGCCCTGTTCGTCGTCCGAAGCCCGGACGAGAACATAGATCTTGGCCCGCGTCTGTTCCAGCAGACTCTTCATCAGGAACGGTCCGATGAAGCCGGTGCCGCCCGTGAGCAGCACATGATTCAGAGACGGTATCTCGGGCAATGCCGCAGGCGTCGGAGGCTCGAAGACGAGCTTCCTGTCGTTGCTCATCATCTGCATTTCCGCCTGGCGCTGCTCTTCCCGGAAAGCCGCCAGGGAATGACGCAGCTCAATCAGTGCTTCTTCGGGAGCGCGCTCCAACTGTTCGGCCAGTCGAAACAGGTCGGCTACGCTAACCCGCTGAATGACACCGATATCTACCTGCCGCGCCAGCATCTCGGCGCCTTTATCCTTCAGGAGCTCCTTGAGCTCATGCATGAACACGACAAGATCCAGGGAATCCAGCCCGGCTTCGACGAGGTTGTACGATTCATTGCCAGTCAGGTTATACCTGGCTTTCAATTCATGGAAAGACGACTGAATGTCAGAACCGCAGTCGGATGCCCCTGCGTCCTTCTCCCGCGAAAACTCCGAGAGAACGGTAAACTGACCTTCCAGCCACATGTGCCTGGTCCTATGGCGCATGATTTTGCCCGAACTGGTTCTCGGTATCGCACGAGGCGCTATGAAGGAAATCAACGCTACTTCCACGTTGAGATAATTCCGGACCGCGGCGGCAATCTTCCGTGCTTCTGGGAGCGCCTTGGGATTCTTCACTTCGGCCACGATCGCCAGCGCAGGCTCGCTGTCTTCGTTAATCTGGAACGCGGCGACGCAACTGGTCCGGATTAGTCCGGACGCTCTCTCCACGACGTTCTCGATATCTTGCGGGTAATAATTTTGCCCGCGGAGGATAATCATGTCCTTGATGCGGCCGCAAACGAAGAGTTCGCCGTTGTGGAAGAATCCCATATCGCCGGTTCGAAGGTAGCCATCGTCATAGGGGCTGTCGTCTACGAGGCGGGCGCGAAACTGCTTGAGCGTCAGTTCGGGATTGTTCCAGTAGCCCTGGCATTTGCCGCTGCCGGCGAGCCAGATTTCGCCGACATGGCCTTCTTTGAGAGCGAAGTGCTGTTCCGGCTCCACGATCTTGACGTCGAGGCCTGGGAGTGGAGTTCCACAACTGACAATCTGCGTGGCCCCAGTGACTTCGGAAACCTCGGTGGTCATGCGGGCCTTCCCCAGAGCGAGGGCACGCTTGTTCACGGAAACGATATTGCGGCCGCCGAGCGAAACCGCCAGAGTATTCTCGGCCAGCCCATAGGCGGCATAAAAGCTCTCCGACTTGAGTCCGTAGGGCTGGAACGCCTCAAGAAACCGCGTGTATGTGTCCGGTTTTACGGGTTCCGCGGCGCACATCAACACCCGGAGCGAACTGAGATCGCAACCTTCCAGACTCTCCTTGGAAAGCCTCCCGGCGCGCAGGCAGTAGTCGTAAGCGAAGTTGGGCGCCGCCGTTGCGGTGGCCCGATAGGTCTGTATCGCTTCGAACCACAGGACGGGCCGTTGAATGAAATCCACGGAAGCGAAGCCGTACGTCGTGCCGCCTCTCAGCGCGGGATAAAGGTAGCACCCGATCAGGCCCATGTCGTGATACTGCGGAAGCCAGGAAACGACCACCGGATTGGGATGATCGATCACCAGCGGGCAGGTGTGCAGGATGTTTTCGTGCGTCACCATCACGCCCTTGGGCTCCATCGTCGACCCCGAGGTGTACTGGAGAAAGAGAATCTTCGAAGTCTCGAAAGAAGGCTCGTCCGAAATCGTGTCTGAAATCGTGTCCTGGAAGTCTTCCGTGACGATCCACGGCAGACCGGAAATGTAGTCGACGTCTACCCCGGAGGCCGAGACTCCACTGCGCGTGAGATTCGTCTTCAGAGATGCGTGGTAGTCTCTGCTCGTCAAAATCGCGGCCGCCTGGCAATCCTTGGCGATATGGACCATCTTGTACAGGGCGCTCTGGAAGCCACGAGAACTGGGGGGATAAACCGGCACGGGGATCAATCCGGCGCGCACACAACCGAAGAACGCGCAGATCATTTCGAGGCCGGGCGGGTATGCGAGCAGAACCCTGTCCTCCGCCGCGAAACGGCTGTCCCTCCGCAAGTGCCCGGCGATCGCCCTCGTCCTGTGGAGAAAAGACGCGTAGGTATAACCTTCGATCGGATTACCGTTCAGGTCAATGTACGAATAAAGGAGTTTGTGCGGGTGCTCATCCGCCAGCCTATCCAGTTGGTCTAAGATCGACGCCATAGTTGGTCAGCCATACCCTCCAGGGTGGAATAGGAAAACTCCGTACGTAAGAAAAAAGAAACTTCATGCTGCTCCCCGTGCGATGGCGAGGTGAAATACAACTGAGTCTCGAAGTGCGGAACTCTAGTGTACGACGACGTTGAGAACAAAGGCATAACCGATCTTTGCCCCGTTCTGTACCCACGCTCTGTGCCGATCTCTGGCTCGGTCCAGTCGGGTAAGTCCCTCTGGCGGCCGATCGAACGAGGCGAGGAAGTCTTGCCAGGTCCCGCCGGGCTTCTGTCGCCCCATTCAAAGCGTCTTCGCTGGAATAAGATCAATCTGTTTATGGTAGCAGAGCCACGAAGCAATGCAACGCATTCTCGCTTTCGGATACTAAGCGTCCCACGCCGGCGCCGTCTGACCCGAATTTGCTTGATTCTCTTAAGTTTTCGCGCTAACATCAGCTTTCTACGCGGTCGGTGGTGGGAAACATATCCACTGCGACCCTGGGCAACCGATGCTACCGATCGTCAGGCGCCGGGCCGACCTAAGATGATTGTGGAGGCGCCGGTGACATCCGAAACTGAAGCGGTGATCGCCCTGACCCCGAATATCGATGACCTCGTACCCTCCGAGACCTCGCTGCGCCAGCCCGTCGGCGACCCGTCAGCTGTATCTTCCTTTCCGAAAGTCTTACGTCGCCGCCTCGACAGGTTCTTTGCCGACCACAACATTTCTCCCAAAGCAGATCGCACGATGTGGATCAAGATCGCCGCAGGTATGGCGGTGCTTGCCGGTAGCTGGATCGCTCTGTACGCGCTCAAGCCGGATTCATGGAAGTTTGTTGCCCTCTACCTTTTGAGCGGCCTCGCCCAGACATTCCTTTTGCTGAACATCGCCCACGACAGCAACCACAACGCCATCTCATCTGTGCCGGCGATCAACAAAGCTCTGAACTATGTGTTCGATCTTTGCGGAATCAACTCGTACATGTGGCGTATCCTCCATCACCGAGGACACCACTCCTGCATCAATCTCCACGGCGAAGACGACGCGCTTACGGGACGCGGCATCTTTCGGTTTACGCCCCATGAGCCCCGCGCCCGCCTGCACCGGTTCCAGCACATCTACGCTCTCTTCTTTTACGCGATGTTCTCTCTCGACTACGTTTTCGTAAGGGACTTCGAGAGCTTTTTCTTCCCCACGCACGATTATCTGAAACGCACCAGGCATCCGGCGCGGGAATACGTCATCCTCTTTGCGGGCAAAGCGTTCTACCTCACCTACATGCTCATTTTGCCCGTGTTATTGCTGGGCAAATCGCCTCTGCTCGTCGCTGGTTCGTTCCTGCTGGTCCATTTGATCATCGGTGTGACCGTATCGCTGGTATTCCAGACGACGCACACGATCGACAGCACCTACTTTCCCTCGGATCGCGGCGAGTTTGATAATGGCGTGTATCACATCTTCGCCACAACGGCAGATTATGCGACGAATAACCCGCTCGTTGGCTGGCTCGCCGGCGGACTCAACCATCACATCGTCCATCATCTGTGCCCTTTCGTCTGCCACACCCACTATGCCCCGCTGACCCGGATCGTGAAGGAGACCGCCGAAGAGTTTGGAGTTCCCTATCGGCAACATCCCACCATGACTCGGGCAATCCGACATCATCTGATACTTTTAAAGCAACTCGGAAGTGCAAACTGATTTTGAGCGCTTAATCCTTTACCTATGGCTACCCAACCGTTTGAGGCAAAACCACACGAGGCTCCCCACGGTTGCCCGCATGCATCTGGACAACCATCTGGGCAGCGAGGTGTGACCTTGCCACAGCCTGTCCCTGTTGTTTCCCGGTCCCGCTCCTTTGCGGATTCTCTCGCGATGGTCCGCAATCCCGTTCAGGTCCTGTCAAAGTACACCGAACTCTTCGGCGATACATTCAAGTTCTATTTGGGTGGCATTAAAGAGGCCATCGTCACTACCAATCCCGCCGTCATTCAACACGTGTTGAAGACCAATGCGGAAAATTACCAGAAATCCGAAATTCAGGTTAAGCGGATGGGCCACTTCCTGGGTAAAGGTCTCCTTACCACCCACGGAGAGGCCTGGCGCACACAGCGGCGTCTGATCCAGAAAGGTTTCGATCGAAAACAACTCGAAGCTCTGTCCGCGATCATGCAGGACTCCCTCACCGAGTCGCTGCGACATTTCGATAGTCAGGTCTCTGCCGGCCCTGTCGATATCTATCCCCACCTGATGAAAATGACCTTCGCCATGGTCGCCCGATCGCTCTTTGGCGCCAAGCTCAAGGACGAAGACATCGACCTCGTCAGCCATACCATCTGCACCGTCCAGGAATTTATCGTTCGGCAGACCCTTCAGCCCTACATGAATCCCTGGTTTGCCGCCTCTGGCGAGCTACGCAAACACGAAGACATGCGAACCCGCGCAGACAGCATTCTGATGGCTTACATCAAACAGCGCCGCAACCAGGAGCCCGGCCACGATCTGCTGCAGACCTTCATGGATGCCCGTTACGCCGACGGCGAAGGCATGCCCGATGAACTCGTCCTCAGCGAGAGCATGCAGCTCCTCGTCGCCGGCCATGAAACATCGTCCAATGCCCTGTCGTGGCTTCTCTATCTCTTAAGCTCCCGTCCGGATTGCCTCGAAAGGGTCCGCCAGGAGTTAGATTCTGTGCTCGGCGAATCGCCTATGACCTACAGCGATGTCCCCCGGTTCGAGTTTGCCACTCAGGTCATTCAGGAGGCGCTCCGCCTCTACCCGCCGTTTTGGATGGTCGACCGCATGGCTGTCGCGGACGACCGCGTGGGCGATCTCGCCATACCCCGGGGATCGACGGTGATTGTGTACGTTTATGGCGCCCACCACGCGCCGCGCTACTGGCAGGACGCCGAAAATTTCGACCCGGAGCGTTTCAACAAAGCGAATGAGAAGCAGCACACGCCCTTTACTTATCTGCCCTTCGGAGCCGGCCCCCGCGGCTGTATCGGCGGTAACTACGCTATGCTGCAGATCCTCATGATTCTGAGCTCTCTGCTCAGAAAATACGACCTCCAGCTGCCTCCGGGCCAGACCATCGAACCGCGCGCGATGGTAATCCTGCGGCCCAGGCACGGAATCCGCATGGCCTTCACCCAGGCCGTCATGTCCAGATAACGCATTGCTGTCCGTGAGGCAGCAAAGCTGTTCCCGTGATCGAGAATTCACTTCCGCCAAGGAAACAGAAAGCACCCGATTCGGCATCGACCGGGCAATATCAGTCCCGCGCTCACCATGAAGTGCTGAATCTGGATCTCGTCGAACCGGCACAGCGCAACCTGAGCACCGGGCAGCCCCTGGTGTCGAGGACGCGCTCGCGGCAGCTACATCAAGTGCGAACGGTATGATCCGGTTCCGAACGCGAGCCTGCTGCTTTCACATCCGATTCGATGATCCAATAACCACAGAACGCACTCAACACGGCTAATCCTATCGAGATCAGGATCACGCTGCGGTATCCGGAAACAAAGGCTTCATCGACCGCTTGCATGATGCGTTCGTCGCTGATTTCCGCGCCGGCAAGCTTTGGCCGCTGAGCGTCGATCTTCTGGCGCTCAGCGGGAGAGAGGACCATCTGAGCAAGGCGGCGATCCAGACTGCCATTGAATCGGGCGAATAATACGAGACCGAAGACTGCAACCGCCAACAAGCCGGCAATCCGCGAAACGGCGTTGTTGACTCCAGACGCCACTCCAGCCTCGCTTGAAGGAACAGAGTCCATCACAGCCGTCGTGAGCGGAGCAACACTGATCGCCATGCCGATCCCCAGAATCACCACTGCCGGGAAAAACGTAACCCAGTATGAACCTCCGACGCCTGGCCTTAGAAAGAGCGCATATCCAAATGCCGCAATGATCGAGCCGACGGTAAGCGGGAGTCGCGCTCCGTATCGGGCCACCAGGCCGCCTGACCATCGAGAAAGGATAAAGATCAACACGATCAACGGCAGCAGAGCAGCCCCGGCCTGTGTCGCTTTGTAGTGTTGAACCTGAATCAGGTCGAGCGGAAGAAAGAATAAGATGCCGCTGAGAGCCGCGTAAAGAAAGAATGTAAGCATATTCGCACCAGTGAAGTTTCTCGAGCGAAAGAGACGCAGCGAGACCATGGGGTTGTGCGAACGTGCCTCAACGACAATGAACCCCGCGAGTACGGCGATCCCGGCCACTCCCGAGGACCAGACAGCGAATCCGCCCCGAGGCCCCTCGATCAAAGCGAAAGTGATTGCCCCAAGACCTGCCGTAACCAAGACTGCGCCCGGCCAATCCGCTTTCCGGCTCGCCAACTCATTGCGGCTTTCGGGGACGCGCCAAAGCGTCACTCCAATCACGATGACCGCGAGGGGAAGGTTGATAAAGAAGACCCAGCGCCAGGACAGGTTCTCAACAAGCCAGCCACCAAGCACCGGACCGATAGCAGCCGTGATGGCCGTAAATCCGGACCATGTTCCAATTGCGCGCCCGCGTTCCTCTTCACAAAACGAAGCGCTGATAAGCGCCAGGCTTCCCGGAACCAGAAATGCTGCGCCTACACCTTGCAGGCCACGAGCAACAATGAGCGATGTAATCGAGGAAGAGACTCCGCACCAGCTCGATGCGATTGAGAAAAGTAGAACACCAGAGACAAAGACTTTTCGCCGGCCGAAGATATCGCCAAGCGCGCCTCCGGGCAGCAGCAGACATGCCAGCAAGAGCGCGTAGGACTCTACAACCCACTGAACATCAACCACTGTCGCGTGCAGCGCAGCTTGTAGAGCGGGCAGCGCCACATTGACCACCGTCCCGTCGATGAACGCCATGCTTGACGCGAGGATCGTCGCCGTCAAAACCCACCGCCCGTTGCGCGTCTGCGATGCGCTGGAGACAGAGCAGCCCGTTGATCCCTCGCACGGAGACTTGATCGGTATCGACATCGATATCCCTACAGCGAATGTGACTCGTCATCGCTGAGATGAGAGGCAACGGAGCGTGGACTGATGTGTATTGCGAGGCGATCTGCAATTGCGGCTGGAGACCGTAGTTTGGCGACAACGTTCCAGCCATCTGGACTTTTCTTAGGATCGGGAGGTGGAGGCGCCCATCGTGGCAGATCAAGTCGAAGATAGCCGGCCATGGCCTGTGCAAGGGGCTCATACAGCTTGCGGATCGAGGAAAGGCGTGAGCGGGTGTCGAGGCTGCCGCAGAGGGAAAAGCCTGCGTCGCCAAGGAGGCCGCATAGTTCCCGGAATTCGTCATCATGAAGACGCACAGGCTCGTTATCGCTGAACTTTTGCTGGATGAGTTCGAGCCGGAAGACGTGCCCGAGATCGACGAGAACATGGCGCGCGACAGCGAAGGTGAGTTGCGCCTGCCGGGTGCTTGGACCTTCAATCGTGGTGATAAGCAATGCGCAGGTATCGAGTATCGCAGTCAGCGCTGAAAGCCAGCTTTGGTTGTCGTGCTGCGAGCGGTAGTAGCAAAGAATGGGGTAAGAGATGTGAGTCTCGAGCATGGCCGCGGCCCAGCGCTCCCATTCGCTGAGGAGCAGGGTCAGAGCCTCGTGTCCGCCGCTGAAGTTGTGTCGCGTGAGCAGCTCGCCCGCAGTCGGAGGCGAGCCGGCGCGGGCGTCAAGCAGCGCCACAGGTATCTCTCGATTCGAGAAAGCCGTGTAAAGAACGGGAACGTACCCAATAACCAGCGCCACAAAACCAAGGCCTGTCCCCGACTCCATCACGATCAAGGTGCGAGCAATCTGGCCGATCGGCTGAACGTCGCCAAGACCAAGCGTGAAGATGGTCGTGCCGCTGACGTACAGGCAACTCCGCAGCAGTTGCAAAGATGTAGCAGGATGCACCGGGTCAGCAAATGGCGTGCCCAATCCGAAGAAAATAAGCGCATAGGCAACAATGAGGAGAGTCGCCCAGACGATGAAGAGCATGAGCAATGCGAGCGGCCCGTAAACGCTGTACATCTGCTCGCGGCTTCGGCGCGCAGGCAGGATGCCCACAATTGCTGTCCATGGATACCACGTGGCGAGAAAGAAAAGTCGAGTGATCCGAAATCGGCCAACCGGGCGCCGCGGCAAGATAATCGTCTGGAAAGCATCCAGCAGAACGAACGCGAGAAGTAAGCTGCCAACCAGAGTCGCCGCGACATGCATAAGGTTCACTCTAATCGCCCTGGACCGGAGATCGCCATGTTAAATGACCCGCTGACGGCCAACGGTAGTTGCAGCGCCTGAAGGTTCGAGTCAACCTGATCGTCGTGCTTGGTACAGGAGACCCCAGGCTGCTGAGGGTATTAAGATTTGCATTGACATGAGAAATCCTTTTGTATCTGCTGCTTCCCTTCTGATGCTCGCCCTCGCCTCTCTCGCTCATGCGCAGAACTCATCCGAAATAGATCCAATGCTGGGTGCAGACAAGGGCGGTAACGTATTTGTCGGTCCAACCCTGCCCTTCGGCATGGCAAAGCCCGGACCAGACTACGGAGAAAATGACGGCAACTCCGGATGGAGTGCCAGCGGCAACCTCAACGGCTTCTCGCAGTTGCATGTCTCGGGAACAGGCGGCGGACCGAAGTACGGCAACATTTCAATCCAGCCAATGATGGACAAGGCTGATCCGGCCCACAGCTCCGCTCCGCGTCTGGATGAGCACGCAGAGGTCGGTTACTACTCCGTAAAACTGGGCACGTCGGGCATTCGCGCCGAAGTCACAACCGCCCGGCGAACGCCGGTCTATCGCTTCACCTACCCCTCAACCGGTGAGCGCACGCTGCTGGTCGATGTAGGCCACCTGCTCAGACCCCGGCAGGAGTCAGCGCGCCGCAACCCTGAGAGCCAGGAGGTGTACTCGACCGACGTTCAAGTTCTCTCGCCGACAGAGATCGCCGGTATGCAGTCGTCTGTGATTGGGTGGAACATTCAAACCACGCCCATGAAGGTTTACTTCTACCTGATGACCGACACGCCTGCGGTCACCAGCGGGACGTGGCAAGACGGAAAAGGGGTTCAGCCAGGAACCACCAGGGCAAGCTACACCGCGCCATTCACCATGCCCGTTCTCCCAAAGACACCTATGCGGGCCATCAGCACGGGAGCATATCTGACATTTGCCGCTGGCGAGAAACCCATACTCGTAAAGGTAGGAGTGTCATTCGTGTCGATTGAGCAGGCAAAGCGAAACGCGACGACCGAGGTCGCGCAATTCGATTTCGACGGCACGCGCAAAGCTGCGGTCGCAGCATGGAACAAAGAGCTTTCCACGGTCAAGATCGAGGGCGGCACGGTCGATGAACGGCAGCAGTTTGCGACCGGCCTTTATCACTCGATGTTGATGCCCGTTGACCGCACCGGCGAGAATCCGCTGTGGCAGAGCGCGACCCCGTACTACGACGATTTCTATTGCATCTGGGATACCTTCCGCTCGTCCACTCCGCTCCTGACGCTGGTCGATCCCAAACGGGTCACCGGCATCCTGCAGTCACTGATGGAAATTCAGGACCACGATCACTTCTTCCCGGACGGCAGATCAGGCAATTTCTCCGGTCGCACGCAAGGCGGCTCCAATGCAGAGATGATGTTTACCGACGCATATTTGAAGCACCTTCCCGGCCTTAACTGGACACGAGTCTACCGGTCTATGTTGCACGATGCCGACGTTGAATCGAACGAGCCGGTCCGCTTCGGCCGAGGCGATCTGGACGAATGGAAGCGCCTCGGATATCTGTCCATCGAGCACTCCGGTCACGAGGGAGGCGCCGACCGTCCCGGTTCGCGCTCCATGGAGTACGCGGCAAACGATTATGCCGTCGCCCTGATGGCGAAAGGACTGCATGACGACGCAGCAGCGAAGCAGTTCATGGCCCGCGCTGACAACTGGAAAAAGCTATGGAATGCCGACGCCGTCGACCATACAGAAGGCGGCGACGTGAAGGGCTTTATCTGGATGCGCCACGCAGATGGACGGTGGAAGGAAAACTTCAATCCGCATCTCGGGGGCACCTGGAACCAGGACAGCTTCTACGAGGCGACGACGTGGACCTATTCGCTCTACGTTCCGCAGGATGTTCGCGAACTGATCGAAACTGCCGGAGGACCATCCGCTTTCAAGCATCGTCTCGATCTCTTCTTTGCTCCCGGCGTTACAGACGACTACCGCTACGACGTAGGCAACGAGCCCGGCTTCCTCACGCCCTATCTCTACAACTGGATCGGCCAGCAAAGCAGCACGGCAAAAACTATCCGCGCCATCCTTCCTGCCAGCTATCACACGGGCCTTGGTGGACTACCGGGGAACGACGATTCAGGTGCGATGGGCTCGTTCCTGGTATTCAACCAGATGGGCTTCTTTCCCGTTGCGGCGCAGGATGTGTATCTGATCGGGTCGCCGACGTTCCCTGAATCCACCATCGCTCTTGCGAATGGCAAGAAGTTTTCTATCGCCGCCGAGAACTCTTCCCCAACAAACATCTACATCGCATCAGCAACATGGAACGGCAAGCCATACCAACAATCGTGGTTTACACACGATCAACTGATGGCAGGCGGCGAACTAAGGCTGACCATGACCGACAAGCCAACACACTGGGACACCGGTGCGCCGCCTCCATCCATGTCTGACCGATGAGATGAGGTCAAATGAGCCATGCCTCCAACGCAGCCTGCCCGGCATCACCCAAGAAAATGAGCGGGGCATCGATGCCCCGCTCACTCACAACTAATGCTGTTGGCATCGGCTCCGTTCAGTTGCCCTGCTTAGGCATCGGAATGGTGATGTCGATGGACTTCGCCTCCCCCAAACCAACCTTATCCAGCGGCGGCTGAATTTCTTTTTCATTGCCCACCACCAGGACATCCAGCTTGGCCGGGTCAATGTACTGCTTGGCTACTCGCTGCAGGTCGGCAACCGTAACTTTCTCGACGCCGGCCTTGTAGGTCTCAAGATAGTTCTCCGGGTATCCGTAGAACTCCAGTTGCACCCGCGCATTAAGCACCTTGTCTCTTGTGTCGTAGCGGAAAAGGAATGAATTAAGTATCTCCTCTTTTGCCCTGTTCAACTCAGCTTCAGTAAACGGCGCTGTGCGTAACTTCTCTACTTCCTCAAGAACCGCCTTGGTGGCATCCACCGTTGACGCGCTCTTGGTGCTAAGCGATATCTGGAAAAGACCCGGATGATCCCACGTCAAACCGTAAGACCCTCCGACGGAGTAAGCCAGCCCCAGATCAGTGCGAATCTTCTGGAATAGACGCGAGCCGAAACCCCCACCGAAGATTTGATTCATCACCACCAACGTCGCGAGATCCGGATTGTGACGGTCAGTTCCCAGCCCGACAATCTCGACATTCGATTGATTCACGTCCGGCTTGTCGATGAAGAAAATCCCCTGCTTCGGGCTCGAAAAATTATCGTGACGCGCAGGGGTCGGCTTCACCGGAGGCAGCGGTTCGAGCACCTTGCGCAGCTTGGCTTCCATATCAGCCGAATCAAAATCACCGCCTATCGCGAAAATGAGTTTTCCTTGAATGGAACTGCCGTGCCACGCTTCCAGATCCTTGACCGTGACCGCCCCGATCGTTGCCAGCTCAGGCTGTCGGCCATATGGACTTGTCGTTCCATAGACGAGCCTTTCCCCTTCACGCGCCGCGATACCAGATGCATCATCGTTGCGCCGCGTGATTCCCGTAGCATCCTGCTGCTGAGCCAACTGAAGCTTCTCAGGCCTGAACTTGGGATGCAGCAATAGATCCATGGCAAGTGAAAACACCTGGTCGGAGTCGCCCTTCAGCGAATCCCAACTGATAAACGTCGAGTCGTCGCTGCCGCCCGAATTAATGCTGGCCGCCTTTGCCTCCAGCAGATCGTCCATGGCGTCGCCGTCAAGCTTCTCCGTGCCGCTGTTGCGCCACGCCTGCCCATAGAGACTTACAAGTCCAACCTTGGCTGGATCCTCGTCGCGGCTTCCGCCCGGTATCAGCACATACCCTGAGACAAAAGGCAGTTCGTGATCCTCCTGCAGGAAAATCACAATATCGTTTTTGAGCACGATCTTCTTAGGAAGCTGCGGCTTGAAGTCATGCAGCCTGGGTACCGGAATCTTCTCCCATGGCTTCTGCTGTTGAGCAACAAGCGCAACACCGGCTGTAGAAAGCACACCACAGATAAGCAGACTTGAAATCATGCGGAGGTTGATCTTCTTCATCGTGTACCTCCGTTCGGCGAAGCCGCGGGCTTCTGCCCGGCTGGCTTAGGCGCCTCGAACTCAATCGACGCCGAGGTCCGGTTGCTCTCGATGAATGTCTTGCTCGCCACCCGCCGAACATCCGCCGCTGTCACTTTGTCAATCCTGTCCAGCTCCCGGAACAGTTCCCGCCAGTCTCCGTAGCGCGACTGATATTCAGCCAGTTGATTCGCCAGGCCCTGATTATCCGCCAGACCGTGCAGCAAGCCGGCCCGGGCCCGCGTCTTGAACATGGCAAGCTCCGCTGGAGTTACATCCTGCGTCTTCAACTTTTCAATCTCCTTGTGAATGCCATCTCTCATCTCCGCAGGCGTGTGTCCAGGAAGCGGAACCGCATACAACGCAAACAAACCCGGATACTTCGATCCCGGAAAACCGCTGAATCCCTGAGCCTGAGCCGCAATCTGTTGGTCGCGAACCAGGCTGCGATAGAGCCGCGAAACCTGCCCATTCGAGAGAATGTCGGTGATCGCGTCATACACCGAGCTGTCCGGTTCCCTGTAATCGCCACGATGATAGCCCTCGATATAAAAAGGCTGTGTCGCTTCACGGATAGTCACCGTCTTCTCGGCAAACTGCTTCGGTTCTACCGTCGTCATCTCCTCCGGCTTCGGGCCACCCGGTACGCGGCTGAAATACTTCTCAAGCATCGGCATAGCTTCCGAAGCCTTCACATCACCCACCACAGCCACCACGATGTTTGACCCGACGTAGTACTTCTGGTGAAAAGCCATTGCCTCGGTCGCAGTGATCTGGCTCAGTTCGCTGGGCCAGCCGACTCCCGAACGGCCGTAGTTATGCGCCACAAACGCCGTCGCCTGAAACTGCTCAACCAGTCGGCCGATGGGGTTTGAATCCGTCCGCATGCGGCGCTCTTCCATCACCACGTCGCGTTCTTTGTAGAACTCGCGAGGAACGACATCAGCCAGCCGACCGCTCTCCAGATAAGCCCAGAGCTCAAGCCGGTTCTCCGGCATCGACCAGAAATAACTCGTGTTATCCAGCCCCGTTCCGGCGTTCAACCCGACCGCGCCATTGCGCTGCGCAATCTCCGTGAATTGGTTTGAAACGACGTACTTCTGCGCCGCGTCCAGGGCCTCCTGCAGCGTCTTTTTCAGTTCGGCAAGCTTTGCCGGGTCTTGCCCGATCCGCTTGCGGAACTCCGCCTCGTAGGCGTCGTTCGCAACTTCCACCTTGGCCAGCGCAACCTTCTCCGCCGGATAGTCGGTGGTTCCCACCTCGCTGGTTCCTTTGAAGGCAAGGTGCTCGAACATGTGCGCCAACCCACTCTCGCCAGAGGGATCGTTCACATCCCCCGCGTCGATAAAGGTTGAATAGCTGAAAACTGGCGCATCCGGCCGCTCGCAGACGATCAGCGTCAAACCATTCGCCAGCACCTTGGTGGTTGTCTTCTGTTCGAAGCTTTTCAGATCCTGGGCCGACATCACCCGCGTCGATATTCCAGGCATGACCGCAGCAGCGCATGAAAACGCTACAAGCCAGATTTTGATTCTCACTCGCATTCAGATCCTTTGGGGAACTACAGATTCAATCTAAACGCTATCCCGCGTAACCGCGCCAGTCAAACGGGCTCCTGCCAATGCAGATGAGACCTGCATCGCAGAAAGCTGCGAGTCCATGATCGGAAAACCACTTGGCGCCCAGTCGAGACACTAGGCAGTCATCTGCTTGAGAAATTTGATGCCGTCAAAAGCTACGGCCTCCGGTGTCACAGCCAGGTCGCGCCAGATCGCCGCAGCCGCCGCGATCTCCGGTAGGTTTGAGCCGAAACTCTCGATCGTCAGCCAACCGTCATAGCCGATTTCCTTGATCGCCTCGAAGACCTGCACCCACTCAACATGCCCACTTCCCGGCGTGCCGCGATCATTCTCACATGTGTGAATGTGCTTCAGGTATGGCGCAACTTTCCTGTATCCGACTGCGATGTTTTTCTCTTCGATGTTGGCGTGGAAGGTGTCGAACAATATACCCACGTTGGGATGCCCAACCTCTTCGCAGAAGCGTGCCGCATCTTCGGCAGTATTGAGGAAATAAGTCTCAAAACGATTCAGTGGCTCAATCGCCGCCGTAACCTCATGCTGCACGAGCCACGCGCCAAGCTGCTGCCAGCAATCGACCCCACGCTTCCATTCGTCCGGCGTCCGTCGACGCCCCGCAAGATACCCGACTGGCGAATACATAGGTCCGGCGATGATCTTCGCGCCGGCTTCCGCAGTGGTGGCGATATTCTCGCGGAGTTGCTCGACCGCCTTCGCCCGTATCGCTGCATCCTCTGAAATCAGGCTGAGCCCGTCAACCATGACATTGCAGATCGTGCACTCCATGCCGGTGTCGGCGAGACCTCTTCGGAGCGCATCAACCGCGAAGTCCCGCCCTTTGTACATCAGGATCTCAACGCCATCAAATCCCGCTGCACGAATACGCGGCAGCAAAGGCAAGTGCGAAGCGTCAAAATTCGCGGTCCATATCAGAAGGTTGACTCCGAATTTCATGTGAACTCACCGATCAGCAGCTCAAATAGACACCATTACCACAGGAGCAACTCTACAACACGGCTTTTGAGACCGGTGCGGCGAACGCAGGCAAAGGGGACTGAGATATAGTGATTTGTTGCCACGGGAAAATGAAATTCCAATTGAAATACTGCATCAAGCCCGCAGGTGAGCCGGCATAGATTCACCTCTGCGGATGGGAGTTTGCTGTTTCCCGCATCTTGGTTGTCGCTGGGAGTATGGATGCTTCAGGTGAACGCGCGCAGGAAGATTTACGACGTCTGCATCATTGGCTCCGGAGCCGGTGGAGGAACAGCCGCCAAGGTCCTCACCGAGGGTGGCCTGGACGTGGTAATGCTGGAGGCAGGGCCTCGGCTCAATCCTGAAAAAGACTTCAAGGAACACGTATGGCCCTACGAACTGGCCCATCGGGGCGCGGATGTTGGCGGCAAAGGACGCCTCCAGATGAACAACGAGTTCATGGCGCCCAACGGCTTTTGGGAGATCGAGGGCGAGCCGTATACGACGGCCCCGGGCTCAACATTCCGGTGGTTCCGGTCAAGGATCGAAGGCGGACGAACGAATCACTGGGGACGCATCGCTCTTCGCTTCGGTCCGGCCGATTTCAAGGCGCGCTCGACCGATGGGGCCGGCGACGACTGGCCAATCACCTATGAAGAAATCTCGCCTTACTACGACAAGGTTGAGTCGTATATCGGCGTATTCGGGTCAAAGGAAAATATCCCGAATTCACCTGACGGCATCTTTCAACCCCCGCCAAAACCACGCTGCACAGAGACCATCGTCAAGAAGGCCTGCGACCATCTCAACATCACCTGCATCCCTTCGCGGCTGGCGATTCTAACCAAGCCACTGAATGGGCGCGCCGCATGCCATTACTGCGCCCAATGCGGGCGGGGATGCATCAGCGCTTCTAACTTCAGTTCCAGCCAGGTGATGATCCCCCCTGCTATGGCGACCGGCCGCTTGACGATGATTGCCAACGCAATGGCTCGCGAGATTGTCGTTGGTCAGACCGGAAAAGCCGAAGCCGTCACTTACATCGACAAAGCAACACGGAACGAAAACCGGGTGTATGCAAAGGCATTTGTAGTGGCTGCAAGCGCCTGCGAGTCGGCACGGTTGCTGCTGAATTCGCGTTCGAAGAGTTTTCCCAATGGCCTCGCGAATTCGTCCGGAGCGCTGGGACGCAATCTCACGGATTCAGTTGGCAGTGACATGGCCGGATACTTCCCGCAACTGGAGAAGATGCCTGCGCACAATCATGACGGCGTCGGCGGCATGCACATGTACATGCCCTGGTGGAGATTCGGAAAGAAGAACGATTTCCTGCGCGGTTATCACATCGAGTTCGGCGGCGGCCGCGACATGCCCGGAGTAGGCAGCTTCGACGGCGTATGCGCGGAGCACGAGGGCTATGGCGTGAGCCTCAAGCAAAAGTGCCGCAGCTCGTACGGAACAGTGATGGGATTCAGCGGGCGAGGCGAGATGATTCCCAACAAAAACACCTACTGCGAACTCGACCCCAAAGTGGTCGACAAATGGGGCATTCCTGTCCTCCGCTTCCACTGGCAATGGGGCGAGAATGAAATCAAAATGGCCCGCGATATGCAGGAGACTTTCCGCTCGATCATCGAAGCCGCAGGCGGCGCCGTCCTCGGCAGCGGACGGCGGAAGGGGCAAGCCCACAATACCGCGGAGAGCGGTTCTGCACCCCAGGAAGACGCCGGAAACATCTCAGAAGGCGGCGCCATCATCCATGAAGTCGGCACAGTGCGCATGGGTAAAGACGCGAAGACATCCGTTCTGAACAAAAACTGCCAGACGCACGAAGTCAAGAATCTGTTCGTTGCCGACGGTGCTCCATTTGTGACCAACCCTGACAAGAATCCGACGCTGACCATTATGGCCCTTTCGTGGAGAACCTCAGAGTATCTCCTCGATCAGGCAAAGAGAGGGGAGCTTTAAGCCATCCATCATGACGACACACTCAGCATCGCGACGCGAAGTATTGAAGTCTCTGAGCATGACGGCTGTAGCAGGTTCAGTCCTGCGGGCGATCCCGCTTGAGGCTGCGGAATACGCACACAGCGTCATCGCGGCTGAAAAGACAGACAGCAAAGATGGCTATGCTCCGAAGTTCTTCGCGCCGCATCAATACAGCACCTTGCGAGTGCTTTGCGAAACCATTCTTCCCGCAGACGCAGATTCAGGAGGCGCGATCGAAGCAGGCGCGCCGGAATTCATAGATCTGCTGACAAGCGAAAATCCGGAATACCAACTGCGCCTTGGCGGCGGCCTGATGTGGCTCGACTCCACATGCGGCGACCGATATGGCAATGTGTATCTGGACTGCGCGCCGCAACAACAGAAGGAGATGCTGGACCTCATCGCTTATCGCAGGAATGCAGCACAGGACAAAGCCCTGAGTCATGGTGTGGAATTTTTCTCCTTCCTGCGCAATCTCACATCGGACGGATTTTTCACCAGCGAGATCGGAATCAAATATCTGGGCTATGTCGGCAATTCTTTCCTGATCGACTTTCCCGGATGCCCGCCAGTACCGGGCGTGTAGCTCGCACCTGGCAACAGCGAACATCGAAACACCGTCGGAAATCTTTACCCATCAAACAAGGAGGATTCGTCAGGGATGATCGCGTGTCTTCGCATGCAAGGTGTTCATGGAAAGTTGAAGGCTGCATGCCTCATAGTTTTCGGGATCGCAGCAGCCTGCGCTCTGGCAACTGCTCAAGCGAACGCCAACACCGGAACTGCAGCGGATTCGTATAAAGCCAACTGCGCCATTTGTCATGCGGACGACGGCTCCGGAACAGCCCTGGGCAAACGCCTTCATGCGAAGGATCTACGCGCCAAAGAGGTTCAGGACAAACCATCCGAAGCGTTGGCTCAGACCATCCGTGCCGGCAAGAACAATATGCCGGCCTTCGGCAATCGCCTCGACGGCGACCAGATCCAGAAGCTCGTCGACTATATCCGGCACTTGCCGGCGGAATCGCATTGAAAGATCCGCGTTCTGTCCGACGATGAACGTCTACCGCAGGGCCTGCGCAGCCGTCTTCTCGCAGCTTCTCAATTCGTCAGCGACAGAGCCAGAATCAACGACCGGAAACTCGTTTGACTGCGTTCTAAAGCATTTTCCGTAATAGTATGGTCCAGAAAAATTCCGCGAAGGGTGGCTTTTCTTGGTGAAAAGCCACGCGAGCCTCGGTTGTTCGGTCTATGCCTTTACGGAAAATGCTTTAGTGGCCGCTTGCAAGCAGACGCGTACTTCTCTCCAAAGCCGCTGTACGCAAAGCGGCTTGAGGATACGTCCTTAGCGGCTCATAACTGCCGCGAAGAAACGCGCTCCCTTCGGTTCTTTCGCCCTCCAGGAAGAGACAGGCGCCTAACGCATTTTGCGCCTCGGCGATTTGCCACGGCAGAAGCGGAAACGCTGACTGACCAGCCGCGTGCCGCGCATCTCGCAGAATCGACTCGGCCTCCTTCAGCCTGTTTTCGCGCAGCAGAACCTCTCCCAATCGAACCTGAGCAGCAAGGACGCGTGGATGGCTTGGATTGAAGATACGTTTTCGAATCTCCAGGGCGAGGCGCATATTTTGTTCCGCGCCTGTAAGGTCTCCCTGAAACGCCTGAGCAAGTCCGGCATCAATGAGTGAAGAAGCCACATCGGGGTTCTCATCTCCGCCCAGTTTGCGGCGTAGTTCCAGTGCCTGGCGAGCGTAGCGCTCGGCATCTGTGTACCTTCGCCTGTCAAGTTGCAGTGCGCTCAGATTGGCTTCAATCTTGGCCGCCGGCCAGCTATCGGCCTGGTGATTTTCCTCAAGCAACGCGAGCGACTGGAGATAAATCCTTTCTGCCTCAGCGTAATCACCTTTGGCTTGCAGCACGCGTGCCCAATTATTCAATGACACAGCCATGCGCGGATGTTTATCTCCCAATTGCTTGCGGTTCAATTCCACAGCTCGCTTGAGATAAGGTTCAGCAGCAACCCAATCGCCTTTTTCCAACAAGATCCATCCCAGGTTATTCAGAGAGTAGATAGTGTCGGGATGTTCTTTACCGGAGACTCGTTCGCGAATCGCGAGCACCTGTCTTTCCGCCGATTCAGCAGCGGCCAAGTTACCTAAATCGCTAAGTGCTCCGGCCAGGTTATGCAGCGCCGTGAGATAGTCCGTGCTGTCTGTCCCCGAGTTATGCGCCGAGATATCCGTCGCGGATCGGAGAAGCTTGGCCGCTTCCTCGAACGAACCTGTGTTTTCAAGAACCAGCGCCAGGTAATTCTCCGCGCCCGCCAGCACCTGCGTATCCTTAGGGCTTTGTGCAACGGCCTCGCGCAGCACCGGCTCAGCCTCTTTGGTGCGGCTCTGCAGATACAGGCATTCCCCAAGGTTGCTCAGGGTGTCTGCCAGCAGCAAGCGATTAGTGCCCGCAAGTGTACGGCGAAGGCCCAGCGCTTCGCGGAGCAGTGTTTCTTCCGCTCCAAACTGGCCCTGGTCGCGCCGGGCATCCGCGAGGCTGGCAGCGCTTTCCGCCAGAGACAGGGTCGGGTCGCCTGACTTGCGCAATGAGTACGCCTCCTCCAGCAGAGGCTGGGCCTCATCGTAAAGCCCCAGCGCGAGGTAGGAATTGCCTACACTGTTCAGCATGGCCGCGCGCACCTCAGGCTCGCTGTTCAACTCCCGATGAATGCGAGCTGCGCTTAAATCCAGAACATCTCTCGCCGTAATCGTCTTGCCCCGCTCCGCATCGGGAGTCGCAGCCTGAAAAAGCCCCGACAAAAACTCCGCTTCCTGTTCGGCCTTGTGTTGCTGTTGGATTGCATTCGCCCGCTCCTCCCGAGCGCGCCTCGCCAGCACCGCCATGCCCACGGAAAACCCGAGAATTGCAAGTATCATCAGCACCGTTGTCGTAACTCCAATCCAATGCCGATGAATGAACTTGTAAGTCCTGTAACTCCACGCATTCGAGCCAGCCTGCAACGGATAGCCTTCGAGATAGCGCCGCACATCCTCCGACAGGTCCGCCACCGAGGCGTAGCGTTTCTCCGGCTCTTTCCGCAGTGCCTTGAGCACAATCCGGTCCAGGTCGCCACTGAGCTTCTCCCGGCTGTTATGAGATGGCTCTGCATGTTGACGAAGAGCAAGGCTTGGCCGCGTCGCCTCCTGTTCACAAATGACGCGCGCGACCTCAAGAGGATCAGAGCTTTGAATCCTGAGAGGGGGCCTGCCGGTCAGGAGCGTAAACAGAAGCCCGCCCAGCGCATACACATCAGTGGAAGTAGTAATCGCCTGGCCTCTTACCTGCTCCGGGCTGGCATATTCCGGAGTCATCAGCCGCTCAGTCTCTCTTGTTGGAAACTCTCCGCTGACTTCGTGACTTTGCAGCAGTTTCGCAATGCCGAAGTCGAGCAGCTTCGGTGAGCCGACCGCGGTCACTAAGATGTTGGCGGGCTTGATATCCCGATGCACAACGAGGTTGCGGTGCGCATACTCCACCGCCGAACACACATCACGGAAGAGCTCCAGCCGCTGGTTGATAGATAGGCGATGCTCCGCCGCAAAGAGATCGATGGGAATACCCTCGACATACTCCATCACAAGGTATGGAAGCCCGTCCGGAGTGATGCCGGCATCAAGCAGGCGCGCGATACAGGGATGAACCAGATTCGCAAGAATCCTGCGCTCGGCGCTGAATCGAAGCAATAAATCCCGATAGCGCCCAGCGCCCGTTTGAACCAGCTTGATGGCCACCTGCTGCTGGTAGAGATCGTCCGCGCGATCAGCGAGATAGACCCGTCCCATACCGCCTTCACCCAGCAGATGCACGATCCGATACGCGCCTATCTCCTGGCCCGTCAATTCCGGAGAAGAGGTGATATGTTGCGCCGCCTCCCTCAACGGATCATCCAGGAAGCCCCACGTTTCCTCAGAAGACCGCAGCAAATCGCGAGCCTCCTCGCACAGCGTTGGATGCTCTCCGCAGAAGCGATCCAGAAGCTCGCCGCGTTGCAAAGGATCCGCATCCATCGCAGCGTTAAAGAAAATCTCGAGCTGTCGCCAGTGTTCGTCGCCCGGATTCGATGCCATGCAAATCTATCCCTGCTTGTCCTGCTTGTCCATTTTGACCATTTGGCTATGCAGAAACGCCTTGGCCATCTTCAATTCGCGATGCACCGTCACATCCGAAACATTCAGAGCCTTCGCTGTCTCGTCATAAGTGAGGCCACCAAAGAAGATCAACTGCACGATTTCCGCCTTCCGCGCATCGCGTTTGGCCAGTTCATCGAGCGCAGCAACTGGGCTTCAATCTGTCCCCCGTCACCGGCCTTCCGGTTGCCGTCTCCCAGTTTGCTATGGGCGACTTCAACAAAGAAGGCGTCCCGGACATGGCCGTACTCGACGTAACCAACAATCAGGTAGCCATTCTGTTGGGCAATCGTAAGGGTAGCTTCAGCCTCACATCGGGCTTCAGCCTGCCAGCGTCGTTCAGTTGCATCTCGGTTGGAGACTTCAACGGTGATGGCAACCTCGATCTGGCCATCGGCAGTTCACAAACCACCTCCGGCTCCCACCCAATGAGCAGCCTCTTCATCATGCTCGGATCGGGGAACGGCAACTTCACCCTGTCCAGGACAATCTCGATCTGGGGGCCAGCGAATCAGATGGTCGTTGGAGATTTCAATAATGACGGCCATCTGGACATCGTGACGATTGGCTCGATGCAAAACGTCGACGTCGTCTACGGCGATGGTACGGGAAACTTCTCCGCGGGGACCAGCTCCATACCCGGTGTCTACGGACTTCTCTCTGTCGTCGCTGCAGACTTCAACGGAGATGGAAATCTGGATCTGGCGATAGCTACCTTCGGTCAGGGGGTCCAGATCTATTTCGGCAATGGTTCAGGCTCATTCACCCCCGGCACCGTCCCGCTGCTCACAACAGCTCTGCCCGGCAGCCTCGTCAGCGCCGACCTGAACAGAGACGGCAAAGCCGATCTCGTCGTCACCGACTACGCCTCGAGCAGCGTCTTCGCTCTGCTCGGAAAAGGAGATGGCACATTCACGCAAAGCACGAAGATCTCTACCGGCTTCCTGCCATCCACGGTCGTAGTAGGAGATCTCAATCTGGATGGCATTCCGGATGTGGTTGTAAACAGCGGTTCCATCCAACGGCTTCGCCTATCTCATCGGCAACGGTGCTGGAGGATTCACCCAGCACAACGTAACCATCCCCTCCACGCTACAGCCGAACGGTCTGGCTATCGCAGACCTCAATCACGATGGCCTCCTGGATGTAATCTTCGCAGACCAGAATTCGGGAATGGTCGAAGTGCTGGCCAACAACCTGACCGCTTCGTCGACCGCTACGTTGACTCCTGTCAATATCACCGGAGCAACCAGCCAGACGGTCCATGCAGCCTACGGCGGCAATTCGGCGTACGCGACAAGTACTTCCGGTACGGTCACGCTCGCCCCATAAGCGAGTTGTTCCGGGGCGCCCAAAGCGCCCCGGAAATCAGTCCGGAGCAGCGGAACCCTGTCGCCGAGTCGGCCAGTAGTGTCGAAACCGCAATCAACGTAAAAGGTCGCGCAATCAATCTATGAAATCACGCGCGGAATGCACCAAATCCGTTGATTTATGTAGCCGTTCTCGCCTGTGAGGCCCCCGGCAACTACGATTGCAGCGACATTTACCGAGCCTGTAACAAAACCTGAGCTGCGCAGCTCGACTACCTGTCCGGTTGTGGCTTGACTGGGCGTCCAGTTAAAGAGTGAAATGGGCTGTCGCAGTTCGATGTGGCAAAACCGAGCCGGCCCGAACAAACAAGGGATTTCCCAGCATGTGCATTCAACATTCGCGGTGCCTTTCGTTTCTCCAGAAATTGGAACAAATCACCGCCGCAAGCACCACATCAACATCACCGGCAGCAAACTGAGCGTCAGCTCAATGGAGAAGAAGTAATGGCAGAAAACTCTGGCGTCGTTTATCTAGGACAGAACAAGGTTGAAGTTCAATCCATCGATTTCCCGAAAATGCAGAATCCGGCCGGGAAGAAAATCAATCATGGCGTGATCCTCAAAGTTGTCGCAACCAATATCTGCGGCTCTGATCAGCACATGGTTCGCGGCCGCACAACTGCGCCAACCGGCTTAGTGCTGGGCCACGAGATAACCGGAGAAATCATCGAAGCCGGTTCAGATGTGGAATATCTGAAGGTCGGCGACCTTGTCACCGTTCCGTTCAATGTAGCTTGTGGACGCTGCCGTACCTGCCGAGAACAAGAGACAGGCGTCTGCCTCAATGTCAATCCGGGCCGCGCCGGAGGAGCTTATGGTTACGTCGATATGGGCGGTTGGGTAGGCGGACAAGCGGAATATGTTCTGGTTCCGTACGCCGACTTCAACCTCATCAAATTTCCTGACAAAGCTCAGGCAATGGAGAAGATCAAGGATCTCACAATGCTTTCGGATATCCTGCCAACAGGCTTCCACGGAGCTGTTAACGCGGGTGTAGGAGTGGGCTCGATTGTTTACGTCGCAGGCGCTGGTCCCGTCGGTCTGGCGGCGGCCGCCTCCGCACATATTCTCGGCGCTGCAGTGGTGATGATTGGAGACATGAATTCCCAGCGCCTGAAACATGCTGAGAGTGTCGGCTTCACCCCAATCGATCTGACCCGTGCAGATAATCTAGGCGACCTCATTGCCGCCGTCATCGGAAAGCCCGAAGTGGATGCTGCGATTGACGCCGTGGGCTTTGAAGCTCGCGCGCAGGGAAAAGATGGGCAGGAAGCGCCGGCAACTGTTTTGAACTCACTGATGTCGATCGTCCGTGCCGCAGGCTCCATCGGAGTGCCCGGCTTATATGTCACCGAAGATCCGGGTGCAAAGGAAGAAGCCGCAAAGACCGGCAATCTCAGCCTGCGCCTGGGACTTGGATGGGCTAAGTCGCATCGATTTTTCACGGGCCAGACACCGGTTCTCAAATACAATCGTCAGCTCATGCAGGCAATTCTGCATGACCGGCTGCCAATCGCAAAGATTGTGAATGCGACAGTGATCCAGCTTTCGGAAGCGCCCAAAGGGTACCGCGACTTCGATTCTGGCGTCGCCAAGAAGTTCGTCCTCAACCCTCATGGACTTGTGAACTAGCCAGTTAGAAACATGGGTGCTCTCAACATTGTGGAATTGGCGTCTTGGACAGTTCGGTGACGGCAAGATAAATAACCAACTCCCGAAGCTGTACTCACTATCCGACGGATGCAAACCATCGGGCAGACCGGCTAAATATCGGTCTGCCCGAATTGGTTCTGCTATGCTCTCTCAATCATCTTCCGGCCTTCGGTGGTCGAGTCTTGGACGGCCACGATGGATGCCGCGGAGAAATTGCTCGACCAATCGATAGCTAGGGCTCGCCGGCGATTGCTGCCATTTCTGCTTTTCATGTATGTCGTCTCCGTTCTGGATCGCGCCAATATCGGATTTGCGAAACAGGCTCTGCAGAGCTCAAGAGGCATATCGGAAGCTGCTTACGCAATGGGCGCGGGGTTGTTCTTTCTGACCTATGCGCTGTTCGAGATACCGAGCAACCTTGTCCTGCACAAAGTCGGCGCGAGAATCTGGCTCGCTCGCATCATGGTTACGTGGGGCCTTATCTCCGCCGCCACACTGTTTGTCACGGGACAGACGTCCTTTTGCGTCTTGCGACTGTTGCTGGGCGCTGCGGAGGCGGGCTTCTTTCCCGGCGTAATTTTGTATCTGACTTACTGGTTTCCCCAGCGAAGTCGCGGATATATTCTGGGGCTGTTTTACTTCGGAGCGCCGATATCATTCATCCTCGGATCGCCTCTCTCCGGCTCGCTGCTCGATATGCGCACGAGGTTGGGTATTGAAGGATGGCAGTGGATGTTTTTGGTGGAAGGGATGCTGGCTGTATTAGGGGGAATTGGAGCTTTCTGGTACCTCGATGATCGGCCTGCGAGCGCGCGTTGGCTCTCAGAACCGGAGAAGCAGGCATTGCTAAGCGTATTGTCGCTGGAAGAATCACAACGCCGGGCTCATGGTCCCTCGTCCTCAGTCAAGTCGCTCAAGAATCCGAGGGTATTGGAGTTCTCGCTGATCTATTTTCTGATCCAAGCAGGTGTCTACGGCGTTATCTTTTACCTGCCAGCGGAAGTCTCGTCGATACTTGGGAAGAAGGCGGGGCTCGAAGTGGGATTTGTATCCGCTATTCCGTGGATATTCGCTCTTGCAGCGACGTTTTGGCTTACGCGCTTTGCGGATAGATATCGTGCGCACCAATTGCTTGCCAGCGTGGGACTTGCGGCTTCTGGTCTTGCAATCCTGGTCGTTCCGATCACGGGGCCGACAATCGCTTTGTGCGCTCTGTGTGTTGCGGCCTCGGGATACATTGCTATTCAGCCACTCTTCTGGACATTTCCGACGGGGTATCTATCCGGTGCAGGCGCCGCTGCCGGAATCGCCGTGATCAACGCTCTCGGCAATCTCGGCGGCTTCGTTGTTCCGAACATCAAAGTCTGGGCTGAAGTGCATTTTGGATCACGCCAGGCGGGATCGATTGTCCTGGCGGGAATTACTTTTCTGGGCGCTCTGCTCATTGCTACGATGCGTAGTCGAAAGGAAGGACCAGCTTTGCTTGAATCTACGCCCTAAAACTGTTGTGAATTCGAGATCTTTGTTTAGCTTCAGACAAAATATTTCCAGACGATTGTGAGTTACTGATGAAGATCACCGGCGTACGTACACGTGTTGTTCAATGGGAGGGCGAAACCGTTCCGTTGCCTCCGCACTTCTGCACTAATCCGATGGACATCGTGGCTTTTCGCCAGGCATCGATGGGTAACTTCGCATTTCACGGGTGGGTGCTCGTCGAGATATCCACGGACACCGGGCTGGTGGGACTCGGCAATGCTGCCCTGGCGCCTCTGGTGACAAAGTCGCTCATCGACACTTACTTGAAGCCACTACTGATTGGAGCAGATCCGTGGGATACCGAGTTTCTGTGGCAGCAGATGTATCGCCGCACGATGGCTTTCGGACGCAAGGGAGTTGGCATGACGGCGATCTCCGCTGTCGACATTGCGTTGTGGGATTTGCTGGGGAAGGACGCGAAGCAGCCGGTCTTTCGGCTTCTCGGTGGCCGCACAAAGGAGAAGATACCCGTTTATGCGAGCCGACTCTATGCCATGCCTATTCCGGAGCTTCGCAGCGAGGCGCAGCGGTACAAGGATGCGGGGTACAAGGCAATGAAGCTGCGCTTTGGCTGGGGACCAATCGATGGTGCTGAGGGCATGCAGAAGAACGTGGAACTGGTGCGCTCTGTGCGCGAAGTCGTCGGTGATGGAGTGGACCTAATGTCCGACGCGTACATGGGTTGGACGCTTGACTATGCGAAGCGCATGTTGCCGCTGCTTGAGCCCTTCCGCCTGCGCTGGCTCGAGGAGCCGGTCATCCCCGACGATACGCGGGGCTATAAGGAATTGAAAAGCCAGAAGCGTGTTCCTATTGCAGGTGGAGAGCATGAATTCACCGTCTTCGGTTTTCGCGAATTGCTGGAGAACGATGCGCTTGACTACATCCAGTTCGACACGAATCGTGTTGGCGGCATCAGCCAGGCGCGAAAGATTTGTGCCCTGGCTGAGTCCTTCCAGGTACCTGTCGTGCCCCACGCCGGACAGATGCATAACTACCATGTAGTGATGGCCAGCCTTAATTCGCCGATTGCGGAGTTCTTTCCGAAAGTGGATGTGGAGGTCGGCAATGAGCTCTTCTGGTACATTTTCGATGGCGAGCCAGAACCCGTTGACGGCTACATTGACCTTGACGAAACGAAGCCTGGACTTGGACTGACGGTGAATGAAGAGTCGTTGAAACGGTTCGCCATTATCGAATAAACGAGTTGGCACCTCGATAACAGTCTTCCACGAGTTCCTTGAGAAGACTCTGCTCCATCAAAGCGGAATAAGTTGTGCCTTCCCCGTTCACCGGATTCTCTCTACGGCGAGCGCGACACCCTGTCCTACCCCGACGCACATCGTGGCGAGACCGTATTGCATTCCGACCTTTTCAAGCTGATGGACTGCGGTCAGGACCAGACGGGCGCCGCTCATGCCGAGTGGATGTCCAAGAGCGATGGCGCCTCCGTTGGGATTGACGTGCGCTGCGTCGTCGGGAATTCCAAGGCGCCGCAGACATGCTAACGATTGACTCGCGAAGGCTTCGTTTAATTCGATGACGCTGAACTGGTCGAGGCTCATGCCGAGGCGTGCGAGGAGCTTTTTCGTTGCGGGCACTGGACCTATTCCCATGATGCGCGGAGGAACTCCCGCCGTGGCCATACCGAGAACCCGTGCGCGAGGCCGCAACCCGTGTTTCTCCACCCCTCGTGACGAGGCCAATATCATTGCCGCGGCGCCGTCGTTTATGCCTGACGAATTACCTGCAGTCACAGTTCCATTTGCGTGTATTGGGCGAAGCGCAGCAAGCGATTCGACGGAGATATCGGCACGTGGATGCTCGTCTGTATCGACGATTTCAGTCAATTTCTTCTGCTGAATGGTGGCAGGTACGATCTCCTCTGCGAAATAACCTGCTCGCTTCGCAGCGGCCGCTCGCATCTGACTGCGAAACGCAAAGGCATCCTGATCATCGCGCGAGATTGACTCTTCGATTGCAATGTTCTCAGCAGTCTCCGGCATGGTATCGACGCCGTAGGCCCGCCGCATTTCTGGATTGATGAAGCGCCATCCAATGGTAGTGTCATGCACACTGACTGAGCGCTGAAATGCGCTCTCTGCCTTCCCCATCACGAATGGTGCGCGGCTCATCGACTCCACACCGCCCGCGATGATTAGATCAGCTTCGCCATTGTCGATCACACGCGCTGCTGCGGCAATTGCATCCATGCCGGACGCGCAGAGACGGTTGACCGTCATTGCCGGAATGGTGACCGGGAGGCCCGCCAGAAGGACCGCCATGCGCGCGACGTTGCGGTTGTCTTCGCCTGCCTGGTTTGCGCAACCTAGTATGACTTCATCGAGTTGCTGCCAGTCGATGGACGGATTACGGTCGATAAGCGCGCGGATGGGAAGCGCTGCCAGGTCATCTGCGCGAACGGATGATAGCGCTCCGCCGAATCGCCCGATGGGCGTGCGGATGGCGTCGCAAATGAAAACATCGCTATTCAATCGGCTTCCAATCATGTCGCAATCTAAGCACTGAGATATCTGAAGTTGTGGCTGAACGTATGACTACTCTCGCTCGTGCAGATTTTGCAGGTCTATTCCAAGCTGTTGACACTTCTTGTAAAGGTGACTGCGCTCAAGACCGAGCGCTTTGGCCGTTTGCGTGATGTGTTTGCGGCAGCGTTCAAGTTCAGCCAGTACGACGGCTCGCTCAAAGGCCTGAACGCGCTCTGCGAGAGGCGCCGTTGAGCCGAGAGAAACCTCGCCCGTGGATCGCTCCGTGATTTTGGTGGATGGCAGCACGAGTCTGACCGCATCTCGATCTACGTTTCCTTCGGACAGGAGTAGAAGGCGCTCCACGATGTTCCGCAGTTCACGAATGTTTCCCAGCCACTCATACGTGGCGAGCTCTGCAATGGCGTCTTCGGTGAAGGACACCATCCTCCAGGAGTTTTGCGCGCTTATCTGTCTTGAGAAGTGATCGACCAACGCCGGGAGATCTTCAAGCCGCTTGCGCAAAGGCGGCAACTCGACGGGAAAGACAACAACGCGATGATAGAGATCTCGTCTGAATCCACCTGCTTCGACCAGTTGTTTCAGGTTCCGATGTGTGGCCACGACGACACGCACGTCGACGCGAGTGGGCTTGCCTGAGCCGATGCGTTCGACCTCGCCTTCCTCAAGCACGCGCAGCAGTTTGGCTTGCATTGCCAAAGGCATGTCGCCGATCTCATCCAGGAACAAGGTGCCGCGATGCGCCTGTTCAAACTTGCCGGTGTGGCGCTGAGTTGCGCCGGTGAAAGAGCCTTTTTCGTGGCCAAAGAGTTCGCTCTCGATAAGTTCGGCTGGAACTGCAGCGCAGTTCAACGTAACGAAAGGGCCCGCGGCGCGTGCACTCTGTTCATGCAAGGTGCGGGCCACCAGTTCCTTACCCGTTCCCGTTTCGCCATAGATGCAGACACGCGCTTCGCTCGCAGCCACGCGGCCAATCTGCGCCATGACCCGACGCATGACTTCGCTGGTCCAAACAAGCGTATGCTTGCCTACGCGGCGCTTCAAGTCGCGATTCTCGTGCTCCAGCCGCGTGAGGTTGTACGCGTTCTCCACCGTGACGAGAAGTTTTTCGGTCGAGAGCGGCTTTTCAAGAAAATCGAGAGCGCCGAGACGGGTTGCGCGCACTGCCATCTCGATGTGCGCCTGACCGCTCATCATCACTACGGGCGTGGTAACTCCGGCGGTCTTGAGGTCTTCAAGGAGTGCGAGGCCGTCGCGCCGCGGCATCACAACGTCGCTCAGGATAAGATCGAACGGCTCTGCCTGAGCCAGTTCGAGAGCACGGGCTGCGTTGTCGCACACCGTGGCCTCGTGCCCTGCGAGACGAAAGGCGCGAGCGAGCGAAGCCAGCGTGTTGGCCTCATCATCAACGATCAGAATATTTGCCTTCATGCGCCTCGCTTATTGGTTGCTGGCATTCTAAGCCTCAACGATTCCGTTTGCTCCTGGAAATAACAGCACAAACGCTGCACCGCCTCCGGGCCGGCTCTCAACGGTAATGGTGCCGGCATGATCTGCTACCACCGACTGCACAATCGCGAGTCCGAGCCCGGTGCCATGCTCTTTGGTAGTGTAGTAGGGCGTGAAGAGCCGTTCGCTTTCTTCCGGCGTAAGACCTTCACCTGTGTCGGATACGCGTATCTCAATCTGATCGTTGAGCGACCTGGCGGAGAGCGTCAGTTTGCCACCGTCGGGCATTGCGTCCATGGCGTTCAGAACCAGATTACTCAGCGCGCGATGCAGCAGTTCCGGATCGGCGTCGATGAACAATGGGGTAGTATCGAGTTCGACACAACAATCGATGTTGTGGCTTTTTTCAGCTGCGGCCTTATCGTTCGATGCTGCTCCGGTTAGTGGGAAATGGAGCAGGGCAACGCGCTTGATCGCTTCGGCCGCGTCGATCCGCTCGAGTTGCGGGCGAGGCATCCTGCTGAAGTCGCTGAAACGTCCAATGATCGCCTTGAGATTGGCGATTTCCATACTCAGCGTTCTAGTGCTTTCGCGAAAGACTTCATCGAATTCTTCTTCCGGCAATTGACGCGCCCGCACCAGATTCTCGACCGTGAGTTGCAAAGGAAACAGCGGATTCTTTAGCTCGTGCGCTAGGCGTCGCGCCAGCTCTCTCCAGGCTGCGACGCGCTCGCTCTGAATGAGCTTTTCACGCTGTGCGGACAACTCTGCAGTCATGTGATTGAAACTCCGCGCCAGCCTCGCAACCTCGTCGCGGCTATCAGCTCTGCCACCTAGATCGACCTGCGCGTCCCAGTTACCCTGGGCTACTTCATCGGCTGCGTGAGCCAATTCTTCGATCGGCCGCGAGACTCTGGCGGCGATCCACATGCTGAAGGCGATAGTGACAAGAATGCCTGTTGCAGCAATGCCGTAGGCTATGGCGCGAATGTGCTGCTGCGCCTCGACCATCTGCCTGCGTGACGCCGCGACGACGAGCACCGCCATCACCCGGCCTGTTTCGCTCTTGAGTGGAAGCACTGTTGCGCTTACGCTGTCTTCTCGATGGTCTGTGAGATAGAGGACAGAACTCGACGGTTGACCGCTCCGGCTTGCTGCGTCGATCAGGGGCTGATACCGAGAGGCTTTTGTCACTTCGCCGTGAAGGCCGAAAAGCCGCTCGGGATCGAACGCCGGAATCGTGTCCATGGGTGCGTCGGCGTTGGTGTACAGATACGTTTCAACGCTTGGGGGGGCCGGCAGGTCGGCGAGAAACTGTTGGTCAAGACGCTTGCCACCAATGATCTCTACTGTTGGCGCGCCGTGAATGGACCGAACGGCAAATATGCCCAGGGCAGTTACCCCGTCGGGCAGGTCTTCGCGCTTGATAAAGGCCTGAGTCAAGGTGGAAGGAGGAGTCTGGGCAACCGGTTCCGGGTAGCCGAACCGGGCCGGCCATTGTGCGGAACTTACGATGTTTCCATCAGGTCCGACGATCTCCAGAAAATCCAACTGAGCCTCTACCGCGAGAGTCTGAGCTTCAGTCAGGTAAGGCGCAGCGTCGGATGACCGCGCTAACTCAACAGCCATGCTACGAAGATGCTCGGAGCTTGCCATGCGATCCACTGTGGAGACAACATCTGCCGAGCGATGCTGAAATTCGCGCTGAAACTGATTAACCAATAGCGTTGTCTTCTCCTGATCCTGCTCATCAAAGACCTGGCGAATGCGCACCAGCACAGTCCAGGCCACGGCCGCAACGGCTGCTGTGACAATGAGGGAGAAGAGCAGCAGGAGCTTCTGCCGCAGGCTCATGGCCCGCCCTCCAGGCTTATGTTGGCTATGTCCGGCACGCCGCTCGTGTCGAAATCCATGTCGCGTATTCTGTCGCCGAGAGCCCATGCGCGTGGCAGATAAAGAAGCGGAATGACGGTGTGCTGTTCGAGGTATTCATGCTCGACTTGATACGCGGCAGCGGCGTCCGATGCGACGACTGGCTTGTTCTCACCAATGCTGCGCAGAATTGCTTCGAGCGAAGCCGCCGGGGTTGCACTCTGCAACGGCAGGGCACGCAGCACCAAATCCGCCTGCCGAATGGTCTGTACGTTTGCACCTGGTGCTGCCACCTTCACCGTAAAGCCGGCGTCGTGAAGATTTAGAGCGAGCCGCTCGGCTGCCAATTGCATGGGGCCGGTTCCATCTACTGACAACGTGAGCTGCGGCGGCGTCATACCGCCACGCAGTGCCTGCGCATGGCTGAGGTCGCGCTCCGCAGGAAAGAGAAAGCTGTATCCTGATAGCGACGATGGCAGCAGGCTCGCGCTCACTTCACCCTCTTTTTGAAAGATGACCTGAAACAATGCGGCGCGATCGATAGCTGCCGCCAGCGCAGCGCGATGTTGTGGCGCGAGCTGGGTATTGTTCACCTGAAGAGCCAGCAACGTTTGCGGTGGTGAAATCGCAACATTCAGTCTTTGCTGACGTGCCTGCCGTACGTCGCTGGGGCGAACTTCAACGATGTCGGCCCTGTTCTGGCTCAGGTCCTGCCATTGATCGCGCGTTGGCCGGTGCCAAGATATCTCCACGGCATCGACAAATGGCCGTCCTCTCCAGCAGTCATCGTTCGCCTCCAGAAGGGCTTTATCGTGGTTCACCTCTTTGATGCGAAACGGACCGGTACCAACAACCATGTTTAATCCATCAGCGGAGGTGGACGCATCCGGGGATTGCCGGATGAGGAATTCAGTGCCTGCAAGCATGGATGGCAGATTGGGCATGGGGTTTTCGCTGGTGAAAACGACGGATTGCCCGACGACATGAATGCCTGTCCAGGGGCAGGCAGTGAGGCGGCACGACTCATCGAGAGACATCACCACGGCCAGCGCATTCAGAGGGCGGCCGCTCTGAAAACTCACCCCCGGCCGCAGCCAGAATTGCCAGCGTTGATCGTTGTTTTCAGTAGCCCAGCGCTCGGCCAGTGAGGGACGCACTGCGCCTTGCACTTCGAGGTCGGTGAGACCGTCGAGAATCAGCCGCCATCCCAGCCCATCGGGTCGCTGCAGCAGGTCTCGTTGCAGGGGGTCACCTTCCAGCTCGATGCGCAGCGTACCTCCGTAATGAGGACGTGTCCTCGCGCCGGCAGGAGCAACACTGGCGATCATCAAGCAACAGGTGATGATGCAGCCGACAATTGCGGAATCAGGGACAAAGCGCCGTAACACGGTCCACCTCATATTCGACTGTACTCTTGCGCACGACGGCCCACGCGCTGCCGCCATCGAGGGCTGTCCACAGAGCGGTCACAGTGCCGCCCATCTCCAAAGGGGCGCTGGCGGGGATCGCCTCCTGGCGTGTGATTTCGTATGCACGCAAACTATCCTTCACCGCTTCGCCCGAGCTTGAAGCGATGACTTGCGTTCCTGTTCCGCAGCCAGTGCGCACCGCTGCGAAATCACTCCCCCAGTCGCGCGTACCGCTAACCTGCTTCAATCCGCCGTTCTCTGCTAACTGCACTTTGCCATCGATGCCGTTGAGCAGAAGTGCGGCATGGTCGGCTGTGGCGCGCGGAATCAAAGCGATCGAGTAGAACGGCGGGATGTCGATGCCGATAGCGGGAGTGACAATGCCTGTAAAGAAATTTCTCCCTGAGTTATAGAAGGCATTCAGCCCAGCGGCGTCTGTCTGGACAGCGGTGGTAGTTATCGGCCAGGGATCGTCGCTGTCGTGGCAGTGCACGGTCCATTCACCGTAGGCGCTTCGATTGTCTTGCGGAAGGGCGTAACTGCCTTTGCATTCTGTCCCAGCTGCGTACGCTGTAAATCCAGAACCATCCGCGGTTGGAATCAGCAGCCCGTGCGCATCTCGCGACGAAGGATGCCTGGTCCCCAGAGGGAAGCGTTTCTCTTCGCGCCATTCGGCCGCAGTCATCGCGAATATCACGATGTCTTCCTGCTCAAGGATCACAAGAGCAGCTTTGGTCTCCAGCGCGGCAAGTACGATACTGTCCTGCCCCTGAAGCGGCGTGTGAGCAGCTTCGAGGGAGTTCCATACTCGCTTTTTTTCAAGCACCATGCCGGTATCTGCTACTGGGGCAGCGATTGCATCGCGGTCTACATGCACCATCACTACGCGGGTTTGGCTGCCCTCAACAATTTCGGCGACCCAAAGCCTTTCGCGTACATTCTCGCTCAGGGTGACACGAATCTGGTTAGCGCTTTCCGCACCTGAAATGTTAACGCCATGCGCACGCAGATCCTGTTCCAGCAGCCGTCGAATCACAGGAACTTCGGCGGCGGTGAGTGTGGACCGATTGTTCAGCGTCAACTGAGCCTGCCCCGAGCCCAAAACTCTGGCGACCTTGTCTGCAAGTTGCTCGGCAGGCTGCTCCCATTTGCCCGCTGCCCGTGCAGGCGTGGATGCCAGCAAGGCAAGCGTCAGGAATAAGAATCTGAGTACTCCTGACCATGCGAGCTTTTTGGGAATATTCATCGTCTGCTTGGCCTGCGTTTTGGCACGGATTCTTTCGCGGATTCTTCTCTTGATGCTAGCGTACTGGCGAGGATCCAGGCGGCCAGAGCGGTCTGGATTCGACCGCTCCGATCCGGTATCAGCATTTATTCGTTCTTCAATGCGCGCTGCCATGGGCCGCTCCGCCTTTTTCGTCATCGCCCTCCATCTCATGCTTCAAAGCGGGGTAGCTTGCTGCCGCGGCCTTGAAGACATCGTTGGCAAAAAAGAATTTGCCATCTGAAGGAACCATCATCAACTGAATCTTGTCAGAGAGCCGCTCGGCAATGATCTTGTTGATGAGTAGCGGAGATTCATTCAGCATTGCTGCCTCGCTTTTCATGCGCTCTGCATCTGCCGCAGCCATCAGTCGAATCCGATTGGCTTCCGCATCGGCAAAGAGATTACGCCGCTGCAACTCGGCCTTGCTGTCGATCACCTTGGCTTCTGCATCTGCCTGAGCGTTCTGAATCGTTGCTTCCTTGCGTGCTTCCGCCTCCAGCTTGCTCTGCTCAATCTGCTTCTGCTTGAGCGGAAGAGTGTATTGCATCGCATCTGCTTCGCCCTTCGCTTCGACTACGCGAGACTGCGCTTCACCTTCGGACTGCTTTACCTTCTGCACCGCTTCCGCCTCTGCCTGTAACTCGGCGATCTTGACCTGTTTCTGCTGAATTTCGGTCGTCACGCCCATCTGATCGTTCTCCTGCTCTTTCAACAGGAGACCTTCCAGTCCCTTGGAGTACTCCACCGGCAGCTGAATGTCGCGCAGCATCACTTCTTCGACCACGATGCCATCGGCTCCCAGTTTGCGCGTAATGGTTTCGGCGGCCTTGGCCCGCACCTCTTCACGCTTGCTGCTGAAAATCTCTTTCACCGTGTAGCTTGGCGCAAGCTCTCGCCAGGCGCTGGCTACGACTGGAGGAACCAGTTCGCGATCGACAGGTTGCGGTAGGTGTTCCTCAACGTGGTCCAACCTGCGGGGGTCGAGGTGATAGCGCACTGTGACTGCTAGACCGATATCAAGACCCTCGCGGGATTGGACGTCGAGGCTATTCTTCTGTTTCGAGTCCTTGTTGGCTTCATCGACAATCCCTGCCGTGTACAGGTGATCGCGAAGGTCGAAGGTCTTGACCGTCTCCACAAGTGGAGTGACGAAGTGTACCCCGGGATAGAGCGTTCCCGGCAGCGTGCCGCCGATCTGGCTTACTCGTACGCCACCCATGCCGCTGGGCACCACTACGATGCTGGTCGCGATCATCATCGGCAGGCAGGCGATGATTGCCAATGCCAGCGGAAGACGCCACTGGATTGTCTTAAGTGTTGTTTCCTCCTCCCAGAGATCTGGTTCTGAGGCGCTGTCTTCGGCTTTCAGTCTCTTGAACCTTGTGTGGATGCGTATTCCCAGGCCATACAGCGGAATTCCTACAGCGGTTGCCAGCAACAGCATCCCCGCCACCATCAGGCAAAACTTCAGTGCGAGCATCGATCTTCTCCTGTGTCTTTGCGCCCCTTGCGTTCACCGGTAGCCGGCCGTGGAGCGAGGATCAGCCGGACCAGCCCTCCGAACATCAACTCTTCAATCAGCAACCCCACCGCAATCTGCAGCAGAATTGCTCCCATCGCGTGGACCGCTTCGATAATCAGCTTCATCGAAATCTCCTTAACGCGAGCCGGCTGTAACAACCGGAACGGTTACTGCAGGTTCATTCGTGGCAAGCTGCTCAGAGGGCTTGATCCCCACCGGTGCAGCGGGCTCAAACAGGCGGGCTGTCTCTTCATTGCGCTGCCCTACGATCTCCACCTGGTCGCCGACGCTAACCAGTGCGTAGAACTCTTCAAGATCGGCCTTGCCCATGCGGATGCAGCCGTGAGAAGCAGCTTTACCGATGGAATTCGGCTCGTTTGTGCCGTGGATGCCGTAGCCACGAATGCTCAGTCCCATCCAGCGGCTGCCAACGGGATTCGCGGGTCCTGGCGGAACTGAGCGGCCGTTGTGCTGATAAGTCGGGTTCGCCACTCGGCGCTGGATGGTGAACGATCCTTGCGGGCTGGGAGTCGTGGGCTTGCCTACGGCAACGGTGTAAATCTTTTTAACCTGCCCACCCTCGACCAGCGCCAACTTGCGGTCTTCAAGGCTCACAACAATCCGACGGGCCGGAACGTCCTGCGCCGCTACTGGCGTCGTAATTCCCATTACGAATCCAGCTGCAGCCACCACAACTGCCACGTTCCTGAACACTTGAATATTCACTTCGTCCCCCTGGGTTCAATCGCCTTCAACCAGAGAGAGTGCAAGGAAGAAGCCAATCAGGAGCCGCTGAAACTAAATAAGTTAGCAGCGTTTAGCCGGTCGAAGATTGTGTCAGTTGGACCACAACGTGTCAGCGTTGCCACAATAAACTTTCGCAGGCGGAAGGATCCGGCGGAACAGAAATAGCTAAGAGCCGACGCGCAGATTCGAAGCTACTTCCAAACACTCTGTTCGAATGGCGCGGCACAAGTGGCACAAGCCGGAGGGTGTGAGTAGACTGGAGCAGTATTCCCGGTTGAACTAACTGCGCGGAGAACTTTCTGTGGCCAGCAACGAAGAACGGATTGAGAGATTCCTGCGCCGCATTCTCGATGGCCGGACTGCGCAGGAGATTGCGCAGACCCTCAAGCTGGAGATCGAAGAAAGGCCGCTCCCGCCTCGCATTCCGGGCGGAAGCTCCAATGCCGGCGACGTGGTGGAGCAACGATGGAGCCTGCTCGATATCCCTGAGAATAGCCGCCGTGCGCTTCACGATCCGGAGACCTCGGGCGATCTTGGAGTGTACGAGAGAAGCATTGAAAACTGTATCGGAACAGTAAAAATTCCCGTCGGTCTTGCGGGGCCGCTGCGGGTCAGAGGTATTTTTGCTTCTGGAGATTTCTACGTTCCCTTGGCCACTACTGAAGCCGCTTTGGTTGCCTCGTATGCCCGGGGTGCGCAGGTCATTACAGAAGCCGGAGGCTGCGTCAGTATCCTGCTGCATGAGGGACTGCGCCGCACTCCCGGGTTTGCTTTCGGCACAATTGCTGAAGCGGGGCTCTTCGCCATCTGGTGCATGGAGCAGAAAGAGGTCCTACGGGAGGTAGCCGGAAAGACCACAAAATATGGGGAATTGACTGACCTCGGCATAGCCCTCGAAGGCAACCATATCTATCTCATCCTCGAATATGTAACTGGTGACGCGTCGGGACAAAATATGGTTACGATCGCTACGCAGGCGGTATGTGAATACATTGTCGCTAACTCGCCTTTCGCTCCTAAGCATTACTTTGTTGAAGCAAACCTGTCAGGAGATAAGAAGGCCACTGCACATTCTTTTGTAACGGTTCGCGGCAAGAAGGTTTCAGCAGAAGTGACAGTGCCCTCAGAACTGGTTCAGTCCCGATTGCACACCACTCCCCAACAGATGGAACGCTACTGGAAAATGGGGGCCATTGGAGCGATCCAAAGCGGCAGTATTGGTGTGCAGGGCCATTACGCCAACGCGCTGGCAGCGCTCTACATCGCGCTTGGACAGGACCCGGCATGCGTGGCCGAATCTGCAGTAGGCATCACTCGTTTTGAGGTCACTGACGATGGGGATCTCTATGCTTCAGTAACACTGCCAGGCATTGTAGTGGGCACGGTGGGTGGAGGCACTTCGTTGCCTAGCCAGCAGGCGTGTCTGAGAATCCTCGGTCTGGCCGGGGAGGGAAAGGCCCAGGCGCTGGCTGAGTTATGCGGAGCTGTGGTGCTCGCCGGGGAGCTTTCCATCACCGCGGCCCTTTGCTCCGGAGACTTTACTCGTGCCCACCAAAAGCTGGCGCGTGGACGCGGCTGAAGAAATGACAAGACTCACTGCTAACCGCTGGTGGGTCTATCAGCGCGAGCGATTCCCTGTTCTGATGCACTCGCCTGTCATTCTCGCTTTCAGCCTCTCTGCGGTGAGCTACTCAGCGCTGCTTCGCGGCGCCACTTCTCCACCGGATTGGAAAGCATGCGCGGTTTCTTTCGCTACTTCCTTTTTAACCTTTCTGCAACTGCGGCTTGCGGACGAATTCAAAGATTACGAGGAAGACTCGCGCTTTCGTCCATATCGGCCTGTCCCAAGAGGCCTTGTGCTGCTCAGGGAGCTGGGCTGGGTGTGGGCGGGTTGCATGATGTTGCAACTGGTGCTCGCCCTTTGGCTGGCTCCGCGGCTGGTTGTCCTGCTTGCAATCACCTGGGTTTATCTTGGGCTGATGAGCAAGGAATTCTTCGTTCGCGATTGGTTGAAGGCGCGGCCTGTTCTGTATATGGTTACGCACATGGCCATCATGCCCCTTGTCGATTTCTATGCGACGGCGTGCGACTGGCTGCCTCGAGGGGCAACGACCCCTCCGCGCGGCCTGTTGTGGTTTCTGCTGGTAAGTCTCTTCAATGGAATGGTTGTTGAGATTGGCCGCAAGATTCGAGCGCCAAAGGACGAAGAAACCGGGGTAGAGACCTATAGCTTTCTGTGGGGTCGCGGCAACGCTGTCTTCGTGTGGTTGGCGATGATGACGGTGACCGGAGCGATTGCTGTCATTGCGGGCGTCCATATCTCATTTGCAATTCCCATAGCTATAGTCCTCGGAATCTTGGTCTTGATTTCGGCATATATGGGAGTTATGTTCATCCGAAAGCCGGAGCAGGGTCGAGGCAAATCTCTGGAAGTAATGGCGGGGGTCTGGAGCCTGGTCCTTTACCTCAGCCTTGGCGTCATTCCGCTCGCGATTCACCTCTGGAAGGCCATATGAGCAACACGACACGTGATGGTGCGGTCGTCCGCCGTGGATCGATTCAGGAACTCGGTGGGAAAGCATTCGCGCTTTCACGCCTCGATGCTGCGGAGCTTCCGATACCGGAGTGGTTCGCCGTGACGCCGTCAGCTTTCACTCGCAGTCTGACTGCGGATTCACTGGCCGCACTTAATTCACAGAGTGTCGACACAGTACGACAGGCTTTGGCCATCCTGGAGCCATCGGCTGACGTGGTCGCGGAGATTCGCGCGGCAATAGCCGCTATGGAGCAGGGTGGGGTTTACTTTGCGGTGCGCTCCTCTGCAGTGGATGAAGATGGCTCCGAGAACTCTTTCGCTGGCCAGTTGGCGAGTTATCTCTTCGTGAATGCAGACTCAGTCGCGCGACGTGTTGCGGATGTCTGGCGCTCCGGATTCAGCGATCGCATCCTCGAATATCGCGGGCAGCGTGGATTGCCGGCAATCCCGCTAGGGGCTCCTGCAGTCCTGGTGCAACGCATGATTGATGCCGACGTCTCAGGAGTCGCATTCAGCGCCGATCCAGTAAGCGGACGACGTGGTCTTGCTATGGTCTCCGCTGTCTTTGGAATTGGAACCGCTTTGGTCGGTGGCGAAGCTGATGCCGATGTGTACGAAGTTGATCGCGCCGGACAGATCGAGCGCCAGGTCATCGTGCACAAAGGTTTTCGCCACGGCTTCGACCCAGATTCAGACGAGGGCGTCAGCGCACAGTCGGTGGATGCTCAGGCAGTCGATCGACCGGCGCTTGACGCAGAACAGGCCGCTGCCGTGGCGACGCTGGCGCGGCGTGCCGCTGCATTCTTTGGCCAGCCGCAGGACATCGAGTGGGCTATCGCGAAAGGCAAGCTCTATCTCTTGCAATCGAGGCCCATTACTACCTTACGGAGCCTTTCAGACCCCGATGGCGTGTTGAATATCTGGGATAACAGCAACATCACCGAAAGCTACAACGGCGTGACCACTCCGCTGACTTTCTCCTTCGCGCGCTCGGTCTATGAAGGAGTGTATCGCCAGTTCTGCTGCATTCTTCGTGTCCCAAAGCGAAAGATCGCCGCCAATGACAAGACATTCCGATGCATGCTGGGCCTGATCCAGGGGCGCATCTACTACAACCTGCTGAACTGGTATCGGGTGCTCGCGATGCTGCCCGGCTTCACGGTGAATCGGCGATTCATGGAACAGATGATGGGTGTCCGCGAGAGCCTGCCTGATAGCATCGCAGGCAAGCTGGATCAGTCTTCATCGAGCGAGCGCGTCGCGGACGTTTTCAGCCTGATTGGCATGGCTTTTGGCTTGATTCGGAATCTCGTCACACTGGACAGGCGGATTGAGCGCTTTTACCGGCGCTTGCACGACGCGTTGCAGAATCCGGCGCCAGCCCTCACCGAGATGCGGCTGGACGAACTTACGACGCATTATGAAATGCTCGAAGATAAGCTACTCACACATTGGGATGCACCACTGATCAATGATTTCTTTGCGATGATCTTTCACGGAACACTTCGCAAGCTCACCCTGAAATGGTGCGGCGATGCGACCGGCCTGCTTGCCAACGACGTCATCCGCTCTCAAGGAGGCATGATCAGTGCGGAGCCTGCCGCCCGAGTGAGCGAGATGGCCGCTATCGCGAGGAGGGATGCGACCCTGACATTCGCGCTGCGTGAGGCATCGACAGAGGATGCGCTGAGCGCTGTTCGAGGCAATTCTGACTTCCGAGAAAAATATGACGAATATCTGGCCAGGTTTGGCGAACGATGTCTTGAGGAATTGAAGCTGGAGAGCGAAACGCTGCATGAAAATCCGATCGTGCTTCTGCGCAGCGTGGGCGAACTGGCGGCTGCTCCTGAGATGGCGAGTCGATCCGCTCGTAACGTGGACGTAGCTAGTGACGCCAGAAGGCAGATTCAAACAAGACTGCGCCGGGCTCCTCTCAGGCGCCTGGTTATGCGTTGGGTAATAGACAAGGCGACGACGACTGTGAGGCAGCGCGAAAACCTGCGATTTGAGCGCACCAGGCTCTTTGGCCGCGTACGCAGAATCTTCCGCGAGGCGGGCAATCGGTTGCAGGCGATGGGTGTCCTCGAAGCCGCGGATGATATTTTCTATCTTCAAGTGGGCGAGATCATCGGGTATGTCGACGGCAATGCGGTGACTGCAGATTTGAAGCAGCTTGTGGCCTTGCGTCGTGCTGAGTTTGATCGATACAGAGAGTGTGCCCCGCCTGCTGCGAGATTTGAAACACACGGCGCTGTTTATCATGCGCAGAGTTATCAACCCAAGGTGACGCCATTCGTTCGCGACTCGGAAGAGAATGAGCGTCGCGGTATTGGTTGCTGCCCGGGCACTGTTCGCGGCGTGGTGCATGTGGTGCACGATCCGCGCAACGCTCATCTGCCCGCCGGTTCCATTCTTGTTGCCGACCATACCGACCCAGGTTGGATCATGCTGTTTCCAGCCGCCAGCGGACTCCTTGTCGAACGAGGAAGCCTGCTCTCACACTCGGCAATCGTGGCACGAGAACTGGGCATTCCGGCGATTGTTTCTATCCCGGGTCTCGTCAATTGGCTCAAGACAGGAGACATTGTCGAGTTCGACGGAGCGGCCGGGACGGTGAGGCGCCTGGGTGCGCAGGAGGAACATGTCTAGCGGAGTAGCGGACAGGGCGGATTTTTCAGCGATTCGGTACGCGCAGTGCTGGGAAGACGCGGACATTCTTCTTGCGGCATTGGAGCCGGGGCCGGGCAAGAGCTGTCTCTCGATCGCGAGTGCGGGAGACAATACTCTTGCTCTCTTAGCCGCCTCTCCCAAACGCGTGCTGGCTATCGATCTCAGTCCTGCGCAACTGGCGTGCCTAGAACTGCGCGTGGCCGCCTATCGCTGCCTGGAACATCGTGAACTCCTTCAGTTGATCGGGTCTTCTCCATGCGCGGATCGAGTATCTCTATATCAACGTTGCAGACTCTATCTTTCTCTGGCTGCGGCCAGGTTTTGGGATCAGAAAGATTCGCAGCTGTCGCAGGGGATTGGCAGCCTCGGAAAGTTTGAACGATACTTCGCAATCTTTCGCAATCGCGTGTTGCCGTTGATCCACTCTCGTCAATTGATTTCAGAACTTCTCACTGCAAAGTCCCTTGATTCGCGGATTAGTTTTTACGAGAATCGCTGGAACAATGTGCGCTGGAGATTTCTTTTTCAACTCTTTTTTTCGCGCCAGGTAATGGGCTGGCTTGGCCGCTCTCCTGCTTTTTTCGATTACGTCGAAGGTAGCGTGGCAGATCGCATCATGCAGCGAACCCGCTTTGCTATGACCGAATTGGATCCGGCAGACAATCCTTATCTACAGTGGATTCTGACGGGAACCCATCGGAATTCTCTCCCGTTCGCGCTGCGAGAGGAGAATTTTGAGATCATTCGAAAGAACCTCGACAGGCTCGAATGGCGATGCAGTTCGATCGAAGACGTGCTCGACCAGGGCGAACGCTTTGATTGCTTCAACCTCAGCGATATTTTTGAATACATGTCCGAGGAAAGCTATGAGGCATTGTTGAGGCGGCTGGTATCGAACTCCAACTCTGGCGCCCGCCTAGCCTACTGGAATATGCTTGCGCCTCGCAGCAGGCCGGCATCGATGGCCGATCTATTGGAGCCGCTTGAGGAATTAAGCAAGGCTCTCTTCGCACGGGACAAGGCCTTTTTCTATAGCGCATTCGTCGTGGAGCGTGTGCGATGACCTTGGTGGATTTGCTTGGAGTCGCATCGGTGCTTGGTGCGGCGTTGGCAATGCTTCTGGCACTTCGTATTTTCGCGCGATTTACACCGTCGAGCCCTGAGTGGCTGCGCAAGCTGGCTCACCTGGGAACCGGAGCGCTTGCAATTGCATTCCCGTGGATATTCTCTTCTCCGTTGCCAGTGCTTGTCGTCTGCGGGCTGTCTATCGTGTTGCTGCTGTCTATTCGATTTGTTCGTCCGGTGCGAACTCGATTCTCAGGGGTGCTTGACTCTGTCGATCGGATCTCGTGGGGTGAGTTCTACTTTCCTATCTCGGTAGCTATCCTTTTCGCTCTCGCACGCGGAGACAAGCTTCTCTATATCATTCCTATTCTTGTTCTCTCGCTTGCGGATACTGTCGCAGCTCTTCTCGGCGCGAGTTACGGAAGATACGGATACAGCGGCGTTGGCGGCAGGAAAAGCGTGGAAGGTTCAGTGGCATTTTTTACTGTTGCGTTCTTCGCTATACACGTTCCCCTGCTGCTGCAAACGCAGATGGGCAGGCCGCAAACTTTGCTGGTTGCGGTTGATATTGCTTTGATCGTGACGCTGCTTGAAGCCGTAGCTTGGAGCGGTCTGGACAACCTCTTCATCCCGCTTGGTGTTTTTCTGTTGTTGCATATCTACATGGCCATGCCGTTGAAGTTGTTGGTATTTCGCCTGGTGATCGCGTCGGTTCTGCTCGGGTTCGTTTTCATATATCGCTCGCGAACCACGCTTGAGGGCAGCGCGCTGCTTGCCTCTGTCCTTGCTCTCTACGCTTCATGGGCAATCGGCGGTTGGCGTTGGCTGCTGCCACCTCTCATTTTATTCACTTCGTATTCTCTCTTCTATCCGGGGAGAATTGCGGAAATAGAGCGCAGACACAATGTTTATGCCGTGTCGAGCGTTGCCTCGGCAGGCCTGTTGTGGATTTTTGTAGCTCATCTGCGAGGCAATCCTGAATTGCTGTTTCCGTATACAGTGGCATTCGCAATTCATCTGGTGCTGTTGGGGTGGACCTTGAGCTGTCTTCGAAATCCAGCAAGAACTCTGTGGAAGTTTGGCCCTTTGGTGGTGATGGAAGGATGGTTGCTCTTATTCATTCCTTTTGTACTTGTCGGCGGATTTCGTCTAACTTCGTTGCTACTGGCGGGAGTCGCGCTACCTGTCTGCGGCCTGGCATTTTGTATCTTCTGCTGGATGGAACCACGCAGGAACGGTGAGTATTCTGTTAGTCCCCGCAGGTGGATACGACAGGGGGCCATCGTGCTTTTGCTTACCGCTCTGATTGTGAGCTTCCAGGAGGTTCGATGAGAGTCGTTGCGTCGCGATCGTCGACAGACAGAACGAGCCTGAGTGACGGAGAGGGCCTAGCGCCTTTTGACCCGATGCGAATTGAGGAGGAAGGCGCCGACGTTCATCTGTCTGCCATTGCCAACACGAACGAAGTTGTTGCGCGATGTTCGCTCTGGTGGAGTGACGTTCCTCCACTGGAGAGCTATAGAGTTGGTGTGGTCGGGCACTATGCAAGCGCGAATGATAAGTCCGCTGCCGTTTTACTGGAATCCGTGCTAGACCATCTTCGGCATAGGTACTGCACGGTGGCGATAGGACCGATGGATGGAAATACATGGCGAAGCTATCGCTTCGTGACGGAGCGGGGCTCGGAGGCTCCGTTTGTGATGGAGCCAACGAACCCCCCAGAGTGGCCGCTCCAGTTTGAGCGAGCGGGTTTTGCGAGGCTTGCCGAATACTTTTCTGCACTCAACACCAACATCCAGGTGCGGGATATGAGGGTTGCTCAGGTGGCTGCGAGGCTGGCAGAGCGAGGCATCACTATTCGCGCCGCAGAGCGGACTGCGCTGCAGGATGAGATTGGTCGCATATATCAACTTAGCCGGGTGGCATTCACGAGAAACTTTTTGTACACGCCTGTCACCGAAGAAGCATTCCGCACTCAATATGCGAAGGTCCTGCCTCATGTTGTGCCAGACCTTGTGCTGCTTGCGGAACGGGGCGGTGAACTGGCAGGTTACCTCTTCGCCATACCGGACCTTGCACAGGCTGCTCGCGGCAGCGCAGTCGACACCTTCGTGATCAAGACGGTTGCCATTCTTCCCGATGCGGATCTGCGCGGACTGGGCACTGTCCTGGTGGCGCGAGCGCATGAGGCTGGAGCGCGGATGGGATTTGCGCGCTGCATCCACGCGCTGATGCATGAGAGCAACGTATCGCGCAATATAAGCAATCACTACGCGAGCACGATGCGTCGATATACGCTTTTCAGCAAGGAGATCGCTCCGTGAACATCGCTAACCTGCTGCTTGAGCAGGCGCGACAGCGGGGCGATGCTCCGGCGCTCATCGACTCTCGCGGCAAGCGAGGGCGGGAGCGAATCATGAGCTTTAAAGAGTTGGAACCGGCTACGCTTGGTGTGGCAGCGCAACTCGCTTCTAACGGCATCTGTCGAGGCGATGGGGTTCTCATTCTGCATCCCATGTCGATCGAACTCTACGTGTTCCTGATTGCGCTTTTCCGCATGGGGTGTGTCGGAGTTTTTCTCGATCCTTCCGCCGGCCGCAGTTATATCGAACACTGCTTGCAGATCTACTCTCCGCGTGCATTTTATGGAAGCCGGAAGGCTCAGCTCCTCCGTCTGTCGACGTCTTCATTACGGATGGTTTCTCCGGCGTTCTGCCCGCGGTGGTTTCCGGGAACGCATCGGATTTCGATGGACCTTCAAGATGGTGTTCAACTCGAAACCGCTGATGTAGAAGACTCAACTCCCGCCTTGATCACTTTTACCAGCGGCAGCACCGGCAAGCCCAAGGCGGCTCTGCGAAGTCACGGATTTCTGATTGCGCAACATCAGGCACTCAAGGAGAGCCTGTCGCTTGAAGCAGGCATCATGGACCTGACAACGCTGCCTATCTTTGTGCTGGCTAACCTCGCCTCCGGTGTCACAAGTGTGATCCCCGACGCAGATATGCGATTCCCCGGAAAGATCAACTCGGGGCCGGTTGTGAGGCAGATCCGCAACCACGCGATCAGCACGACGGCTGCTTCTCCAGCCTTCATCTCCAGGCTCGCTGCCCATTGCCGGCTCACCCATGAGCAGATGCCACAACTGGTTCGCGTGTTCATGGGTGGGGCTCCGGTATTTCCGTCTCACCTCAGAGAAGCTCGCACGCTCTTTCCAATTGCCGAGATCACTGCGGTCTACGGCTCAACCGAGGCCGAGCCAATGGCCGAAGTATCTCTCTCACAAATGGCCGAAGATGATTTTCAAGCGATGGAGCGGGGAGCCGGATTGCTTGCTGGAATTCCCGTCAAGGCGATCACTCTGCGCATTCTTCGCGAGCAGTGGGGAGTACCGGTTTCTGCGCTAACTTCGACGCAATTTGATTCTCTTTGTCTAGGCCAAGGCGAGATAGGCGAAATTGTGGTGGCGGGCCCGCATGTGCTGCCCGGCTATCTGAACGGCGCTGGTGACCTCGAGACCAAGTTCACAGTCGATGACAGGCGGTGGCATCGAACTGGCGACCTTGGCTGGCTGGATGCCAATGGGCGGCTGTGGTTGATGGGACGCGCCTCCGCGACCATCCGGGATGAGCGAGGCGTCCTATATCCATTTGCCGCCGAATCCGCGGCCATGCAGGTATCTGGAGTCCGTCGCGCGGCTATCCTCCAGGTGGCGAATCGTCGCATTCTTGCCATTGAGACAGATCGCTCAGAGGCACGTGAGTCCGCTGCTCATGCCATGGCCTGGGCCAAATTAGATGAAGTCAGAGTAGTACCGTCGATTCCAATGGATAAGCGCCACAACGCCAAAATAGACTACGTTGCCTTGGCAACAGCGTTGGTAAAGCATTGATGCATGAATGACCGATTGAGCGGAGATCGTAAGATCCCGGGCAAGATGTTTGATTTCATCAAGCGGGATCCTACAGTGAAAGAGTTGTTTACAACGTCGGGTCGTGGCTCATAATCTGTTGCTCGCAAAACAATACGCACCTTCCAGCACGCCTAAATGTTAAACCGTGAAAGCCTGCACTAGTGTTGATGGGGGAATGTACACCTGATCCTCTTCAGGGGCCATTCGAGGAGAGCAACGACAGCTATGCAAAGACGCGATTTTGTAAAGGCAATCATGGCGGCAACAGTAACCGCCAAAGCGGCGATGGGTCAGGAAGCCACGCCCGTGAAGCCGCCTGCTCCGGCCACGCCCGCACCGGGGCCGGTGCCGTGGACGCGCGGGCTGAGCACGGCAAAGCCACTGCCCATGACGGCGCTGGTTCCGGATGCCGTTGCTGAGACAACTACCCAATACTTCAGCGAACCTCAGATGGCGACTCTGCGTCATCTGAGCGAGATTCTCATGCCTCCATCCAAAGGCTATCCGGGAGCGATTGAGGCTGGGGCGCCGGAGTTTCTTGACTTCCTGATTGGCGTCTCGCCGGCCGATCGCCAGCAGATGTACATATCCGGTCTGGATCGTCTAGAAACGGATTCGAAGCATAAATTTGGGGTTTCGTTTGCTTCTCTTGGGGCCGATCAGGCTGATCAACTGATCCGCCCATGGCTACGAGCATGGATGAACGAGCATCCGCCAACAGAGCCCTACGAGCACTTCATCAATATCGCGCACAGCGACATCCGCACGGCGACAATTAATTCGCAGGCATGGAGTGAAGCGGCAACGGCGAAAGGTCTCCGAACGCCCGAGACGGATCTGTATTGGTATCCGATCGATCCTGACCTTCATCGAGACGGGATCTCGCCAATGCACAGACCTACTGCGAAGCGGAGACCTGCATAACCCGAGCATCAATGGAATCGATCGAGATGTAGCCTGAATTGAAATCTAGCGCGCACAATTAATAGACGCATCTGAGGAGTTATGGCGGAAGAGACAGTAGATGTACTCATCATCGGATCCGGGCATTCCGGTGGTATGGCAGCAAAGATTCTGGCAGAAAAGGGCATCTCGTGCCTGATGCTCAACGCCGGCCCGGTTGCCGATATCCGCAAGGACACAGAGTTGAAGCCGGCATATGCTTTGCCCTACCGCGGTTTCAAGCAGCCTGGGCAACTGCCTCATGTATTTCAGTCCAATGAGTTCAATGCGAATACGTGGGTTGACGAGAAGGAAGTTCCTTATACCTACGATCCGCAAAAGCCCTACAACTGGGTACGAGTTCGCTTGTTTGGCGGACGTTCGCTCTTTTGGTCCCGGCAGTCATTCCGGCTCAGCGACTACGAGTTCAAGGCCAAGTCGCATGATGGCTTCGGTGACGACTGGCCGATTAGCCTGGCTGATCTGGCTCCGTACTATTCTCGGGTTGAAGCGATATTCCGCGTGCAGGGACGACCCGACGGATTGCCGCAGTATCCGGACGGCAATTTTGTTGTGGACCATTCACCATGGTCGGGCTGTATGCAACGTTTTGTCGATGCGGGAAAACGGTTAAATGTTCCAGTCTGCAAAGCACGGAGCGCTCTGGGCGTCGATGGGCTGGCAAGTTCGGTCAACCTGCTGCTTCCCGATGCTTTTGAAACCGGAAAGCTGAAAGCCATTCCGAACGTGGTGGTGCGTGAACTTGGCGTCGATAAGAATACCGGCCGCGTGAATCGCGTCCACTTTGTAGATCGGCTTTCGCGTCGAGAGATGTCGGTAAAGGCGCGCGTTGTCGTGCTCGCTGCGGGAACTCTGGAGAGCACGCGCTTGCTCTTGAATTCCAAGATTGCGAACTCCAGCGGCGTGATGGGCCACTACCTCATGGACCAGATCTACGGGCCAGGCATCGCCTGTTCGGTCCCCGAAGCGCGTGATGGAAAATCTACACATTCCCTGATGGGCGGTAACGCGCTGGTTCCGCGCTTTCGCAACATCGACACCAAGGCCAAGAACTTTATCCGAGGCTACGCGCTCAACATTTTCAGCAGTACTGGCGAAATCTCGCCCAATAACTTCGCGGCGTATGGCGAAGAGCTGCAAAAGAAAATGGACAGCTATCACGGCAGCGGTTTCCACACCGGCATCATGGGAGAGGTGTTGGGGCGGTATGAGAATCACGTCAGCATCGATAAGAACGTGGTTGATGCGTGGGATATTCCAGTGCTGCATATCGAAACCAAGTACACCGACAATGAGTTCAACATGGCGCGGGACGCTGTGGAAACTAGCATAGCGATGGCGGAAGCAGCAGGCTTTGAGGTTCTGACAAAGACTTACGATCCCAATCCGCCGGGATACAGCATTCACGAACTGGGCACTTGCCGGATGGGAGATGATCCAAAGACAAGTGTGCTGAACAAGTGGAACCAGAGTCACGACATCAAAAACCTTTTCGTCGTGGATGGAAGCAGCTTTACGAGCGCGGGATGGCAGAACCCGACAATGACCATCCTGGCGCTGGCGATGCGAGCGTCAGAACATCTGGCCGAAGAGATGCGTCAAGGTAACGTGTAACTCAGACCCTGACCAACCTGCACCTGTTGTACAAGTGAAACGAGAGGAACTATTGTGAAGCCTTCGCGAAGAGATTTTATCAAGACTGGTTCTGCCGCTCTTGTCTGCGGCTCAGCACTCATGGACAGCCACGGGCTGCTTGCAAAGACAATCAACCTGCCGCTCGGATTGCAGTTATATTCGGTGCGGGATTTGCTGCCCAAGGACTACCAAGGGACGCTGAAGGAAGTTGGAGCACTCGGCTTTCGCGAGGTGGAGTCAGCCGGTTATTTCAACCACAGCGCTGCCGAAGTCAAGCAGGCGATGGACAACGCCAAGTTGAAGCTGGTGAGTGCTCACTACCCTATGGACAGTCTCCATAAGGAGCTCGATCAGATCTTTGCGTTCAACAAGGAGATCGGCGTGGGCCACATTATCTGCTCCTCTCCGCGCCTCAAAGATCCCTCCCGACTCAAGACAATGAAGCCGGAAGACCGAGAACATGCCTTCACACTCGAAGATTGGCGATGGAATGCGGAACAGCTCAACGCTCTGGGGGAAAAGGCAATGGCCGCAGGCTTGAAGTTTGGGTATCACAACCACTTCACGGAATTTCACGTGACAGATGGTGTCGTTCCGTATGACGAGTTGATGCGCCTTACCGACCCCTCAAAAGTCACCATGGAGATGGATTGCGGATGGGTCGTGGTCGGCGGCGGCAATCCTGTCGCGTTTTTGCGCAAGTATCCAACTCGAATCACGATGCTGCACGTGAAGGACTTCAAACGCAAAGATCCTTCAGCTTCGCCCGCCAGTGAGCCTGTCGTAGAAGAGCTGGGACGAGGCGATATTGACTATGCGCCTATCTTTGCGGAAGCGGCAAAGGGTGGGCACCTGGCTCATATTTTTGCGGAACAGGAAGCTTTCAACGTGCCGCCGATGGAATCTCTCAAGATCGATGCCGACTACCTGCGCAAGTTAGGCCTGAGTTAGCGAGCCTGACATCCGTAATCCAATCTCTGCCATTCCGGCTGGCTGTGTTCTATTGAGTTCACTGGACAGCCGGTTTTGCAGGCTTAACATACTTATCGAGCCAGTTCTCCATCTCCCAGAGCATGTGCAACACGCTTTCGCGGCCCTGATAGCCGTGCGCCTCAAGCGGCAGGAGCACGAAGCGCACTGTCGCGCCTTCGCCCTTTAGCGCGCTATAGAATCGTTCGCTCTGAATCGGAAAGGTGCCGGTATTGTTGTCGGCCTCTCCGTGAAAAAGTAGGATAGGAGTCTTGATTTTGTCGGCGAACGAGAACGGGCTCATCTTGTAATACACCTCGGGAGCCTGCCAGTAAGTTCGCTCCTCGTTTTGAAAACCGAAGGGCGTAAGCGTACGGTTGTATGCGCCAGAGCGAGCGATACCGGCACGGAATAAGTCACTGTGCGCCAGTAAATTTGCCGTCATGAAAGCTCCATAGGAGTGGCCCATCACCCCAACTCTGTTGCGATCTACTGCCCCAGTCTCGACACCTGCATCAATGGCCGCCCTGGCTCCCGCAACCAGTTGCTCCGTGTAAGTGTCGTTGGGTTCCGCGGTACCTTCACCGATGATTGGAATAGCCGCGTTAGCAAGAACCGCATAGCCCGTCGCGGTAAAGAATACGGGCGAACCGGCACCGATACGCACGAATTCATAGGGAGAACCGGTAACCTGGCTAGCGGCAGCCCGGCTCTTAAACTCCGCCGGGTAAGCCTCCATCAATGTCGGCAGCGGACCTTTCGACTTGTCATAACCTGCGGGCAGGTAAAGGTCGGCGCTGAGATCAACGCCGTCCGCGCGCTTGTAGTGCAGAAGTTGATGGGTCGGTATGGGAAGGCCGACATACGGGTTCGGGAAATTCGTGACGGCAGTCCACTGGCTGGGCGCGCTGACGTCATAGGCCCCCAAATCAAATTTGACTGAAGTCAGAAAATAGTTCGGGCTCTGTTCGACAGACTCGCGTCTGGCAAGAACCTGAATTCCCTCTTCCGATTCGATAACCGCAAAAGGCGTTTCAAAGAAGGGGGCCTGTGATTGCCATATGCGCTTTTCCGTCGCGTTCTCTCCGGCGCTGACAGGCATGATCGCGACAAATGGAGTGTCACCCTTTGGCGAAGCTCCCGGCCCAGTAAAGAAGATCCCCTTGTTATCGGCGGTCATTTGCAAGACAGGATGTCCCTGCGCGTTGGGCTGCATGATTGGGCGTCCTGGGCTATGGTATCGGTCCTGCATCGAGCCTTCGTATAACTTGGACAACGTGCCCGTCGACGGGTCGAGTGCAATCATAACGAGGTGCCGATCTTTCCAGCGCGCCTCGGTTACGACAGCTAGATGTTCGCCGCCCCAATCGACAGATCGAAAGCGAATCGCGAGATCCGCAATGGGCTTTCCCGTCCCTGTAAATGGAGCATCCAGCGTATATATCTGGTCGCGCACAGGAACATCTTTCTTGGGATCGCCTCCATCGGCAGCCTGCACCCAGTAAGCGGTGGCAGGCAAATCATCTCGCCAGCCGAACTCACGCGGTCCCGGCTCGACGGCGTCGCGGTCGATAGGCAGATTGTCGATTAGCGGCGCGTCGTCGAGCACCTTCATCTCTCCGGTAGCAACGGTGTAGACCTCGCGCCGCTGAGGAAAGCGCTCGTAAGGCTGCGTGTAGGAGAAGGGCTGATGCAGCTCTTCCGCCAACAGGTACTTGCCGTCAGGCGAAGAGTCGATGCGTGCGTAAGCGCCGGGCTTGCCAAGCTTGCGAATCGATACGCTGCCGACTCTTATGTCGACGATCTGTGAGGTAGCGTAATACTCAAAGGTGCGCATGTCAGCCGGACTCTTGAGCAAGTCTTCATAAGTCGGCGCAGGCGTCGCGCGGCCCTCGTTTTGCTGCACGACCGGGCCGGTCGGAATCTCGGATCGCACAGGCACCGGGCCACGATCTATCGGTACAGTGAGCGCTGCGAGCGAACTGTTACTGAGCCAACTTACGGGAGATGCAAGCACTGCGTTGAGTCGCGTACCCGGCACTCGTGTGGCATGAGCGCTGGACACATCTACGATCCAAAGGCCGAGACCGCCAGCCGGCCCTGACTCGATATTCACCAACGCAAGATGTTTTCCGTCGGACGACCAAATTGCGGAGAGAATATGCGGCTTTGCTGGTAATCCCGTGATAGGGGTTTCGGCCGGCTTGGCCGTCGCACCTGCGACGAAAAGAGTCTGCAGCTTGAGGGAGACGAAATATCGGGTACGGCTGGGAGCGCCAGTTTTGGGATTGAAGCGTAATCCGGCTAGGCGTAACTCGGGCTCGGCCAGGTCCGCGATGGTCGGCAGGGACGAGCTTTGCTCAATGAGAAGCATCCGTGGCGCGGTTGCTGCGCCATATGCAGGAGAGAGGTTGATGCTGGGTGTTGGTGGCGCGTCCACCATCTTAACCATGACATCTGGGGGAACCTGGTACGCCAGATCAAGACTCGACGCGCCGGTCTGCGCCACGAGCGAGGAGGCAACAATCGATATCCCTGCCGATAGGAGAAGAGAGCGAGAGAGAATACTAGCCATGCGGATCACCTTAGTTCGCGTGAGATTGGAAATATCCTGGCTTGCGGGAAGAATGACTGGGAAGAGTATAGCCAACTTCATCAACAGAATGTGGGTTGTCTTCTGTCTTCGAGGATAAGGACGATCTCCCGGGTTAGCTAAGTCTCAATGTTTGCGAATTCCGTGCGATATTTCGGCGAATCCAAGCTGGCTCAGGCTCGCAGCCAGCCTTTGCGTTATTTCCAGATCAGACTCATCTGCGACGAGCAACAACGAAGGTCTATTTGCTTCAAAGGCTGCAATCTCCTGTGCCCATGCGTCGACTTTTCGTGACGACTTTTCCAATCCAACGGCCATCACGCGCTCCTCGTAAGAACGCACCCCTTCGAGTTGTGCGTTTGATGGCTCGCCAACAATGTAGATCACCTTTTCTGAATTGCCGGAAGCGATGAACTGCACATAACGCAGAATTGTCCATTTCTTCAGGCGAATCGCAGACGCGAGCAATGCGATCGTCGGCGCTTGAAAGAGGGTAGCAAGTAGCATCGCAATCCCCAGTCGCCTCTCGATCTCCGCAAAGATTTCGAAGGCCGCCAGAGAATGGCCGCCGAGATCCTCGAAGAAATGCGCGTCTCGCGCGATTTGCTCTTGCCCCAGTTTTAACTCCCAGATATTGGCCACCCATTGCTCGAGCAGATCGCGCGGCACTTCGCTCACCATCGCGACACCTGTCTCAATCGGCTCGCTGAGGGCTTTTCTGTCGATCTTGCCGTTCGGAGTTAGCGGCAAGGCTGCAAGAGGAATAATTCGCGCTGGAACCATGTAGGTGGGTAGCCGCTTTCGCAGCGCTGTTATCCACGTCTGAGGATCGTTCTCCGCACTGCTTACTCCTGCGACGAAGCCAACAAGCACATGGCCTGACTCGACTTTCTGCACAACGACGGCGACCTGCGATGAGCCGCTCGCCTCGCGCAACACCGCTTCAATCTCCCCTAGCTCAATGCGATGACCTCGCAGCTTGATCTGCTGATCGCGGCGCCCCAGATACACCAGCGACCCGTCATTGCGTTGCCGAGCGAGATCACCGGTTCGATAAAGTCGACCGCGTGGCTCAATCGCTGGGAGCTGAAGGAATCGTTCGTTAGTCAGCTCTGGTTGATAGAGGTAACCCTGCGCAACACCTTCACCTCCGATAAAAATCTCCCCTGCCGCGCCCGGCGGAACCAGGGATAAGTTCTCGTCGAGCAGGTAGATGCGGGTATTGGAAATTGGACAGCCGATGGTCGCCACTGCGGCGGGCTCTCTCAACGCAAAGGTCGAATAGGTCGTGGTTTCTGTTGGTCCGTAAAGATCAAAGACCTGTCTGACCCCTGTCGCATACACTCGTTCCACCAGCTCCTGTGGTAACAACTCGCCTGCCATGCAAACGGTGTTCACTGTCGCTGGCAATCCAACCTGCAGCAGCGCGCTCATTGCACTCGGCACAGTGTTTATAAGTGTCACAATATTCGAGTGTTCAGACCTGGGTAGATCCAGCACGTCCTTTACTAGAACAATTGTGTTGCCCGTCGATAGCGGTACGAATATCTCGAATATCGAAAGGTCGAAGCACACGGATGTGGAGGCGAGCACGCCGCGCAGCGATTCCGGAGCGAAGCAATTCTTAGCCCATGCGAGAAGAGCGACAGCGTTCCGATGCTCTACGACCACTCCTTTGGGCTTGCCGGTGGAACCCGAGGTATAGATGAGGTAGGCAGCGTCCTCGAGATGCGCAGGATCGAGAAATGAAGCAGGTTGATCCACTTCATTTTTAACTGCGCGGGGTATCTCATCGGGAAAGACAAGCGTGAGACCTGGAGAGTTGATTTCGAGCCGCTCGCTCAAGGCGCTGCGCTCAGCGATCAACACGCGAGCGCCGCTATCGAGCAACATGTAAGCCAGACGCTCCTCAGGATACTTTGGATCGAGCGGCACATATGCGGCACCTGTCTTGAGAACTGCCAGGATAGAGACGATCAGCTCTGGCGACCGTTCGAGGCAGACGGCGACGTATGTGCCTCTTTTCACGCCGCGCGCGCGCAGCACCGTTGCCGTTCGAATAACTCGCTCGTGCAGTTCCAAGAACGTATAGCTCTTTCCTCCGCAACAAAGCGCACTAGCATCTGCACGGAGCTTCACTTGCTCTTCGAAGAGGTCGACGAGGTTTTTACTCCTGTCAAACGACAAATCGGTAGCATTCCATTGCAGAAGGAGGTCTCGATCATCCTCGGTAAGCATTTCGAGAGAACCGATTTCCTGCCGGGGCGACGCCACCAATGACTCGGTAAGTTGAACGAATTGTTTGCTGAAGCGTTCCACGTCAGCTCGTGAAAAGATATCGGTTCTGAATTCGAAATGTGCGTCCAGAGTTTCCTGTTGCTCGGCGATCTGCAAGCTTAGATCAAACTTGGATGTGCCGATGAAGGTTTCCCGGTGTCCCTTATCGACTCCGGCACCTTTGGGATTCAACGCGAACGTGATCTGAAAGAACGGCGAGTACGCTTGTGAACGCTGCGGATGCAGTTCCGTCACCAGCTTCTGAAAGGGAATGTCACTATGATCGAAGTCGGACAACACTGCGGCTCCGATTCGTTGCAATAGCTGATCGAAGCCTTTCTTCGGGTCAACATCGCATCGTAACGGAAGCATATTGACAAATAATCCAACCAAAAGCTCCTCTTCGCGGAGCCTGCGCCCAGTGATTGGCGTACCGATGCACAAATCAGTCTGTCCGGTATATCGGTAGAGCAATGCGGCAAAGGCCGACAGCATAAGCAGGTATAGCGAAGTATTACTGCGCGCTGCCAGTTGACGGAGTCTGTTGGTTAGATCGGAATTGAGAGTGGCACTAAGAGTTTCGCCATGATAACTCTGCTCGGCCGGACGAGTCTTGATAAACGGTAATTCAAGCAGCGTCGGCATGCCTTTGAGCCGCTCACGCCAGTAGGCCAGCTGACTCTCGTGAAGGCGCGTCGCGCTATCGTTTCTCTCTCGAATGGCGACATCCGCATACTCCATGGTTATAGCGGGAAGTTCGTTGTGAAGTCCTGAAATCAATTGGATGTAAAAGGCAGCGAGATCACGCTTGATTAGGGTCAATGACCATTGATCCGCGACAATGTGATGAATGTTGTATGAGATGACATGGCGGTCATGTCGTAACTTGACGAGATGAAATCGAATCAGTGGTGCACAATCAAGTTTGAATGGTCTTCGCCCTTCCCGCACGTGGATTTCCATCAGCTGCGATTCATTGGTGCCTGCACCAGCCTGCGCCGTGAGGTCCGTGACTTCGAAGAGGGTTTCGACTGATTTCTTAACTACCTGAAGCACTTCCCCGTTACGTACCTCAATACTGGTTCGCAACGCCGCGTGGCGTTCCGTCAATTTTTGGATCGCTTGACGCAGAGCGTTAAGATCAACGGCGCCATCGACAATCCACGACTGTGGAATGTTGTATGCAACCGAACCTGGCGTGAATTTCTCGATCAACCACAGCCGCTGTTGCGCGTATGTCAGGGGCGCGATTCGTTCTTCAACTAACGAAGATGTGGACTCTAGCGCCGCGAGTAATTCCAGCTTGCGCCGGCGCAGTTCCGATTGCAGCTCTGCGGTAAGCGCTCCAACCGGCGCATTCAGCAGAAGCTTGCCGTCTTTCACGCGTAACTCGACGCTGAGCATTTTGAGGCGACTCAGAAGCTCTATTGCAGTCAACGATGCTATGTCAGATTCGCTGTCGCGATCTATAACAGAAGCCGTGTCAGGCTCCGGCCCCAGCCGCTTATCGGTGCCCGGCATGCTGTAACTCTCCATTGCTCGCAATGCGCTGATCTACGTGCGCAGCGAGTGCGGCGACGCTGGGGTATTGGAAGAGACTCACCAATCGCAAGTCAGGATCAAGCTCACGCCGCAGCCTGTCATGTGCCTTGACGAGCATCAACGAGTGCGCCCCCATATCGAAGAATCGTTGATCGATTCCAATTCGGTCTGTCTGCAGCAGCTCTCTCATCACTCGCGCGATGGCTGCTTCTGTTGCGCTCAGGGTTTCGTTCGGGATGGCCTGATGCGTCGGCTGCACCTGCGGTTGTGGAGCGGGTAGCTTGCTGCGATCAAGCTTGCCATTCGGCAAGCGGGGAAAGCGTTCCAGAATCACAGAGCTTGCCGGAACCATGTATTCAGGAATGCGCTCACGGAGCCGCTGGCGCAAATGCGAATGCGACAGCGTTTCGCCAGGCCTCAACACCAGGTAGGCGACAAGGTCCTTCTGACCGTTTCCATCGCGCAGTGCCACTACACACTCAGCGACCTCCGGCTGTTGTCGCAGGGCGTGTTCAATCTCTCCCAACTCGATTCGGAAACCGCGAAGCTTGACCTGAAAATCTGCCCTCCCCAAAAATTCAAGTGTGCCATTACGTCGGCGTCGTACGAGATCTCCTGTGCGGTACAACCGCTCCGCGTTGTGAAATGGAGCCGTGACAAACCGCTCGGCGGTCAATTCAGGCCGATGAAGATAACCGTTGGCAAGGCCAGCACCGCCAATATAGAGCTCCCCAGCGACGCCCAACGGAACCGGCTCACGCATCGAATCAAGCACATAAAAAGTTGTGTTCAGAATCGGCCATCCCACCGGCACGCTCGTGCCAAATGGCTCCTCAATGCGGAGCACCGAGGACCAGATCGTAGTCTCCGTTGGACCATACATGTTCCACAACTCCTTCACTCGGGGAAGCAGTCCCCTTGCAAGCTCGGGAGTAAGCGCCTCACCGCCGCACAGTGCCTTTAGAGAGGGGTTTCCTTCCCAGCCCGCGCTCACCAGCATTTGCCATAGCGCAGGTGTAGCCTGCACTACCGTGGGCTTCGCGCGCTCGAGGTCTTCGAGCACTGACGGCAAATCACCAGGTTTGAGTGCGATGACGACCTGACCGCCAGCGTAGAGCGGAAGGAACAATTCCAATCCTGCAATATCAAACGACACCGTGGTTACAGCGAGGATACGATCGCTGCTGGTAAAGCCTGGAGAACTTCTCATGCCCTCAAGAAAATTAGCCAACGCACCGTGCGAAATTTCTACGCCTTTAGGCCTGCCCGTCGAACCAGAAGTAAAGATCACGTAAGCTAAGTCTTCCGCTTTTGGCAATGAAGCTTTTGCCGGAGAAGCGGTAGCTGGTTCCGCGACTTCCTTTGAATCGTCAAGCAAGATGCAGCGCCTCTCATATTCACTCACCAGCGAAAGAAGTGACCGCTCGGTAACCAAAACCTGAGGCTTCACGTCTTCGAGGATGCTGGCGATGCGATGCCTGGGATAAATCGGATCCAGTGGCGCATAGGCGGCGCCGGTCTTCAGAACAGCCAAGAGTGCGACCAGGAGATTCGTGGACCGGTTGAGACACACCGGCACCAATGAGCCAGTCCCCGCGCCCGCAAGTCTCAAGCGCGACGCCAATTTCTCCGCTCGTGCATTGAGTTCGGCGTAACTGAGCTCCTCGGTGCCCGCGCAAACCGCCATCTTGTCTGGAGCTTCCTTGACGTTTCGTTCCAGGGCATCGAGTAGGAGGGACTCAGTCCGCAACGCAACGGCGGTGTCATTACCCCACGCAAGTATGTAGGCTTTCGCTTCGCTCGGCATCAAAGGAATGGATTCGACTGCCGTTTCGGGTGAGGCGATCACGTTTCGTAGTACATGCTCAAAGCTCTTCTGCAGATCGGCGATCGTCGACTCATCGTAGATATCACTGTTGTAGTCAAAATAGACGTAAAGTTGTTTTCGATAGGGATAGATTTCGGCGGTCAGATCATAGCGCGCGGTGCATGGATCGATCTCGATGTGCTGGACAGTAAGTTCGGGCAGCTCCAGGTCTTCCAGCGGAAAGTTCAGCAGACTGAACATAGTCTGGAAGAGGGGCGAGTATTCAAAACCGCGATCCGCCTGCAATTCGCGCACCAGAGAATCAAACGGTGCATCCTGATGCTCGAAGGCTCCAAGAGTGGATTCGCGAACGCGCTTGAGCAGGTCGAGAAAGCTGATGCCATCATCGATCTGAACTCGGAGAACGAGGTTGTTGACGAAAAATCCGACTAGGTCACTGAGTTCCGCGCGGTTGCGATTTGCCGACGGAGAACCCACCACCACATCTTTCTGCCCGCTGTACCGTGACAGCAGCAGCACAAAGGCCGAGAGCATGGTCATGAAGAGCGTTGAGTCATGTCCCCTGCTGAAGCTTTCCAGTTGCTCCCTCAACTCCGCGGAGAGCAGCAATTTGCTCCGTCTGCCGCTTCCGGTAGCTGCGCCACGCCGGACGTGGTCGGGTGGGAACAGAGCAACTGCTGGAGCACCATCGAGTTGCTTTTTCCAATATCGCAACTGTTGCTCGAGAACACCGCTCTCAAGCCATCTCCGCTGCCATTCCGCGTAGTCTACGTATTGCGCCTGCAGCTCGGGCAGGCGGGGCCTTTCGTTCACACGATAGGCACGGTAGTTTTCTGCAAGTTCTCGCACCAGCACACCCATCGACCAGCCGTCTGAAACGATGTGGTGAATCGCGAGTGCCAGGATGTGTTCGCCCTCGCCGTCTTCCAAAAGAAATGCACGAAATAATGGCCCGGTTTCCAGATGGAAGGGGTCTTCTCGACGAACTTGTGCAAAGCGGAATACAGCTTCCTCGATTGTTTCGTTTTCACGACGATCGAGATGTCCCTTCTCCAGTTTCCAGTCGCCTCCGTTTCCAATTACGGCGTACGGCGAACCCTCTTTCTGAGAAAAAGTAGTGCGCAGATCTTCGTGTCGCAATACGATCGCGTGCAGCGACCGCTCCAGCGTATCCACATCAAGATGGCCTACGAGGCGCAGTTGCGCCTGCAGATCGTACGCAACACTATCCGGGTCCATCTGATCGAGGAACCAAAGACGCTGCTGCGCCAGCGAGAGAGGCATCTGCTCTTTGCGCGGAACCCGTGGTATGGGCGCTACGGAAGAACCGGCCCCATTCTGTTGCCGCGCCTGCAGCAGAGTTACAATTTCACTTTTTGATGCGCGCAGTGCAGCCTGTAACTCGGGTGTCAACGCCCCTTTGGGAGCGTTCAGGCGCAGAGTCTGTCCTTCGAGAGCCAGGTGCACACCAAGAGCCCGTAACTGCGTCAGTAAGTCGACGGCGCTGCTCATATACGAATCTCGTCACGTTCGAGGTTAGATTTCGCACCATCTACTGCGCCGGATTCCTGTAACAGTCTGTCCAGAGCTGCTGCCATCTGAGCCGACGTTGGGAACTCAAAAGCGAATGTTGTCGGCAACGCTTGCCCAACAATCTCCTGCAGACGGTTACGCAAGTTTACCGCCATGAGAGAGTCGAGCCCCAGGCCCGCAAGTTGCACATGGTTTCCTGGCAGTTCCCCGCGTCGCAGGCCGAGGATGCGCGCTGCCTCTTTTTGAATGATGCGCTCGAGTGATACCAGCTGGCTTTCCCCTGGCTCGGCACTCCACGACGGCTTAGGCTCCGGATCGGGCACAGAGAGGCGTGGCCGCACCTCTTCCGGCAAAGAGGTCCGAAGCTTGCTTTGCTGACGCACCCGCGGTTCGCCCTCAACTTTTGGCGAAGAATCCTGGTCGCCAATCCAGTAACGCTCCCGCTCAAAAGGATAGGTCGGGAGCGCGACCGAACGTGCGGTATCCCCTCTGAAGATGGCCTTCCAATCCAGCGTTATACCCGCGGCGAATGACTCCGCCAATGCAGACTGCAGCGCTTCGAAATCACTCTCGCGCCCATTCGCAGAGGCTATCCAGCGAGTCTTCGTGCCGCCTCTTTCTTTTCCAAATGCGGTCAGAACTGCGCGTGGCCCCATCTCGATACACAGGCTGCAGCCTTCTGATTCCAACCGCTCGAGGCATCGCGCAAATTGCACTGGACGGCTCAAGTGCTGGGTCCAGTATTGCGCATTGAAGACCGAGTCGTCTTCAACCTTTTCGCCTGTAAGATCGGCCAGGATCGGCAGACACGGCGCGTCATACGTGTACCTTGATGCTTCCTGATGAAAGGCCGGGAGCACGCGATGCATGGCCGGCGAATGCGAGCCGTAAGAGATGTTCAGACGTCTTACGCGCAAACCTGCTCGTTCAAAATCCTGTGTCGCGAGTTCGACAGATTCACGACGTCCACTGATGACAACGCTCGCGGCTCCATTGATGGCAGCGATACTCACGTCCTTGCTGTAAGTGCTCAGCGCCATTTGCACTTGATCTGCTGGAGCTGCAATTGCGACCATCGCGCCCGGATCTCCAAGTTCCCCGGTCAGCCTGCCGCGCGCGGCTACCAATCGTGAAGCATCTTCTACCTTCATGACTCCGGCAATGGTTGCAGCAACGAATTCCCCCAGGCTGTGTCCGACGGCCACATGCGGCTCGACACCCCAGCTCTGCCAGAGCCGTGCCAGTCCATACTGAAAGGAGAAGAGTGCCGGTTGTACCAGCGCGGACTGCGACAGTTCATTCTGTTCGTTGCGGAAGATCGTTTCGATAGACTGAGAAACCGTTCCTGCGAGAGCGATGTCAACCTCTGCCACAGCCCCGCGGAAGACTTCACTGTGCTCAATCAGTGACAGGCCCATTCCTGTGCGTTCGCCGCCCTGTCCGGCAAACAGAAAGGCGACCCGCGGCGCGCGCATTTCGGCAGTGCCGCGCACGAATTGTCCTTCTGCCTCGCGTTCGTCCTGAGACAACGACGCGAGCTCGTCGATCAACTGCTCTTTTGAATCAGCCCGGATCGCAGCACGATGCGTGAACTCAGAGCGGCCAACGGCGAGCGTGTACGCAACGTCACCGAGTTGCAAATCCGGTTCTTCACGCAAGCGATCTGCGAGGCGCGCAGCCGCAGTACGGAGCGCTTTGTCACTGCGAGCAGAAAGCGCAATGACTCGAACTCCAGCTATTGAATCTTCGACAGCGCTGGCGACCTCGACCGGCGACTCCGTCACAACGAGATGGGCGTTCGTACCACTGAATCCGAATGAACTCACTGAACCGACTCGAAGATCGAATCCTGGAGCAGGCTGCCACGGCTCCGCTTCTACCGGGACCCGTGTTCGGTTGGCTTCCCAATCGATCCTCGGATTGGGCTGGCTGCAATGAAGATTGGCAGGAATCGTACGATGTTTCAGGGCCAATGCGAGCTTGATGAGTCCGGCTACCCCGGCTGCAGATTCGGCATGTCCGAAGTTGCTCTTCACTGACCCAACAGGAAGTCTGCTCTCGTCGCTACGCCCATTGCCCAAAACTTCACCCAGAGCCTTCATCTCGATCATGTCTCCGAGACTGGTTCCGGTTCCATGCGCCTCGACGTAGGATACTGCTTGCGGAGAGATACTAGCGTCCGCCAGCGCTGCGCGGATCACATCTTCCTGTGAAGGTCCATTGGGCGCAGTGATACCGCTGCTGCGACCATCCTGATTAAGGGCTGTCCCGCGAATCACGGCGATCACGCGGTCTCGATCACGCAAGGCATCTTCGATCCGTTTCAAAACCACCACGCCGCAGCCCTCACTGCGCACAAAGCCATTGGCATCTGCGGAGAATGCCTTGCATCGGCCATCCGCCGCCATCATCTGGGCCCTCGACAATGCGATCGTCACCTCTGGGCAGAGGATCAGGTTCACACCACCCGCAAGAGCCAGATCAGACTCCTGTGTGCGAAGACTCTGACAAGCCTCGTAAATAGCCACAAGGGACGAGGAGCACGCCGTATCGATTGCCATGCTGGGGCCACGCAACCCGAGGAAATAAGAGATGCGCCCAGCCGCAACAGCATGCGAGCTGCCCTGAGCAAAGTAGGCTTCAATCTCCTCCGGCGGCTGATTGAACGCGAGCTGACCATAGTCCGAATTGCAAATGCCTACGAACACGCCGGTTCTACTGCCGTTCAATGAAGAAGGCGCGATCGCTGCATCTTCAAGCGCTTCCCAGCTCACTTCGAGAAGCAGCCTCTGTTGCGGGTCCATCCCGATCGCTTCAACCGGCGCTATGCCGAAAAAGGCTGGATCGAAGAGGTCCGGAGCATCGAGAAATCCTCCCCACCGTGTCGCGACCTTACCTTTCGCATGCGGATCGGGATCGTAGAACCTGTCCAAATCCCATCGCCATGTTGGAACTTCTGTAATGGCATCGCGCCCCTCGCTCAACAGTTCCCAAAACGTCTCAGGACTACGCACACCCCCCGGATATCGGCACCCGATGCCGACAATAGCGACTGGGCCATGGCTGCGCTCTTCGAGTGCCCCCTCAAGGGCGCGGACCCGCTCCTCCAACTCGGCAGCCAGCAACAGCAGCCGTTTCTGGGAGAAGCCCTCGATCCGTTTTAAAAACTCGCTCACTTACGCATCCCTGTCATCTTCTCCTGGAACATTCGCTCGACTTCTTCATCCGAAAGCGCGGCAACCGCTTCGAGCAAATCTTCCACCTGCTCCTGGTCGCGCTCCTGTGCGGCCACGGACTCAACCTGTATGACCTCCTCGGCTTGTAGCTTCAGAACATCGCGAAACAGCCAATCCGTCAATGCCGCCAAGGTTGGATAGTCAAACAACGCCGTGGCCGAGAGTTTTGCGTCCAGGTCCGCGGAGAGCGCATTGCGCAGTTCGATCGATAGCAGTGAATCCAACCCGTATTCCTGCAGCGGCCGCATACTATCGATGGGTTGCGTGTTTGGGAGTGAGAGAATGCTTCGTATCCGCTCTTCCACGCGCAGCTCCAGCATCCGTCTGCGACGGGCGACGGGCGTAGCCAGCAGCTCATTGCGCCAGATTTCCAGACTTGAGTTGGCCGCGGCGACAGTCGGCTGAAGAGCCTGTGACTCTCCCCGGCCAGCTACGGCACTGGCCTGGAGAACATTCGTAAGCAGATCGGCGTTCGCCGCAGCCTCCGATTTCGAGGCCCGCGCCCATTTCTGCAAATCTACCCGGGAGACAAGCACCTGGCTCAGGTCTTCTTCGAGCAAGCGCCCAAGCAAGCGAAGGCCGTCCACTGGCGGGATGGACGAAACTCCGGCGCCTTCGCCTCGCTGCACGGCACCATGTCGAACCGCAGCCCCCACTTCGCTCCATGCGCCCCAATTGATGCTCAAAGCCGGCAGTCCAAGCCGTTCACGACGGAAGTGCGCCAACGAATCGAGATAGGCATTGGCAGCAGCATGATTCGATTGCCCCCGCGAACCCAGCACGCCAGCCGCTGAAGAAAACAGCACAAAGCAATCCAGAGGAGCCGTCAGCGTCAGCCGATGCAGATTCCAAGCGCCCGCCACTTTCGGCGACAGCACCGAACGGAAGCGAGATACTGACTGCTGCTGCAGGCCGGCGTCATCCAATGCACCCGCACAATGAAACACCCCTCGAAGCGTAAACTGCGAAGGCAATTCTCGAAGCACGTCCTTTAATGCGTCTTCGTCGCTTACGTCGCACAGCCTGCTCACGATGCTCGCGCCTTCGTTGTTGAGTCGAGCAAACTTCGCGTGTGTATGAGCCGTTGGCTCGCTTCGTCCGAGAGCCAATACACATCCAGCCCCCTGCTGTGCCAGCCATTCGACAACCAGCAATCCCAGGCCACTGAAGCCACCTGTCACAACATAGGCGCCGTCGCGCCGGAAGCCGGAGAATCGACCTGCGCCTTTATGTAACTCGCTTTCAGGCGTAAGCAGCACTCTCCCGATTTGCTGAGCGGACGCCATATAACGAAACGCTTCCGCTGCCTGGTCGAGTGCAAATCGTTTCCACGGCAGCGGTCTCAATTCGCTCTTATCTGCATCGGCCAGCACATCGCCGATCACTGCCCGAACCTCCGTTGATGCCACTCGAAGCCCTTCGCGAAGATGCACGCGCAGGTACTTCACCTCCGGTCGCAACGCCTTCGCCTCGCTGTCGCTCAGCACGGTCTTCTCGCCCAGCTCGATGAAGCGCCCGTGGGGTGCAAGCGTGCGCATCCCGGCTGCGATCTTCTCCCCTGCAAGCGAGTTCAACACCACATCCACTCCCTGAAATCCTGTCGCCTCCAGCACGCTTTGTTCAAAGGACGTGGAGCGGGAGTCAAAGACGGCTTCTACGCCAAGAGAGCGCAGATAGTCTCGCTTGCCCTCACTGCCCGCCGTGGCGAAAACTACCGCTCCCAATCGCCGCGCTTCCTGGATCGCCGCAAGCCCTACCCCTCCCGCGGCAGCGTGAATCAGCACCCGCTCTCCCGGCTGCAGTTTAGCAACATGCTCAAGCGACCAACGCGCCGTCAGAAAGGGTATCAGCAGCGTGGCTGCGTCCTCCGTGCTCATACCAGGCGGCTTTCTCCATATGCGATTTCTAGTGATCGTGGCGAAGTCAGCCATCAGCCCACAGCCGATCGCCACCACTTCATCCCCAATCTGCAAATCTTCGACGCCGTCGCCAACCCGCACGACCACGCCTGAGCACTCGCCGCCCGGCGTGGCATTCTGGTGCAGAGCAGCCTCATCTCCGGCTTCCAGGGCACTCAGAACTTCGTGAAAGTTGACCGCAGTCGCCAGCACTGCAATCTCCACCTCGTCCCTTGCAGGCGCGCGTCGCTCCTCAAACCGAGGCTTCAGGTTTTCGAGCAGGCCCGTGCCCGAGAAGTATAGGCGCCGTGTTTTGCCTTCCTGCACCGGAGAAGAACTGGCGTGCGGCTGTGCGGCGTTCGTCTTTGAGAGAGCGCGGGGGCTCAATCGCGGTACCCAAACATCCGTTCCTCGTAGTGCGAACTGTGTCTCCCTTCGCGTCTCGTTCAGCGTTATGAATTGGCTGAGCGACCACAAGTCGCTCGCGCCACCGTCTCCTGAGGGAAGATCAATGGCAATAGCGTGCGCCTCCGCATATTCGGCGTTTACACTTCGTGCAAATGCCGCCAGCGTTGCACCGTCCGGAGCATCGATCTGCGGTCCTGATGTGCCACGACTAACCAGCCACAAACGGCAGTCGCCCTGTCTGTTGGAGGCGAGCAACGACTGCGTTAATCGGAGCGCGCCGCCGAGGACCTCCTCCTGCCATTCGAGCGGCTGTTGTTGTGACTTCGCAAGCGATGCCCCCACCAATTCGGCTCCCGGCAGGTAAAACACATCCGCTTTTTCGAGATATGTGCGATCATCCTGCGAGCCAGTTCCCAACCATTCTTCAATCAGTTTCGGACTTACGTTTGCAGAAGAGGCAATCGTGACGGCATCTCCCTTAGCGTGCGCTAACTTTTGAAGCGAACACGCTAAGGGAGATGGATTTTCTGTGTCGCCGAGAGTCACGATAAGAAGCTTTGCAGCGGCCCTCTCTCCTGCGGAATCCGCGCCAGCCTTATCGCCGGCGGTCGCGGCGATAAGGCACTGCCTGCCAAGAGTTGTTACACGCCGACTTTCATCTTCGTCAGGTGTCAGCAAGACCTCATCAAATCCACACTGGCGCAGCAATTCCGACCACTTCGAACGGCTGATCAGTGGATAGTCTGGCCGCAGATCATTGTCGGAAAAGCGCCACCATCCCTCAGTGAATCCGACCGTCAGATCAACCCACGGTTGCATCTTTCCCACTGTCTCGGCCAGGAGCAGCACCCCACCGGGTCGCATCAGAGATCGCACGTGGTGTAGCGACTGGCGAAGATCGGCCGTGGCGTGAATCACATTCGAGGCGACGACAATGTCGAAACTTTCAACAGACAAGCCCTGCCCTACGGGATCACGATCCAGGTCCAGCGTCTGGAAGCGCATCGCCGGAATATGCCAAAACTCCCGGCGTGCCGCACTTACGAAGCCTGAACCGATGTCCGTCCAGAGATACTCCGCGATGTGCCCGCTGAGTGCCGGAACAAGATAGCTTGTCGTAGCACCTGTGCCTCCTCCGACCTCAAGCACACGCGCACTTACACCGAACGTTTCCGCGGCCTGCACCGCGGCGAACACCAGGGCTGGATTGAAGGTCCGCGCCACCACCGACTCCCTATAGAGCCGCGTGGCAATCTGTTGGCCGCCTTCGGAAAAGAGAACATCCACGGCTGTAACTTCGCCGCGTAACAGTGGTAATAACTTGCCCACTGTCTTCTCAGTCCAGGCAATCTCCGGATGGCCAGATTCAGCGAGTCTCCGCGACGCTGTTTCGATATCTGTGCGAGGCTTGCCCAGGGACCGGTAGAGATCTTCGCTCTCAGGCTCGATGTATTCGAACTCTACTAGTATTTCGAGGAATCGCTTTGCCAGTCGCCGATGCTCCGGAACAACGCACAAGGCTGCGACTAACTCGGGCAGGCTGAATACTCTTCCAACGGCAAGCGCGAATCCTCCGCGTTCAATGCCCTCCGCGATCCACGCTGCGCACAACGCGTCGAATTCGCTCATCCATGAGTCGAAGGCTTCAAGATTGTTCTCTTGTGCTTTATCTTGCAGTTCAGCCTGCCAGGCGACGGCACCGAGAACAAAGCTGCTGGATTTCTCTCTCGAAGTTTCGCCGCCATGTAATGAATGCTTCTCCCAGACCACTTCATGGAGCCAGTCCACGTATTGGTCCTGCACTACATCAACCAGAGTGAGCCCTTCAATGGAAAGAACGACGTGCCCGGCGGTATCCAGACCGTCGATATCGACCGTCAGCCCGCGCCCTTGTCTCTTTCGTACAATCGCTCGAGCGTAACGAAGATTTGCGATATTTCCGCACAGCCGATAACTCGTGATGGCCGCAGGCAACGCGAGAGCGGTGGCTTCTTCGCCGGTCGCTAAGGCCGCAGCGGCTTGAAGACAGGCATCCAACACCGCAGGATGCACAGTGAATTTGTCCGCATCAGCCAGCACGTCAGACAATGCCTGCAACTCGACAAGGCTCTCTTCCGCGTTGCCCCAGGCATGAATAACAGGCTGAAAGGCTCGCCCAAAGTTCAGGCCAGAGTCCGCAAACCGACGATAGAAGGCCTCCTTATCCCAACTGAGCGAAGCCCGGCTTTGCAAGGTGAGCAAATCCGCCGGCTCGTCATTCTCAATCTCCAGAGTTGCAGGCTCGACAAATCCCGTCACATGGAGCGTCCACGCACCTTCCGCTCTCACCGGAGTGCTGGCAATCTCAAATCGTCGTCTGCCTCTCTCCTCTGGCGCGTGAAGCACCGTCTCAAGCAGCACAGGCTCGTCGAATACGCACGGCTCCCGAAACTCAACTTCCGTCGCCACGCACGCACTTCCAGCTTCAACTTTCCGTGCTGCAGCGATTGCCATCTCAAGGTAAGCCGCCCCAGGCAGAATGCGCCTGCCCATCACGACGTGATCTCCAAGATGAGGCGGATGGCCTGCCGAAAGCTCAGCGTGAAATGTTGCCGCAGCCGCACGCGTCCGCAGCTGCGAACCGAGTAGCGGATGCTGAACCGCCATGCCGTTCGCAACCGCAGCCGCAAGCTTCGTCAAGCTCGTTCGACGGCTCACCTGGTCAAACCAGAAACGCTGCCGTTGAAACGGGTATCCGGGCAGCGGAGCCCTGCGGAAGGCACGGCCTTCGTTGAGAGCCTTCCAGTCGAAATCAACACCTACGGTGTAAAGCCGGGCTGCCGCGGCAAGCAGGCTCTGCCATTCGCCGCCGATGCGGCTCCTGCCGACGGATGGAATCAACCGCGCATTTCCGTTGTCATTCGCGAGACCATTCGCCTCGGCCAACGCCAGCAACTGCGGCTCCGCGCCAACCTCGACAAACGCACCCGTTCCGGCTGCTTTCGCCGCTGCCAAACCTCGTTCGAATTGCACCGTGTTCCGCAGATGCCGCCGCCAATACCGGGCATCGACCGGCTGCTTACGCTCAATCGGGTCTCCGGTCAGATTCGATATCCACCGCACTTCAGGAACGCGGAATTGGATCCTTGCCGCCTCTGCCTCGAATGCATCCAGCATTGGCTCAAGCGCCACCGAATGGAAACCGTGCGTCGTCCTCAATCGTCGATGCCGTAACCCGGCCTTACGCAGCGCCTCTTCAAGTTCTTCGATCGCACGAGTTGGCCCACTCATGACGACGCTTGCAGGACCGTTCACAGCAGCCACGCTAGGCCCATCAATCTCTCCCAGAAGACTCAGCACATCACGCTCCGAAGCGACGATGGCTACCATTCCACCTGGCGCGCCAAGCTCTTCGGTCAGCCGGCCACGGTCTGCGACGAGGCGGATACCTTCCTCCGGAGTCATCACTCCGGCAACCGTCGCCGCAACATACTCGCCAAGGCTGTGTCCCAACACCACCTGCGGCTCAACTCCCCAGCTTCGCCATAGCTCGCTCAGCGCCCAACCGTAGGCATAGAGCGCTGGCTGCACAAGGCTCGCCCGTTCGAGTTCGGCCGCCTCATTAGCCCAGATCGAAGCGATACTTTGACCGAGAGTTCCATTCAACGCTGCATCGAGCCTCTCAATCGCCGCACGGAAGGCTCCACTCTTCTCCAGCAGCTCCACGCCCATACCGCTTCGCTCGCTCCCCTGACCGGTGAACAGGAAGCAAAGTGACGGCGAAGCCGACGAAATCCCCATCGCACTTTTCGCTAGAAGCTGATTCAGCGATGCGGCCGCTTCATCTCTGCTGCGCGCCACAAACGCCGCGCGATGCCGCAGATGGTCGCGCCCCTGTGCCGCCGTTGCAGCGATCTCCGCCCATGCGTAATCTTGCGCCCGGGAGCTGCCCAACCATGTCTTGTAATCGGAAACTAACTCTCGGAGGGCCGGTTCACTCTGCGCAGAGAGCAGCATGAGTTGCGCAGTCTCATCAGTCGAAGTAGCGCCAGAAGAGGTCTCCCAGGGCGCCTGCTCCACGACCAGGTGCGCGTTGGTGCCACTGAATCCGAACGAGCTCACGGCTCCTGCACGGGGCAGGAGCCTGCCATCAGCTTGCTCAGCCTGAGGCCACGGAATCGTCGTGCGAGGAAGTGTGAGCCTCAGTTGTTCCCAATTCACATGGGTCGTCGGCGTCTCGATCTGCAAGTGTGCAGGAATCTCCCCGTGTTGCAAGGCAAGCACGAGCTTGATCAGACCACCGATTCCCGCAGCTGCTTCCATGTGGCCGAAGTTTGTCTTGAGCGACCCGATATGCAACGGGTTATTGGACTTGCGCGCAGCACCGTAGACCACACCTAAGGCTCGCAGCTCAATCGGGTCGCCCAGCGAAGTACCTGTCCCATGCGTCTCCACATAGCCGATTTGCGCAGGGCTCATTCCTGAGTTCAACAGAGCTGCGCGCATGAGCTCTTCCTGCGAAGGGCCGTTGGGAGCAGTCAGACTGGTGCTCGCGCCATCCTGATTCAACGCCGTACCCCGAATTACTGCCAGTATCCGGTCTCCATCTTTTTGCGCCTGGTCGAGCGGCTTCAGCACCACCACGCCGCAACCCTCTGCGCGGGCAAAACCATCTGCCCGATCGTCAAACGCCTTGGACCGCCCGTCAGGCGACAACATATGTGCCTGCGACAGAGCCACTGTAGTTTCTGGCGCGAGAATCAGGTTGACCCCGGCCGCAATCGCCATGCCGCATTCGCCGGACCGCAGTGCCTGGCACGCCAGGTGCACCGCCACCAGCGACGACGAGCACGCCGTATCGATCGACACACTCGGCCCCTTCAGCCCAAGCAGATACGACAGCCGGCCCGATGCGATGCTATGCGAATTGCCTGACGCGAAATGCACATCCAGCAGCCCTGCATCACCCGCGTGCAATTGCATCTGCGCGTAGTCTCCGCTGGCTATGCCGAGATACATGCCAGTCTTACTGTCTTTAAGAGAACGCGGTGCGATTCCGCCCGACTCAAGCGCCTGCCATGTGACCTCCAGCAAGATGCGCTGCTGAGGATCCATCATCGCTGCTTCGCGCGGCGCGATACCGAAAAAAGCCGCATCGAAGAGGTCGATGTTCTTGAGAAATCCGCCAAAGCGCGAAACCATCTTGCCTGGCTTTGTCGGATCGGGATCGTAGTAGTCGTCGATGTTCCAGCGCTCTGCAGGAACCTCGGTAATCGCCTCGCGGCCATCCCGCAGCAGATCCCAGAACGAAGCGGCATCGTTGACATCACCGGGAAAACGGCAACCCATGCCGATGATGGCAATCGGCTGCCGGCCGCGCGACTCCGCGATGTCAAGCTTCTGATGCATCTGTTCGACAGCGCGAAGCGCCTGCTTGAGCAGCGAACTATGGTCGCTGGTACCGGCCGGGATTGGTTCTTTAGTCACGTCTATTGTTCCAACCTCATTCGCAGCAAATCCGCAATCTCGTCGTCCGACATCGCGTCCAGCTCCTCGTCGCTGCGCACATCTATTTCCGGGTATGTCTCTTCCACGTGTACTTCGGGCTCCATTGCCGTCGACCTCAAATCACGCCCATCCGGTTCATATCCCAGTTGAGCAAGCAACAGACGCGCAATAGCCTCCGTCGTGGGATAGTCGAAGATCAAAGTCGATGGGAGATCGCGGATACCAAAAACCCTTTGCAGACGGTTTCGCAACTCGATGGCCATCAGAGAGTCAAGGCCAAGGTCCATCAGCCGTGCATCTTTCTGCGGCAATACCGTCGTGCCCAGAGTGTGCGCCACCGCCTCCGCAGTCTTCGCGACAACGAGCACCATTCGCTCCTTCGCCGGAGCAGAGTCGACCTCGTCTCGCAATTGATTCGAACCGGCAAAGTCTGCTTTTACGTCTCGCGCATCATCTCCGTGAGAGGCCTCGCTCGAATACACGAACGCGTTCTCCGGAGCACCAGCTCGCCGCACCGCAGAAGACATTCCTGCGCTTTGAGTTTGCAATGCTGAAGCTTCAGCGGGCTTGTGCGCCAGCAGCACCTGGACTCCCAACGCATAGGTCGGCATCATCGCCCCTGGCGCTGCGGAGAAATGCTCGAATCCCGCCCTCTCCAATTCCTCTTCCCATCGCTCGGCAGAGATTAATGGTGAGCCATCGCTGCGCGCGTCATCCGCGAAATGCTGCCAGCCCTCGATCAGCCCTGTCGATACATCGTGCCAGGCCTGAGCCTGTGTCGTCTCAATCAGTACAAGCGCACCGCCAGGCTGCAACACCCGCCGCACTCGGTCAAGACTGGCTCGCAGATCCTTCGCGGCATGTAGAGCATTGGCGATCAACACCACATCGTACCGACCCTCATGAGCCAGCGCGTCTGCTTCACGGTCGAGATCAAAGAGCAAAAACTCCGCAGGATAGGCGCGGAAACGCTCCTTTGCCCGTGCAAGAAAGATCTCCGACACGTCGCTGAAGGTATAAAGCACATGTTCCGGCGCGAGCTGCGCCAGCACTGTGGCAGTAGTAGCGCCCGTGCCCGCGCCCACCTCCAACACCCGCATTCGCCGCGAATATCCCAGAGCCGTTCGCGAGCCCAGCCGCGCTCGTGCCGCAATCACGGCAGCCACGATGCGATTCGCATACGCCGATCCTGGGGAGCGCTCGTATAGAGCTCTGGCTAGTTCTCCGTTGCCCACAGGGAACAACGTCTCCAGCGGGCTTAACTCACCACGTAAAACGCGCAACAATTTGTCAGCACAATTGGTCAGATAGTCGCGTAAAGGCTCGTCGCCCACGAGCAACGGTTCCATCGCCGCCCAAAGAGCTTTGGGATTCGAAGGCAAGATGCTTGCTCTCAGACAGTAGGCGGCCATTCCATCCGCGATCTGAAGATTGAGAATGCCTTCGCCTGCAAGTCGCTTGAGCCACCGCTCCATCAATCGTCGATGATTCGGCGAAATGCCGTGTTGATCAATTAGACTTTCGACACTCACCGCGTCCCCGGAACCGCTCCATGCTCCAAGCTCTTGCAATGTAGAAAAGATCAGCGCAGTCGCCCAATCGTTCAACATCTTTTGGCGTTCGGGGATACGCGCCACATCCAACCCCATCGGCACCATCGCAGACTGGTCTGTCGCAGCCTCTTCCATCTGCGTCTGGGCTCGACGAAAGTCACAGCTCTTGTCGATGAACCAATATCTCTTGCGTTGAAATGGATACCCCGGCAAAGGAAGCTTCTGGAATGCGCGACCTTCGTCAACACCCTTCCAATCAATATCGACGCCGCTCGCGTAAAGCTGCGCCGCTGCGCCCAACAACTTCTGCCACTCCCCGCCTGAATCGCCCCTGCTTACGGATGGAATCAGGCGATCATTGCCAATGCCGTTGGCTTCCGCAAGCGCCAGCAACTGCGGCTCCGTTCCTATTTCCAAAAAGATGCTGCCGTCGATAGAGTTCGCTTCAACCAGCCCGTGCTGGAATTGCACCGTCTCCCGAAGGTGTCGTCGCCAGTACCGCGCGTCCACCGGCTGGTCTCGCTCCACAGCCTGGCCCGTAAGATTCGAAATCCACCGAACTTCGGGTATGCGGTATCGTATCCTGGTCGCTTCTGCCTCAAATTCATCGAGCATCGTATCCAACGCTGCCGAATGAAATCCATGCGTCGTCCGCAACCGCTTGTAGCGTACGCCCCGATGCCGCAGTGTCTCTTCGAGCGTTGCGATCGACTCATATTTTCCGCTCAGCACCACGCTCGAAGGACCATTCACTGCCGCGAGACTCAGGCCACCGATTTCTCCCATCAGGCCACGTGCCTGCTCGGCTGAAGCAACGACGGCCACCATTCCACCCGGCTCTCCGAGCTGCTCTGTCAACCGTCCGCGCGCGGCGACCAGACGGATCGCCTCTTCCGGCGTCATCACTCCGGCAACGGTCGCTGCAACGTACTCGCCAAGACTGTGCCCCAGCACAACCTGTGGCTCGATGCCCCAGCTTCGCCATAGCTCGCTCAATGCCCAGCCGTAGGCATAGAGCGCAGGCTGCACCAGAGCTGCCCGCTCCTGTTCGCCATGTTTATTGGCCCAAATATCAACAATGCGTGTGCCCAGCGAATGACCGAGAGCCATGTCCAATCGCTCCACCACAGAACGAAATATCCCGCTTCGCTCCAGCAGTTCCAACCCCATTCCGGCGCGCTCGCTCCCTTGTCCGGTGAACAGAAAGCAGATCCCTGAAGACGCTGACGATTGCGAACTCGAAAGATGCTCGTCCCGATCACTGTGCGACGCGGTATTTTGTAGCTGTCTGATCAATTCCTCGCGGCTTGAGACGACCCACGCCTGCCGGAATGAGTGATGCGCACGGCCTCGCGCAAGCGTCTGGCTGACATCGCGAAGAGATGTCTCCCGATGAGTGTCCAGCCAATCGGCCAACGCCACTCGCGCGCTCCTCAACGCTTCTTCGTTGCGCCCGGAAAGTACAACCGCCTGTGGCGTCTGCGGAATATCTACCGCATCTCCTCCCTGCTTCAGAGTCGACTTGCTACGAACAAATTCCTCCAACACCACATGTGCATTCGTCCCGCTAAATCCAAACGAACTCACACCCCCAACTCGCCGCGTCTGTCCGTTGCTCAACTCCCAACCCGTACTCTCTGTGTGAACGACAAAGGGCAACTCGCTCCACGGAATCAAAGGACTCTTCTCTGACAGATGCAGATGTGCCGGAACTATCTTGAAATGAAGCGACAGAACGACTTTCAGCAAGCCGGCCATGCCGCTGGCAGCTTCCATGTGCCCAAGGTTGGTCTTGATCGACCCTACCGCCACCGGCGCAATCGAGGACGACCTGCCGCGAAACACCTCGCCCAGTGCTGCCATCTCGATGGGATCGCCCAGAGATGTGCCCGTTCCATGAGCTTCGATCATCCCGATCTCGTCTACGCTCACCCCAGCCCGTGCATAAGCCTCGCGCAGCAGCACAATCTGCGCCGAACTGCTAGGAGCCGTTAACCCTCCACTGCGGCCGTCATGATTGACTGCGCTCCCGCGAATCACGGCAAGCACGCGATCGCCGTCCCTTATCGCATGATCTAGCCGCTTGAGCACAACCACGGCGCATCCTTCACTACGCACATATCCATCGGCCGTTGCATCGAATGTCTTGCAGCGCCGATCCGCCGAGAGCATGCGCGCGCGCGATCCCGCAATATGTGCCTGTGGCGCAAGAATTACATTCACCCCACCGGCCAAAGCCACCTCGCTTTCGCCCGCGCGCAAAGATTGCAACGCCAGATGCACCGCAGTCAAGGATGAAGAACACGACGTGTCAACTGTCATCGCCAGGCCGTGCACGCCAAGCGTATAGGCCAATCTCCCCGCCGCCATGCTGGGCGTGTTGCCTGAGCCGGCGTACGCGTCGATACTCAGATCATCCTGAAAGACAGCCCGGTAATAATCGCTGTTGCTGAGCGCAACAAAGATCCCTGTGCGCGAATCCCGTAGACTGTCTGGACGAATCGCCGCATCCTCCAGCGCATGCCACGCAACCTCATGCAGCAGGCGCTGCTGCGGATCGAGCATCGTAGCCTCTCGCGGCGAAATCCCAAAAAACTCGGCGTCAAATGAGGTGATATCGTCGAGGAACCCGCCACTGCGCGAATACATCGCCCCGCGTGCGTCGGGGTTACGATCGAAGTATTGCCGCCAATCCCACCGGTCGAGAGGAACGTCAGTGACCGCATCCCCGCCAGCCACCAGTAACCTCCAGAGCGAGGCCGCATCGTTTATCCCGCCGGGAAATCGCACGCCCACCCCGATGATCGCCACCGGACCGTTTTGAGCGGATACCGCAGCTTCCTCGGCCGCAGTGAGTCGAGCTCGCAGATCACGAATCTCCGCAAGCGCCCGCTTTACCGGCGACAGCGTTACGCCGTTCTCGTCGGCGTTGGCCACCGGTTGCACGTCAGCTTCGATCTTTCCAAGCTCCGGAATATCGCTCACGCGTACCCCTTCCGGTCAAGCTCTGCGAGCAGTAGCTCCTCAGCTTCGTCATCGCTCATCGCAGCCAGTTCCGCATCCAGAGGCAAGAAATTGGCATCCCTGGAATGCCTCTCATCAGCCTTCGCCCCGGACACCCCTGTCGCTTCGGCGGGCTCATCTGGTGACACCAACGAAAGCAGAAACTTCGAAAGCGCACGAATACTCGCGTAATCGAAGAGCAAAGTAGCGCTCAGAGGCCGCCCCACCGCTTGCGCCAACACATTGCGAAGCTCCAAGGCCATCAGCGAGTCCAGGCCGAACTCCTGCATAGGCGTGTCAACCGGCATCGGCCTGCCCGCCGAGAGTCCCAGTACCTTGCGCGCCGCAGCCCGCACAAACGCTTCCATGCGCGGTGCACGCTCCGACCGGGCAGCACCGTGGATGATTGCAATTTCGTCGGCATCCGTTCGAGAAGCCGCGGCGGTCTTCCCTATCGGAGCACTGTGTTTTGGCGCATCCGAGTCTCTTCGTGTCTCCGGAAGAAAGTTCGCGAAGAATCCACCGATGGCGGAGCCAGCTGGTAACTGAGCTTGATATAAGTCCCAATTCACGTCCGCAATCGTCAACCGCGGCTGTCCGGACAATATCGCATCGCCAAGTGCTGCAAGCGCAGCCGCAGACAACATCGGACGAACGCCTTGACGCGCAACGCGAGCCGTCGAACCAGTCGACAACTGACTCACCATTCCGCCCTCGGCCCATGCGCCCCAGTTCACACTCAACGTCCGCAACCCGCGCGCGTTCCGCTCCTCCGCAAGGCCGTCCAGATACGCATTCGCAGCTGCGTAGCTCGCTTGCCCAGCCGATCCGAGCACAGATGCGGCCGAACTGTAGTACATCGTTGCGAAAAGATCATCTTGCGCGGTCAGCTCATCCAGCAGCCGTGCGCCATCGACCTTGGTCCGCATCGCGCTCGCAATCGTTTCACGCGAATGATCCGCAAGCAGGCGATCCTCCACCTCGCCGGCCGCGTGAATCACCACTCGCAGCGGCACATTGTTCAGCGATCGCGCCCGCTCCAGAACTCCGCGAAGTTGATCCGGCTCCGCCACATCAGCGGATTCGATGACTATCCGCACACCACGACCGGCAAACGCGGCTTCCATCCGGCGCGCGTCTTCAGACACACCCCGCCGGCTCAGAAGCACCAGTGATCTCGCGCCCTGCTCGAGGAGCCAGCGTGCCGCCGCCAATCCCAGCGCTCCGGTTCCGCCTGTGATCAACACCGTGCCCTCGCGCAGCGCATCCGTCCAGACCGCGCCCCTCATCTGTCTCGGTGGACGGACAAGTACCAGCTTGCCTGCATGCCTTCCACTGGCCATCTGACGAAATGCGCTTTCGGCTTCGCTTACCGGATAAATCTCGCTGGGCAGAGGCGACAGTTCGCCGTTCGCAAAGGCCGCGAAGACCTCGCGCAGCATTTGAGCAATCAACTCCGGTTCACGCCTGGACACCTCGCCCAGATCAAATGCCCAGTAGCGCACATCTGGACGAACTGCCTCGACCTCACTCACGCTCCAGATGTCGCGCTTGCCCACTTCAAGAAACGCGCCACCCTGTCGCAGAGCGCGAAAGCCAGCAGCAATCTTGCTCCCGGACAGCGCATTCAACACCACATCCACACCTGCACCGGCAGTCGCTTCAAGTACTTGTTCGGCGAACTCGTCGCTGTGTGAATCGAAAACATCGGCAATGCCCTGCGCCCGCAAGTAGGCGCGCTTCTCCGGCGTCCCTGCCGTTGCAATCACCGTCGCTCCGCACCGTCGCGCCAGTTGCACAGCGGCTTGACCCAAACCACCCGCAGCAGAGTGAATAAGCACCGTCTGCCCAGGCGTTAGATTCGCCTGGCGGCTAAACGCATAGTGCGCCGTAAGAAACGCAACAGGGATCGTAGCCGCCTCGGCGAAAGTCATCTCCCCCGGTTTGCGCACAACATGGCTCACCGGAACGTTGACCGTTGAGCGCATGCTGCCACCCGCAAAAGCCACTACCTCAGACCCCACAGCAATACCTGTCTTGCTGCCAGCGCCTACGACAATTCCGGCGCACTCGGCGCCCAGCGGTGCTGACGCTCCGGCGTACGAGCCCATCGCCGTCAACACGTCGCGGAAGTTGAGCCCGTGAGCGCAGCATGCAATCTGAACTTCATCCTCCGCCGGATCAGACGCCGGCGAAAGTTCTTCGCGCAGCGTATCCAACAAGCCCGGAGTTCCGATAACTAATGCCTTGTCCGGCGCAGGCACCTCCGATAGTCGAAACCTCTTCAACCGCGGGCGGAAGAATCTACCGCCCCGCAACGCAACTTCCTCCGAGACTGCGCCGGACATCCTAAGCCATCTGGCAACCAACCCAAACTCAATGGCTGCAATACCACTTCCGTTTCTTTCGTTATCCAGAGAGGGACAAGAGAGACCCGGGCTCTCGAGTTCCATCGCCGCCGCGTCAGCGCCTGACAGATCGACAATCTGCACCGCAACAGACGGGAATTCCGCGCGGAAGCTTCTCATCAAGCCAGGCAGAGCCGCCTGTTCCGGATCGACCTTCTCGCCAACACGCACCTCGACTGCGCCTCTAGCGATCAGACATACCCGCCCAATCGTGCCGGGATTCGAATGCTCCCGTGCAACAGCGTTGAGCATCTGGCTCACCACCTCATCCAAGCCACCCGCCAGCAGCATCGCAATAGGTTCAAGCGTGGACGCTGCCTCCAATGCGGTATGGATAAGAGATCCCTGACCTGCAAGCTCGCGAGCCAGACCAGCCAGCAGTCGAGTCGATGCCGATTCCGCGCCTGCAAGGCCCGGCACACTCCAGACCGGCTGCGTTGCGACGCGCGCATCAACATTCTCCGGCTCCGGAATCTCGTCCCACGCGATCTGCCACATGGGAGCTTTGCTCGCCTCCGAGGCCGCTACCCGCCGCGCTCGCAGCCCGCGTATCTCGGCCACCAGCGCGCCTTTGCGATCGAAGATGGTGACATCGGCTATTACATCGCCCTTGTTGGCGGAAGAGCCCATCTCCGCCAGCGCATAGACCTCCGACGCGCTGCGCAAAACGCGATAGCTCTGCACACTGACCGGCAGCAATGCGCCCTCGCGCTGCTCCAGATCGCACGCCGCCTGCAGAGTTTGCAAACAGGCATCGAGCAACGCCGGATGGAGCGCGGCGCCAACTCCTCCGTCTACTTCAACACCTGCCGCTTCACCCAGCGCGAAGCCTGCACCTGCATACACCTTCTGCAGAAGCCGGAACGCAGGCCCGTACGTCAACCCATTCGCTGCAAGACCTCGATAAATGTCTTCGGTCGCAGTGATCCCAATTGCCCGCTCTTGAAGAGCGGCTACGTCGATCGTTAGTGTAGCCGCCGATCCCTCACGGGATGTTAAGTGCCCAGCCTCCCAGAATCCGCTGGCAAAGTCGCGCCAGCCTTCTCGCGCCTTCGCGGCGATTTTGATTTCGCCTCCATGAGTAACCAGCGTCTGGAGCGCGACGCTCTCAAGACCAACTTCAAGGCGTCGATGAACGGCAAACTCTCTCAGCGTCACCGTCTTGCGTTCACCCCCTTCGTCGACCTCGATTGCTCCCGACGTCACGGCGGCCCTTCGCGCCGTCTCCAACCAGGCGGCAAAGGGAAATATCGGACTGTCCAGAAAACCATGATCGGCCAGCCATGGAGAGGTTTTCGTGCTCAGCTGCGTCTCCCACAAACGACCATCTAAAAACGGGGACGACAACTCCCGGCCGGGAAGCTCTGTCGCAGAATTCTCTGAATCTGTGCCGTTCGCGAAATGAACAGGCCCGCGAGCCGGTTCTGTGAGCCAGTAGCGCTTTCGATTCCAGCGATACATGGGCAAAGAACTGTGTGCGGGCGTTCCTGGATACACCCTCTGCCAATCGACATCGCAGCCCTGTTCGTACAATGCGGCAGCGGCAGGCATCAGCGTGGCGCGCGCCGTCCGTCCTCGGCGCATCGTCGCCATCGTCGCCAGCTTTTCGTGGGCTCCAATTTTCCCGTTCGAGCAGTTGGACACGGAACGCAGTAGCACCGGATTAGGTCCAATCTCCAGAAACGTGCGACATCCCAGTTCGAGAAGATGGCCCGCGGCTTTGGCAAACTGCACTGGCGCGCGAATTCCGCGCGCCCAGTAAGCCGCATCTCCGTCTGCCGCCTGCCAAAGTTCTCCGGTAACTGTCGAGGCGAGTGAGATCGAAGGACGCCGATGAGGCGGGCAAGCTGCGAAGTCCTTATCGAGATCCGACTTAAGAAGCTGACTGGCCGAGTCCATCGCCGAAGAATGAAATGCGTACTGCACATCAAGCCAGCGCGCTGCCCGATTCTCTTTTTCAAGGGCAGAAGCCAGCCCGTTCATCGCCGATTCCGGCCCCGAAAGGACAACCGAGCGCGGACCATTCACCGCTGCAACTTCCGGAGCGGCGACGCCAATTGGCAGCTCAATTCTAGTGAGAAACGCGCTTGCCTCATCCTCGCTCAGCTCAACCGACAGCATGCGCCCCCGCTCCTGATTTTCAACTGGCGCGGCCATGCGAGCACCTCGCCTCAAAACCAGACGCATCCCCTCTTCAAGCGACAATGCTCCAGCAACGACCGCGGCAGCAACTTCGCCCACGCTATGACCCGTGACAGCTTCAGGCGCCACACCCCAACTCTCAAGCACACGTGCCAACGACATCTGCATGGCAAAGAGAATCGGCTGCGCCTTTGCCGTGTCTTCAAGATCGGCCGGATTATCCGCAGCCACTCGTAGAGACCAGCCAGATATTTCCATCACCAGCCGCTCACAAAGCGCAAAGGTCTTCTTCGCTTCAGGGAAGTGCTCGATGAGCGCACCCACCATCCCCGGCCAAAGAGAGCCCTGACCCGAGAAAACAAACGCCAGCTTGCCGGCTCCGTCCTCCGCCTGCCACGCAGACTCGCCGTCGATCCCTGATGTCCTACACACACTATCCGCGATCAATGCAGCAGCGCGTGCTTCAAGTTTTTCGCCAACCTCTTCGAGAGTCGCACCCGTCACCGCGACGCGAAACGCCGAATGGTCACGCCCGCGCGCCGCTGCCCGCGCAATCTGACTCAATTCGTTTCCGGACTTAGCCGTAGACCTCAGCACAGAGACGTAGTCTCCGACGGTCTCAATCAGTGCCTCGGAGCTGTGCGCCGAGATCGGAAGACAATACTCCTCCGCCAATCCACCGGCCTGTGAACCGCCCCCCATCCGCGGCAGAACTGGCGCCTCTTCCAGAATCACGTGCGCATTGGTGCCGCCAAGCCCAAAGGAACTCACGCCAGCAAAGCGTGGCTGTCCGTTACGTGCATTCGATCGAGGCCATGCCTGCAGCTGCGTCGCAAGCTGAAGCCGGCTCCCTTTAGACAGCTTGATCTGCGGGTTAAGCTGCCGAAAATTCAGATTGCGCGGAATGGCCTGGTTCTCGAGTGCAAGGACCACTTTGATCAGTCCGGCCACGCCGGCCGCAGCTTCCAAATGTCCGAAGTTGGTCTTGACCGCTCCGAGAATGCAAGGAGAGTTTCCGCCAGCACTATCCTCACTGGCTCTATCCTTCGACCCGTATACGGCATCGAGAGCCTCAACCTCAATCGGATCACCAAGCGAGGTCCCCGTTCCATGCGTCTCCACAAACGACACATCGCCCGGCGTAACCTGGCCATCCCGCAGAGCCGATCGAATCACCGCTTCCTGGGCCGGTCCATTCGGCGCGGTGAGCACACTTGACCTGCCGTCGTGATTCACGGCCGAACCGCGAATGACCGCATGAACCAAGTCGCCTTGCGCCACCGCGTCCGAAAGCCGCTTGAGCACGATCACGCCGCAACCCTCGCCCGGAACAAACCCATCCGCAGTCGCGTCAAATGTTTTGGCCTGCCCATCGCTCGACAGCATCCCCCACTGTGCGAACGTTCGTACCTCATCCGGAAGCAGCTTCAGACTGCTTCCACCCACCACCGCTACATTGCATTCCCTCCGGCGAAGCGACTGACACGCAAGATGCGCCGCCACAAGTGACGAGGAGCACGCCGTATCCACGGCCATGCAGGGTCCGCGCAGATTCAGCAGAAACGAGAGCCGCCCGGCAGCCACGCTGTGAGCCGCGCCCACGCCGGTATAAGAATCAATCGACGCCCCCTCCTGCAGTTGCAGTCGCGCATAATCGCTGCTGTATACCGCAATGAAAACGCCGGTTTCGGTACCGCTGAGCGCGCTCGGCGCAATGCCGCCGTCAGCCAAGGCCTCCCAGCAGACTTCGAGCAGCAACCTCTGCTGCGGATCGATCGAGTGCGCCTCTCGCGGCGCAATACGAAAAAACTCAGCGTCGAAGTAATCCGGATCCTCCAGGTATCCGCCAAGCAGCAAATGTGGCGGAAGCGTCTTACGTGCTTCCCTCCATCGATCCTCAGGGATGACGCGAATGCCGCTACGGCCCTCCGCAAGTAGCCGCCAGTACTCCGCCGGATTCGTTGCTCCTCCGGGAAACCGGCAACCCATGCCGACGATCGCAATTGGTTCTGAGAGCAGCAACTCCGCCGACCGGCCAGCTTCCGCCCGGGCACGCCGGGCCGCTACCGCCAGCCGCGCCGCACTCAGTGTTTCGCTTCGCTCGTTGTCGTCAATACCCACTCGGCGGATCTCCTGGTTCCATGAACGGTTCCATCAACGCCCGCACGGCCTCATCCTCGGAAAGCTCTTCAAGCAAACGCAAATCCTGTTGCTTGCCGGCGTGTGGACTTGGTAACGGTTCCGGCGTCATGATCTGCAACACATCCAGACCCAGCCGCTTGAGAATCTGCCCCGACAGCGCCGTCAATGTGGGATAGTTGAAGACTGCCGTCGCCGGCAGTGCCAACCCGAGCGCAGCATTCACCCGCCGGATCAGTTCCAGCGCCATCAATGAATCAATGCCCATCTGCCCAAAGGTCTGGCTGGAGCCGATTCGCTCCGGGGCAAGCTTCAGCACCCTGCTCGTCTCTACCCTCAGCAGCCGCTCCAGAAAAGCCATCCGCTCTTCGTGCGATTCCACAGCCGCCAGTTCCACTAGCGCCGGATGCTCCGACGCGCCGGATCCGCCGCGTGCCCGGGCTGCATCCGCGCCCGCCACCTCGCGCTGTAGCGTCGGGACTTTCTCCTGCGCGGCCACCATAGTCTCGTCAATCCGCACGGCAGTTGCGTGGATCGGATCGGCCCACAGCGCCTGCCACAGCGCCGCGACTGCCTCCTCATAATCAAAGCTGCCCAAGCCCTCAGCCGCGCAGGCATCGATCGTCCGGCTCGTTCCGATATTGCGCGCCAGCCCCAGGCCCACCCAGCCCGTCCAGTTGATTGAGGACGCAGCCAAACCCAGCCCGCGCCGGTACGCCGCAAACGTATCCAGGAAGGCATTCGCCGCCGCATAACTTCCGTGCCCCGGCTGCGGGAAGATCGTCGCGACCGATGAGAACATCGTGAAAAACTCGAGCGGCAGATCGCGCGTCGACTCATGCAAATGCCATGCCCCGAGGACCTTGGGCGCCAGCACAGCATCGAAGCGATCCGGCCTCAGATCCGTCACCAGCGCATCGTCGATCACCGCCGCCGCATGCAGGATTCCCCGCAACCGCGGCATTGTCTGCCTAATCTCCGCAATCAGTGCATTCACTGCCTTCTGATCCGTTAAATCCGTTTGCCGGTGCTGGACTCGCGCGCCTGACCGGCGCGCCCGATCCATCGCCGCGCTCTCTGCCGCGCTCGGTTCGCGACGCGAAACCAGCACCAGGCAACCGGCCCCCTTGGCCGCCATCCACTCCGCAACCGTCAAGCCCACACCGCCCAGGCCGCCCGTGATGATGTAACTCGCGTCGCCGTGGAAACGGGGCTCTTGCAACGTTGGCGCGCCAACCTTAGCGGGCAGCACACGCACTTCGTCCCGCATCCCGTCAAATCCGATTGCCAGCTTGCCGATATGTCGCGCCTCCACCATGTACTGGAAAGCATCCGGCACCTCGTTCGCCGAGAAGTGAGTCACAGGCAGCGGCGCCCATCGCCCACTCCCCACCGCCTCCATCACTTCGCGGAAGAGTCGCGCCGCATAGACCGGCTTCTCTTCGAGAAGACCCGCCACATCCACCATCGAGTAAGAGGTGTTCTTGCGGAAAACCTTCAATCCGATAGGCCGGTCGGCATAGATATCCCGCTTGCCCAGCTCAATAAACCGCCCATACGGTGCAAGAATATCGAGGCCCTTCAGAATGAAGTCCCCAGCCAGCGAATTCAGCACTACATCCACGCCGCGTCCGCCGGTAATCTCCATCGCGCCCTCGGCAAAGTCGAGCGTGCGCGAGTTCAACACATGCTCCACGCCCCAGCCCCGGAGAAAGTCATGCTTCTCCTTAGAACTTGCCGTGGCAATTACCCGCGCACCCACCGACTGCGCAATCTGCGCTGCAGCAAGTCCCACGCCGCCCGCGCCGGAATGCACCAGCACCCACTCGCCCTCTTGAATGCGCGCGCGCTCGTTGAGCGAGAGATGCGCTGTCAGGTACGCCACCGGCTGCGCTCCGGCTTCCCGCAGTGTCAGCGAAGGAGGAACAAGCAGCGCCATCGATTCCGGCACCACGGCATGCGAAGCCACCATGGCCACCTTCATGAAGCCCGGTGTCACCGCGACCACAGTATCCCCGACCTTCAGCCCCTTCACTCCAGAGCCCACGGTCACCACGCGCCCGCTGCACTCGCCGCCCAGTTTCAAAGAAAGCCTCGGATCGAGCCCCGGATACAGTCCCAGCGCCGTCGTCACATCTACAAAGTTCAGGCCGCTGTGAGCGATCTCGATCTTCACTTCGCCCGGCCCCGGCTCACCTGCATCGAAGACCCGCAGGCGCAGCTGGTCCAGCGCTCCCGGCCGGTCCGACTCCACGCGATACGACTCGCCCACTGCGACTCTCCGCGGCACATCCACCTTGTTTTTCAGCGCACACGGCAGTACCCGCTCTGTAAAGGCGCGGTCACCCCGCAAAGCAATGCGATCTTCGGTGCTCTTGCTTGGCCCCGAATCGAGCAACAGACGCAACAGCCCTTCTAGTTCAGAGGCATCGCCACCTGCAGTAAGATCAACCAGGCACGGGCGCAGTTCTGGATGCTCTCTGATCAGCACCGCTCCCAGACCCCACACGGTCGATCCCGCCAGCCGTACCTTTACTACCGCATCAGCCACCTGCTGCGTGCTTTCCGTCACCAGCCACAGTCTCGGAGGCTGAGTCCATCCGGCCCGCGTAATCGCCTGCACCAGGGTAGGAATAAATTTCACCCCGCGGTTCTGGGCCTCCAGCACAGCCTCCAGCACTTCGGCATCGGACCCAGCTTCGACCTCGCCATCGCTCAGCGTCCAGAAATCGAGCACCTCATTGATCCGATTGTTCCCGCCTGCCTCCGCCGCCACCAGCTCCAGCAAGTCATCCAGCGCAGTAGCGTTGTTGAGCGGCAACTCGTATTCATCCGCCCCCAGCAAATCAAGACGTCGCTCTCCGTTTCCCAGCGGACGAAACATCTCACTCGGCCAAGCCAGCGTGCAACGCCCGCCGAGACCAGTCATTCGCCGTGCCAGCTCTGCCGCCCGCGAAGGCGAACTCCCCGTCGCAGGATCGGCAAACAGCAACCAGTGCTGCCCCAGCGCCTCGCCCGGTGTCGGCCCAGCCGGCAACCGAATCGGCTTCCAGCCCAGCAGGTACAGGTCATCAGCAGTGCGCTCGGTATTCTGTGAATCCACACGCCGGATCTTCATTCCGCAGGCTTCCACCAGCAACCGTCCGCTCGCTGTGCGCAGCCGCAGATCGAACTCCAACTCGCTCATCGCCTGATCAGCGCCGCGGTAGACCGCCTCAGTCAACAGGTTTCCCATCTCCTCTGATGGGATAGCCGATGGCAGTTCCGCGATCCGCAGCTCGCGCAGCGATGACGGCAAATACACATCCTCTGCCAGCAGCCCGGCGATGCGTGGCCGCGTCAGGATCATGGTCTGGAAGCACGCATCCAGTGTCGCCGGATGCAGCAGATACCCCTCAGCCTCACCCGCCGGATGCATCCGCGACTGTGCGATCAGTACCCCATTCAACCGCTTGGTCGTATAGCTCGCCACCAGATGGAAAGCCGGCCCATAGCCCAACCCGGCATTCTGCGCCTTGCGGTACATTTCCTCGCCCGTGCCGCTGCGCTCCGCCAGATCATCGCCGCCAAAGTCCGGCACATTCTCTCCCGAACCCACTTGGACGTCGGCGTCAGTCTCCGGCCACATCATCCCCTTGGAGTGTTCCGTCCACGTCCCACTTCCCTGCCGCCCGCGCAGCGCAAAGCTATACAGCTCTCGCACCCCGGCCAATCGCCGCACTGCCAGCTGCACCTCCGGCGTTTCGCTTTCCATCAGATACAGCGCCTGAAGGAACTCAACCTCGCCCAGCCGCACCTTCTTCTCCGGCCACAGCACCCGCGCCGCTTCGAGTGCCACCTCCAGGTGTCCCGACCCAGGAAAGACCGCCGCACCACCCACCCGGTGGTCGCCCACATAAGGTAGTGACTTCAGATCCGCAATCACCTCGAACAGCGTCGTCCCCGGCTCATTCGCCAGGTCTGTCCGGCTCCGCAGCAGAGGACTCAGCTTCGCCGCACTCGCAGCCGGCCCGGCTGTTCCCTCACTCTCTTCCCAGAATCGCTCTGCTTCAAATGCATACTCCGGCAAGCGCAAGCGCCGTGACACCGGACCCGCCGCGCGCTCAGAAAGGGCCGCCCAATCCAGCTTCCCGCCGGCGATCCAGAAGCGGCCCATCGAACGAAGCATCGCGGACCACGCAGCATTCCCCCGCACCAGCGAAGGCAGCACCACCGCGTCTGCCTGGGCCCCATTTTGCCTCAAAGTATTCTCAAGCGCTGGCACCAGGATGGGATGTGGGCTGAGTTCAATGAAGCAGTTATAGCCGTCCTTCACCAGCTCGCTCGTAGCCGTCGCCAGTTGCACAGCTTCCCGCAGGTTGCGCACCCAATAGCTGGCGTCCACAGCAGGTCCCTCAACATAGGCCGCATTCACCGTCGAGAAGAGAGGCAGCGTACCCGTCCGCGGCCGCAGATGGGCAAGCTGCTCCGCGAGTTCAGGCAATATGGGATCAACCAGAGCGCTATGCGAAGCGACGTCCACCTTGATTCGCCTGCAATACACTTCCCTCAGTTCCAGCCACTCCAGCAGCTGGTCTACCGCATCGGCATCTCCCGCAACCACCGTCGTCCCCGGACTGTTGGCTGAGGCAATCGATACTTTGCCGTCGAAGGATTGCAACCATTTCTCAAGATCGGCCGCAGGCATCTCGACACTCGCCATCGCGCCTGAGCCGCTCAACTTACGCATCAAGCGGCTGCGACGGCATATCACCGCCGCGGCATCATCCAACGTGAGCACGCCAGCAAGATGTGCCGCGGCAACCTCACCCATACTGTGGCCCACAACCGCGCCCGGCACGACGCCTGCAGCCCGCCAGACCGCGGCCAGAGCCACACTCATGGCAAAGAGAGCAGGCTGCACAAAATCAATTTTCGTCAGATACCTGGCCGCATCGGGCCCTTCAAGCCTCTCAATAAGCGACCAGCCGGTCTCAACCGCAATGGCCCGATCGCAGGCGATCATGCTATCGCGAAAAGCATCGCTCTCACGCAGAAGCTCTTGCGCCATGCCATCCCACTGCGAGCCCTGTCCTGGTGCAACAAACACCACGCGCGCTGGTGCTGCTCCTGCTACTCCCACCTCAGACGAGGCCGAGGCATCACCTGCGAGGAATGCCTCCAGTTGCAATCGCAGTTCATCCGCATCCCGGCCAACCGCCGCGAGTCGGTGCGACAGATGTGTTCGGCGCGCGCCGGCGGAATAACACATCTCCGTCAGTTCGTCCGGCTCCTGATTCTGCTTCAGATATTCGCACCAGCTTGCGGCATTCTTCTTCAAAGCTTCGACCGAATACGCGGTAATCGGGAGAAGAAATCCGGGTTTCGATTTCGTTGATTCGACGCAAACTCTTCCATCGATTTCCCCCCTGAACTCGGAGAGGACGATGTGTGAGTTGGTTCCCGTCAGCCCAAAGGAACTCGCACCAGCCATGCGCGGCTTCTCAGTGCTGCTCGCGCCCAACTCACGCGTCTCCACGGCCATTTCAATCGGCGCTTCATCCCAGGCGATAGCCGGATTCGGGTTGTCAAAGTGCAGACTCGGCGGAATCACACCATGGTGCAGCACCAGCGCCGTCTTGATCACTCCCGCCACGCCTGCCGCCGATTCCGTGTGCCCAATGTTGGTCTTCATCGAGCCGATCGGAACGCGGTGGGTGGCTCCGCTCTCGCTCAACGCGTCGGAGATCGCCCCTACCTCGATCGGATCGCCGACCTGCGTGCCCGTGCCATGCGCTTCGATGTAGCAAAGATCCGCGCCCCTTATCCCGGCCTGCCGCCACGCTTCAAGCAGCATCATGCGCTGACCGGTACGGCTCGGCGTGACGAGATAGCCGCTGCTGCTGCCGTCGTTATTCACCGAGCTCCCGCGAATCACCGCATAGATGGAGTCATTCGCAGCAATCGCATCGGAAAGCCGCTTCAGCACCACCATTCCCGCACCTTCGCTGCGGACGAACCCATTCGCACTCTTATCGCCGAACTTGCATTTTCCGTCGCTGGCCAGCATTCCCGCATTGGTGAATAGCCGGGTTACATCTGCCGAGAGCACAACATTCGCGCCACCGGCCAACGCCATGTCACACTCGCCAAGCTGCAGACTCTGGCAAGCCAGATGAATCGCCACCATCGAAGACGAACAGGCAGTATCGACTGAAATGCTCGGCCCTTCAAATCCAAAGCTGAAAGAGATTCTTCCGCAAACTGTCGAACGCCCGCCGCCGGTCAGCTGATAAAATTCTGGATGTTCAGAAGTGCGATAAATGTGACTTTCGTAGTCGGTAGCCCAAAGGCCTGTAAAGACGCCTGTGCGCGAGCCATAATACCGTTCGCGTACCTGACCTGCATCTTCCAACGCATCCCAGCTTACTTCCAGTAGCAATCTTTGCTGCGGATCGATGAACGCGGCTTCTCGCGGCGAAATGCCAAAGAAGGCTGCATCGAATCGATCGACTTCAGCCAGGAATCCCCCAAGATGTGTTGCAATGACGCGGCTCCCCGCCGCAGCCTGTTCGTAGACCGCATCCAGGTCGCGAAATCTTCCCCCCGGATAGGGGCCGATCGCATCGCGACCCTCCAGCAGAAGCCGCCACAGCTCTTCAGGTCCGCGCGCTGTCGGATAGCGGCAGCCAATGCCGATAATTGCAACAGGCTCGTGTATAGACTCGTGCGTCGCCTGATGCATCGACTCGCTCATCGGCCCAGCGTCCATTTCTCCGCGTTCGGTCTTCATGCGATCTTCCTCAGCCTTCAGGCGGACTCGAGCCCAGTCGTCAAAACCAGATCCGGTATTGCCAGTCTCTGCAGGCTCTTCTGAATAGTCGTGAGCACAATGTCTTTCGATGTGGTCAGGAAAAAATGGTCTCCCGATACTGCATGCATCTCAAATCTGCCCCGCGTGTGCTGCTCCCATCCGATCATCATCTCCTCCGAGATTCCACGATCTTCACTCCCCGCAAAGACAGTTACAGGGCACCTCAACAAAGCAGTGTTCGCAAACTCATAGTCTTCGTAGGCTGAGAAATCAGCTCGCAGCACCGGCAGCAGTAACTCCATCAGCTCCGGCTCGTTCAAAACAGGAGCGGGAATTCCTGCATACCTCTCCTGCACGGCATCCACGAATTCCGCGCCTGAAAGATGACCTATTCTGGAATGAATCAGCCCAAAATGCGGCGGCGCGCTTGCGCCGATAAACAAATGCTCCGGAGACGGCAGCCCTTCGGCTTCGAGCCGCCTCGCCATTTCGAAAGCCACAAGTCCGCCCAGGCTATGCCCATAGAAAGCAAACGGCATATCGAGGTTGTCTCGCAAAGACCAGAGGTAGTCCTCGACCATTGCCTCGACAGTCTCCAGCGTCTTCTCTCGAAAACGCATGCCACGGCCGCGCGGCAAAGCCGCCCATACTTCAATTTCAGGCTTAAGCCGCTCGCCCCATCCCGCAAACATGGGTGCCGATCCCCCCGCATAAGGGAAGCAGAACAGACGCCTCTGACCTGACAGAGTCTTAGGTGAAGAGACAAATCTGGATGCGAGTGCGCGAGGTTGCAAGATGCTCCTTCTTGTATGCCTGGGAAAACCGGTAACGCGAAAATCCGGTGCTGAGTCGTCAGGGCCGAGGGCAACCTCGTTCCTGAAGGTGTCGATTATTCAACGGCCTCGTGGATCCCTGACATGCGAATCGGAGGACTGGCCGGGAGAGTTATATTTCCATGCTCACTCTCCCTGAGAGCAGCTCAGTTCTTCCTGCATGCGACACCGCCGCGTTCGCAGCCTCAACTTCCTTTAACGCCGCGGTCAACTCCGCCGCCAGGGCATTCAGCCCAGGCTGGTAAAGAATCCGCCCATGATCGCCCGGCAGGTGCTTGATTTCCACGCCACCCATCGCGACCTGATCCCAGTTCAGATCCGCTGGCAGAGAGGCTTCGCTGGGGTCCGGCTCGGCGCGGAAGAGCGTCACCTTTCCGGGATACGGACGCACGGTATAGCTGACGCCGGCAACATAGTTGATCTCGCGCACATTCCTCTCCGCGCTCACCACTTTGCCCGTACCATTGTTGGCGGCATACATGTAGTTCACACGCTGCACCCGCTCGCGCAGTTTCTGCCAAAGGTAGCGCAGCCTCCCATTCCGGCGATGGGTTCGGAGGTACAAGAGGTGCAGCCGCCATAGAATGCGCATATGCAGCGGCCCCCGTCTCGGTTTCTCGCGCATCAGGTCCGGCTGGCGCGTGTCCAGCATCCCCAGCAACCCTACCTCCAGACCGGCCGCATGCAATTGCTGCGCAATCTCATAAGCCACCAGACCCCCAAAGGAGTATCCCAGCAGATGGTAAGGCCCATGCGGATACACAGCCCGCATGTCCGCTACGTACTCCGCCGCCATCTGCTCCAGACCCAGAAGGGCCTGCCGTTCGGGCAGCAGCGACTGCGCCTGAATCCCATACACCGGCTGATTCTCATCCAGACACTTGGCCAGCGAGTAGAACCCAAGCACATTGCCCGCGACCCCGTGCACCGTAAACAGTGGCGGAAGCGCCCCATGCGTGTGTCGCAACGGCACCACTGTTGAGCGGTCGATACGGGTCTGCTCGAAATAAATCAGATCCGTCAGTTTGGCTATAGTGCGAGCCTGCTCCAGATCGCGTGTTGTCAATTCCAGGCCTAACTCCTCGTTGATGCTTTGAATCATCACTGGCGCCAGAAAGTGGTTGCCTCCGTGGAAATAGAAGTCCGTATGCTCATCCACCTCGGGACGCGCGATGGCTCGTGCCCAAATCTGTGAGATTTTGGACGCAATTTCTGCCCGCGTTCTTTCTTCGTGGTGCTCTTCGCCCAGCTTCATTCCCGATTTACTGCTTTCCCGCCAATACGAGGGTCCACTCATAATTCTCAGCCCTGTAGCCCCCCGTAACTCTGGCGAATTCGATGCACGCGATTCCCCTTTTAGGGGATTGCCCTCAAAATTCAAAATCTTCCCGCTCTCCGGTTCCCCCTACCGCTTGCACCTGCGGCTCCGAACGATCTGCATCGCGAATGCGTTTGCCGAGGCTCTCCGGAGTAGGCGCCTCAAAGATAGCTCGAATACTCAGCTCGACTCCAAAACGGTCCCGAATGCGCGCCAGCACCATCGTACCGAGCAGAGAATGACCACCCAGCTCGAAAAAGTTATCCATCGGCCCAATGGCCTCAGCCCCCAGCACCTCGCGCCAGATGGCGATCACAGCCTGTGTCTCCTCAGTTGCACCAGCCTCGCCAGTCGAATCACCGCAAGCCTCGTTCGTACTCGCCGTGCGTTTTGGGTACAGCCGCGCAGCCGTGTCGGAGAAGACAGACGGAAGATCAAAGGTCGAAATCAATATTCGCGGTTCGCCGCTGCCCAGTGCTCGCTCTATTGCATCCACACATTCTTCCGGCGTCATCGCCTTGGCCATGAGCGCCCGCTTCACGTCCTCGAACTCCGCCGGTGTATACAGTTCGGCCGCCATGCCGACATCTCGTAAGGTATCGAGGTTGATCGAGATCGCCGGCACCCCAAGGTGCTGTCGGCACCAGATCGCATAACGATCCTGAAACGAATTCGCCGCCGCATACGCCGCAGCTCCGGGAGCCGGATGAATCGCGCTGATCGAAGAGCAGAAGACAAGAAAATCCGCTTTTTTGCCCGCCATAAGACCAGCCAGCACCTCGCTGCCCTGCACCTTGGGCCGCAGGACTGCCTCCACTGAAGCCGCGCTCTGCGTCGTGATCCGTTCGTTCGACGTCAGCCCCGCCGCATGGATCACCCCATGCACCGCGCCAAATCTCGTCTCGATTGTCTTCCAGGCTTCTGCCATGCTCGTGCGATCAGCGACGTCGGCCGCCAGCAGCAGCAGCTCTCCGGGTAGCACCTCGAGTTCCTTTGCTCTTAGGATGCGCATCGATGTGGCCTCGACCGGACCGTGCTCTGTGAGCCACTCCTCCCATTGCTCTCGGTGCGGCAGTACCGTGCGTCCCAGCAGAACCACCGTCGCTTGATACCCCTTCAACAGCCGTCGCGCCATCACATAGCCCACGCCACCCAGGCCGCCCGTGATGACGTACGTTCCCCCTTGGCGGAATTGCAACCGCTTCGCCTCCTCCAGGCGCACCTGCAGCCATTCCTGTTGCCAGCGCGTGTGATCGCGCATTGCAACTGTCAACCCATTCGGTCCCACAGTTGCCATCTCCGCCACGATCATCTCCACCACGCTGGCCGCATCCCCGTCGGAGCGCAATTCGAGACTGGGATCGATGACCCGCGCCCGTAGCTCTGCATACTCAGCCGGAAGCATCCTTACCAGACCTTCCACTATGGCTCGCCGGCTGTCTTCCACCCTCTCGTTCTGGACCTCTGCCAGACCAGACGCGATCAACTCAACCTGCGCAAAGCGCACGCGGGCCCGTCCTGCCGTTTGCAACAGTTGCATCAGGCTCGCGTACCCTTCATCGGGCGCCTCTGATCCCGCTGCCGGTTCTGAGCCTCGCGCCAACCGACAGTCAACCAATCCCCACGCGCTCGCCGTCCCACCGCGATGCTCATTCCAAAAGGCCTCCAGATTCTCTCGCGAGGCCCCGGCCAACGACAGGCGCAGCACGCGCGTTCCATCCTGTTCCAATTGGGCGGCCAACAAATCGGGCAGATTGGACTCTCCAACCAAAGAGCTGGAGTCGCCTGTCACCACCCACGTCCCGATCGCTTCGCTCGGGGTTGCAAGCATCAGAGCCGCCGGCGGCGTCCGCCGCCAAGTCGGTACATAAAACCACGACGCGACATCATTGTTCTTGACCAGCGAAACTCCACTCCCAGACCGGTTTTGGCCATCAGGAATCGACGCACTAGACAAGCCGGGCAGCGCTCTCGCCTCCGCCCAAAACCTCTCCCGCTCAAAGGGATAGGTAGGCAGCGCCACCTTGCGAGGCTGGGCATCGGAACGTTCAGTAAGCTTTTCCCAACGAAGGTTCGTACCGCGTTCCCAGAGGGCTGCAGCAGCTCTCAGAAAAGCTTCGAAATCATCCCCATGGCGATTCGATCCCCCCAGGCTCGATGCGCCAGGCACCTTCCTGTCATGCTGCCGAACCAGCCCAATCAGCGCATCCCCCGGACCCACCTCCAGCAGGAAATATCCCGGCTGAGCGCCTCCACGAGCCAGGCTCGCGCCGTTTTCGGCAAAGCGCACCCTCGCTGTGATTTGGTCGGCCCAGTACTGAGGGCTCATCGCATCTTCCGAAGTGATCCACGTCCCCGTCACATTTGAAAGCCAGGGCAGCCGGGGAGCGCCGCGTTCAACGGCCGCCACTGCCGCGTAAAACCGTGTCGCAGCCTCAGCCATGTGCGGGGTGTGAAATGCTCGATCAGTCTTCAACCGGACGATCGCAACCCTCGCCGCTCCCAGCCTCTGTTCAGCTTCTCCCACTGCATCGGGACTTCCTGAAATCACCGTAAGTTTTGGCCCATTCTCCGCAGCAATCCACAAATCGGGCGTCAGGTAGGGCCCGAGCGCGTCGACCGCCAGACTAACCGCCAGCATCGCTCCCGTCGATGAATCTTCCATCAAGGCGCCGCGTTCGACCGCCAGCCGCAACCCATCCTCGAAGGAAAATACCCCCGCTACCGCAGCCGCCGTCAGTTCTCCGAGGCTGTGTCCGAGCAGCGCCTTAGGCACCACGCCCAGCTCCATCCAGCGCATAGCAAGCGCATATTCCACCAGAAAGAGCAGTGGTTGCGCCAGGCTTGTCCCCATCGGCTGTTCTGGCGCCTGACCATCGCAAACTGCAGCCAGAATGGCCTCAGCCATCGCCCGCGGTAACAGAGCCAGCCCCTGATCCACCAGGTCGCGGAATCTCGAATCGCGTCCATACAGTGCGGAGGCCATGCCACCAAACTGCTGCCCCTGGCCCGGGAAAAGAAACGCGACCTGATTCGCTGCCGCCTCAACACTTCCATTCCTGACAGGCTTGCGCAAAGCCGCCGCCAGCTCTTCCCGGCTCCCGGCGACTACGGCTCGCCGATGAAGATACGCGCGCCGCCCCATCCGCAGCGTAACCGCCGCACCGGCCAGTTCCAACCCACCATTGCTTTCGACGAATTCAGCCAGACGCGCGCTGCCCGCTTCCAAAGCACCTGCAGTCTTCGCCGACAAAGGGAAGATCCGCTTCTCCTGCTCGCCGTCATCTTTGGTTTTCAGCACGGGTGCAGCGCTGCACAGACAAAGATGAACATTTGTCCCACCGATCCCGAACGAACTTACGCCCGCCCATCGCTCGTTCTCTCCCGGCTCCCCGATGCAACTAGGCCATTCCTGCGCCTCCGCGCTGATAAGGAATGGTGTCCGCTCAATTTCCAACGCCGGATTTGGGCGTTCGAAGTGTGGCGTTCCAGGAATAACGCCGTGATACAAGGCCAGTGTTGCTTTGATCAGCCCCGCTACGCCCGCAGCCACATCGGCATGGCCCATATTCGCCTTGACCGACCCCAGAACGCACTTCTCCGCATCCTTGGAGCGCTCGCCGAATACCTCGGCCAGCGCAGCTACTTCTATCGGATCACCCAGCTCAGTTCCAGTACCGTGAGCCTCTACGTACCCAATCCGGTCGGCGGTCACCCCCGCAACTCTCTGGGCTGTCCTGATCACTTCAGCCTGTCCCTCGACGCTCGGCGCCGTATACCCCACTTTGCTCGAGCCATCGTTGTTCCAGGCCGACCCTGCGATTACTGCATAAATCGCGTCTCCAGCCGCCTCGGCGTCCCTCAATCTCTTCAGGACAACCAGCCCCGCCCCCTTGCCCGGCACCGTACCACGCGCCCGCTCATCGAACGGCCGGCAGAAACCATCCGGCGAAAGAATCATGCCCGGAATATAGGGGTATCCCGCAACCTGCGGAAACGTCACAGACACCCCACCCGCCAGCGCCGAGTCGCATTCCCCTGCAAGCAGGCTCTGGCAGGCCAGATGCACAGCGGCCAGCGAAGTAGAACAAGCCGTCTGCACCACCACCGCAGGCCCCCGGAGATTGAGCTTGTAGGCCACCCGCGTCGCCAGAAAGTCCTTGTCGTTGCCCAGCATCATCTGGTAGCCGCCGGCCGCCGCCAGCATCTCCGGATTCCCAAGCAACTGCATCATGTATGTATTCATTCCAATGCCGGCGAACACACCCGTCCGCTCGCCCTCACCGGTCATACCTGCATGCTCAAGGGCCTCGTAGGCGCATTCCAGAAAGATCCGCTGTTGCGGATCCAGGATCTCCGCCTCGCGCCGAGAGAGGTCGAAGAACTTCGCGTCGAAACTTTCCGCGTCTTCGAGCAGCGTACCCGAGCGCACAAAGTGCGTCGCGTTCGCCGATGCGGGATCCACCCCAACACTCCGCATCTCCTCATCGGTGGCTCGGGAGAGCAGACTTTCTCCAGCCACAAGCCGGGTCCAGTACTCGTCTACCGAGCGGCAGCCCGGAAATCGCGCACTCATGCCGACAATTGCAATGCCGTCACGCCACCGCTGGCCGCCGTTTGTATCTCCGGCGATCTCGCCCGGCTGCATTATGTTACCGCTCACGCTTGCGCTCCCTTAGACAACCCCAACCGGTATTCTTATTACGTTTCCGGCCTGTTAATGGATTAGTAACGTTACCCTCTGATTACGTGAATCTGCCCGGAAAAGCAATCCCACTTTCAGTTCATAAGCTCGATTTGACAAAGTTATTACTTTTGCCCGCCCCGGAATCGCAGATACTCTAACCAGTTTGTGTCACGAAGGAAGACTCGGCTTGTTCACAAGCAGATAGTGGTGTTTCTTACCCGTCCGTGACTTCTTTGCCCGCTATGGAATCTCTCTATGTAAGATTGTGTCGTTTTCCAAATATCCATCGATCGGGTTACCGGTCTCTGCCAACGCCTGGGGGCAGAAACCGGGCTGGCGTTCGGAGCTGTGAGATGAAAATGCGTTGGTTGCCTGAATCCGTTTGTATTAAGGTCGGACTGAGTCTAACTCTGCTCGCTTTGACTGCCTGCGGAGGTGGCGGCAATGCCATAGTTACACCAATCGTTATCACCTATGTACTGACGGTCAATACGGCCAACCCCGCATCCGGAGTCTCCATTTCAGTCTCACCAGCAGACAAGAGCGGCGCAGGCAGCGGCGCCTCCAGCTTTACACGTACTTACAATGCCGGCACTGCAGTTACGCTCACCGCGCCAGCGACCGCCGGCACCGCCAAATTCTCCGCCTGGTCCGGGTGCACCACCGTCAGCACTGTCACCTGCAGCGTGACCGTCAACGCCAACACGACCGTGACGGCGACCTATGCCAGCTCGCCCATCACTTCCGTCACCGTCACGCCCAATCCCGCCGCCGTCGTCATTGGCACGACCGTCCAGTTCACTGCTGTTGTCGCTGGCAACGGCACTTTCGACGATACAGTCAACTGGTCTCTGCTCGACCCTCCTGGCAGCACTCTGAGCGCCGGAACTATCACCTCGATCGGCCTCTACACCACACCCTACCCGGCTCCGGCAACTGTAACCGTGGTCGCCACCAGCAAGCAGGACACAACCCAAAGCGGCAGCGTCACCGTCACCCTCAGCCCTCCGCCGGTCGCGCCTGCGCCAGGCATCGCCGTGAATGTGGGCTTCGAAACCCACCCAATCAACCCCTACATCTACGGCATGAACGCCTATCAACTGGACCCCAGTGAAGCCAGGGCCGTCCACCTGCCCATCGACCGCTGGGGTGGCGACGCCACTACCAGCTACAACTATCTGCTGGACACCGACAACTCGGCCGGCGACTATTACTTCGAAAACTCTCCCGGCTCCGCCACTGACTATCCCCAAAACAGCGAATTCAACACCCAGGTCATCGCCGACGCGGCCAACGGCACTAGGACGCTGGGCACGGTTCCGCTCGTCGGCTGGACACCCCTGCGCAACAATGCATGCAGCTATTCCGTCGCCAAGTACGGAGCGCAGCTAGCCACCGACCCCTACAAGCCCGATTGCGGCAACGGAATATTGGCCAGCGGCGCTAACGTCGTCAACGACCCCACCGACACTTACTCGGCAATCGACCAGACTTTCACTGCGGGCTGGATAAAGTTCCTCGTCGGCAAATTTGGCTACGCCGCCAATGGCGGTGTAGCGATCTATGACCTCGACAATGAGCCGGAGTGGTGGGACGGCGTTCACAGCGACATACATCCCAAGCCTTTCAACTACGACGAACTCACCAATAAAGCGCTGACCTACGCCAAAGCCATCAAAGACAACGATCCGACTGCCCAGGTAAGCGGTCCCGTGATCTCCTACTGGATGGACTTTTTCTATTCCAAGCAGGACATCGAAACAGGCTGGGCCACCGGACCCTGCTACTGCGCCAACGGCAACCCAACCGATCGAATCGCCCACGGCAATATCCCGCTCATCGAGTACTACCTGCAGCAATTCAAAAAGTACGACGACACAAACGGCGTACGCCTGCTCGACTATCTGGACCTGCACACCTACTTCGCCGCCAACAATCTTGGCTTCGCTCTCGCCGGAGACACTGCGGCACAACAGGCCCGCCTCAACTCCACCCGCGTCTTCTGGGACTCGACCTACACCGACCCCAACTACACCGATCCCGACAACCGCACCAACTCAGCCCAGCCGGTCGCGCCGCAAATCATTCACCGCATGCACGATTGGATTCAGGCAGACTATCCAGGAACAAAGCTCGCCATCACCGAATACAACTGGGGAGCGCAGGAGCACATCAACGGTGCCTTGGCGCAGGCCGACATTCTCGGCATCTTCGGCGTCAACGGCCTCGACCTCGGTACACTCTGGGGTCCGCCCAACCCGGTCAAGCAGGCGCCAGGTCTCATGGCCTTTGAGATCTATCGAAACTACGACGGAGCCGGCTCGCAGTTCGGCGATATATCTCTGTCATCCTTAAGTCTGGATCAGGGCAAGGTCGCCGTGTACGGCGCTCTACGCACCTCTGACAACGCAGTGACCGTCGTGGTCCTGAACAAGACATACGGCGATATCTCCGGCCCGCTCGGACTCGCAAGCATCACTCCCAACGGCAAAGCGCAGGCCTACCTTTACAGCAACGCCAACCTGGCCGCGATCGTCCGCCAGCCCGACCTCGATATCACGCCACCCACAGGCACAGGCAACGTCAGCAACATCTCCACAACTTTCCCCGCGCAGTCAATCACGCTGTTTGTGATTCCGCAGCAGTAGGTAGAATTCTACCGATGCTCTCAGAACGCGAGGAGGCGCTACCCCTCAATCCCATACTTCAGCCGCAGAAACCCCCGCAGCTCCCCAGGCGCCACCGCAGCGATCTCCTGCCACGTCAAAATCGCCAGCCGGCTCCGCATCTCGCAGCTACGCACCGCCCGCATCACCCGAAACCACTTCTCAATCAAATCCATCCGCCGCGCATCGCATAACACCGCAAACGAACGCCCCCCAAAACTCGCCGCCACCACTCCCCGAATCAACTGATACGACTGCACCATCCCGTTCTTTATCTCCAACTCCTCGACATCAAACAGCTCCTCAAATCCCCGATACCGCAGCACCCGCTCCAAAGGAGCCGTCTGAAACCCCGACTCCGTCAGCTTCGCCTCCACCAGCAACGCCCCCAGCAGCATGTCCACTTCAGTCCTGTCCACGAGCTTCTCCCCGATCGGCACCCGAGGCTTGTACCCAAATGAAGGCGTCAGCCCCCGCTCCACACCCAGCAGCGTGCATAGCGGCCAATGCGACAGAATGCCCGGATAGCAAAACACATTCATCAGCAGCGCATCCGAACTGTTGGCGCAGTCCAGTTCCGCGCGCTTTCGGTCCCACCGCCGCGGAACACGAGAATCCGCGCTGTAGCTCTTACGCAACCGCGCCGCCCACTCCGGCACCCCCACAATCGCCGCATACGAAGCATCCAGAAAATTCCCATGCCGCCCCTCATGCTCATGAAACAGCACACTAGGCACCCTGCCATAAGTAGCCTCATGCGGAATCGTCTTCCCCCGCAGCCAATTGCGAGCACTCAACTCAGCTCTCAGCGTCCCCGCACTCATCGGCCTCGCACGAACTCGCTCCATAGCCGCAAATTATAGGCGAACAAAATACGAAAGCCAACCGAATGTCCAACAGTCCTGTGCCCGGATCCCTGTAAGCGTCGCCATCAGCAATAATTCAACAGATGCTCATCCTCGCCTCAGCCTCGCCCCGCCGCCGCGAACTCCTCACCCAGGCCGGCTACCAATTCGAAGTCCGCCCCGCCCACATACCCGAAGACCCGCACCCCAACGAAGACCCCATCGCCTACGTCACCCGCCTCGCCCGCCAAAAAGCCGAAGCCGTCTTCGCCGAACTCTCCAACCCCGGAGCCACAGTCCTCGGCGCCGACACCACCGTCACCCTCGACAATCACATCCTCGGCAAGCCCGAAAACTCCGAAGACGCCGCCCGCATGCTCCGCATGCTCTCTGGCCGCACTCACCGCGTCATCACCGGCGTCGCCCTCGTCACCGCCTCACGAACTCAAGTGGCAGCCGAAGTCACCGCCGTCCAGTTCTTCACCCTCTCCGAAGCAGAAATCACCGCCTACATCGCCACCGGCGAGCCAATGGACAAAGCCGGAGCCTACGCCATCCAGGGCCACGCCGCCCGCTGGATTCCCCGCATCGAAGGCTGCTACTTCAACGTTGTAGGCCTGCCCATCTCCCTCGTCTCCACCCTGCTAGAAGCTCACCCACAGCTCTAGTCCAGAAGAAATCGGTCGGCTCAGGGGCGGCGAATTCAGTGCTCATCAAGACGAGATGCACAAACCTTCTGAACCCGCTAAACTGTCCGCCGATGAACTCCCAACGAAAACTCCTCACCTTCGCCGCTCTCATTTCGCTCTCAGCCATATCCAAGTCCCAGATCCCGGCCTTCCCTCTCACCCAATCCGGCCTCGTCATCCAGCGCCCCGTCCAGCCTATCCAGCCCTTCACCGTTGCCGGCCCACGCGGCGTAATCGTAGGTGCACAGGACGGCACCTTCGAGTCATGGATTCTCCCCGTCAAGCTCTTGAGCCACCTCACCATCGAAGCTAATCTCGAAGGCTATTCCGTTCCCATCGAAGTCAACCCCCAGTCCGCCAACATCGAGGTTCGCCCCGACCACACCACCATCACCTACTCGCACGTCGGCTTCACCATTCGCCAGATCATGTTCTCGCCCGACGCTCCGCCGTCCGCGAACACTCCCTCTACCGGCCCGGTAGTCCTGTTCCAGATCGATGCGCTCCGCCCTCTCGACCTCACCTTCCGCTTCACCCCCGAAATGCGCTGGATGTGGCCTAAACGCAACGACGGTATCCCCGGCGCGGAATGGATTTCAGCTAAACCCACGCCCACTACCGTGGCTGAACCCGGCCAGAGCGGCGGCGAAGGCTACTACGTCCTCCACATGGACTACCCCGACCTCGCCGGCGCAGTCACCATCCCCACCGCTACCCCCGGCATCCTCGCCCCCTACCAGGAGCGCCCCCAGGTCCATCCCCTCGAACTGCGCCTGCACTACGACCCAAAACGCGACGGCACCGGCGAACAGGCCAAATTCTTCCCACTCCTGATGGCCGCAGGCACGACAAAGGAGACCGCCTCCGCCAAGGCCCTCGGCGAATCGCTCGCCCAGCTCAACGCCAGTATTCCCGCCGCATACAAAGCCCACGCCGCGAACTACGAAAAACTCCTCTCTGAAAGCACTTCTATCGAAACACCCGACAAAGCCCTCAACGAAGCCTTCAAGTGGGGCGTGGTCTCTATCGAACAACTGAAGGCGCACGAATACACGAGCAATCAGGACGCGCTCGTCGCCGGCTACTACGCCAGTGCAGACAGCGCCCGCCCCGGCTTCGGCTGGTTCTTCGGCCGCGACTCGCTCTACACCCTCTACGCCGTCAACGGCTTCGGCGACTTCGCCCTGACCCGCGCCGAGCTTGAATTCCTAATAGCCCGCCAGCGCGACGACGGCAAGATCATGCACGAGTTCTCCCAAACCGCCGGCGACCCCGTCGTCGACTGGAAATCTTTCCCGTACATGTACGCAGCCGCCGACGCCACGCCGCTCTTCCTCATGACCGTTCGCGACTATCTCCGCGCTAGCGGCGACACAGCCTTCATCCAGAAACATCGCGAAGCCATAGAAAAAGCCTGGGCCTTCGAAACCGCCGCCTCATCCGACACCGACCACGACGGCATCTACGACAACAGCCAGGGCACAGGCTGGGTAGAAAGCTGGCCGCACGGCGCAATGCCGCATCAGGAGGTCTATCTCGCCCTCCTCGACGAACAAGCTAGCGTGGCCTATAGCGAACTGGCACAGCAGATCGCTTCTCTCGAATCCGCAGCGGGCATCTCCGCTCCAGCAAGGGCCGCGAAAGATCGGGCCGCGAAGATCGCCGCCACCATCGAGCAGGAATATTACGACTCTGCCAAGGGCTGCTACGCCTTCAGCCACAACGCCGAAGGCGACCCCAACGGCGTCACCGACAAATCCACCACCGTCTACCCCGCCATAGCCTGGTGGGACTACAACCCACCTGCTGCTGAAAGCAGCCCGGAGGGAGCAGGGGCCTTCAGGCCCCTGAATAAGAGCGGAGAGAAGATTGGGGCTTTAGCCCCGGAGAAAAAGCCAGCCTCGCCGAGCAGCCCACTCGCCCACCCCGACACCTGCCTCGCCCAATGGGCCAGCCCCACCATCGCCACCGACTGGGGCCTCCGCGACGTAGCCACCACCGAACCCTTCTACGACGGAATGAGCTACCACCAGGGCTCCGTCTGGCCCCTCTTCACAGGCTGGGGAGCACTCGCCGAATACCGCGCCAACCAACCCCTCGCCGGCGAACAGATGCTCATGCAAAACGTCGACCTGACCTGGGCCCAGGACCCCGGCGCCGTCACAGAACTCCTCTCCGGCGACTACTTCGTCCCCTTCGGCCGCAGCACCAGCCACCAGCTCTGGTCCAGCGCCATGGTCCTGACCCCCACCCTGCGCGGCCTATTCGGCATCAACCTCGACGCCGCCAACAACACCATCACAGTAAACCCCCACCTGCCCGCCAACTGGGACCAAGCCGAAGTTCAGGATCTGCATTTTCGCGAATATCAAATCGACCTACTCTTCTCGCGAGAGCACGGCAAGCTGAATGTTGATATCCGCGAACAGAGAGCGAGTGAGGCGCCCATCCAATTGCGCAGCGATCTCCCTGGGGCTCAAATTGTCTCTCATCCTGCTTTTTCCACGGCTCGGATTTCGATACCATTGCCGCCCATCGAGTTAGTCTCTCCAGCACACACGTTGCCCACCCCCGGCGCACGCCCCAATCAATTGAAAATTCTTTCGATTGAGTACGGGCTCCGCAGCGTGACCGTAAAAGTGGCTGGACCAGCAGACTCTCAGGAAATCCTCAAATTTAAGCGAAATCAGAGAGTAGTTCCGTATCCTAAGTTCACCTCGGAAAGCGATCCTCTTCGAAAGTTCGTGGCGCCAGCAGAACTAAGTGACATGACTCCAGGGCGCCCAGTCAATGAGCTAGAGCCAAGCTACCTCAGCATCCACTTCCCCCAAGGCCAAGGCTGGCAAACCCTCGAATTCACCCTGACCTGGTAAGCCAAGGCTTCAGCCTTGGCATTCGTCAGCCGGGTGTCCCACCTTCGCCACGTATTTGTTTTTGTGGCTAAGGTGGGTCCATATTCGTGCAAAGCACGAACCCTCCTCGACCTCCGCAACCACGAAGGCAACCGCTAACTCCGCTACTTCATCTCCGTCAGCTTCAGATACACCCCGTTCGTCCACCCAAACCCGATCACATTCGCCTTGTAACCCGCGATCACCTTCACATCCGCGTTCCCCGCCTCCATGTTGTACTTCTCGCGGATCGTCCCATCCGTCGCAAATCCCTTGTCGACGCTCGCCGTAAACTCCTTCGCAATCCGACGCGCGTCCTCTTTGTACTGATAAGCCGCCAGCCCGGCCGCCGCCAGCCAGTTAGTAGGAGCCCACCCATACGGCTCATCCCACTGCATTCCACTCGCCGTGTTACTCATCGCCAACCCGCCGGGCCGCTCAAATAACTTCAACTTACTCTCCACCAGTTGCGCCTGCTCTCTGGTAGCTAAACCCGCCCATAACGGATACAACGAAGTAACATACGCATAACTCGATGACCGTCCCTTCGCGAAGTCATAATCAGCAAAGACACCGTCCTTCGGCAGCCAGAGATACCGCTGAATCGCTGCACTGCGCTTCTTAGCCCGCTCCTCCCACATATGTGCATCCGCAGCCTTCCCCAATAGATGCGCAAAGTGCGCCATATCGCGTTCATACCGGAACAGCAGGCTATTCAAACAAACGGGCGCATAATGATGCGTCGCCCCCGAGAACGCCTGAAACCGGAAGCTCGTATCGAATCCCGACTCGCGCATCGCGCGGTCGCCCTCATAAAAATCCCGCGTCAGCCTATACCCGTCGGCCTCTGCCTTCGCGCATACCGCTGACTTCGTAACATCGCAGCTGATCTTCTTCAGTAGCTCCGCCTCGCCTGCATCCGGCTTAGCTGAGCCCCTCAATAAGAAACCGTGATTCTCTTCAGCATGCGACACCAGCCATCGAATCACATCTGGATAATAAGTCGAGTCGTCCGCCATCTCAGGTACCGGACCCTGCCCTAAATCCATGTAACGCGCCAGACCCGTCTTGCCCGCCATGTGTTCGGGACGCATCCAGGTCTCGTAGTCTCGAGCCGCGAATCCATAGCCCTTTTCAAGCCACGCGCGCGCCGTTGCCTTATCCGCGAAACTCGCCGGATCCTCATACACCGCCCGCATCATCGAAGTAAGAAACGGCGGCTGCGACCGAGTAAGAAAGTAAGTCCGATTCGCATTCAACACAGCACCATAATGCTCTATCTCAAACCAGAAATTCTCCACCATCCCGCGCGCTAACTCCTCGCGCTTGTCCGCCACTAAACCCAGCACAATAAAATAGCTGTCCCAACCATACATTTCATTGAATCGCCCGCCCGGTACGACATACTTATTCGGCAGATACAGCAGCCCCGGAGCCAGCCCCGCTTCGGCTAACTCCTCGGGCATCAACTCGCCTAATTTGGAGATCTGCTTAGGCAGCTTTACGACCTTCACTCCGCAGCTCGTAGTCAGCCCGTTCACCGCTTCCGACACCGCCATCTCCGCCGGCACATACAGTACCGGATTCGAAGTAACCTTCACATCCACCAGCGAATGGCAATCCGTCATCGACCGCGAAAGCTCATCCCAGCTCTTGTGAATGTAAGCAGTTGTCGCAGCCGCATCCGGTGCGACGGACGTTCCCGCCCCAGCCTGTCCGAAGCATTCCAGCCCAGCCTCAGCAACCATCCCCAGCAGGCAAACCAGCGCCAACCGCCAAATCAATCTCGTTCCCAATGGAATCCGCATAATGCCCAGAAGTCTACAGCAATCAACGCCTCGCCGCACCCGCGGGAACATCCCCGCCAACCCCGGTGTCTATCCACCCAGAACCATCCCGGCGCAGTCGCTCTTCCGAAAGCCGGTTCGCGGGCTCAGCGAATCACACGCCCCCGCGCGCCTCAGGAAGCCTTGATGAAGCCGTAACCCAGGGAGGAATTATGTTCGAAGACGCCACCTTCCATTCCCGCGGTATCCTGCCCAGCCAAACTCCAAAATGGATGCTCGCCACCCTCGCTCTCAACCTCACCACCCTCACCGCGATCATTGTTCTTCCCCTCATCCACCCCGAGAGTCTGCCACACATCCTGCTCAACCGCACGCTCTTTGACCCTGCCCCTCCCCCAGCAGCCACTCAGCAGCCCCACCGCGTCGCCCGGCCACTCAACGTCCGGACAATTTCCCTTCGAGACCCCTTCATTGCTCCGCGCCTAATTCCAAGTAGCATCGCCACAACCCCCGACGCCCCTCCCGCCATCAGCGATCCCAATCTTATGGGGAGTTCAGTTTCCGGCGCAGACGGTCCCCCAGCCGTCCTCTTCCACTCCGATCCGCCATCCCCTGTGAAACCCCCTCAAGTTCAGTCCACGCCCATCCACCTGTCCATCGGCGTCACTGAAGGGCTCGCCATATCGCGGTCTAAGCCCGTCTACCCAACCTTGGCGATCGTCACCCACACTTCCGGAACAGTCGTACTCGCCGCCACCATCTCGACATCCGGCGCCATCAAAGACCTCCGCGTCGTCAGCGGCAACCCCATGCTCACCTCAGCCGCCCTCGCCGCCGTCCAGAACTGGCGCTACCGCCCCTACCTGCTGAACAACCAGCCGGTGGAAGTTCAAACCACCATCAACGTAGTCTTTTCGCTAGGGAGCCGGTGACGGCGTTCAGCGCCGGGACACTCACAAGGTCGAGTGTCCCGTGGACAAAGAAAAAGCCGCCTGCCGTCACGGGACCAAACCATCCCGGAGGCAAGCGGCGTAGCGTTCCTTAGCAGTTCCTGCACACCTTCCGTTTCCAGACGCCTGACGAGGAGCTCCTCTTCCCCGCGCCCGACTTGCCACCCTGGCGGACACACTCAGCACACGCAGACCGCTGCGCCACTTCGCATGTCCTAAACTCCCACCAGATTGTTCGGGAAACAGCCTGTACGCTATTCCTGCTAACCTTCACCGCGGAGGTCCTAGTGAAGTACACCCCTGATCCTAGTCATTCACCCAGCCGTCACAAGTTCCATCGGGTAGCACAGGGGGGTCTATACCTGCCGACTCCCATCTCAAATTGGCTCGGCCTCAGGGTCAGAAACACTTGAATCTCTCACAAATTACAGCGTTTCAGAGAAATTTGCGCCTTCCACCCATCAAATCGCCCGCGTGTCTGGACATCCTGCCGAAATGCTCAGTATCATACGGTCTCGGAGCAAACGTAAAGAGTGGAACCCTCCCAGAAATCTTCGGGAAGCGTCGGCTATCTCGCCACTGGAGCTGGCAATCCTGGCTTCCGCTCCTCGCGCGCTACTCTCGAGCCGTGGATTCCGTCCTCCACTTCTGACAAATCCGCAATCCTCGCCCAACTTGACCTGCTGCTTGCGCACCCGCTCTTCTTTCAGAGCAAACGTTACCCAGCCCTGCTTCGTTTTGTCGTAGAACAAACCCTGGACGGCAACGCCGACCAGGTCAAGGAGCGTTCCATCGGCATGGACGTCTTCGGTCGTCCACCGGGCTACGACGCCAACGCCGACCCTGTCGTTCGCGTTACCGCCGGCGAAATCCGCAAACGCCTCGCTCAGTACTACTACGACCCCAGCCACAGCGATGAACTTCGCATCGAGCTCCCTACGGGCTCCTATGTTCCCGTCTTCCAGCGATTCGTCGAGCCGACAGTTCCACCCGTCGCGCTACCCGCCCCGGCAACTCCAGCGGAGATCAGCCCGACCCCTCTCTCGGAACCGTTCGCTCACTCCGACCAGCCGATCCCTCGACCCCGTCCCGAGGCGCTTCCTGACCCGCGCTACCAGTCCCACGGCCATCCGATCCTCATCTTGCTTCTGGTCTTCGTCACCCTCATGCTTGGGCTGGCCGGCGGCTACTGGTACCGCCAATATCGCGAGTCCAAAATTCCCGCTCCCATCTCCGCCGACCACGTCGTCGACGAATTTTGGCAGCCCCTCACCGCCGGTCCCGCGACCGTCACCTTCTGCCTCGGTGAACCAGCGCGCGACTCCAGCGGAGACACTGACCCAGCTCAGATCATCCGTCACCCCAAGCTGACCGAGCCGCTTTACTTCCGGCTCCGGCAGTCGGGCCTGTTCGCGCTCGCGGATGTAGTTACCCTCACCCGCCTTTCCGCAGTCCTGCAGCGTCAGCACAAGGCCTTTCGCGTCTCCGCTGCCTCAGAGGCCAGCTTCGCGCAGCTCCGGGAAGGCCCAGCCGTCCTCATCGGCGCCTTCGACAATCTCTGGACCCTGCGCCTGACCCGCGATCTGCGCTTCGGCTTCGACTCCATCGACGGCAATGCCTTCATTGTCGATCGAAAGAGCAGCGCCAAAACCACCTGGACAATGGCCTGGGACCTGCCCTACGAAAAACTCGCCCGGGACTATGCCATCGTCGCTCGGTATCGCGACACCACCACAGGCCAGCCGGTCGTAGTCGCCTCCGGCATCTCGGAAGAAGGTACAGAAGCCGCCGGCGAACTCATCTCCAACCCCACCGACCTCGAGGCCCTGCTCCGCGACGCCCCTGCCAACTGGCGCAACATGAATATGGAAGCCGTGATCGAGACCCAGGTCATCGACGGCCACGCCGGCCCACCGCAAGTCCGCGCAGTCGAATTCTGGTAAGAACCAAAATCTGTAAATTCCTCTAAATTGTAGTAATAGAAAAGAGAACATTTCAATGACTGCCTTGCTATAGGTTGTATGTTTGTATGTACAGTTCCTTATGACAGTCGTCGAGAATTGCGCTTGCGACGCCCCCAACAATCGCAGCCACATTCCGTCAGCCTTTGGATTCCCACCTCGCTGATCCGGCATTCTCGTGGATTTTCAGACAGCACAAAGGCCGCAGTCAACGACCACGGCCTTGAGGCAACTGATGACTTCTCGGCGAAATTCGATGTTACCCGATAAATCGCCGTCGAAGCTATTCTGCTAAGCCTTCTTCGCCTTCTGTGCAGCCCATCGCTTCCGCTGTGCATCGGCGATGGCCTTGCGAGCCTCGGGACTAAGTACGCGCTTGACGACCTTCCCCTTTGGCGCAGCCTTGGCGGCCTTGCCGCGGGTCTTCTTGGTGGGCTTACCTTTGACGGCCGTGATCTTGGCTTCTACTTTGCCAGTTGCCGAAAGAAGATTGCGTACCTGATTCAGTCGCGCGATCTCCGCATCCAGTTGAGCGATGATACTTTCAATTGCCATAGGTCGTAGAATAAAACATTCGTGTGGATAAGTCGACGTTGTCAACCGCAAAAGAGTGTGTTTTTGCACGAAATACGTTCCAATTTTGAAATTAATCCCAGATGTCACCAATGCGACAGGCTCAAACCTGCAAACGCTCGGGCGCATAGTACGATCTATCATTATCTACAGAGTGGCCGCAACTAGCCCCCTAATGCGTGAATCAATTTGACTACGGATTAGATTATCGATCTAACCAATGTTTTATCGTCCCGAACAAAGCCTCACCTAGCTACGCACCGAGAGGCTTCCGGCATAAGAAACGTCACCCATAGTATCCATGCTTCTGCTTTCGCCGAAGCAGCTTATCATTTCTTCGCCTCATCCAGCTTGCGCCCGTCGCCAATCGGTCTAGGTACACAACAAGGCATACTTATGAATCGACAGACCAACCATCCACCGATAACAGCCTTTAATTCACCGCGACAGTCACGGTTGCGCTATGCGTCACTCCTGCTGACGTTGCATTCACGGTTACGGCATAACTTCCAGGCGGAGTACCGCCCCCAAGTTGCAATTGACCTCCCGCACCCCCCGCCACGGCACAACCTCCTAATCCGCTAAGTGCTCCCGCTGACATTATCGCAACCAGTACTATCTGCAACCGAAAGCGTTTCCGCCGCCTCGCGAGTGGCAGCGCCACCAAAGCGCATGTCAACACGGCGGCACCCGGCCAACTGCGTCTCCCTTCTGCCCCACTTCCGCTCCTGATAAGTTCCGCCTTAGTCGACGCCCCGGTAGCAATACCAAGCTTCACGTTCCCCTGAACATTCGTGGCCAGACCATTCAACTGCGCCGGGTTGAAGATACAAAGCGCGTTCGAAGGTACTTTCACGCATTGAAAGTTGACGGCTCCGCTCATGCCCCCCAACCCCGTCACCCCCAACGTGTAATAAGCAGTCTGCCCCCGCACCACCGTCGCCGAAGAACTTCCGATCACCGCCAGCCTGAAGTCATATCCAGTCCCCGCAAGCGCCAGAGCCACTGTCCCTTGTCCATTCGTGCTCGTCGCCAGCAAAGTCCCCTTCAAAACCGTCGCGGAGGTTGGAACAAACGTCACATTCACCGTGCAACTTGCTCCTGCCGCCAGCGTCGCCGTGCACGTGTTGCTGCTCAACCCAAATCCCGAAGCGATCCCCGTCGCGTCGATAGACAAAGCCAGTCCATTGAGTGCCGATACTGTTCCATTGTTGGTGACGGTCACCTGCGCCGGAACCCCAGTCTGCCCAACCCCGGTCGTCCCAAACTGCACCAGAGTCGCAGGCGTCGTCACAATCGTCGGTGGCACCGCTCCCGTCCCACTCAAAGCCGACGTCGCAGAGGTTCCGCCCGCCGTCGAACTCACAGTCAGCGATCCCGTCGCCGCTCCTCCAGCCAGAGGAATAAACTCCACCCCCACCAAACAACTTTCCCCCGCCGCCAGCGTCGACAGACAGGTCGTCTCAGTGGAATCGACGCCAAATCCCGGTGTCACGCTCACCCGAAGATCGGCGATTCCCGTTCCCCCGGAATTGACAACGGTCACGGCCTGTGTCGCACTCATCTGCCCCATCAGCGTTACGCCAAAGGTCAGTTGCGCCGGCGTCAGGCTCAGTACAGCCGGCGTCAATCCAGTCCCGCTCAGGCTCGTCGCGGTCGCAGCCACCCCGGGCGTCGAGCTGGAAGCGGTGAGGAACGCACTCCGTCCACCCGCCACCGTCGGCTTGAAACTCACCACCACAGAACAACTCGCTCCACCCGCCAGTGTCCCTCCGCAACTCGCGGAACCCGCAGGCGCCACAATCGAAAAGTCTCCTGCCGCTGTACCGGAGATCCCAACCGTCAACCCCGCCAGCGCCACCCCTCCAGAGTTGGTGATCGTCACCGTCTGCCCCGCACTCTTCAGCCCAATCGTCGTCCCTGCAAACGTCAACACCGTTGGACTCATACTCAAAGAAGCCGCCGCCAGCCCCGTCCCCGAAACCGCCACCTGCGACGGCGGTACACCCAGGCTTGTGCTCGAAACCGTAACCAATCCGCTCACTGCCCCTCCGGACCTTGGCGTGAACGTCACCGGCACCCCGCACGTCCCACCCGCCGGCAGACTCGAGCCGCAGCTTCCTGTTCCCACGCTAAAGGGAGCAGCCGTCGCAAATGCCAACCCCGTCAGGGTCGCCGTGCCGGGATTTGAAACTGATATTTGCAGCGCCGTGCTATTCATCCCCACCGCCACCGACCCGAAACTCAGCTGCCCCGGCGTTACCACCAGCTGAGCCGCAGGCAGCCCGGTCCCGGTCAGTCCCACGATCAGCGGAGTGAATCCAGCGTTCGTCGACTGGACCGTAATTGACCCAATCCGCGTTCCTGCCTGTCCAGGCGAAAACGCCACCGTCAGTGTGCACGTTGCTCCGCCGGCCAATTGCGCCGCGCAGTTGTTCATAGGTAGGCTGTAATCCCCAGCCAGCACAAACTTCAATCCCCCCAGCGCCGTAGCCCCCGCATTCGTAAGGACCACCGTCTGCGCCGGACTCGTAAGTCCCACCGTCACTCCGCCAAAGCTGGCAACCGCCGGAGCCGCCGACAGCGACCCCGCAGGAATTCCGCTGCCTGTCAGACTCACCATCGCAGGCGCAACCCCCGTCGAAGTCGTGCTCACCGTCAGCGTCCCCGCCCTGTTCCCGACTGTCGAAGGTGTAAACACAACCGTAGTTGTGCAACTACTCCCCGCAGCCAATACCCCCGAACATCCGTTCGCCGATAAGCTAAAATCCCCCGTCGCCGCCAACTGCACGCCAGTCAACGCAGCCTGCCCCGAATTCGTCACGGTCAGCGTCTCGCCCGCCGAGCCCGTCCCAACCACCACGCTTCCAAATGTCATCTGCGTTGGGCTTGGCAAGATTCCACCCACGGCAATTCCTGTTCCATCCAGCGGCACCGTCAGCGGCGCCACGCTGAGATTTGTTACCGTCGCCGTCATCCCGCCCGGCTGATCTCCCGCGGCAGTCGGAGTAAACGTCAGAGCCACCGAACAAAAAGCTCCCGCTCCCAGCTTCCCCTTGCAAGTCATCGCTGTCGGAACGATCTGGTAAGGGCCCGTCACCGCCACCGTCAGTCCATTCGCCGCCTGCCGCCCCAGGTTGCTGATGGTCAGTGTTTGCGCTGCGCTGATCGTCCCCATCGTCGTAGCCGGAAAGCTTTCCTGCGCCGGACTCGCCTGCAGCACAATTAGCGGTGACCCCGTCCCAGTCAGGCTTACCGCCGCCGTTCCCGGAACCGCGTTCGCCGCCACCACCGTCATCGTCGCCGTCTCTACTCCAACCACCGAAGGTGAAAACACCACTTGCACATTGCAGCTTGCCGCAGGATTGAGCGTCCCGCCGATGAGGCTGCAGGCCGGAATATCGGTCGGTGCGCTCAAGGCAAAATCTCCTGCCTGCGCCCCGCTTGGCCCCGAAATGCCCCCCACCGAGAAGGTCAGCCCCGTCATCGCGACCTGTCCAGTGTTCGTCACCTGCACCGTAAACGCCGCGCTCGAATTTCCCACCGCCACCGTGCCCAGATTCACCGCCGCTGTCGAAACTCCCAGCATCGGCGGCGTCAGCCCCGTCCCGGTCAGCGTCGTCGAAACTCCCGCCACTCCCGTGGTGCTGGTCGTCGCTGTCATCGTTGCCGTCGTCGCTCCGCTGGCCACCGGAGTGAACGTCACCTGCACAGTGCATGTCCCGGCAGCCGCCAGACTCGCCCCGCAGGTAGTCGACCCAACTGCAAACGCCCCCGCCCCGGCACCCCCTAGCGCAACACCCGGTTGCGCCAAAGCAGATCCCCCCGTATTCGAAATTGTCACCGCCTTCGCCGCGCTTGGGACCCCCACCTGTACGCTGCCAAAGCTCACCGACGACGGAGAAATCGCCAGCGCACCTGGCTTCACTCCCGTCCCGCCCAGCGCTACCGTCTGCGACCGCAGCGCATCCGAAATCGTCAGCGTTGCCCCCTCCCCCTTCACCAGACTCGGCAGGAAAGTCACCGTCACGCCACAAGAAGCTCCCGCCCCCAGCGTGCCCCCGCAATTGCTCACCGCCGTGAAATCTGCTCCGTTCGCGCCCGAAACCGACGTCCCGATACCCGTAAGTGGCAGGCCGCCCGAATTCGTTATCTGTACCGTCAGGGGCGCAGAGCTCTGTCCCACGACGGTCGCTGGAAAACTCAGACTTGTCGGCGAAAGCGTATCCGTCGGTCCGGTAAGCCCCGTCCCGCTTAGCACCGCTGATTGCGTTCCCGCGCTATCGACCACTGTGAAGCTTCCCGTTGCCGCCCCGCTCTGTGTCGGCCCGAATCCAACAGTCACTGAGCAGGCAGCCCCCGTAGCCAGCGAACTGCCGCAGGTACTCGTACCCTTGATAAATGGCGCCGTGACAGTGATGGACGAAATCGTCGTCGCGCTTCCACCCACATTCTGCACAGCCACCGTTTGCATCGTCGCAAACTTGCCAACCTGCACCGTCCCAAAGCTCAAACTCGCCGGAAGCAGAGTCACATTCGCCGTCGCCAGCCCCGTCCCAGTCAGCGCCGCCGACAGCTGTCCGCCAGCCACATTGGCCTGAATTGTCAGCGAGCCCACCCGGCTCCCCGCCTCCGTCGGCGTGAACGTCACCTTCACCGCGCAAGTCGCGTTCTTGGCCAGCGCCACGCCCACGCAGCTATCCGTCTCCTTGAAGTCCCCAGCCGCATCACCCGCCATCGTTATACCCGTCGCGGTCAACGAAGCCGTCCCCGTAGCCTTCACCGTGATCGTCTGTGCCGCCGATGCCGTCCCCACCGTCTGCGCCGCAAAGGTCAGTGAAGCCGGGCTGACCGTTGCCGTCGTCAGCGTCACCCCAGCCGTCGCTACCGGAATCTGCCATACTCCCCGCCCATACGTCCCCGCTGTCAGCACCTGCCCCGCTGCGCCATTCGCAGGCGTCGCCACCAGCGTCGTCACCGGAGCCATCGGCAGCCCCGTCCCATAGGCCGCCCAGCACGAGCCTCCAGACCCGGTCGTTGAACATGTCCCCACAGACCGCGTCGCAAACACGCCCACATCCGTGGCGACATACACCGTGTTCGCATCCTGAGCATCCACCACCACAGCGTTCGCCGGCGAATTTGGCAGATTGCTGGTGATCGCTGTCCAGTGCAGCCCTCCTTCCGTCGTCCGGTACACCGACTGCATCGGCTCCGCCACACTCGAAAAGCCCGATATCGCCGCATACACCGTCCCTCCCGTCGTATCGTGCGGGTCCACAAACAATCCGCTCACATCCTCCCCGAATGCATTGAACGCAAGCCCGCTGTTCGTCACCGGAGAAAAGGCCAGATCGGTCCATGCCAAGACCACCCCTCCCGCAGAAATCACCGCCCCGAAGATGTGCCCCGCAACTACCCCGCCACCATCCTCCGCCCCCGCCATTCCCACATAAATCGCCTCGCCCCCACCCGCAATCGGCAGCGCCGCAATCGTCCGAATTAGCCCATTGCCGTTGCAGCCGCTGCCTCCCGTGCCATCGAGAACAGGACTGATTGCGTTGGTCGCCGACCACCCCGCCCCCGTCGCCGGCCCTCGCCAAACCGGGCACGTCCCAATCAACATCTGTGTCGGATCCAGCGCATCCAGCTCAAACTCCGCCGGATACGGCATCGCAAGCCCATCCTCTGAAACCTGCGTCTCCCCGATCGCCGGCCCTGCTGCAGGCCCAAAAGCCGTCGGTGTGCACAAACTCGCCGAGTTGCAATGAAAGATCGATACCCCAGCCCCGGCATTCGCATACCAGTTGTTCACATGGCTCGTCGGGTCCACCGCCACCGGGCCGCCCTCGCCGCCCAGCACCTCGCTCCAGGTCCCCGGAGTCGCAGGAGCATTCACTACCCCCGCAAACCCATTCGCCCCCAGTCCTGCCAGCATCGTCGCCGCCGTAGTCGCCGACTGCCCAAGGCTCACCACCTCAGCCAGCGAACCCAATCCGGAATTAAAATTCTGCCAGTGCGACGCGTCCGTTGCCGCGCAAACCGGCCCCGTCTCCCCTACCTGGTCCGTCGAACGCCAAAGCCCGCTGTCATTGCCCACAAACATCAGCAGCGGATTCCCCGTATCCCACGCCACCGCGTGCTGATACTCGCCCACCCTGGCACTCATGCAACTCGTCGAATTCGTCGTATTCCGCCACACACAACTGTTCGCCAGACTGCACTTCCACACGTCGTTCGCACCCGCAAACAGCAGCGTGTCCTGTCCCGTACCCAGCCCGCCAGGCACCGCCGCCAGCGTCAGGTTGTAGTCTCCATTGGGAATCCTCGCCGCCCCGTTGCCGTCCGCGACCTCCAGCGCCGCCGACCCCAGCTTCACCCCAAACGTCATCGTCTGATTGGTACAGCCACTTCCCCCAGACGCGAGCCCGCACTGGTCCTGCCATATCCCCTGGTCCTGGTTGAACGCATCCACCGTCCACGCGAACGTATCCCCGGTCGAAGGATTCACCGCCAGCGCCCCGCGAAAGATCGGACATCCGGCCACGCCAACCGATCCGGACTCGGTAGGGCAATTCCCAGCAGTCAGCCCCGTACCCGGCTGCCCATTGGGAAAGTCGCTCATCCGCGTCCACGTCACCCCATCGCTCGACTGGTAGTACCCGTGAAATCGCACCGCCGCCACAAACACCTGCCGAATCGGATTCCAAACCACCGCCGTCGCCGCATTCCCGTCCGGCAGTGCAAACCCATCCGCCGGACCCTGCACATCCTGCCCATTCTGATCCGTAATCCGCGCCAGATGCCACGTCGCCCCGCTATCCTGCGAGTAGTACAAGCCCTCCATGCTCCGCGCCGTAATCCCTGCGTTGACCACAGTACCCTCATACGCCTGGCTCACCGCCGCCACCACAAGCTGCACGTTCGCCGTGCTCCAGGCGAAGCCGGCAAACCCCTCCCCGACAAACGAATAGTCCTGCATCGACAGCCCGTTCTCCAGGTCCGTCGTCTGCTCGATAAGCGCCCACGTCTTGCCCCCATCCGCCGACCGCAGGATGCCCGCCCCGTAGTAAGAGTCCAGCGCATCATTCGGATCGCCCAGCCCGGCGAGCACAACGCCAGTCCCGCCCGGCTGCACTGAAACCGCTCCTACGCTCAACCCCGCCTCAGGCGCCGGCTGGCC